>ERZ772893.81-NODE-81-length-136487-cov-58.878841_pt1 | contig 136487 bp, 166 predicted proteins | sample MGYA00511482_ERZ772893 | MGnify/ENA primary metagenome ERZ772893 (study PRJEB29015, sample SAMEA2737687) | human gut metagenome | biome: human gut; feature: human-associated habitat; material: faeces | place: China | collected 2012 ... | reverse complement strand
GACGAAATAAGAATCGTTCGTTCTGTAGTTTATCTTCGAGATATGCAGGCGCATTGCAAGCTGGACAAGGCACTCGGGGCTGACGCCGCTCGACTGAATGAATGCGAGTATCTTGTCACTGTCCTCTTTCGAGACATCGTATCTTGCAAGCTCCGCCTTGTCGTGTATCGGGTCGAAGCAGGAGGGTGCTCTGAGGGACGGATCGTGCTTTCTTTTGCGCTCTTTTTCGAGCAACTCGGGGCCGTGAACTCCGGCATAGAGCGGATCGCCGTCCTTGAGGAAAAACTGAGTATAGAACTCCTCTTCCTCTTTCATCTTCTTTTCGTCCGCGACTATGGCGAGCTCTTTTCTTATCGTCTTTTTGTATTCGCCGAGCGGACGCGGCATGGGCTTGCCGTTTTTCAGGTGGTCATAGACTCCGAGCAGATCGGAGAAGAACACAAAGACCGCCGCGGCATCCATGCACAGATGGGTGATGTTGATATATATTCCGTAGCCGCCGTCGAACGAGCGGAAGAATATAATGCGGAAGTCCTCGCCCTTTAAATGGCGGATGGGCTTGCGCGCATCAGCGGTGAGATAAGCCTCCTGCTCCTCCTCGGTCGAAAAGGTCACGACCGGCACATCGTCAACAACATATTTGTCAAGGAAATACTGATAGAACTCCCCGTGTTCTTTATAAAAGCGCAGCCTCATGCAGTCGTTGCGCTCTATTTCTATATTCAGCGCCTTTTTGAGCACATCGAAATCTATCGGCGTGTGCGTGACTATCGACATGGGTATCTGAATGACCTGCTTGTGAAAGAAGCTGTATTTGAGCATGAAGTTTATCATCTTCTGCGAGGGAATGAGCTCAAATACCTCTGTTCCTGCCTTCGGTTTCATTTTTCTCTCCTTCTCAGCCCACAACGGTTTCTTTTCTCTTTATTTTGCCGCTCGAGGTCTTTTCAAAAGGCTCATCGCGGAATCTCAGCTCCGAGACAAAATGCGAGGTCTTTGCGCCCGCGTTTATCTCGTCCATGCGGCGCTCTATCTCGGCGGGGATATCCTCTATCCCCTCCTGCTTCGCGTGCTCGAAATCGGGATATATCTCGGCGACGATGCGGTCGTTTTCGCCGTAAACCACGACCTCGTCAACTATATTCAATTTTTTGAACTTCTTCTCAATCGCCTCGGGAGAGACGTTTTCGCCGCTCGAAAGGATTATCAGATTCTTGACTCTGCCGGTGATGAACAGCTGCCTGTCCTCGGTGACATAGCCGATGTCGCCCGTCCTGAACCAGCCGTCCTCGGTGAACATCTGCGCCGTCTCCTCGGGCATTTTATAATAGCCGAGCATAATCGTCGGAGTCTTTATCTGGATCTCGCCGTTTTCGGTGCGGACATCGCAGATATTTATAACCCTGCCGACGGACTCGGTAGAAACGCCTCTGTCGGGCACGGAAATGCGGCAGCCGACCTCGGTCATGCCGTAGCCCTGGCGGAGCATTATGCCGAGCTTGTCATATTCCTCGACGAGCAGCGGATCGAGATATGCGCCGCCCGAAACTATCCAGTTGAGGTTCTTGCCGAGCACGATTTTTGCCGCCTCGGCGGGAGTGATATCCGGATTTTTCGCCGCGGTTATCTTTATGCGCTGGAGCAGATGCTGAGCTATCATCGGAACGACGCGCATGGCGTTGGGCTCAAAGCGCTGAAGATTCGGGACGATATCGCTGAGATTGCCGTTGAGGCAGACCTGAACGCCGTCGCACAGGTTTTTCAGATAGTCGCCCGAGAAGCAGTAGATATGGTGCATCGGGAGCACCGAGAGGGTCGAGGTACGCTCGCTGAAAATATTAATATATTCTTTGTACATGATGTTGCCAACGAGGGCGTTGGTCGAGAGCATAACGCCTTTTTTGACCCCGGTCGTGCCGGAGGTGAATATTATGACCGCGCACTTGTCGGGATCGACTTCGTAGTCGGAGAGGGGCGCGTATTCGCTCGCCGCCGAATATTTTTCATAGATACCGGCGAAGAAGTTCTCGTCCGAGAGGTCGACCGCATGCTTTATCTTCGGGCAGTTTGCCATGACCTCGCCGACATTCTCGGAAAATGTGCTGTCATAGAGCACCATGTCGATATCCGCGCGGTCGAAAAGCTCCGACGCTTCTTTAGCGGATATATCGGGCGCAAACGGTACAACGACGCTGCCGCTCATGAGTATTCCGGTGATACAGGTTATGTACTCGTAGTTCGTCTTGCTGACAACGGCGACATGCATGCCATCTTTCGATATGCTTCTGATCCAGCGGCAGACCGCTTCGCTGTCCGTTTTGACGCGGACATAGCTGCGCTCTTCGACCGCGCCGTTTCGCACGAATTTTATGAATATCTCTTCTCCATACTTCTCCGCCGAAGCGCATAACAGCTGTCTGACGCTCGGCGTTGCATTTTTCTTTTCCATTTCTCCTCCGTGATGTTCCGTCATTTTGGCTCCGCCCCGCGCGGAATATATTTTCCGCTACAAAAGGGTAAAAGCCGAGATAAATTTAATTTATAACAGTGCATAAATAAAGTCAATATAAGGCGCGGTTAAGTTTGGTTAAAAAAAGTTAAATTTGTATTGCATTTATAAAGTTTAAATAAACGCTAAAAATGCAAAAAAGCCGAAAGTGCTTATATATCAAGGCTTCCGGAGATAAAAAAGGCTGTTCCGAAACGGAACAGCCTGAAAATCACAATGTTATATTCTGTTTATTTTTTGACCTTTTTCGAGCGCAAGGCGAGCAGGATAATATGAAATATCAGCTCAGCCGCGGGGATTGCAAAAAGGATAGCAAAATAGAGCGTGTTGTTCGTTTTGAACGGCGCTGCGATGCCGAAGCTCGGCGGGAGGAAAGCCATCATCAGCGGATAGAACAGGCTCATGAGGTCATTGTAGAAGAAGCACATCATCAGCGCATAGGCGGAGCACACGAGCGAAATCGACCAGAACACCGTTCCGATGACAAGCGGACGCTTGTTCATGCGCTTGAAAATAATATAGACAAACGCCGCGAGCAGGAACAGACCAGCCGTTGCAAAGCCGGGCTTTCTGCTGCTCTTGCCGTCCATCATATGCGAAAAATTGAAAACGACGGAAAGCGCATAAGTTATTATAAGAATTATCGTCAGTATCACACTTTTGGGATCGTGCTTTTTCTTCATGGTGACGCTCCTTTTTACCGATATTTACAAAATAACTTTACAATATCTGGAGCGTTTTGTCAACACCGTTTTACTCGATTTTCAGCACATTTTCTATCATTATTTTTCCCGCGTCGCGCAGGTTTTCAAGCTGTTTTAGCGCCTCGGTGCACGCCTGGCGCAGAGCCTCGTCATCGCCTGAGTCGAGATATTCCCTGAGACTATTTATGTTTATCTCGATCTCATCCATCGAGCGGTGGACGAGCAGAATGTGCAGAATCTTTTTTGAATCTCTCCATTCGCTCTCGACTTTATCAAGCGCCTGCTCCTCTCCCTCCCCGGCATCGACGGCGGCGAGCAGGGATTTGAGATCCGTTATCAGCTCACCGGTCTTTTTTGAAAATATGAACTGCGCACCGATGCTCATAGTCAGAGTCAGAGCGAGCAGAACAAGTGCCGTCGCAAAGCGTTTCATACTTTTTTCTCCTTTTCGACTATAACAGCGTTTTTGTCGCGGTCAACGGTCATTATCAGCACATCTTCGACCGTCAGCCCCTTTGCCCTGAGCAGACGTTTGAGTTCTCTGTCGTTCATGCTGCAGTCGTCGTAGTGCTCGCGTATCACTTTTCCGTCGCTGACGACAAGGCACGGCATGCCGGGATCTGGCAGCGAGAGCTGCAAAGTCTTTGCGGTCAGCGCATTTTCATCGGGCTTGAGCATGACCGAGAGCTTGCCGTTCGTCTCAAGCACGGCATAGCCGACTGTCGAGATATCAAAAACATCCTTTTGCCGCAGCGCCGTCAGAAGATCGTCAACAGTATAGCGCAGGCGTTTTATCTCTTTTTGATCGATCTTGCCGTCGCGTATGACTGTCACAGCGTTGCCCTCGAGCAGCCTGCGTGCGCCGCGGCTCTTCATGGAAATGACCGAGCTGATTATTTCGAACGCCACGAGCAGAAGCACCGCGACGACGGAATTGAGCAGCGGGATATCCGTATCCTGCATAGGTATAGCCGCGATTTCGGAGAGCAGAATAGTTATAACGAGTTCAGACGGCTGAAGCTCGCCTATTTGCCTTTTTCCCATTATTCTGACTGCCGCAGTCGCCAGAACATATAATATAAAAATCCTCAGTATCGTCAGAACCATTTTTCTACCTCCGTAAATGCTATATACAGTAGTTTTTCTTGTATTTGCATCTTTATCCGATTGACCGAAAAAAGATTTATGTGTATAATATGTGTGCAGTAAAATCGGAAGTGATTTGATATAATATGAAAAAATATATAATGGGTATAGACATCGGCGGAACAAAGTGCGCCGTTCTGCTCGGCAGAGCGCAGGGAGACGCCGACGATATTATTATAGACAAGCTCCGCTTTGAGACACGGGTCGGGCGCGGCTGGCGCGCCGTGACGGAGGAGCTGCTCGACAATGTTGAAGAGATAATAAAAAAGAACGCCCTCTCCCCCGAAGATATTCTCTGCGTGGGGATAAGCTGCGGCGGTCCGCTCGACAGCAGGCGCGGAGTTATTCTTGCGCCGCCGAATCTCCCCGACTGGGAGTGCGTGCCGATAGTCGACATGATTGAAGAGCGGTTCGGGTTCGACGCGTATTTACAAAACGACGCGAACGCCTGCGCGCTCGCCGAATGGAAGTTCGGCGCAGGAAAGGGACTTCGCAACATGATATTTTTAACGTTCGGCACGGGCATGGGCGCGGGACTGATACTCGACGGCAAATTGTACAGCGGCACAAACGACATGGCGGGCGAAGTCGGGCACATGAGAATCGCCGCGGACGGCCCCATAGGCTACGGCAAACGCGGCTCGTTCGAGGGATTTTGCAGCGGCGGCGGAATAGGCCGACTCGCGCAGGAGATGGCGAGAAAGACGCTCGAAAACGGCGGGAGCACTCTGATGTGCAAAACCGCCGAGGATATTGAAAATATAACGGCAAAATCCGCCGCCGAAGCCGCAGAGAACGGCGACGAGACGGCGAAAGAAGTATACAGAATATGCGGAGAAAAGCTCGGCGAGGGGCTCGCGATACTCGCCGATATACTCGACCCGCAGGCTATAATAATCGGAAGCATCTTCGCCCGCTCCGGGCATCTTCTGAAAGGCAGCATGGAAAAGGCACTGCACCGTGAGGCTCTGAGTCAGACTGCCGGATGCAGGATAATCCCCGCGGGACTCGGCGAGAAGATAGGCGACCTCGCGTCGCTCGGAATCGCGCTCGATGCCGCGGCAAACGGAGGAAAAGCATGAACAGGGAAAAGGAAATTTTTGAAGAGCTCTTTGTCCGCTACCCCGCTCTTGAGGGGATAAGAGAAGACATCAAGAGCGCCTATGATGTTATCTGCGCCTGCTTCGACCGCGGCGGCAAGCTGCTCATCTGCGGCAACGGCGGAAGCGCGGCGGACGCGCAGCACATAGTCGGCGAGCTGATGAAAGGCTTTCTGCTCAAGAGAGAGCTGACCGACGAACAGAGACAGGCTTTTTTGGAAATAAAGGACGGCGAATATCTCGCGAACCATCTTCAGGGCGCGCTGCCCGCAGTTGCGCTGAGTGCGCATGAGGGGCTGAACACAGCATTTGCAAACGACATAGCCGCCGATATGATATTCGCTCAGCAGGTCTGGGCATACGCATCGTCGAGCCCAGACGCACTCATTGCGCTGAGCACCTCCGGCAACTCCGCGAATGTTGTCAACGCAGTGAAAGTCGCCAACGCCATGGGAATCGAGAGCATCGTCATAACCGGCGAAAAAATGAGTCTCATGAGCGAGATGTGCACAGTCTGCCTGCGCCTGCCGGAGACCGAGACATTCAAAGTCCAGGAGCTGACTCTCCCCGTCTATCACGCCCTGTGCGCGATGGCGGAAGCGACATATTTCAACAAGTAATTTATTTTGAAAGGACATAAATAAATGACAAATTCTATTCCGAGAGCGGAGCATCCGAATCCGCAGTTTGAAAGAGAAAGCTGGCTCAACCTCAACGGAGAATGGGAGTTCGAAATTGACAACAGCGTCAGCGGCAGAGAGCGCGGACTCCAGAATGCGGAGCATCTGAGCTCAAAGATCATAGTCCCGTTCTGCCCCGAGAGCCGTCTTTCCGGCGTTGAGAACACCGATTTCATGAACTGCGTGTGGTACAGACGCGACATCGAAATCAGCGAAAGCGAGCTTGAGGGCATAGTCATACTGCACTTCGGCGCGGTCGACTATGACGCGACAGTCTACATAAACGGCAAAGAAGCAATGCACCACAAGGGCGGATATGTCTCGTTTGCCGGGGACATCACGAAGTTCCTCAAAGCCGGCAAAAACTCAATAGCGGTCGAAGCGCGCGACGATGTGAGAAATCCGCTCATTCCGCGCGGCAAGCAGAGCGAGCGCCTTCATTCGCACGACTGCGACTACACCCGCACGACGGGTATCTGGCAGACTGTCTGGGTAGAATTCGTGCCGAAGAGCTACATAAAGAGCATCAAGCTCTTCCCGAATCCCGAGAGTTCTTCCGTCGCTTTTTCATGCGAGCTCTGCGGCAGCGGTGAGCTCGGAATAGATGTTCTCTACGAGGGCAAACTGGTCGGCAGATACGACTGCAAAAATGCGGCAGGCTGCGTCAGCGGCGACATGAAGCTCATTGAAAAACACCTGTGGGAGGTCGGCTGCGGCAGGCTCTATAACCTTGTCATCACCTTCGGCGGCGACACCGTCAAGAGCTATTTCGGTCTGCGCGATGTCCGCCTTGACGGATTTAAATATCTCATCAACGGCAAGTCCGTTTTCCAGCGCCTTGTGCTCGACCAGGGCTTCTACCGCGACGGAATATACACCGCTCCCGACGACAGCGACATGATAAAAGATATAGAAATATCTCTCGCCGCCGGCTTCAACGGAGCGAGACTGCATCAGAAGGTTTTCGAGCAGAGATTCCTCTATCACTGCGACCGCCTGGGCTATATCGTCTGGGGCGAATATCCGAACTGGGGACTTGACTACTCCGCGCCTGACGCGATTTACGGCATTCTGCCCGAGTGGTGTGAGGAGGTCGAGCGCGACTTCAACCACCCGTCGATAATCGGCTGGTGCCCGTTCAACGAAACCTGGGACTACGCAGGCCGCGAACAGAGAGACGAACTGCTTGAGGCAGTCTATAAAATCACAAAACAGCTCGACAGCACCCGTCCGTGCATCGACACAAGCGGAAATTTCCATGTTATGAGCGATATCTTCGACGTTCACGACTATGAGCAGGATCCGAAGATATTCAAAGAAAATTACGATAAGCTCGTCTCGAACGGCACTCTGTTTGACAGGCACGACAGCCGCCAGAAATACGCGGGCGAGCCCACCTTCGTCAGCGAATACGGCGGCATAAAGTGGGTCGTCGGCGAGCAGGACGAAAATGCCTGGGGCTACGGCAACGCGCCAAGGACAGAGAATGAGTTTATCGAGAGATACAGAGGACTCACCGAAGCCCTGCTCGGCAACGAGCTGATGTTCGGCTTCTGCTACACGCAGCTCTACGACATAGAGCAGGAGCAAAACGGACTTTACACTTACGACCGCGAGCCGAAGTTCGATATGACCGTGTTTCACGGAATAAACAGCGCAAAGGCCGCGATCGAAGAATAAGAAATAGGAGATAATAACAGTCAAATGTCAAATTCGACCCGCTCGGGTTTCTACAAAAAAATGTTTTCTTTGGCGATACCCATCGCCCTCCAGCAGCTGCTGACCTCATGCGCTCAGCTCGTCGATACCGCAATGACCGTGGGACTCGGCAACGTCAGCACGGCGGCGATAGGTGTCGCGGGACGCTGGGGCTTCCTTTTGAACCTCGCCCTGTTCGGAATAAGCTCCGGCACGGCGACAATGACGGCGCAGTTCTGGGGCATAAACGACAGACGGAGCATCCGCCGCAGCTACGGCATAGGGCTCATACTCGCGCTTGCCGTGGGTGCATTATACACTGTATTGGTGCTCGCAATCCCGGAGCAGATGATGCGCGTTTTCACCTCCGAGGAGGAGGTCATAGCCGCCGGAGTGCAGTATTTGCAGGCCGTTGCGCCCTACGGAATTTTTGTCGCCATCTCGCTTGTCACGAGCACCGTCATGCGCTCGACCGAGGACGTTCACACGCCGCTTGTCTGCTCGATAGCGTCCGTTGCGACAAACACCGTGCTCAACTACATTCTCATATACGGCAAGCTGGGCTTCCCCGCGCTGAAGCTTCGCGGTGCGGCGATAGCGACGGCCATAGCCATGGTCGTTCAGGCGGTGCTGCTCTTTGTGATAGGCAACGCGAAAAAGAATATCATCCATGCGCCGATCGGCGAATTTTTCAAGAAGGATATTGAATTTTTCAAAAAGTTCCTGCGTGTCTGTGTCCCGATAATGCTCAATGAGCTGCTCTGGGGAGTGGGCACCAATGTCTATGCCATGGTTTATGCGCGTCAGGGCAGCGAAAACTACGCCGCATACACGATATTCAGCTCGATAGAGCAGATAGCCTTCGTCTTCTTCGTCGGCATTTGCCACGCCTGCTCGATAATGACAGGCAAGGCGATCGGCGCCGGCAAGGCGGATGAGGCCTACTCCATGGGCAAGCGGTTCATAAAGCTTGTTCCCCTGCTCGGAGTGCTGACGGGAGTCGCCATGATATTCCTGCGCAATCCGCTGCTGCGGATACTGCCCATTGAGACAGAGGGCGCCCGGCAGATGACGTCGACGCTCCTGCTCATCTACTCGCTGTGGATAGGAGTCAGAAACATCTCGTATGTCTGCGTGGTCGGCATATTCAGAGCCGGCGGAGACACGAAAATAGGAATGTTCCTCGACATAGGCGCGCTGTTTTTATTTAGTATACCGATAGTGACCACGCTCGGATTTTTGACAGACGTTCCGTTCTATGTGCTGATAATTGCGATGTATATCGCGGAGGACACGCCGAAATCCTTACTCTGCCTGATAAGATTCAAGAGCCGAAAATGGATAAAGCAGCTAACCGCCGCAGACTCCGCGCCGCCGGTTCTCGGAGAGGACCCGGAGATAGAGATAGAAGAAGCGGACGAGCTGAAAAATTATCGGCAGTAAAATATAATCATAAAAGTAAGCGACCCCGCCGGGCAGAGAACCGGCGGGGTCTTCTATTTGGGGAACAAGGTGGGAGTTATCAGATTTCGGTCTGCACGCCGATAAACAGCGGCAGGTTCGTTTCGGTGTCCACTATCATATAGACAAACGGACGGTTGAGGCAAACGGGATTTATCGCCGGCATGCTCATTTTGCTGATGCCGACAAGCGTCGCCGCGGCGGCACGCGTGCCCTCCTGATCGACTTCGATAAAAGTCTTGTGCATCACGGTGCCGATATAAGCGCCGTCGTTTTTGTCTATGAGCGAAGAAAAGTCGGCAGATTTGCGGTCAAACGCATCTTCTATGCCCATCTTTTTGAGCGTGTCGATAAGCTGCGTGCTGTACTCCGCCTTGAACTTCGGCATTTTCACATCGACTTCTTCGTTTTTCTTGGCGGACGAGAATATTTTCATCAGCTTTTCGCCGCTGAGAGAGGCTATATAATCATCGATGCTCACATCTTCGTTCGGCAGGAGCGCCGCGAAAGCGAAGCGGCCGTTCTTATAGGGCTTCATGAAACCGACTGTGCCGCCGTCCTTGAGATATACGTTCTCGGTCGAGCACATAAAGTCGGTTTTCTTTTTGCTGCCGGAATACGAGGTGAATTCAAGCTTCTCTATATCGCTTCTCTTATACGGAGTTTCCCACTTCGCGTCGAACGCTATGGCGTTTACAAGCATCATAACGGCATAACGGTCCGCCTTTTCGATTATCTTGGGAATCATGCCGTCGGTGTTCTTTTTGACCCACGAGTTTATGCTCTCTACGGTTTTCGGGTCGCTCAGGGGCGCTGAGAAAAGCTGCGCCGAGTAGCTGTCCACCGCCTTTTGCAGGAAAGCCCGCTTTGCCTCTGCGCTGCTGTCCGTCCAGACGGAATTTGCGATTTTCAGCTCCTCGCTCTCGGTCAGAAAGTCACAGTAGGCGCGCATATAGGCGTTGAGCGTGTCGCGGTCAAGTCCGCCGAGAGCCTGCTCAAGCTGGGCGAGCGTATCGCCCTGAGCGCCGTTTTGCACCAGCGCGAGCGCGGTAAGCACGGACAGCGGCGACACAAGCGTCGTCTTGCCCTTTGAATAGTTATCTTTGAAAAGCTCTGCCGCAAACGATGAGGCGGCGGCTTTAAATTCGTCGTCGGGGGCTTTTGAGGCGGATTCGTTCTTTGAAATCCCCTCTGTCAGGTCGCGTACAGCGCCGCTTTTCACGCCCTTGTTATGAACTTTTCCCACGGTCTTTCCGCAGCCGGAAAACGGTAAAATACAGGCGGCAAGCGACAGAACGCTCATGAAAACAGCCAGCATTTTCTTGACTTTCACGGGCGCACCTCCTTAAATATCCGTCTGCGCGCCGATAAAGAGCGGCAGATTGGTCCGGGTATCTATTATCGCATAAACAAACGGTCTTGTGAGCCTTACTTCCTTCGGCTGTTCGACAGGCATTGCTGCGCTCTTTTCTGAGATAACGGCAGTCACCGCTCCTGCGCGTGTGCCCTTTTCGGCGACCTCGATAAAGGTCTTGTGGATAACCTCGCCGATAAATATGTTGCCGTTCGAGTTGTCCGCTATGGACGAGAAGTTCGCTTTGTTCTCGTCAAACGCGGTACCCATGCCCATTTTCTTGAGAGTGTCGACGAGCGAGTTGCTGTATTCGCACTTGAACTTCGGCATCTGCGTGTTGACCCGAGTATTCTTTCTCGAATTCAGCGCACCGAGAAATCCCTTTCCCGTCAGCGAGGCGATATAGCTGTCGATGCTCGTTCCCTCGTTCGGCAAAAGCGCGACAAAGGCAAACCTATCGCCCTTATAACGCTTGACAAAGCCCGTGGCATTCTCGGTCTCGATATATTCCGTCTCCTGCGAATACATATATTCCGCCTTGACGAGATTGCCTTTGGCATTTTTGAACGTGCCCTCGCGCACGCAGTTGTCGGTATAGGGATCATCCCACTCCGCCTCGAGGCAGAGCGCGTTCATGAGCACCATGACCGTGAGGGGGTCGAACTCGTCGACCAGCTTCTTTATCATGCCGTTCGTGTTTTTGTTCACCCACGAGTTTATCTCTTTTACGGTTCTCGTGCTCGTAAAATCCGCTTTATACGCCTGAGCGGAATAGAAATCCGCATTTTTCTGGAGAAACGCCCTCTTGACATCGAGCTTGCTGCCGACCCATATGGAATTGGCGCATTTGAGTGCGCTGTCCTTGCCCGCGACTGCGGCGAGATATGCGTTCATATATGCGTTTAAAGTATCGCGGTCGAGCCCGCCGAGAACCTTCTGCATCTCGGAGAGGGTCTTGCCCTCTGCGCCGTTTTGCGTCATGGCGAGCGCGGTGAGCACGGAGAGAGGCGAAACGAGGGTGTTCTTGCCGGACTTGTATTCATCCTTGAAAAGATCAAGCGCAAACGACGCGGCGACATTCGCAAAGCGGCTGTCCGGCTTTTTGGATGCGCCCTTACCCTTGGTTATGCCCTGCATGAGATCCTGCGCGGCGGCGCCTTTATTGCCCTTGTCAGTCGCGGTGATAGAAGTATCGCCGTCCTTTGTCGGCGTGACGGTGGTGTCATCTGTAGTCTGCGATGTCCGCGATGTTCCGGAATCCGGCTTTTTGGCGCACGCTGCGAGCGGCAGCATGACGACGGCGCAGAGCAGAAGAGCCGCTAACCTTTTGAGTTTCATTTCTTTCCTCCCCTTTTTGTTCATGCGTCCCTGAGGACGACGTTTGTAAAATGCTTGTTATACACGGTCAAAATCATATGGCATCCGGTTTTCCGTTCGCTCTCCGACTTTTTGAGCGAGACGGTGAGCGTATTGCTTGAGTCCATAGTGCAGTTCGCCAAATCATATTCGCAGTCCGCGGTTATTATCACAACGGTGTTGTTTTTAAAATATTCATCGTCCCTGCCCGAAAGCTCGGATTTCAGTTCTTCGCTCAATATTCCGTATTTCTCCTGCACTGCGAGATATTCCGCGAGCTTTTCTCGGTTGCTTATTACTATCGCATCGGGCGTGCCGTTGCTTTTTTCTCCCTTCTTGTCGGGGAAAGCCCTGAAATCACAGTTGAGGCGGTCGAAGTCACCTTTTTTGTCGCCGTCAACCGTTGTCACGGCCGCCCCGTGATTTTCGGTCGGCACAACACTCGAACCGGATTTAACAGAACCGCTTGAAATATCTGTCGCGATATCGGGCTGCTGATAACATTCCTGATCCTCACTCGTCAGCGGCGCGGACTTATATCCCTCGGGGATGCCCTCGGTCTGAACATAATTCTTGGCATTTATCGGCTGCTCGGCGGGCATGGCATCCTTCATAGAGAACGATGTTGAATGATAAACTGCTGCGGTGGCGGCGGTCAGTGCAATAACAAAGCACGGCACGGCGGTCATTATCACGCGGTTGCGTTTTTTTATTCTTGCGCGTTCCTTTGAAGCGCGCGCATAAACTTCATTTTTGAATTCCTTATCGGTCTTCATAGCAAAAGCCCTCCTTTTCAAGCTCGGTTTTAAGCGCCTGCTTCGCCCTGTAGAGGAGATTGGCAAGCTGCTTTTTGCTTTTGCCCATAATTTTTGCCGCACCATCGCCGTCCACTTCCTCAAAATAGACAAGATACAGCACAGTTCTGTAATCATTGTTGAGTCTGTCCATGCACTCGCGCACGGTTCTCGCGTCCTCGCCCCTGTAAAAAGAGTATATCGCGCTCTCGTCCCAAATCTCCTCTCCCTCGTCGGGCACGGTGCGCTTTTTGCGGAGAAAATCTATCGCCTTGTGCCGCGCAACGGAATATATGTAGGTTTTGAACGAGCTTTTGAAGCGAAAACGCCCCGGATGCACGAGAATTTCGACAAAGGTATCCATAGCTATGTCCTGCGCCTCTTCGGCGGAGCGGACATAACCTTTGATGAAAAATATCAGTCTGTCTCGATAGGCGTCCATGAGTTCATCAAACGCACTTTGATCGCCTTCGATAAAACGGCGGTAGCTACTCTCACCGTTGTCCATCGGATCAATCCTTTCAGGGCGGCGTCCCGCCTTTCACTTATACTGTCGCAGAAGTCTGCGGATTTTCTCACCTGTTTTGGAAAAAATTTTAAAAAAGCGCGGAGGTTCACAAAAAGCCTCCGCGCTCTGTTTATTCAGTTGACTCCGGGCGCAATGAAGCCCTCACCGAGGATTTCGCCCGCCTCGGTGATGATTATAAACGTATCGGTATCTATCTGCCTGATTATCTTCGTCAGCTGGGGCACCTCGTTTTTCTTCACGGCGCAGACAACCATATTCTTCTCCTTGCCAGTATAGCCGCCCTTGACTGGCAGGATGCTGACTCCCCTGCCCATCTTTGAAGTTATCGCATCGGATATCTCCTGCGCGTGCTCAGTCACGGCAAGCAGCAGCTTGCCGCTGCCGGTGCCGTAGAGAATATAATCGAGCAGGCGGGAATTGACGAAAATAACTATAACCGCGTACATAGCGGACTCGATGGAGCGGAAAACGACCGCGCCGAGGATAACTATTATCGCATCGGCAGCCATAATGACCTTGCCTATCTGAATGTGCGGGAACGCCTTGTGGACGAGACGGCCGACGATATCGGTGCCGCCAGTAGTCGCGTCGCGCATGAAGACAATCGCCAGCCCCGCGCCCGTGCAGACACCGCAGAATATTGCCGCCAAAATCTTGTCGCCCGTATAGGTCGGCAAAAATTTGCTGAAAAGATCGAGCGTGGCGGAGAGAATCACCGTCACCCACATCGTCTTTGCAACGAACCGCCAGCCGATGAAAATAAAGGCTAAGATCATCAGCGGAACATTGAGCAGAAAGTTCGCCGTGCCGAGCGGAATGAATTCAAAAAGATGGTTGACTATTATCGCAAGACCCGTCGTGCCGCTCTGCGCGATGCTGTTGGGCAATGCGAACGCCACAACGCCTATCGAATAGAGCGAACAGCCGACTATCCAGCAAATATTGTCTATTACCGCCCCTGCCACTTTCTGTCCCGTTGTTTTCGGCGCGGTGGAAAACCTTTTTTCAAGCCGCCTTTTGCGCCGCTCGTATGGGGTCAGTGCCTCTTTCTTTCTGCTTTTCCTGTTCATCACTTCACCTCGTCAGCCTTTTCGGCATTGGAAATATGTTCAAACAGTTCTTCAATCCTCTTATCCTGCCCGCTGAGGTAGAGCCAGCCGAACAGCGCTTCGAGACCAGTTGCGCTGTGATATTCGGCGGAGCTTGCGCTCTTGGGGACTCTGCCGGTATGTGCGTTTCTGCCGCGCCGATAGATATCGGCTTCGTGCTCAGTCAAAACAGGCGCTATAACCTGCGCAGCTCTCGCCTGAGCGGCGGCACAGACCCGCTTCGCCGCGAGCGGATGCAGCTTGCCGACGGGGCGGTTCGCCTGCATGACGAGATTGCCCCTGACGAGCAGATCAAACACCGTATCGCCTATAAACGCGAGAGTCAGCGGACTGAGCAAATCGGGATCGGTATTTTTCAGTTCTTCGCTTATTCCTATCAAATGAGAAGCCTCCGTTACGGCATATAGTCGAACTCGAGATCGTAAATTTCAACGGTGTCGCCCTGCTGGATGCCCATGCTTTCGAGCTTGTCAAGTATGCCGCTCGAATGCAGCACGCGCTGGAAATACTGGAGCGACTCATAGTCGTCCATATCGGTACGCTGAAGTATCTTGAGCAGCCACGGAGCCTCGACGATAAACACGCCGTCCTCCTCGCGCACGGTGAAGCCCGTATCTTTCTGCCTCTCGAACATCTCAACGGGTATCTCCTGCGCCTCGTAGCGTTTTATCGGCGGCAAAGTCTTGAGCCGTTTGGCGACTGCGTTTATGACTTCGGCGGTGCCCTCCTGAATCGGCGCGCACATGGTATAGAACTCATAGCCGCGGGAGGTGAAATACTCGCGCAGGTGCTCAATCTGAGCGTCGTCCGCCATGTCTATTTTATTCGCTGCAACGATCTGCGGAAGCTTTGAAAGCTCGGGGTCGAACTTTTCGAGCTCTGCGTTTATCTTCTCAAAATCCTCTATCGGGTCTCTGCCCTCGCTGCCCGCCGCGTCGATTATGTGCAGGAGCATACGGCAGCGCTCGACATGGCGCAAAAACTCGTGACCGAGACCGACGCCGTCGCTCGCGCCCTCGATGAGTCCGGGAATATCCGCGACGACAAAAGACTCGCCCTCGCCCATGGTGACAACGCCGAGGACGGGAGTTATGGTTGTGAAATGATAGTCCGCGATTATTGGCTTTGCCTCGCTGACGACCGAGATAAACGTTGACTTGCCGACATTCGGGAAGCCGAGCAGACCGACATCGGCGAGAAGCTTCAGCTCGAGAATGACCTCCCACTCCTCACCGGGAGTGCCGCTCTTTGCAAAGCGCGGGGTCTGGCGGGTCGGGGTCTTGAAATGGGTGTTGCCCCAGCCGCCGCGGCCGCCTTTTGCGGCAACGAACGAGGTCTTTTCGGACATATCCGCCATAACGGCGTTCGACTCCGCCTCGCGGATTATCGTTCCGCGAGGAATCTTTATGACAAGATTCTCGCCGTTTTTGCCGCGCCTGCGTCCGCCGTCGCCGCGCTTTCCGTCGGGGGCGGTATATTTTCTCTTGTAGCGGAAGTCCGCAAGGGTCGCGAGGTTATCGTCAACCTCGAATATGATATCTCCGCCCTTGCCGCCGTCGCCGCCGTCGGGACCGCCGGACGCGATATATTTCTCGCGGTGGAAAGTCACCGCGCCGTCGCCGCCGTTTCCGGCCTTGATTTTGATTTTTGCAATATCTACAAACATAGAAGTTCCTTTACTTTTGTTTTCTTTTCGGGGTTATCTGCCCTCGCGCGCCACCTTTATGTTTTCGACAAACTTGCGTGCGGTGTCTGTGATGCGCTGATAGTCGCCGATCTTTGCGCCTGCGGTCAGCGAGCTGCCCGCGCCGACTGCGACTGCGCCCGCCTTAATCCACTCGGCGGCATTATCGACATCGACTCCGCCGGTCGGCATCATCTTCGCGTAGGGTATCGGTCCTCTTATAGCCTTGATTATCTTCGGGCCGAAGACATCGCCGGGGAATACTTTGAGTATATCCGCGCCCGCCTCCATGGCGGCGACAGCCTCTTTGACGGTCATTATGCCGGGCATGACGGCAACTCTGTAGCGGTTGCACATCTTCACGGTCTCGGGGTCGAAATAGGGGCTGACAACGAAGTTTGCGCCGGAGAGCATGGCTATTCTCGCGGTCGGCGCATCCATGACCGTGCCTGCGCCGAGAATCATCTGCTCGGGCGTGTAGCGCTTTGCAAGCTCCTCGATAACCTTATCGGCATGGGGAACGGTGAAAGTAAGCTCGATAGCCGCGACGCCGCCCTCGATGCACGCGTCGGCGATTCTGCTCGCCTGATCGGCACTCTCCGCTCTTACGACCGCAACGATGCCGCAGTCCTGTATTTTAGTCAGTATTTGTTCTTTGTCCATTTTTATCTTCCTCTCTTATCTCTGAACTCTTGCGCCTGCGCCGTTCATAACGGCTTCGACCTCGCGCTTGCTTGCCATTGAAGTGTCGCCCGGGGTGGTCATCGCCAGCGCTCCGTGCGCTATGCCGCAGTTGACTGCATACCGAGGATCGCCCTCGGTCATCAGACCGTAGATGAGACCCGATGCGAACGAATCGCCGCCGCCGACGCGGTCGAATATCTCGAGCGAGTCGAGCTTCATACCCTCATAAAGCTTGCCATCCGCCCAGCAGATAGCGCTCCAGTCGTTGACCGTTGCGGTCTTGACGGTTCTGAGCGTTGTTGCAACAACCTTGAAATTCGGATATACCTTAACGGCGTTTTCGATCATCTTGCAGTAGCCGTCAACATTGAGCTTCTTGAGTCCCGCGTCGTTGCCCTCGACCTCAAGACCGAGGCAGGCGGTGAAATCCTCCTCGTTGCCTATCATGACATCGATATATTTGGCTATTTCGCGGTTGACCTGCTGCGCCTTCTCCTGACCGCCGATACCCTTCCAGAGCGACGGACGGTAGTTGAGGTCATAGGAGACGACGGTGCCGTATTCCTTCGCCTTTTTGACTGCGGCGATAACGGTCTGTGCGCTCGTCTCGGACAGAGCGGCAAAAATTCCGCCCGTGTGCAGCCAGCGGACGCCGAGCTTACCGAAGATATAGTCCCAATCGACATCCTCGGCTCTGAGCTGAGATGCCGCCGTGTTGCCTCTGTCGGACACGCCGACGGCTCCGCGGATTCCGTAGCCGCGCTCGGTGAAGTTGAGTCCGTTTCGGACGTTTCTGCCGATGCCGTCGTAGCTCATCCATTTTATAAACGAGGTGTCGACTCCGCCCTGGAGAATGAAGTCCTCTATGAGCCTGCCGACCTCGTTATCCGCGAGGGCGGTTATGACTGCGGTGCGAAGTCCGAAGCAGCGGCGCAGTCCGCGCGCGACATTGTATTCTCCGCCGCCTTCCCAAGCGGTGAAAGATCGCGAATTCTTTATTCTGCCCGCGCCCGGATCGAGGCGGAGCATTATCTCGCCGAGAGATATTTCATCAAACATGCAATCCTCGGGTCTTTTGAGTTCAAGCTGCATAAATTATACTTCCTTTCCTGCCGGATATATTGATGCGGTATTTCCGCGTGGCTTTCATACATAGTTAGTATACGACGAAAACGCAATTTTTACAATAACAAACGCCAAAAAGAGCAGAAAAATCCCCCGGTTTGAAAAATTAAAACCGAGGGATTTGAAATCATATGCTGCGCAGCGTTATATCTTTTTATAAGTAAGCACGCTGAACTGCGCGCTGACGGTAAGCGAGCTCAATTTTTCGAGCTTCTCCCTGTCCTGCTGCGAGGTTTTGTAGCAATAGGGAGTCATATTGAAAAGGTCGGTTATATCCTTCCCGCTTTCGAGCGCAAAAGTATAGCATATCTTCTTTTCACCGACGAGGCGGAAGCCCTCGATATCATGCGGCGGAACTTCGTTCTCATACGGCGCGTCATACACAGCGCTTTTGAGCTCCCACAAATGCTTTTCGAGCGGTATTGCCTTGACGAACACGCCGTCTTTTTTGAGCACGCGCGAAAACTCCTGCGGGCAGGCGGGCGCGAAGATATTTACTATCGCGTCGCATTCGCCGTCGCCCACTGGCAGCTTATATATGCTCGCCACGGCGCGTTCAACTCCGCAGTTTTTCGGCGCTTTTTCGAGCGCGTATTTTGAGATATCCACGCCGAGCACTTGCGGCTCAAGTCCCGATTCATCGAGCCTGCTTTTAAAATACGAAGTGTACCAGCACTCGCCGCAGCCTGCATCGAGCAGAGTACCGCCGCGCGGGAAATCCGCCGAAAGAGCTTCATAAACGGCCTCGCGCAGAGGCGTATAGAAGCCCTTTGAAAGGAAATCGCGCCGCGCGTTTATCATCAGGCGGTCGTCGCCGTGGCGCTTTGCGCCAGACGAGTTGCTCATCAGCAGATTCACATAGCCTTTTGCGGCGATATCAAAGGTGTGCCCTTGCGGACACACCCATATCTTTTCTTCTTTTTTCAGCTCCTGCGAGCATACGGGACAGCGAAAACTCATTTTACCTGTGCAAAGTCCTTTTCTGCGCCTTTGGGAGCGAACATCTCGTTGACATTGTTCTTGCCCTTATGATGATAAGGCGCTATTTTAAGTATGATATAAAACGGCACTGCGCCGAGGGTATTAAAAACTATGTCGGTCATGGTGTCCATGAGAGCGAAACGAGCGGGATCTCTGGGCTTAAAGAAAGTTCTCGTATTGTTCGCCGCCTTTGCAAGCTCATACGACCAATGCTGAGAATCGCCGCCCGCTATCTGATCGAAGCTGAACTCGAAGAGCTCCCAGCAGGTGGAGATAAAGAACGAGAAGCCGAGAGCGCAGAGCAGGACTATCGGCAGATCGCACTGCTTCTTGTCGCGCTTCTGCATGGCGGTCGCGAGCTCATAGCCCATGAACACCGCCTCAGCTCCGCCGAGCAGGTGGAGTATCTTATCCCACATAAAGATGGAATAATAGAAGTTCAGGAACGCGCCGCCGAAGGATGCGAGCAGCAGTCCGACGGACGCGACGGTCTGGCAATAGGACGGGAGCTGGCGCAGGCAGTTTTTCTCGGGCAGAGCCTGGATTATCTCCCAAGCGAACATTCCGACGAGATTTGCAAACAGCTGAAGCGCCATCTGCGTCTTCGGCAGATCCGAGGGCGGGTTGGTAAACAGAAGGCTCACCATCGCGCCTATCATAATCAGACGGAATATCCACCATACGATGAACTCCCATTTCTTCGCGCTCGACATAAGCCGGCTGAAATAATTTTTCACAAACTTTTCCTCTTTTCTTTGTTTTTCCCTTAAACACACGAGCTAATTATAACATCTGTGAGTTTTATTTTATTCTTAATACACAATATCGGTCTTTTTTGTATTATCCGACAAAAAGCGGGTGCTCAATTTGTATATTCATACAGTTTTCAGGCGAGGGATTTCAGCAGGCGGAAGAAAATATCTTTGAAAGTCAGCGCGCGCACGGCATCGGGCGAGACGATATTATACTCCCCTATCTTCTCGTCGCCGAGGCTCAGCACCACTTTACCGAGTACCTGCCCTTTCTCGACAGGCGCCTGAACGTCGACGCAGAGCTCGACATCGGTCTTTATCTTGCCCTCCTCGCCTTTTTTGACGAGCACGCTGGCGGCTTTCGGCAGAGACGGATGAATCGAATCGACAACGCCGCCTATTACAGCGACATCGGTTATCAGCGACGGGTCTATATCGGGCGTGACGGTCGAATAGTTTGCAAAACCCCAGTTGAGCATAGCCTTTGCGCCGTTGAAGCGGTCGTCGCTCGTCTGGCTGCCCATGACAACGGCTATGAGATGCGTGTTTCCGCGCTTCGCGCTCGCGGAGACGCAGCATCCTGCCTTCGCCGTTGTGCCGGTCTTGAGTCCCGTCGTGCCTTTGTAGAACCTGACCAACTTATTCGTGTTGACAAGCTCCGTTGCGCCGCCGCGCAGGGAGTCCATCCAGATAGTTGTGTAGTTCATTATGCGCTCGTGTTTCAACAGCTCGCGTGACATTATCGCGACATCCATCGCGGTGGTCAAATGGGTCGTTGTGGTGTCATCAAGACCTGTGCAGTTATCAAAATGTGTATTCTTCATGCCGAGCTGCCCGGCACGCTCGTTTATCATCGCGGTGAACGCCTCGTCGCTGCCTGCGAGCAGCTCGCCCAGAGCCGTGCAAGCGTCGTTCGCGCTGTAAACAGCAGTAGCCTTGAGCAGATCATCGACCGTCATCTGCTCGCCCTCTTTGAGCCATATCTGCGAGCCGCCTTTTGATGCGGCAGAGGCGGAGGCGGTTACGGTGTCGCTGAGCGATATCTTCCCGCTGTCGAGCGCTTCGGTCACGAGCAGGAGGGTCATTATTTTCGTAACAGAAGCGGGATAAAGCTTTTCATCGGCGTTCATGCTCATGAGCACCTTGCCGGAATCCACATCCATGAGCACCGCCGCTTTCGCCTTGACGGTGACGGGCATCGGCTCGTCGGCGAAGCTCACGCAGCAGCAAGAGAACATCAGCAGAAGAACAAGGGCGGCGCAGAGCACCGTTTTCAGCTTACGGTTCATAACATCATCTCCCGAAAATCAAAAGCGGATATAAAAACAGTATTAAAGATATATGCCGATTATCTGCATCTTAGCCCCGCGGACTTGCACAAGAGGGCGAAATGCTGTATAATTTCACTGCAAAACTCAAAGGAAGGGCGGCTTTTGCCGCGGTGATGATATGAAGGTCGCATTCTGCACTCTCGGGTGCAAGGTCAATCAATATGAATCGCAGTCGATGGAGCAGGCGCTGATAAAGCGCGGCTTCGAATGTGTCGGGGCGAGCGAAGAGGCGGATGTCTACATAGTCAACTCCTGCACCGTAACCGCCGAGAGCGACCGCAAGACGAGGCAGAATGTGCGCCATCTGCGAAAGCTGCATCCGGACGCCGTTATAGTGCTCACGGGCTGCATGCCGCAGGCGTTCCCCGAGGACGCGCGTCTGCTCACCCAGGCGGATATCGTCACCGGCAACCGCTCGAACAAGCAGATTCCCGACATGATCGATGAATTCTTCCGCACGCGTGAGAGGATCGTTCGCATAGCTCAGCACGAAAACGGCGAAAAATTCTCGGGCGAGCTGATAAACGATTTTCGCGAGCGCACGAGGGCGACGGTCAAAATCGAGGACGGCTGCAACCGTTTCTGCTCCTACTGTGTCATTCCATATGCGCGCGGGCGCGTGCGTTCGAAGCCGCTCGAAGACATAAGAGAAGAGATATCCTCGCTCGAAAAGAAAGGCTTTTCGGAGATAGTTCTCGTCGGCATAAACCTTTCGGCATACGGCACTGACTGTGGGGCGAGCATCTGCGACGCGGTCGAGCTCGCCGCATCGTTCGATGGGATAAAGCGCGTGCGCCTCGGTTCTCTCGAGCCCGACCACATGACTCCGGAAGTTACAAAAAGGCTGGCAGAATGCAAAAAACTCTGCCCGCAGTTTCACATATCGCTCCAGAGCGGATGCGACAAGACGCTAAAGCGCATGAACCGCCACTACACCGCCGCCGAATACGAAGAACTCTGCACAAGGCTCAGAAGCGAGTTCGAGGACGCGACGCTGACGACGGATGTCATGGTCGGCTTCTCGGGCGAGACTAAAGAAGATTTTGAGATTTCGCGCGATTTCGTCAGGAAGATAGGCTTCGAAAAAGTTCACGTATTCCCCTATTCACGCAGGGCAGGCACGCGGGCGGCGGAGTTCCCGGATGTCGTTGAAAACGCCGAAAAAGAGCGCAGAAGCCGCGAGATGATCGCGGCGGCAGGCGAAGTTCGGCATGAATTTTTGGAGAGACAAATCGGCAGAACGGTCGAGGTGCTGTTTGAAGAGAAGCTGCGCGACGGCAGCATTCAGGGCTACACGGCGAACTACACGCCGGTCAGAATAAAGAGCGGCTGCACGCACGGTCTGCGCAAAGTAAAAATCACCGCCTGCGGCGATGACTGGTGCGAGGGCGAGCTGATATAAAGATAAAAGCGGCACAGTAGTGTGGGGCGGATATCATCTGCCCGCGAATTTTGCACAAATTTATTGGCTCGCAACTTACAAGGTTATTTTTTGCACTTTTACTATCACTTTAAACGAAGCGAGCTAACCCCTCAGTCTCGGCTTACGCCGATCCAGCTCCCCTACAGGGGCGCCTGAATAGATTCTGCGATAAATTCTCATTTATCTAACCGATAAACAGTGTGCTTCAATATACTTTGCAATAACATAAAAAACCGACCTAAGAAACACAGGTCGGTTTAACTTTTTATATCTGCAAAAGCAGTGCGGATATATTTATTTAAGTATCTTTCTGAGCTTGCTGCTCAGGCGCAGGCAATAGAATGTAATCAGCTTTGACAGGGCATAATCATAGAGCAAAAATGCGATTATGCCGAGCAGCGCTATCGCGGGTATCGCCCACTTGCCGAGGAAATCCGGCAGGTCGGGGTCGATGCCCATAAATTTTACCATCAGAAAATACGAAAGCGACATAACGACCGAAAAGGTCAGAATCTTTATAATATACTCGACCGCGCGCGGCGTTTTGCTCTCGAGCACGGATTTGAGCACGGGATAATAGCCGAAAAAGACTGCGTAAATTATCGCCGCCGCTTTGTTTGGGACGACTATCAGCGACAGCAGGGACACCGCCGCCCACACGCCGAGCGCCCATTTTTTGTCAACTTCAATGACTATGACCGCGACGAACAGACCCGATATCGCGGGGAGCGCCAGCTCGAGATTCGGGATAATCGAGACTAACGCCATCAGAGCGACAGACAGCGCCGCAAAGACGGCGCTGAGAGCTATTTTGGATGTTTTTTTCATTTCCTGTTTCATATCAATCCTCAGCAGCACGGGATAAGGTCGCCGCCCATGCACTCGCAGCAGCAGTCGGCGCAGAGCAGACCGGAGCAGACATCGCAGGCACTGCATCCGCTCGACGATTTGCGGGCGCTGCGGAAGCCGCCGTTCTTCGATGCGTCGAGATTCTCCTTTGCAGCCGCATATTCGCGGTTGTTGGGATCCATTCTGCACGCGCGGTCAAAATTCTCAGATGCATAGTCGAGCCAGCCGCGTCTCTGCTGAGCCGCGCCCTTGAGATAATACCACTCCGCGGTGCGATACTGCTCGGGAATTCCGTCGAGCAGAACGAGGGCATCCTCTATTCTTCCGCCGCGTATCTTTTCACGTATATCGGACAAATCGGACATATTGCCCGCATAAGATGAAGAGTGCGAAGACGATGAAGAAGAGCCGCCGAGTCCGCCCCGGAGCATAACTATCTGATCATATGCGTCGTTGAGCTCCTTCATTTTGCCGTCGTCCGACGAGTCGCTGTATTTGCGGGCGAGCTCGCGATAAGCGTTTCTTATCTGCTCGTCACTCGCCGTGTCCGGTACTCCGAGAACCGAGAACGGATTCTTTTTCATTCTTCACACCCTCTTTCTTTCTGAATACTTCCGTCTGCGAAGCAAACATTCCGTCGCAGACCACATTTTCTATTATATCCCCGAATCGGTTGAACTCCAGTCCGTTCAGTGCGTTCGCCGTCTCGCCCGCCGTGAGGTCAAGACGCTCTTTGGCAAATTTTCTGAACTCATCGCCCGAGAGGCTGTTTGCATCGGGGAATTTTGCTTTTAGCGGATTATATGACCCGCTCTTTATATCCTTTTCGATATCGTCAACGGCATCGAGCAGATATATCCACCTGCCCAGAAGATAGCCGAAACGCCACAGCTGTATTTTGTCCTCGCCGTAGTATCCCTGAGAGAATATTGCGGCGAGCATCTTACCGGACGGATCCGCCGCCTCGTCGAGCGACGCCGTGCCGGATTTTTCGATTTTTTGCTGTTCTTCCATTGCGGCGGCGACGGCGCGGTCGAGCATCTCCTGCCGTTTCGCGGCTTTTTTGTGCATGAGCGAAAGCGCGGGCTTTATAAGCCGGCACGCAAGGCGTTTGAAGAATCCGCCGTCCGCGATATCGTCGAGCAATTTATAATAAGAGACGATTATAACGACATCGGCACTGCGTTCGAGTTCCGCATCTTCGGTACATTTGAGGCACTTCTTCGCGGGATTCACGCAGCAGCGTCCTTTTTCAAATTTTCCGCACTGCTCCTGAAGAGCCAGGCGAACTATCGAAAGAAAAGTGAAATCGTAGCTCAGAAGCATTCTCGCTATCGGGGTATAGAGTCTGCCGAGCACTCTGCACTCGGAGCAATATACGCCTCGGTAAAGCTCATAATCCTTGATTTTGAGCTCGGGCTTGAAAGCTTTGATATAGCCTGTCATCTTTTCCCCCAAAAAGTTTTCTGTATCTCTTTAGCTTATTTTATATCAAAGAACCTCAAAATCGGTTAACGCTTTGTAAACTTTTTGCTTCAATCCTTGCAATAGTGCTTTTTCAGATGCTTTACCGCCTTCTCGTAGCCCTCAAAGCCGAAGCCTATATATGTTTTGACGCAGGCAGGGGTTATATATGAATTCTCGCGGAACTCCTCGCGCGCGGAAATATTTGACAGATGCACCTCGACCGTCGGAATACCGACCGCCTTGAGCGCGTCATGTATCGCGATGCTCGTATGAGTATAAGCCGCGGGGTTGATTATTATCGCATCGACTTTTTCATAATACGCCTGCTGGATTATGTCAACGAGCGTGCCCTCGTGGTTCGACTGGAAAAACTCCGGCTCCATGCCGTTCTCTTCGCAGCGCGCGCGGATATATTCAACAAGATCGTCATAGGTCTGCCTGCCGTAGATATCCGGCTCCCTTATGCCGAGCATATTCATATTGGGTCCGTGAATAACATAAACCTTCATTTATAACCTCTTCCTTTCAGAATTGAATTGATTTATTGCCTGTTCGGTGATAAAATTACTTCGTAAAGATAAAATCCGTGACGCAGGTCACAACAGGAGTGAAAATATGATATACACGATTGAAAACGAATTTCTTCGCGTCAGCGCGGAGGACGACGGAGCTCAGCTGAGCTCTGTAGAGCTCAAGGAAAACGGAAAAGAGTTCCTCTGGCAGGGCGATCCGTCAGTCTGGTACGGCAGAGCGCCAGTTCTCTTCCCGATAATCGGTCAGCTCTTGGACGGGAAATACCGCTACAACGGGCGCGAATACGAGATGCCGAAGCACGGCTTCGCGCGCCACTCGGTGTTTGCTCTCAAAGAGCAAAGCGAAGATTCCATGACCTTCTCCCTCGCGTCGAGCGACGAGACGAGAAAGTGCTATCCGTTCGAGTTCGAGCTGCTGATAAAATATTCCGTCAGCGGACACACACTCCGCTGCACGAGCACAGTCATAAACAAGACCGACGGCGAGATGTATTTCTCGATCGGCGCGCACCCCGGCTTCAACTGCCGCATAGGCGACGCGATAGAGTTCGAAAAAGGCAAAAATCTTCGCACGATGAGAATAGATTCAAGCTCCATTCTCATGGATGAGACTTTCCCGGTAGAGCTCGAAAACGGGCGCACGATAAGGCTCACAGAGCATATTTTCGACAAGGACGCGCTTATCCTCGAGGGACTTAATTCAGAGAGCCTGCGCCTCGTAAGCGGCGACAGAACTGTAAAATTCACCTTCGGCAAAGCGCCATATCTCGGAATATGGGCGAAGCCCAACGCGCCGTATGTCTGCCTTGAGCCGTGGTACGGAGTCAACGACAGCTGTGACAAAAAAGACTCTATAGCCGAAAAGCGCGGCATCGAAAAGCTCGAAAAAGGCGAAACTTTTTCGTTCGACTGGACAGCCGAGCTTGAGGGCTGAAAAAATTATATCTGACTGCCGTTTTCGCGGCAGTCTTTTTTTATGCCTTGAAGCGGTATCCCGCGCCCCAGACGGTTTCGATATACTGCGGGTTGGAGCTGTCCGTCTCGATTTTATCGCGGATCCTGTTGATATGGACGGTGACGGTCGAGGTCTCGCCTATCGCATCGAGTCCCCATATTTTATCGAATATGGCATCCTTGCTGTAGACCACATTCGGGTTTGATGCGAGGAACGTGAGCAGGTCGAACTCCTTGTTCGTGAGCGTGACCTCTTTCTCGTTGACGAAAACGCGGCGGGCGTGGGTATCTATCGAAAGCTTGCCGACATTTATAATATAATTAACAGGCTCTTCGCCCTTTGAGGTCAGACGCTCATAGCGGGAAATGTGCGCCGTGACGCGCGCGACAAGCTCGGAGGGGCTGAACGGTTTGGTTATATAGTCGTCCGCGCCGATACCGAGTCCTCTTATCTTGTCTATCTCGTCCTTCTTCGCCGAGACCATGAGCACTGGGCACTCCTTGTGCTTGCGTATCTGGCGACAGACCTCGAAGCCGTCAAGCCCGGGAAGCATGACATCGAGTATCACGAGATCATAGTCAGAGCCGAGCGCCTTATCGAGTCCGCTCTTTCCGTCAAATTCTATCTCAACCGTATAGCCGTTCGCCTCGAGATAATCGCGCTCGAGTTCGGCTATATTTTTTTCGTCCTCAACAACAAGAATCTTTTTGCTCATTTTTCGTTCCTCCTATTTTGCCTGCGGCAAATCTATTATCACCTTGAGTCCGCCGAGCTCGCTCTCATCCGCGCGGATGGACGCTCCGTGTCGGTCGGTTATCTGCTTTGTTATCGCGAGGCCGAGGCCGCTTCCGTTTTTGTGACCCGTCCGCGCCTTGTCGCCTCTGTAAAAAGTTTCGAATATCTTATCGCGTTCGTCCGCCGGGACGCCCTGACCGTTATCTTCGATAGATATCTCGGTGTGTCCGTTTTCGCCGTTTCTGACGGAAAGCATTATTTTAGCCGTTCCGTCCTCCGCGCCGTATTTGCGGCTGTTGTCGATAAGATTGTTGAGCACGCGTCTGAACTGGGCTGGATCGATGTTTATCTCCCTGTCCTTGTCGCACTCGAAGTTATATATGAACTCTATGCCCGCCTCGCCGAGGGTGTCGGCGGCATAGGCTGTATACTCCTCGAAGAAGTCCTTCGCCTTTATCTTTTCAAAATAAAACGGCACTTTATCAAGGCTGAGCTTCGAGAGCATCGAAAGCTCGGAAACGAGGGTGTCCATGCCTTGCGCGGTGTCATAAATGACCCCGACATAGCGCATCTTTTTCTCGTCCGTGTCGGCGATACCGTCGAGTATGCCGGAAGCGTAGCCTTTTATAGTGGTCAGCGGAGTGCCGAGATCGTGTGAGATGCCGGCGATAAGCTGCATCCTGTTCTCTTCGTATTTCTGCTGCTGTTCGACCGACTCCTTGAGCCGCTGGCGCATCTCTTCAAAGTCCGCGCAGACCTGACCTATCTCATTTTTGGAGCTGTAGGGCACTTTATAGTCGAGGTTGCCGTCGCGCAGCTCATGGGTAGCCGTCTGGAGTATAGTCATCGGCTCCATAATGCTCTTGAGCATGAGAATGACGAGCAAGCCGTTTGTTATGATTATCGCGACGACCGCAACGACCGCTGCGATGGCGATGATGTTATTGCCCTTTATCGGTATGCCGGAGCTGCCGCTGTAGATGCTGGGGCTGACTATTGCGTTTAGATTTTTGTTGACTACAATTATTTTTACAATACCCTCGCCCTCGACGGAAAAGACATCGGTGACGACCGTTCCGCTGTCGTCCGAGGTGACGAATGGGCTGTTTATATCGCTCAGGCTCTTGCCGCAGATATCAATGACCGCGCCGACCATCTCATAGACATCCGCTTCTACAGTCTTATATATTATCTCGTCGTTCGCGAGGATCATAATATCCGAGCCGTCTCTCTGAATATTCGCACATGCGCCGAGAACGGCGTCGCTTATTCTGTCCTCCATGCCGCTGCCTGACTTGGTTATCCCCGCTCTGAGCGGAGCGATACGCTTTTTATCCATCGCGCCGAGCCTGTCGGTATCACTCTTTTTCGGAGTCTTTATCTTGTCCTCAAGCGACGAGACATTGAACTGCGTCTTATAAAGCAGATAAGAGCCGAACGACGGGTCGAACGACATCTTCGATGTCGAAAAATATGTTATGGACAATGTGGTCAGCAATATGACCGCGGTTATAATAGCCACGGGGACGATGACCATAAGCATATTCGACACGACAAGTTTGTTTCTGATAGACATATTTTTGAGCACGGATATTCTCCTTTTTTGAAAAGGTTTTCCACCGCCGCAAACGCGGAATATCGAGGCATCTGCGGTCAAAAATAAGCTCGGTGATGATATTGAAAAACGGGTTTCGCTATGTCTTTGTCTTTCTCCTCGGCGCGGTAATATACAACCTCGTCGAGGTGATTTTCCGCGGCTACACGCACTGGTCGATGTCCGTAGCCGGCGGCTCGGTGCTGCTGATTTTTTATCTTCTGAGCGACTGGCTCGCCGCGCTCCACCCCGTGATAGGCGGCATGATAGGCGCGCTCGTGATAACCTGCATCGAGCTTATCGCCGGGGTGATATTCAACATTCTGCTCAGGCAGGATGTCTGGGACTATTCGAATATGCCGCTGAATTTTCTCGGGCAAATCTGCCTGCCGTTTTCGGCGGTTTGGTTCATTCTCTATTTCCCGGCGGAATATCTGTGCCTTGCGCTCAAAAGAAAATTTGAGCCGAAAGAGCGAAATCAGTTCGAGGCGATGTAGTCGGCGATGCCGTCTACCGTCGCCTGGGCGAGTCTCTCCTGGACGGAATCCGACCAGAGGAGCTTGCACTCTCTGATATTGCTAACGAAGCCGTATTCTATGAGCACGGCGGGGCACTCCTCAATTCTCGTCACGCGGAACGGATACATATTCGTACCGCGGTCTATCTTATTCAGAGTCGCCGAGCCTGCACCCGAATATATGCTGCTCTTATAGGCGGAGACTATCCGTTTATGAACAGCTGACGCCAGCGGGAACGAATAAGCCTGATAGTAATATGCCGTAGTGCCCATCGGGCTTGCGCTCTCGCTCGAGTCGCAGTGGACAGCGATAAACATATCGGGGTTCTTCGTCCTGCCCATATTCGCACGGGCGTCGAGAGAAACATATGTGTCATTAGAGCGCGTCATAATTACAGTTGCACCGCGGGCTTCGAGCTTCGCTTTTATCTTCTGGGCGAGGAGCAGGTTTATCTGCTTCTCGTATTTTTTGGAGCTGTTGGGGTTATATGCGCATATAGCGCCGGAATCGTTGCCGCCGTGACCCGCGTCTATCATAATGACACTGCCGCTGAGCGACGAAGCGGGCTTCGCCTTAATCTTGAGTGTAAGGCAGCCGTCCGAAGTATAGCCGACGGAATAGCCGTAGAATCTGCCGGGAGTCCTGAGAGTCAGGCGCAAAGTCAGCGTTTTCGCCTTGCTGTCCGTTATCCATTGGGCGGCGGAGACTATCTTGCTGCCGGAGACATTGATTTTGCCGACAACATTGCCGGAATGGCTGAAGGTGATATCAACATATTTTCCGTTGAATGCAGTCACGGCATAGAGCGAACCGCCCGAAGCCTGAGACGAAGGGATATATGACTGGTTCTTGACCGCGACATTGAACGGAACCTTCCAGGTGAAGCCGAATTTTATAGTAGTCGCGTCGGAGTTTGAAGAGCTCGAAACTACAGACACTTTGTTCTGCGGAAGATTATAGCCCTGAGCTATTAACTTCGTCTTGCTCGCAAGTATATTTCTGCCGCTGGCGAGGCGATAGTATTTGCTGCCGCCGTAAGTATATTCGTTCGAAATATAATCAAACGTTCCCGCCGGGAGCGGAGAGCTGTAGGGCACGCAGTCGTCAACTACATTCGCGGGCATCGTCTCGCAGAGCGAGGTTATCTCGCACATCTTCGATCTGCCCGCAACGCCCGCATAGGCGTAAGGAGTGAGCATCTTTGACGGGTCGAAATCGACATTGCCGCCCGTGCCTCCGTCGGTAGTGTCGGACGGTTTATCGGTTGACGGATGCTCGGTGGTATCGGGCTGGGTCGGGGTCGGCTCGGGAGTCGGAATGACCGCGCTGACGCTGACGCTCGCGCCGCTCATTGTGGCGGAGAGTCCGTTGAAGCTTGCGTATACTTTTATTCTTCCGAGCGACTGCACTTTTGACGTGCTCGCGGGGATCGAAATCTTGCCGCTGTAGACGGCGAAATCCGAGTTTTCGTCGAGCTTTGTGCCGTTTTCGTCCTGAACGAAATTAGACTGCTGCTTGAGCTTCACTTTCGTGCCGCCGAGGCTCGCCGTAACATTCGAGCCCTTGAGCGCGGTCGCGGTGACGGTGATGCTGCTGCCGCCCGGCACCTCCATAGATTTTGTCGGGGTTATCGACTCGAGTATTTTTATTTCATATGTAACGGTATATTTATGAGTCTTGCCCTTATGTTCAAAGCTGAATTCGTTCTTTCCGACCTTGAGTTCGGACTCGAACGAGAAATCGCCGTTTGCTTCGCGTTTTACATCTTTGCCGTTGAGCTTCAAGGGGCTCAGCGGGCTGCTTGAGCCTGTAAAGGTTATTTTCGATTCGTTTGTGGTCTTTGTGCTGCCCTCAAAATTTCTGAGTTCAAAGTCCTTTTCAAGCTCTTCGCGGCTGCGCTCCGCGATATATTTGAGAATTGCCGAAGCGAGTGAATTATCCGACGAAAAAAGCTCATAGTCATACATGACCGTTCCCACGCAGGAGTCGAGCGAATCGCAGGCATCGAGCTGTTCGGTTATCATCATCGCCTCATCCGTGCCGTCGGACGCAAAGAGATCTGCACGCACAGCCGCCGCGAAGCTCAGCCCGCTCCCGCGCGCGGTGTCATTCACCTGTTCGAGCGAAGAGACATATTTTTCGCCCGCTGAGGACTTGTCCGCCGGGAAGCTTATAAGAAAATCCGCGAATCTTGAATCGAGCACGGCCGCGCAGTCCGCCGCATTTGAAGCATCGGCAAAGAGCGCCGCGCTGACTTTTTTATTTTCGGAATGGAGAGTGCCGACAGCGTTCTTTCTCTGCTCGGCGGTCATATCGCCGGAGAACGCCACACAGTCGAAGCTGCTTCCGAGCGAAGATAATTCGTCTTTTCCGAACTCGGTGCCGCCGTAAACAAGGCAGACATAAAGTCCCTGCTCTTTCGCCTTTTCTGAGAGCACTGAAATGACATCTATTTTCCCGTCCGAGCAGGCAAATCCGCTCTCTTCGGGGATTGCAATAAACACTGAATCAAAGCCCTTGTTTTTTATATTTTCCGCCGCTTTCGCTATTATATCGGAGTTTGTCTTTGTATCGGAAGAGGACGAAAGACCGAGCTTGTCCGTTCTGACTAAAATTGCGGAAAGCTTCGCGGGGCGCGAGGTGACGAATTGGACATTGCTGCCATCGTCGCCGGTAACTTCTGTCGTGCCCGGCTTTTTGCCGCCGAGGAACGACAGGATTTTATCTGTTCCGACTATGCCCGCGCTCACCGCCATGCTGACGAGCAGCAGGACAGCGACGGACATTACTATTACGGCATTTTTCTTTCCCTTCGTCATTTCATTTACCCTCCGTCAGAAAAGTTTTCACCAAAAAGGATGTGATATCCCCAATTTATAATAAGACAGTATACATTATAACATATTTTCGAGATTTTGCATTTCTTTTTTTGCGTTTTCGTTGATTTTTCCGAACATATATGAATATGAAAAAAGCGCGAATCCGCAATAGGCATTTAGCGGACGGACGAAAGACAGCTGGCGGGCGATAATATCACTGTTCTCCGCCCACTCGGAGCTCCCCGACCGGGCATTTTTATCCTGAGTCCCGCATTTATAGGCGGCAAGACCCCAGATTATCCCAACGCGCCCGTCGGAGACAGAAGCCCAACGTTTTGCAGTCTTTTCAAACGGCAGAGACTGATTTTCAAAGCCGAAATAGACCTGCGGGATAATATAATCGGCGTAACCCGGAGTGGAGAGCCACAGCTCGACATCCGCGAACAGAGCGTTTTCGTTGCCGTCGATATTGCCCGCGGGACTTATCGAAAATATCTTGTCGCTGCCGTAGCTTTTAACGAGCGAATAAAGACCCGCCGCGAACGCACTGACGCTGTCGCGCCGCCACTCGTTGAGTCCTTTATCCCCGCCGCCGGAGACATAAGCTTCATATTCCGCGCGGTCTATGCTCTCGTCGCGCGTGGGATAGAAATAGTCGTCGATATGTATGCCGTCGACCTCGTAGCCATCCAAAATTTCGCGCACGCCGTCATATATCAGCGCGTGGACATCGGTTGACGCGGGGTCGAAATATATTCCGTTTTTGAGCTGAATAACTGCATCCGTGCCAATGAGCTTTTTCGCCGGGCTCCCCTGCGGCAGAGAGTCAATATTATCGGACGAGCTGACGCGAAACGGGTTTATCCACGCATGAATTTTGAGTCCGGCTCTGTGGGCGCATTCGACCATCACTTTCAGCGGATCGAAGCCCGGGTCACTCCCCTTGCAGGAATATTTTGACCACGGGAAAAGCTTCGACGGATAGACGGCATCGGCAAAGGCGCGGACATGGACAAAGACCGTGTTGAGCTTCATATCCGCGACATTATTAAACATTTCCTCAGCCCGCTCGCGGAATTTTTCTTCGCCCTGAGTTGCATCAGGCAGCTCATAGCAGCTTATCCACACGGCGCGAATCTCATCAGGCTTCGGAGTGTAAACGGCGGAAGTTTCCGTTGTGCTATTGCTCGTCTGTTCCGGAAGTTTTGCGGGAGTCCGGGCGCATGAGCAGAAAACACATAGCAGAATAATGCAGGCAAAAAGGCGTTTCATTTTTTATTTCTCCTTTGTTCTTTGTCTGCTACATATCTATGCGTGTCCAGCATAAAAAAGTCAGAAGCCGCTGCAAAATACAGCGGCTTCAATAAATATATCTTATTTTATATTCCCGTCAATGACATCGCGCAGGCTCACGCCGTCGAGATATTCGTTGATGACGCGCTCGAGTCCCTGCCAAAGCGGAAGGGTCAAACAATCCGCGCAGCGCGGGCACTCGTTGGACTTACTGTCAAGGCACGCCACGGGCGCAAGGCTGCCCTCGGTGAGGCGCAGTATATCGCCGACAGGGATATCCTCCGGCTCGCGCGCAAGGCGGTAGCCGCCCTGGAATCCGCGCGAAGTCTTCAAAATCCCGTCGCCCGTTAAGGCGGGTACAATCTGTTCGAGATATTTTTTCGATATATCCTGCCTTGCGGCAATATCCTTGAGAGCAACGAAGCCGTCGCCCTGATTTTCATACAAATCGATAAGCAGACGCATGGCATAGCGTCCCTTTGTGGAGATCTTCAATCAAATCACCTCTTTTTGGCGAGTATAGCACAAATTCCGCCGATTTTCAAGCAATCAGTCGACAACGACCTCTCTGTGCAGCTCGGACGAGTCATATATCGCCTGCATTATTTTGGAAGTTCCGATGGCGAGATCGATATCGGCGCGGTTATGCTCATGATTTATAACGCAGTCGACGAACGAATTTATCTCCGCTTCGTAGAAATTGTTCGTTCTGAACTTCGGCTCACTGCGCATGAGCATGCCGTTCTTGACGGAATAAATAACAAAGCCCTCGCCGTATTCGAGCCTTATGCCCGCCTTGTCGCCGATGAAATCGATATATGTCTCATCCTCGCCGATGTTCTCCGCCCACGCGCCGTTGAAGGTTATGGTCGGGCCGTCGGTTCTGACGATGCCGGTGACGGAATCGTCAACATCGAAAACGCCGTCCTTGTCGGCGGTATTCTCCGCCCACATGTTCGTATAGACATAGTCTTTTATGTTCTTGCCGAGCTTGCAGAACGCCTCGCCCGATGCGGTCAGGGGCTTGGGCTCGCCGCAGCAATAGAGAATGAGGTCGAGATAATGGACGCCCCAGTCTATCAGCGCACCGCCGCCGGACGCCGCCTTGCGTGTAAAGTCGCCGCCGATGCCGGGGATGGAGCGATTCGCGCGGAAGCTCGCATAGACATGGTAGACCTCGCCGAGCTCGCCCGCATCTATAAGATCCTTTATATGATTGACTGCGTTGCCGAAGCGGTTGCACACGCCGATGCTGAGAATTCTGTCCGTCTCATGGGAGACTCGCTGCATCTCGAGTGCCTCGGAGAGCACGCGCGCGGCGGGCTTCTCGCTGAGAACATCCTTGCCCGCTCGCATGAAGTCTATAGCTATGACCGAGTGCAGGTCATTATGGGTGCAGACGGAAACCGAATCAAGCTCCGGGTCGTCAAGTATCTCGTGATAGTCATAGACCGCTTTTCCACAGCCGTATTTTTCGACCGCAGCGTCCGCTCTCTCGGGGATAATATCGCAGAAATACTTTATCTCCGCCTTTTCGTTTTTCATATATGCGGGGATATGCGCAGAGTTCGCTATCGCGCCACAGCCGATTATCGCAACCTTGATTTTTTCTGACACTGAAACTCCTCCGTTTCAAGTTTATTTATCTATACATAATAATACCAAGACGGGCGCCAAAAGTAAACTCCGCACAAAAAATATATACTTTTTTATTTTTTCGTTTAAATCGGACATTTTTTGCTTATTTGTTTCTTGTCTTTTCTCAGTGCAGGTTATATAATACAATTACATAATTGTTTCAATTTTTATCTGGAGATGATGAAGTGAGCAAAGTATCCGATTTTCTCAACTCAAAAATCGTCAAGAGCGATGTCGGAGAAGAGACCGTACTGACCTGGAAAGAGACGCTCTCTTATGCCCTCGGCCGCGGCGCGCAGGGCATGAACACGAGCATGACCAGTTCGAAGTACATAAACTTCTTTCTGACCGATGTTCTTTTCAAAAAACTCTCGAACCCAATGGGCGTTGCGTCAAAGATCAGATTTTTCTGCGGCATCTTCGACGCGATAAATGACCCGATGATGGGCGTTCTTGTTGACAAAACAAGGACAAAGGACGGTCAGATGCGACCCTATATCAAGTGGGCGCCGCTGTTCGTTTCGCTCGTCATGGTGCTGTTCTTCGTCGGCAGCGCAAACGCGAGCCCTGTGTTCAACATCATTTACACTACCTTCCTTTTCGTCATGCTCGACGTCACCTACACGGCGTTTGATATCCCGATGGGCGCTCTCGCCTTTTCGATAACCCCGAGCGGAATCGAGCGAACGAAGCTCTTCGGAGTCAGCTCAATAACCCGCTCCGTCGTCGGCGCTCTGCCGCAGGTTTTCGTCGCGGGCGCTGCTCTGCTCCCCTATTTCAAGGATCACACCCCGCAGGCATATCTGACCTCCGCGATAATCTCCGCTGTATTCATAGTCGTGCTCACGCGCCTTACATATCACAACACACGCGAGCGCGCTCAGCACCAGTCCGACACGCCGAGCGTCAAGGAGTGCTTCGCGCTCCTGTTCAAGAACCGTCCCCTGCTCATGCTCTTCTTTGCGAATATCTTCTTCCTTATCTGCAAGATACCCGAGCAGATTTCGTTCTACTTTGTCGCCGACCTTCTTTTCAACAGAAAATACAACGTCTTTATAGATGTTATCAAATTCCCGGGCTTCCTGCTCGCGGGTATTCTTGTGCCCAAGATAGTCGAAAAGCTCGGCAAGCGCGCGGACTCGCGCAGATTCTTCCAGATCTGCTGCGTCTCTGCAATAGTGCTCCACCTGCTCTTCGCGCTGACTACTTACGGCGGTCTTATCAACAAGCCCGCAGGTCAGTCCGCTTCGATATTCACGGCTATTCTTGTTATTCTCTTCACCGGTCTTACCACCATCCCGCTTGAGTTCAAGAACCTCATGCAGAAAGAGATGGAGGCCGAGACGGTCGACTACATCGAATGGAAAACAGGACGCCGCGTTGAGGGCATCATGCTCTCGATAATGAGCTTCACGGGAAAGATTGAGAACACCTTCGCTTCGTCCATCGGCATCGCCATTCTCGGCGTCGTCGGCTATGTCAGCCACACAGAGGGCTCACTGATTCAGAACCACAGCACCAATCTCGCGCTGTTCGCAATGACAACGATAGTCCCAGCAATAGGCTATCTGCTCATGCTCATACCTATACACTTCTATAACATCACCGGCGAAGGACACAGAAAGATGATGTCCGAAATCGCCGAACGCCGCGCATCGATAGCAGCCGAGACTGCCGCCGAGATGCAGAGCGCAGGAGAGACAAAATGAATCCACGCTTCGTTTTCATAGCCGATACCCACCACTTCTCGCGCACCCTGTCTGACGGCGGCGAGGCATATGCCTACCGCAGCGAATCGGATCAGAAGTGCCTCGAGGAGACGGGCGAGATAATCGACGCGGCTTTTGAGAAGATACTCGAAGACCCGCCCGCCGCAGTGATGATAGCCGGAGATTTATCCGACGACGGCGAGCGCATATGCCACGAGGAGTTCCGCGAAAAGCTGCGCGAGCTTCAAAAGCATGTTCCCGTATATGTCATAACCGCGACGCACGACTGGTGCTGCGACGAGAATCCGCGCAGATTCACGGGCGACGAGGTCACAAACGACGTTGAGACAGTCCCGCACGAGGAGCTGAGCGAATTCTACCGCGAATTCGGGCTCGACCGCGCGATAAGCTCATACAAGACACATCTCGGCATATACTCATATGTCGCGCAGATTGCCGACGGAGTCCGCCTGCTCGCGCTCAACGACGACCAGAACGGCAAAGGGCGCGCGGGCTACACCCCCGACCACATGGCGTGGGTCGAGGAACAGATACGCAAGGCAAAAGAGGACGGTCAGCTGATGATCGGCATGGAGCATCACCTGCTCATCGCGCACATCCACCCGTTCATCACGAGCGGCCACTGCGTCGGCGACCGCGAAGAGGTTGCCGCGAAATTAGCGGACGCAGGGCTTCGCTATATGTTCGTCGGTCACTCGCATATTCAGAGAATAGATACATTTGTATCACCCTCGGGAAATCCGATAACGGAAGTGAACATAGGCTCGCTGTGCGGCTATCCCGCGCCGATAGTCAATGTCACTGTAACGGACGACAACCGCCTGCACATAGTCACGGAGCATCTTGAGAGCTTCGAGGGCGCAGACGACGCGCAGGAGTTTTTGAAAGCGCACGCGGTGCAGATGATAGACCTGCCGCTCAAGGGCATACTCGTTAGCCGCGAAGAGTTCGGCAAAAGGCTCGACGCGCTCGGTGCGAACGGCAAGAAAATATCAGCGCTGCGTCCGATAGCAAAGCCGATTGCAAAGCTGCTGCTCGAATCCGATGTGATGAGCTTCTACAAAAAAGTAAACCGACTGACCTTCGGCAAAATTCTCCGCAAAGAGGACGCCGAGGAACTCGCGGACATGAAAGTTATCGACATTGTTCACAATGTCCTGCTCTCGTTCCTCGACGGCGGCATGAACAGAGTCGAGAGGGACAGCGCATACTACCGCCTCGTCACCGGGACGATATCGATTCCCTCGCGGATAATGAAAAACAACTCGCTGTTCAGAAAGCTAAACGAGTGCGCCGACGCGATACTCACGGGCAGCGACCCCGACCCCGAGGACGCAATAATATAAAAAATACAGGGCTTCCGTTAAAAATCGGAAGCCCTGTTTGATTTTCTGCTGTCAATGGAAATCCCACGAATCGATATCGGCATAGACATCGTTGATATGATTCGCGTTGCCGTATTTCAGCGTGCGCGTGTATATCGCAAGCCCCGAACGGTAGCAAAGCGGGACGAACGGCATATCGGCATTGAACGCATCTATAAATGTGTTCACATCGGACGAGCCTGCGAGAAACGCCGAATACGCAGTGCTCGCGGCGCCCGAAGTGTTGATGCCGTAAGCCACGCTGCCGCCGCTCTTGAGAAGCGGCGAAAGGCTCATATTCTCGGTGAGCTTGACCTCGCCTATATACATATCATATTTGCCGGACGCGACCGCCGAGCGGTAATCTTTTTCGCTCAGCGCGCTGACGGTGACGGAGATTTTGAGCTTTTCGAGCATCTCTTTTATGCTCTGCGCCGCCGCCGATTTGAAGCCGTTGTCTTTGTTGACGACTATTTTCAGTGAGAGCTGTTTTTTGTTCGCGTCCGCGCGCACGGCATCATTTTTTGAAGCATATCCCGCCTCGTCAAGCAGCTTTCCCGCCGCTTCGAGGTCGGTTTTGACTGTATAATCTTTGCCGGAGATAACATTCCAGTCGGGGTTGAACGGAGTATACGCCGCTTTTGCGTGACCCTGAAACGACTCGTCGGCGAGCTTCGCCCTGTCAATGGCAAGTGCCACCGCCTGACGTACTTTCTCGGATGAGAGCGCGGAGCAGCTCTTGTTGAAAGCGAGATAGACTAAATTATTCATCAGGATATCTGCGACCGACGCAGAATAGCGGGTATAAGAGCCGCCGCGCAGATCGTCAAAAGCGAAGCTTATATTGCCGATGGCGAGGGTATATTTGAGCATGCTCAAGTCTTTGACATCATAGAGAGTGATGCTCGTTTTCTTCGGCGAGAAGTTGCCGCGCGCGCTGCTCGCTTTGAGATAGCCGACGCCGTTTTCCGAAGAATATGTGTATCTGCCTCTGCCCGCAGCGCCGTCCTCGGTCGAGCCTCCCTTTGTGACAGCAAAGGTCAGACAGTTGACGGCATACGGATCGTCATCGGCGAGAGAAAACACGACGCTGTTCCCGCTGACTTTTGCGCTGCTGAAATTCGCAAGCTGAGTTTTATATGCGGGCGATTTCTTCGCGCTCTCAAACGAGGCGACAACATCGGAAGCCGAGACGCTCGAACCGTCCGAGAACTTTGCAGACGCAAGAGATACCGTCAGGGTTCGACCGCTGCGGCTGTAATTCGACGCGAGAAGCGGCTGAGGATTATAATTTTTGTCGAGGGCAAACAGACCGTCATAGATAAGCGGCATCAGCTGCTGGTTGAGCATACTTGTTGCCGTAAAGGGATTGAGCTTGTCGCCTTTTGAATAGGGCAGTTTGAGGGTCTGCACCGCTTCGACCGCTTCGGGCGGCATGGTGGTTGTCTCGTCCCCGCCGTCCTTTTTGTTTGAACAGCCGCTGAATGTGAAAGAAAGCGCGACCGTCAGCACAAGTATCGCCGCCGCAGCGCGGATAATTTTTTTCTTCATACTTATCTCCTCTCGGGGAAGTGTAAAGTTATATAGCTTTACGTTATTTTATCAGATCTTTGATTATCTCGCCCGCCATTATCATGCCTGCAACGGGCGGAACAAACGATATACTCCCGGGCAGTGCCCTGCGTGAAGTCACTTCGGCGGTCTCATTCGGCTTTATCGGCTGCTCGGGTGACCAGACGACTTTCAGGTGACTTATGCCTCTGACCTTCAGCTCGCGGCGCATCACGCGGCACAGCGGGCAGACCGAAGTTTTTGTGATATCGGAGACCCGAAAAAGCGTCGGGTCGAGCTTATTTCCCGTGCCCATGCACGATATCAGCGGTATCCCCCGCCTCTGCGATTCGACAGCTAACGACAGTTTTGCCTGAACGGTATCGACCGCGTCAGCCATATAGTCATAGCGGTTCTCGAAGAAATCCGCAGAATTTTCTTCGAGATAGAACCCGTCGATAATATTCACCTTGCAGTCAGGATTTATATCTTTTATTCTCGCCGCCGCGACCTGAGTTTTTTTCATGCCGACTGTCGAAGAGAGGGCGTATAGTTGGCGGTTGATGTTAGTAATCGCAAACTCGTCATTGTCAATAACGGTCAGCTCGCCGACTCCTGCGCGGGCGAGCGCCTCCGCAGTATAAGAGCCGACGCCGCCGAGTCCGAAAACCGCGACATGGCAGCGGCTCAGCTTTTCGACCGACTCCCCACCTATGAGCATTTCACTTCTTGAAAAGCGCGAAAGATCCAAAACATCTGCCTCCGGTAGTTTCTTATGGGATTATTGTACACCATGGGCGAAGATTTTGCAATTTTTTATTGATAAAAGCGCGGTTGCGGTTGTTTTTTTGTCCGCCAGAGGTTATAATTAAATGAATATCAATCAAAATAAAGGATGTCATTTGAAATGAAATTAGGAATAGTAGGTCTGCCGAATGTCGGCAAGAGCACACTTTTCAACGCCATCACAAACGCGGGCGCACAGTCCGCGAACTATGCGTTCTGCACCATCGAGCCGAATGTCGGCGTGGTCGCGGTACCGGACGAGCGGTTGGACAAGCTCGCCGAGATGTATCACCCGGACAAGATAACTCCCGCGACGATCGAATTCGTTGACATAGCGGGTCTTGTGCGCGGCGCATCGAGAGGCGAAGGTCTCGGCAACAAGTTCCTCTCGCACATAAGAGAGGTCGACGCGATAATACATGTTGTTCGCTGCTTCGAGGACGACGACATTGTCCATGTTGACGCGACTATCGACCCGAAGAGAGACATCGAGACGATAAACCTCGAACTCATCCTCTCCGACCTTGAGATGGTCGAGCGCAGGATAGACAGGGTTGCAAAACAGGCGAGAAACGACAAATCCGCAGCCGCCGAGCTCGAGTTCCTCAAGAGACTCAAAACCGAGCTTGAGAGCGAAGTGCCCGCGAGAAATGTCGAGTGCGACGAGAACGAGCGCGAATTTTTAGCTCAGATCGCCCTGCTCACCGCGAAGCCGGTAATATATGCCTGCAACATGAGTGAAAACGATTTTGCAAACAATATTGATACAAACCGCCACTATCTCGCGGTCAAAGAGATCGCCGCCGCAGAGGGCTCGGAAGTTCTGCCGATCTGCGCGGAGCTTGAGGCTGAGATAGCCTCGCTCGAAAAAGAGGAGCGCGAGATGTTCCTGACCGATCTCGGAATCGAGAAAGGCGGACTCGATCTGCTCGTTCAGCGCAGCTATCACCTGCTCGGTCTTATCTCATATCTGACCGCCGGCAAGCCCGAGGTCAGAGCCTGGACGATAACCCGCGGCACGAAGGCTCCCCAGGCGGCAGGAAAGATTCACTCCGACTTTGAGCGCGGATTCATACGCGCCGAGGTCATAAGCTTCGACGATCTCATCGCCTGCGGTTCGCTGACCGCCGCAAAGGAAAAGGGTCTTGTCCGCAGCGAGGGCAAGGAATATGTCATGAATGACGGCGATGTCGTGCTGTTCAGATTCAATGTGTAAAAGGAGTTAATTATGGCTGAGGACAACAACATTCTTGATTTTTATCCCGACGGCGAGGAGGATTCCTGCGCCGAGGACAGCTACGTTACTCTCGTTGACGACGAGGGCAACGAGGTTGAGATGTCGGTAGTCGACATAGTCGAGCACAAGGGCGAAAATTATGTCATTCTCCTGCCCGTTGAGAACATCGAATCGGGCGACATGCAGTTCGCCGTGATGAAGATCGAATACGACGAGGAGACCGACGAATACACCTATGTGACCGGCAACGAGCCGGAATACGACGAGGTTTTCATTGAGTTTCGCGAGAGACTCGAACAGGAGCTGAGCATCATTGACGATGACGGCGACGAGTTAGACAGCGAAAACGAAATCGATCATTTCGACGAGGACAACTGATAAAACAAACAAGCAAAAGCCGCCCGACTGTAATAAATACAGCCGGGCGGCTTAATTTTTTATATCAATCCGAGCTTTTTGAACGCATTATAGAGCCCGTTTGAATTTATATCGTCGGTCACCATATCGGCGGCCGCGCGCAGAGCCGGAGTTCCGTTGCCCATGGCGACTCCGAAAGAGGCGAAGTCCATCATCTCAAGGTCGTTGTCGCCGTCACCGAAGGCTATTGTCGCGCTCTGAGGCGCGTCAAAGCGGCGCAGTATCTCCGCCATGCCGGTAGCTTTGGTGTATCTGCTGTCTGTCACCTCGCCGCAGCGGTCACCCATACTGCCAAAGCTGTAGCGCACAACGCTGAACCTGTCCCCGAGGTCAGCGGCAACATCGAGAAGCCCTTTCGGTGCTCCGTAATATATGAGCTTTTCGGCAACCGTAAGTTCGGGCACGCTCTCGACTATTTTTGTCATGCCGAAGAGCGAATCTATCTTGCCGCGGTCGATGCCGTCGGCGAGATAATGCTCAACTATCGCGTCCCCGCACCACTTTTCGAGCATCAGCGTATGCTCTGTCTGCACGCAGTACGGAGTGTGCGCGGCGGTGAAATAATCCGAAAGAAAGGTTATATATTCTTTTGAAAAGCAGTGCTGAGCTATGCACTCGCCGTCTGCCATAACATATGCGCCAGACGAGCATACCGCGCCGTCGAAATCCACCTTTTCGAGAAGCCACGGATATATCTGCGAACGCTGTCTGCCAGTGCAGACGAATAGCTTATGTCCGTTTGATTTTGCGGTTTTCAGCGCCTTGAGCGCTGAGTCGGCGAGCTTGCCCTGAAAGTCGACAAGCGTTCCGTCTATATCAAGAAAAATATATTTGCAGTCCATGCATTTCCTCCGAAAGCGTTTTCATTATGATAGCACAACCCGCGCTTTTTGTCCATTGCCGATTGAAAAAGCCGGTGCGTTTATAGTATAATCTTTTACACAGGGAATTTACAAGGCGGTGGAAAGCATGACTGATATCGAACACGCAAAACAGCTTCTTACAGGCGAGGGATACACCTGCGTCATTTGCAGAGGCGATAACATACACACGAGCGAAAAGCGTGGAGTCGCGCCGCTCATTGAGCTTTTAGACAGCAATATTGATGTCCGCGGATATTCCGCCGCAGATAAGACGGTCGGCAAAGCGGCGGCGATGCTGTTCGTATTGCTCGGCGTCAGCGAAATATATGCCGCGATTATGAGCCGGAGCGCCAAAAAGATTCTTGACGAGTATGGAATAAAATATTCCTGCGGCGAAGAGGTCGAATATATAATAAACCGCAAAAAAGACGGCATGTGCCCGATGGAAAAGGCGGTTATGGACATTGACGACCCCACCGAGGCTTCGAAAAAAATAAAAGAAACGATTGAAAAGATGAGAAAGGGCGGCTGACATGAAGCTTCATTACATGGGCAAATTCAACCTCGACCCGGACAGCCTGCCGCAGGCGGAGCACAAGCCCGGCGCGGTGGAATTCAAAGAGGCGGACAGCATGAAAAAACTGTCCGTTATCGCGAACACCGTCGCCTGCATAATACTCGTCATTCTCGGCGCGGCGGCGTTCTTCAGAATTGTTCCCGTTGCAGAACCAAAATCCACGACAATCACCTGGTTTGTGGCGCTCCTCGGCTCTATAGTGATAATCTTCCCGCACGAACTGCTCCACGCCCTCTGCTTCAAAAAAGATGTGTATCTTTACACAAATCTCAAGCAGGGCATGCTATTTGTTATCGGCACGGAGACGATGAGCAAGGGCAGGTTCATATTCATGTCGATGCTCCCGAACATAATTTTCGGCATCGTCCCCTATGCTATCGGCATGATTTTCCCGAAGTTTATATTCCTGACCATGTTCGGCATGATCTGCACAAGCATGGGCGCGGGCGACTACTACAATGTTTTCAACGCCATACGCCAGGTGCCGAAGAACGGAAGAGTATATATGTCCGGCATGCGGTCGTATTGGTATGTGGAGGAATGAAAAATGAGGCTGATAATCAGCCTCATTTTTACTATATCTAAAGTTTTAACTGAATGAAATAAGTGAAATATCAAAGCGTCCGGATTGTTTAAAATATCCCAGCGGAAATACCTCGTCATCATCACAATGATTTTCTTTCCATTTTTCTGCGACCATTTTTAACTCTGATGCAGTAATCAAAAGAATGTTTGTATCATTGCTCATTGAATATTTCAGACACTCTTTGGGCGAATCATCGGTAAAGTCCGGTCCAATAACTATAAAAACAGGTATACTTTTCTCTTCGCCCTTTATATATCTGTCAAACTGTTTTATATGATCACTCAGCTTAACGGGCGTTTCTTTTGATTTATTATCCCAAAGTATAAGTTTATTTCCAAACGACAGCATTCCATCAGCATGTTCTTTTCCTTTAAGCATCAGCGGCTTATTCTTCAAAATCTTTTCAAATAAGTAATTTGTTGCTTCCTCAAATTTGTGTTCACATTCAAGGTCTTTATCAATAATGCCTTGTTTACGCAACTTATCCAAATTGCGCGATGCTAAATCCTCATAAAACTCGTAATAGAGCGCCCTCTCATCATCCTCCGTAACTTCGATTTTCTGAATATCATCGTAATAGGCAACTATTCTATCAATCAGTTCATTTTTTGAACCCCTGCATGAAACACCTATATCATTACACCATTTCACTAGGTCAGTCCCGTTAAGTCCGTCTCTTGCTGTGAACCCTCCTATTAAATTATGCGCCTTTATATGTCTCATAACCTTGTAAGATAAGGATTCTATTGTTTCATTCTTTCCTAATTCAACACTCGCTTTCTGCAAAATGTCAATTAAATACGCTTTTTTCTTAACATATTTACTTTCAAGTAACTTTTCGTATGAAAACTTTTTAATATCAACATTACAATAAGTACGTATAACATCCGCTATTTCCTCAGGTAATATATCATAATCTGTTCCCTGAGAATCTCTGACCACAAAAAGAATTCCCCTCTGTTGAAGAAGTTTACGTACTGCACCAATCTCATCACGAGTATGCAACACATTTCCATGTTTCGGAAATATCCCTCTATGTGCCTGAATTAATTCATATTCATCATCTAATATTTGTAATTTCTTCTTCAGCTTATATATTAAATTTTGTTCATCTGCAGAAATGGCTAGATTATTTTCCCATGCCGCATCTATAACATAAGATAACAATTTTATGTTTTCCTTTTCGAACAGCTCTTCCTCTTCATTTTCCCTATCCAAAATTGATTGTTCATAAAGTATTACTTCATCTTCTAAATCCTTTTGGCACAAGGAAAAATTATCTTCATTAAGCAATACTTCTCTAATTATAATTTCTAGAAGTGTTCTTACGCTCTCATCTTCATGAAGCTTCAAACTTTCAATTGTATTATAGACATTTTCTTGATTATAATATTGCGGAGCCGTTTTTATCATTGCCGCCTTTAGTTCATCATACGATAACCGCTTATAATCAATAACATATTCATTAGCTAGCCTCTTTAAGTCAATAAATGTAGATACATTATTTACACATTCTGCAAATTTCATATTATCGCTCCTTTTTTATAATAATATCACAAATTACAAAAAAATCAAGTGTAAAGCTTTATAGAAAAATTAATACACCAATTAGTTACGTTTTTATATACAGAATCAGTCGATGTTCACATTGGTGCGGCAGTGTGTGGCAGAGTAGTTGGTTTGGATCAGTAGATAAAATAAACAGAGCAGAAAGATTCTAGTCTTACTGCTCTGTTAGTTAAATAAAATCCATTTAATTCAATGATTTTTAAACAAATGAAGTGTTTGCTCCGCAAACATGAAGCGACAACTTCGTTGTAATGAAGTGCTCGCTATGCTCGCACGAAGTAAAGCGCGCTTTTAATTTTCATGCGGTTTGACCGCACTTCATTAGCGAAGCGACTTCATTTTTCATGCACCGAAGGTGTATTGAAATCAACGACCCTGTCGGTCAGAAACATAGTCGCCTTGCTCGCTTGGAGCGCTTCGCAATGCTCGTTGTTTCTTCCTGCTCAGAGCACCGCTTCATCTGCCGCAGGCAGCGCGGTGCTCCGAGCCAGTTAACAGCCGTGTGGCTGTGTGTGGCAGGGTCGACGGTTTGGGTCAGCAAGTAAAGTGAAAAAGAACAGGAAGACCGATGTCTTCCTGCTCTTTTTGGCTCCCCCTGTTGGACTCGAACCAACGACCCTGCGGTTAACAGTGGTTGTGACGCGAATATCAAACAGTGTCATTTGATTCCATGCAGTGTAGAACCGTGATTTTTCCCATATAACGCAATTAATAAACGGTTCGCGTGGTGCGAAAAATCGCTAAATAATAATAGTGTTAGACAATTGTTAGACGGTTTGCTTGCTGTTGTTTTATATAGCGGAGTGGAGCAGTTGGTAGCTCATTAGGTTCATGCCCTAAAGGTCGTGGGTTCAAGTCCCGCCTCCGCAACCAATATCCCGTGTGTACAGCGGGGACGTGTGGGTTACGCCACAAGCTCGGTACGTCAGACCATCCGCACCTCTCTGTGAAGTGTCCCAGTGGTGTCAAATCCGAGTATCTGCATCCTTGGCTCAATGGTAGAGCGGCTGCCTTGTAAGCAGCGGGTTGCGTGTTCGAGTCACGCAGGATGCTCCACAAATCCAAGCGCGAGGAAGCGCGAGAAGTTAAGTATCGGGCGTTCCGGGACGAATCGGGCGCACAAGTTTGCGGACGGTAAAACGATGGCTGACGAAAAGACGTGACTTGGATTTTAACTTAGGTTATCAAAAGGCTCATTCGCCTTTGTATAGGAAGCGTTACGACGTTTCCTTAGTTTTACAAATACCGCCCATATGGGCGGTTCAATTAGACAACTCCATTTTGTCGGCTGCTTGCAAGCGGCTTTAAAATTTCATTCCTCCTTAAGCAGAACTTTGGGCGGGTATTATGCAAGCGATATCCGCCCGAGTCCTGCAATACAGCGCTTTGGTGTAAGGGCAGCACATCAGATTTTGGCTCTGATAGTGTAGGTTCAAATCCTGCAAGCGCCGCCAATTTAACTTTTTGCGTCCCGTATAGGGGCGCTATTTTTATATGTAAAGGATGTGGGTAATATAGCTCAAAACTCAATAGGTCACTCTAAATCGACCTCCAAAAAAAAGAAAAAACCCGCGTCGTCTAACGGTCGAACCGAGTTCTACTGCACCATGTGCGGCAAAAAATATACTAAACTTACTGGTAACTTTTATAGATCGCAATCCCCTATTCATGTTGGCAACGACGGATTTATCCCCGTGTGTCGCTCGTGCGTCGAGGAGCTGTTTGAATTGTATACCGACGAACTTGGCTCAGAGATGGAGGCGACGAAGCGTCTATGTCAGAAGTTCGACTGGTATTTCTCGAAAAGGATATACGATGCAACTGAGAAGAGTTCGGCGTCGTTCAGCCGTATGAGCTCATATGTGTCTAAAATGTCCTTGCGTTGTTATCAAGGTAAAACTTACGACGATACTATACGCGATGAGGAAACTGTCATTAATGACGTAGAAGATCTAAAGAACAATAGTTCTGAAATCAAAATAAAGCAGAAGACCTTAGCGTTCTTCGGTGGCGGATTTGAACCCGAAGAGCTTAAGTTTCTTCAGGAGCAATACGATGACTGGACTTCGCGGCATGAGTGTTCTACTAAATCGCAGGAAGAGGTCTTCAAAAACCTGTGCATCGCACAGCTTAATATTCTGAAAGCCCAGCAAGGCAAGGGGTCTATGAAGCTTGTAGAGGCACTCAAGGTATTCCAAGACCTCCTTGGCACGGCAAACTTAAAGCCAAGTCAGAATAACGAAAATGCTATGGTTGAGCAAAACACCTTTGGCACTCTTATTAAGAAGTGGGAGAATGAACGCCCCATTTCAGAGCCGCTCCCCGAATGGCAGGATGTTGATGGAATCCGCAAATACATAACGGTGTACTTTCTCGGACATCTGTGTAAAATGTTGGGAATACAGAACAAATACAGTGCGGCTTATGAGGAAGAGATGGCAAAATATCGTGTTGAGATGCCTGAATACGAGGGCGACGACGACGCACTGCTGGACGCCATTATAAGTGACGGTGAAGATTATGGCGACACGGAATAAGCTCAGCGACCGCGAGTTAGCTAACGACAAGGCTAAACGAATTATGAACGGCGTGGACGCATGGTGCTCATTCTATAGGGCTAATCCTCACCGTTTCTGTTTGGATTATCTTAATATTAAGCTTAAGCTTTTTCAGCAGATAATTCTGTATATGATGAACTGGTGCAACTATATAATGTACATCGCAGCAAGAGGGCAGGGAAAAACCTTTCTGGTCGCCGTGTTCTGCTGTGTGCGTTGTATTTTGTACCCCGGTACGGCTATCTGTATTGCGTCTAAGACCCGTGGACAGTCCGTCGAGGTCTTAACGAAAATACAAACGATTCTTATGCCCAACTCCGCCAATCTTCAGTTAGAGATAGAACCGAAGGGCATAACAATAAATCAGTCCAAAGCGGAGATTGTGTTTAGGAACACATCCCGTATATTCGTCGTAACTGCAAATGATGAAGCTCGACACAATAGAGCTAATATTATTATCTGCGATGAGTTTCGCATGATACCGCTTACTATTATTCAAACGGTTCTCAAAAGATTTTTAACGGCTCCGAGAAATCCGGGATATCTCAACAATCCCAAATATGCACATTTAACTGAGAGAAATAAAGAAATTTATCTCTCGTCTGCATGGTATAAGTCACATTGGTCTTTCGGCAAGCTTCAGACATACGCGAAGAATATGAGCGATGATCAGCGTCGATATTTCACCTGCGGACTCCCCTATCAGCTTTCGATAAAAGAGCACCTGCTTGACAAGAATCAGATAGCGGACGAGCTTTCCGAGGGCGACCAGTCCGAGACGACGTTCGGTATGGAAATGGAGTGCTTGTGGTTTGGAGATACGGACGGCTCGCTGTTCTCTTACGATGATATAGCTAAAACTCGTCAGATCAAACAAGCCCTATATCCCGACTATATCAGCTCTCTTATACCTAATTATAAACAGAAGATACCACCGCTTGCATTTAATGAGCGTCGTGTTCTCTCTGCCGACGTTGCGCTGTTGGCTTCTAAGAAGCAAAATAACGACGCCGCGTCTATATGGATTAATAGGGCTATACCCAATTCGGAGAACAGATATATCAGCAACCTTATATATACGGAGAATCACGAGGGACTTCATACGAACGACCTCGCTCTGCGCATACGCAGGTTGTACGAGCAGTTCCATTGTACTGATATAGCGCTCGATGTTAAGGGTCTTGGTATAGGCGTGTACGACGCTCTCGTGCGCGACATATATGACCCGGAGTACAATGTCACTTACCCGCCACTTAGTTGTTGTAATGACGATGTGTACGCGACTCGTTGCACAGATAGAGAGGCTAAAAAGGTCATTTGGGCAATACAGGCTACAAGTCAGTTTAATAATGATATGTATCTTGCGTTGCGTGACGGCTTCAAACAGAATAAGATTAAACTCCTTAGTTCCGAAAATGACTTCTACGAATTGCCAAGAGGTATTGTCCAAGCCATACTTGACGACGCTGAGCTAAAGCGTAAAGTTCTGCTTCCATATATTCACACAACGCTTTTTATTAACGAAATAATAAGCCTAAAGTACACACCTACAGGTACTTTAATAAAGGTCAAAGAGCAGTCCGGTATGAGAAAAGACCGAGTGTCATCGGTCGGCTACAACTATTGGGTTGTTCAAGAGCTTGAGAGAAAGCTTAAGCCCAGCAACAAACCACCCGAGCGTAAAGTGTTTGCGTTCAAGAAACCTATTATTAAATAAGAAAGGAGACGCGAAGTGGCAAAAAAGAAAGAAACTGCTCCGCCGCTTTCGCCTGAAGAGCAAAAGAAAGTCGATCTTGAAGCGGCAAAGGCGGAGTTTCATAAAGCTCTTCTGTATGCACAGAAAATAGCTCAAAGGAATATAAGCAATCCTGCATCCTCACAGCAGAGCCGAGGTCAATCGTACTCCACCTATACAAAGGAAAATATTCTGACGTGGCTTAAAAACCCGTCAACAAACGCAAAGAGTCTTCGCAATGCGTCGATGTATCTTTACAATGCTTCGCCGCTGTATCGTCGCCTTATTAACTATCAAGCAAATATGTGGCTGTGGGATTATGTGCTTTACCCTCTTGGATATGATGAGTCTAAGATGAAAGCTAATAATCTTCAGAAGCAATATCTTGCTGCGGCTAAAAAGTGTGAGGTTTGGAATCTGAAGAACGAGCTTTCCAAGGCTGCCGTGAGTGCGGTACGCGAGGGAATCTTCTTTGGCGCGTCGTGGGAGTCTGGCGATTCGTTCTTCATTCAAAAAATCAACGCTGATTATTGCACTGTTGAGGCTATCGCTGACGGTACTTATCTCTATACAGTTGATATGTCTCAGATTAAAGAGGACGAGCTTGGATTTTATCCACCCGAGTTTACCAAGATGTGGAACGCCTATAAATCTGATGGCGTTAAGAGACAGTTCGTCCCCGAAGAGATATCTTGGTGTCTCCCGTTCTGCACCGCAGACGGCGACCAAGGTGCGTTCATACCGCCTTATGTTGGTTGTCTCCCCGACCTGTTGGATATAGAGAACTATAAGGCGTTGCAGGAGACGGCTACCGAGCTTGCTAATTATAAGGTACTTGTCGGCAGAATCGACCTTGATAGTCAGGGAGCGCCGACGATAGATTGGAATTTGGCAATGCAGTATTACACTCACCTCTGCAATGCGCTTCCTCCGCAGGTTGGCGCGGCTGTACTCCCGTTCAAGGTCGAGGATTTCAACTTCGATCAAGACAGAGGTATAAGCACAGTCGATATTGTTACCCGCTCGGTCGAACAGTATTGGGAGAACTGCGGTTCAAACAGCGTTCTTCACGGCGGTAAAACAGATACATCGGGCGGTATGAGCCTTGCTATAACCACCGACTCAGAGCTGTTGCTTGGATTCTTGGGTAACGCGCAGAGGCTTGTCAACAGACATCTTAAATATCTCAGCGGAACTATCAAGTTCCAAATACAGTTCTTGTCAACTACTATCTACAATCGCAAGGATATCGTTGGTATATATAAGGAAGCGGCTACATATGGCGTAACTCCCAGTATGTATTTTGCGGCTCTCGGCTTGACTCCTCTTATGGTGTCTGGGCTTAATCGCATTGAAAACGATATTATTGGCGTTGATAAGCTTAAGCCGCTCCTGAGCTCACACACAACTTCGTCCGAAGAGATAGGGCGTCCCGCAGAGGATGAAAGCGACCTGTCTGATGAGGGCGCAAGGACACGCGATAAGCAGTAGTCCGAAGGAGAATAACAAATGAACTATATTAAGATAGCAGACCCCGCAGTCATTAAGGCTCTTAGTGACGCGGGGTTTAGTTATATTCGGGAAAAAATCAATGACATCGACATAGCGATGTTTGAGGCTACACCCGAGCTGTTGGACATTGTACATAGCAAATTCAGCGATACAAAGTTCATATACAGCAATAAACTACATTTTCAAGGAAGGAGGAAACATGGAAGGAAAAGTGTCTCAAATTCACACCTTTTCAAAAATCACTCCGCTCCAAAAGCTGAATGAGAATTTTACGCTTGCGGAATGTACTGTTTGTGGGTGTGGCAAAAATCGAAACTACTCTTATATCTCACGCGAGACTATCGAGAAAGAGATGTACGGTCTGAACTATCTTCCCATTGTCGCCCATCTTATTGAAAGAGACGACGGTACAGGTGTGTTTATTGGCGGTCATGACTATACGATAGATGAAAACTGGAATTTTAAGCCGCTGACCCAAGTGGTTGGCTGTGTTGTAAATGACAGTTTTGAGTTCCGCGAGATAGAGGAGTACGGCGAGTCAGTAACCTATCTGGTCTGTAAGTGCATCCTCTATACCGAGCACGTTCCCGAACTTATGTCGGCTATATATTCCGACGACGTATATTTCGGGGAGAGTATGGAGATAGAGGTCAAGCAGTCGAGACCTTTAGCTGAGGACTCCAATTATCAGGAAATACTTGATTTTAACTTCCTGAAACTCTGCCTCCTCGGTATGTCAGACAATCCCGAAGAGCATACCGAGCCCTGCTTTATCTCATCTAAAGTGTACAAACCTGAAGAGTTTGAGCTTGATAATAGCAACTTTGATGATGTAATGCTGAAACTTAAAGAGCAGTGCGCTGACTATTTTGCACTGCGCAAGGAAGGAGGTAACGCTATGGAAGATAAGAAAGAGATGGAGCTTGAGCAGGAGCCTACCGTTGAAGTAGCTCCCGAAGTTGAGCCTGAAGTCCCCACAGAAGAGATCGCTACAACTATGGCGCAGGATATTGCTTCTGGAACTGTTGAACTCGAAGCTTCTGAGGTTGTTGAGCCTGAAAAAGAAGAGTTTTCTATGACCTATCAGCAAAAGCTCGACGCTGTACGAAAAGCGGTCTGTTCGCTCTGCGACGATGCTCATTATTATTGGGCGATGAATTGTGACGGCAATTATGTCTATGTTGAAAAATATTCGTATGAAGATAGCAAAGAAGACCATTTTAAGTGTCCGTACACTCTTGACGAGTCGAACGGCGAAGTGGCTATTAGCGACGAGTGGGTTCATATACAGCCTCGATGGCTGACAGATGAAGAGGCGGCAGCTCTCGATGCTATGAAGCTTGAGGTGGCTGCGCTTCGCGACTTCAAGAAAGATGTTGAGGATAAAGCCCATAAGGCTGAGTGTGACGCTGTTCTTGGAGAGTTCAGCGATCTGAATAGATTTGAGTCGTTCCGCGACCTCAAGGCTAAGGCTTATGAGTTCTCCGCAGACGACCTGCGCAAAGAGTGCTTTGCTATTCGCGGTCAGTATGGCTCCGCAAAAACGGTCAAGGCTGGACTTCTACCCAACACACAAGAGTCTACAAGTTATGTAGATGATTTCTTCAGAACATATTCTCGTAAATAATTTATTTACCCACCGCACAAGGTGGGCTTTATTTTTGTAAAAAGAAAGAGGTTAATACAATGGTACACGCAAAAGTTAGAACTGATAATCTGACTGGCACTGTTTTTGGCGGCGACCTTGTTTCCGTCAAGTATCAGCCCAGTGGCAAAGATACTGAAATTGATAACGGCAACTTCGTTAAGGTTGGCGCACTTATTTCCGGCGAGCGCGAGGTTCATACTGGTAGCACTCCCGCCGCAAATACCGCTCTGTCCGACATCGTTCTTATTGCTTCTCCCGAGGTTGATAAGACCGTTTCCAGCAACACTCTTGGCGAGTTCGAGAACAAGGCTGGTGACATTCTTCGTGGCTATAAGCTTGTCAGAGGCTATTTCTCTGTTACCGCAGAGGCTCTTGATGCTGCTGCCGCTATAGTGGTCGGTGATATCGTCGAGCTTCAGGCTGGCACTAAGGGCAATGTTGTCAAAACCCTTACTGAGGGCTCCACTAAGGTTGGCACTGTCGAGGCTATTGAGGGCGACTGGATCGTCATCAAAATAGCTTAACCAAGAATTAAAGATTACACAGAGGTGAAAAAATAATGGATAACAACATAGTTAAGGTTGCACTTGACGCTATCAAGGGCAAGCAGTACGCACAGTATTCCGCCGCAGAGACATCCGAGACCATCCGTAATGCTCTTATTGAGCTCAACGGTGGCTCCACTAAGCTTAACGCTCGCGACTTCAGACCCGGCAAGCCCGTGTTTGACCTTGTTGAGATTCTTCTTCCCGCAATAATCAATGAGGGTATCGCGAACGACCCGGTTCTTATGAGCCTGTGCGAGTATCGCAATATCGCAGACGGTGACGAGGCTAAGTTCACTACTAAGGGTGAGAACGACCTTATCGTCGCTGATGCAGCGGCTGGTATTCAGGGCGTTCGTCGTCAGAGAATCCCCGAGGGCGAGGCTGTTACTATTAAGACTACAGCTAAGGCTGTTCGCGTTTATGAGGACGTGCTTAGACTTATGTCTGGTCGCGTTGACTTCAATGAGTTTGTCGATATGGTTGGTAAGGCTTTCACAAATCAGCTCGCTCTCGATGCTCTGGCTTGCCTCAACAATATCTCTGCTTCGACCGCTGGTCTTAGCGACAAGTATGTTAAGAGCGGTTCGTTTACCACTGCTAACATGGACGAGATTATCGATCATGTCGAGGCGGCTTCGGGCACATCTGCAAAGATTTGCGGCACAAGAGGCGCTCTCAAGAAGGTCGCTGACGCTGTTGTCTCTGACGACGCTAAGAACGACATCTATAACTTCGGTTATTATGGCAAGTATTCGGGTACTCCGATGCTTCGCATGAAACAGGCTCACAAGCCCGGCACAGATGTCTTCGCTCTGTCGAACACTAAGGTGTTTGTCATAGCTGGCGACGACAAGCCGATTAAGATTGTCAACGAGGGTACTGGCATTATGAATGTCAAAGAGGCTACTGATAACGCAGACCTCACTCAGGAGTATGTGTACATACAGCCCGTCGGCGTTGGTCTTGTTCTTAACAGCAAGATTGGCGTTTATGACATCAATGCTTAATCAAATTTAAACTTTTGGGGAGAGTCCGCGTGGCTCTCCCCTTTCTAAGAATAAAAGGAGTGTAAAAGATAATAATGGCACAGCAGAATAAAACAACTACAGGCGCTAAGAAGGGAGCTACTAAGGCTAAAACAACTAATGCAGAAAATCAGACGAAAGTAAATGAGACGATTGAAACTGCTCCCGTTGCGCCAAAGAGATCCTCAAGAATAGATGACTCCGCCCTCGTATATGTAAAGTCGAACACCTTTGGCGGTCTTACCTTTGTGGATAAAAGAAGTGGTGAAACCATCGATTGGGGGTTCTGTGGCGACATACAGCCTGTCTCGATGAGTCTGCTTCGCTCGATAAAGGCGTCGGCGGCAATATTCTTCACCGAGAACAAGATACTTGTCGATTCGGTTGACGACGGCGAGCATACGCCCGAGGATGTGTATAACGCTCTTGCGGTCAGCAGATATTACAAGGATATTATCGATCCCGATGATTTCCAGAAGGTCTGTGGTTGGAGCGTAAAAGATATCGAAACAAAGGTCCCTCTTCTCACCACCACAGCAAGAGAAAACCTTGTTGTTGCGCTCAACACATTTATTGAGGATGGAACTCTCGATTCTCTTAAGAAGATTAGAGCTTTCGAGGAGGCTCTCGGTTGTGATCTGATGAAGTCCGAGAGGTGATTTAATGGCAACACCGTTTTCGGAGATTTACGAACGAGCTGTTCTGAAGTTCTCTGATTATGATTTCTTAAAGCTATCGGAATCCGAGCGCGAGTATATACTTGAAAAATATCTCATGAGCGCCCAAGCGGACTTTGAGAAGATGTGTCGCATAGACCTTTCTCAGATAGATACCGATTATAAAGAATATAAGGTTGACTTGGATAACGAAGTAATCGAGATTCTTGCTCTCGGTATCGCATATTACTGGGTCAGTTCTAAGGTTCTGGATAGCACAAACTTAAGCAATTCCTTGTCTGTCAAGGATTATTCATTCTTCTCTCCTGCCAATCTCTTAAGAGAGATGACGGAATTTAGGAACTCCCTTTATAAGGAATATCGCCGCAAAATGACTGAGTATACCTATTATGCTGGTAATATCGCCTCACTGAAAGCGTAGGTGATTATTATAAAGCTCAAAACTTTTGTTAATCGTTTTACGGGACACGTTTATAAAATTATTCCTTTAAAAGAATATGATGTGCTCGGCATAGGAGAGGACATACATTTATCGGAATACATAAATAGCGTCACCATAGAAGCCACGGGAGCTTTGACGACTTTTGATAAACTTGCAGATAATATGGACTTTATTACCGTTGTGAATATTTTAAATTATCTCAACGAAAATGAGGTTTCAGAAGAGGTTTGCAAGCGTGAGGTGTTCAAGGCTTTAGCTCTTCTTAACAAGATTGGTGGTGGGCGCAATGCTTGATTGGTCTCACTACAATGCGCGTCTCGGCATAAATGGCGTATCAGACCGAGATAGAATCATTCAAAAGGCTAAAGACAACTTTCAAGTTAAGGTTATAAGTAATCCGGGATATCAGCCGAACGCGACTCGTAACGAAGTCCCGCAGCGCTTCTTGGTTGACCGGACTGAGGTGGCTTACAAAATAAAAGTTATCGCTTTCCCCGACGAGAATCTTTATGTCGGGGATATCCTTGAAATTATGGATGAACACTTCATCGTCGTTGAAACGAGAGTGGTAAATGAAATCCATATAACAGGGACGGCGTGGCTGTGCAACCATCTGTTCAGATTCCAAAACGGCACTTCGGATATTATCGAGCGTTGGGGTGTTTTGGATTCGGGCGTTTATTCGACAACGCTTAAGGGTAACAACACGGTTCAGTCGTTACACAAGCAGTTCAAGGTGTATCTCCCATACGACGAAGACACAGCCAAGCTCTATATAGATAAGCGCATAGCCGGTGGTGTTAACTACAACGCTAACGGCGACGAAATTCTCACTTGCTACATTTATACGGGAGAAGACCCGATAAGCCGAAGTTATGGCAAAAACGGACATCTTCTTATTATGAATGTCGAAAGTGTTGAGTACGACGCTTCGAGAGACAACGCTAAAGAGCGCATATGTGATTACATCGCTCCAAGCGAGCCGTCTACTGCCGGTACTCTTTGTAAGATTGCCGGACGCGATACACTCCGAATTGGAGCGCATAGAACATATCTTGCGCAGTTCTTTAAGGACTCAGGCGGAGTTGATGAAGAGGCTGTTCCGTCGTGGTCTGTGACTGGGGCTGCATACGGCATACAGTATTCCGTTAAAGATGGTGCATTAATTATTTCCGTTGACGCTAATGATGCTCTCATTGGCACAAAGCTGACTGTTGAACTGAATGACGGCGGAGAACGCTCCGCTTATAAGAAAGTCGAGGTGACTGGCTAATGGCAGGATATACACACCTCGATGAAATTATAGACTATAACAATCTCGTTATCAGCAAAATTTTGGAGTCATCAGAGGTTATGAAGCTCGTCTCGAACGGCAGATATGCCCCTGATGATGACGATGCTGAAAAGTGGGAAGACCACATTAACGACCACGGTTGGATAGACGAGAGCGTTCAAGAGGCTGGTGCTTATGTGCTTGTTGACACAGAGGTCACTAAGGCTCCGAGTGGAAGCATAAAGAGAATGACGCTCCTCGTAGAAGTCGTCTGCAACAAATCCTTTATGAAGCTCGACAGCGATAGATTTCCGGGCGTTAAGGGAAATAGGCGTGATAACATATGCCGTCAAATAGACTTGCTGATAAACGGCAGTTCAGAGTTTGGAATAGGCAGGTTACAACTTAGTTCAGCGACGCTCGCGGCTGCACCCGAAGGCTTTACTGCTCGTCTTCTGACATATACTGTGCCCGATTATGCACGAGATAGAGCGAGGGTAACTAAATGAAGCTGACCCAGTGGGACTCAATTACCGGCAGTTCTATCGCCGTCGGCAATGTGTGTCATGTACGACAGCCACGATTGTCGGAGATTCGTCAGCTTGGTTACGACAAGTTCTTCGGATATGTGAGTGTAATCATGTTCGACCCGAGCGAGCTTGACGGGCAAATACCTATGCTTATACCCGACCTTTCAACCTTTTACATCTTAATAACCTACCCGATGTTAAGAGAGACCTTTTTTGAGGCACTCTTTTTTTTTATTGAAGAAGAGGTTGTTTTTGATGACAAAAGCTTGTGTTTCAAGGTTTATAGGGATAAGCAAGTGGTCGGCGAAATCAACAACGGAAATTTCGGAGATATACAAAGTTTAATTGCTCAGATAATTGGTGTGGAGAAAGAGAGTAAGAGCGAATTAAAGTTCTCAAACAAAAAAGCTAAAGCCATTTACGAAAGATGTAAGGCGCGGAAGAAAGAGTTCGATAAGGCTAAGAAAAAAGAACAGCCGTCTAACGACTACACACTTCCGAACATTATATCCGCCGTATGCGCAAAGCATCCCTCTTTAAACCTACTGAATATCTGGGATTTAACTATATTACAACTTTACGACCAGTTCAGGCGTCTCAACGTCATTACTTATGAATCGGTCGAAGGACTGCGCTGGGCTGTATGGGGAAAGGACTCCATAGAGCTTTCGGCGTGGTTCAAGGATTTAACAAATAAATAAGAGAGGTTTAATATGAACAACAATACTACTTTTGCTAACAGAGAAGTATGTGACCTTATATTCGTTGAATATAAGAGCAGGAAGCCTTTCCTCAATCTCGACTTTGCTAATACGACAACGACCGAGATGAGCGGTGAGGTTGTTTATGCCTACGGTGGTGAGGGACGCCCGAAGAGAGTTACATTCCACGGCGAGCGCGGCGGCACAATAGCGTTCGAGACTCAGATGAAGACAGCTAAGCTCTATTCTCTGATTACTGGCGCGAGCATTGATACAGCCGCTAAGTTCCTTAAGCGTGAAGTCGTTAAGTGTGGAACTGCGGGCAAGCTGACCGTTTCCGGCACTCCTGTCGTCGGCACTGTCAATGTCTTTAAGGCAGACGATGACTGCGGTACAGAGCTTACTGCTACGGCGACCGCAAGCAGTAAGGAGATTACCGTTACTGATGCAACGGCTAACGATAGCTATATTGTCTATTACATGACCGAGCTTACCGAGAAGGTGCGCAAGATAAACATCAAGTCCACGACTTTCCCGAGAGCGTTCATTGTTTATGGTGATACTTACGAGAAAACCGAGAACGACGAGATTGTTCCTTACAGAATGGTTGCGTACAAGTGCTCTCCCCAGACCAACTTCTCTCTGTCGTGTGCTAACAGCGGCGACCCCGCTACTATCACTATCACCTGCGACCTTATGGCAGACAGTGACGACAACGTTCTTGATCTTATTTGGCAGGATGAGGAGGAGTAATCAATATGGATAATGAAAACGTTGTAGAGGTTGTAGAAGTCGCTGACAAGGAAACTCCAAAGCGCAAGTCAAAGGCTCTGCCCCGCAAGAGGAAGTGTCAGGTCGTTTCTTACAATAAATATAGCGGAATCATAGTCTATGTTGATGCAAAGGGCGAGCTCGTGCAGACGAACGCCATCAAGTACGACGGAAGCGGGTATGTAACCGTATGAGAATTTTGGCGTTAGACCAAGCCAGTATTATTACCGGCTACGCCATATTCGACGACGGCGATCTTGTCAGCTTTGGTAAACTCACGGCTGACAAGTCCGTTTCGCCAGAGGATAGATTTGAGGAGATGTGTCGAAAGATACATCTCCTCTTTTTGAAGTCTAAGGCTGATATAATTATTTTTGAAGATGTCTCACTGAGGACGTCTATTAAGACGCTAATCACATTAAGCAGACTTCAGGGCGCTATTATGGATATGTCATATTGGCATAATACAGCGTTCAAAATCTATGCCCCGACACAATGGCGTAAGGTGTTGGGCTTTAATCAGGGCAACAAGGTTAACCGAGAAGCTCTCAAGATACAAGCAATAGACTATGTTTCAAAATGCTATGGAATAACCGCTAAGGATGATATCGCTGAAGCTATTTGTATAGGTCTTGCCTATTTGCGCGACAGCGGTGTTATCGAGGAAATAAAGGAGAAAAAGAAATAATGCTGAAATATAAAGCTGAAGTTGATAATAAAGAGATAGAGATGGAAATCCGTGACGAACTGACCTATTCTGATGTTGAGAAGATAATCAGTACAGCCCTTGAGTTCTGCTATGACGACAACGGCGGTCTTATCGCTCACTTTGCTGAGTTCGTGCTTGAGACCTTTCTTGTCTTACAGGTTTCAAATGCCAAAGAACTTGGTCTCAGCAACAGCGTTGAGTCGATGTGGAAGCTTATTAATGAAAATGATATTATAGAATTTATCGTTAAGAGCGTTAGATATGTCAACTATAGCGCAATGAAAAAGGCTTTCTTCGCTGCATATAACGAGAAGCTTAGAGTGGCGTATGACCCGTGGTCTTCTGCGGCAAAGTCCCTCGCTGAACTTCTTAACACCATAAACGCCAATCAGTCTTCGCTGTCTAAAGTTGATCTCGAAAAACTTATGCAGCTGAGCGAGGTTATTGCTAATAAAGATGAAGGCAAGATAGTTGACGGGATTCTCGACTTCCACGAGAAGAAGAACAAGATAGTTGACGGGATTCTCGACTTCCACGAGAAGAAGAAATAATAAGTAAGGAGTTGGTTGTGTGAAGAGGTTCACTACTCCCACTATACCTATTAAGTTTAATATAAGCCACTCTGATATCGAGCACATAGACTTCTTGTTTAAGCTCGATAAAGACATGAATAGTCAGACTCTCTTCACGCGAAAGTACCCGGATAATGTCGGTTATGACGAAGAGTCTGATTTATACACAATTGAGCTGACGGCAGAAGAGTCCGGTCGTCTGCCCGAAGGTATTATCTTTATGGACACACGAGTTGTTGTGGCTGATAAAAAAATCCCCGCAACACCCATAGTCGAGCTTCGCGTTTCGCCGACATTGTTCAATTCCGCAGATAAGTGCGAATAACGGAGGCTGAAATGTTTGATGTAGTTTATATCAGAGTTATCAGTGAACCTGTTGTAGTGGTACGAGCCGTAACAGAACCCGTGTGTGTTATTTATGGTGATGCTAAGTGATTTCTGAAGAATATATTATACAAAAACTTCAACAGTTTATCTCAAGCAAAAACGGCGAAAAAATAGTTAAAGAAAAATACCCCGACTACAAGAATCAGCTGACCGAGCTTGCTAAGGAGCTGCGCAACAAGATTGTTGATGCGTATAATCAGGCGACCTCAGTTTATGCTCGCAAAATGGGCGTAGGTAAAATTCACGTCGGTATATCAAAGATTGATAAACGCTCGGGTGAATGGGTCGTTGACATTGTGTTTCCGGGTGATTTGTTAAAACGAGATTCGCTGACTGGGGCTGGTGGTGTTCCTACTGGAAGTAGTGTATACGACATATTCGGGCTGATAACTCAGGGTTATCCGAAGATTCACTCTGTGGTCGGTGTTTGGGAAGGGCGAAATAGCGGATTGCCTATCAGCAACAAAAGGGTTCGTTCCCCGAACTCATTTATTTCCGATACAATCAATGACTTTGAGATGCAACATCCGGGCGTAAAAGTAGATTATCCTCGCTTGTGGGGCGGTATGGATAGCGGAATATTGTAAAGGTAGCCGCGCTCGTTTGAGTGCGGCTATTTATATAGGGAGGCATTTATGTCCGATAACAAAAACGTAATTGAGTTAAAATTTGGCGTATCTGGTGGCGGCAAAATAAGCGGCGAATCCGGACGACAGATACTGCAAGACATCCAGAGTATAGCCAAAGAGATTAATAAAAGCGGAGTTACGAAACTCAAGTTCTCTCTTGATACAAATAGTATAGAGAAAGAGGTTCAGTCCACTAATAAGAAAATCACCAAGTCAATAACCCAAGACTCCGGCAAGTTTTTACGAGCTTATAACCAACTCTACAAGTACATGGACAAATATGGCGATAAGCTTGAAAAATCTGGTCTTATGGGTGGTTTCAAGGGGCTCCAAAGCGCCTTGGACAGCGGAAATATAACCGCAAAAGAGTTTCAGGAGACATTCAACGATTTAAAGCTCGATGCCATTAAGGCTGGCGTCGAAACAACAAATGTCTTTGATAAGCTTGGCAGTGCATTAAAGACAAATATTAAGCAAAAGGCAGTAACAGCTATAGCTGGTTTTTCAGTACAGCAGCTTAAAGAGGTCTACGATAATGTTGTCAAACTTGACTCGGCTGTCGTCAACCTTTCTATGGTTACAGGTTACAACCGTGATCGTACTAAAGAGCTCGTGGCGAGTTATTCTGAAATGGCTCAGGAGCTTGGTGCTGTCACTTCCGAAGTAGCCGCTGCTGCCGACGATTGGCTTAGACAGGGTTATTCTCTTGAAGACACAAACGAGCTGATAAAGACCAGTACCGTTCTTTCCAAGATAGGTCTGATTGATTCGGCGGAGGCGACTCAGTATCTTACCTCGGCGATTAAGGGCTATAAGGTTGAGATCAATGACGCGATGTCTATAGCAGATAAGCTGTCTGCTGTCGATATGGCTGCCGCCGTCAGCGTTGGTGGTCTTGCTGAAGGTATGAGTAAGACTGCAAACTCGGCGCGTCTTGCCGGTGTTGAAATGGACACGCTTCTGGGCTACCTTGCCGCTGTTGGCGAAGTTACTCAGCAAGACATGGCGTCTATCGGTAATGCGTTTAAGACCATGTTCGCTCGTTACTCAAATGTTAAGCTTAATAAGCTTGTTGATGACGACGGCGAGTCGCTAAACGATTACGAGCGTGTGTTGACAAGAGTCGGTATACGTCTTCGCGACAACTTAGGGTCGTTTAAAGACTTTGATGATGTTCTTGACGAAGTACAGGCTAAATGGTCGTCACTGACTGAAGTTGAACAGAGTGCTATTACGACTGCGCTTGGTGCTACGAGACAGAAAGAAAACGTCCTTACCCTTATGGAGAACTATGGTAAGGCTATGGAGTATGCGGGTATAAGTGCTGATTCCGCCGGAACGGCTATGGAGAAGTACGATGCTTACTCACAGGGTATTGAGGCAAATATCGCAAGAGCAAGGGCTTCTTCTGAGTCTTTGTCTACAAATCTTCTTAACAGTGATGCCGTTGTTACTTTTGTAAAGTTGACAAACGGCGCACTCCAATTTACGGATGCACTCGTCAAGTGCAAACTGTTGCTTCCTGCAATAGTCGGCGTTGTTACATCCATCAAAAACGTGGGCTTATCAATTATCGGAGGAATATACCCACGAAACGCTCTGGCGGTGACGCTGAACGAGTCATTGCTTGACAATGACAAGAGAGTGTTAAGAAAAACGACTGATACTGGTGCGTGTAAGAAGCGCATTGCTGCTTGATAATGTGGCACGGGGTAATCCGTATGCAAGGCTACCAACCCATAGTAGTAATATTATGGCGGCGACCGTGAAAGCGAGTCGGTACGGTAACAAGGCTAAGATAGGAAAGTCCGCAGCAAAGCTCGTTGTAAAAGCAACGAGAATGTTCACAGAGCACAATGGTCGGTTGGTCTACGGATCAACATGGTGTGCTCGACTCCGGGGATGAGCGAACAATCCCTTATATTATCAACGGATAACCTGTTCGTTGTTCGCAGTAGGTCGGTACGCGCTGCCGTTGGGGATAGGCGCAAAAATGATTGAAAATTTCTTGGCTTCTGCTATAATATATCTAAGAAATATAGCAGAGGTGTAATTAATGGGAAAGGTCAAAGACTACCCGCCGTTAGACTTGTTAAAGCAAGCAACTGAGTTGTGTCCTAAAGCGTGGGACTTGCTGTCCGACATTCATTCACATAACGGACAAGGCGGTCTGCCGCGTTGGGATAGTGATTGCTATGTGCCTATAGCGGCGGCAAAGGCTGTTGTAGAGAGCGAGACTGACTTTAAGAACGAGTCGGACGTGGCGCGTATTGGAGCTACATTCGCTGCTCTTGCACCATGGAGACTCAGCAAAGAAGTATTTGTCCTTGACCCCGAGATGGAAGAGGTGCTATTCGCGCAAGAAGATTGTTTCGATATACCGAGCGAAGTTTTGTCGCACCTCCCCTATCAATGTTTTTATATACAGTTCAATAACCTTTACTTCGGCGACGATAAGGTTATCGGAACCTTTGTACATATGGAGTATGACACGGACACACAGGACAGAGAGTTGCGCTTCTTGTGTTTAAATAAAAATAATATGCCGTATGCGTTTCCGATACATCTTAATCAAGAGAACCTTTATGACAATCTTGAATATACTCGTCAAGAGGGATATAAGTATCTTTACGAGTCGGGGCAATACGACAAGGCTCAAAAGTTTATGTTGGATATGGATATTGCCGATACTCTTGTCTCGTTTATGAGCAAGATGTTACAGGTTGTCCTTTATATCTGCGCGTCAAATGCTGATATTGAAGAAAATCCTGAGCAGAAAACAATAACCCGTAGATCGCCAAGCCGCATCAAGGATAAGTATGGCGAGATTCGCAAGTGGGATGTCGGAGTTCGTGTTGGTGCGTCTTTCAGGCAATACAAGCGAGTGCAGTATAAACAGTCTTCGGTGTCCACCGGGGTTCATGCTTCTCCCCGCCCTCATATCAGACGCGGGCATTGGCATAATTTCTGGACTGGTTCTATGAAAGAACCATCTACTCGCAAGCTTATATTAAAATGGATATCACCTATTGCCGTTGGTGTTGACGACGATGAGAGCCCTGTGGTGGTTCATAAGATAGACAAAGATAAAGATTAACAAAAAAGATAAGTGTATATTCAAAATTTTTAGAGATTGTTTCAAAAAATGTAAAATTTTTTAAACTTATTGACTTAATTTGAAGACATCGATATAATAATAACTAAGGAGACGTTTGCTGTGAACAAACATCTCCCCAGTAGTGCATCCAGACGGTTGCTGTAGTATCAACTTTATAAGTGAGAATTTACATTCTCGAATTAGTAAGTCGTCCACTCGCTATAGACGGCTTACTTTTTCTTTATATGTTCGTATACATATATCACAAACATAATTATTGTTGTAATAGAAGCTACTGCCCCTATCACATTAAAGAGTAAAGTTATACGCATCACCTCTCTTGAGAAAAAAGATTTCCCCACGAGGTGGTATGCTTGCTGCACTCCGCTCCTCGCGGGATATCAGCAACCGTCTTTTTAACCGTGAAACCGTTAAACAATTACAACGGTGAATCCACTATCATCTATTATATTATTATCAAAAGTAAAAGTCAATAAAAGGCATAATAAAACAGTGTCCTATTTTTTTTGTAGGGCACTGTTTTGCTATTTAGGATGAAAGGAATGTAAGAAATGACCCCTTCTCGCTACGATAAGATATACCTATCCTTCGCCGCATTAACATTAGTAATACAGGTGGTGGTCTTCTTAATAGCCGCAACGGTGAAGATTGCCGGTGCTACACCTATGGGAATATATTCTATAATAGTCTTTGCTGTATTCGGCGGTTCTCTTCTTGTGGAGATAATAAGATATCCTCTCGGAAAGAGCAACCGAGTGCGAATCGGTGCAAAGGCAATATTGCTCATAAATATAATAATTAGCTGGTTTGCGTCCGTTGTTGTAGGCTAATAATCACTTAGAATAAAAAGAGTTTAAATATGATTAATAAAAAGCTGTTTCAGAAGGACTTGGTTGGTTGAAGTGTGTACCGCCCATTTTTGCGGAAGGTATCAAGCCGCATATAATATGGGCGTTCAAGTGTATCAAATTAGGGACGCTTTCTGTTGCCCTATGCTAATCACCAAGTACACCCGCAGTCTTTACACTTAAAGCTCTTGTTTATCTTATTAGAAAAGATACCAAAGAATCCCACAGATACTGCACGGTCAACGACGTCGAGTTTTTTGATGTTAGTTGACCCACAGGTAGGACAGTGGGGAAGGTCTTCATTTCTGAGCTTCTCCATAAGCTGTCTGTTCTGCTCCTTAAACTCGGGCGTTTGCTTCATCTCTTCAATTTCTTTGTCTTCCATATAGGCGGTCTTTATAGACAACTCCTCGTTGTAGAGTGGATTTTTGTCTATATCCAGCACCATTAGTTTTATCAAATGAAGATTTTCAGCTAACGGTTTATCCATTATAGGATTGCTGCTAACTATCATATTTTTTCTCAGTTCAAGCTCTTCTGTCATAAACATACGCGATGTATATTGCTCTGGCAGTTTTACAAGTCCGTCTTTAAATCCGCAAAATCTACAAACGTTAATACGAAAGTCTTTTATATCTCCCACTCTGTTATCTTTAAGAATGTGTCCACATTGTGGGCAGTATGCCAACATATTACTCATTAACATCAGTCTCCTTCTTATTATATATTGGGTAAATCCCCTACTTGATATATGATTAACGATATTCACTACCAGTGGAGCTGGTAACAAACTTGGCGATTTGTCTATATTCGGGGCGTCGTTCAGTGAGATAAAAAAGACTTATGATTCTTTCTCTGTCCTAAACCGCTCTACTGCACTTAGAGCTGGTGAAGATTTTGCATCCGGGTTTAAGGTTGCGAAAGCTAAAGTAAAAGATTTCGGAGACGCTGCCGTAAAGACAATGAAGCAAGTCCGCGAGTCGTCAAAGAAGAGCAGTGAATCGGCTCTGGCGGCAATTTTTGAATCTATAAATGAGGATTCTGACTCGGGTAAAAGAAATAAAGATTTTATCTCTCGGTGGGGAAAAGCCGACTCAGATGATCGCATCCAACTCTTAGAAACCGCCGACAAATCCATGAAGGACTACATTAAGACGGTTGATGAGAGTGGACCCACATGGGATGGTTTCGTAAAATATCAGAAGAATGCCGCCGCCCAAATAGAGGCTACCGGTGTTAAATCAAAACTCGCCGCCGTCGGTCTTAATATCTTCAAAGCCGCCGCGGGTATGCTTGTCACTGTTGTTGCTCAGTTCGCTATTCAGAAACTGATTGAGGGGCTTGACTATCTTATCCATATGCAGGATAAGCTTGATGAAAAAGCTGAAGCGTCTCGCACTCAATACAAGGAAACAACTGAAGAGTTGAACAATCAGGAAGAGGCATTAAAGAAAGTAAAGGATCGCCTCGTCGAGCTTGAAGCGATAAAGAATCCGTCGCTGGCGGATAAGGCTGAAACCGAAGAGCTTAGGAAGCAAAACCAAGAGTTGTCACTTCAGCTTGAGTATTATCAGAAAAAGCAAGAAATCGAAGAAGAACAGGCGCGCAAAGACGACGAAAAGGCGTGGGGCTGGTATACCCATTATAAAGATGAAAATAGCGCACGGCGAACTTATTTTAAATCTGAATACAGCCTTTTTGGCGAGTCAAGCTATGATAAAGATTTAGCAACCCTGAAGCAGCTCAATAAGGCAAAAGAGGAATACAACAACCTCTATAAACAAGGTTATGATTTAGAGACACTCTCTTCGGAGAAAGCACGTCTTGAGAAAGAAATCGCAGATCTTGAAGCCTCTCTTTCAAAATCTGTTACAAAGGTCGAAAAATATCAAAATCCTGAAGCGATTGAGTTTGCTGAAAAAATGAAGTTTGCGCTTCTCGATGCAGACCAAAAGGCTGAGGCTCTTCATACAAAGCTCTCAAGTATTGCCGTTAACGACAGTGCAGTATCTGAACTTGAGCGAGTCGCTCGCTATGTGGGTGACGACAAGAGCTCAAAGAGCATGGAAGACTTTGAAAAAGCTTTGCATAAAGCTATCCCGGATAAAGAAGAGTACGATGCTTTTGTTGAATTTGCGGGTGGTATAGATGCCCTTGCCGCAAGCTTTGGCAACTCCACGGCGGCTACTGATGAATACGCTCAAACCGTTAGTGAGATGCAAGACCTTGCAGACCTCAGCAAAATTTTTGGCAACTGGGAGGACGCCTCCGATGAAGCAAAAGAGTCTATAAATAAGTTCTTATCTCTCACGGGCGATGAGTTCCGCTCTCAGTTTGAAGATAAATTTGGTAGTCTTTCAGATGAAGTACAGAACTTCCTGTCTTCGGTTTTCCAGATTGACGGTATAGACTCTTCTCAAATTTTTGAGTTCTTTGGTTCAATTGGCGAGATAGCCCAAGAGTTCGTTAATGAAAGCGAGAGGGTTTCGGAAAGCTACTCAAAAGCAGCTGATAACTTGTCAACCGCTTTTGGTAAAAGTTTGGACGGCGTGTCGGGTAATATAGACTCAGCTAAAGAGTTGTCTACCGCCATGACTGCGGTTAAAGCCACTTATGATGATTTAACTGCGGCTATGGAAGAGCAAAACAATACGGGCGAAATATCACTACAAACATATCTGTCTCTTATTGAAAAGAACTCTAAATATGCAGAAGTCTTGGAAATTGATGAGACTGGCGCGATACACTTAGCTACTGATGCTCGCAAAAAAATGGTTATGACACAAATCCAAGCCATTCAAACGAGTATTCAAGAAGAGATAAATTTAAAGCAAAGCCAGTTGGCGATGTACAAATTCAGAGGCACATTAGCGGTTTTGTCTCAGGCTATATTCGATGACGCGATAAAACCGAGCATTAAATTTGCCGCCGTACTTAATGTCCTTAAGCAAGCTCTCGCTCAAATAAAAGCCGGTAAGTTCACTACTATGAACTTCTCTAATATGTTTGAGTCAGAGGTCAACAAAATGTTGGCACAGGCTGGCAAGAGCTCTTCCGATTATAATAACAAATACGCTGATAACGTAAAGAATCTTCAGTCGGAGATAAGTCAGCTCGAAAAATACAAGGCAAATGTCGGACGTATTCAAAACGTCGGCGACTTTGACACCTACTACAGCGGTGGGTCTTCTAAATCTAAGTCCTCGTCTTCCTCATCTTCGTCATCTTCTTCCTCGTCTAATGACCCACGCCTTAAAGCGTGGAACGAGATGTTGGCTGTTAAGAAGCACCAGCTCGAAATGGATCAGATTACCGAAGAGCAATACTACGCTTGGCTTGAAGCTAACTACAAAAAGCAACTCAACAGCCAAAAGAAGTATGCTGAAGAGTGGCGCAAGTACGAAGAGGAAATCTACAAGTGGAAGAAGCAGAAATGCCTCGACGACTGGAATGAAGCTGTTGACCTCAAGAAGCATGAGCTTGAAATGGGTAAAATCGATGAGGGCGAGTATTACGCATGGCTTGCGGCGAACTACAAGAAATACCTCAACGATAAGACCAAATACGCCGAAGAGTGGCGTAAAAATGAAGAGGCTATCCACAAGTTTGAGGAACAACAGGCTAAGGACTCACAGGACGCCCTTGAAGACCTTATCGACCTTCGCATTGATATGCTCAAGCAGGAGAAGAACAACGAGAAAGATGTTCTCAAAGAGCGTCAAGATAATGTAAAAGATTTCTACGACAAACAGCGCGACCTCCTCAAGGAACACTACGACCAGATAGACAAAGAGGAAGAGCGTCGCGAGAAGCGTAAGAAGGTTACAGATATACAGGCGGAATTGCTTGAACTCGAAGCAGACGACTCCGTTGAAGCGCAAAAGCGCCGTCTCGAACTTGAAGAGAGTCTCTCCGACGCTAAGAAAGACTTAAACGACTTTGAGCGCGATGAGGAACTCGACAAGGCTGAGAAGATGTACGACGACCTCGAAGAGATGCAGACGCAGTATTACGAGAAGCAAATAGAAGCTATCGAGGACTACCTTGACAACGCCTATGAGCTTCGTCAGCAAGCCATCAAAGACTTGCAGAACGGTAATGCTCAACTGTATCAGGAGATGATTGAGTACAATCGGTCTTACGGATCGACCATCGATGCGGATGTCACTGCCAAGTGGGAAGCCGCATACGAGGCTCTTAACCGTTACAATAGTCTGCTCGACGACAACTACGGCATGAAGCTCGACAATATGACGGGCTACAACAAGGGTAAGTATGAGACCGCCGCCGAGCGTGAGGCTCGCGAGAGGGCGACCCAGAGAACGAGTGCAAAAGATGCGGCGCAAACCATCGCTAAAAATGCGGGCAAGTCCAGCGGTTCTTCTAATACAAGTCGGAAGTCTGGACCCAACCGTGGCGATAAGGTGACTATCAAGAAGTCGGCAACGCACTTCTCTTCTCAAAGCGGCAACGCAAAAATGGCATCTCATGTCCCCGGAGGCAAGTATACCGTCTATCAGGTTAAGGGCAACCAAGTCCTCATAGGCGTTAACGGCGCGTATACCGGTTGGGTGTGGAAGTCTGATATTCAAGGTTATGCTACGGGTACTCCCTATGCCAAAGGCGGTATAGCCAACATTGACGAAAAGGGTCTTGAGCTTATACTCGGCTCCCCCGACAAGGGTCGCTACAAGTTCCTCAATGACGGCGACAAGGTGTTTAACGCCAAGGCAAGCGAGTTTCTTTACAAGTGGGCTAATCAGCCCGGTGAGGTGCTCAGCTCAATGATTAAGTCTCTGTCTGCTGCGTCATCCGTGTCTATAGCGTCTCCGTGTAATATTACAGTCGGCGACGTTGTTATTAATGGATCGGCTGACGAGAAGACGGTTGGCGAGCTGCGTAGAGCTCACAAGCAAATCGTTACAGATATTCTTAATGAGTTTAAGAAAATGAAAAAATAATTTTCTATAAGCTGATTATATCATACTCTAAAACAATGTCAAGCATATAACGGGGAGATATTTCTATAAATATTTTCCCGTTTATTATGCGGTTGTCATTTTTGTATAAATGTGATAGGTTCATCAAGTTGCTGTTGTTAGAAAGATTAACAATCTAAAAACCGAATACCCAGACCTTTATTCGCTCGTTTTAGAAAGGCAGTCTGAGTACAATACAAATCTTGTAAGTAATGCAAAATAAATCAATTAGACCGTCGTTATGGCAACGACGGTCTTTTTATATAATACAAAAATCTGCACACAAATAATCAAAACTGTGTGCGGATTTTATTATTTTAGAAAGGGGCGAGTCAATATTTATCTGTTAGGAAATAGGTTCATTTATGACGGAGTTAACTCGTCGCGTTATAATCTTTCAATTCTGCGAATTGACACAGACGGGCTTACTTCGGCGGAGGGTTCTGTGGAATACTCGTCGTCGTTCTTTCCTGCACAGAATAAAAGATATATTACAGGAGTCTCCCGCGAGAGCGCTCCGCTTGAGTTCGAGGTCGAGATAATCGGCGAAGAGGGGTATTGCTCTGTACATGAGCGAGCTATAAAGAATTGGCTCTTCAACTCCCCTACCTTCAAAGAGTTCTATATAGACCCCGAGGACGACAAAGAAGCCGAGTATGTGAGCGGTACAATAAAAAGACAATATCTTGAGTGCGTATTCTGTAACCCTGAGAAAATTGAATACGCCGAGGGTACTGTCGGCTGGCGTTGTACTTGTATGTGTTCATCCACAATGGCTATACAGGAAAAAGCGGAGGTCACAGCTACCTCTTTTAGCTCGGATATAACGCTTAATGTTGATACGGACATACAGGATTACGTCTATCCGTATCTTGTTATTACCTGCGGCAACACAAAAGCGGATGTGACTATAACGAACAAAAGCGATAACAACCGTGCTATGCAGATTAAAGATGCGACAGCAAAGGCTGTGTTGTACGCCGATTGTGCTATAGGAACGATTGTGAACGACGCCAACGCCGAGTATTACAACAAGCTTGTCAATCAGCATTTCTTGAGGCTTGTTCCGGGCGAGAATATCATCTCTGTTACCGGCGGTGTGTCGTCGGTAAAGTTTACTTGGAATAATGCGAGGTGGATGACGTGATAGCAAGGTTTGACAAATTCAAACGCTTCGAGACTCCCCTGCTCGCGGTGTGCAACCCCGGCAGTTATGTGACTTCAGATAATTTACTCACCAATTCGGTGTGCGCGTTGCCGTATGCCAAAGATATAGATGCTACCCTCAATTTTGGCTCTCTCTCTGAGTTAGCCTTTACTCTTCCGCTTATCGACGAAAAGGTGCGTAATACCTATAGTGACCTCGAAACGGGAAGATATATATACGCCTCGGATATTGGATATTTCATAATAGACAGTGTTGAAGACTCGTTCTCCCAAGAGGGGCGAGTAAAAGAGATATCCTGTGTGTCCGTTGAGCGTGAGCTTGAGGAGCTTGAAGCGCCGTTCTACAAGGCGGGTGTTTATCCGCTGATATCTAATGATACCAAAGACGGCGTGTTAACCCTTGCTATAGCTAAATGTCCGTCGTGGTCTCTCGACCATATAGACGACAAGGTTAAAGCTCGCAATAGATATTTTGAGATCGCAGAGTCTACGAGTATATACGAATTCTTTATGAATGACTTGCAGGACAAGTTCGATTGTGTGTTCTGCTATGACATAATCAACCGCAAAATATCTGTGTACGACAGAGCCGCCTACGCCGACCAACACCTTACAAGTATTCATCTTGCAAGGAATAATATTATCGAGGGGCTTGATATCTCTCAGGACTACGACGACCTCTATACCGCACTGAGTGTTACAGGCGACGAGAATATGAGTATTCGCCGAGTTAACCCTATCGGTACAACCGTTATTTACGACTTTACATACCATAAACATTGGATGTCTCCTGAGTTACAGGACGCAGTTACGCGCTGGGAAGCAAAAATTGACTCTGTGGAAGAAAGTTATGTAGCCCTCAACAGAGAGTATTACAACCAGTATCTCGCTATGAGCGAAACGCAGATGGATATAGACAAGCTGAATACTCAGATTGATATCTATTACACCTGTCGTGATTGTATTCTTTCCGGTACGATAAGCTCAAAGAAGACATCACTGCTTAGCCAGCTCAAAAAGAGTGGTGCGGTTGGCGACGACGCGACTACGGATGCTGTGCCCGTCGCTCTTGCAACTGTTAATGCCAAAATTGCAGAATTATCTATAGCTAAGGCACAGAAGCAGACGCTATATAATTCTCAAAAATCACAAGCAGACGCAACTAAAGCTCAGATAGATGCCATTCAGGCGGCGTGTAGCTTGTCTACGACCGCAAGAGACATCAACGGCAAAGTTATATTTACGGACGAGCTTCTTCGTGAGTTATCTGCCTATATAAAGCAAGCCGACTACACCGACGACAATATCACTAAGACGGATATTATGTCTCAGGATGAAATATTTGACTGGTGTGTTGAGCTTATGAAACGAGCCAAAACTCAGCTTTCTAAAATTTCAACACCCAACAGAAAGTTTGAAGTCACAACTCGTTCGTTTATTTTTTCACAGCAATTTGCCTCATTTACTTCGCAACTTGAGAGCGGCTGTATAGTGACCGCAGAAGTAGACGACGACCAATTTGAGCAACTGCACTTGCTCACTATAGACATAGATTTTGAGTCCAAAACCATATCTCTAACCTTTGGTAACAAATACAATCAGTATGACCCGAGGTCGTTGTTTGATGATGTGTTCGGCGATGTATCAAAGTCAAAGGCTGCCTTGCAGTATGTCACAGGCATAGTCGAAGATATGTCTAAGCAGGTCAGCGATGCTTCCAAGTGGATTGACGAGGCTCTGATACTTACAAAAGACAAAGCTCTCTCGGCTAAAAATCAAGAAGTTATCATAGACGACGGCGGATATCTCGGTCGCTTGCGTAAAACACAAAAGGACGCGCAGGGTATGGATGCTCTCGACGCCGACGGCAACCCTATCTTTCTTACGGATTCACAGGGTAATCCTATATACGACGGCGAACAGCTCCGCATTGTTAACAATTGCATAGTCTTTACTGACGATGGGTGGGAGACGGCTAAAACAGCTGTCGGCAAACTGTATCTCGGGAAAGATAAAAGCGGCAATGATGTTTACAAGTACGGCGTAGCCGGAGATGTTATTATAGGTAAGATTATAGCCGGTAACAACCTCATTATAGCTGGTGGTTCTGAAGAAAACGGAGACTACAGTGTAACTATAGATGATAAAGGACTTGCGATTAACAACGGTGATATTCTTATTAAAGACCCGAACGGCAAGAAAGTGTTCGGCGTGGAAGACGGGCAGATGTATTTGGATGGCAGTATTGTAGCTACTGGCAGTTTGTCTATAGACTCTATTGCGGTCGGCGACTACACAAACTATGTCAACCTCAGCGAAGAAACTGCTGATGTGTACGGATTCAAATCAGCCGCTGAGTACGCCGCCCAAGCAGCTCATAAGGCGTACATAAATGAGCGCTGGCTTACTCCTATCTCCTACCCTACCACTTCGCCGTACTTCACTTATATCAGTAAATCATATCCGTGTAAGATTGGCGACTCATTCAGAATTACAGGTAACGTGTATAGCCGAGCGTATCACAATAATTCGTTGGATGTTAAGATTGCTCTTGTTGTTACCGTGCGTAACGCCCAAGGCGTAGAGAGTAAGAAAAACATATATTCCGATAAAGTACCGCTTTCAAACGGTGGCTATACGACGCTCAACAGCACCGTCACTATCGACACTAAAAGTCTCGGGAGCACTTCGCTTACTCCGGTAAATTTCTCTATTGCCATAGCTACATTTGTCAAAGACACTTCTACTAAGACTGATGTTACTGCGGGTTGGTACGCAGTTAACAACCTTGAGGTTCGTAGAGCTTCTGCGGGTGAAATAACTGCGGGTCTGCTTAAATCAAAAGACGGCGAGACTTATATTAACCTCGACACTGGCGATGCGCAGCTCACGGGTACGGTTAGAGTCAAGGGCAACAATTACGACGTGTGGCTGAAGAGTGAAACGGCAGATGGAGAAACAGAGGTTGGTCTTTATTTAACCAAGACAGATGGTTCAGATACTAATGGCAGAGTTGTCCTTTATGAAGATACCTCCGGAGATACTTGCGTAGCTATAGCCGGGGAAACAATAGTAATCGGCGCAACAAGCAGCGATAGCAATTATGCTAATAATCTATTATTACAGAGTACAGGTTATTTAAGTATACAGGCGACAAATAATATAGTAATTCAATCTCTCGGATTTACGAGTAATAAAACCGCAAAGGGTGGAAGGGTAACAATTTCTTGTCCTAACGGTTTTAATGTAACTTGCGAAGGCGAAACCACAGCCAATACAGGAAAAATTAATTATAATAAAATTAATGCCTTTTGGGAGATTAACCCCGCTATCAAAACGGGGGTTCTGAAAGCGACATCGGGTGTTTATGTTAAGGGGGTAGAAATAGGTTCGTACCCTGAGCTTTGGACGAGTTCTGGATCATTTATGGGCGGAGACCAAAGAGCTTCCTTAGCCCAAAATGTTTCAGCTATGCCTAACGGGATTGTTCTTGTGTGGAGTGCGTATACAGACAAAGCAGAAGATTATTGCTGGAATTACACTTTCATTCCTAAAGAACACGTTAAAAATCGAAATGGAGATGGCGTGTCGGTATTTCTTGCTGGAAGTGCAAGCTTTAAATATGTAGCGCTTAAATATATATATGTTTGGGATAACGAGGTTTTGGGAATCTCGCTAAATACTGCCAACGCCACTATTGGCGGCATACAGTCTACACCCCAAAAGTTTGTTCTGCGCAAGATTATAGGTGTATAACCCAACACGAATAAAAGGAGCTTATATAAATGACAATAGAAAATGCTTACAGAGCCCGTGCGGCTCTTAATAAAATAAGTCATAGTGCTATGCCCGCCAAAACGGCATACAAAATCTCAAAGCTGTCTAACTTCTTGAAGGACGACGCGAATTTTTACACAGAGCGTCTCTCTCAGATAATTGAACAGTACGGAGAAAAAGACGAAAATGGCGAACCCGTCATAAGTGGTAACGGCTACAAAATCCAAGAAGATAAGACGGATGAGTGTGCTGCTGCTATTAAAGAGCTTAGTGGGATAGAGGCTACTACGCCCGACACAAAGATTTATTTGTCGGAGCTTGATAACGTTGAGCTCTCCCCCGACGACATAGCCGCGATCTATGACTTTATTGAAGAGGATTGATGCTATTTGCGTGAAATCTACATAAACGCCGAATATCCCAACACGCAAGAAGTGGTGTGGGGGTACGATGGCGAAAACAATAGTGCAGACCTAAAAATAAAACTCCCCGATTTTATGGTCGGGGAGAAATTCAATTACACGATTCATTTTAAAGACGCCTTCAACAAAGAGTCATCTGTTGGTGCGACGGCAACCGACGGCGTGTGTTCTGTGTTGCTTACAAAAAGTTTAGCTGTTGGCGGACGACTGAAAGTACAGGTCGTCGGAGTTAGCCCTAAGACGGCGACGACGGGTGTGTATAAAGTAAAAGCCCCTAAGTCAGCAGAGAAAATCAGACTTGTGGTAGGCTCGCAAACTATCACTTTGGCGAAAAATGACTCAAGGGTTCTATCTGTTGACGAGTTTGAAAATTATGATATATGGACGCTCAAATTTAAGATTAATGACGGAGCATATGTCGTAGAAGCTAAGTACGGGGTGGAGTGGGTTGCAACTGATAGCGTTCTACTCGTTGCAAATGAACAAGTAGTCAAGACACCCGTCTTGACTTTAATAATTAAAAGTAAGGATGGTGACTTAATCTGAGAGAAGTATATATAGATTTACAGCGTCCTGTTAAAGTAAACATAGGATATATTGGCGAGCATAAAGCCACCAAGCTTATAATTGCTTTATCGCCCGATCTCAAAGACGCAACCTCTTACAAGATAGAGTTTAGTACCTGCGGAAAGGTAATCGCGTCAAACACAGTAATTGCAAGTAACGGCGTAATTAACTATGCCATTCCGCAGGACATCACACTAATGCCTATAATAGAGTCCGTTATGGGTATTCAGGTTATAGGAAACAACGGAGAGAACATTATTAAATCCCCAATAGTAGAGGCTTATATTGGAAGTAGCTTGCTGGATTCTACTGAAGTAGCTTCTAATACCCCCACAGATATCTCGACAAAAGTTGAACAACTGATGGCGGCTAAACACAGCCACAGCAATAAGGCTGTCTTGGATAAGTTTGCTGAGTCAAAAGACGGCAAGCCGACCTATGACGGCATAGCTATTGGTAGCGGTGGTACCGGCGGGGCGTCAACCGCTGAAAACGTCAGTTATACCAACACGCAGTTGCCGAATGTCAAAAATGTTGAGATGGTACTCGACGAGCTTGTTCCCAAATCTCACAGCCACGATAACAAAGACACACTCGACAAGCTCTCTGTCTCGAACGGCAAACTCCAATACAACGGCTCCGATGTCGGACTCGAAGGTGATAAAGGTGCGGACGGCAAAGACGGCAAAACGCCTGTCAAAGGTACAGACTACTGGACGACGGCAGACAAAGAGGAAATAGTAGCGGACACGCTCGCCGCTCTGCCGACATGGACAGGAGGTAGTTACTAATGGCATATGATAAGGTAGTTGACTCCGCTATGCTTGACGCAGCTATGACTTATACAGCTGGTCGCATCCGCAACAAGACAGGTGGTACAGACCAGATAGCATGGGACTCCACCAAAGGTTTTGGCGACGCAGTTGACGCTATAGCCGGTTCAGACGAGGATGCAATAATCCAGCGCACCATATCGGGCACATATTCAAATGACCGTATAACGACGGTCGGAGCGTGCGCATTTTTAGGATGTCAGGCTCTTACAGCGATTGATTTGCCTAATGTCACCCAAGTTAATCGCAACGCTTTTGAATCGTGCGTTCGGCTGTCGACAATAAATCTTCCCAAAGTCACCGCGCTTGACAGAGGTGTTTTTACAAATTCTGCAATACAACAAGCAAATTTTCCTTTGGTGACAACAATAGGAGACAACTGTTTTTACACCGCAAAGCATCTGATATCTGCAAATCTACCACTTGTTACCAGTTTACCGATTGACTCTTTTCGCCTTTCGGCAATTCAAACAGCCGATTTTTCGGCGGTAACAAATATAAACCGAACGGCGTTTACCGACTGTACATCCCTTGAAACGCTCATTATCCGCACTCCGTCTATTTGTGTGATTTCCGACATTTCGATTGCGTTGCGTGGAAGCAAGATAGCAGCGGGCACGGGGTATATTTATGTGCCAGACAACCTTGTTGACAGCTACAAGGCGGCGACAAACTGGGTTGCTCTTGCAAATCAAATTAAGCCGATTTCGGCGTTGGAGGCGAGCACATGATAAAAACAAAGACACGTACAGATGGACTGATCTACACTTACAGCGATGTCGGTAAGAAAATCCAAAAGGTCGGTACGGATGAATTTTACGATGTAGCCATCGACCTCGCCTCAGCGAGGTACAGCTACACAGAAACCGACATTGACAGCGAAATATCCGATTCTGAAGCACTGAAAATAATCACAGGAGGTGCAGATATATGACGCGAGCAGAAGCAAACGCTTATCGTAACAAGATAGATGGCGTGTTGAAGAAGGTCACGACGGACGCAGAAGCTTTGGAGTATGCAGAGCTTTATCCGCTTTGGAGCGGGTATGTCGATTATGCGGTCGGCAGTATAGTCCGCAGACCGAGCGGTCTGTATCGGTGCTATAACGCTATATCGGCTAACCCGACATGGCAGCCGGAAAATGTCGCCGCGCATTGGGAAAGAATCACGGTCGGCGAGGACGGAACGCTTGAAAATCCGATAACCGCCGCTGAGGGTATGCGGTACTATAAAGACCTATATTATGCCGACGGCGGCAAGATATACAAGTGCATACGCGACGACAGCAACGGTCAAGGTACTATACTGCACTATCTGCCGTCGCAGCTCGTCGGAGTATATTTTGAGGAATTGAGCTAATGCGAGAAGTAATAATTGATTTATGGAGAAGCTCTCGCTTTAATATGGGTTATGTCGGAGAAAATGAGGCGACTAAGCTTATTTTTCAACTTACACCAGATTTACAAGGTGCGAGCTTTTATTCTATAGATTTTCTTGTGGGCGACACTGTAAAAAGTGTTAGCGATATTAAAGTAGATGACGAGTTTTTATCATATATCGTTCCTTCTATTTTAACAAAGAAAGACGGTGAGATAGCCATACAGGTTTTAGCGGGGAACGATAAATTTATTGTTAAATCACCTATTGTCTACGGAAAGATATTCGCGCCTAAAGATAAATAATTTTGAGACGGCATAGAAAGAGAGGATTAAACATGAACATAGCTATGTCTATCGGACACGGTAAAAATGAAAGGGGCGGCTACGACAGCGGAGCGTGTGGCGGCGGTTTTCAAGAATTTAAGATAGGTCGAGAAATCGGTAAGTACGCGGCGGCAGCCCTTCGTGAGTACGGCTGTAATGTAACGCTGATAAATTACGACGCAGACAAGAGTCTTTATAGTCGTATCAAGACTATAAATGCTGGCAAGTATGACCTTGCTATGGAGATACATCTTAACGCCGCACACGGCACGGGCTCTGAGGTTTACTATAAAGTAGGCAACAACGCCGGTAAGACAATAGCCGGTGCGATTAGTAAGAGTATTGCTACAAAGTTCGGCATCCCGAATCGTGGCGCAAAAGTTAAGGTACAAAATAACACAAACTACTTTGGTTTCGTTAGAGAGGTCAAATGTCAGAGCCTCCTCGTCGAGACCGTTTTTATTGATACAACCTCTGATCGTAAACACGTTGAGAACGCATCTGGGCAGAAACAGTGTGGTATTGCAATAGCCGACGCGGTTGCTTCTGTATATAAACTTAAGAAGAGAACAGCGAGTGCGCCAGCTGTTACGCCGACAACGCCGTCCACTCCTACCCAGCCCGCTTCTGCCATAAAGGCAGGAGATATCGTTAAGATTACGGGCAAGAAGTATGCCACAGGACAGAGTATTCCTGTATGGGTTAAGCTCCGTAAACACACAGTTAAGTCTGTGAGTGGAAACAAAGTTTTGCTTAAGGAAATTAACTCATGGGTGTACGCGGTAGACCTTTCGTTGGTAAAGGGTGCGTCAAAAAAAATAGGTGTAGGCTCCACAGTAACAATTAAGACTGGGGCAGTTTACGGCGGGCTCTCTAATACGAGAGGTAAGGCTGTGCCTAAAGCTCAGCTCGCGCCCACAAAACACAAGGTCTCAAAAATTCAAATAAACCGTGGCGTGAAGGAGGCTCTGCTTTCGGATATCATGTCATGGGTTGCCGTTAAATATCTTAAGGAGGTATCGTAATGGCAATCAGTATGGACGCCTTAGAGACAGAGATAAAGAACCTCAAAAGGCGCGTCGAGGTGCTTGAAAAAGAGTACACCACTCTTGATAAAGAGGTTGACGATATAGATAAAACTCAGGGCGTTGTTACTTCTAAGCTTAACACGGTTATTGAAACCCTCGGAAAGCTTCAGCAAGCAATAGACGATTTAAAAGACCGCCCCAGCAAGCGTTGGGAGACCATTGTGTCTGCTCTTATCGGCGCTGCTATGACAGCCTTTATCGCATTTATATTTGGGAGGTAAGATTATGCAAAAATTCAAAGACATTATTGAGAATCTTAGTAATGTGTCGGTTGGTACTTGGGTTCGCCTTATTCTTATGGTAGGCTCTCTTGTCAACCTCACACTTGGCGCATTTGGCGTTGCGGGCATCAGTTTTGATGAGAATCAGCTGTATGCAATAGTCAGTGTCGTGCTCGCCATCGTAACTGGCGTCGTCAGCTACTGGAAGAATAACAGCTTCACTGCGGCAGCTCAGGCGGCGGACGAGTTTCTTCATGCTCAGGGCAATGCTAAAGAACAGAGTGAAGTAAAGCCCGACGAAGACGCAAACGAGAACGAAGAAGGCTAAGTAAAAAAAAACGGGTAGGGAGAAATCCCTACCCGCTTTTTTTTACTTAAATTATCTCATAAAATAAGGCTTTAGTTCTTCGTCTAACTTTTGAGGGGTTATGCCGGCAATCTTAGCAATGTGAGTCTTCGACCCAATCTCTCTTGTGCGGAAGTCGCCCTCTTCAGTGTTAAGCCACTTATAAGCTTCTTCCAAGCTGTCAAACTCGGCTAATCGGTGATGCCACTCACCGAAATCAAACTTACTTGAAACGCCATAAATTTTGCCGGTCTTTTCAAAATACTTCTCTAAAGTCATAAGGCTCCTCCTTGTTGTTTGTTTTATCCACAAGCTAATTATAACTTATAGAAATATATTGTCAATACCCTTTATAGGACAAGAGCGGTTTTGCTTAAGCAAAACCGCTCTTAAATAGGTGTATAGGAACCAAGAGGTTCTCGACTGGAATTATACCACATCAATAAAGAAAGTCAACCGTTATTCTTTATTTTGCGATAAAATCATCAAAACTTATTACGTCGTTAAATTTCTGCTTATTCTTCTCTTTTTCTTTGTCCATCGCTTTAGCAGATGCCTTATAAGCTATTTTATTTGTAATCCGAGAAACATAATTGAGTTTAGATATAGCCCCGTCAATAGCTGCTAAAGTACCCAAAATGAGCGAAAACACGACAAACCCGTTACAAACGTTGCCACCGCTATTGATAACGTCCGCGACGATAGATACAACAATAAAAGCCGCCAAAAGAGTATAAAACAAGATTTTACATACTATGCGTGTGCGCTTCTCGACCTTTTTACCATGCGCTTTAATGCTTCTAATTATACAATCTCTCGTACGATCTTCAAACTTTTTCTTCTCCTCGGATATCTTCATACATTCTTCAGATTTTTTTTGATAATCTTTTGAGACTCTTTGATGGTCTTTTAACATAAGTTCTTCTCTAACCCGATACTCCTCTATCTCTGCATCTTTTTTCCTCCTAACATCACCAACAAGGCGATCTTTAAGCTCCGCCTTAATTTCATATACAGTGTTTTCATCAACACGTCTCGGATTACCCCGCGCCGTTTCGGCGAGTTTACGGCGACTAAAGTGGTCGGTTTTTATAATAGCAGCCTCTTCTTCGGTAATGCCGCCATCAGCCCGTATTTTATCAACCTTGTCTCGAAATACATTAAGTATTTCCTCAGTCGGTTCTAATGCGGCAAAAGCATATTCTATCAGTTTATTTCTTGGGTAGTCCTCATGGGAGGCATAGCACTTTAGCCAGACAATGGATGACAGTTCTATATCCGTATTTATTGGCATAACGCTGTCGCCTCTAACAATGTTAGATTTAATCAAATATTCATTAGAGCGTTTAACAAGCCCAATATTAGAAGTGACAAAAATAAACCTGCACTCCTCAATACAATCGGAACTACAGCCATCTCTCATCAACAATATAGAGACAATACTCTTAATATCTCTGTCAAGAGCATCCTCTTTTGCGTAACTAATTTTCTCACCTATATAACTCTTAAAATCAATATAATCCAATGGATATTTGTCGGTATTTTTCGTACAATCTGGCGCTTCGACAATATCAATACCAATAGATTTAATCTTGCTTTTTAATAAGCTTTGCTGTCTTTCAACATCAGATACTGTATATTCCTTCTCGTCCCAGCTTTCTAATGTGTGATTAGATAAAGTGCCGTATTTAAGTGAGTATTTGTATGCCTCAAGAATGGAGTCAATCTCCCGGTATGTGTGCCTAAAGCAATATAGCTTCGCGCCTTTTTCTCGCAACATAGTCAGTAGTTCCTTAGCGGCAGCGGCTTCTGTTTCAGTGGTCATACCAAGAGCGCTTATAATTACCGGGGTGTCCACATAGCACTTAAGCTCTTTAAATTTCGACTTAGTAACATCCGCATTTTGTGGCTGTAATGATATAGCGGTCGAGACGAAGAAGCCTTTTACCATACTAACAATATAATGAAACACTAAGGAATCCTGCTCATATTCATTTACAACAAATTGAGCTATACAGTACATAAGTTCGTTGTCTTTACTTTTTAGTAATTCCAAAGCAGTTATATCGCTAATAACATACATACCATTTATCGCAAAGAAATCGATTAGAGCATTTAGCGCTTTTTCTCGATTAAATTTAGCGGACAAACGGGCGTTTAAGTAATCAGTTAAAACTGAAGCCACCTTTTCCGCCCGCTCTTTATACCTAACTCTCTCACTCTCAAATTTATCTATCTTTGAATCGAGCGATTCCATCAACCGATATTGCTTGTTTTCGCGTTTAAGAATTTTTGGAGAGAGTCTGTTGAGTATTAAAGTTATGGTGTTTATGGGAATTTCTTCATACCCAAATTCAGTTTTAAGATAGTTCTGCAAATCCTGTATTTGCAGAAGCTCCCCAACATTTGTCGTTTTGGCTATAGAATATTCTACAAAAGGAGACAGCAAATCAAATGTGTCCTTACGTTCCTTTTCCCAAAACGCACTCAACATAGCAGTGCTTACTAATACGTTGTTGTTCATATAATCCCACCTCAGTCTATGGTAGATTATATCATCATCTTTCTTATTTTTCAACATAATTCGCCTCCTTTTTTATAAAAACGCAATCAATAATTTTTGTTGACAGAATATCTTTATTATATTCGTCCTCGCAGTTTCTTTATGCCAGCCTCAACAAACCTAAAATTACCGTCCGAGATTTGCCATAAATTCTGTGCCCCATCTGGTTGCTTGCCCCTCGTACCATGCGTCGTCGTAAGCGGGTAAAGAGCTATATCTATACCCTTTTATCCGCACAAGGTATTCTCTATGCCAATATCGTATCATCGAGGGAATACATACGAGAATCGGCGTAAAGAAACCGTAGAGCGTGTTCTGAATCGCATGACCGTGTTCGTGGTATGTAATCTCGCTCTCTGACTGGTTGTCTGTAATTATCGTTAGTCCAAGCGACACACCACCCCAGCCGTTGCCAATCCTAAACCTTATACAATAGCCACACAGCTCCGGCTTCCTGAAGAGCAACAGCATAGCTGCGGCGGCGACCACACCGACAAGCGTCATGGGCAAGCCCCAAGTGAATGACAAGACATAAAACAAAAGCTTGTTATTCTTCATCACTTCACTCCCGTAGAACCGAACCCGCCTCTGGACTGGTCGTCGAGATGGTCTACTTCGTCGAGACGCACTTTAGGCATAGACTTCACTATGCGAAACTGGCATATTCTATCACCCTTTTCAATTTTTGTATCTTCAAGAGCTATCGCAGGGAACATCCATACATCGTTGTCACCGCTGTAGCTGTTATCTATAATTCCCATGCTGTTAGCCTGTATGACCTTGAAGTTCTTGTATGTACTGCTTCTCGGTACAACATGAGCCTCGTAACCGTCAGGAAGCTTCATAGACACGCCGAGGGATATAATCTTAAACTCTCCCCTCTTAAGTTCTACAGTTTCGGCAGCTCTGAGATCTATCCAGTCGCCCTGTGATATTTTCTGAAGACGCTCCATATTCGCGTCATGATACTTTATTTTAATCTTCTTCATTATTCTTCTCCTTAACTTATCTTCTCTGCATACTGGTTGTTGCTTGCCAACATCACCCCAAGAACATCGTCTCTGTGGGGCTCTTGGTTTGGGATAAACCGCCCGAACTTTACGATAATGTTTTTGTATCGTCTGAGCTCGTTTAGTTTAGGTTCAATTTCATCGGACGTATACCCCGTGTAAATTATGATAGGGTCGTCTGTGCGCTGACGAAAATAATCAATAACTTCAAGAACCTCTTCTATTTGAAGCATGGGTTCCAACCCGCCAAACACAATTGCTCTCGTCACAGTGCTCGACTGATAAAGCTCAAACAGTCTATACGGAGCAACCTCGATAGTGGGAGAAGTTGCGAGGGAAGAGTTTTGACACAGCTTCTCCCCGCAATCTCTCTCGCATTTCCAGTCGCAACCGTTAGCACCTATAAGCATTGCAGGATATTTATAGTCCCCAAACGCCTCTACTTCGATTGCTTTTACTCGCATTAAAGTTCTCCTATATTGTTAAGGTCGAACCAGTCGCGCATAGCGAACTCTTTCTTACGAGCCTCAGAATAGGTCTTAGTAGGCGTAAGGAAGCCAACTATACGCTGATATGTCGTCTCAACGGGGTGTCCACACTCGGGGCAAGTATCTCCGAAGAATCCGTGGTTGTTATCACAAGCCGATATACGAAGATTAAAGGCAAAGTAGTTAACACCCGCATCTGCCACATAATTCATCATATACCAAGCTTCATCGAAACTGTTGAATGGAGAACTGATGTTAATATGCACTATACTGCCGCCTGAACAAGCCTTGTCAAGAATAGCACTCACTCTAACCTTTTCAGCTATGGTTGTCTTTATGCCGAGCGGAATCCACTGGTTGCCGTACAGAGGAAGGTCGTATTTCTCATCGGGAAAGAATAGCTTGTCTTTTTCCATAAGAACAGCCGCAGCTCTCTCTCCGGGAACCTGTTCGATGTTCATCATGTAGTCCTTATCCTTGACGAACTCGTCTTTAATCTCGGTGATTGTCGCGAGTATCTTCTTGGCGAACTCTATGCCCTCGTCTTTATAATATGTATTACCGAACTCGTCGTGATAGGTGTAGCCAAACTTCTGCAACGCTTCATACACACCGATAATACCAACGGTGTTGTACTGCGACTTCATGTTGATAATACCGAGCGCGTAATTGGGAAGCAGCCCCTTTTCTGTGTTTCGTTTCATGATATCTCTAATAACATCAAGAGTTTTTGCACAGGTAATTACTCGACCCTTAAGAGCTTCAAGATACTCTTCCTCTGATGTTGTCTCGTAGGCAAGACGGGCGAGGTTTATTGTATTTACCTTAATAGATCCAACCTCAAGCGCCGACCCGCCGATGCTGTTGAAGTAGCCAAGCTCCTTTATGTTGCTTTTCAGACGACAGCAGTTACTCAAGCTTGTAACATCCTCTGATACGAAAATGTTACTATCCGCCCACTTCATGTTATGACGGCAACACCACTTTGCAAAATCCTCATCTACGAACTTGCCGTTCTGTCTAAGAAGAGCGAACGAAACAACCGGAAATGTCATAAGGTTCTCTCTTCTTGTATCTGAAAGCACTTTCATAAACGCCTTCTGATATTCTTTAATCTCGTCGATATAATCTATAATGAATGTGCCGTCGGGGAACTCTTTACCGCCGAAGAGCGCTTCAAGATATGGCTTATCAAATATTGAGAAGTTGGTAAAAGCCGACTGGATTCCGCCCCTCAGATAGGGCTGATTAAGTCGATAGATTATCTCCTGAAAAGACTGGTCTCTGTAATATTCGGGAGACTTTACAAAGTAACCTTCGTCGCAATCTTTCTTCCAGAAGTAATACGAATAAACGAGAAAACTCGGAAGCCCAACCGCGCCTGAAGACCTATTGCACGTCCACGACACAAATTCGCTGACAAAATCAGTATATGTATTGAGGTGCTGAGGCGGAGCCGCATTAAAGTTATCTATGAAATAGAGTCCGCGCTTCACCAGTTCGTCTATATCATAAGCGAAGCAATACGGAACCCAAGACGAGCTATGAGCGTCGTGCAGATAAAAGTGTCCGTCCCACTCGCCCTTCAGCCACTCAGTGGCATCCTCGTGTCCATACTTCTTAGTCAACTCATGAAATATCTTGTTGAACGCCAAAAGTTTTGAATGGGGCTTCGACATTTCGTTTATGAGCGAAACAATATCCTTGTGTGCAACATTCGCGTTACCATCTATACTCGCGTCTGCTATGGTTTGCTTATCAACAAAATTGTCGATGAAATCGGTATAGTTGAGCTGTTTATCTCCAAACCCATTGAGCTCGCTCAGCCTCTCTGGGTAAGCATTTTGCAGACGATTATATTCAATTACAAAACTTCTATCGAGACTATCTATATTGAACTTCATATATCACACCACCTCGTTAACCCATTTAATTGCTTCGACGAAAGTCATTGTCTTTCCGTCAACCTCAAGCATAGGAGTTGACATAAAACCCTTGTCTCTCATAACATCCACATCGGTAATTTCTTCGTAGTCCACTCCCTTCGATTTCAGTTTGGTCGTCAGCACATTGCATTTAGGGCAATGCGTCGTATAAAGTATTACTTTCATGTTTTGTAAACCTCCGTATATATAAGTTAAGCCTCGTATGCTACTCGTCCGCAGCACGGGCATTTTGACATTGTATAAGGTGCATACACAACAACTTTGTGCGCCCCATCGTATGACTCACGAACAATCTCCTCTCCCGTCAGAACATAGCTATTTATGTCTGCTTCGAAAACGCACCCGCAGGTCGAACACTTAAACTCAAGTGTTTTGCTTGCTCCATTTCTAAGAATATTAATCATCCCATCAGTCCTCCTCGTAAGGCTCAGGAAGTATCTGCCACGCCATCACAAAGGTGAGCACACCGTCAACACTTCCACCCTCAACTGCGTCTATAGGTTCGTCCACGCCGTCAATCTCCCAAGTCATCAAGTCGGCGTCGTACCACGCTGTAACGGTCGCTCTCTCGTTGCGGGGTCCCGAGTGCATACAATTGATTGAATAGAAAATCTCCTCAATCGTCACGATAAATTTACCACTGTACTCGGGCAGGTCGCCGACAGTTTCTATTGAGTGCCAGTTGGCGTTGGGTACTCCCTTGCAGTCCGCGGGACATGTATGTATCTGTGGCTCGTCACCTTTGTGGTCGCTATGAGCCTCATTTTTGGCAGTTATTTCTATCGCCTCATCTATCGCTGTAATCCAGTCAAACATCTCGGCAATGATTCTCTTCATTTTTTAAAACTCCTCTCCATTTCCAATCGTTATATCCGTTCTCTCTGCAACGGTCACAGTATTCTTTGTCTAACCACTCATCGTAAGCGCAGTAAGCATGAGCGAATCCACTACTTCGGCGAAGTGCGTTAAGGTCACTTGTCACCTCTGCGAGCAGCTTGTTTAGTCTTAAGTTCTCCTCACGGAGTTGTTTGTTATCTTCTAATTTTTCTTGACTGAACTTCGCATATCCCTTCCAAAAATCAGCATTGCTCTTAGCGGCTTCGAGGTCGGTGCGTAGAGAATTTAGCTCCCGTTTTAGCTTTTTCTTTCTCACACAACCACCACACAGTCAGTGTCCTTCGAGACTTCTGTGTCGGGTCGAATTATCTTCTCGGTCTCACCACCACACGCCGCATACCCCGCCGCGTCTATCCAGTTATCAGCCTTGCCTCTACCGGTCGCCACCCTTGCCATTTTAAAAAGCACCATCATAGCGGCGACATCTTTACAGGTCAGCAAAACCTTTTCGTCCGGGAACGCCGCATCGAGATAGCTCGTCCACAAATTTGCTATCGCGGTAAAGCTGTTCTCAGGCGAGCTGTATTCCGCCTCCCTGCTCCTGCAAACGCAGTCTTTTGCGCCATTTAAAATATCTTCTCTGTTAAAGTAATAACCCATTTATCTTCTCCTTTTAGTCTCTCTCACAGCAATTCACGTCGCCGCCACACTTACACGACGGCTCACCCTTTTGACCGATGCACACTTTTGCTCCGTGTTCAGCCTTATAATATCTACACTTCTCTTTCTTTATGGGTCTATTCCAACAAGTTGAGCAAGAAACACCGGCGCACCCACGGTCGCCGAGTGGAGCATGGTCGTTGCCATAAAGGTATCTCACGCAATCAGAGGGATAGCCATCATTGTTAAATATCGCGTTCGGGAACTTCTTGAGGAAGTCACTCATGTATGTCTCTACCGGGTGTTCTACGCTCCACTTTTCAACTATCCCGACAGCCTCTTCGGGACGCTGGGATTCAACGGTTTCACAGCCAAAGGGTTCGCCCATAGCAAGCGGACACATGGAGCAACCAGATGACTTTCCACACATTCGTTCTTTTGTCTTAAGGTAATCCACTGCGTCCATATCAGACCTCCTCGTCCTCGCCCGCATTATGAACAAGACTATTGCTTGCATTATCGTAGCACATCGTCCAAAAAGGGCAAAGCTCCTCATAATACGGAAGTTCATCAACTACGAATTTCATTTAGTTCTCCTTTCTCTGGTCGTATTTAGACTGACCAAAAAGAATCTTTTCTACGTTAACATCTCTTCCCGAAAAATACACTCGATCGGTGATATCCTGATCGTTAGCGGTATCCAAGCAAAGAGCCGTTCGGTGTTCTTTGCCGTCGCAAGAAAGTATACCCGCAACACGAACGAAGCGGAATCCAAATATACGATCGCAATCATCTGGTATAATTACCGGCATATTGTCAGGAAGATCCGATATGAGCCTCTTCAGCTCAGCAATTGTCATATCTATCATTTACTTTCTCCTTTACTGATGATTTGAAAAGTAGTTTCTGATAACACTCTTTACAAATATCAACATTAACCCATTCCTTTTTTGGAAATACGATTCCCATATCAATAAATGCAGTTTCTATCTCTTTTTTAACCTTAAAATGGTTATCAGCAGGTCTTATTCCACAAATATCACATATGGCTTTCAGCATTTTTCTTCTTTCCTTATTTAACTTCTTTCTTCATAAGTTCTTCTCTGTAACCCCATAACAAATTGCGAATTTCCTGAATTTCTGAGCTAATTAGCTTATGCTCTTTTTGGCGCAAAATATCATGAAGTCTATCACAATCATTCACAATTTTGCAAATTTCAGATACTTTCATCATTTTTCTCCTTTCCAATTTTGTCCAGAAATAACAGCGCAAACGGTTTGGGGTGCGACATTAAACTTAGAAGCCAAAGCCTTTGCGCCGTATTGTCTATCACCTCGAATATAATTATTCTTGATATAAGCGACATTATCAGCACTCAACTTACAACGAGCGTTATTTGTTCCCTTAGCGGTTCTAAATCCATGTGTATACGCGTGTTTGAGATTATCGCTTCTGGTGCACCACTCCAAGTTATCAACTGAATTATTTGACTTATCGCCATCTTTATGATTAACCTCTGGTAAAATATTTGGGTTTGGAATGAACGTCTTCGCTATAACTCGATGAACTAATCTCGTTTTTCCGTCAAATTGAGTCCTCAAGTATCGATCTTTTCCGGGAAACTCATGAAGGACTCTCTTTGTCTTGGTGTTTCTTATATGACCATCAGTAGACGCCTCATATTTTTCAGAATATCTTTTCCACAAATTATTTACCTCCTGTGATCAAGTCTGAATACGGAAGGGTTTCGATCCAATCGAGCATGGTCTTCCATTCGTCCAAACGATGCCCTTTCCGAGACTTATACATGTTCGCCAGAACTTCGTAGTTCAACATTACGGTGCGACGCTGGTTGTAAGAGGACGGAAGAAGCTGAATAAGTTGCCACCAGATTCGCTTAAGATTTTCATTGTGCCTCTCGATGTCTTTTGTCGGCTTATTTTTATAGTAAATATAGAAGTCACGCCACTGATTAAGTTCCTCAATAATATCGCTAAGCGCTCTATATGGACTATTGTGCTGTTTGTTTTCAGGGGCAATAAATTCGTCAAATTCACGCATTATATCCGCTTTTGTAGTATAAAGGTGCTCGCAACTAAAGTCGTCCATCTTAAATTCTTTATCCAAAATCTTATGCATAGTCGAGCAGGAGTTTGCAACGGTGCCCACCTTGTAAGTCGAAAATTCTTTCCAAAAATACAAAGGAGCAATAATGTCTAAGTAAACAGGGATCATTCTCATAAATTTTCTATGATCTGTACCGGCGTTACAAAGTGTGGACATGAGTTTAAGGTCGTTTGGTCCGATTTTAAAATCCTGATCACTCTCCCATGTCGTCTGCAAATTAAACTTACTGTCGCTCCTTATCCAAGAGTTTTTTGGATTTCTGCACCCCATAATAATAACCTTCCATTGGTCAGAAGAAGGCAATACCACATTTTCAATTTTAATACTCATCTTTAAACCTCCATTCGTACCCGCCAGCAATTCTTCTCTCACCGGCACATGCTTTATAGATATTTCCTTGCGGTATTCCAGTTTCTTTTGATGCGTTTCCCGTGGAATAATATTCGCCAATAATATTACCATTCAAAACTTGTATAACTGGACGACCCTGTTTTGCAGCCATTTTTCTTAGACCGTCACCATAACAAGTATTGTAACGAACTGTACACCATTCCAGATTATCAGCTTCATTGTTTTGTTTATTTTCATCCTTATGGTTAACCACTGGTAAACACTCGGGGTTTGGAATAAACGCCTCTGCTACTAATCTATTTACGCGTCTTCCATAATGTTTGCCTTCCTTAGATAAGCATACCGCTAAATATCCGTCTTTATCGCGTCTCTGTTTAAGGATACGCTCTTCGACTCTTTGGGTTCCAGCGTTATTAGTTTTAGTTCGTTCAATGCTCTTGATATCGCCGTGATCGCTAACTTGGTAAAGACCTTCAAAATTTTTAATGTCTTTCCACATGTCAACCCTCTGCGCCTTTCATTGGATTTCGACAGTCCCTAATAATCGCCTCCCACTGTTCAGTAGAAGGTGCTACAACATTCTCAATTTTTATCATTGAACCTCTCCTCTCTATTCGTCCGAACCCTCGATAATATCAAGCCCGTCCAGCACACACTCTGCACACAGCTCGTCGCCGTCCACATAATAAAGTCTCTCCTCTTCACCGCACTTGTCGCAGAAGTATCGAGTAACACGCCTATGTGGACACGAGTCACCGATACACCCAAGTTCAGGCGGACACCCGACACACTCATTAAATTCTTTTGTCACTTAAACATCTCCTTAATAAACTACTCGGAGTCACCGTCCTCTAAATAAAATCCATCAGAGTGCATTGCTCTTTGGAGTGACTTGCACAACAAACTTCCTCGCCCCATGAAGTCCATATTACTTTTTGAGTAAGGTCTAATAGCACTTCTTTACCACATATTAGACAATTCATTTTAATCTTCTCCTATCTTTTGTTCTCTCATAAAGGCACATGGTACGCAGAATTATTTTTTGAGTAAAAGTAAAGCGAAATCCACATAGCTCATAAAGTTCAATAGGATGTGCTTTATAAAATTTTATCCAATCTTCATTTATTAAATTCTCGTCTATTTTCTCTTCAATACCTAAGACTGCTCCTACGTCTGGTTTAGACTGTAGTTCAATCTCGCATTGCGGGCATATTTGCCGACCTTCGGGGACTATTTCTCCACAACAGACACATCTATCTGCATCAGCCATTATCTTTTGCCTCCTTGTTGTCTCCTTTAAGAGCTCTTTGTGCCTCTTCTTCGGTAGTATAAAAAATATCAAACGAGTCTTCAAAACTGCAACTATCACCCTGCACATATAAGTATTTTATACCGTCTTTGCCTATAATAATTTCTTCTATTTTTGCCGGCTTAATTAGATTGCGTCCTATTCCTGTGATATACCAAACTGTGTCTCCAACGCTACACGGCAACACGATTAACTTCGATTTGCTTTTGAAATTATCACAGCTTTCAGGTTTGGTACACCTAAACCGACAAAATCCAAGCTGATACCCTAAACAATCGCTATAGTCCATTTTAAAAATCCTCCAACTTATTATCGTAGATATTGCCGATGACCTCTATTTCGTAGTCGTAAAAGTTATCCATAGCATAGCGAACACTGTCGCTATAAACTTGAAAACAGGATTCATCAAAAACGACTTGATAAGGCTCATCATAGCCTTTCAACAAAACTATATCGCCCTCAAAAATCTTTGTGCCGTTTTTATCTTTAAGACCTGTGTACTGTCCCACAGTTTCAGGATTAACAAAAATTTGACATCTGTTTCCAAACCTATCGGGATATATAATTATTGCTCTGTCGTCCTCAGTTGTGTCCAAACTGCCAAAGCACCAACGATGATTTATGACTCCTGAAAAATCTTTACCTCTAAATAGTATCTCACGCATTGTTATTACCTCCTATTCTGTGCTTGATTGTGTCACATATATCTGCGACAAGCCAATCGTCCGGTTCATCTGCATACCAAAAAGACCAATCGTCAAACGCACCTTCGATTATCCAATTGTTTTTATAATACTCAGTCGCTTCTTCTATCATCAACTCGTCGAAGGTGTAAACAAAATACGGCTCGCCGCCGTCGTCAACATAGAAGTCGATGAAGTACACATCTATACCCTGCTTTTTTTAATTCTTCAATCACTCTTTCTTTTACCACATTAATGTCTGTCATAGTCCAGTCTCCTATTTTATCGATTTTGGGTCATCGCAGAAATCAAAGCGTTTCCACAAGTGATTCTATCGCCATCCTCTTCTTTGCTCGGCACAAAAACAATAACATTCCACCCCTCGGCAACCAACGGCTGTTCAAACTTCCTGTATACATCGTAATCGGTGTAAGAAGTCGTAACGTCAAAACCGTTCGTTATCGCAGATTTTGTTTCATGAATGGGCGTTATTTTAACAATAAACTTATTCTTGTCGAATAGCATAGAAAGTCGTTTTGCGTCAAGAACTGTATCAGCAGTAACGGCAAAATTTAATGTATATTTCTACCCTTGGGTACAGGGAGTTTCGCTGCAAGCATAGAAATTTCATCAAGGTTCAAACTCATTCCGCTAAATTGATTATTCCTCTGTTCGTCGTCAGTGCTGTTAATGCTAAACTGAAGCCCCGCTTCTCCGTTATATCTTTCATTTTTAATATCGCACCATCTTAAAATAAACTCTTCCAGTCGTTTATTGGACTTTGGGAGCATAGTAGAGACTACTGGGTGGATTGTTTTTGCGTTAATATATTGCCCCACGAGCGGCTTTAGGATATTATCTGCAAAATCAAGCACAGCAAAATTAAATGTCGGCTCTCCCATTCTTGCAAAATGTACATTAAACCTATCCGTTGTAGTTATGGCTTCGTTCTGAAGAATTGTCTGAACTTCGTAAACTAAATCATCTATAGTCGCGTCCCCGTGATAGCCAAACTGCGGACAATCGCAAAATTTGCATCTCATAGGACAACCTTTTTGTGTACTGATAGTAGCTACCCACTTTTTAGATAAATCAACCTCGGTGTTTTCGACGCCGTTAATTTCTTTATATAAGCCCAAAAAATTAGCCTTAATGTTGTTCTCTTTTCCGTAATCACCGACCGTAAGGAACTCCAACTTGCGTTCGGGATCAATATAAATTTTTCCAGTATGCGTATTTACAATCTTCATTCAATTCCCTCCGTCCATTTTCGCGCCGCAGTGGGAGCAATAGTTAAAATCATCATTGCCTAACCCGTTGTTGGTGACATAATCATAGTCGTAGTCAGCGTACCACTTGCAAACTGAACAATAGCAACCGTCCGAATCGTCCTTCATCCATTTGCCGTGTTTAATTTTTTGTACATCAGCGGCAGGAGCGTTCTCAATACTCGCTATCACATCTTCCGGATAGAAAAGACCCTCTGGATATTTCATGGGCGGTCCATACACGCCACCGCCGTCTTCCCACCATGTCGGTAAATCTTTGACGTGTTTTATCAATTCATCGCGGTCAATATAATCACTCATTTTTTTTACCTCCGACCAGTCAAGCGCACGTCCGCAACAAGGACATAAGTAATAGCACCCTTCGTTTATCGGCTTCTTTGGTATCTGCTTCTCGAAAACTTCTTCTATAGACATTAATCTTTCATATAATGTTCTAAACGCTTTTCCAACTTCTTCAGGACTTGGGTGCTCATCAATAAAATATACCCGATCATCCTCTATTATGGGATTAGACCCTTTCCCACCCTCAAAAACGATTTTAATAGGTTTATCATCGTCTTTAGGTATCACATAAATCATCATGCTACCTAATCTCCTTTCCTACAGTTGCGCGCAACCATCATTTTATTTCTTTCATTTCAAGATTACCGTCTTTATAAGCAATCTCATAAAATTTATCATTAACTGCCTTAACCGACTCAACCATCTCTGTTAATGTCGCCGCACTTACATCAATAGGTTCATGCGTATCTACGACTATAGCCGCATCATTTAGCACTACCTTAACTGGCTTCTCAGTATCCATTATCCAACCCTCGCCCGCATTATGAACAAGACGCATTTCGCAATCATCTGTGTTTCGATAAACTCGATTCAACACCTCACGAAGCGCCGCGCATCCTTCTTAATTTTGAAATGACCCTTACTAACATTCTTTGAGGCAACTCATTAGCAATAGCTTTTACAGCTCTCATATCCGACTCATAACTAATTAAACCCCAATACTGTAATTCATCGTAAAGAATCTGAGCTCTTTTATCTCTCTTGGATTGTGGCTTCATTTTGCACCTCACATCTTTCTATAGGAATTAAGATACCAATATCCTTTCGGATTCTTGTAGCAGTTGTCGGCATACACGATATCACCCTTCGCTACCTGATTCTCGGCATATATTCTCGCCGGTATCGTCAACGACGACTGCTTACCTGTACCCAGACTCTGCGTATTCACTTTATATCCCCACGGCACACCGTTCTGTCCACGCATAGGGAATACTTCTGTTATTAGAAGTTTACGACGGTCTTCGGGCAGTCCGGTCTGAATACCAACATAGCCAAGATACTCGATACTATTCTGTATTTTGACTTTAAGGGTTAAGTCCGGAACATCTGATTTTCTGATTTGCTCTTCACAGGCAGCTAAAAGCCCGTCCATGTCAGTTATTGTATAGGACTTAAGCTCGTTCCCCTTGACACCTTTATCCGTCGCATAATCTGAGATGATATCCGTAAGGAAACCTACAACCTTGGACTTGCTAACAGATTTTGCAGTTCCGTTCTTAAAGAACGAGTATACCTGTACAAGCTTCAGCAGCTCTCCCATATTTCCAAACTCTTCAAAGTAGCCAATTTTAATTAGGATGTCGAGCTGTCGCGTGTCAATAGAGGTCTTCGAGAGAGCTTTGAGAACTTCCATAAACGATTTTCCTTTTACCTCGTCGTATATGTCATACAGCTCATTTGCAAGAGCAGCGGACATATACTTAACACTCGTCAACCCCTTTGCTATTTCTTTTTTCTCCTTGTTAAAATAGAAGACATCTCTCGACGCGCCGAAACGAGGAGGTGTTACCTTAAATCCATATTCGGCGGCAAGCGTAGTGCCATTAATAACATCATCTTCATTAGCGGCGTTGTTAAGATATGCTGTGATGAACTCGCAAGGATAATAGCAACGAAGATATGCACAGAGATATGATACCAAGCTATAACTCACAGAGTGGTTGAAATTGAACGCATAAGACCCCGCATCTTTAATAACTTTCATGAACTCCATTGCTTCTTCTTCGGCTTCCGCTCTGGGCTTATCCGAGTGATTGCAATACCCGTCCAGAATTTTCGGGGTTATGGCTTCTATCTCATCAACTTTCTTTTTGGTTATCATCTTTCTTATTCGGTCGCTCTCGCCTCCGGACATACCGCATATTTGCGTAAGGAAATTCATGACATCCTCTTGATAGACCAAATACCCGAGGTTATTTTTTAAAAGAGTATCTATTTCTTCACTGGGGTTTTTGTTCGGTATGCGCCCAACAAGCTTGTCTCTGTACGAAGCTCCACCGGGTCGCAGAGCCGCATTAACCAACGTGAGTTCAAATATTGATTTAGGTTTGAATCTCTTCATTAGGCTATAGGCGAAGCTGCTTTCAAACTGGAACAGTGCTATAGGACTTCTCAGCATATCGTTCCAAACCCTTTGATCGTCAAAGTTCATTTCGCTCATATGGGGGTACGGAATACCAGCCATTTTACAAGCATCGTTTATAATTCCAATGTTTTTAAGTATCAGAAAATCAAATTTAACTGCTCCGACGGCATGAAGCTCTTCCATATCGATAAAAGCGCAACGCTCTCCGTCTTTATCAAAAACACCATAATTGTCCGTCAGTGTTATCGGACTGATAACTATACCCGCAGGATGAATTGACTGAGATATCTTTGTGTTCAAAAGCCCGTCATAATAAAAGAAAATATCGGGATGATTCTTCTTCGCCAAGTCTTCATCCATCAGGAACTCTTCAACAACCCCGTCAATGTTTTTCAATGAATACGGGTTGTCCGGCGAAAACTTATCGGACGGTTTGAACTGTTCTCCGCTCTTTTTCTCTTCCCAATACTTAGCCAGCGCATTTCCGATTCCTTTAATGGTCGCCTTTGCCTGAAGCGTTCCAAAGGCAGCTACTCGCGCCGTTTTCTCCGCCCCAAATCTATCAATTATGTACTGGAAGATTTTGGGTCTATCCTTATCTATGCAGTCGGTATCAATATCAGCCGGTTCAACTCTGTCTTCATGGCAGAATCTCGCAAACGCCGTATGCCACTGTTCGGGGTTGCAGTCAGTGATATCTGTCACAAAGGCAGTTCTCGATCCACTAACTGAACCTCGTCCGGGACCTATGGCAATGCCATGCTCCTTGCACCAGCATATCAATTCACTCTCGCAAAGCATAAAGCCATTCATGCCGACTTTCTCAAAGATTTTTCTTTCTTCAGCCAGTGCGGTTCTGAACGCTTCTTCCTGTTCGGGCGGTATAACCCCCGTCTCAAGCTTCTCTTTGAACATTCGGTCAACACGCTCAGCTTCTATTCGGCTATCCTCTTCAGCCGACCCGTACAGTATCGGGTATTTAATAGATGTATCAAGCTCGAACGGCTCTACCATATCAGCCATTACAAGCGTGTTGTCCATAGCCTGTCTGTAAAGCTCGGAAGGTAGAACGCCCTGCCTTGCAAATGCAGCGTCCAACTCTTCACGGGACTTATATGTGAGGTCGTATGTATCTTCGTCGCCGTAGGACTTGTTTTTATATTTAAGCAATATCTTGCGGCACTCAGCTTTATATTTGTCAAGCGAGTGAGTATCGGTTCCTGCTATCAGCGGCTTACTGTACTTCTTCGCAAGCTCCGCCAAATGCACATTAAAGTCTCTCTGCTCCTGACAGTCATGCGCCTGTATCTCAAGGAAGTCATATCGCTTAACAAGACTCTCGTACATCGGATGGTCTACGGGAAGCTTATTTAGAGGACTTGCAAGACACGCGCTCGTCGTGATAATGTTGTTGGACAGCTTCAGAAACTCGTCAAAACTCAATCTATTTACATAATAAAAGTGGTCTTTATCGCATGATTTCGACACTGCAAGGTTGAGTTCTTTCACGCCCTGTTCGTTTCGAGCTATAAGCACCGTATGGTAGTTATCTCTGACCTTTTCATTAAGGCTTTCAGTGAGGTATATCTCAACGCCGTGAATGTATTTAATTCCTTTTTCATCGCAATACATCTTTTTCTTGACCCAGTTGAGTGGTTTTCCGTGTTCGCTGAACGCTATAGCTGGTTGTCCAAGTTCAGCGGCTCTGTCGATATACAGCTTGTAGCCCGTGCAACTATCCAGCAGACTGTTATCACTATGTAGATGATAAATTACTAAGTTGTCTGTCAACCAAACACCTCCTCGTCCATATCTTCGTCATAAGCAGGAGTGCCATAAGGCAACTCCGCACTTGTCACGCCGTCGGCGACTTCCCACCCATAAGCATGGGCAAGATTCTGCGGCGTTGTGTAGAATCTCTTACTCGGGTTGTCGTAGTACAGAGCAAATTCCTTGTTGTTCGCACTACCATATCGGTCTTTGAGAACTTCAAGGACAACACTGCCTTTCATGGGCGGCGTAATGAACTTGCCGTTTCTGCCAACAACACCCTTTTTATCTTTAGGTGATACTCGGTATAGCGATATAACACGCTGTGCAAGGTTGGCAGCAGCAGCGACGCCCTGTAGGTCAAAGATGCTCATCTTGCGTACCTGCTCCATTTTCTTCGGGTGAATAACCACAAAGCAAGCTACATTCCATCGTTTTGCAAAGTCAATGATTTGTCTTATAAAATCTTCCTGCTTAGTCCACTTTGAGTTATCGTCGCACGACAGATCCACAGATGTGAGATTGTCGAAGAATACCGTTTTTACTCCAAGCCTTCTTACCGCACTCTCCGCCGTCGCGAGGAGGTCTTCGGTCTTATGCGAGAACGAATCTTTGTAGAAGTAAAGCTGTCCGCGATAATAGGAATTGATTTTTCTGTACACATCAGACTTGATTCTGTAATACTTGCCGTGTTCGCCTTGCACTTCTTCAAGTCCCCGCTGTCCTGCGTGAACAAAGTCAATCCAGTTTTTCAACGACGGATTTGAAAGCTCTCCGCTGTATATAAAACAAGGATAACCCTGCTCTATAGATCGGCATACAAGCGTCGATATCAGAGAGCTTTTACCCGCAGAAGCTATTCCGGTTATGAGCGTTGTAGAACCCATATAGTTCTTGCCGAGCGCAGCGTCCAAATCTTCAAAACCCGTTGTAAACCCTTCAACATCCGACATATCAAATCTCTTTACTTCGGTGTAATCGACTATCGCGGGAATCTCAGACTCTTTCGCGTTATTGATTACATCTCTGACCGCCTCTTTTCCCTCAAAGAACAGCAGTTCGTTTATGTCTTTTATGCGAACTTTCTCACCGTCTGTATTGGTGTGAGACAATGGGATTTCCGCAACCTTGACACGATATTCGCCCAACCTCGGAGCAACTTTCTTTATGTATTCCTCGCCGCTTCTGTCGTTGTCGTGGACGAGGATGATTTCTTCGAACTCTTGCAGAAAATCCCAGCACTCTTCAATCCACTTCGTATTCTGGTCGCCGCCGTTAATGCTTACGGAGTTGTAAAAACCGCACTCAATGAGTGCGGCACAGTCGCCTTCGCCGGTACATATTATCAACGGCTGAGTGGTATTTATTTTATTGATGTTGTAAAGGACATTACAGCAATCGCTGTTTTCGAGATACCATATCTTAAGTTCACCGTGAGGCACTGCGCGTGACTTGCGGACTTTACACATTACGAGCACGTCATTCAGGTCGAAATACTGGAACAAGGTGTTTCCTTTTTCGTCCTGTTGTATATTCAGATAATCTATTGTTTCAGGTGATATTTTTCTCTTCCGCCAATACTTGTACACCTCTTCTTTGTTGTCGGCATACTTGGGTTTGGGGTATTTGTATGCCCTGTCTTTTGTTCCGCGCTCTGCGAATGAATACTGTATACCCGCCTCATCAAAAAGCATCTCACACGCTTCAAGAAAAGTACACTTCTTGGATGTGATATAGGCATCTATGATGTCACAGGTAAAGCCACACGCAAAGCAATGAAAAGAATAAGTCTTGGGGTTATACGAGCACGACGGATTCTTGTCTATGTGTTCGGGGTTCGGGCAACACCCGACTCTTCTTGAGGGGTTCCAGTTCGTAATACCGAGCAACTCAACCATAATCTCAGCATTTCTATCCCCTAATTTCTCTTTCGCTCTTTGAATATCGCTTTTTAATACCTGTATAAATCATCAACCTCCTTTACTTTATGCTACTTTGTCGCCGTCTCCCCACAGCATTTTAGTCTCATGTCGCACAGATATTGGCAATAAAAATCATCCGGTCGGCTTTCAAACTCACCGCAATCCCGGATTTTCTTTACCGTCTCCTGCATCCAGTTTATTGCTTCGTAATAGTCGTCAATGTTGAACTTGATATCCACATCTTTGCTGTTACGGAACATATGGAATCTCAGTAGATCGGGAAACTTACCATATCTCAGCTTGACATAAATTGAATATATGTATAACTGTCTCGCATACTTCTTCTGCTCGGCGGGGTTTTTAAATTTTGCTTTTGATTTCCAGTCGTGAACTACCAACCGTCCCGCCGAGTCTATGTATATAAGGTCTATAAAGCCCTGAATGATGAAGCTATCTCTTCCGTCCGCCGCCGCAATTGGCTCCTCGAAGTGTTCTTCTACACCGAGTATCTCTTTCGCATCCACGCCCTCGAAGTTTGACAAAAACTGTACGCCGTCGTCGTAATATTTCTTACTCAAGTCGGTGTATTTGTTGGGTGGAAATTCCTGAGTTACGTGGTCGAAAAACTTATCTTCATATTCACCCAGCAACTCATACTCGGCAAGTTCATCTTTGCCCCAGTGTTCGAGCAGGGAGTGAACGAAACTTCCGTACTGTGCGAAAGCATTATTTTCTCCCTGCTCACGAGCTATATATGTATACCAATATTGCAGCGGACACTGATGGAAAGAAGACAACTTAGAAAAGCTGTATTTTTCCATATGTCTCATCAGAACGGCAGATCATCGTCGTCAGTAGTGACATCAACATTTGCTTTCTTTGTGCTCACCTTTGCTTTCGGCTCAGAGCCGCCGTTGGAAGTTGACTTAGACTCGATAAAGCAGATCTCATCAGCAAGGACATATGTCACGCTTCTGTTCTCGCCGTCCTTGTTTTTATACGAGTCTGTACGAATGGAACCTCTGACACCTATCTTAGAACCCTTGCCGAAATACTTTTCGATAAAGTCGGCGGTTGAGTTCCACGCCCTAACACGGATGAAATCTGCTTCGTCTTCTGCGTCCTTTCTCTTGGGACGATTGATAGCTACAGTGAAATTCGCCACTCTGTTGTCTGTGTTACCGGCGGTTCTTATTTCTACGTCGCCCGTAAGTCTACCGATGATTGTTACATTATTCTCTACCATAAATAATTAATCCTCCTTATTTTTAAGGGCTACAAGCTCCTTATAAACATCTGTCGCTACCTCAAAGTCAGTTATCTTATTATAGTTTGCACTACCCGAAACCGACTTGATTATATCTGAAATTGTTTTCTTCGCCACACCGCTGTCTGCAAGTTCTTTAGCGAGTTTGTTAATGCTGTCTATAGCCATTTCTATCTTAGACTTCTCAGCCACAGGAACATCTGCAACCGGCTCTTCCTCTGCGGCGGATTTATTAACCGGCTTCGGAGCGGGGGCGTCGCCAGCGTTTGCCCAGTCAAACAGAGCCTTGCCGTCGCGCTCGGTCAGCACATCGTATCTGCCCTCGAAGAGGTGTGTATTATCTTTCTGAGCTTCCGCTATGTGGGTGTCCTGCGCGATATTAAAGGTTAGAGTGTAGTTGTACTCCGTGTTATCTCTCTGCTTGTAGCCCATACCGACTTTCTTAGGAACCTGTTTTCCGTTTCTATCCTCAAGAACATAAGTGTCCTTGCCTCTAACGGTGGATATAATATGTATAGGAGACTGAAGAACCTTTTCCATAAAGGCGTCATGTCTCGGAGTTACCTTACCCCAGTTGGTATAAGAATTGCCCGGCATCTTGTCGTGATAATCAACACAGTAATCCCACTCATGAGTTATGCTGTCGATAACAAGAGCCTTATATCCGCCGTCAACCGCATCGTCAATAGCCTGAATGTATTTCTCGGGAGTATACGGAGCCTGAAGCTGAAGGTCGTCGAAGTCGAACTCATTTGCGTAATATCTTATACGACCATTCTCCGTGTCGATTGCGGCGACTCTACCACCCGCAGCGGCGGCTATGCCCTTCGCCAGTCTCAGCGCCGAAAAAGTCTTACCGCTTCCACTTGGACCCGCGAGTAGCACCTTAAGCCAAATCTGTTCTCTTTTTGCTTTCTGAAATCCCATTTGTTTTACCCCTTTTCATTTTTATTTATTTGGATTTTACAGTCCAAGTATTTTCTCGATGAACACAAGAATTGCTTTACCATAAAGACCAATCAGATTAAGAATGTTAAAAAGAAATGCGTCAATCATTATCGTTCCCCTCCTTTGTAAAATTTCTTCCTTCGTCCGATGCGTAGAATAGTTTTCTAAGCGAGCAGATATCACGCGGTATTGACTCTTTATCCTCTGTTTCTGCGTAAATTCGTTTAAGCCACGCATAATACTGATTCATTAATGGCGTTGTAAGAGACGAAGTTTCCTTGCCATCAAGATGTCCGCGTCTAAGAACCTTGTAGGAAATGCCGCGAAGGTATTTCCAGAGATTATAGTAAGCAAGTTTAAGCTTAACCATATAACCGTCGGCATCTTCGACGACAAATCCCTCTATATGCCTGTTGTTATACAGATAATCAGGTGCTGTGACCGTGTAATACCAATCGAAGAATGTCTGCCAATCGTTAATTACGACAGCTCGCTCTTTGTGTTCGAGCCCGAACTTGTCTGCAACACTTATAAGCTCGTCATAACTGAACTTTTTGAACTTCAACTCGTTGTAAACAATATCAAGCAAGAAAAGATGATTTTCCGGATAATCAATTATGTGTGGATCTCTCTGCATATCAATACACTCAAACACAAATGTTACATTGTTCTCCCTTGAAAATTCTTTCATTTTCTGCTGTGTATCAACAGGGATTTTCTTATCTATCATCTCTTTAAGCCACGATGCATAATTACCATCCGGATTAGATTTCGTTGTAACAAACAGCGAATCATCTATCTCGTTATATGAAACTAACCCGAGAAACCCGTTTTCTTTAACATACGCAGTTACAGGAAACTTAAGCTTGTGCTGTAACATATCAAATTTTGTCTCCGGTCGCTCGTTTACATTAAAGAACTTTGTATAGCCTCTTGCGACTATTTTTCCTTTGGGAATGTTGATATACAAACCTCGTGCCCTAATCGTCTGCTCATCCCATATCTTGTCAAAGAAAGCCTGTTTTGAGAAGTTAAAAGACGAGATATCACCGAACTGCTTCTCGACTACCTGCTTATTACCTCTCAGAGCCAGAATAGCATCTGCAACAGACTCGTTCTTTTTTATCTTTGCAGTATAATCAATTCTCTCTTCAGTCGGTAAATATATATTGTTTTTAAACTCGCTCACCTTTATCTCATTGCCAACAAAACTAACAACTCTTATAGAGCCTCCAAACTCAACATTCCCCTCAAGATTGAAGGCTCTGCAAGCCTGAATGGGATTTCCTTTAAGATTTCTGTGCCCATGCACCTGATAAGCGTCAGTATTTTCACAGAAAGACTGATCAACAACATCGGCGTCGCTATAATTCCCAGAGCCTTTAATCATTTGGTCGGTAGCCACCAGCGTGAGATTGTTAGGCAACGTACTAAGACCACCGTGTGTAGCCAATATAGTTTTGCCACGATATATATAATAGGCGCACTGCCCGAAACTTCTGTAAAGTTTGCGAACATCCTTTTTAGTAAAAGAAGCGCTTTCAAGCTGAGCTCTTGTATGCATCTCAAACTCTTTTGACCCGGTAGTTCCGTCATTAGCCCAAACCCACATATGTTTCTCATGATTTCCCTCTATGAGATATACATTCGGTTCTTTATAGATGCGAAGAAGCTCCTTTACTACCTCTGCATTTTCAATTCCTCTGTCAGTATAGTCTCCGCAGAACACAAACAGCTCATTAGGTTTCTCAGTTACATCCCTGATTGCTTCTTTGAGTGCCGTATAGCAGCCATGAACATCTCCAACAAAGTGAACCGCATCGTATTCCGAAACATCCATAGGTTTGAACCACACCCTTGAAAGTTCATCCGGTTTTATAACGGTTATCCCCGACGGAATTTTCTGAGTAGCGAAACGAGCATACATATTATCGATTACTGTTTCAGGAACCTGTTTAACTATAGGTCGCATTTTATTTCGCCTTTTGGTTTCCTCAATAGGAATGTCGGTGAAGTCTACACAATAAATCCTATAGCGATAACGGTTACAAAGTTCCGCATAGCGCTTCATCTCGGAAGTTTTGGAGTTCGTCGCGTCAATAACGGTGAACTCTCCTCGCTCCATTCGAGACTCAAGAATCTGAAAGAGTGTCTTCCAGACCTTAGTGTCATTTAACTGACTTATACACTCTTCGCCACAAACATTTAAAGCGGGCGAAGCGTACATCAACCTTATCTCGTCGGCGGATAGTGTATAGGGTTCAAGTCCATTTTGTTCAATCCATGTTGACTTACCACACCCAGCACTACCGCGCAACAACAGTAATACCCTCATTCATTCCCTCCTTACTTTTGAATCATTATCGAACTTCCATCGTCGCCGGTCATCACACTCGGGAGCTTTCCGTCCCACTTCTCTATGTATTTTTCTTTAAGAATCTTATCCGTCAGGGACTTCTCAAGAGTGTCATTTGCTTCAGCTTCAGCCTTAGATTTTATAAGCTTCGCCTCTGCGTCTGCCTTTGCCTTATCCACAGCCTTTTTATTTTCGATTTCCTGCTGTTCTGCCGCAAGCTGAGCCTGTTGTTTTGATGCTATCGCCGCCTGATATGACTCGTCAAAGTCAATGTCGTTTACCGTCACTTTGAGTATCGCAACAACATCCTCGCCGTACTTCTCGTCTATAGAAGCCTGAAGATTTTTCATTATCAGCGGTTCAACTATCGAGCGGTTCGTCGCGTCGGTATCGCTAAGCACTTTGCTACTGGATTTAATAGCCGAAGCAACTATGTTTTCGGACACCAGAGAGTTCTTGTAGTCCGAGACATTAGCGTAGATCCACGCCGACCTGTCGGGGTTAATCTGATAAGTAACGGTCACGTCTGCGTAGTAAATTGCTGTTCTGCTTTTAGTCTCCGACCAGATTTTGTCGCCGCCGAACTGCGCGTCCTGCTGTTTGTTATTTACGAGCTTTATGCTCTGAACAATGGGCGCTTTCCAGTTGAAACCACTATGTACAGGCTGGTCGCTTATCTGACCGAGCGTCGTTCTCACTCCCGTATATCCGGTCGGCACAATAGCCGCTGAAGCTGAGAGTACGAACAGACATATCGCCAACACAAAACTTACTATAGGAATTGCCACCGGAATGTCGTCTCCGTATTCTATCTCTTTGTAAGCTAAAATCACACCTACAGCCGTGAGAACCGCAGCTATAACTATCATTACAATATTAAATATCATTTAATTTCCTCCTTGGTTTAAATTTAATTTATTTTTATCCTGCCTTGCTTATTTCCTCAAATACAATAGTTTTCGGCAACATCCCATGACACACATAAACGCTCGAAAACGGCGGGTTTAGCGAAGGCTTTTCGTCGTCATATGATTTAAAATACGAAACACGCCTATTGAGATACATTATCTCGAACTCATTTTGTTTAAACATATCAAATCTCTTTTGACTTTCAAACAAGCCGACTACCCCAACGAGCATAGCAAACGGCTTACCCGTCTCAAATAATCTCTCTAATACATCTCCTTTGCGCGAGTACGGCGGGTTGGAAATTATATAGTCACACTTGGGAATCTCTATACTAAAGAAGTCTTGTCCGTTATCGATATGAGTCGGTATCACTTCACAGCCGTGTGCCCTAAGCTCTTTTACAAACAAACTGTCTGCTGTATCAAAGGGACACCAGACTTTTGCTCCCCCCTCTACATATTTAAGGATTGGTCTAATCGCATATGCGGGTGTGTAGAATTCGTCATTTCCCGACCCCGCAACCTTATCCATTTTCATTTAACCAATACTCCTCCTTGGTTTAAATCCATCTAATTTTCGGTTTGCCCTTGAACCCCTTTTCCCAAACAAACCACGCATACGCCACGGCGCTCGACTCAGCTTTACTAAAGTCGCCGTTCTTAGCACAGTTCACTCTACCGGAGAATACATACACATATTTCGGTGGAGCTTTATCAAACAATTCCCGTCTTGCCTTGCCCTCAAGAAATGTGACCTTGAGGAACATAGCTATTTTAGTTGAATCCATAGATAACTTTAAGGCTTTCTCTATAAATTCCTTAGCATATTTGTACGGCGGGTTCGTGATAATGTCGCGTGGTATATATTTCGTGGGATGAGATTTGGTTCTCAAAAAGTTCGCCACATATGTATTCGGATAACCCCTATCCACAATATCACTCGACAGAACGTCGTAACCGTGAGCCTCCAATACTTTTGATATGTGTCCTCCACCACAAGCCGGCTCCCACACATAGTGAGAGAATTTCTCTCGTTTCAGCAACTCCTCTACCGCCTTCGGGTCAGTCGCGTAGTAGTCGTCGTCTGCCCTGTTTTCGTTTGAGTGGTTAGACGCCCCGATAATTTTGTACACAGAGTTTGCATCGCCGCTCCAATCCTGAGCCATTTCATCTCCCCTTTTCATTTTCATTTTTCAAATCAAAACCCGATTCCTTTTAGTCCGGAATTTTCCAATCATCATCCCTAACCCGAAAGGCATCGCCACACTGGATGATATCGGGATAGTTTGACATCGCTATCTTTATCGGATATGGGTCTATTTCATAAGCATAATACTTGACATTCGTAAAGCCCATCTTATCCAGACAGTACCTACCTGTTGCTATTCCGTCGTAAAGTGACAAGACTACAAGCTCTTGGTCTCTCGGGATATCTTTAAGAGCATGATTTAAAATATGTATAATAACCTCTGCCGTCCACCCATTGCCGATAGCACGATATCGCTGAGTATCACTAACTCCGCTCGTATAACCGCCCGGAAGAGTTTGCAGTCTCTCACATTCTAACGGTGTAAGCTTTCGTATAAGGTAATGGCCATCGGCGAGCTTAATCGGGTATTGTTTGTCCTTGATGGTTATTAATCCATTCTTAACCGTGTATATCGGCTTGCCGTCAATTTCGTTTATGGGACAGGCATACAATCCAGTTTTTGCGCCGACTCCGCCGCCTTGTCCACAAAGCGTAGTTGCTTTTCCGTCGGGACTATATACACGATATTGTTTGCTGTCGTGCGACTTATTCTTTACATTGCTTTCTATAGTTCCTATGCGTATCGGCGTCAAAATCGTAGTGGCACAACTGCTTGTAACCATACTTCCCGTTGTAAGTGTCGGAGATTTATCTTTTATTTCAGTACGGTTGTATGCATTAAATTTTTCAGGTAAATAACCAAATCTATCAACAACAGCAGGAATCATTTTTTGAATTGATTCGCCAACCGCAAATTCTACATATACTGGCTCTGCAACCATAGTTCGTTGATTTCTTTCCAAGGTGTTCCACGCTACCGCTCCGCCATAGCTGGCTGTAAGCGTATACGCCTTTTCGCGGCAAGACAAATCTTTTCCGCTTTCAAGTACATCGCAAAGTAAAATTCCTCTATCTTCTGGTTGTTCTATATCACCAAAATTCGTAACATAAAACCTCTGACGATGTTGCGCCGAAACCAACGCACTGTCTATGTGTGTAAGCCGAACCGATGAGTCTTTGCCTCCACCAAGAGCAGAGTAAATCGCGTCTTTTATGGGCTGAGCCGCCGACTTGTTATTCTCATATAAAAAGATGTCGGGCTGGAATTTCTCTTTCGCCATCCGATAGTTCTCGAACAGCTCCCAACCGACACCTTCAGGTAAAACTTCTCTTCCGTTTTTCTGAGCGATACTCCACTTTGTACAAGGGCTACCGCCTATAAGGATTTTTCTTATACTGGTTCACGCTCCTTTTAATTTTATCAAACAAGGAATTGAGCTTTAAAAGGTCAACCATAATAGTATTACTTATAGGGGTACAGCGAGCACAACTAGTAGCATCTAGCGAATCCCGCGAGTCCCCATGAAAGGAGTAATGCATATGTCAACTTATGAGTTGATCACTTCAATTTGCAGGATATTATCTATTATAATTGAACTTATCAAAACCTGCCTATCATGGTTAACCTTTCAAAGCCCAATTCCTTTTGGGTTAAATTTACGCCCCCTTCAAACTCGACAAGAATTTGTTAATAAGATAAGTCTGACCTTTACCTGTGACTTTCGGCGTCTTCGCGATATCTACCGTGCCATCGGGTCTGTAGAAAGTCGATATCTTAACCTCGAACAGACCTAAGTCCATAGACTTCTGCGTCGGCATATTCTTTCTGTCACCCGACTTTATCAGATAGTCATTCATTCTCAGCCACGAGAAGAGACGATTCTGTCCAATATCGACGCCGTTCTGCTTTATAAGCTTCGCAAGGTCGCCGACTGGAATAGATGTCTTCGAGCCTTCTACTGCTTCGGCAAACAGCACCTTCGGAGCCTGAGCCTTTAGCTGATTTGCCATTCGTTTTGTTTCGTTGAGCATAAGCGTAATAGCTTCTCGCCCATATGTATTGCAGTCCGAAAAGTAGTAATCGACGAACTGTTTCGTATCGTTTACATAGCCGCCTGTTTTGCGGATTGCTGGAAGCACTTCCGCCGTTACCCAGCGCTTGAACTCTTTGGCTTTCGGGAGTTTGCTTGAGAGGATAAGGCTGTAAAGACCTGACTCGTTGATGATTATGGGTTTTTGCTCCCTACCGATGGAGTCACGAATCGTTACCCCATCGGTTTTATCTTCATCGTCTACGTGGTCGCCGATTGCTTTTCGCGGATTACTATATCCGAGTATCTCGGCGACATCCTTGCCGACGAAATACGGCTCGCCGTCGATCTCCAAAGCCCTAACATTTCCAAGCTCTTCGTTCGTAAATAATGTCATTTTATTTTCCACTCGATAAATCATTTCCTTTCCTTAATTTGTTTTCTATCTGTTCCTTATATCTTTTGAATCTCGGCAAAATCGAAACCCTCAGCTCGTCGTCGAGTTTATAGTAGATTGCTATTGGTTCGCCACACTGACTGCACCGAGCAACATAGCCGACAAACTCCATGTTGTTTACACATTTCCGAGGCACAACCTCGTGAGCTATTAGAGTGAGAAGCTTAGACTTCCTCATTTCTTCTCCTCCTATACCTTAAAAGCTCACTGCCATATTTGTTTCTCACATATTCCCTACGGCTAACTCCGTATTTCCTCTGTATGTATCTGTCTACAAACTGCCTTTCGTTGTAGAGTTGCTGTTCGGTCTTGTAGAACCGACACCCGCCATATTCGCACAGCTTTTCTGTAAGCACAGCGCAGCAACTTCCTCTGTCTGCAAAACATCTATGTCTATTCATAAAGTCCTCCAAATTCATCCAAGTTTTTCAATACCCTTTTCGTGTAGTGAGTAGAGTGAATATCCTGTTTCCATAGGCGTTTTGCTCCACCCTCGCCGCAGTTGTAAGCCATCAGCGCATCTGCAAGTGAATAGCGCTTTAGATACCCGCTAAGGATGTACACGCCGCTTTCGATGTTCTGTGCTGGATCGAATAAATCTGTGACACCTAACTCGTTTGTAAGCCACGATACATTACAAGCGTTGATTTGCATCAAACCGTAGTCGTTGGTTGCGCTAATCAAAGTCGGATTAAAATTGCTTTCCGTTTTGATAACCGCCTTGATAAGAGCCGCCGAGACGCCATACTTCTCGGCAATCTCGGCAATTATATCGTCATATTTTGTCTTTGAATCGGCGGGTCTTTGTTGCTCTGTGGTAGAGGCGATTTCTGTTTCGGATTCAATTTCCGTTTTCAAATCCAAAACCGATTCGTTTTCAGTTTCGATTTCAACTATCTCTGCGCTCGGAGCTTCTACCGGCAAGGCATTACCGACCATAAGAAACGCTCCTATGCTCAGCACCAGAGCAAACGAAAGACCTTTTATTATTTTTGAATTTGACTTATACATAGGCATTAATTGTTATGTTGTAAATGTCTCTGTCCGTGCCAAAGTCGAGTATGTCCTCTATGTCAGAGGCAAGTCTAACTTTCTCGACACGATATGTATGATCGAAAGGCGTTGTACTGCGTCCCCGATTCTTAACGCAGTTCCATATATCCCAAGTAGATACGCCAATCTCTTCGGCGAGCTCTCGCATTGTGTCGCCCATAGCAAATGGAAGCTCATAATCGTCGTCGTCAACGGCAATGTAAACAATTTTAGGTTTCTGCATAATAAATTCCTCCTATTTTCTCGTTGACATTCAACCGCCCTTGTGTTATAATGACAATGGCAGGACTATGCCCCTATAAAAACACGCCAGTGTTTAGTATAAGAGCATACGAATGTCGTTCCTCCTCATCGAATTGGGAAGCCGTCGCCAAACGCTTTTACCCTTTCGTGGGGAGTCTTCTTTTTTAGTCTTCTATTCCGCACAAAGACCGTATTTCTTCTACCGCATCAGTTATTATATCAAACTGTTCGCGGACATCTTCAACAAAGTCTTCTGCGTCCATGTGTTTTTGAGAACCCTTCAGATTCTCCGCCCAACCATCGAGTCGATCCTCTTCGTCATCTAAGATGTCGTTTGCAAATTCGACCCTATCGTTTATGTATCGAGCAGCTCTCGCGAGTGCTCTCTTGTTCTTACGAGTCAAGTATATCACCTCACTTTGTTGATTTACCAAAAACTATGAAAATAATTTACGCAACTTGTTTTTCAAACATTTCTTTGCAAAGCTCGTAAATTTCATTATTGGAAACCTGTTTTGAAGTAACCAGCTCATTTATGTCTGTCTTTCCGAGGACGAAATCTGACACCGCCTTTCTCGCTTCGTCGTATCTGAGGATTGTGTCTTTGAGGTAGCTCATCGTAATTCTTACATCTGAATGTCCGAGCATACCCTGTAAGTCTCTCATAGCATAATCATTCGCACCGCCGTCGTGACAACACAGCACTATATTGGCAAATGATTTCCTCATGGTGTGAGACGAGATGTGTATCGGCAACCCCGCTTCCTTTCCCGCGCTTTTGAGATATCGTGAATAGCTTTGCTCCTGTAGTCTCCCGCCGTTATTCTTCGAGAAGATATAATCATCGGGAGAACAGTTACGTCCGCCGAGCCATTTGCGATATTCTGTAAGCGTTTCCTTTATCGCATCTGAAATGAAACACCGATTGATTTTAGATGTCTTGCTCTCGACTACGGGTATACGGTCTCTGAACTCGCCGTCGTCGTCCATGATCCAACCCCATTTTAATTTAACGAGGTCGCTTGCTCTAAGACCGAAGCAAATGCCGCAACGGAACATAGCCCAGTTTCGTATTCCCATTCGTCCTGTGTTTTTGAGCTTATCCAGCACAACACACATTTCATCATAGGAACGAATCGAATCCGCCGCATGAGCTATTGGAACGCCGTCCGATTTTACACCGGACAACAATCGCTCTTGCTTTTTCTCTTGTTCTAATCGCCGATTTGCTTTCCGCTCCTTTTCTGAAAATTCATTTTGAATCCGATTTGTTTCCCACAAGGATTTATATCTATCTCGCTCTTCTGCTGTTTCGCGGAGGAGCTTTTTTAGTCTTGCGTTCTGGGCTTTCAGACTATCAATAAGTATGTCTTTATTAACATCAACACTGGTTATCTGACCCAATTCTGACGCTCCTTCCAAGCATTATACACTCGATTGAAATTGCCCTGAATACTGATAGGATAACCGCGATAACCCTGACGCCTTATCTCACGCTCTGCAAGAAGCTCAATCCACCAGTAAAGTACCTCTGGATCGCTCTCAAGAGCAGGAAGATATTCTTCCGGGAAGTGAGTGTTATCGCCTCTGTGCCATTCAGATTCATATTTATCTCTTAAATTTCCCCTCATCTCCGGAGGCGGTGCGGGATTTGCCGCAATGCGCTGCCGCTCTCTATCTATTTCGTCCCAACGCTCTTTAACATCGGCTCCAACAAACACCGCCGAAGCACCAATCAGACCAAGAAATGAACCCAAAAATCCCATTTTACAAATTTCTCCTTTCATTAATCGAACTTTAGTCGAACATTTGTTCCGTTTACATTTTTTATTATAGTCCTAAAAAATTCTCTTGTCAACAGGGAATTTTTTCCAGTTGTAAGTTGTCACTTTTATCGGACACTCAAATCATTTTCCTTTATGAGGCGAGCCGCTATGACAGGACTTAGCTTAACCGTCGGCAAAGTAATTTTGCTTGCACCATTGCTCCAAGTTTGATGGCTACCGCAACACCTCACCTCCTTATAGCCGTTATCCCGTAAAATTCTCTTGAACTCTTTTACTTTGAATTGAGTCAATCTGACATACACACCTCCACAACAGCATAATTTCCAAACTGTTCACACTCCTTATCGAATAGATAATTTAATAGCTCTGCAAAGTCATTTCCTTTTCCAGCATATCCAAGCTTATTTGCGCTGTCCCGAATTGATTTCATCTTAGGACACGACTCGCAGCTATGTATTGAGCAGAGCTTGCTTCCGATACCGGAACAAGCCACAAACTCATTTCCATTTTTCGTTTTTGCTACTACTGTTTGATGTTCCATTTTCCCCTCCAATTAACAGCCACACACTACTTTTATTTTTCTTGTTATATCCGTCATAACTGATTCGTCGGTGATTTTACCTACTCTCCTTCCTAATCTCGATTTGTCTACCACTCTCAGTTGTTCACATAACGCTTCTGATTCATCTCTTACGCCCTGCTCACTTGTTATTTTGACGTGCGTCGTCGCCATAGACGGTTTTATTTTTGTTGATAAAGGCACGATAACCGTCGTCGGCGAGTGAGCATTTCCCACATCGTTTTGCACTATAATCGCAGGTCTTGTGCTCCGTTGTTCAGACCCCACTCCGTCCAGCGAAACCAAGTAGATTTCTCCTCTCTTAATTATTTTAATCTTCCTCTCCCATGTTATTTTTTACTTACGATAGCTCAGATGCTATCATACACCTCAACGATTTCTATTCCTAACTTCCGTATAACAGTTTCGGTGAAATTGTTTTTCATTTTCTCCTGAAGTCGAGTTTTACTTGTACTTCTGCCATAGATTACTCCATGCTTGTCCATTATGTAATAGTATATTTCTTCAGCCATTCTGTACCTCATCTCTAATTGCTTCTATTCGGTACGGCTCGTTGTACCGAATACCGTCTATTATCTCATCGACAAATTCATCATCAGCGAGCGGCATATTAGCCAGCAGATCAATAAGCTCGATAGCTTTATCACAAATTTTTACTTTGATATTCATTTATATTCTCCTTTAACTTTGCTATAATTGTTCTCATATTTCCGCCTTCGTTTCCTTCGGGATATTCACATACACATCATACCCCGTTCCATAACACCCATTATCTTCACCCTCGTACTGGACAAGATTTATCTTTTTGTCCTCCGCATAAACGAATAGACGGTATATATCGCAACACGAATTGTCGCTATAGTCTATACAAGCCTCGACATTAGTAATAACATTATCGCAATTATTCAAGGCTACGAGATAATACCAACCATTGCCACACCCACCGCAACCAAGATTTCCTTCCGTGTAGAGCTTCACTCCGTTATCGAGGGTTAACTCGGCGTTTTGATCGTCTCCTTCGACCTTAACCACTTTATGGAACAAAAGCAAATCTCTCATCTTCTGCTCAAAGTCATCATCGTCCGAATGTGTATAAAACTCGCCTCTCTGTATCATATCTTTATTACCTCCTCTTTATACTTATCCTTGTCGCTCATTACCGCCGATATCGCCGTCGCACACGGCTTCCAACAATTACCGTTGTGTGCGCAGTTTTTGCAATATGTTCTTAGTGCTTCATACACCGTCATATCACGCTACCTCCGAATTTGTTTTAAATTCGCTAAGAGCTTTCACTACAGCTCTGTATGTATCGTTCTCTACTGCCTTATCAACCTTACCAAGCAGCTCTGCGTTGAGAGCGGCGAGCGCTTTCATCCTTGTGTCATATTTTTTAGGAATCCTCATACCGGAAGCAGCATCGGTTACATACCATCCGTCACTCCGCTTATCAAAACCAAATTCGATTTCTCTTCCTCGTGGAGTTCTTACTACCTGTCCATAACCGCTAACCCGCTCAAAGTGATTAAGGGTCTTAGGGTCGTTTTTGTTAGATATCGCTGTGTAAAAGTCAAGTTTATACATTTTCATTTACCTCCTTATCGACATAAATATACAGCCATTTGCTCAAATTCGTCCATTTTATCTTTTGGAATTAAAAGGACTTTTTCGTCTTCGCTCATGACGATATTATAGTTTTGTGCGATTAAATCGCATATTTCCAGTTCGCTCATAAGTGCAAGCTCTTCCGCTGTTGCCATTTTGTCTTTAAACGCCAGTTTTCTTGCGTCTCTTATCATCCCCGTGTAAAGAAGACGGTCGTTTAAATCTCTTCCATTCATTTTCATTTACCTCCAATCTCTAACTTTATTAACCGCATAATCATATATTTCGCAATACTCTTGATTGGTAATGCTAACATCCCACGCGGCTCGATTTGTAATCTCTGAAATCTTATCAACAGAATCAGCCGTGTCTATAAGCCTGATATAATTTTCTACTACGTCATTCATTTTTATTTACCTCCGCTACATCACCGTCTATTAGCCGTTCAGCCGTCATAGTGTCATACTTAATACCCGCACACGCAAACTCGGGATTGTGTCCCACCGCGTCTGCCGATACCCAAACAGACCACCTATTAGCAGCTTCTCTCTTCGCCGTCTCTTCGTCGTCTGCTTCAATCTCATAGGTAACTCGTCCTGAATAGTTGAATCTCACAAGATATTCCATTTCGTTTTCCTTTCTTAAATAAAATCTACTATGAGCATACTGTCACCCATAACCACATCAGAGCACCTCAGTGTGTCTAATATCATTTCAATACTCCTCCGGCAACAGCATGGTCGTCACATTACCCTCGTCGCCGAAGTCTGTGATTATCCAAATCTCGCCCTTACTTGTGTTATATGCGGCGAGCGTCCGTCCATCGCCTACCCGAACCGCCTCGTCGTTTAAAGCCTTGTCCTCTTCGGGGATATCACCCCAATCGCACTTTGTGTATCGTCCGAAAGCGTCGAGCAATTCCTCGCAAATTTTACCGTCACCGAGTATATTTGCTATACCCTGCGTCATGACCTGCATTCCTAAATCAAATTTTAATTTCATTCCAAATTCAATTCCTTTCTGTTTGTTATTTTTTTGTTTCAGCATTTGTCTTTGTTCGGGCAAGTATCACAATCGTAACGGATCCAATGTCCATCGCCGTCCTTACCCATACAATCACTCTCGCCTTTGAGTTTTACATATATGTCATATGCTTCGTCTGTCTTGTCGTCTATGGATCTATAATAAAAATCATAGTTTTTGTCTACACAGTTGTCGCTCCAAAACACACCAACATTACAACCGCAATCCTCATCAGCCCATTCCCCTTCAAACCTAACATCGTTTACACAGCAAATCTCTGCAAGCTTATTGAGTACGGGTATAGGGCAGGTCCACGCCGTATCAAACCACAGTGTATTCTTGTTGTTGAGCAAGGAGTGTTGCGCGTTCCATTTCGTGCCCCAATTCGCCACACTCCAATCATACCAATTATTTGAGCCGTACAGCTCCCTCTCCCTCTTGCCTAAATCACCGCGATAAATGTTGTCGGGCATTGGAATAATTTTGTTGAAGTCGATTTTAGACCCATTTCCTTTTATGTACTGAAGAACCCTGTCTATATTCTCCTGATCTCCGTGAAACACAATTCGATTTGTTACCCAATTTGGCATTTTAATTCTCCTTTTTGAATTAATATTATCGATAATCAAACATGGTTACGCGCCTCTTCTTATTACTTCGTAGTTCTTAGGGATTCTGTTTACCGACACATATGTATATTCATTTAAGTTCATCCAAAACGGACGACTAAACTGATACGCAGCCGGATGCTTTACCAACCGTTTTTCAGTACCGTCCCACAGAGTAAATTTGATTTCACTTCCGATTGGCAGATTGCTGAGTGCGTCTGGACTCTTTTTTCTTTTTATATTCTCATAGCAGCGCTCTCGCCATTTCTCTGCCCACTCATACTCCGTAGGGGTAAGCAAATCAAGTATTCCTTTCGGACAATCATAGTAACCGGGACCAGCGCTCTCATCTATATCCTTGTAAGAAAAGTTATAATAGTCTTTGTTGTTAACGGACGTGAGCATTACCACTCCAAAAACGCTTTCCTTTTCGGGCTTAGTTCCCGTTTTGAAAATGGTTTTCTTTACAGCGGCATAGTAAGTAGAGCCCACCATAGCAGATTTGAGCACTTCATATCTCCCCTTGTTACCTACCATATCGCAATTCATTATGCTGTCGCACTCTGCTTTTCTATCTATTTTGCCGTTCTTATAGAACGACGCATGATAACTTGTCCATCCCATTTTAAAATTCCTCCTTGTAAGAAAAGTTAAAATAGTCTTTGATTACTTCTTCAATTACATTATTATTTTTGTCCATCCAGTATGTATTCGCGCCCAATTTTTCTTTCTTATACCCTTTGCTTAACATTTGGTATTCCTGCTCCGCTACTGGGTCGTGCCATTGAAGCCCTCTTGCCTTATAGAGCGGAATCCAGTGTGCATCGTAGAAACTGTAACCCGCTCCGTCTATGCCAAAGAAATATCCGAACTCGTCAGATTCGTAAATTCTAAACCCGCACTCCGACATGATTTCGATTCCGTCGTCCTCTTCAAGCCACCAATCATCTGCGGAGTCGCCAAACGACCACATTGTACCCCACATCGGGAGTAATTCGAGACGCTCAATCTCAACCTCATCCGCAGGAATTTCCACCTGTTCACTCCGTGGCACATCTAAATCAACCACAAGCACAACACCGTCTTCAGTTGATGTTACTTCTGCGACCTCGCCCAACCCATAGCTATTTGCATATACCTGATCGCCGACGCTCGGCAATGTAACTTCTCTCCAATCATCTATATCTGCTTCCATCATCTTTTCAATCATGCCGGTAGGTATAGCGTTCATTTCGTGAACCCAGCGTTCAGTCGCATCTTTGATTGTTAAACCGTTATTCATTTTAACTCTCCTTTCCTTTTATCCTTCAACCTCAACCACAAAACTGTTGTCCGGATCCATTTTACAAGGCACTCCATTTGCGCTTATCGCCACATATTCAAATAATGGAATTACCATTAAGTATTCGGAGTCGTATACATATACCGTTCCCGAATCATCCACGAAGAAATCATCTATCTCCTCTCCGACATCAATCCAGTCACCGTCTGACGATTGAAGGTATGCGTCGTCTGGTATAAGTGACACTTCCTTGGACACAGGCTTGGCTTTACTCTTAGATTTGGATTTGTTTTTGCTGTCATAGTAGTCATAATTATCGTACCATCCGCCGTAGCACCAATTTCCGCTATCCCAACTTCTATCGTATACGAGCTCCTTCCATTCGAAGAAATTGTTACACTCATTTGCTATAAGCTTCTTTGCTCTCTCAACCTGTGCGTACATTTGCGGGATAGAAACAAATTCGTGCTGAGTGTGAGCGTTATAATATCCACACGACAAATTAACGGCGGCACACCCGAGTACCGGCGCTATATCCACTATGTCCGAATAAGAACCGTAGTCTCGCTTAAATCCGTATTTTTCTACCGTTTCAGCAAACACCTCGTTATCAAGCTCATAATAAACCGCGTCCCTTTCATGCGCTCGGTCAAATTCGATTATGAAATTGATTTTTGGTTTTATTCCACTCGCGCAAAACTTTCCCGCACCCACGCCGCCGATTTCCTCATCCTCCGTAAAGAGCACATGACACCGCAGTTCTTTGATAACCTCAAGAATCATCGTAACTCCGCATCTGTCGTCTCCACCTATTCCGAACGGAGACATCATTATGCTTTTATCATCGGACATACAAATGATATCCGGTGTATGCTTATGTACCGTGTCCATATGAGCAACAAGCAGAACTGGGATTTCACCCTCGGCGTACACGAACCCGTCTCTCACTATCGGCGAATACCCCTTGTCCCTAAGATGACAAACCAACGCCGCCTTGAGCTTGTCCTGCGGGAACTTAAATATGTTAAGCAACTTCATTTTCGTTTTCCTCCTCGTTTTTCTCTTTCATATATTCTTCATAGCAGTTTCTACACATACAAGTGTCATCCACAAAATGAGCTTCGTCTTTCCACTCATACTCGCCGCACCTCTCGCAATACACCACATTATCATCAAAAGCATCGTCGCACATCGTGTAAGACTCCCCATCTATATAAACATCTCGCTCGAAGTCGTCGCTCCTATAGCCATACCTGATCTCCCACTGCTCATGAACCTCACACCAGAAGCAACAGTCCTCACAATAGAGTTCTCCGTCTATTTCGTGCAGATTGTCTTCATCGCCCACTGAGCAACCACAGCGATAACAATGATTTCCCTCGCAACAGTCAATACACTGTAACTCACTTTCTTTGTCATCATAAGTGTTCATCAAGTCGCCGCAATCGACACAATAGGAATCTCCACCGATATACAAACCTGAATTGATTTTCGATTCCATTTCCTTATTGTATGTAAAAACACATTCATCGGGAAACTCATAATAATCACGGTAGTGAAAACTATTGTCGTGGGTTGTTATAAGCTCATCCCAATCGCAATCTACTTTCTTCCACAGATTCGGTACTTCAAGACAAGTTGACATAATATCCTGAACAACAGCCCTATAATCGCGATAATTTTCGCTGGTTGAATCTCCGCCCTTCGGGTACAGACGGGACTGTAGAAGTAGACCGTTCTGGTAAAAGAAGAGCTGGCGAGTAATTTTCTCTTCCATAAACCACTCGTCGCCCGTATAAGATTCGGGGAGTGTATAGAAAATCATACTCGTGCCGTCGTTAGCATAACTCAGCGTTCCCGCCTTATAACATCCCTGATATGCACCGTTGCTGTTAATAAAGTGACAACTGCTCCACGAATTTCCGTTTGACATCAGAAGGAAATCACAAATATTCGCACTTAAAACTGTTATGCGCTTAATCTTGAGCGGATTCGTGTCATCGGCAACAACAGCAAATCTCTTGTTGTAGCTGTCATAATTTCTGTCACCGTTTTCGTGAGGGTCAACAAGCCCCGTTGCGTCGAATTTGTAATCGTCGCCAACGGGGTATTCTTTAAATATGTTATTGATAACACGGCTTCGTTTCATTCCGGAACGAATTTCCTTGTAGTAACCGATCTTGTTTATCTTTTCAGCCTCTTCTTCGCTAATCTCTTTCGTTACATTTTCTGAAATTGCGAGAAGAGCAGAGGTTACTATAGAGCTATGATTAATGCCATGTTCGCTTATCTTTTTATCGATGTATGACTCAAGTTCTTCAAGGTCATATCTGAATTTACCCATGTCTGCCGAGCGTATTTCATCTCTAAGAAACACAATCGCTTTTGCTTTTTCATTCCACATAGGATGCTTCCGCAGAAGTTCAAATACCGGTTCCTTCTCATTGAGCCACGCGCTAACATTGGTTCTTATCCCGCTTATCGTGTAATCATGGTCTATACCGATAGTATCGAAAATCTTCTTGACCTGCTTTGTGTAATAATCAACCTCTGCCGTAAAGCTATTATGTTCTTCCATAAACTTTTTATTTTCATTTTCAAAATACATTTTAAATTCCTCCTGATTTTTAAATTATATTTCTGTTATGTATTCTCTTTCTGACGCTTTCTTGAAGACTGCGGGGATAAGCTCGCTTGCAAAACACCAAAGACCATGTCCGTCTGCGCAAATCCCGTTACAAGTATGTCCTGAAATCTCTTCATCGAAAGCCACGCCTATATACGAACTACACACATTACAGATCGTTCCAAGCTTTCCTCCCGATGGATAATTTTCAACGTCCTTTATACACCTAACTCTATCGCCAACCTTGAAACTGTTTTCCATTTAGATTTCCTTCTTGATAGCAAACTTAACGCAAGTTGTGTCATTCCATACATTAAGATTACCGCTAAACAAGCCCGCGTCGACTCGACGCGAATGAATATCTCGCACAACAAATGGCGTATTTTTTAATCCAGTCGAGAGACGAATAGGATTATAAATAGAATTCACTATCTTGAAACTACCCATCTTGTCCCAATGTTTTCGCCAATCATCAAGAGATATCGGAAACGCTTTTCCTCTTTGCGAAAGATATTCCTTATCATCTCCAAAATCCTCCATACTCCAATCATAGTCCACCATGATAGAATGATACTGTGCCAAGAACGAGTCAAACGATTCATTATTCCACCGAATCGGCTCCGAAATACACCAAGCCAATCCATTGTTCCGTTCAATAACAACTGCCTTAAGCCCATTGATTGTAAAAGTAGAACCAGTTTCCGTTTTGCTCACAATCTCAACAATCTGCTCCGGCGTCGCAAAAGTTAATGTTTCTCGCTCGTTGCATTTCTTGAGCGTCGGTTCGGGTGTTGATTTACCAATAAGCTCCAAATCATCTTCACCAACCCACAAACCCAAACCATATTCACATAGTCCGTCAAGACTATGTGCGCCCGGTACATAAGAATCAAAAGCCACCCCTATATTGTTTCCGGATATTGTGGCTATCGTTCCGCGAAGGAATTTAATCTCAAAACCATATATATTTCGGATAGCTCTTACTCGATCTCCAACCTGAAATCTCATTTCATTTTCCTCCTGAATTTCAATTTAATTTCTGAATCATCGTTCTCGCCATATTATCTACAGCGATATAACTGGAAGCCGTCGCCAAACGCTTTTCATCTTCGGTTGTCAAACTCACGCCCAATTCCTTTAGGACTTTGATTTTGTGCTTAACGAACCTTTTCATTCTGTCTTCTTCTGTCAACCGCAGCCCTCCTCCTTCTGTTTATGATTTTCTTTGCAAGCCATCGAGCTACGGCATCTTCCATCCGTTCCTCGAAAGCTATAATTTTACCCTCGTGCCACAGCGCATACAAAAACGCGACGACGAAGGCAATTTCAATTACAGTTGTGATTGCAAATCTCAATTCCATTTTGATTCCCTTTCTGATTTAAAATAAGTTTGTACCGTTTTGTCTATACGCCTCATTCCATTTTCGCGCCAGTTTCTCCGCCTCTATACGGCTTTCGCATAAATGGCATATATCAGCGTTGTATCTTTTAAGTATGGCGATTAAGTTATTACCCGTCGCTATCGTGTCGGCGAAGGCGAAATACTTTCCGTTTTCGGCAGTGACAACCACAACAAAAATCATTTTCATTTCAAATCTTCCACTCTCCGCATATGTTTCCGTTGCTGTCTATCACCTTGCCGTCTGTTCGCCCTTCGGCTACAGCTCTGCTTATTTGCCCGAAAATTCGGTCAAGCTCAGCCGCCGTGGTGTAGTAGTCGGCATATTCATTTTCCGCGTCACAGTCATGAAAAGCAGCGTTCCCGGTTTTGATTTCGATTTTCATTTTGATCTCCTTTCTGATTTTAAATTATCACTATATTTCAAACATCTGCGGATTTGCTGTAAACGCTTGCGGATTTGCTGTTGGACTTATTCGCTTAACAAATACAGAGCTTGTATCAAACACCTTTTTTGCTATGTACTCTGCCTCGTCGATATTTGTAGCAAAAACAATTATCTGTCTATCGCCCTCATATTTCCTATACGCTACAAATGTGTGCTTTGCAATAACGGCATACGCCCTGCCATTCGTCATTTTTTCATTTCCTTTCTGATTTTAAATTACTATTTTTGCGTTAGGCACCGGGGTTACGAGTTCGGCATCATCAAATTTTGATACTATCCCAGTAGCAAGATTAACAGCGGCATAGCAACTTGTACCAAGTAGTTTCATATAATAACAACCGTCATCGCCACGAAACATATCGCCACAGCGAATCTCGTCAAAATTTATATGGTCTTCAACTCTATTCTCAATTTTCATAATTCATTTCCTTTCTGATTTTAAATTTAGTTGCCGAGTTTGGTTTCCCTTTCACGGCGGCTCTATCTTATATCACGACCTCGATTATTTACCAAAATCTTTTAAAATTTTACGCTACATTTTTCGTATTAGCTAAAGCTATACTTCATATTAGCTAACGCTGTATTCGATTTACATCTCATACTCAACATAGATATCGCCGTTAGGCATATATACGCACGACCACACGCAGCCGCGCTCATACACAGCCCGTTCGGCTACACACATAGCATCATCGAGATTGTCGAAATGCTTTCCGATTACCAAACCGTTTTTCTTTTCGACTTCGACCCCATAGGTACTATAGCTCATGATTTCCTTTTCTCCTCTAATTTTATTCGCGCCGAATGACCGTCGCCCCAGCGCACCAATACAAGAGCGGATATGCTATTTCCGTAGATAATAATTCCGCCCGTTATGTATGCCGTATACTTTTCGCCGTCGTTTTCAAAACGGATTTTCGTTTCAAATCCGACTTTCCATATCACTCCCTTTACAAACTTTTCGTATGACATAGTAAAATGTTCGCTCCTTTCATTTTCGTTTCGATTTTGTAGTATTTAGAGTATGTTTTGAGAATAGAAACACTTCGGGAATATAATTTCATTACCAATTTCCGAAGTGATTTTCTTTAGTTTATTTCGCGCAATTCTTCGAGTATTTCATCTTCTCCGAATACGCGCTTTACTCCTTCCCATTCGTGACAACACGCCTTCCAAATCTTATAAGCGTTCGGATTTTGTGTTAGTCTGCCGAATTCGTTTTCGGTTTCGGTTTCATACCCAAATTCCGAACAAAAATCCTCATAGTCACCGGGGTCATACTTCGTCAAACACGCGAGAATGTCGTAGCAAGTCGGCGTGATGTTGTGTATTGTGTTATATATGGAATCCCAAAATGTCACGCGCATAACCGCTCCGCTGTTTGTGTTTCGGATATAAACCGAATAGCAGTTTCGCAAATAATTTTCCTCCCACATCGGATTTGAATTTCGCTCCTTAAAAGTGATTTTGATTTCAATTCCGTTTCGTTCTGAAAACTCATTTGCCTGCATGTCATAATCATTCTGTATAGTGTTTACCATGATTTTCAATTCCTTTCTGTTTTAGATTTAATTCCACGCTTTTAGAGTTTTTAGATGGTCGATTTCATCGCAAACCTCCGCGAAGGCGGCGGCGTCGGTGTACATAACATTCCTGCCGTCGCTTTTGAGCGCATTGATTTTCATCTGTACGCCGAGATTCCACGCGCTCAGGGCAATCAGTACGGCATAACAAGCGGTCATGATGGTTGCGATTATTGCATATATTTTTGTTTTAGTTTTCATTTTAAATTTCCCTTCTAATTTAGATTTTTAGTTTTGATTTAATTTCACTTTTGAGCGTAAAAATTTTTATGCCGCTTTTGTTGCCTTTGCCTTTGTCTGAGCCTTTGCGCTCGATTTTTTCGCGGATTTTCTTGCGGATTCAACAGCTCCGGCGGGTTTAGGGTCTATCTTGCCGCTTGCGCGTTCTTTCTTTTCCTTGAACTCGATATTATAGGATTTTTCGGTAACTATGCGGTGAAGTATTTCCGCGATAAGCTTTTCCAGATACTTCGGGCGAGCCGCCGCAACACTTAGAACGCCGCGCCCCTTCTTTGCGTAGAGGGACAACAGATATCCGACGTCGTGAGAGTTTGCCTTGTAGATATTGCCCTTTTCGCCCTCTGCATAAAGCATAGAGTCAATTATCATCTGTAATTGCTTGAGTAATTGTGTGTTGCTTGTCGGCGTTTTGCCGAGATCGATATCGCGGGCTTGTGTAGGCGTGGCAAACTTTTCCGCGACTGTTTTCACATCCGCGCCGATACTCTGAGCCGTTCTCATGCAGAGCAAACGATTAAAAGCCGCGACTTTGTAAACCCATGCAGATTCCGCGCCGAATTTCTTTCCGCGCTCAACAAAAAATGATTCAAGCGCGACAAAATCAAGCGGGCGTTCAGCCGTGACAATTTCACGCGATTTTATGCCGTTTTCATCCTCTTTATCTTTGTGTTTCAGCGTCTCGAAAGTTAGAGCCGTTGCCGCCGCAAGCATGGGCGCGGGTTTATCGAGCAATTCAAGAGCCGTTGCATGAAACGCGGCGCGGGTGTACTCTTTTTCAAGCTCTGATGTTTCATTGTCGAGCTTTTCGAGCTCTGCCGCCTTTGTATCATCGGCGTTTATTGCCGCGTTGTAGGCGTTAATGTGTGTTTCAAGCTCTGCTTTAATTTCCGTGATATTCCGTAATGCTTTCTTCTCTGTTGTCTTTTTCATGATTTTTTACCGTCCTTATTTAAAATTTTTATATGCTTTTAGCACATTAAAGAACGCGCGAACATATAACAGCTCACGCGCTCGGAATGTGTTAAAAATGAATTAATTATATATCGTCATTATTCATTCAATGGAATATTAATATTTCCGCTTTGCAATAAATATTTATTCCTGAGAATAAAAAATTACTGTCCGTTGTCCGTATTTCCTGAGAAATAGCGCGGGCAGTGTAAGGCTAAAATATCTTTATAGCATTAATGAATAGTTTATTTTTTATCGTGGCTTTTGCGGCGTCCGAACACATACACACCATACGCGGCGGGAGGTTTTAGCCCCCTCCGAAAATTTTCTAAATCTTTCCGCGCCCTCTGACCGCGCGTCACCCTTGCAACCGAAAAATTTAATAAACGCGATAATAGCTATATAAATAGCTTGCAAGGTATTTTGCATTATTGAAAAAATCGGGAACGCGTCACGGCGCGCGCCGCCTCTGGCTGATAGCTATAAAAAGCCGTCAAAGCGTGATAGCAATATCAAAGTATTGCAAGGCTATATTCAATAATTATGTGTTCCGCTTTCCGTCTTTTTACCCTTGAACGGATAGCAAGCCGCTTGAATACTTTCGCTTGCCAAAAACGGCAAGGTGTGATAAAATGGTGAATAGTCGGATGATGTACTCTTTAGGATATCGCCCGCGCGCCTTGTCCGCGTGGCTCAGTGGCTCATCGTCGGCGGCTTGTCCGTGGGGTCTGTCCCTTGAGTGCAAGCACATTATAGCACCAAAAAGTGCATTGTTATACTCAAAAAAGAAAAATAATGAACTTTTTAGAGATTTTACGCATCTTTGTAATATATACACAATAAGCCTATACAACGGAGCTGATAAACTTGTGCAATACTAACAATTATGACCCCGCTATTATTGCAGAAAAGATTAAACAAGAGTGCATGAGACAAAATATCACGGTAAAAACTATGTTGCAAGAATTAAACATCAATCATGCTGCATTAACTAAAATGACGCACGGCGGCGCGCCGTCTTATATTACCGTCGCCCGTATATGCGATTATTTAAATATATCTATAGATACCCTGCTCAATCGCCCCGCGCCCGCTACACCCGCGCCTGAGCCCGTGAGCCTAACCGCCGCCATAGATACCGTAGCCGCTGCCGCGCATATATCCCCCGATGCACTCCGCGCCGTGCTGCACCTACCAATCAACGATAAATAATTCTTGCGCAGAATAATAGATGTTCGCGCGTCTATATAGGCGGGCATAGCCCGCCGATGGGGACGGTGTAGCCGTCCCGACATTATAGGATATATACCTACCTATAGAGCTATATATAATATATAATATAATACCTATACACACGGAATTTATTTTTTTTGGTGTATAGGTATTTTTTTATTTTAGCATATAAGATGTAATTGACGTGTTGACGGTGATATTATGCAGTGTTGACGTTGACGTGTAGACGGCGTTGTAAATACAACAAAAAAATAATGCCTATATAGCACTAAAATATTACAGTCTGTATACATCGGGTATATAGGTATAATAATCCATAAAATATGCCTTTATGGATTATCCCCCGCAAGGGGGCTATTTTAAACCTATAGTAGAAAAATAATCGCGAAAAACCGCTTAGTTAATCAACCCCACTCACACGTCGTCAAAATAGACCCTCAGAACTACACAAATCCCGCCCATAGTGGAGGGTATCTTCTACGGGTCAGGTAGATTGGTGCTTTTTAAAATTTTAAAAAAACTGGTAAAAGCCCGCTCTACGCACAAAGTTACCCCTACGAGCATCCGAGATAAAGATGTGGTACAGGCTAAAATCCCTAAAGTCTACCTTACGAGCGGTCTTTCGTTCGTGGTATAAGCCTATAGGGTTGGTATGTACAGGCTGACGTCTTCGAAGAAAGCTTCTACAAGTTCTATATATGTACGATCGTCTTACGCGCCGAAGGGCGCGTTTTTTTTATTTATGTTTATCGCTACGCGCCAAGCTTCTACCCTCTACTTCTGTTAATAATTTATTCATAAATTTAACCTTCAGATTTTGGTAAATCAGCCAACCTCGGGTGTAAGGTATATACATAACATGGTGGTACAGGCTACGGCGTAAGCCGTTTCAAGGCAAATCCGAGGTGAGCGACACTAATAAGGCGAACGGAAACGGAGCGCAGCGCAGTTAAAGGCTTGCTGAGTTCGCCTCAAGATGGAGCGAACCGAGGATGCAGTCTTCCTTTAGAAATAAGGCGAAGCCTTCCACCCGCCTACGGAGATGTTTGAGGGAGGCGTCAGCGGTATCTCCGAAGAGAAGTTAGCGAAGCTTGCGAAGAGAACTTCTCCCGAGGTGGTATAGCGTAGCCTCCCGCCTACTCCGTAGACGGAATTATGTGGCGAGCAAGGACACGTTAGTGGACTTGTGACCTTCACATAACACAAGATTGTTTTTTAAGAGAGGGGGTGCTCAGATGCCTTGATACACAAGGGCTGTGAGCCAGTTTGGAACCATTTTAAAAAAATAAGTTCAAAATAGGAGGAAAACACTATCAAAGTCAAGGTATGCGATGCGATTATGGGTACCGGCAAAACCGAAGCTGCTATTACCTATATGAACGAGCACAAGGAGAAGAAATTCATTTACATCACGCCGTATCTGGCGGAGAGCAATCGTATCAAAGAGGGCTGCCCGGAGTTGCACTTCGTCGAGCCGAGCAACAAACTGAGCGAATACCATTTCAGAAAGACAGAGCACACAGCAGCTCTTATAAGCGAGGGGCGCAACATAACGACAACACACGCGGCTTTCAGAAATTATAACCGTGATACGCTGGCGATGATTAGAGAGCTTGGCTATACCCTCATCATAGACGAGAGCTTGGATATTCTTATCGAGAGTCAAATGAAGACCAATGATGTTGGCGGGCTTGTTGCTACAGGCTTTTTAGAATCAGACGGCACGACATATCGGGCGACAGACAAGCTGTACGACTCAGGTAAATTTGAGGACGAGATGAAGATGTTCCGCTCCCGCGATATTTTGTGTGTTGATGGACAAAAGGGGCAGAAGCTTTATTACTGGGCTCTGCCGCAGGAGCTGTTGACCTCGTTCGATGAGGTGTTCGTGCTAACGTATTTGTTTACCGGACAGGCGCTTTGCTATTTTATGAAGATTTACCAAATCCCCTATACCTATATAGGTGTGTCGCTAAAGGACGGCGTTTATCGCTTCTCGGACAACGTTGATTATGTGCCGGAATACACTAAACATATTAAAGACCTTATACATATAGTAGAGTCGCCAAAGCTCAACCGTATAGGCGACCCGCCCCATGCGCTGTCTATGAATTGGTATCAGAGACGCAAGGCTGGTGAGGACGGCGAACTTAAGGCTGTTAAGAATCATGTAGCCAACTGCTACAAACATATATGGAAGAACTCACCTGCGGACGAGCGTATGTGGGGAACCTATAAGAGCGCCTGTAACAAGGTTAAGGGCAAAGGCTACACCAAGAGTTACGTCGTCTTCAACGAGAGGGCTACTAATTCATACATTAATAAGAGGTATCTTGCCTACGCCGTTAACCTGTTCATGAATGTCGCGGAGAGGCGTGTGTATGAGAAATTTGGTGTAGAGGTAGACCAAGATATGTACGCTCTTTCAACTATGTTGCAGTGGATATGGAGATCGGCTATAAGACGCGGAGAAGAGATATGGCTGTATGTGCCGAGCAGAAGAATGAGGACACTTTTAAAAGATTGGATGGAGAGGGTTCAGAATGGCGATAAAGACGAAGACGATTACGAGTAAGATATCTGTGAGTGAGCGAGAGACGCACATATATAGAAGTGGCGACGGCTGGGTAATGGACAGCACCGTTCCGAAAGACTTCAATGCCGCGCTGCGTAAAGGCTGGACACCTGTAGAGCAGACGGTTTACGACGACGGCACTGTGTGTGGGATGATTCTAAAGGCTATCCCTTCCGCAGTTACTATAAGAAAGAACGCCGCTCGAAGCGTCTCTGAAGAACAGAAACGCAAGGCGACGGCGGCGTTAGCGAAGTACAGGGCGGAGAAGTGATGTGGGGCTATTCGACAAAAATGTCGAATAGCTTCCCGGCAAAAATGTGGGTAACACCATCCCCTTGAATTAGGGTAGTGGTCTCAACTACAAGAGCAAAACGACGACTTATGTTAAAGCCGTGATTTATTAGTAAGGGTGTAACAAAATGCGACTCCCTATAATGAGGACTCATCAGAACACAGGGCGAGGTTATTTTTCGGGGTTGCGTGGGCTACGAAAATAAGCTGACTCGGCATTTCGCCGACTGTAGAGCTCTCGACTTAAGCAACCCTACAATAGCGACAAGCCGTCTCGACGAGGACGAGCGGGCTAAGTTCAACTTAGGGCGACAATGGGTCAAAAAAAATACCGTCGTAAATCGCGACGGTATGCCACTATGGCAAGGGGTGTCCAAATCTGTCACCCCCTCAACTGCCGATACAGTACTTTAGCTCAAAAATGAGCAAAAGTCATACAAAAATATAGGGGGGGTACGCAAATGTGACCCCCTGCAAATTTTAACATTATAAATAAGGAGAAAATGAAATGAATGAACTGACAATATTTAACAATGAGGAATTTGGAGAAGTCCGCACCATAACTATTGACGGCGAACCGTGGTTTGTAGCCAACGATATTCTTCGAGTTCTCGCGGTAAGCAACTTGAAAGATGCTCTGCGCACCTTGGATGATGACGAAAAATCGGGGGTAGATATTATCGACCCCCACGGTAGAAAGCAAAAAACGAATTGTATAAGCGAAGCTGGGCTGTATTCAATCATTCTTCGCAGTCGCAAGCCCGAAGCCAAAGCTTTCAAGCGTTGGGTTACACACGATATACTTACTCCCTGCAAACTTTAACATTAATAAATGAAGGAGAAAATGAAATGAACGAATTAATCAAAATCAACTATGAAAGCGACAGACCGACGGTCTTAGCGAGAGACCTGCACGAATTCTTGGAAGCAGAAACCCCATTTCACAAATGGTTTCCGAGAATGTGCGAATACGGTTTTACTGAGGACGAGGACTATCGGACATTTTTGTCCAATAGGTCTGACGGCTTACCGGGTAAGCCGAGACAGGATGCACAGATCACCATCGACATGGCAAAAGAGATCTGTATGCTTCAGCGTAACGAGAAAGGCAAGCAAGCGAGACAGTATTTCTTGCAACTCGAAAAAGCGTGGAACGATCCAGACATGATAATGGCGAGAGCACTTAAATTTGCAGAAGGCAAACTTAGATTAGCGGAAGCCAAAATTTCTGGTCTGCAAAGCGAGCTCGATGTCGCTCAGCCGAAGGCGGACTTCTACGACACGTTTGTTAGCCCTAATAAATGTACAGGGCTTCGAGACACCGCCAAAGAACTTGGTATCTCTGAGCGTAAGTTCGTTAACTTTCTGATAGATGAAAAGTACCTGTACCGCACTCCGACCAAACAGCTTCGTCCTTACGCAAAGAAGAGCAACGAGGGCTTATTCGAGACAAAAGATTGGTACACTAAGTCGGATATCGTATCGGTAAGGGTGCTCTTTACGCCGCAGGGCAAGCAGTTCTTCCACAAGAAGCTTATAGAAAAGGGGTTTATCGGCGCACCTATGGTATGCGCGTGAAAGAACCAGTAAAGACAAGATATTAAATGTGGGGTGTAACTACCCTACCGGGACACTTTAAACCAAAGTTTATAGTATGTAGACAGCAAAACTCGAACGAAAATGAGTATGGCTGATATGAGGAAAGGTGTGAACGGCATTTTACAGAAAGGATTAGAGAAAGAAGTTGAACAGAGGATTTTGTGAGGGTTGCCCGTGGATTAACTGCTGCGGCAACGACGACAACGACTACCCTTGCCACGGCAGTTGGGATGAGGTCGCTTACATAGACTATGGAAATCAAGCCATAAATACGGATATGGATGAGGAGAATTAACTATAGGTAATACAATATATATACCGGGTATCGACGCTAAGGATATATACATAACAAATGAGCTATACCCCGACGCAGGTTATTCGTTGGTGGATAAAGACGGCAAGGTCAATTATAGACGATATGCCAACACACTCGACTACAGTTTAGATCAGATAAAACTGCGCGAGGTTTATGAGAAAGTGTACCGCCGCACTAACTTCAGCTTTTACGGAAGAAAGAAAGAGTATACCTCACGCGTAATAAATGTAACCTTTAAATACTCGGTGGCGGAGTTTAATAAAGCCGGCAGAAATAGGTATATTCGCTTTGGATATAAAGACTCAGACCTTAACTTCAATGACTGCGTGGCTATAAAAGACGGCGAGCTGGTGGGAATAATACTTGGACAGCTTGTGGAATATCCGGTATCTGACGAGGTGCTCGGTAAATACTTCGGTTTTGAAGGTGGCGTATACACGCTTATCAAAACACCTAAGACGCTGAAGAGCACAGCGGAGCTGCGCAGGACACTGTATAATGATGGCTTTGTGTGTAATGGAATAAGGTATGTCAGGTGGAAGAGGTCAAGCGGCAGTTCTCGCGTTGGCAAGTGTCTCTTTATTGACGAGAAGCTGTATGCTCGTATGCACAAGTGGGAGATGTGTGGACTGAAAGTCGCCGAGGGTGAAGAGGTAGACCTTGCTGCGCTTGAGTCATATATCTCTCTGCCGTCAAGCTCTATTATTGATATACTGGAAATAAACCCCGAGAACATTCTCGTGATAGACGACTACGAGAGCAAATTCTTCGATAGGGTTATGTCCGTCAGCGAAGATGGCGACCACCTAATCGCCGAAGAAAAAGACGAGCAGATAACCAACTCTATCTGGGACGGACAGGGGCTTATAGATATATCAGCTATGGGCAAATACAGCGATAAGGGCATGATACTACTCCGCAATCTCTTCTTTAAATGCTGTTGCTTCAATACAAACTTGCAGCAGTGGTTTGCCGACCACGGCATAACAGAGGTGAGCCAGCTAAAAGGCTACACTAAAGCGAAGCGTGTGGAAGATATAAAGATAGTAACCACGCCGAGCAGCATCAAGTATCTGAAGTTCGGGACGATAAACGATTGGATGAAGCACATCGACAATACTTTTGGCGTTGTTAAGTATGATAAGCCGACTCACTTTTTTGACGGGCGTATGGTGCAGACGCACTATCAGCTTCTCAACAGCTTGCAGATGGACAAGGCTGAGACGGCGGCGTTCCTTAAGGAGACATTTGACTATATGACAGCTATCAGAACAGACCCCGCAGTTCTGCGCTACCATATCAAATATCCGATAGAAGACGAATTTGACATCTCCCCTGCCGAGTCGAAGAATGATGTTGTATATAAGCTTCTCGGTCTCAATGACAGGTTTGCGCAGACGAAGCTTTATCATGACTTCAAGATAGATATTCTTAAGTCTTTTACAAAAAATCTTAGGCTCGGTCATGTGCTTGTCGAGGGCAATTACGAAACCTTGTTTGGCAATCCAATCGAGATGTTACAGGCGAGCATCGGCAAGTTCGACGGCGTGTCGGTGCTGGGTGTTGGCAACATACACACGAAGAGGTTCGGGTACGGGCAGAGGCTCGTAGGTTCGCGCAGCCCCCATATCTCAATGAGCAATGTGTGGGTTCCGACGAATGTGGAGTGTAGCGAGATCGACCGCTACTTTAATCTGACGAACGAGATAGTCTGTATAAACAGTATTGGTGAAAATGTCTTAAACGAATTATCGGGTTGCGATTTTGATTCAGATACCTCGCTTGTTACGGATAATCTTCACCTTATCAATGCCGCGCTTAAGAACGAAGGTAAGTTTTTGATAGCAGTTCCGGATGTCTCGTCCGTTAAGAAAAAACGCAGATATACTCACGACGAGCAGGTTGACCTTGATGTTAAAACGAGCAACAATCTTATAGGCGATATCATCAACCTCAGTCAGGAGCTCAATACCCGCATATGGGATGTCCTCAATCGTGGCGGCAGTTATAGTGATATTGAGGAAATATATAAAGATGTATGTATCTTGAATATTATGAGCGGCATTGAAATCGACAAAGCAAAGAAAGAGTTCAATATCAATAATGCTAAGGAGCTTCGCCGACTGCGTGATAAATATAAGATTGAGGGCGACGACGGAAGAGCTATTAAACCTAACTTCTTCAAGGCGAAGGATATCGGCAAAGGTTACTATGACCGCAAGCGAAAGAATTACAAGAAGCATTTGACGACCATGGATCATGTGCAGACTTGTATTAATTCGTACAGGGCTCAGAGAGAAGAGATAGGAAAGAAGCAGGAGTATCTTCCCTTCTCCGCTCTTGTGGGTAACGGCATAGATGTTCATCGTAGACAGTACGAGAAAGTCACCCGCGTCATCAATGCCGTAACAGACATGACAAATGAGATAAAGAGTGTGTATGCTTCGGACATAGAATCTTCCGTCAAACAGATGCAGTGTTGTGATATCAGGCAGGAGTGCGTAGAGTATGTGGGCAATATGTCGTTCACCAAGAGCGATATGGTCTACCTCCTGCGCCAGATAGAAGAACCTCGTTATTCTCAGATTCAGCGTAAGATATTTAACATACTCTTTGGCTACCCCAACACCTCGTTCTATGAGGTTCTCGAAGCGGGTGCAGAACCTATCGGACTGCTCGCAGAAGACGACGAGGGTGATGTTGAGCTATATGGAAAGAGATACACTCGATATAAATATTTCGCGTAAATTGACAACAAATCACGCAAAAATTTACAAAAAATAGGCTAAAATCCGACCCAAACGGGATAAACGCCCCCTTAAAATAGCCGTATGATGCGACAAATTTTAGGGGCGTCCCGTGCGGTTACAATAGGAGAGGGGTAAGAAAACTCGCTCCAAATTAATAAAAAGGAATGGTTTATATAGTTAAAATCTCGCAGGAGGAAGCTTTTAAGATTAGAAAGAAGTTTCCGGGAACACATATAACGGTAACGAACCGCTACGCTCCCAGTCGAAAGAAAACATACTACTGCACCGAGGGCTTTAAGGTGATGCGCTACCTAAAGAAGCTTCGCCACGAACCGTGGAGGTGAGCCGCTGATGGAAGACTTCGCTAAGAAGCAGAGCGGAGAGTCCTATGTTGACTACTTCGTTCGGCTCTTCGACAACAAGAAAATTTATGGTCTCACTTGCGACCAGATAGCCGAGTTGCTCAATACAGAAAGCGGTCAGACGCTCGGCGAGAGTGCTTATCGAAAAGAATTTGCTGCTTTCAATCGCGGTCGCAACTATGAACGTGAGATAGCTGAGCGCGGCGTGGCGACGAGGGTTCTGTCTATATCAGACCTGCACTTCCCGTTCGCAAAGCCTATAGAGACATTTTCAAAGTATGTCGGGCGTGTAGACATCCTACAGCTCAACGGAGATATATTTGATTGTCAGTCGATATCCAAATTCTCGAAGTCGTATCGCATACCGTGTATCGAGGAACTGGTTGAGGGTCGGCAGTACATTATAGACCTTATTGACTACATAAAACCGGAGAAGGTCATCGCAAACTACGGCAACCATGAGCTTCGCCTCGGAGCATATCTCGCCAACCACCTCGATTCAGACCTTCAGGAGCTTATGCCTGAGACGGCACTGGACTACATCTTCGTTGATGGCTTCTATCATTACGACCGTCGCAATCATATTAAGACGTGGTTTGAGCCGCTTCGTGAGACATTCGATGATATCGAAGTCGTTTATACTGGCGAGTGGTTTTCACAGATAGGTCATGTAATGTTTGTTCACCCGAAGGCTTTTAGCAGTTCACCTATGAAGACGGCGGAGAAAGCTGTGCTGTGGTTCCGCAATGAGGGGTATGATTTCAACTGCCTTGTAATGGCGCATACGCACAGACTCGGTTCGTATAAAATCGGAAACACCACTATGTATGAGCAGGGTGCGGCGTGTGAGACACAGAAAATGAGATATGGTGACGGCGCGTTGGTTAACTCTCAGCAGCAGGGTTGTATTTATGTGTGTCTCGATAAAGATGGTTATAACATTGAGTCGGCGACGAAGCTTGTCGCCTTTTGAGGAAAGAAAGGAAGATAATTTGAATCGCAAGGAACTTATAAGACTTGTGGCGAAAGATAACTCTCTCACCCTCGGTGATTCAGAGTTCTGCATTAATGCAGTGTGCAACGCTATCTCCAAGGTCGTTAACGACGGAGATAAGCTGTCAATATATGGTTTTGGTACATTTCAGAAGGTTAGGCGTAAGCCGAAGCCTTACCGACACCCGGTAACGGGAGAGATGTGTGTGCCGGAGCCGTCGGATGTTATTAAGTTCGTGCCGGGCGTAGCGTTCTTCCCGAGCACTGAGCCCGACTACGCCGACCTGTAAAGGAGAGATATTATGCTGATTGCATTGATCTACAACTTTTTAAACGTCTTTGCTCTCACTGGTGGTATTGCTATTGTGGCAATTATCCAGCTGCTCGCGAGCCTTGGCGTGATATAACGATACTTCTGTCACCCATGTCTAAGCGGAGATCCTGCGCCGTAAAAGCAGGACTTAAAAAAGCGGTTATCCCATACCGTAAGTTGGGACTTAAAAAAGCGGAAATCCCTTGCCGTAAGTAGGGACTTAAAGTGGCGAGATGGACAGTCTATCTCACCATTAACTATGGGTGCAGGAGTTTAAATGGAAAATCTACTTCTTTTTGCAAACTGTAATAATGGCGGTTATGCAGTTACTGATTACGCTCTACGAGGATGCGCCGCACCATAAGCGGTAGACGAGTCGTAGGGTTTACAAAGCCGTGAACTCGCGGCGGGAACTAAAAGACCCTGCGGATAGAAAGTCGCTCCACTGATGAGGAGTAGACAGTTTCCGCAGGGCACTGATAAAATCTTATATTAACCAAATTGCCGACATCGGCAAAATGGTGCGAAGCAAAGGAGTGTGCTAAATGAGTTATTCTCTTACTGAGATATCCACAAAAGACCTCGTGGAAGAACTTAAAAAGCGCGAGGGTGTGGAGGCGACAATAGTAGAGCCATATAGAGATGATGAAATTGTAGCGAGTGGACCTTCTATTGTGCTCGTGGTTACTGATTGATTGATAAAATTTAAAGGAAATGGAATGATTTGATTGTTTGACAATTATCCTGATGTGGTAACTGTTAAAGAAATGCAGACAATGTTGCGAATAGGAAGAAAGGCTGCGTATGACCTTATACATAACGGTACTATTCCCTCTGTTCGTATAGGTACAAGCTACTTAATTACTAAAAAGAGTATTGAAAATTTTCTTTCTGCCGGTAGTTGACATTTTGCGCTGTTGTGCTAAAATGACCGTACAACAGCAAGCGGACTACAGAAAGGAGATTATTTAATTGACAGGAAGCTTGCAAGCAAAACGCGGCAAATATTATGCCGTTCTGAATTTCGTAGACAACACTGGAAAGCGTAAGCAGAAGTGGATTTACACAGGTTATGAAGTAAAGAATAATCTGCGTAAAGCTGAGGCGGCTATGCGGTCAATAATTAGCGAGTATGAAAGTGCTCAGCTGATTTATGAACCCAATATACTTATCTCGGACTACTTAGACCAGTGGCTCACGGAGACTAAGCCGTTTATAGACACTGTAACGTGGGACGGTTATAAGGTTATAGTTGATTCTCATGTTCAACCGTATTTTGAGGAACACAAAATAAAATTAGTGGATGCCAACCTTGACAATATACAGCAATATTTTGACTATAAGGCGACCCACGGCAGAAAAGATGGGAATGGCGGTCTATCACCTAAAACCCTTCGTCTGCACAAGAATGTTCTTCAGCTTGCCTTTAAGGAGGCTATGCGGCATAAGCTCATAAGGTCTAATCCCTGTGAACTCGTGAGGCTCCCAAAACTTGAGAGACGGGAGTATGAGTGGTATAACGCCAGTGAAATTAACACTCTGCTTGAGACCATAAAGGACGAACCTTTGCATCCGCTCATCCAAACTACAGTCATGTATGGACTGCGGCGCAGTGAGGTTTTGGGTCTACAGTGGCAAAGCATTGATTTTGACACAAATACTATCCTTATACGTCACACGGTCTCTATGTCAACCAAGGTTGTCGAGAAAGACAAAACCAAAAACAAATCAAGTTATCGGTCGTTTCCGCTGTTTCCTGAAATTAGAGAGCTACTGCTTCAGCTCAAAGAAGAGGAACAGAAGAACAGAGAGTTCTTTGGAGACGCCTATGTGGAGAATGATTATATCTTCAAATGGGCGAATGGCGCAATGTATGACCCGTCATATATATCGCACAAAT
>ERZ772893.80-NODE-80-length-136544-cov-26.921752_pt1 | contig 136544 bp, 111 predicted proteins | sample MGYA00511482_ERZ772893 | MGnify/ENA primary metagenome ERZ772893 (study PRJEB29015, sample SAMEA2737687) | human gut metagenome | biome: human gut; feature: human-associated habitat; material: faeces | place: China | collected 2012 ... | reverse complement strand
GGTACTCTATGCGCTGCTGCTGGACAGAGCCAGCATTTCCCGGCAGAACGGCTACATCGAGCCGGACGGCACGATTCGGCTGTACTTCACCTTGGAACAGGCGCAAACCAAACTCCACCGCAGCTTGTCCGCAATTTCCGTGATCTCGGATGCGTCCGAAAACCGCAGATTGAACTTCTCGGCATCCAAAAACTTATGTGGAAGGACGACCGGGAACTTGAGAATTTGAAGCGGCGCAACTTTTAACGTACCTGCAACATTCACAGCCAATACATAGCTGCGGACTTTTAAGCGGCAGAATATAGACCATTTTGCCCCAAAAGGTTCATGGTTTTCCACCTCAACCGCCGATTGTTCCGCTGCGATAGTTATAGCTTTCGCGATGCATATGTTGCGGAAGCATTGTGTGAATGTGCCCGCAAAGGCGATTACGTCGATATTTCCGATGTTCGCCGCAACATAAAATCCGAGCGTGCGCGGAATTCCGCCATTGAAGTTCTGCGTGAATTCGGGCTGAAATAATTTTTGCCGCCCCGCTCCGACATAACGCTGCGGAAGACTCCCCGAGAATTTTCCGGGAGTCTTCCGCAATATGCATTTACACATTTACATTGGTATTCATACGGTTTCATGCGGCGCGAAGCCTGAACATGCCGTTTCGTTTTATTGCGCAACGGTGAACAATGCGTAAAAATATCCCTTGTTCGCCATCAAATCCGCAAAGCTGCCCGCCTCTTCAATCCTGCCGCCGCGAAGCACAAAGATTTTATCGTATCTGCGCAGTAGCGATTCTTCAAGAGTATGCGTAACAACAATTCGTGTGATTCCCTGCAAATCGAGAATATCGCTTGAAACCCGGTGCGCCGTTTGCGCATCCAGTGCCGCCGTCACCTCATCCGCAAGCAGAACGGAAGATTTTTTGAGCAGACTCCGCGCAATGGAGATTCTTTGTTTCTCTCCGCCGGAAAGCCCGCTGCCGTTTTCCCCGCAAAGGTAGTCCTCCCCGCGTTCGCGAATCAGCGCGCCAAGGTGCGCACGGGCAATCGCTTCATCCATCTCCGTCTTCGGAAAATCACGGAACATTGAAACATTGTCCTTTATCGAGGCATTAAAAACAAAAACATTCTGCTGAATTGCCGCCATCGTTCCGTAGAGCGACTCCGTTGAAATATCCGACAGTTCGATTCCGTCCGCAAGGATATGCCCGCTGTAGTTTGTTTCCGCCGCCATGAGCAAATTCAGCAGGGTAGATTTTCCGCTGCCGCTGCCGCCGACAAGCGCATATGCCCTGCCTGCCTCAAACTCGGCATTTATTCCGTGCAGCACCGTCTTCCCCGGTTCATATGCAAAAGAGACGTTTTCAAGCCGAATCCCGTGTTCAAGCCTGTTGAGCGTTTCACTCCCCTCGCGGGACGAGCTGCGTTCCAGCGCGGCCGCAAGTTTATCCACAAGCCCCAACGCCGCTTTGCGGCATGCAAGCAGTCCGGGAAGCTCCGCAATGGGCGAAATGATAAAATTCATAAGGTTAACAAACAGAACAACTGCACCGGGCGTCATGCTGCCGCCCTTCATCGAAAGATACACGCCTGCGATAAACACTCCGAGCTGAGCGAAAATCCCCGTGACCGCGCCGATCATTCCGACGAGCGTTTTAATGCGCCGTCCCGTGAATTTTTCATGCTCAAGGGCTTTGTTGCTCTGCGCAAACAGGCGAAAGATCTCCCGCTCCGCCCTGAAGTTTTTAACAACGGTAAACCCTGCGAGACAATCGCTGAGTGCGGCGGTGAATTCTCCGTTCCGTTCGGAAACCCTGCTTTCAACGGCTTGCAGTCTGTTGCCCGTCAAAAGGGATGCTATCAGCGGAAGCACCGTCATCCCTGCCGCAATTGCCGTCATGAGCAGTGAATGCCTGCACATCAGCAGCAGCGCACCGATGAAAGTGACCGCCTTTGTTATCATTGCAAGCATCTGCGCAAGATAATTGGTTTCAATGCTTGCGGCATCGTTCGTCAATGCGGAAAGATAGCCTGCCGCGCTTTCATCACGAAAAGACGAAATGCTCTTTCCTATCAGCTTTTTGAATGCAAAATCCTTGTACTGTCGCATTGCCCGTTCCAAAAAACGAGGCTGCGACGCATAGTTCAATAGGGAAAGCCCTGCACAAAGCAGAACAAAGCCCGCGCTTATCAAAAGCAAAGTGCGAAAGCTTAACGCCCCGGACTTTCCCGCTGCCGTGTCCATCAGCTGTTGAATTATCCACGAAAGAATCAGATTCAGCGAGCCGGCTGCCAAAGCCGCAAACACCGCAAGGCAAAAAATCGGAATATTTTTATAAAAGAACTGACCCCGCAGCTGTTTCCCGAGCGGTTTTTTGCAAAATGCGCTCACGTTTTCTTTTGATACATTTGCTTTTTCGTTTTCGGCAGCACAATTCCCGCTGCTGTCATTCTTTGTTCGACCGTTTTTCATCGTTGTTCACCCTTTCCCATATTTTCGTAAGTTCGGCGCTTTCAAGAGAACAGACCGTGTTCCGCACTCCCTCCGCTGCCGTTGCGCCGATGTCGTCATATGCGCTTGCCGATTCGTCACACGAAACAAAGCGGATCGCTGCCGCGCTGTAATTCGGGTTTGCATCGAAGCGTTCCGCTGTCAGCTTTGCCTGAATCAACGCTTTTTCCGCGCCGACCGCATTGCCGTCCATCAACTCCGAATAGGCCAAACATGCGTAAAGCATTCCCGATGTTTTGTCTGTAAAATTCGTTTCCCCGTCCCGCCGCAGTCCGTTCGAAAGAGCAAGGCCGAAATTCAGCACCGCTTTTGCAGACGCATAATCCTTTTTTTGAAAAAACACATTGATATAACCAAACACGGTTCGAATGATTCTGACCGTATTTTCAGCGAGCGATTCCGAAAGGAAGGGCATTGCCTCCTCGGGTCGGCCGCACGCTTCCGCAAGTGTCAATCCGATTATGTCGCTGTACATTCCGCCTGCATTATTCGCTTTCAGCATCTCAACGGCGCGTTCGGCTTCGCCCATTATGCGCAGCACCTCCGCGATGTTTCCGCACAGCGTGCTTTCGTTTATCCGCGGGTTCGTATTCTGCGCAATAAGCTGCCTGCTTTTTTCCAAAAGCTCCAATGCGCGCCGCATAAGCCTTTTTTCGCCGCGCTCCGTTCCGAACACACTGAAAAGCCCCGCGGCATTAAACACAATTTCAAAGGAATTCGGATATTTTTTTAATGCTTTTTCCGCCTCGGCAAGGCCTGCTTCATCCTTGTCGGACTGATACCTTTTCAATCGTGCCGCCGTTGTCCTAAGGCTGTTATCCTTCAGCTCGTAGCCGAGAAGTACATCCACCGATGTGTCAAAAAAGTCCGCAAGCTCCATTATTGTGCTCAATTCCGGTTGGGACAGCCGCGCTTCCCATTTGTACACCGCACCGACAGTAACGCCCAACACTTCCGCAAGCTGTTCCTGCGTCAATGCGCGCTGTTTTCTGAACGTTCGGATATTCTCTGCAAGCTTATTCTCCATTTGCTCCGCTTTCCTCCTTTTTTCGGCGGCATTTTCGCACTGCGTCTTTAAAAGCCGCCGTCAAGCTTTCGTCCTGCCGTTTTCTTTACCCAATTATAGCAAAAAAGAGCGGTGCACGGAACACACCGCTCGTACTGTTTGGATTTTAATTTATCTACCGTTGGTATGGGTTTGTGAAGTGTCGGCCAACGGAGTTTTGATGTAATTCTGTTTCTTTACAAATTTCTTTTTCCCGGTTCTTACGTTGACCCAGATGTTGACATCTAACCCGTTCCGTCGTTATTATTCAAAAAGCAAAAAAGCCCGCCGCGGCTGCGGGCAGCTGCGGCGGGCGGGGTTTTGTTTGTGACAGGGAAAATAATTATTTGATTTCGATTTCTGCGCCTGCATCGGTGAATGCCTTTGCGAGCTTCTCTGCGTCTTCCTTGGAGAGGCCTTCCTTGAGGGTGGTGGGTGCGCCTTCAACAGCTTCCTTTGCTTCCTTCAGGCCGAGGCCGAGTTCTGCGCGGACAACCTTGATAACGTTGAGTTTCTGTGCGCCGAAGCCCTTGAGGATAACGTCAAATTCGGTCTTCTCTTCAACGGGTTCTGCTGCTGCTGCGGGGCCTGTAACTGCAACTGCGGTTGCTGCTGCGGATACGCCGAATTCTTCTTCGACCGCATGAACGAGGTCTGCGAGTTCGAGAACGGTGAGGGACTTAATGTAATCGATAAATTCCTGCTTAGTCATTTTAATTTCCTCCGATTAAAAATTTTTGTTTGAAACGGTTACGCAGCGAAAGTTATTCTGCCGCTGCTTCTTCGGCTGCTTCGCCGCCGCCGAGCTTCTTTGCGAGCTGGTCGAGAGCGATGGCAAGGCCGGTGATGGGGCTCATCATGCTGCCCAGCATACGGGCGATGAGAACCTCTCTGGGGGGCAGATCAGCGAGAGCATCGATGCCCTGAGCATCGGTAACAACGCCGTCCACAATGCCGCCCTTGATGGTGCATTTTTTGAACTTTTTGATTGAATCCTTAAGGATTTTTGCGGGTGCAACCGCGTCGTCGTAACCGAAAGCGAAAGCGGACGGTCCTTTGAGCATTGCGTGAACGGACTCATCGATGTTGAGTTCGCGGCAGGCTCTTTCGACCATGGTGTTTTTGAGAACGATGTACTCAACACCTGCTTTGCGCATTTCGACACGGAGTGCAGTCACCTCGTCAACGGTAAGACCGCGGTAATCGAACATAACAACGGACTGAGCCCTTGTGAGACGATCTTTGATCTCCGCAACGTGCTGCTCCTTCATTGCAAGAATAGAAGCATTTGCCATGGAAAATTCCTCCTTGTCACAGTTTCAAACAAATATCCCCCATGCCATAGGACAGGGGGGACAGAGGATAGCCGAACAATCATTTTAGCACTGCCCCGATTTAATGCAAAACGCAAAGTGCATTAGCATAAAAACCGAAAGCCGCTGCTGCAATAACTGATGAAATAACTATTTTGTCTCTACCTCGGCAGGAGATTAAGCTTGGACGGCCGATGCAAAAGCATCTCGCCCGCGCACCTGCTGTCTATGGCGGATATTCATTTGCCGAGTTATTATAACCGCTTGTTTTGAGCCTGTCAATAGTTTTTCACTGATTTTCGGCAAAAAATGCAGATATATTTTGTTGTTTCTCAATCTCGCAGCAATTTGAAAATCTCAATCAATTTTTCCCTGCCCTGTTTTTCGGAAAAGATAATTTCGCTGAGTGCCTCGCGGTCGTCCGCAATTCCGTCCGGAATATCCGAAATGAAACTCTCGGCCGCCGACCGCACAAGAGCGGCGTTTTCCGTTTCGCGGTTGGCAAGGGCCGCAAGCATCATTGCGCTGCCGATTTTCACCGCCGCATACATCTCGGTATCGTTTTTTATCAGGTATCTGTCAATGCTGTCCGAAAGTTTTTCCGCACTCGACAAATTCAGCCTTGCCTGCTGCGGCATTCTTGCTTTTATTGCGCTGATAAAAGTTTCCTTAGCCTTCTCCGCATCGGGGTGATCGGCGTTCCAAGTGAAAAGAAGCCGAGCAACGCAGTCGCCTATATCGGTGCCCTTTATAAGTTTCATCAAGTCCATGGGTAACTCCTGTTTTACGCTTGTGGCGGTTGTCAAAACTTTCCGCGTTTGAAAGCTGCTGCCGGCAGCGGAAAATGAGGCTGATTAAATTTAAACGCAGTAAAGTGAATTTGAGTTGTTTCGGCAGCAATACCGAAATTGAACAATCGGGGAATCGCCGCACAGCGATTCCCCGACCTTTATTTGAGGTTAATCAACAAATGTTAATCAATGATTAGCAGATGCCCTGAGCCATCATAGCATCAGCAACCTTCTTGAAGCCTGCGATGTTTGCGCCCGCTACGAGGTTGTAGCCAAGGCCGCATTCTTCTGCTGCTTCCATGGATGCCTTGTGGATGTTGATCATGATGTGCCTGAGCTTTGCGTCAACTTCCTCTGCGGTCCAAGCAAGACGCTCTGCGTTCTGGCTCATTTCGAGGCCGGAAACTGCAACGCCGCCTGCGTTAACTGCCTTGGAGGGAGCAACGATCATGCCGGGCTGATCCATCATGAAGTAGAGAGCATCGTTGGTGGTGGGCATGTTAGCAACTTCGATATAGTACTTGATGCCGTTTGCAACGATCTTCTCTGCGGATTCCATATGAACGTCATTCTGCATTGCGCAGGGCATGACGATATCGACCTTGCGGCCGAAGGGCTTTTCGCCGGGGAAGAATTCAACACCGAACTTGTCTGCATAGTCCTGTACGCGATTGCGGCGGCTTGCATTCATTTCGAGCATGTAGTTGATCTTTTCTTCGGTTACAACGCCGTTGGGATCGTAGATGTAGCCATCGGGGCCGGAGAGGGTAACAACCTTGCCGCCGAGTTCCGCAACCTTCTTGGTAACACCCCAAGCAACATTACCGAAGCCGGATACTGCAACGGTCTTGCCTTCGATGGTGTCGTTCTCATGCTTGAGAACTTCGCAGAGGTAGTAAACAGCGCCGAAACCGGTTGCTTCGGGACGGATGAGGGAACCGCCGAAGGAGAGACCTTTGCCGGTGAGAACGCCGTTTTCGTATGCGCCGCGGATCCTCTTGTACTGGCCGAAGAGATAGCCGATTTCACGGCCGCCGACACCCATATCACCTGCGGGAACGTCGATGCTGGGTCCGATATGACGGCAGAGCTCGGTCATGAAGCTCTGGCAGAAATCCATGATTTCCTTATCGGTCTTGCCTTTGGGATCGAAGTCGGAACCGCCCTTACCGCCGCCCATGGGAAGGCTGGTGAGGCTGTTTTTGAAGGTCTGCTCAAAGCCGAGGAACTTCATGATGGAAAGGTTAACATTGCCCTGGAAACGGAGACCGCCCTTGTAGGGTCCGATCGCGCTGTTGAACTGAACGCGGAAGCCACGGTTTACCTGAACTTTGCCGTCACGGTCGGTCCAAGGTACGCGGAATTCGATAACGCGCTCCGGCTCTACGAGACGCTCAAGAAGACCGGCTTCCTGATACTCGGGATGCTTTTCGATAACGGGTTCAAGGGATTTGAGAACCTCTTCAACAGTCTGAAGAAACTCGGGTTCGTGCGCATCGCGCTGCTGAACCTTCGCAAGAATTTCCTGAATGTAAGCGTTCATTCTATAAAATCCTCCAAAAAATAATGTTTTTTAATTACCGCACTGGCGGCGAGTTCATGCCGCCGGCGTGGTGCCGAAAACGCATGTGCAGCCACATCGGGCGCACCGCATCCGCTGCGGCTTTGGTAACAGGCGGCTCGGGAGGCTTTTCTCCCTCCGCTCAGTTGTATCATAAATCCACAGACAAATATTGTCAACACTTATTTGAAAATATACTTTGGAAATAAGCATTTTTCACGCCTATATCCGTTCTGCTCCGACCAAACGCAAAACTTTGCTCCGACGCCCCCGCTTTGGGAAGCGTTTGCCCCGCCCGCTTTGTTCGCGGCATTATACAGTGACGCCTTTTCGCAGAATGACGGGATAATTCTCATGCCCGCTCAAACGCCTGCCGTTCAAAACTATAACGCCCTTATCAAGCACCATATAAGACAGCTCACTGTTATCCCCGATATAGGTGGCTTGCATCAGTATGCAGTTTTTGACTTTTGCACCCTTGCCGACATGAACTCCGCGGAAAAGCACGGAATTTTCGACTTCACCCTCGATAATGCAGCCGTCCGCAATAACGCTGTTGCGCGCACTGCCGCTGCCGCAGTAATTCGCGGGCACCTCATCCTTGACTTTTGTATAAATCGGGTGCGCGGAATTGAACAAATCCTGCTGCACAGCGGGCTGAAGCAGCGCAAGATTATGCTTATAAAATGCATCGACGGAGTTCAATCTTGCAACATAGCCGTTGTACTTCCAGCCGCAGAACCTGTATTTATTCACATTTTTGATAAGAACATCCTGCATGAAATCAAACTCGCCGTGTGCGGCCGCATCCTCAACAAGGTATTCCAGCAGAGTCTTTTCCATTATGTATGCATCACAGCCCATAAACGGGCTGTCCGGCATATAAGGATTGAGCGCAAGGTCGGTGATCCTGCCGTTTTCGTTAATCGTGAGGCGCAGGTCATCGTATTGTTCCGCTCTGTTGAACTCATGCTCCTCGTTATACATGATCGTTATATCCGCACCCGTTTCAATGTGCTGCCGGAGCATTTTGTCATATGTTGTGTTGTAGAGAGTGTGGCTCCCGGTCAGAATGACATATTTCTGCGCACTGCGGCGAATATAGCCCATTACGGAACGAATTGCATCGACCGTTCCCCTGTAAACGCCGGTATTATCCCGCGTTACAAAGGGCGGAAGGATAAACAGACCGTCCCTTTTGCGGTGGAGATCCCATTCCTTTCCGCTGCCGAGGTGATCCATCAGAGAGTGATAATTTCTTTGAGTAATTATGCCGACGTTTGAAATGCCCGTGTTCACAATATCGGAAAGCATAAAATCGATGGCACGGTAACGTCCGCCGAACGGAACGGCTGCAACCGAGCGCGAAAACGTCAATTCGCGAAGCTGCGCATTCGCCTCGCCCGTGTAAATCAAGCCGAACATGCTGTTATTCATTGAATCCGCCCCCTTTTCCGCAGTTGTAGACCATGCCCTTTGGAATCCGCAGCCCGTCCGCAACACGAACGGCACTTGCAACAAGGGTTATGTCGCCGGTAAGTTTTGTGTCGTAGTCGGCATCGGTATCAAGTTTTTGGCAGCCGACCCGAGCTTTTGCGCCGACAATCGCATTTTCACCCACAATTGTTTTTTGAACGACCGCGCCGCGCTCAATCACGGAGTTGGGCATTATAATTGAATCCTCCACGACCGCGCCGGGTTCGATGCGAACGCCCGCATAAAGCACGCTGTGCCGCACAAGGCCGTGCACAACGCAGCCCTCGGTAACAAGGCTGTTTGAAATGACTGCATCCGCGCCCGCATAATGCGGCGGCATAATCGGACTTTTTGAATATATACGCCATTCCTTATCGTACAGATTGAAAACAGGATTTGTGCCGAGCAAATCCATGTTTGCCTCCCAAAGGCTTGCAATCGTTCCGACATCCTTCCAGTATCCGGAAAAGTTCCATGCAAACATGCGGCAGCCGCTGTCTATCATTGCCGGAATGACGTTCTTTCCGAAGTCGTTGGAGGAATCCGGGTTTGCGGCGTCCTCTGCCAGAAACTTTTTCAGAATGCTCCAATTGAAGATATAAATGCCCATGGACGCTTTATTGCTGCGCGGAATTTTCGGTTTTTCTTCAAATTCGGTGATTCTGCCTTCCTCATCGGTGTTCATAATGCCGAAGCGGGAAGCTTCTGCGATCGGAACGGTCAAAACGGCAATGGTTGCATCTGCATTGTTTTTTATATGATTGCGAAGCATCTGCGCATAATTCATCTTGTAAATATGGTCGCCCGAAAGAATAAGAACATATTCGGGGTTGTATTGGTCAATAAAAGGTGTGTTTTGATAAATCGCATCCGCCGTGCCGGAATACCACCTGCCGCCGCTGTTGCTTGCATAAGGAGGCAGAACAAACACGCCGCCGTTATTTCTGTCCAAATCCCATGCTTGTCCGTTCCCGAGATACGCGTTCAGCGCAAGCGGCTCATATTGCGTCAGCACACCAACGGTGTCGATATCCGAATTCACACAGTTTGAGAGCGGAAAGTCTATAATTCTGTATTTCCCGCCGAACGGAACGGCGGGTTTTGCCATGCTTTTTGTAAGCTCACCCAAACGGCTTCCCTGACCGCCTGCAAGCAGCATCGCAACGATTTTTTTCGCGGGCATATACAATTAACCTCCTGCTGCAAATGGATTGTCCCGCATTATCGGAATGCGGCTGCACCCTTTGAATGCGGTTCAAATATATTTGTTATTATCATTTTACCAGATATTCGAAGAAACAGCAAGGGGCAATTATCAAATCGAAGCATTTTTTCTGTCGAAATATTTATCGGCCTAATAAAAGTATGAAGCGGAGCGAATTCCGCCGCAGAGTCACTTTCGGTTAAATAAAAGTTTGAAGCGGAGCGAGCTCCGCCGCAGAATTACTTTCGGTTAAATAAAAGTTTGAAGCGGAGCGAGCTCCGCCGCAGAATTGCCTTCGGTTAAATAAAAGTACAGAGCAACGCTGACTCCGCCGCAGAATTACCTTTCGATTAAAAAAGTTTGAAGCGGAGCGAGCTCCGCCCGACGGTTTCTCGTGTTCGAATAAAAAAGTTTGAAGCGGAGCTTGGGGAGCTGCTCCGCTTCACAGAAAAAATATAGGAGGGTTACACATTTAAGAATCAACAAGCTTCTTAGATGTTTTGATGACAGTTATTATTTTAATGCACGCAGAGCGTTTTGTCAACCGTGTTTTCGTGTAAAAAAATGAACATTATGTTGATTTTTTGGGGCAAAGGCATAATTCTGCCGCAATTCGAGCCGATTTGCCTTGTTTCATGCACATTTCATGTTTCAAGTCAATGTTCACATCGACAGCGGGTTCGGATTATCAAAAAGGCGGCGCCGCCGAAGCAGTGCCGCCCCTTGTTAATGGATTTGCATTCGGACCGAGCCGTGCTCAGTCCGGCTGAGTTTAAACTCAGTCAGCGATGGAAACGTTGTTGAGCTTGTCAGCTGCAATGCTTGCGTTGCCCATGGGGATTGCAAACATACCGGTGGTCTGGAGACCGTAGTTGCCGTCCGCGATCTTGCCGAGTTCTTCGAATGCACCGTTGGTGATATCAAACCTGACAAGAGTCTTTGCGTTTGCGCTTGCACCGGGAATTGCTGCCCAATAGAAGGTGTTCTCAAACAGGCAGCCGCTCTGGTTGTAGAAGTTCTGGCCTGCAAGTGCGCTGATGCCGGTTTCTGCAACCTGAGTGATGGAGCCGGTGTTGAGGTTTACGCTGCAAAGTGCGCCGTAGAGGTCAACGATCCAGAGGGTGCCGTTGGAATCAAAGTCCATTGCGACAACGCCGCTGCCGAACTGACCGATTTCGGTAACTGCACCGGTGTTGACGTCAACAGTCATCAGGTTTGCCGCACCGCTGATTGCGTAGAGCTGACCGTCTGCATTGTTGAATGCCATTTCGTTGATGCCGTCTGCGCCTGCAACGGTTGCAACCTGGGTCCTGCCGGTGAGCTTACCGCTCTGGGGGTTGATTCCGCTGTAGCGATAGAGTTTGCCGGAGTTCTCGAGTGCATAAACAACGCCGTTGTTCGCATCATAACCTGCTGCTGCGATGCTTTCGCCGTTGGGTGCTTCCTCGCCCTCATAAACAGCAGTCATGGGAGCGTTGGACTCGAAGAAGAGCCACCGCTTATCCTGGAGGTTAAGGCCGTAAGCGTAGATGTAACCGTCGGAGTAGTTGCCGACAGGCTGGGGGTTGGGGTCAACCTGAACGGGGCTGAGGGTGCTGCCGTTCCAGAGGTAAACTGCGATGTTGCCTGCGTAGTCGTAAGTAACAACGAAGTTGTTTGCTTCACCGTTGAGCTCGATTGCGGTGGTTGCGCCGCGCTGAGTTTCCATAACAGCGATTTCGCCCTGGCGGTCGCCGAGGTTGCCGTCATTGTTGGTGAATACGCCAACGTATGCAACGTAATGCTCATCGGTTACGTTGAAGGTGAACTTGCCGTTTGCAGCACTGAAGTTGCTTACGGAAGGAGCCTGAGTGTCGATATGGAGGGGGATATCCCACTTCCAGTTTTCGCTCGCTTCTTCGGAGAATGCGTTGGTGGTGTGCATACCGTTGTTGTCGAGCTTAGCTTCAATGCGTACGATAAGGTCGGACCTGTTGTACTGACTGAAGTTGTAGTTGCCGGGGAACTGACCGTAGGTGACGCCGAGCTGGTCGCGGGTGTCGGTGTCCCAGAAGCCCTTGGTGCATACGCCGTAGTCAGCGATAACGCCGAGTTCGTTGCCGTCGGTGTCGAGAACAACGTAGCGAACTTCCGCATTACGGAGCAGACCCATGTACATCAGGTTGATGGTGTCGAGGAGGCCGTCGCCGTTGGGGCTGATAGCGTTGCGATCTGCAAGATAGTACTCGTACAGAGCGGGCTTTTCGTCTTCTTTGCTGAAGAAGGGGATTTCGCCGAGCCGCTGGAGCTTCTGGCTGCCCTTCTTGAAGCCGACGGTGTTGGCGTAGTTGTTGGAGTTGAAGGGATATTGCTCATAGTAATATCCGCGGTCAACGGTTGCTGCATAGTTCCAGTCGCCGTAGTAGGTGAGGAACGGGATGGTGAGGCTTACGCCGTCAGCTTCGGAAACGGGCATCAGCTCGATGTAACCGTTTACGATTGCGCCGGAGGTGTAGTACTCATCAAGGTATTCTTTGCAGTTGTCGGTCAGGTTGAGAGTTACGGTGACTTCGGTTTCGCCGCCTGCGGGGACGGTAACAACGTCGGGCTTGTCAACTCTTACATAACCTGCGGAGGTGTAAGTGGGTTCCGCAAGCTCCATTGCAACGCGCACTGCAAGGAAAGCGTCTGCGATTTCTACAACGCCGTTGCCGTTTACGTCGCAAACAGTTTCGTCGTAGGATTCGAGTTCGAGAGCATGACGTGCAATTTTAACAGCGTCTGCAATTTCAACGGTGCCGTTGCCGTTTACGTCGCCGAGGAGGACTTCGTCGCCTTCAGCAGCGATATCCCAGCTTTCGCCGGTGTAAATGATGACGGGGAGTTCCTGAGCTTCGTCCATGTAGCCGAGCAGACCGATGTCTTCAAGGAGGACGGAAGGATCGATGGTGTAGTTAAGAGCAGTGGTGCCGAAGTTATGAACGGTGAAGGTGAGGGTGTAAACACCGGTCTTCTCGGGATCGTCGCCGAGTTCAAGCTTCGGACGGTTGCTGTAGGTACCTTCTGCGGTGAGGTATGCCTTGGTGGTAACAGCCTTTGCAAGGTTCATTTCGCCTGCGCCCTGATCCATAACGGCAGCATAGGTGCCGCCTGCTTCGATAACGGGGGTTGCGGTGCTCATGAGGATGCGATCGACCATTGCCTGACGCTCCCTGGTGCTGAGACCGGGGAAGTTGTCCTCAACATACTGAGTTACGATTGCCATACCGCCTGCAACATGGGGAGTTGCCATGGAGGTGCCGTCCCATGCCTGGTAGAGAGCACCGGAGATGCTGGGATCGGTTGCGGAGTAGATCTGGCCGCCGGGGGCGGTGATCTCGGGCTTGATGCCGAAGGTGGCAGTTACACCGCGGCTGGAGAATTCGGAAGGCATGTTGCCGCCGACAGAATCGGAAATGCCCATTTCGCTGCCGACAAATGCGTGCTTATCGGATGCTGCCGCAAGAGCTGCACCTGCTTCTTTGCTGATGAAGACATGGGGGATATGGCCGCCTTCGTAAGCAACCATGTTAACCGCGTCGTCCTGGTTGTTGTAAACAACACAGGCAACCGCACCGGCAGCTTCTGCGTTTGCAGCCTTGTCGGTGAAGTTGATTTCGCCGCGCTGTACGAGAGCGATCTTGCCCTGTACGTTGACCTGTGCGAAATCTTCAACGGTGCCGACGCCGGGAACCATAACGTATTCAACGGTCTGTCCGCCGAGAGCCTGACGCATCTTAACGGGGTTGTCTGCGTTTTCGGTGTAGCCGTAGTTAACGCCTTCAACGCTGATGTAGTAACCCTGGGTCTTGCTGTTCTTTACGGAAGCAACGGAGAGACTTGCGGGCCAGGTGGAGGGGGAACCTACAACACCGTAATCGGGGTTGGAAACGAGGTTGTAGCCGTCGTTACCCCAGGTGCCGGTGGTGATGTCGCTGCTGCCCCATGCGTTGTTCATGGAAGCATCGTAGTCGTTACCGGCTGCCATTGCAAAGTTAACGCCGAGAGCGGTTACGCGCTCGAAAACTTCTGCATAGGAAGCGTCATAGTAGCTTTCCTGACCGCAGGGAGAACCGAGGGACAGGTTTGCGGAATCAACGCCGAGAACCGCGCAGTCTTCAACTGCAAGAATGATGGTGGACCAGCTTGCGCCGCCGGAGGGTGCGAAGACCTGCATTGCTGCGAGCTGTGCATCCTTTGCAACGCCCTGGATCTCGCCGCCGTTACCTGCTGCGATACCTGCAACGTGGGTGCCGTGGTCACTGGACCTATGGCTTACGTCTGCATTGTTGCCGTAGTAGTTCCAACGGAAGGGGATCTTGCCGCTGACATAGATGCTGTTGACGTTCATCTGGGAACCGGAGCCCTGGAGCTCGCCGCTTGCGATGATGGAAGCAATGTTGTCGCGGGTGAACTTTACGTTGGAAGGTTCAACGGAGAAAGCGGGGTGGTCGACTTTGCAGCCGGTGTCGAGGATAGCAACAACGGTGCCCTCACCGGAGTAGTCGAGAGCCCATGCATCAACAGCGCCGACCTGGGTGGTGGTGTTGAAGAGGTTGGGGCTTTCCCATTCCATATCAACGAATGCACGAACACCGTCGAGCTTGTTGATCTCGTCGATGAGGCGATATTCGCCTTCGAATGCGAAACCGTTGAACACAACGGAGTAGTTGTGCTTAATAACGATTTCGGTGCCGAGCTTTTCGTTGATCATAGCGGCTGCGGTCTTGTGGGAAGCGTTGAGCTGCTCACGATAATCGCCTGCTGCTTTGAGATCTTCGCAAACCTCCGCTGCGGGAGCGGCTTCGAGTTCGACCAGAATGGTAACGATATCCTCGGGATTGCGCTGTTCCTTGACTGCAACGTCCGCAGTCATATCGATGCCGCTGTTCCTGATGCGGGAAACATCAACGGAAGCGGTTTCGCGGGCCTGAAGGGTGCCGTTAAAGGTGGACATTTGGTCCGCATTTGCAACGGTGAACATGGGGATGACCATGATCAGCGCGAGCAGGCACGCAAGAAAGCCTTTGAATGATTTCTTCATGTTTTTTCCTCCTGATGGTATTTTGACAGTGATGCATTGAAAAGCCAATACACCCAATCCATTATAGTATAATCTGCATTTTGTTCCGTGTCAAGAGTTTTGATATAATCTTTGTTGTTTTTTTTTGCGGAAAGCTGAAGAAAAAATGCTGAAATTATGCATTTTTTGCCGAATATGTATATTTTTTCGTGATTGTTCGGCTTCTCGGAAACAGTTTGCCGAGAAGATATATTTTGTTTGTCCGCCCTTGCAAATTCCGCATTCGCAAACAACCCCTCCCCCGCCCTTGCAGGGGCGGCAAATACCATACAATATCGTCCTTGCTGTACTGCGCTTTACCCCCGCCCTTGCAGGGGCGGCAAATACACGGTTCCGATTCCTCTTTTCTCATTCCTAATTCCTAATTGAATTGACACCGTGCACATTATTCCTGTATAATTGGCAGCATGAAGCGAATCGTACTTATAATTGAATACGACGGAACAAACTACGTCGGCTGGCAGATTCAGCCCAACGGAATTGCCGTTCAGCAGGTCATCGGCAATGCACTCAAGAGCATTACGGGCGAAAATCTCACTCTCCATGCCTCCGGCCGCACGGACAGCGGCGTTCACGCGCGGGCGCAGGCAGCGCATTTTGATACCGAAAGCCGAATTCCCGCCGAAAAATTCGCATTTGCACTGAACACATATCTGCCGCCCGACATTCGCATTAAAGCAAGCCTTGAAATGCCGCATGAAGGCGAGGCGGAATTTCACGCGCGCTTTTCCGTTCAAAAGAAGCACTACCGCTACCGTGTGCTCAACAGCCGCCATGCCTCCGCTTTTTTGCGCAGCACGGCGCTGCACATTCATACCCCGCTCAGCATTGAAAAGCTCAATGCCGCGGCGGAGCTTTTTCTCGGCACACATGATTTTGCGGCTTTCAAAGCCGCGGGAAGCAAAGCCGAAACGACTGTCCGCACGATTTTTCTCTCCCGCTGGAGCCGCGACGGAGACTGTATCGTTTACGATGTTGCGGGCAGCGGTTTTCTTTACAACATGGTTCGCATCATGGTCGGCACCATGCTCCGCATCGGGCAAGGCTATGACGACATCTCCAAACTCCGTCACGCGCTCGAATGCCCGCGCCGCGAAAATGCCGGCGACACCGCTCCCGCGCACGGGCTGACGCTTTGGCGCATTGAGTATCCGGAGTTTGACACGGAGGACCTGCTCCTGCGCAATTTCCTCCTTTGATTTTCTGTGATTTAATAACTGTTCCGAAAGGATATGCTGCTGTGACCGAAAAATTTATTTCATGGAACGTTAACGGGCTGCGCGCCTGCATGGGCAAAGGTTTCAAAAACTTTTTTGATGAAACCGATGCCGACATTTTTGCTCTTCAGGAAACAAAATTGCAGGAAGGGCAGATAGATTTCGCCCCCGAAGGGTACATGGGCTTCTGGAATTATGCCGAAAAAAAAGGTTATTCCGGAACGGCCGTCTTCACAAAAAAAGAACCGCTTTCCGTTGCTTACGGCATGGATGCGGATGAAAAATTCGAAACCGAGGGACGCGTCATAACCCTTGAATTTCCCGATTATTATTTTGTAACGGTATACACCCCGAATGCGCAGCGCGAGCTTACACGGCTTGATTTCCGCTGCGAATGGGAAGATGCTTTCCGTGCCTATCTCATCGGACTTGATAAGAAAAAACCCGTTATCGTCTGCGGCGATATGAACGTTGCGCATAACGAAATTGACCTTAAAAACCCGAAGAGCAACCGCGGCAATGCAGGATTCACCGATGAAGAAAGACAGAAATTCACCGTGCTGCTTGAAAGCGGCTTTGCGGACAGTTTCCGTATGCTTTATCCCGACAGGGCGGAGGCCTACACATGGTGGAGCTATATGTTCAAAGCACGTGAGCGGAACACCGGCTGGCGCATAGACTACTTTCTTGTCAGCGCAAGGCTTATCCCGTCCGTTAAGGATGCCTTCATTCGCCCCGATGTCATGGGCAGTGATCATTGCCCGGTCGGGCTGCTGCTTGAAACGCAGCGTCAGGGTTGATGAATCCGAATACATATTTTACGTACTGCATCCGAAAACGGCTTGCATCCGCACTGTTTTCCGATTAGTTTGATTAATTCATCGAAGAGGTTTCTATGCTTTTTAATTTTACAAAAATGCACGGTTTGGGCAACGATATGATTCTTATCGACGACCGTGAGGAAAAAATCCGCAATATCAACGAATTTGCCCGCCGAATCCTGCACCGCAACACGGGCGTGGGCGCAGACAATCTGTTAATCGTTCGCAAGCCCTCCCTCCCCGGTGCGGACGTTCGTATGCTGATTTTAAACAATGACGGCAGTGAGGCGGAGATGTGCGGCAACGGTATCCGCTGCTTTGTGAAATTCATAATTGAAAAGGGCATCGTCCCCGCCCCGGATGTGTCCGTTGAAACGCTTTCGGGCATTAAAAAGACTCATGCGGAACTTTCGGACGGCGCAGTTGTTCGCATCGGCGTCAACATGGGTGAACCGAAGCTGGATTGTGCGGACATTCCCGTTTCGGCAGAGGGTGATTTCCTTCAAAAAAGCCTTTACTCCCACGGGCGGCGTTTTGTAGTTTCCTGTGTGAACACGGGCATTCCGCACACGGTCGTGTTCGTTGACGATGTTGATCTTACCGATGTTGAATATTACGGCAGGGATATTGAGCACAGTCCGATTTTCCCGAAGCGCACGAATGTTGATTTTGTTCAGGTTATCGACAGGGAGAATATCATCATGCGCACATGGGAACGCGGATGCGGAAGCACGATGTGCTGCGGAACGGGCGCGTGTGCCTCCGCTGCGGCGTGCATCCTTGCAAAGCATACCGAACGCCGCGTGAATGTGCATGTTGAAATCGGCACGCTCGGCATCGAATGGCTGCCCGATAACACTCTCTATATGTCCGGCCCCGCCGCGACCGTCTGCGAGGGTGTTTATCATTACGAGTAATTGCCGTCACGCATGATTGCTCCTGCCGCAGAATTCCGCTGTCCGCTTGAATTTGCGGCGAAATTTTGTTTTAAGAACCATTAAAACAAACATCATTAAAAAACGGAAGGCAAAGCGTTTACCGCTTTTGAACCCGCTGCAAAATGCAAATACCGACCCCTCCGCCCGCTTCGGCGGTGCTTTCAAAAATACTTTGCCGCGATACATGCGGCTGCATACCCGTGCTGCTTGCGCCGATGGCAGGCATCACAGATCCCGCCTTCCGCCGCCTCTGCATTGAACAGGGCTGCGATTTCACCTTCACGGAAATGGTCAGTGCAAAGGGTTTGCATTATAACAACAAAAAAACAAAGGAACTTATCGACATATCCCCCGTCGAGCGGCCCTGCGGGGTGCAGCTTTTCGGGCACGAACCCGAGATTATCGCCGACACCGCAAAACGGCTTTCGGAGGAACTGAATGCCGATTCCGCATCCTCCGGGAATCAAAAGCAGATTGCGGTTTTCGACATCAATATGGGCTGCCCCGCTCCGAAAATCACCGGCAACGGGGACGGTTCCGCACTCATGCGCTCCCCCGCGCTTGCCGCACGCATTATTGAAGCCGCCGTTCGTGCGGTCAGCATTCCCGTAAGCGTCAAATTCCGCCTCGGCTGGGATGCGGATTCAATCAATGCGGTTGAATTTGCAAAGATGGCCGAGTCCTCCGGTGCTGCTTTTGTCACCGTTCACGGCCGAACCCGAATGCAGATGTATTCCGGAACTGCGGATTGGGATAAGATTGCGGAGGTTGTGAATGCCGTGCGCATTCCCGTCATCGGCAACGGGGATGTTTTCAGCGGAACGGATGCTGCCGCACTCGCCGCAAAAACGGGCTGCGCGGGCATCATGGCCGCAAGGGGCGCACAGGGGAATCCCTTCCTTTTTGCGGAAATCCGCGCCGCGCTGCGCGGAGAAGATTACGTTCCCCCTTCCGCCCGCGCAAGGCTTGACGCTGCGCTTCGGCATATTTCGGAATACATTGCCGCTCACGGGGACGGCGCATTCGCCGATATGCGCAAGCATATTGCATGGTACACAAAGGGCATGTACGGCAGCACCGAATTGCGCCGCCGCGTAAACAATTGCGGCAGTACTGCGGAGCTTTCGGAGCTTGTCCGCCGATTCCGCGATGAGGTTTCGGACTGACTTTTTGAGCTTGGGTTTCGATGCGTTTCAGAGCGGGCCTGCCCCTTTCCCGGCGCCCCGTAAAAGTTTAAAAAAGAGAGGGCTTTATCATGACCGAAAGCAAATCAACGCGTAAACCGAATGCGGACGGAGTTCGCACCCTTCCCGCTTCCGTCAGTTTACCCGAATCGCTTATCCGCATTGCGGAGCGCATTTCGGCGCGGGGCTGCCGTCTTTTTGCCGTCGGCGGGCTTGTGCGCAATACGCTTCTCGGGCTGCCCGTCAGCGATATTGACATATGTTCCGCCCTCACTCCGGACGAAACAATTGAGCTTGCGCACGAAATGGGATTCAAAGTTGTTCCGAAGGGAATTGCTTTCGGCATGGTCGAAATTCACGCCGACGGACAAAAGTTTGAACACACAACTTTCCGTGCCGACAAATACTCCGCCGGCGGCGCGCACCGCCCGACGAGCATACAGTTTTCAAAAACACCCGAGGAGGATTCGCGGCGGCGCGACTTTTCGGTAAATGCACTGTATTGCGATATTCTGACGCGTGAAATACTTGACCCCTCCGGCGGTCTGCCCGATCTTGAAAACAGGGTCTTGAGAACATCAAGCATTGATCCCGAAATCGTGCTTGCGGATGACGGGCTGCGTATTCTTCGGCTTGTTCGTTTTGCGGCGGAGCTTCAATTTAAAATCGACCCTGCCACCTTCGCATGTGCATCAAGGCTTTGCGGCAATCTGCGCGATATTTCCGCCGAACGCATTCGCGATGAATTGAATAAACTCCTTCTCTGTGATATAAAATACGGTTCGCGAAACACGGAACAGGTGCTGAACGGACTGCTGCTGCTGCGCGACATCGGTGCGCTTGCAGTCATTCTTCCCGAGCTGTCCCGCGGACGCGGCATTGCGCAAAAGCCCACACATCACCGCTATGACGTGCTTGACCACGCACTTCACACCGCTGCGGAATCCAAACCCATGCTTGTCCCCCGCCTTGCCGGGCTGCTGCACGATGTTGCAAAACCCGTTGTTCTGGAAAAAAACGGCAATATGCACGGACACGATGCGGAAGGTGAAATTATTTCCCGAGAAATAATGCAGCGGCTCCGTTATGACAACAAAACGACGGACGAAGTCTGTTTCATCGTCCGTCATCATATGTACGATCTTAACAACACCGCAAAGGACAAAACGCTGCGCCGAACATTTGCCCGCTGGGGATTTGAACGAAGCCTCGAAATTGCGGATATTCGCGATGCCGATGTTCACGGTTCCGGAATCATCACCGGAGAAGTTGAATCGGCTGCACGCTGGCGCATATTGCTTCAAAAAATGCAGCAGGAAGGCGTCCCGTTCTCCGCACATGCGCTCAATTGCAGCGGTGCGGACATCATGAATTGGCTCAGCCTTCCCGCTTCACCCGCCGTCGGGAAAATCAAAGCGGCTCTGCTTGCGCACTGCGCCGTTTATCCTGCGGACAACACACCCGCACGGCTCAAAAAGCTCGCGTGCGACATGCTGCACCGAGACGCACAAGACGAAAACCGGCTTTGAGCGCGGCTGCGTTTTCAAAACTTCACGGCACCGTGCCGCAGGACGGATCATGCGGACGCTGACTTGAAGCAGTTAAGCCCCGCGTCAGCTTTTTGTTTTATTTTCTGCGGTAACTTCCGCAAAGGCTCTCATCGGCGGGATCGCCGTTTCCGCTGTTTTTGCAGCAGCAGGGTTCGATCTGAATCCTTGAAAGTTCGCAATATGAGCCTTTGTCGTTGTATCGGCAGCTTGTGACGCGGCAGCCGACGGTCTGGCAGCCAACCTGATTCTGTGTCATGGTTTCTGTTCTCCTTTAAGCAAAATGTTTTTCGGACGGCATTCCGCCCAAAGGAAGTATGCGCAGATTCCGTGATTCAATTCGTATTCAATTCATATTCAATTCATATCGGAAACTCGGAAACATCATCCGAAACTCCCGTTCCGAAACAGCGGCGGCCCGGAGCCGATTTGCTCCGAGCCGCTTTTTGAAATGATTTCAAAAACCGAGTTTTGAACCCGTTTTTTGCAAAACAATATTAATTATCGTATCCCGCCGGAATGAAGCCGCGGATAAGTTCGGCGATCCTGTCGGGTTTTTCCTCATGAACAAGGTGCCCCGCATTGCGAATGACGGTGCACGAGCAGCTGCGCAGGGAGGAGCGGTATTCGTCAACTTCGCCTGCGGGGTGCCACTTGTCATCCTCTCCCCAAAGCAGCAGAACGGGAGCCTGAATTTCACGCAGAGATGAAATCAGCGCGTTTTCGTCAAACTCAGCCAAAGTTCGGCGAACGGCATAACGGCTTGAACTGTCCGCAACGGGCTTGAAATACTCCGCAGCATCGTGTTCGTTTATTACGGTATGGTCAAAGACGCATTCGTTAAGCATTTTTTTAACGGATTTAAGGTTGTACATTCTGGAGGCAATTCCGCCGAACAGTCCGCTTTCCATCATTCGGACGGTGAGCGGCATTTCGCTCGTTACACCGCCGGGGCAGATTGCGACAATCTTTCCGACACGCTCAGGATGCTTGTGCGCAAGCTCAAGCGCGTACCCCGCACCGAAGGAAAAACCGAGAATATGTGCGGATTCGATTCCCATTGAATCCATAAAGCGCGCAAGACTTTCGGCATGGTCGCCGATGGTATAATCGAAGAAATCGGGTCTGTCCGAATAACCGTGTCCCACAAGGTCAACGGCAATAACGCGGTAATACATTGCAAGCTTGTAGAACAGCCGGCGGAAGGTGTACAGGGACTGCCCCGCCGAATGAACCAAGATCAACGGCTCGCCCTTGCCGCTTTCCATATAATGAATTCTTGCCGTTTCATAGCGCGTTTCGATAACATGAACCGAGTTGCGCAGGCGCACCGCTTCCGAATCGGCAAATTCGCTGTTTTTGATTGCATCTTCAAGCTTTGCACGCGCCGTTTCAAGGCGGTTTTCGGCATTTCGGAGCTTTTCAACAGCAGTATCGTGTGCATTCTTTGCGGCCGAAACGTTCTTGTCCGCATTGCGAACGACAACATCCGCCGCATCAAAATCGGAACGCTTTGAATCGTAGTCGGCTTCGGCAGTATCGGTAAGCGCCTTTGCGTCGGCATAGATCTTTTTCTTTTCGGCGGCGCGCTCATTCGCTGTGTCAAGTGCGGTTTTGAGCCTTGCGGCTTCAACCTCGGCGGCTGCGGCGGCAGAACGGGCGGCGGTTTCGGCTTTTTCGGTTTCGACAATGCGCAGCTTTGCATTTTCAAGCTGAGCCGCAAGCGCGTCAAGCGTTGCGTTTTTTCCTGCAAGCGCAGCTTTTCTTCCGGTGCTTTCCTCATTCATTGCAGCGGTTTGCGCCCTTGCCGTGTCGTATTCATGCCGTGCGGAACGCAGTTTTTCATCATTTTCGGCGACGCAGCGTTCACATTCGGTCAGTTTTTCGCGAAGTGCGGCGCACTCCGACGCAAGTGCGGAATGTTCCGACGTCTGCTGCTTTTCGGTCTCCGCCGCAGCATCTGCTTTTGCCTTTGCGGCATTGACTTTCTGCATTGCCGCGTCCTTGTCCGCGCCTTTTTTGCCGTTTGCGGCGGTTTTAAGCGCATCGAGCTGCTGAGTCAGCGCGGTTCGGTCGCTTTTTGTTTTCTGAAGATCGCGGCCAAGCTTTGCAAGGCTTCGTTCGGCATCCGCAATCTGTTTTTCAAGCGCGCGCTTTTCGCCCGCAAGGCGCACCGCCTCGGCGTTCAGTTCCGCAACAATACTTGCTTTTTCGCTCTCTGCTTTTCGAAATTCCTCCGATTCGCGGTCGGTTTTCGCGGCAAGCACTTCCGTCTGTGCGCTGTCGTTTCGAAGCTCTTCAAGCTGCTTATGAAGGCGCATTTCGGTTTCAACGGCATTTCGGTGCGCTGTTTCGGCGTTCTCAAGCGCGGCGCGGCAGCCTGCGGCAGCGGTGTGGGCGGCGTTGCTGTCCGTCTCCGCCTTGCGCAGAGCCTTTTCAAACTCGGAATACACGGCATAGCAGCGGTCGCTCTCCGCCTTGCGCTGGTTAAAAAGGCTTTGCGCAGCTGCGGCAATGCCGTTCTTTTCGTCGTATTCGGGCGTCAGCGCACTTCGGCGGCTTTGCCTTTCGCGCAATTCTTTTTCGGCAGCGCGTTCATCCCTGTGTGCATCCGAAAGGGCCTCTTCGGCGGATTGTGCGGCGCGTTTCGCGCTTTCCCGTGCATTTGCAAGATCACGCGCCCTGCGCTTTGCGCTTTCGGCAGCGGCAGTATCGCGATGAACGGTGCGAACCTCCTCTCTGCGAACCGGCAGCTCGCTGGGAAGGGTGACGTTGACAAATTCTCCGGTATGCTCGGAGTTGATGAATTTTTTAACTTCCAATGAAAGACTCACGGCTGTGACAATCCTTTCTGTATCAGGTCATAATCAGGTCATATCTGTTCCGCACAGAGGGCACGCACCGGCAGAACTGTCGATTCGTGCGGCATTTCACGCGGAAAGCGGCAAAAACCCCGCTTTTCGGCGGTGAAACATGAAAAATCTGCCCCCTTTGCAGGTATTCTGTCTCTTTATTGTATTTTACACGAGGAAGCGCGGCTATGCAAGCAAAAATTTCGCATTTTTGCGGTTCGCCGTCCGCCGCTCACTGTTCCCCGCCCGCCGTATACAGCTCCACGCAGTTTTCGCCGTCGATTTCTTCAAGGCGAACGGAAATTATCTCGTTTTTTGCCGTCGGAATGTTTTTTCCGACAAAATTCGGGCGAATCGGAAGCTCCGAATGCCCCCTGTCGATAAGCACCGCAAGCTGAACCCGCGCCGGACGACCCAAAGCCATTACCGCATCGAGCGCAGCCCTTGCCGTTCGGCAGGTATAAATAACATCATCCACAAGGATAACTGTTTTTCCGATAAGCGAAAAATCCACTTCCGTCGTGCTTACCACGGGGTCGGGCGCAACAGTCGAAAGGTCGTCGCGGTAAAGGGTTATGTCAAGTTCGCCGACGGGAATTTTTGCGCCGGTTATCCTTTCGATGTTTTCCGCAAGGCGGAACGCAAGCGGAACGCCGCGAGTGCGGATCCCGACAAGACATATGCCGTCCGTGCCGTGGTTTTTTTCGATTATCTGATGTGCCATCCGAACAAGCGTTCTGCCGATGTCATCTTCCGAAAGCAATTTTGCCTTAAATATCATATCGATGCCGTCCTGTTCTCGCTGCCGTCCTGTTCGCAATTCGAAATCAATCTCCGTCTTCCGGTTCCCGATTTTTGATTTTCATCCCGGCCCCCGGTTTCTCATTCTTTCACTCGGAGTATGAATATCATCGGAGTCAGTCCGCCCGCCTCGGTGCGCTCCTGCTTCAGGATTTCGATATTGCGTCTTTCCCGAATAAGGTTCTTGAGCAGAGTGAATTCCATTGTGTAAAGCACTGCAATGCCGCCTTTTTTGACAAGCAGCCCCATGCGGTCGAGCAGCCCTTCGTAAAGCCTTTCGCAAGAGGAATGGTTCCCCACGCGGTTGCCGAAAGGCAGGTTGCAGATGAGCTCATCATACGGTCTTTTGCTTTCGAACCGCATTATATCGTTGCATATGAATTTTGCCTGGGTTATTCCGCAGGTTTTCACCGCCGCCTCCGCATTCACCCTTGCGCAGTCAATCGCCTTGTGGGAAATATCAACACCCGTCAAAGAAGCGCAGGGTGAGAGCATTCCGCGTTCAAAAAGCAGAGTGCCGCTCCCGCAGCACGGGTCGATAACGCGGGCATTGACCGTCAGATAATCGCTTGCAAACCGCAGCACGGCAGCCGCAGCCGCAGGATTCATCGAAGCCGGCAGCATCTCCTTTCGGTAGGGGAAACGTTCATCCCTGACGGTGAAAAGCTTCAGGTACAGCCTTGCGGAGCTCACCGAAGCGGCGATGCGAAGTTCGATTTCGTAATCCGCAGGCGCATTCACAAGCGTTTTGTCGTCCGTAAGATCGCGAATTGCCTTTTTCAGCTCGCTTCTGTTAATATCCCCCGGCAGGTCGCCCGTTATTTCAATGCGATAGCGGTACGGCGGCTCTCCCTCATGCGTCTTCCGCATGAAGTCAAGCATAAAGGGTTTTGCGCAGGAAGAAACAGCTTCCGCCGTCAAATCGACTTTCATATCGATCGGAATCAGAGCCTCCGAAAAGCAGCGTGCTTCAAACAGGCCGATGTAATCATCCGTATTGACCTTCAGGCTGTTTCGGCGAACGTCGAACGCCTCAATGTCAAAATCTTCCAGTTCGGCTTTAAGCTGCTCCGTCAGGCGGTCGGGAGCGGTCAACTCAATTTCATAAACTTTGTCAAGTCCGCGGAAAATATGCTTTTCGTGCTTCATTGCGGCGGCGCGCGCCTGTTTCAACGCCTCGCATTCCTCAAGATAATGCTTCTGCTCCGTTTCATCCGCAGGCGGGGCGGGAGTGTATTCGTCAAGAGCGCGCTGAGCGCTTTCGCCGCCGACGGCTCCCAATGCAAAAAGCAGGGACGGACGAACAAAACGCGTATCTTCGCATTTCAGCCGCGCGATAAGAAGCTGAGCATCCGCTTCATCCTTTGTGAAAAGGCCGATAAGCCTTGCTGCATTGCGGCGGAGCTTCGGGGAGGCATCGCTTGCAAGGGCTTTGCGCATCGCCGGCAGAAGAGCAGGGTTGCCGCTCATGCGGAGCAGCATTGCGCGGCTTTTTGCAAGGCGTATCATCAGCGCCGAGCCGATGTTTTCCTCAATGAACATTGCCGTTGTTTCATCGCAAAGGCTGATTTTGTCGATGGTGGAATCATTCATTATTTCCGCCGAACCGTTCGGCTTTTCCAGTTCCGCTTTAATTTCGCTGCGGGTCAATCTTTTCATTGTGTTCCTTCCCTGTTTTCGTGCAGCAGAGCCTTTCGGGGGCACTTCGTTCCGTTTGCTCCGCAAAAGCTCCGCGCAGTTTTGATATTAAAATTCTGTTTAATCGGGTTTATCCGTTTGCTCCGCGCAGTTTTTCGAGAGCAGCCTTAAAATGCTCCGGCAGAGGAGCAAAAAATTCCATTTGTTCGTGAGTTCGCGGGTGAATCAGGCGCAGCCTTTCCGCATGGAGAGCCTGCCCGACGAACCCGAGATCGTTCCTGCCGCGCACTGCCGATGCCGCACCCGTGCCGTATACATCGTCGCCGACAAGCGGGTGATTGATATAGGCCATATGAACGCGGATCTGGTGTGTCCTTCCCGTTTCGAGTTCAACCCGCAAAAGCGTTCTTCCGCCCGCGCCGCTGTTCGGGAAACGCTCGCGAACGAACCAATGTGTAACCGCTTCACGCGCACCGGCCGTTCCGGCAGGGTACACCGCCATGCGCTTTCTGTCCGTTTTGTGCCTTGCAAGCGGCGCATCAACGGTTCCGCTGTCCTGTCTGAAATTGCCCTCGCACAAAGCGCAGTAGGTTCTTGCCACCGAATGGGTCTTCAGCTCGTTCGCAAGAAAATTGTGAGCATCGTCATTCTTTGCAATGACCAGCAGTCCGGATGTGTTCTTGTCGATTCGATGCACAAGCCCCGGGCGCATTGCTCCGCCTATGCCCGACAAATCCTTAAGGTGAAACATCAGCGCGTTGCAAAGCGTCCCGTCCGGATTGCCCGGCGCGGGATGCACGACCATTCCGACAGGCTTGTTTATAACGGCAATATCCGCATCCTGATACACAATATCTATCGGAATATCCTGCGGAACAAGCTCCGTCGGCACGGGCGGCGGAAGCTGAATTTCGATAATATCACCCCTGCGCACGGCATACTTTGCTTTTTCGGAACGACCGTTGACCGTTACCGCACCGCAAAGAAGCAGCCTTTGCACCGCCGAACGCGTAAGCTCCGTGTGTTCCGCTGCAAAAGCATCCAGCCTTCCCCCGTTTTTTTGTGCCGCAATAACAATTTTTCCGCCGTTTCGGCAGTCATCTTCCGTCTCGCCGCAAAGAATTTCATCCGAAACAAACTCACTGCCGAAGTCTCGGTCATCTGCATTTTCGCAGGCTTTTTCCGCGCATTCACCGCTGTTCTTTTCGGGGAGCTGCCCGTTCGTCCGTTCCGAGTCCGAATTCATTTGCTTTCCGCCTGTTTTACGTTGGGTTCGGCACCCGCTTCTCCGCCGTTGCCCGCCGCGCAGCCCGCGGTTTTTTCGCCGTCCGTTTTTTCGGGTTTCTGCTTTTTTTCGTCCAATGCGGCAAAATACGCTCTGCCGCTCTTTGTGAACAGAACGCTCACAATAAGAAGCACCGCGCCCACGGTTATGCAGCTGTCCGCAAAATTGAACACGGGAAAGTTAATAAAATCAAAAGCAATGAAATCGCGCACATAGCCAAGCGCAACGCGGTCAATAAGATTGCCTATCGCACCCGAAAGCACGAGCGCAAGCCCGAGCTGCAAATTGCGCGGCATTGTTTTCAGCGTTTTCAACAGAATGAAAACTATCAATCCGCCCGTGACTATCGTTATCACAACAAAAACCCACGTTGCATTGCTGAAAAGCCCCCACGCCATTCCCGTGTTTTTATGATACTCGAAGCGTATCAGCCCCGGGATAAACTCAAGCGCGCCGCCCGTTTGCGAAAGCACGCTCACGGCTGCCGCCTTTGATATTAAATCCGCCGCAACAAGCAAAATAACCGCTGCGCAAAGTGTAACCAACAATGTTATTCTCCGTTCCTTTCCGCGCGCCCGTCTGCGGCCGCGAAAAATGTATTCCTTCACATATAACATGATACAACACTCACCGAAAAAATGCAACGGGGAAACAAAATAAACACTGCCAAACACACCGTAAGGAACTTCCCTGCCGGTGTTTCTTCTTCCGCTTCATACGCTGCCAATCCGCAATTTGCAGTCATATTTTATTTTTTCGGCAAAAAAATCCCTGTTCCTTTGCAAATATATCCTTTTTCCCCCTTACAATATAGGCTGAAGAGTTATATAATAGGAGGCAGGAATCGTTCGGTTCGATTTTCGGACGGATTCGGGCGATTTTTCTTTTTAACGTTACCTTTGGGAGGATCGCAATGGAAAATTTCGATAACCTTAAAAAAACTCCGCTGTTTGAGAAGCATTGTGCTCTCGGCGGCAAAATCGTCGATTTCGGCGGCTGGGCTCTGCCCGTGCAGTACACCTCCATTTTGGATGAGTGCAAAGCCGTTCGCGAACGCGCAGGCCTTTTTGATGTTTCACACATGGGTGAAGTTGACATTATCGGCAATGATGCCTATGCCTACATGCAGAAAATGGTCACCAACGACGTCACTTCAATGACGCCCGGCAGGTGCCGCTATGCCGTTATGTGCTATGATAACGGCGGCGCAGTGGACGACGTTCTTATCTACAAATTCGCCGATGATCACTACATGCTCATCGTCAACGCCGGCAATACCGACAAGGACTTTGCATGGCTTTCCGAACATGCATTCGGTGATGTTCGGGTCATCAACAACAGCGCAAAATGGGGTCAGCTCGCTTTGCAGGGTCCGCTTCATCAGGCAGTTCTTGATGCGGCGGGTTTTGAAGGCGAGATCCCTCAGAAATATTACACTTTCAATGATAAAATGACCGTTGCCGGCATTCCCTGCCTCATCTCCCGCACCGGCTACACCGGAGAAGACGGCGTTGAGCTTTACTGTGCGGCGGAAGATACCGTTCGCCTGTTTGAGGCTCTGCTTGAAGCGGGCAAAGGCGTTGACATGCTGCCCTGCGGCCTCGGCGCACGCGACACGCTCCGTTTTGAAGCTTCCATGCCCCTTTACGGTCATGAAATGAGTGCGGACATCAACCCCGTTGAGTGCGGCCTCGGCTTTGCAATCAAATTCAACAAGCCCGATTTCATCGGCAAAGAAGCTTTGCTCAAGCCCCAGACCCGCAAACGCATCGGTCTGAAGCTCGTCGGAAAGGGCGTTGCCCGCCCCGAGGCGGATGTTCTCTGCAACGGTGAAAAAGTCGGCATCGTCACCTCGGGCGGCCCCGCACCCGCTGTCGGCGGAAATTATGCAATGGCACTCGTTTCCGTCGATGCCGATGAAAACGGCACTTGGGCTGTTTCCGTTCGCGGCAGAGTCATCGACTGCGAGTTTGCACCCATGCCCTTCTACAAGAGGAAATAAACATAATTTATGCGGCTCACCTGTCGGCGCCGCATAAATGCGCACAAAACTGCGTTCCCTTCCCCGGCGATGCGTATCGGCTCTCGGCACGGTTCCGCCGCGGGAATTTAAACGAAAATACATACAAAACTTATAAATCCGGAGGATTATATCATGGTTCCCACCGACCGCAAATACACCCGTGAACATGACTGGGTACTTATCGAAGACGGCGTTGCCACCCTCGGCATCACCGATCACGCACAGAGCGAGCTTGGCGACATCGTTTATGTTGAGCTTCCCGAAGTTGACAGCGAGATCAATCTCGGCGAATCCTACACCACCGTTGAATCCGTAAAGGCAGCTTCCCCCGTCAACAGCCCCGTTGCCGGCACCGTCATCGAAGTCAACGAAGAGCTGGACGCACAGCCCGAGCTTCTTAACGAGGATGCTTTCGGTCAGTTCATCGCAAAGATCAAAGTTACCGAAATCGACGAAGCAAGCCTGCTCACCGCAGAAGAATACGAAAAGCTGCTTGAAGAGGCTTAATCAACCCGTACCTGTCGCGGCCCCGCCCAAGCCTGTGCTTTTCGGCACGGTTCCGCGATAAAAAACGCATAGCTCCGCGCCCACGGTTTTCCGCCGCCGCGGGTTATGCGTTTTTACCTTGAATAAGCTTTTTTTCGAATCGGACAAAATTCCGATTCATCAAGATTTTATATTTATAAAGGAAGTATTCCACAACATGAGAAGCTATGTTCCCAACACCGTTGAAGAACGCCGCGAAATGCTGAAAACACTCGGCCTTTCCGAAATGGACGAGCTGTTTGCCGATATTCCGGCGGATCTTAAGCTCAACCGCGAGCTGGATCTTCCCGCTCCGATGAGCGAGATGGAGCTGCGTCAGCTCATCACCGGCTATGTTCTTCAGAACGACGAAGCCTGCCTGCTTTTCCGCGGCGCGGGCGCATATCATCACTACATTCCCGCGCTGATTCCTCAACTCATCTCCCGCAGCGAATTCTACACCGCATACACCCCCTATCAGGCGGAAATGAGCCAGGGTATGCTTCAGGGTATTTTCGAATGGCAAACAGTCATCTGCAATCTTACCGGCATGGATGCCGCCAACGCTTCCGTTTACGACGGTGCGACCGCTGCGGCTGAATCCCTGCTGATGCTGCGCGACTCAAAGCGCAAGAACAAAATCCTCTACAGTGCAGGTCTTCACCCCGATGTTATCGGCACTGTCAAAACTTACGGCCACTGCCACGGTCTTGAGCTTGTTGAAATCGGTCTCAACGAAAACGGCATTACCGATATTGACTGCCTGAAGGCAAACCTTGAAGGCTCTGCCGGTTTCATCGCCGCACAGCCCAACTATTTCGGCTGCATTGAAAACATGGACGAGATTTCAACCCTCGTTCACGGCGCAAAGGCACTGCTCGTCAGCTATGTCAACCCCATCAGCCTCGGCGCTGTCAAACGCCCTGCGGACTACGGTGCGGATATTGCTGTCGGCGATGCACAGCCTCTCGGCATTCCCATGTGCTTCGGCGGCCCGTATGCGGGCTTTATGGCAGCAGGCGGCAAACTCATCCGCAATCTGCCCGGCAGAATCGTCGGTGAAACCGTTGATGCCGACGGCAACCGCGTATTCGTTCTCACCCTTCAGGCACGCGAGCAGCACATTCGCCGCGAAAAGGCTTCCAGCAACATCTGCTCCAACCAGATGCTCTGCGCAATCATGGCAACCATGTATGCCTGCACGATGGGTCCCTGCGGCATGAAAGAAGTTGCCGAAGCGAACATTGCAAAGGCGCACTATCTGGCTCAAAAGCTCACCGAGCTTCCCGGCTTCAAACTCCGTTTCAACACCCCGTTCTTCAACGAGTTCGTCATCGACAGCGAGATTCCCGCCGACGAGATTTCCACCGCGCTCAAGGATGCCGGCATAGTTTCCGGCCTTGTGCTTGCAGACGGCGGAATGCTCTGGTGCGCAACCGAAATGACAACCAAAGAAGATATTGATTACCTTATCGAAATGCTCAACATCATGTTCTTTGAGCAGGACGGTGAGAACGAAACCGACGGAGGTACCGAAGCATGAGGCAATCCTACAAGCTGATTTTTGAACGTTCCCGCGAGGGACGCCGCGCGTATGACCTGCCCGCACTGGATGTGCCCGCCGCAAACTGCGCAATTCCCGAAAATATGCGTGCCGAATCAAAACTCGACCTTCCCGAACTGGGTGAAGTCGATCTTGTTCGCCACTACACAAACCTTTCCCGCCGCAATTTCGGCGTTGACAACGGGTTCTATCCTCTCGGCTCCTGCACGATGAAATATAACCCCAAAATCAACGAAGAAGTCGCCCAACTGTTTAACGACGTGCATCCTCTGCTCGATGCAGATATGTGCCAGGGTTCCCTGCGCCTGATGTATGACATGGAAAAATGCCTGTGCGAAATCTGCGGCATGGACGCTTTCACGCTCCAACCCGCTGCCGGTGCGCACGGTGAATTGACCGGACTTATGCATATCCGCGCCTATCACGAACATCGCGGCGACACCGCCCGCACAACCATCATCGTTCCCGATGCAGCGCACGGCACCAACCCCGCAAGTGCGGTTATGTGCGGCTTCAAAGTTAAAGAAATCAAATCCGCTCCCGACGGCGGCGTTGATCTTGACGCGCTGCGTGCGGCAGTCGGCCCCGACACTGCGGGTCTGATGCTCACCAACCCCTCCACCCTCGGTCTGTTTGAGCGCAACATTAAGGAAATTGCCGACATCGTTCACGAGGCAGGCGGTCTGCTCTATTACGACGGCGCAAACCTGAACGCGATAATGGGCATTGTTCGCCCCGGCGATATGGGCTTTGACGTTATGCATATCAACCTGCATAAAACCTTCTCCACCCCGCACGGCGGCGGCGGTCCCGGCAGCGGTCCCGTCGGTGTTAAAAAACACCTCATGCCCTTTATGCCTGTTCCCGTGCTTGTTGAACGCAACGGCATGATCGAACTGGATTACGATCGCCCCGAATCCTTCGGCAGGGTCAAGAGCTTCTACGGCAACTTCGGTGTTATCGTCAAGGCATATGCCTATATCCGCTCTCTCGGCGGCAAGGGTCTCAAGGAAGCAAGCGAAAATGCCGTTCTGAATGCAAACTACATCATGAACGCACTGCGCGGCACCTATGAGATTCCCCACGACCGCATCTGTATGCATGAATGCGTCATTGCTCCGGGCGAACTGCTCGATCTCGGCGTTCACACAACCGATATCGCAAAAGCCCTTATCGATCGCGGTTACCATCCCCCGACCATCTACTTCCCGCTTATCGTTCATGAAGCAATGATGATCGAACCCACCGAAACCGAAAGCCGTGAGACTCTCGATGAGTTCATTGAAGCAATGAAAGCCATTGCCCGTGAAGCCAAAGAAAACCCTGAGGCCGTACACGCCTGCCCCGTCACCACCCCCGTCGGCCGTCCCGATGAGGTCACCGCGGCAAGAAAGCCCGTTGTACGCTACACGAAATAAGCATTGCTTTCAGTAAACCGCAAACTGCATCAGCGGGCTCGGTATCCCCGCCACCGCTGATGAACAACAGGACTGCACCGTAAAAGGCAGCAGTCCTGTTTTGTTATTGTATTCAAGTTTTGTTGAGTGAGTTTGCTTATTATTCTCCTGCATTTACGGCGAGCCACGTTTCTGATGTTTCATATTGTTATATCCATAAATTCAATTGATACATTTTGCAGCTGGTTCAAAATTCTTTCAATCTTTTCGCTGTCGTGGATGAACAACAGTCGTTTGCGCGCAACCTCCGGCGAAAGCAGCTTGTTCAGTGCAAAGGCGTAAATATCCATTTCTTTTGTAACAAAACGTTCCTCAGCTGAGGCATCATAATCTGCGTCGGAATCAATACTCAGCACTGAATTGACCAGCACATAGGACGCCGTTATCGATGTCGGAACATCAACGATAAGCAATGAGCTGTCGCTCTCGTCAAGCCTTCCGTTAAAAAACAGTCCTCGTATGCCCGCATTCCCGATAAAAAAATCCTCGTATCCATGTTTTTTAAAGTAAACAGAAATCATTGAACGTGTAGACATGCTGACGGCTGACGGCAAGCAAATGCAGAGTTTGATTCTGTCCGGACACGGATATACTTTTTCGGGATGCTCCCTGCTTGAAAACCCTTTATCTATGTTTTCAAACAGTCTCACAATAAAATTGATAAAATACGCTTCAGCCGATGACACCGCCGCTCCGACAAACACCGGAGAGACCTGCTCTGAGTTTTTATTTATATGTTCAATGATTTCGCTCAGCTGCCGCATGAACCTTTCCTTCAAAACATCAGCTTTTTTGTCGATTATTTCGCCGACTTTGCCGATTGTCGCTTCTCTGTCGACGGAACTGAAAGTAACATATTCGATGCCCATTTTTCCAACGCCGATCAAATCTTCAGGAATGCGGACGTTTTCTTCCGCAAGTAGAATAACACGTTCTGCGCCGAGAGCCATAGTACAAAGTCCCAATTCGAATATGACATTGTCGCGAATCGCACTGCGTTCTTCGCTGCCCCTGAGTTTGACGGTGTCAACGCCTTCCGCAACTATCAACGCAAAGTCAAAAGTCGGTATCTTCTTCAGCAATGCAGGCAAAAGTGCAATTTGTTCCATGTTATGCGCATGACTGAACAGAGAGCGCCAATCAAAGCACAGTATGCCTCTGTCGCCAAGTTTATTTTGAATATACTCAACAGTGCCGTTTCTAATTGACTCACCCGCAGAAAATATAATTACATTTTGTTTCTTTTTTGTCAGCTTCATCCCTCTACCTTCCCTCCGACAGGAACTCGGCCGCCGAAGGATTCAAATCCAGCCCGGAAACCTCCCCGCTGCGCAGCATATAATAACCCTGACAGGCTATCATTGCCGCATTATCGGTGCAGAACCGCATATCCGGACGGCAAAAACGGATGCCGTTCCTGTCACACTCGGTTTGCAGCCGGGTGCGAAGCACATTGTTCGCACTCACTCCGCCGGCAAGGGCAAGCACGGAGCTTTTTTCGCGCAGAGCCGCGCGAACGGATTTCATCGTCAGGGTATCCGCAACGGCACGTTGGAAGGAGGCGGCGACATCGGCCTTATTCAGAACTTCCCCCTTCTGCTCCGCATTATGGAGCAGGTTGACAACGGCCGTTTTGATTCCCGAAAAACTGAAATCATTGCTTTCGCCCTCGTTAAACGGTGCATGGAAGCGGAATGCGTTCGGATTCCCGCATTTTGCAAGCTTCTCTATCTCCGGACCGCCGGGGTACGGCAAGCCGAGCGCACGCGCCGCCTTGTCAAAAGCTTCACCCGCCGCATCATCGCGCGTTCTGCCGATAAGCTCAAAGCGATTGTAATCGACCACGCGAACGATATGGCTGTGCCCGCCGGAAGCCACAATGCAGACAAACGGCGGTTCAAGATCCGGATAAGTGAGATAGTTTGCGGCGATATGCCCCGCAATATGGTTCACGCCGACCAAAGGAATGTTTGCGGCGTATGCGAGGCCTTTTGCATAGCTGACGCCCACAAGCAGTGCGCCGATCAGCCCGGGCGTGCAGGTTACGGCAATTGCACCGATGTCATTCAAACCGACACCGGCAGTTTTTAATGCCTCATCCGCAACGGCACCTATACGCTCCGTATGGCTGCGGGAAGCAATTTCCGGCACAACGCCGCCGTACAGCCTGTGAACGGGAATTTGCGTATGCACCGCCATGCTCAGCACTTTGCGTCCGCCGCACAGAACGGCGGCGGCTGTTTCGTCGCAGGAGGATTCAATCCCGAGTATAAGTTCATTTTCCCCGCTCATAAAGCGTTTCAGCGCGGGTTCACATCTTTCGGACCAATTCAAATTGATTTTCCTTTCCAAACCGCTTTTCACTTTCCGAGCCGACTCCCGCTTCCGCAGGCAGTAACCGGAACGATTGATTTGATTAAGTGAAATTAGTCTTTGGCATCCCTAAGTCTGTTTTTCACGGTTCCCTTGCCTGCTCCCGAAGTTTTGCACACAATCCCCGCGAGAATGCTTATAACCGCACAGGCACTCACGGTGTAAACTGCAATGCGAAGTATCAGATCGCTGAAAAGCTGCTGAACGCAGATGCGAATCATCAAACTTTCCGCCGGGTCAAACATTGCAGACGGAACATCCAGAAATACTGCGTGAAACAGTATCCAAAACGAATAAAAATCCACGGCAGCCCAAACTGCAAGCACAGCCGCAATGAAGGCAATGACGCAAATCCCGATAAGCCAGCAGCGGGCAAGCACGGCGGCGGCTCTCCGCCTGTAAACATACAGAGCAAGCGCAGCCGCAATTGCTGCAAAGGCGAACAGAATGTATTTCGCTGTTTCAACCCCGAACCAGAGCTTTCGGACATCATTCATGTGTGAAATTTCCCGCTCGCCGAACATTTCGGTACGTTCGCCGAACACCGTGACTTCCGTTTGAAGCTCATCCGTCCCGCCCTTCATATAATCAACCATGCGAAGATACACGGTGCACATCTCGTCCGTGCTCATGCCGGTGTAATCATTTATATCAAGTTTTTCATACTCTCTTTTAATCCAAACCTTATCTCCCGAAAGCCGACCGATAAAACTTATCAGCAGCGCGGCAGCAAGGCACGGCACGGCAGCATATGCAAGGATTTTTGAAAGCAGCTTCATGCTAATATTTTATCTTCCCTCCGGGTTTACAATTGCCGTTATCCTTTCTTCCGCCGCCTTAAGCTGCGGAATGATGCTATTAACAATCGTCACGTTCGTCGGCACAACAACATACCAATAGCCTTTAAGCTGCGGGAACACGCGGCAGGGATGATATTTCTCGCTCTCCACGCGCACACTTCCCCCCTCGCGAACGATGCCGATTTCCGCAATAAAAGTGTCGTTTGCGGTGCTTCTGCCCATGCTGGACACAAAGTTGCCCATTGAATATGCACAAAGCACCTGCCGTCCGTCCGCCGCCGTGAGCCAAACAACGGGCTGAACCGCATGGGAGTGTGAGCCGATTATGATATCAACGCCTGCATCCGCCATCTCCTGAGCGTGAGTCACGACCTTCGGTGTGGGTTGGTGCGTATGTTCCGCGCCCCAATGATTATAGGCCACGATAAGCTCCGCACCGGCAGCCCGCGCCGCCGCAATGTCCTCGGCAATGCGTTCCTTTGAATAGGTGTTTATCATGTATTCACAGCCCGCTTCGCGAACGGCTTTATCTTTTGAATTATAGAATTCGGCATAGGAAAGGAGGCCGACTTTTATCCCCTTAACATCAAGGATTACGAACCGCTGCGCGTCCTTTTCGCGGAAAAGTCCGGTATAGGGAAAGCCGTATTCCTCAACCGCCTGAGTGGTTTCGATAATGCCCTGAACTCCCGCATCACAGCAATGATTGTTTGCAAGCACAAGCGCGTCAAAGCCCGCAAATTTCAATGCTCCCAAATATTGCTTGGGTCCGTTGCAGTTGGGCATTCCGCCGATATTGCGCTGCTCCGTTGCATAGGGCCACGAATGCGAAAGCGATGTTTCAAGATTGCCGATGACGCAGTCCGCATTGTTAAAAACTTCCCTGACATATGCAAATGACGGAGAAAAGTCATAGCCGCTGCCGCCAGCCTGCTGTTTTGCGCCGCGCTGCTGGCTTGAAAGGCACATCAAATCCCCAACGAACATGAGCGTTGCGTGAACGGGCGCAGGGGTGGGCTCCGGCGTCGGTTCGGCCGTCGGCTCCGGTGTCGGTTCGGCCGTCGGCAACGTTGTCGGCTGTGCTGTCGGTGCAGGCGTGTCATGGCCTATATCAACAACAACATCGCCTCCGCGGCAGGCGGTGCCTGCAAAAACAAAAGCCAAAGCAATCATCAGTGCGGCGAACCGCAGCAATTTTTTCTTCATTATCTGTCTCCTCAATAAAGTGCGCCGACGCTCGGCTTCGCCCCGAAAAAAGCAATTGCGGCAGCGGCGGGTTAAATTTTTCCCGCGAGAACTTCAATCACGGGGATGGTTTTCATGCTTGTTCTCCTCGGGAATGTTTCCCGAGAAACAAGCCGACAGCAGGCTCAGCCTGCGCAACAGTAAATTAAACAAGCCTGCCCGAGAACAGTTTGCCGTATTGCCTCGGACAGGCAATAAAAAGCGTTTCCTGTGCGGCACCGTCACGCGGACGGGCGCGGACGGCTTTTGCCGTTCTGCCTTCAATCCGGCTGAATAACTCCCGCCGCAACGGAAGCGGCAAGGCGCACGTTGTTATAAACAAGCGCGATATTCGCCTTCAGGCTTGCGCCCTCCGTAAGCTCCGCAATGCGCGCAAGCAGGAAGGGGGTAACATCCCTGCCCGTGATGCCGTTCTTTTCGGCCTCACGCAAAGCCTTCGTGGTTGCACGGTCGATCATGTCCTCGTCGGCTTCGAATTCTTTCGGGATCGGGTTCACAATAACCATGCCGCTGCGCATTGGAATATTTGCCATTGCGCCGACCATATCCGAAAGCTCCTCAACCGAATCGCATCTGCAAGGAGTGTTATAACCGCTGTCCCGAGTGTAAAATGCGGGCATTTTGTTCGTGCGGAAGCCGACAACGGGCACACCCTGCGTTTCAAGATACTCAAGCGTCAAGCCGATATCAAGCACACTCTTTGCCCCCGCGCAAACGACTGCAACAGGCGTTCTTCCAAGCTCCGTAAGGTCGGCGGAAATATCCATGGTCGTTTCCGCGCCGCGATGCACGCCGCCGATGCCGCCCGTTGCAAACACTTTTATGCCCGCAAGGCTCGCAATGAACATCGTTGCGGCAACCGTCGTTGCGCCGTCCGCACCCTTTGCCATGATATAAGGAATATCGCGGCGGCTGACTTTTGCAACATTCCGTCCTTCCCTGCCGAGATACTCTATCTGTTCCTCGGTAAGGCCCGCGCAAAGCTGACCTCCGATGATCGCAATCGTTGCGGGAACCGCGCCGTGCGTACGTGCCAGACGTTCGCACGCAAGAGCCGTTTTGACGTTCTGCGGATAAGGCATTCCGTGCGCAATAATCGTGCTTTCAAGCGCAATAACGGGTCTTCCCAGCGCAAGTGCCTCGCGAACTTCATCAGAAAGTTTAACGTTGTAATTCATTTTTATGACCATGACTTTCGCTTCGGCGAAAGTCTCCTTTCTTTTCTTTGCATTTTGCAGCCGGCCACGGCCGGCTTCGTTGTAAAATCCCTGTCGGGAAGCTGCCCGAGGTTCGGATTTAAAGTTTAATGTTCAAATCTTTTTCCCGGTTCCCTTTCGGTGCAAACTGTTATGACTCCGTTATATCCTCAACTTATCCACATTCAAAGCCGCGTTTAACAGGCATTTTTTGCAAAAAACTCCCCGATTCGGGCAAGTTATCCACATTTTTACACTGTTCGGACGTGTTATCCACACGAACCTGTGGATAATGTGGATTATTTTGATGCAGTCTTTCCGCATCGTTTTCAACACTCGAAGCTTTTGTTCAGTTCTCGTCGGTTTCAATAAAAAAATCCACAACTTTCCTGTCGGAAATCACACGGCGGATATAATTTGATATCTCCGCATGACGGGGAAAATCGCGGTACGCAAGCATATCCTCAACGCTTTTGAAGTCGGCAACAAGAGCCATATCAAAGCTTGCGGGGCTGCCGAGAACATCCTCGCCGATGCTGAGCTTCAGAAGCGTCGGCGCAACGCCGACAAGTGCACGAAGATTTTCCGCCGCAAAGCGCATGTTCTCCGCTTTTGTTTTGCCTTCCGCATTGTCAAGAAATTTCCACATCACAATGTGCTTCAGAATTTTCACGGGTATTTTCCCTCCAAAGGAATTATTCCGAAAGGCTGCCTTGTTTTTTGCTCGGCAGCAAATGCCTTTCGTATGCGGTTATTATACCATATTTGTATAGGGCGGGCAATGTTCAATTGGGAATCGGCAATCAATAATGAGCAACTGCCGCTCGGTTTTTGGCATTAATGTGACAAAATTGAAACATTATTTGTTTGCTGTTGCTTTTCGTGTCGGAGTGTTATATAATATTAGCACTCAAAGAGAACGAGTGCTAATAACCCGATTTGAACCGCCGAACCTCAGCCCCTCGGCGGACGGGGAAGCACCTTCCCGTGCCTCTCTGATAACGCCCCCGTTTCATTCGGGCAGCAGTTTGATGCAGCCCCGTTTGCACGGGACAATGTTCCTGATTAAAAGGAACACCGTTACGGAAACAATACCTCAAGGAGGTTTACCTTATGAACGCTAATAAAATGACCCAAAAAACCCTTGAAACCCTTCAGCAGGCGCAATCGCTTGCCGAGGAGCGCAGGAATACCCAAGTCGGGCAGATCCACGTTTTTCATGCGCTTCTTGACGATCCGGATGATTTGAACGCCCAGCTTATGGCATCCATGGGTATTTCCACGGATGAACTCCGCGCCGCAATCGACACGGAGCTTGACAAGCAGGCAACCTTCGGAAGCAGCGGCGGCGGGCAGGTTTATATGACTCCGGAGCTGAACTCCGTGCTCACCCGCGCCGAAGAGGAAGCAAAGCGCATGGGCGACAGTTTCGTTTCCGTTGAGCATATCATGCTCGGCCTTATCGAACGCGCCGACTATGTTGTGAAACCCCTGCTCAAACGGTTCGGAATCGTCCGCGACAAATACCTTGAAGCGTTGAAGGCCGTCCGCGGCAACAGCAGGGTGAATTCCGATAATCCTGAAAGCACCTATGATGTTCTTAACAAATACGGACAGGATCTGACCGAACTTGCCCGGGCGCAGAAGCTTGACCCCGTTATCGGCCGTGATAACGAAATCCGCAGCGTTATCCGCATTCTTTCACGAAAAACAAAGAACAACCCCTGCCTTATCGGCGAACCCGGCGTCGGCAAAACCGCAATTGCCGAGGGGCTTGCGCTCCGTATCGTGCGCGGCGACGTCCCCGACAATCTGAAGGATCGCAGACTTTTTGCACTGGACATGGGTTCCCTTGTTGCGGGCGCAAAATATCGCGGTGAATTTGAAGAAAGGCTGAAAGCTGTGCTTAACGAAATCAAGCGCAGCGAAGGCAAAATAATCATGTTCATCGACGAACTTCACACCATTGTCGGCGCCGGCAAGACCGACGGCGCAATGGATGCGGGCAACATTCTGAAGCCCATGCTGGCACGCGGCGAGCTGCACTGCATCGGCGCAACAACGCTTGACGAATACCGCAAATACATCGAAAAGGATGCTGCACTCGAGCGCCGTTTCCAGCCCGTGACCGTTGCCGAACCCTCCGTTGAGGACACCATTGCCATCCTTCGCGGTTTGAAGGAACGCTATGAAGTTTATCACGGCGTCAAGATTCACGACTCGGCACTTATCGCCGCCGCAACGCTTTCCGACCGTTATATTTCCGACAGGTTCCTTCCCGACAAGGCTATCGACCTTGTTGACGAGGCATGTGCGCTCATCAAGACGGAAATGAACTCCATGCCTTCCGAAATGGACGAAATTTCCCGGGAAATAATGCGTTTGGAGATTGAAGAAACCGCTCTCACCGGCGACAATGACGAACACACGCAGGAACACCTTGCCGAAATTCGCCGCGAGCTTGCCGAAAAGCGCGACAAGTTCAACAACATGAAAGCGCGCTGGGACAACGAGCGCAATGCAATTTCCAAGGTTCAGCAGCTCCGTGAACGCATTGAACAGGTTAACGCGGATATTGCCCGCGCAGAAAACGAATACGATCTTAACCGTGCCGCTCAGCTGAAATACGGCGAGCTGCCCGGCCTGCAAAAAGAGCTGCAAAAGGAAGAGGCTCTTGCCGCAAACCGTGAAAACAGTCTGCTCCGCGACCATGTTTCGTCCGAGGAGATTGCAAAAATCGTTGCGCGGTGGACGGGTATCCCGGTTTCAAAGCTCATGGAAAGCGAGCGCAAGAAACTTCTGCGGCTTGACTCCCAGCTTCATAAACGCATTGTCGGACAGGATGACGCCGTTCAGCGCGTTTGCGATGCAATTTTAAGATCCCGTGCAGGAATACAGAACCCCAATCGTCCGATAGGTTCGTTCCTGTTCCTCGGCCCCACCGGTGTCGGCAAAACGGAGCTGTGCAAAGCGCTTGCCGAGGCACTGTTTGACGATGAGCGCAGCATGGTTCGTATCGATATGAGCGAATACATGGAGCAATACTCCGTCTCCCGTCTTATCGGTGCCCCTCCGGGATATGTCGGCTATGACGAGGGCGGTCAGCTCACCGAAGCCGTTCGCAGGAAACCCTATGCAGTGCTTCTGTTTGATGAAGTTGAAAAGGCGCATCCGGACGTTCTGAACGTTCTGCTCCAGGTGCTTGACGACGGCAGAATTACGGACGGACAGGGCCGCACCGTTGACTTTAAGAATACGATCATCATTTTGACGAGCAACATCGGCAGCGATTTGATCCTGAACAGCATGGCAAAGGACGGCAGGATAACGACCGAAACCGAGGAGCTGCTGCACAAGCTGCTGCGCACAAAATTCCGTCCCGAATTTATCAACAGGCTGGATGAAATCGTGTTCTTCAACGCCCTTTCCGATGCGGATATGCACGGCATTGTTGACCTGCTTATTGCGGACCTTGCAAAGCGTTTGCAGGCAAACCGCCTGAATCTCAGCGTTTCCGAAAGTGCAAAAGCCGCCATCATCAAAAACGGTGCCGATCCGCTGTTCGGTGCCCGTCCGCTCAAGAGATACATTCAGGGGCATATTGAATCCCTGCTTGCGCGGTTCATCATTGAAAATTCGCCCGAGGAAGGTTCAACTCTGACCGTTGATGCGGATGAAAAAGGCAGCTTCATTATCGGGGAAAAGCAATAACGGAAGCGCGGCGGGAACCGTATGAATTTCTCCCTTGTCAACCCATCGGTTCCCGAATTTCCGAATTCCGATTTTTTCATCCCGATTTTTCATTACGAAGAAAAAAGAAATCCCCCGCGTGCAAGGGAGGCATACGCGGGGGATTTTTTCGGCTCAGTGCCGACAGCCGGTGCAGCTTGCGGAACACGCAAACACGGAATCCGCAGAAAAACACCAATCATTTATGTTGCTTTTTCAGTCCTCGTTCACAAGCATACTTATTGCAGCTATGACTTCTTCCAACGACTGTTTTTTCAGCGAGTAGTACGGTCGTCCGCTTTCTGCATTGCATTCCACAAGTCCAAGCGTTAAAAGTTTTGACATATGATAAAAGACTTTTTGTCTCGTCAATCCGAATTTATCGGCAATCTCGCCCCCGGACATTGTCTTTCGCTGCGCTATCGCTTTTAATATTTCAAAGCGGATCTCGTCCGAAAGTCCGCTGAATATTCCGACTACGCGTGACGTACTGCTTTCGTTTGAAACACTTTCCATATAGTCCCTGAAGCCCAAACCAAGCCACATCTCCCCTGCACAACCTTTTTCACCGATGCAAATTTTTTTGTCCCAATAAGACATGGCAAGCATAAGTCCGTTGTGTATCGAAGGGAATATTGTAAAATCGCACTTCGGCATTTTCAAACGTGAATGTTCGGATACATAGGTGCATACATCGCCAACCTCTTGAATATCACGTTCCCACTTTTTAACATCCTCTTCAAAACGCACCAGCTTTTCATCGACAATTTTGACAATCGGACTCATAAAATGCTCAAGCCGCATGCAATTCTGCTCGTAGTTGCCGCAGCATTCCACAATACTCAGCTTGTTCATGCCGCTTATCGGCAATTTCATTACATACTCCACAAGGCTCTCGTAATCAAAATTCTGTGAGCTGTCAAAATTTTGCATATGACAGCACATTTTTTTGATACGCTGCTGCGGGTTCATATTCAAAAGCTCCTCAAAAAAGAACTTGCCCGATTGAGCTTCGCCCATGAAGGTATACGGCATTATGAGCATTCTGGCAATGCTGCAATGAGTCGAAAGATCCTTAAAAAAGTATTGCAGTTCCGATTCGTCAACATGAACAGCTTCATCCAATTCTTTTTCAAATTCTATACCTTTGCGCAAAATTTCCTTAATTTTTTTTCTCAAATACGGGTGTCTCTCGCAAGCCTCCTGTTCATTAATATAGATTCTTTCTCCATTCGCCCTGCCGCTGAGGTAATCGAAAGTTTCAATCAGCGGTATAAGCTCCGTTCTGATTCCGTATGTGTTGCTCTGCATCGTATTCAGCACGAATCATCCTTTCAGTATTTATTCTTTCGTAAATGCCTGCCCAATCCGGCAATGCATTTCTCAGGCGCAACGGCAAAGTCAAGGTCAAATGCAATCACATCTGACCTTGAGCTTTCCGTCCCGCAAGTTCTTTTTTACTGTATATGACTGATGGAGTTCACTCTGCCTGTCTTGACTTCCGTCAGTTCAAAAGTGATGAACACTTCAGGCAGAAACCCCGAGAGCATGACGGAGTATCAGAATCGCATCCTGCGCATCCACCGTACCGTCTGAGTTAAAATCGGCTCGTTCAATTTGTTCGTCCGTCAGTGCCGCCAACCCCATTGTGTATCTCAGCACGATAATTGCATCCTCTAAGCCTATTGAATTATCTCCGTTCACGTCGCCGAGGGTTATGCCGCCGACAAAGCGCGCTATCAACTCCGGCTGTTCACACTCGGAAAACCAAGCCCAATTCGCCATATTGAATATTCCAAGTTCAAACTCCGGTTCGGATGAAACCAGAGTTCCGTCCGGGGTGTACCAGCCGACAAACTGAGCTCCCTCACTCGGTGTCGCAACTGCATTCGTGTAGCATACGCCGCCGACATAAGGTATTACATCCGAGAAGAAGCCCACATAGCCACTGCCTTCAGACATAAGATTGAAATCCACTCCATACCTTTCGGAACGCCAATGACTCTGTTCAAGCCTGTTGTTGGATGTGGCAAGCGTCCAGATGTTTCCGCAGCCGCTTATGTCAAGCTCGCTGAGACAGTTGTTTTGGCAGAATATCGAATCAATTCCATCAAGGTTATCAGGAAGAATCAGCGATGTAAGCATGTTATCATTGCATCCAATGGATCTGGCCGACGCCTCGCTTAAATCCAGTTCGGTCAGATTATTACCCATAACAACGATGTCCAAAAGGCCGGTGCAGCCCGTCAAATTGATTGCATCAAGACTGCATTCTTCCACCGAAAGAAAGTTCAAAGTATCGATGCCATGACAATCGAGCGCGCCGCTCAAATCCTGATATGAAAGATTCAGACCGTACAATTGCGTTCCTCTGTACATTTGTGCATCGAATGAAGTTATCCGGTTCCCGGGTGCGGTTATAAGTCCGATATTCGGGCAGTTTGGCAATTCCAGCTCTGTAAGAAGGTTGTAGTCGAAAGCAGCTATATAAAGAGCCGGAAGGTCTCTCACGTTTGCGGTGGAAATCTGATTATTGTTCAGTGTTAAAGTATTCAGTTCGTTGCAGCCGGACACATCAAAACCTGTGATCCTGTTCTCGTAAGCGGCAAGTGTATACAGTTTTGTACATCCGCTCACGTCAAGCTCGCCAACGACATCGGAGGCTTGGAAGTATACCGAACGCAAATGTCCGTCCGAAGTCCATATGCATTCCGTCGAATAGCCGTTGCTGTCTGTACCGGTCCATGTGGTGGGATCGTAAGGGGAATAGTTTTCGGAAATCTTGTTACCGTTCTTGATATTGTTCTCGTCCGCAATCTCCAAAAAATTACGGATTTTCCAATAATCATGCTCGTCATAGCCCTCCGGCGTTTCCCCAGCGCCTGTAACCGGAACGGCAGCCACGATGAACAACACGGTGAGCACAAGTGCAAAGATGCGTTTCTTCATAGTCTTTTTCCTCCATTCAACTCTGTTTTCATTTCAACGTCAATTGTTTGAAAAGACCGCACAGTGTCCTTTCATGTATTTCTGAGGCACGCGGAAGCTTGGTACAAAACGAAACGCCGTACGGCTATGTCTGCATGCTGTTGCCTCGAGGGAAATATAACCCTGACGGTTTAACGTATGCCACAGCTGCCGTCCCTCATGTACACATTATATGAGACATATTTGGGCATGTCAAGTTTTTTTGTTACATATTAATAATATATTTTTCTGGTGTCTCTGCGGTGTGCCGACCGCTTGTTTCCGACTTGGTTTTATCATGGCAATGGTTTATTCTTCACTTCCGATTCCCGATTTTTCATTACGAAGAAAAACACCAATCATTTATGTTGCTTTTTCAGTCCTCGTTCACAAGCATACTTATTGCAGCTATGACTTCTTCCAACGACTGTTTTTTCAGCGAGTAGTACGGTCGTCCGCTTTCTGCATTGCATTCCACAAGTCCAAGCGTTAAAAGTTTTGACATATGATAAAAGACTTTTTGTCTCGTCAATCCGAATTTATCGGCAATCTCGCCCCCGGACAATGACAACCCCGAACATTTATCATCATATGGGCAAGCTTGTGCAGGCAAAGTTTGTGAACACACGAATTGACCGCAATCGGAATTATTACAGTATCAACAAAAATTATATTAACCAATTGCTTGACGAACTGAAGGGCATTCTGCGCTGCTGACGGCAAGCCGCGGTTTTTAAACCGCTTTGAGCCGTGCGCCGAACAATTGAGCGCAAACCAAAATGAATTAAGCTGTGTGGTAACTCAGATAATGAGTGAGCAGGTTCAGACAGCCTGCTCACTCCCGGGGAGCGGGCTGCCTGTTCGCTCTCCGTTTTTTGTTATTGTTTTCAATTTCCGGTATCTTTTCGGATTTTCAGCACGAGCACAGTGTCAACTTCATCCGGCAATGCGTAAGTATAAACCGGGTTCGCGCCGAAACTTACAAGCGGTGTTTCCCGATACAGCACCGAATTCCATGCCTCCCCGCGGCGAAGTTCGCTGCCCGTTGCCGCAAGCCGCACCGACTCAAGCGCATCAGCCCGTATCCCGAAAAGCGGCAGCGCACCGAGGGCCGGCTCGAAAACATGCGCAAAAACCGTCCGAAATTGTTTATCCTCCCGCATTTCAAGCGGCTCCGTATATCTTCCCCATTCGGGTTTTTCAATTTCGCTGTGTCCGCAGTTGTAAATGCTGCATCCGTTTTTCGAAAGCCACGCGCCGACTTTCCGAAGCTCTTCAACCGCCGTTTCAGGGAAGTTTCCCCGTGCATCCGGGCCGACGTTCAAAATCATGTTTCCGCCCTTTGAAACGCATTCAACGAGCTTTTTTATTACGAGTGCTGCTGATTTATAGTTTTTGTCGCTTTCGCAATAACCCCAGTGATCGTTCAGCGTTGCGCAAAGTTCCCACGGAACGCGCTCCCCCTGCTCATCGAATATGCCGTGCGGCGGAATTATCTGCTCCGGGCTTACAAAATCTCCGCTGTACGGCAGAGGCGAGACGGTTGCAATGCTTCCGTATTTTTCGCCGGAACCTTCAAGCCTGTTGTCAATGCAGACATTCGGCTGATATTTACGCACCATTGAAATGAGGTCGGAAGCCCGCCATTTTTCGCCCGCCATATCATCATAGGAAAAATCGAACCAAAGCAGGTCAAGTTTGCCGTAGCCGGTGACGAGTTCCTTTACCTGCCCGTGCATGAAGTTAAGATAGTTGTCAAAATCAATTTGTTCGCCGCGGTATTCTTCGCGGCCGCGCATCGGGTGATGCCTGTCCGCATATTTCGGGAAATCCGGATGGCTCCAATCAAGCAGCGAAAAATACAGCCCTACGGCAATTCCTTCCGCACGGAATGCTTCCAGAAACTCACGCACAATATCCCGCCCGAAACGCGTGTTTGTGGATTTATATTCCGTCAATTTGCTGTCAAAAAGGCAGAAACCGTCGTGATGTTTCGCCGTTAAAACAGCGTATTTCATTCCCGCCTGCCTGCAAACCGATGCCCAGCGTTTTGCATCAAAATCAGTCGGGTTAAACTCATCAAAGTATTTTTTGTATTGCTGAACGCTCATTTTTTCATTGGACATCACCCATTCGCCCCTTGCGGGAATTGCATAAAGGCCCCAGTGGATGAACATTCCGAAGCGCATCGCGCAGAATTTCCTTGTTCTTTCGTAAATTTCCCGATTCATTTCCGTCTCCGTTCAAAAAATCCGATTTCGCAAACACTGTGTTTCGCAAACACTGTGTTTCGCAAACACTGTGTTTCGCAAACACTGTGTTCCCCGCGTTCCGGAGCATGTTATTTTGTTTTGCGAATAAGGTTTTCGGCGGGCTCGAACGAAAAATCCTTATCCAGCGGAAAGATCGGACGCGGAATATGCCTGTAGTCAAGGCTTGTCAAATCCTCGTTCGTGCTGCCCTTTGAAAGTGCCATAATGCTGCGTTTTGCATATGCTGCCTGCTGCGCGGTGAGATAACCCAGTTTGCATACCACAATCTGCATATCGGCAGGATTCCTTCCCAAATCGCCGAACACGGCCGGCAAGCCGTAACCGATATGGTTTTCGCTCAGCACAATATCAACCCCGCATGAGCGGAAAAGAGCAATATCGCCGACTCCGTGAAATTTATTCCAGCCTTTGATATAGGCGAGAACCGTTCCCTTCGCCGTAATCGGAACCGACGAGCTTCTGTCGAACTTTGCTCCGAAAGTCAACGTCAGCTCCTGCCCGACCTTGTCCCTGCAAAGAAGGGTTGCTTCCGGGTCGTAGATTCCGCCGAATACCACAGGCGTTTCAAGCTCGTCGGTACGTGGATCTTCCATTATGCGGCGCAGGAAGCCCGTGCAGTCCGATGTTGAACCTGCGGTGGGGTTATCTCCCGAATCCGAAAGATAAATCGGAAACGGACCGCCGGTTCGAACCCCTTCGAATGCCGCATCCAGAGCTTCCGCTTCGGAATATGTTTCCGTTTGAAAACAAAAATCATCGCGGCGCGCCCACAGTTTCTCGGCAAGGCGAATTGCGCATTCATCCGCAAGAGCCTGATTTTCTGCCGTGACGTACACTGCGGCAGAGCTGTTTTCATTGTCGCACCACGGAAAACCCATTAAATACGATGCCGCAAGAATGCCCGGCTCACGCTCCGCCGCCCTCGTTTTTTCGGCAAGCGAGCGCATGGGTTCCACCGTTGAAGAGGATTTTTCGCCCGCAACAAGGAAAGGAACGCGCACCCAAGCGGATTTCGCTTTCACTCCGCGTTCAAGGGCTGCAATCGTCATCTCGGCCGCCTTAACGCCCGTTTCGTATCTGTCCGTATGCGGTGCGCATTTAAATGCCGCAAACCCGTCGGCATTATCGTGCATACGCTGCGTCATTGTTGTATGTGTGTCGAGCGAACAGAAAATCGGAATTTCCGGCAGCGCGGCGCGAAGCTCCTCCAGAAGAAAGCCCTCCGCATCGCCCAAACCGTGAATATACATTGAGCCGTGCAATGCAAGTGCCGCCGCATCAAGCGGCTGCCTTTTGTTTTCCGCAACAGCGGTTTCGATAATCTCTTTTTTTATTTTGTTATAAAAATCAATATCAACCTCACCGTTCGGCACCGCGCTTGTGAAAACGGAAGGCACAACCTCGTATCCTGCCGCAAGCAGGGTCTTGATTATTCCCGTTGCGGCATCGTTTTCCTTGAATCTGTTGAAAATTTCCGCCCCGCGAATGACCGAAAATTCGCTTTCGCCCGCAATAATCGGATTGAACGAATTTGATTCATGGTGCATCGATGCAGTGAAAACCCGTTTCATACTTTTCTCCTTTACTCAATGTAATTAAATCCGTCGCATTGGACAACCATTGTTTTTCCGCACGTCAGTTTGCGGCTCAGTTCAAAATACCGTGATGTTGTTTCAACGATTGTTTTTTTCGCAGCATCCGCATCGTATGCGAACCCCGTCGGAAGGCAGGCCGCCGCTTCCTCCGCCGTTTTTGCAAAGCATCCGAAACGGCGATGAAATTCATGCTGCGCATAATAAATTTTGTACATTTCGAGCTTTATCTTCTCTTCCTCCGGCATCGGGCAGCTTTCACCGTTTTCGGTAAAAAAGACATATGCCCATGTTTCCGGGTAATGTATATCGATAAGTCCCGTTGCTGCCCAAACCCAGTTATCTTCGGGCAGGGGTTTTCCGTCCGTGCCTGTGCGTTTTGCATATTTTCCGTTGGCAACGTCAACCGTCCATTGCACGCGCGAGAAATTCATCCGCCAAACTTCACCCGTCGTCGGTGCATTGCGCACAGGATAGCAGCGTTCAAGTTCGGGAGGGTTTTTTTCTTTTGAGTAGGTTTCCGTCAATCCGGCGAACGGAATTTTAATTTCAACCGACCAAAATTTGTTGTCTGCCGCGGGATTGTTTACCTCTCCGGAAATCATGCAGGCGGTTTCAACCCCGGGCATGTTCCACGCAGTGACGGATCTTCCTCCGTTTCTGTACGGCATTGTAAGGAGCAAATCCCATTGCGTGTTGAACGCATTCATTTCAAGTTCCATGTAATTATGCGTCGATCCGCTCGGGTCAATAAAAACCTCGAAATCATTATCGTAATACATGACACTGTCGCGCTGTTTTATCGTTGCCCAGATTTCATTGCCTTCCAGCAGGGCGGCAATATAGAGGTTCCGCTCATCCCAGCAGATTTTTGCTCGGGTGCGGAAACGCGGCGTCGGAAAGTCACCGCCGCTGATATCAACAAAATCCTCGGTAAACGGCACATTATTCCAGAACGGTTTATTAATATTTCCGTCAAGCACAAATTCGCCCGCCGCTTTCGGGCAAAAGTATATCGGCGGCTGCGGCGCAAGGCGCGGCATAGGTACGGGAGCTTCAAACATGGACTCATCCTCCGTGCTGTTTTAAATCGGCTTAAAAAAAGAACCCGAATTCCCTTTGCGAAAGCCGAAATGTTTTTAATATTCCTTACAGAATTCTATCATCTGTCCGCATATGTGTCAACCGCGCCGAAGCTGCCCGCTTTGCAATGTTCGCAGCGTGCGTCATGCTCCGAAAGCAAAAAAGAGCCGAGGGGAAAGAAGTTCTGAGTCCGTTCCCCCGGCTCGGCGATATTTAACGGCTTCGGTCTTTTCAAAACTCAAACTGCGCAGAATCAATTTTGTCAAGTGACCGAGGCCTCCCGTTTTCCAGTTTTAAATCAAAAAAGTTTTGCAATTCGCGGAACTATTTTTTTGATTTCGGTGTTGGTTGTGTTTATGCACAGGTCGTAATTGAGCTTGTCTCCCCATTTTCTTCCCGTGTAGAACTCATAATATTTTGCGCGGTTGCGGTCGATTCGTTTGATTTGTTTGCGCATTTCATGGTCGCTTAAATGTTCGTTTTCGGGTGCTTTCAGTCGGCAGCGCGCAATTTTGCTTGCCATATCCGCATAAACAAAGATTTTGAGCGGATTTTTATCTTTTAAAATGTAGTCCGCGCAGCGGCCGACAAGCACACAGTCGGATTTTTCGCTCATTTCCGTCAAAATCTGTGCCTGCTGACAATAAATTTCCCGGTTCTGCTCCATAAGCGGATGCGGAACGGGACAAATGCTGTGCCCGATTGTTATCGGCATCAAATTCAACGGACGATGTTCAACAATTTGCTGCACATACTGCTCCGAAAGCTCCGTGCGCTTCGCGATTTCGGCAATAATTTCGCGATCATAGTATGCAATTCCAAGCTCTTCGGCAAGCCTTCGGCCAAGCTCACGTCCGCCGCTGCCGAATTCCCTGCCTATAGTGATGATTTTATTCATTCGATCGCCTCCTTTTCTTTATAAACGGCCGGAGGGCTGCAATGCCGCCTGCCCTGTCACGGAAGAACCGCGTTTGGCAGACCCGCAGTATCTCTCTCGTCACCCGCTGTTACATATATGATATTTTAACACATTTTCATGACATATGCAAGTGTTTTTTTATTCGTTTAAATTGAACTGACAAAAAAAGGCGCAGAATTTCCTGTTAAGGGCAATTGAACATTAATATCCTCGCCTTTTCCGCAAAAAAACGATCCCTCGGCACGCCCGCACCGAAAGATCGTTCACTGTTTGCTGATTCAATTTAATAAGCCGCCGCTCCGAAAACTCAGTCGTTTGCCTTCCTTGCGTTTTCATCGAGCACGGGCGAAGGAGTTGCTTCATCGCCCGAAACAGCAGTATCCGTAAGATTGGTTGAAGGGCGCAGTGTTGCTGCAATCCTTGCAACGGTGCCGTTTTCAACGGTGAGCCGAATTGCGGCAACATTGCCGAATACGTACAATCCATCCGAATCTTTTGTGCAGCCCGCTTCGGTGAGGATGTTTTCCGCCTCTTCGGATGTCATTCCGACTTTAACGCCGAGAGCATCGTATTCGGTTGAAGTAAAGCTGACCTCCGCCGTCATTGCCGCATCCTTAACATCAGGGAAGCCGCGCATGATCGCAACGCAACCATCCTCGCTTTCATAGCGTCTTGACGTTGTGTTCTTGCCGGAATATTTAAAACTCGGATTAATCATAACAGAGTAGAACAACCCGAGATCCGCAGGAAGATGACTCTTTTTGTTCAACGCGTCAATGTCTTTATCGCGGTAAGGAATCCAAACGCGTATGCTTGAAATATCGTTCTCTGTTTCGACGGCAAACGAAACAATGACTATGCCCTTGCGGAATGAAAACTCTCGGCTGTGCGGCAAACCGTCGTCAACGGGAGTTTCCTCATAAATCTGTTCATAGCCGGCCTCCAGCAGCTTTTCTTTGGCTTTGTCGATGCTGTTGCCGACGCTTATTCCGAGAACCGCACGGTCGGTGGTGTAGAGCGGCGTCGTTGAACCGTCCGCATTGCGAATGATGGTCTTGTTTGCGGCGCGAATCGTGAACCCGGTTGCGATAAGCTCCGTGTTTTTATCCGGTTCTCCGTACTTCAGTTCAAGAGTGCTCAGAGTGTACGTAATATCAAGATTATCCTTTGAACGGAAAATCTCCGCATGGTCGGGAATGCCGCCGTAGGATTCAAACTCCGAACCGAATGCCGCTTCCCTGGTGCCGAGCGGGTAGGGCATCCGCAGCGTTTCGTTAATCTGGCGAACCTCTTCATAGTCGTAGAGTCCGTTATTCTTTTCTGTCATTTTAACTTCATTCTTTTTGCAGCCCGTAATGCAAAAACATGCCGAAACAAGAAGCAGAGCAGCAAGGGCGAGTGAGATCACTCTGACGTTTTTTTTCATTTGGAGAAATCAACCTTTCCACCGTTAAATTGTGCGCCGCCGACAAAATTGACCCGTGAACGGGATTCGGACGTTTAAGCGCAGATTTCATGCACAGTATACTTTATTTTTAATAAAAAATCAACAACCAAAATCACCTCCGACGGGGCGCGCTGTTGGAAAGCGGACGGAGGTGATCACAGCATTATTCGCGGTGCGGATATGCACTTTTTACGGCGTATTCGGCACATCTCCCGTCGGTGCGGCTGTTTCCGTTATCGGGGCGGGAGTTGATTCCGGCTTCGGCTTTGTGTTTGATTTTTTCCATTTAACATAACCGAAAATTGCCAGTGCCGAAATAACCGCGGCGCAAACAAGCGCAGCAATGTTGGCGGCGCTGACCTTAATCATCGGCGGCTTTTCGGGAAGCAGATGCATCTTGTAAAGTGCCATTGAAATTGCACCAAGCCAAATCACAAGCACAACGGATTCCAGCGGGAACATTGCGGCGTTCTTAATGACGCGTGCAATCGTGATGAATTTGTACGGATCTACGCCGGTGACTGAATTATACAGCGTCATAACAAGCGGATTTACGATGAAGTTGCAAACAACAACGACCGCAAATCGCGAGGCTATTACGCGCCAGCTTGACAGCTTTGCGCGATAAAGGAAAAGGCCGAAAATGAAGCTGCTGAGCATTTCGACAAAGATAAACGGAAAAAAATAAGCTCCCGTCGGGAAAAGAACCGCTCCGATCGTGTCGCTTACCGCGCCTACCAAAAGGCCCACAAGCGGGCCGTAGATCATTGAACCCGCCGAGTTGACGATGAAATCAAAGCCGAAATTCAATGCCCCGGGTATGATAACAATTTTCACGGCCTTTACCGCAATGCGCATTGCAATGATGACAGCGGCAAAAACAAGCATTCGCCAGTTTTTGAATTCGCCTGCCGCGCAGCGCCAGAATTCCGGGCAGAACGGGTGACTGAAGATTGCTTTTGTGTTGTAAGGTCTGTTGTTTTTGTTGAACTGCTGTTCAACCGGTTTTAATTTTTGCATAAAAAAATCGAATCCTCCGTGTTTTAAACCGAGCATTCGTTGTTACCGGCGCGGCAGCCTGCCGCTCGCCCCGGAGCAGCCGTGAAAACAAAATTTTCAATCCGTTTTCGAAAGCCGAAAGCCTATGTAACAGCGGGATGCGGCGACAGCACAGCAACAAACATTCTGCGCACGGCACAGCATTCTTTGCCTTGTATTTGCCGAACGCACATGAGTTTTCGTCCGGGAATCAACTCCCTGTATCCCCGGCACTTGTCAACTCACTGCCACCTACTCTGTTTTGACCATTGTAGCAAAAAAATGGGCTGATTACAACCGCCGAAGTCACATTTTTGCCTTTTCTGCAAAATATATCTTTTCTTGTCTTTTTCAATCGTGACCGCACTCTGCCCAAACTATTCAGCCTGTACGGCAATTCACCGCCTGCACGGTTTCATTTTTTTCACAAAATTACACTTTATCCCGTTTTTGTGAAAAAATATCAACGTTTCGCCCGCAAATTTTCAATTTTTTTGTTTCCCTTTTCGCGAATTTGATGTTATAATGTATACGGAGAGAATTTCACCGCACCGCTTGTGCGGCAAAGCTTTCCGCATTGATCTATTACTTAAACGAAAGGGCCTTCGCGTACGGGCATCATCCCGCGGAGTACCGGTGTCATCATAATGAATGTTTGCATATTCGGCGCGTCAAGCAGCAACATTCCCGAGTGTTATATCGAATTTGCCGAAAAGCTCGGGCATCGTCTTGCATCTGACGGTCACGGTATGGTTTTCGGCGCAGGGCGAACCGGGCTTATGGGTGCGGCTGCCCGCGGCGCATATTCCGCAGGCGGAAAGATCATCGGCGTAATTCCCGAAAAGCTCAATATTCCCGGGATTTATTTTGAACACTGCACTGAACGCATTCAAACCGCAACAATGCACGAACGCAAACAGCTTATGGAAAGCCGAAGCGATGCTTTTGTTGCTCTCAGCGGCGGTTTCGGAACGCTTGAAGAACTTTTGGAGGTTTTGACGCTGAAACAGCTCGGCTATCACAACCTGCCCGTAATTATTGTCAACATCAACGGGTTTTACGATCCGTTGATTGCTCAATTCGAGCGTTGTGTTGCGGAAGGTTTTACCGATAAGCATTTCATGAATCTTTTTTGTTCCGTCACCTCAATCGAGGCGGTTGCAGAGGCTCTTGCCCTTCCGCCCCGCGAAATGCCGGACAAGATTCAAAGTGTGCTTTCCGATTCCGAAAAAGATGCCGCGCGGCGGCAGCCGAGTCCCGATGCTTGATAATTCGATTAAGTGTTTGCGGATTCGTTAATTTAATGTTTTGTACAGGGATTATTTATGTCTGATATTCAAACTGAGGCTCCCTCCTCCGGCGGCGTGATGGTTTGTGTGACCGGCCAACGTTCATGCGAACGACTCATTAACCACGGTGCAAAACGCAAAAAGGATGATCAAAAGCTTTTCATCGTCCACTGCGTACAGACGGGACACAATTTCATGAACACGACCTTTGAGGCTGATGCAATCGAATACCTGTTCACCTGCGCCTTGCTCGTGAACGCGGAACTTACGATTCTTCGTGCCGACAGCGTTATGGATGCATTGGTCGATTTTGCCGTTGAACACAACGTTTCTGTTATCGTTCTCGGGGCATCTCCGCAGGACGGCGCAGACAGTTTTGCGGACAAGCTTGCGCTCCGCCTTCCGGATGTTGAGCTGGATGTTGTGCGTGCTGCCCGCGATCGATAATCGATATACGGAATTAAAAATTATTATATCTTAATAACATAGGTGGTGACTGCAATGAAATACACTTTCTCCTTCTTTATTCTGTCTCCGAAAAAGAGACCTTCCTGCTGCATAAAAGCTTGTGAAGCAAAAACATGCGGCGAAATAAAAAAATGAAATTTATGCGACCGCCGATCCGCATTCCGGGCGATCACTGAATTTACTAACCGAAAGGACAAAAACAACATGGAACTCGATATTATTGCCGCAAAAGATTTTATCGCGGGCAAATTCCGCAACGCGGGAGATTTCGATTTTATTCCCGATGAACAGCTGGAGGAAATCATCTCTGCGCTTGTTGCCATTGACGACGAATATCTCAGAAAGATTGCTGAAGACGATTCGCCCTATGATGAGGAATATGTTTACGAACATATGCTCAAATCCGTTTCGTCGAAATTCAGCAGGTATCAGACTTATCTGATGCGCCTTGTGGACGATTATATGGATTTCATGGAGCAATACCTTGTGTCCATTGACGCCGTTGAATGGGAATAATCCGCCGATTTCAATAAGGTTATTTCGCATAAACCAAAGCAGTTCGGCCGCTGCGGCATTTCCGGTGCGTTAAGCGCTGCATTCGGCTGCGGCTGCCGCTCAAGTTTGATAAGAGTTTTTGATATGAATATTCGTTATAAATCGTTGACTATCCGCGATGCGACCTCTGCGGACAGTGTTCAGCTCGCTGCCTGGTGGAACAGCGGGCGTATTATGGCGCACGCAGGTTTCCCGAACGGGCTCAAAACAACCGCCGAAAAAATAGCTTCCGACATTTCAAACAGCACCGGGTGCCACAGGCTGATTTTGGAACAATACGGAAAGCCGATAGGCGAAGCAAGTTATCGTACCGTCCCCGCCGAGGCCGACGAATCCGAACAACAGCCCGGCTCCTCTGCCGCCGCTGCCGAAATCGGAATCAAAATTTGCGACTTTACAAAACAGGAACAGGGTCTGGGAAAAATCTTTCTGACAATGCTGATAAGCGAACTCTTCCGCCTTGGCTATGCAAAAATCGTTTTGGACACGAACCTGCGCAACAAACGTGCTCAGCATGTTTATGAGCGCCTCGGTTTCCGCAGGCTTCGCGTTAACGTCAATTCATGGGTAAATCAGCTCGGTGATTTGCAATCCTCCGTGGATTATGAATTGAACAGAAACGAACTGAACTGTTTCTATTGATTGAGCTGCATAAGCTGCAATTGAATTGATGATTTGAATGCTGAGCCGGCTTTTTTTGCCGCATGTTCGAACGAATTGAGCTATGCGGCTTTTTTCGTGCATATAGTTTACCATGATGGGATTCTTTTTTGCAGTAAGCTGTATCATCGGCATAGTTCTTTGCTGTTTCGGCGGCAGCGGCAGCACAGCATTGGACTGTCTGCTTGCGGGCGCGGATTCCGCGGTTGAGCTTTCAATATCGCTTGCGGGCGCGTATCTGTTGTGGATGGGGCTTATCAATGTTGCTTCCGAAGCAGGACTTATCGAAAAACTTGCGGCGCGAATGCACAAGCCGCTCCGCCTTTTAATGCCCGATGCAGGTGATGCCTCCGCCTCCGTGACGCTGAACCTTGCGGCGAATTTTTTCGGACTCGGCAACGCCGCAACACCTTTCGGACTTGATGCAATGAAGCGCCTTAACGCCGTAAATCCCGATAAGCAGAGTGCAAGCAATGCGATCTGCATGTTTCTTGCGCTCAATGCCTCTGCAATTGAGCTTATGCCGACCGGTGTCATCGCTGTTCGTATTGCATGCGGGTCCGCAAATGCCTATGACATTGTTCTTCCAACGTTTATTTCCTCGGTTTTTTCTGCTGCCGCTGCAATTCTTGCCTGCAAATTTTTCGAATCGGGAGCGGGTGTGAAATGAAATATGTGATTCCGATACTCGTTGCCGCGCTGCTTGCATATGCCCTGATTCGCCGTGTGAACCCATATGAGGCCTTTATCCGCGGTGCGGCCGATGCCGTGCCGACGCTTCTTCGCGTTTTGCCCGCCCTTGCCGCAATGCTCGGCGCAATAACGCTTCTTCGCGGATGCGGTGCGCTTGACGCTCTCGGCAATTGGCTTTCGCCCGTTTTTGAAAAAATCGGCATTCCCTCCGAGCTCACGCCGCTGATTTTGCTTCGTCCTTTTTCCGGAAGCGCTTCCCTTGCGCTTCTCGGTGACACGCTTACACGGTACGGTGCGGACAGTTTTGTCGGCCGTGCTGCTTCGGTCTGCGTCGGTTCAACGGAAACCATATTCTACACACTGGCTCTGTATTGCGGTTCCGTCGGCATCTCCAAAACCCGTCATGCCCTTCCTGCCGCGCTTGCGGGCTGCACGGCGGGTGTTGTTTCCGGAATACTTCTTGTTCGAATAATGTAACGGATTAATGCAGCCGAAGTCATTCAGGTCACTTGAAATTCTGCACAAGTATGTTATAATGTATCCGATTCCGAAAAGGATGGTGATTCTGATGAAAATTGATGTTATAACTTATCGAGACAAACTGTACGACAATATGCTGAACGGACACACGGTTATTGTTATCGATGTTCTCCGCTGCACAAGTGCGATTATCGCCGCGCTTGACAACGGCGCCGCAAAAATCATTCCCGCGGTCGAACCCGGCGATGCCACGGCATACGCAAACCGCATCGGTATCAAGGACTGTATCCTCGGCGGTGAACGCGGGTGTTTGATTCTGCCCGGATTCAACGTCGGCAACTCTCCGTTCGAATACAACCGCGAGACTGTCGGCGGCAAAACCGTCATTATCAGCACTTCAAACGGCACGGCCGCCATCTGCGGAGTTCGCAACGCGCGGCATATTTTTCTCGGTGCACTCAGCAACTGTTCTGCGGCTGCAAGAAAGGCTGCCGGTTTCATGGACGACATTCTGATTGTCTGTTCCGGAACGAACCGCATGATTTCCGCCGATGATCTTTGCGCTGCCGGTGCAATTATCAATCGTTTGCGTTCGCTTTGCAGCAATCTCGAGCTTACGGATATTGCACTTATCTGTGAGCATCTTTACAACAGCTTTAAAAGCGGAACTTTCGATTTGCACAAAACGTTTCACTGCGCCCGTCTGATTTCTCTCGGATTTGAGCGCGATGTTGATTACTGTCTTTCGGAGGACTCAACGGACTGTGTCCCCGTCTATGCAAACGGAATAATAACTAAATAATTTCTGTTTTAATTTCACTCTCCGTAAACGTCGCTTTATGCGGCGTTTTTTTGCAGTCGAACAATGCCGCTGTACAAAGCGAAAATACTCCCTGCGAAACATATGTTTCCCGTGAAACATACCTTTCCGGCACTCCTTTCGTCCAATGCCCTGTTTGAGGCATTTGTTTCCCGTGAAACATTCCGACCGCTGCATATAACGAATCGGCAAATCCGATAGTTCGGGAGAAAAAGCCGACAATTTCAATAAAAAAATCGTATTCGGCATTGCATTACCGGCAAAAAATGTGTATAATATGCTTAAAACAACATGTGCGGAGGTTCATAATGGCAAAATTCATAGCCATCGCAAATCAAAAAGGCGGCGTCGGCAAAACAACAACCGCCGTTAATCTTGCTGCCTGCGTTGCACAGCATGGAAAACGCGTACTTCTTGTTGACATCGACCCGCAGGGCAATGCAACAAGCGGCGTTGGTATTGACAAAGACGCATGTGAGTACAGCGTCTACGATATGCTTATCAACGGTGTTAATGCCGAAAAAATAATTGTAAACACAAAAATTCCGACTCTCAAAGTTATCCCGTCCCGAATCGAGCTTGCAGGCGCGGAAGTTGAGCTTGTGAGTCTTATGGCGCGTGAACAAAAACTTAAAAATTCGCTGCGCGGAATCCAGCATGAGTTTGATTATATCTTTGCGGACTGCCCTCCCTCGCTGGGTCTGTTAACGCTTAACGCTCTTACGGCAGCAGACACGCTGCTTGTTCCCATTCAGTGTGAATACTACGCTTTGGAGGGACTTTCTCAGCTTATGAACACTGTTCGTTTGGTTCGCATGAACCTGAACCCGGTGCTTGATGTTGAGGGCGTTGTTATGACCATGTACGATAAGCGAACAAATCTGTCCGGACAGGTCGTAGGCGAAGTTAAAAAATTCTTCAGAAATAAGGTGTATGAAACGATTATTCCCCGTTCCGTGCGCCTCGGCGAAGCCCCGAGTTTCGGCCTTCCGATAACGCTCTATGATGCAAAATGCAATGCAGCAAAAGCCTATATCAGCCTTGCGGAAGAGCTTATCGAATGCGACAATGAATAATCGGCAATTAAACAGATAATGCAAAATAATGAGAAACGGAGAAAATTAACGTTATGAAAGGACTCGGAAAAGGGCTTGATGCACTTCTCGGCGGATACGAAGAGCCCAATGAAACCGCCGTCAGCACTCTGTCCGTGTATCTGATAGATAATAATTCGGATCAGCCTCGAAAAAAGTTTGACGAAGCGAAGCTTGTCGAGCTTGCAAACAGCATAGCGCAGCATGGTATCGTTCAGCCTATTATCGTTCGCAAAGTCGGCGAGAGATATTCAATCATTGCAGGTGAACGCCGTTTCCGTGCCGCACGCCGCGCAGGACTGAATGAAGTTCCCGTGATTGTCCGCGAAATGGACGAACAGCAGGTTTTGGAAGTATCTCTGATTGAAAATCTTCAGCGTGAAAATCTGAACGCACTTGAAGAGGCCGCAGCCATCCGAACACTTATGGATGAACATGACCTGACGCAGGATGAAGTTGCAAAGCGTCTCGGAAAATCCCGCCCCGCCATTGCAAATGCGGTTCGCCTGCTCAGTCTTCCGGAGGAATTGCAGGCACTTGTGCTTGAAGACAAGCTCTCCGCCGGGCATTGCCGCGTGCTTGCCTCAGTGCCGGACGAGGAGCTGATGATTAAACTCGCCGGTCTTGCCGCGGCGGAAGGTTGGTCCGTGCGCGAAACCGAACGCCGGGTTGCCGACGCACTGGATGCAAAAAAACTTGAAAAACGCCAGCCGAAACGCGAAAAGCTGTCAACCGACATGAAATCCGCACAGGACAGCCTGCGCGAGCATCTCGGAACGAAAGTGCGCTTCCGCGGCGATGAGAACAAGGGTAAAATAGTCATTGAATACTACAGCAAAGACGAGCTTGCGGGCATTTATGACAGAATTATGGGCAACTGAGAGGAAATCGGAATGTATCTTGCAGATGGTTGGAAAGACTATGAAATAATTGATGCCGGGAATGACGAAAAACTCGAACGCTGGGGCAAAGTCATACTGCTGCGCCCCGATCCGCAGGCAATTTGGCCGATGAAATCCGCCGGCTATTGCGATGCGCATTATATTCGGTCCTCAACAGGCGGCGGTGCGTGGAACTTCAATCGCACATTGCCGGAAAGTTGGGTCATCAATTACCGCGACCTCAGTTTTATCGTTCGCCCGACGGGTTTTAAGCATACCGGTCTTTTCCCCGAACAGGCGGTTAACTGGGATTTTATGCACAATTATGTGGATAAATATGTGAAAAAAACCGGCCGCCCCTTCCGCGTGCTGAATCTTTTTGCATACACAGGCGGCGCAACATGTGCCTTGGCAGCCGCAGGAGCGGAAGTTGTTCACGTTGACGCTGCAAAAGGCATTGTAGCATGGGCAAAAAATAATCTTGCTCAATCAGGACTTGCCGACAAACCTGTTCGGTTTATCGTTGATGATGTAATGAAATTTGTTCTCCGTGAGCAGCGGCGGGGGCGTTTCTACGAAGGTATCCTCATGGATCCGCCCAGCTACGGCAGAGGACCCGACGGCGAAATGTGGCGCATTGAAGCCAACCTCTATCCGTTGGTTCGTGAATGCGTATCTCTTCTCAGTCCCGATGCGGGTTTTTTCCTTATCAACTCATACACAACGGGTCTTGCTCCTGCGGTAATCAAAAACGTTCTGACGACTGCGCTTGACGGGCGCGGCGGAGTCTGCGACGCACAGGAGATCGGCTTGCCGATAACGCACGGCGGCCTCGTCCTCCCCTGCGGCTGCACGGGCAGATGGTACCGCGAAGTATAGAGTTTACCGTTATTTTTTGCATACCGCAATGAAAAACAAAATTAAAATTATCTATGAGGACAACCATCTTCTTGTCTGCGAAAAACCTGTGAACATGCCCGTCCAGGCGGATTCATCAGGCGATGAGGATTTGCTTTCGACCGTTAAAGCGTACATCAAAGAAAAGTACAGCAAACCCGGCGAGGTCTATCTCGGGCTTGTTCATCGGCTTGACCGCCCCGTAGGCGGCGTAATGGTTTTTGCGCGAACAAGCAAAGCAGCCGCGCGCCTTACCGAAAGCTTTAAAAATCGAAAAACAAAAAAACGTTATGCGGCGATAGTTTCAGGTTCTCCGTGCAGCAGTGCGGAACTTGAATGCGACTTGCTGCGCGATGAACAAAACAACATATCAAGAGTGGTTCGGCCGAACACACCCGGCGCAAAAACCGCAAGTCTCGAATATGTTTCGACAGTTACAAAAAATGGTTTCACGTTGCTTGATGTCCTGCTTCATACCGGTCGGCACCACCAGATTCGGGCACAATTGGCGTGGAGCGGCTGCCCGATTTTCGGTGACCAACGCTATAATCGCGCCGCGCGTGTCGGTCAGCAGATCGCACTCTACGCCTACAGTCTGACAATCGAACACCCTACCCTGCGAGAAAGTATGACTTTCACCTGCATTCCTCACGGAGCAAAATTTGATGAATTCTCCGATGAATGTGCCGCGCTTGCGGCCGGCGTGCGCTGTGCCTATATCGATAATAACCTGATTTGTGTTAATAAAAGTTCAGGTATCTCATGCACTGTTGAGGATGGCGGCAGCGATACACTTGAAGCACGGCTGAATTCTGCATTCGGCAAAGTCTACCCTTTGCACCGCCTTGATGCGCCGACGAGCGGATTGGTGCTTTTTGCAAGAAACGCGAAAACAGCTGCCGTCCTTGGGGAAGCAATACGCCAGCGTAAAATCAAAAAGTTTTATCAGGCCGAAGTTTTCGGCGCTCCACCTGCCGCATCGGGGAGCCTGCGGCTTTTCGGCAGAAAGGATTCGGAACGCGCATTTGTTCAGGTGTTTACCAAACCTGTTTCAAATTCATTCGAAATGAATACCGATTACAGGCTGCTCTCATCGAACGGCGGAACGAGTACACTTGAACTGCTGCTGATTACGGGTAAAACGCACCAGATTCGCGCCAGTCTTGCGCATATCGGCTGCCCGATCATCGGAGACGACAAATACGGCGATCGTGTCGGGAACCGCAGCTTCCCCGCCGGTCTGCGGCTGACAGCAACGCGCATCGTTTTTCCGAATAAGCTTGACGGGCTTGAATACTTATGCGGCAAATCAATTGAAATTGAACCGCCGTACAACACACAATTGATAAAAAATCAGCTTTAGGACTGTTGAAATGTCTAAATCCGCTGTTTCACAAAAGCATTGTTTCACGTGAAACATTATCGGAACAGCAATTTCGACAGCGAAAAGAGGAATATTATGAATTTTTACTCCGGTGATTATGATATAATTGTTGCGGGAGCAGGCCACGCAGGCGTCGAGGCCGCGCTTGCATCCGCACGAATGGGCAAAAAAACACTGTGTCTCTGCCTGAACCTTGATTCCGTGGCACTTTGTGCCTGCAACCCCGCCATAGGCGGAACGAGTAAGGGACACCTTGTGCGCGAAATTGATGCACTCGGCGGCGAAATGGGACTTGCGGCGGATGAAACTTTTATTCAAATGCGTATGCTGAACCTTGGAAAAGGAGCTGCTGTTCATTCACTTCGCGCGCAGATTGACAAAAACCGTTATCATATGCGAATGAAGCAGGTACTCGAAAGCGAACCCAATCTGACGCTCAGACAGGATGAATGCGCCGAAATAATTGAAAAGAACGGAAAAATTGCCGGAGTTGTCTGCTCGGGCGGAACCGAATACTCCTGCCGTGCGGTCATAATTTGTACCGGTGTGTATCTGCGCAGCCTGATTCATATCGGAGAGCAAAGCGTCAAACAGGGACCTTCCGGGCTCGCACGTTCAAACAGCCTTTCAAGCTCACTCAAAGAACTGGGCTTTAACCTTCGCCGATTCAAAACAGGGACTCCCCCGCGCGTCAGCAGAAACAGCCTTGATTTCACGAAAATGGAAGAGCAGTTCGGCGATGTTCCGATTCCGCATTTTTCCTTTCTGACGGAAGAACAAAAAAAGGAACAACAGTGCTGTTATCTGACCTATACGAATGCCGAAACACACCGGATTATCCTTGATAACCTTGAACGTTCGCCGATGTTCAGCGGAAAAATACACGCCTCTCCAACGCGTTATTGTCCGTCAATCGAGGATAAGCTCGTTCGTTTTCCAAACAAGGACAGACATCAGCTTTTTATTGAACCCGAAGGAAATCAAACGAACGAAATGTACGTTCAGGGTTTTTCGACGAGCCTTCCCCGCGATGTTCAGCAGCTGTCGCTGCGCACCCTTCCCGGGTTTGAAAACTGTGAAATCATGCGTTACGGCTATGCAATTGAATATGACTGTATCGACCCGACCGCACTTGCTCTTACACTCGGTGCAAAGGATGTTCCGGGACTGTTCTTTGCAGGTCAATTGAACGGTTCAAGCGGTTATGAAGAAGCAGCGGCACAGGGTCTGCTTGCCGGAATTAATGCTGCGCTGTATGTTTCGGAGGAACCGCCGCTCATTCTTCGCCGTTCCGATGCCTATATCGGAGTGCTTGCGGATGACTTATCAACAAAAGGAACAAACGAACCATACCGAATGATGACAAGCCGCGCTGAGTACCGCCTGCTTCTGCGGCAGGATAACGCCGATCTGCGGCTTACCGAACTCGGACGGCGAACAGGGCTCATCAGTGACGAACGATATGCGCGTTTGATGCGAAAAAAGGAGGAAATTGCAGCTGCAAAACGTGCACTTGAAGCTACCGTTCCTCCGACCGAAACACTGAACCTGCTGCTTGCCTCGCGCAATGAAAGTCCCGTTATCACCGGAGTGCGGCTCGGTACGCTCTTAAAACGCAAAAACATCTGCTACACCGATTTGCTTGAACTCTGTCCCGATTTGCCGCCGCTTTCCGATGAGGCACGCGAACAGATTGAAATTGATGAGCATTACGGCGGATACATCGAAAAGCAAAATGAGCATATTCGGCGTTTTGAAAATCAAGAAAACATGCTGCTTCCACCTGATTTCGACTATGAGTCAATAAACGGTCTTCGCCTTGAAGCGCGCCAGAAACTGACGGCAATGCGCCCGGCAAACCTTGGTCAGGCAAGCCGAATTTCCGGAGTCTCGCCCGCAGATATTGCGGTTCTGATGATAAAACTGAAACAGAACGGGCAAAACAAGGCATATTCCGAAAATGAAACAGTTACGGAGGACAAAAAAATATGAAACAACAAGTTGAAACCGACAGCCCGCTTATGAGAAAACTGATTCGGGAGTATATCCCGCAGGCAAACGAGCACTGTCAGAATCAGTTTGTTCGCTATTACGAACTCCTTATTGATTACAACAACCGAATGAATCTGACCGCAATTACCGATCCGTTCGGAATTGTTCAGCGTCATTTTGCCGACAGTCTTCTCGGCGAAAAGCTGATTCCGAACGGTTCAAAATGCATTGACGTCGGCACAGGTGCGGGTTTTCCCGGCATCCCGCTGCTTATCATGCGCCCCGATATAGAGCTTACCCTGCTTGATTCGCTTAATAAACGCGTTGCTTTTTTAAATGACGTTGCCGCGGAACTGTCCCTCCCCTGCTCCGCCGTTCATGCGCGCGCAGAGGATGCCGCTCAAAGTGTTGAACTGCGCGAAAAATTCGATATTGCGCTGACCCGTGCTGTTGCAAACATCGGCACAATCGCCGAATGGACGCTCCCATTTCTGAAAAACGGAGGATATTCGCTGATGTACAAAGGCCCCGGGGCCGCCGAAGAGCTCAAAGCGGCCGAGTCCGCACTGAAATGCCTTAACGGAACAGCCGAAATTCGAGAAATTGACACTGAATGGGGAGCGCGCTCACTCGTTCTGATAAAAAAACACGGAACAATGCCCAAAAAATACCCGCGACGCCCGGGTGTTGCCGCAAAAAATCCGCTCTGAGGTTATTCGCAAACCACTAATTGGTTTTAACGGTCAGCTCGTTTTTGGGCGAAATTATCCACAGTTTCGCAATAAAATGTGGATAATTTTCAAAGTTTTGCACACAGGAGGGAAATATGCCTGCAAAAGTCAATTTCATCATCGGACGCGCCGGAACGGGAAAAACACATAGAATATATTCACATATTGTCCGCAACGAAAAAGCAGCAAAACGTTCTGTTCTCATAGTTCCCGACAGGGCAACGTTCGAAACCGAACGTTCGCTTTCCGAATATATCGGAGGCGGCATTCTTTACACATCCGTTCTGTCGTTCACAACGCTTGCACGCCGTGTACTGACCGAAACGGGAAACCGAAAAACCTTTCTGTCCTCGCAGGGGCGGCAAATGCTCGTTCGCCGCATTGTTGACGAGGCAAGCAGCGAACTCACCGCATTTTCACGCGTTTCAAAACACAGAGGATTTTCAAAGGAATGTGATGAAATAATACTTAAATGCAAGCGATTTTCGATTACGCCGGATGATTTATTATCCGCAGACAATCTTCCTGCGCGCTTGCGTGAAAAACTGTCGGATTTCGCCTTGATTTACAGAAAAACAAATGAATATACCGAAGGCAGATATATTGACGGCGAAGATTTGGTGAATTCTCTGACAGAACGACTTCCCCGTTCTTCCGTAGTCGGTACGGACGTTTTTATTGATGCGCCGGATATGCTGAATTCGCAGATAATCGGCATAATTAAAGTCTTGTTTTCCGTTGCGGCATCAGTCACAATCACATTTCGAATTGACATAACGGGAAGTGCACCCGACAGAAGAATATTTGAGTCGGATTTTGACGCATACCGCAAGTTAACGGCAATTGCGGGCGAAATGAAATGCGAAACAAATGTTATTCGAATGCAGGACAAAATGCTGCACCAAACCGGTGCGCTTCTTCATCTTGAAAAAAATTTATTCGCTTTTCCCTACCGAATTTTTTCTGAATCCTATCCCGACGAAACAGCGAATTCCATCGAAATTCACTCCGCATCGGACCGACGACAGGAAGTTCGCGCCGCCGCAGAAGCGATTCGGAACGCCGTCAAAGACGGTATGCGTTTTCGCGATATTGCGGTTGTGCTTGGCGATCCCGACGGATATTCAACAACAATACGGCGTATTTTTGATGCATATTCAATCCCCTATTTTATGGATTCAAAGCGCCCGATTTCATCCCATCCGATTTCCGAATTGCTGCTTGCCGCGCTCCGCTGCGCGGAAAAGAATTTTCGCAGCGAAGATTTTATTCGCGTTTTTAAAACAGGGCTGACCACCCTGTCAAATGACGAATGCGACAGACTCGAAAATCATATTCTGAAATTCGGATTGAACGGAAGCAGGCTTTATGATGATGCGCCGCTGAGTGAGTTTTTAAATGTGGAAATCGATGAAAGCATCGAAGAATCAAGAAGAACAGTTGCAAAACCCCTGGTTGAACTTAAAGCGGAGCTTTCGACGGGCAAAGATGCACGCACAAGAATCAAAGCGCTTTTTAGCTATCTTACAAAATTAGGTATTGCAGAAAAACTTCAGCAATATTGTGAAGAGCTCGCCGAAGCGGGGCAGTTGGATTCCGCCGTCGAAAATCGGCAGATTTATGATACAATTATTGAAATGTTCAATCAATTGTTTGCAATTCTTGATGACGAGGTGATAAGTTTAAGCAAGTTCTCGTCAATCATTGAAGAAGGATTGATGAGCTATTCAATCGGCATTATCCCCACCACGCTTGATCAGGTAATCATCGGTGATATGGATAAAATTCATGTTTCAAAGTGCAGATTCTTGTTGATACTCGGCATGAATGAGGGGCTTGTTCCGAAAGCAAAAGCCGATAATGCAATACTGAACGACAGTGACCTTCTGCGCATGAAAAATGCCGGCATTACCGTTTGGGACAGCACAAAAAGCATGAACGGCTCTGAAAATTTGCGTGTATATTCAGTAATCTCAAAAGCAACGGACATGCTTCGTTTTTCGTACAGCAATGAAATCGGTTCAACCGCCGCCGCACCTTCCGGGATGATCAGCCGCCTGCGCAGGATCTTTCCCAATGCAAAGCAAACATCAACCGCTTCATTAAACCATGCCGGTGAAACGGACGCGGCGGCATTTGCCGAACTTGCATCGGGCATAAGAAACATGATTGACAGCGGCGAAATCAATGAAAGCCTGAACAGTCTGTACTCACATTTTTCGGGCAGTGAAAGCTATTTTTCGCGTCTCGATATGCTCGATAAAATGTTTTTCAATGATAACTCCCCCGCTGCGCTCGGAAGTGAAACGGCCATGCGGCTCTACGGAAGGCAGCTGATGGGCACCGCAACACGGCTTGAAACATTCAATCAATGTCCGTTCCGTTATCTGATACAGTTCGGAATGCGTCTTAAGGAGCGGCCGCAGCGAACGGAAAAAGCGAATGACCGCGGCAGCTTCATTCACGAAGCATTTGATAAATTGATAAAGGAATATTTGAACAGTAACTGCGATTTTTCAACGATTTCCGCAGCAGATATCCACGAAAAGCTTGAACGGATTCTTCCGCCCATGATGATCGAACACAATAACGGAATTTTGCTTGATTCTGCCAGAATGCGGGCGGAATTTCAGCGCATTGCCGAGCTTGTTGAAACTGCCGCTCTTGCTGTCGTGAAACAAATCAACGCAGGCAAATTTCGACCGTTTGCAAGTGAAGTCAATTTCGGCCACGACAACGATGCCTATCCGCCGCTGCGCATTCAAGCGGAAAACGGCGTGACCTACAGCATCACGGGCATTGCCGACCGCGTTGACAAATACGTTTCACCGTCAAACGAAGAGTTTATTCGCATAATTGACTATAAAACATATGGTCAAACATTTGACTATACCGAACTTGCAAACGGGCTGCGCATTCAATTGCCGCTGTACGCTTCCGCAATGCAGAACGCAATGCGGAAAGAAACCAATAACCCGCTCTTCACAGCAGGAATGTATTATTTGCATATCGGCGACGCACAGGCAAGTGAGGGCATCAACGAAGACAAAGCGGAAAATGAAATTCAACGCAGTTTCAGGATGAACGGTTTGACATTAAATGATGAAAACATACTCGAAGCAATGGATTCCGCTTTTCCGGGAAGCTCCGATGTGCTGTACGGTGTACGTTACTCAAAAAAGGAAGGCATGTTTAAGGGCAGCCTTGCGGATGAGGATGAAATGGAAGAAACCCTTGAATTTGCAAAAAAAATTGCAGGAAAAACACTTCGTGCAATTATGCGCGGACGGATAGAGGTCAGTCCGACGGAGTATCACGGGAAAACAGCATGTAAATACTGTCCGTATATAAGTATCTGCTGTTTTGACACCACCGCCGGCTGCCGCTACAGGCGGCCGCGTGCGGTTGACGCCGATAAATTCTTCGGAAGAGAAAATAAATGAAAGAATTAAAATGCCTAATTTCAATTACAAGATAATTATAGTTATTTACATGGTCATAATGTCGATAATCGGTTTTGCGTCCATGGGAATCGATAAAAAACGGGCAATCAATAAAAAATGGCGCACCCCTGAAAAAACGCTGTTTATCATTGCGTTCCTCGGCGGTGCAGCCGGTTCAGTACTCGGTATGCGTATATTCAAGCATAAAACGAAGCACATGAAATTTGTGATTTTTATGCCGCTTTTCCTCGTGCTTCAAATCGCGGCACTGCTTTTTATTTGCATTGTGTATTAATTTTCAATGCCGCATACGGGAACGCTTATTCATCCGATAATTCAAGAGCGAGCCTGTACGCCTCGTTTTTCGGAACGTTCAAAATGCTTGAGGCGATTTTTGCCGTGTTTTTTGCACCGATTCCGGCATTCAAAAGAATACCGACAGTTTCGCGCAGTTTTGTATTATCGGCTGCAATATTATTATCACATGGAGAAATTACAATAACGCACTCCCCTTTGGGTTCATTTTCCGCAAACCGTGCGGCAAGCTCCGCCGCCGTTCCGCGTATGACCTGTTCAAAAGTCTTTGTGATTTCCCGTACCAATGCGCATTCACGATTCGGAAAAAGTTCAGAAAAATCAGCAAAAGTTGCAGCAACACGATGTGGGCTTTCATAAAGAACAACCGTTGCTTCGCTGTTCTTTATCCTTTCAACGGCTTCGCTGCGTTCGGCACCGCTGCGGGGAATAAAGCCGCAGAAATATAACGACTCCGTCGGAAGCCCGCTCATTACCCACGCCGTCAAAACGGCATTTGCGCCCGGGAGCACCTCAAACGGGAGATTGTTTTCAACAAAAAACCTGACAAGACGGCTGCCCGGATCACTGACCCCCGGCATTCCCGCGTCACTGACAAAAGCTATCGCCTCGCCGCCGCGCACACGTTCGGCAATCTCATTCGCGCGCTGTTCCTCATTGTGTTCATGGCAGCTTATAAGAGTTTTTTTAATTTCAAAATGATTCATAAGCTTGAGGGTGTTTCGCGTATCTTCACAATACACCGCAGCCGCGCCGCGCAAAATGCGCAGACAACGCAGCGTTATATCCTCAAGATTACCTATAGGGGTTGCGCAAAGATAAAGCTTTGCGGGTATCTTTTTATTTTCCATAGAACTCAGCCACCTCGGGTGAATACTCCCCGTTTTCATCGTGAATTATCAAATTATTTTCAATAATCAATCCGCTTTTTGCCCCGCTTTTTGCTTCAATCAACGCAAGATAAGGCGCGGCTTCCGGCTTGCCTGCAACAAGACGCAGCCGTTTAGGCTCAATCCCGGCGGACGAAAGCGCAGTAAAAGCATCGCACAGCCGCCTTGCGGGAAAACACATAAAAAATTTGCCGCCATATTTAAGAAGTTTCGCAGCAGCTTTTGTAATTTCTTTTATGGGAGCGGCAATGTCATGCGTTGCAGCCCCCTTTTGGGAAATCGCGCCGCAATCATGCTGATGATAAGGCGGGTTGCAAATTGCACAATCAAACTTTGTTTTCGATTTTAATGAATAATCTATATAATCAGCATTAACAGCAGTAATTTCAGCTTCGTTCAAACCGTTTAAACGAACGGAACGCAAAAAACGATCCGCTTGCCGTGCGTCAATTTCAATTCCAAGAATTCGACAGCCTGTTCTGCCGTGAAGCAAAAAACTCAGCGCACCTGCGCCCGCGCCAAGGTCAACACAGTATTCCTTCGCATTAACATGCGCGAAATGCGCAAGCAGAACAGAATCCGTGCCGAATCGAAACGCGTCCGCGGACTGAATCAAGCTCAGTCCGTTAAGCTGCAAATCATCAATCCGCTCGCCCGGAGCGAGTTCGGCCGAATGCAGCGTTTCTTTTGAAGAACAAACAGCGCCGCTGCCTTTTTCGTTCGAAAGATAATTCGAATTTTGCATACAAGCTATGCGGATTACACACCCGGAATCAGTTTAAGGAGGATGTTTGACTGATAGAAGAATGACGCAATCGCACTCGACGAAACAAGTTGTTCAATTGCATCAAACGGAAGCACCGTCAAAACAATCGGCATCAGCATAAATATTACGCATATCCCGATGATTGACCTTGCAAGCCCGACCGCTCCGCCGATAATGAAATCAACTTTGCGAAGCTGCGGGAAAATAAATGCGTAATCCAGCCAGCAAATCACAAATGTGAATAAAACACGCACAGCCAAATAAACAATAATAAATGCAACAATATTTATTATCACGCGAACAATGCTCTCGTTGAAATAATCGCCGAGCGTTGTTATTCCCTCCGCTTTGAAGGCCTCCGTCATTATGTTTTCATAAACACGCTCTTTAAGCGGATAAGCAAGGTTTGACCTGCTCATGACCTCGTCAATTTCGGAATTAGATAAACTCTTTATGTCAGATTTAACAAGTTCAACGTCGTAAATGGCTTCCGAACCTTCCGTGTAGCTCAACATTGAATTGTAGAGCTTTTCATTCTTAATTATCGAGTTCGAAACCGTCCCCATGAGCAAAAAAGCCAACAAACAGGCCACGATTGATACGCCTAAAGTTGATGCACTCCATACAAAGCCCTTGTACATGCCCGATACGAAGTACAATCCAATCATAAAGATAATCAAAAAATCAATTATGTTCAATAATAATACCTCCGATATAACGCCTTAATCACATGGATGTAAGGCATTTTCACCTTATGTTATAAAGAGCAGTTTCACTGCCGCTCACCGTTAATATATTTTTATTATCAAGTTTTACAGCACTGTCAACAGGCGAATCAAAGAAATATGATTTTTTCAGTTTTCCGTTAATACCGTAAAAATCAATTTGGTTATTTTTGATAATCGAGATTCTGTCCCGCATCATACAGGCATAAACAACATTCTCGGGCTTTGTGATCGTGCAGCTCGCCTCCTCCGCAAGCCGTGATTCGCTGACCGAAAGGATTCTGTACTCACCGACCCCTTTTGTTTCCGAGCTGCTGCCGGATGAGTTTTCCAATGGAGTTTTGTCAAGAAGCAAATACATTCTTCCGCCGCTCAAATCGGCGGAAAGGCAATCGTATCCATAGCAGAGAACGCGATATGCCTCTGCATTCGCCCCCCTGTCAAAACGAATCAAATAATCGGTGCAGAATGCAAAAATACTCTTTTTTGTGATGAAAACATTTTTAACAATCTGTTGTTGAACCGAAATAATTCCGATAACGCTTTCACGGCTTAAATCATACAGCGAAATCGACGTTGAAAATGAATTTCCGACTGTTGAAAGCTCCGACATCCACAAAACAGGAGAATCCGAACTTTCAAAACCGAAATCGGTAATGCAAGTCGTGCTGAAATCCCGCTGCCAGCATTGCGTTCCGGACGAATTGAAAGCGCGCAAAGAGTGCGTTCCGTTTTCGTTTTTGAGGTAAACAGCAACGTATTTATCTCCGCAAACTATCTTTTTTAATTCACCGTTCAACATGTTGTCGAACCTTGTGCCGATAATTTGAATCGAAGAGGAGTTGTATATAACTTTAATTTTATCCGTTCCGACGAGTTTGACATTATCAGCTTCAACAGACATTGAATAGTTTTTGTCTTCGTTTTTTACGCTGTAAAAATTCAACGTCTTTCCTTCAATATAAACAAAACCGTCGCCTGTGTATGCATATTCGGTTTCGGGACGAATCGGGAGCGATTTTTTCCGTGCAACAGTATTTATCCGTTTAATTATCAGCACAGCGGCAAAAGCAATGCCGATGACAACAAGCGCGGAAATCAACAACGCAAAAACTCTGTGTGCGGCTTTTCTTTTTTTTGCTGCACCGTGTTGTGTTTTTTTTGTTTTGTCCACGGTTAAACCTCCATTCTTGGATTTTATGCAAAAGTCTTCCGAAAAATTCCTTTATCGGAAATAAGTTTCAACCGCCGTGTCCGTCGGGACCCGTCATTTTGTGCTGTATGCTTCACGGTCGAACCACTCTTAATGCATTTTTTATAATGCTGCAAGTCAACGGCGTTTTTTCAATAAGCTCACCGTCAAGCTCAACAATACATTCACTGTCCGTTTCGATCGTGAAGCTTTGCGTTCGAATATTAGTGACAGGAGCTTTGTTTTTGTGTTTACCTTTTATGAAAAGCGGTAAAAGCCGCAAAAAGGTAAAAAGGCTCACCCAACGCACGATGCAAAGATCAAACAGGCCGTCGTCAACCTCCGCATCCGGATTCACAAGCATTCCTCCGCCGAAACGCTTTCCGTTTCCGGCAACCGAAATAATAATGTCGCCTTCATATTGAATGCTGTCTGTTTTTATTTTGGCATGTACCTTTTTTCGATGAAAAAGCGAGTCAACAATGCCCAAAAAATACGGAAGCATCCCCTTCCTGCCCTTTTTGTGCCGCTCGGTATTTATCAAAACATCAACATCGAAACCGATTCCGCAGACATTTGTGAATTTTGTTCCGTTTGCAATGCCCATGTCGATATATTTTGCTTCTCCGCTCAGAAGCAGGTCTATCGCCGCTTCAGGTTCGCTCGGAAGATTCATCATTCCGGAAAGATCGTTTCCTGTTCCGAAAGGAAGGATTCCGAGTTTAACATTCGGGTTTTGACATATGACGGAGGAAATTTCGTTCACTGTTCCGTCGCCGCCTGCCGCAATAATGAACTTTTCTCCGTTTTTTATCGCTTCCTCTGCAATTTTGACCGCATGTCCCTTGTATTCCGTTTTTTTAACGATGTATTCAATGCCGCGTTCGCGAAGTATGGTTTCACATTCCGAAAACAAAGCATTGCATTTACCGCTTCCGGCCACAGGGTTAACGATAAAAAACATTCTGTCCATTATATTTCCTCCGAAATTACTCAAAAAACCCTGCAATGAATTTTGTGTACAGTCAAAAAACAGTGCAAAATTCTTTGGGTATAGCAAGCCCGCACCCGCAAACTCAATCTGCGGATATGAATACTCGATTGTATAATAACGCAAGTTGCTGTCATTTGTCAATATCAGTCGCAAAATTCCGACCTTCGCCGCATGTTTAAGGCGTTAAATCTCTGTTTTATATCGAATTTATATTGACCGCAAGGCTGTTTTACCTTATAATGTATAAAGGCGGAGTATACATCGGCGAAGGCTTAAGCCTCACGGATCTGTATTATGCAGAACGCTTTTGTTTTTCAAAAACAGCTTTCACGGTGTTTTTTACCGTATCAAAAAGCGGCAGAACCGACAGGGATTTTTTTCCTTGTTATCCGCTTTTTCCACAAGGAAAAGAATTAATTTGCTGAGGATAATGCGAACAACACGGAAACTGTTAATAACAGCCGGATTTATCAACAGAGTTTTGCGCCTTTTATAAACACTGTTTTTATTTGGCAGCAAAGGCAAAACATGACTTATCCGCAGTTTCCGCACTACTACTGCCGCCGCTACCTTAGTAATAAACAACAGCAAAGGAGATGCACCCATGCGCTTCAGCGTAAACACAAGAGAACTCAACGAGGCGGTTTCCGTCGTTACGAAGGCAATGCCCTCAAACGCAACACTTCCGATCCTTGAGGGCATATATATGTATGCAGCGAATGACACTCTGTTCATAAAATGCACGGATCTGTCACTCCAAATTGAAACCGAAATTCCCGCAATTATCGACGATGAGGGCAGCGCGGTCCTTCCGGGCAAGCTGTTTTCCGACCTTGTAAAGAAATTCAGCGGTGACACAATCGATTTCGAAAGCGACGGGAACACAATGAACATTCGCTCGCGCAGGGTCAAGTCTTCAATACAGATTCAAAATGCGGATGAATACCCCGAAATGATGCGCGTTGACGATGAGTTTTCGGCGGATATACCTCAAAACAAGCTGAAGAGCATGATAAAACAGGTCATATTTTCGGTTTCCAATGACGAAACAAAGGCGATCCTCAACGGCGTCTGCCTTGAATTCGACAGCGACAACACGCTTGTAATGGTTGCACTCGACGGCTTCCGTATTGCAATGAGAAAAGAAAAAATCAATAACTGCACCGGCAAAAAATCCGTCGTAATTCCCAAACGCGCAATGCAGGAAATTGCCGCCGTTCTTTCTTCCGACGATTCGGAAGTTAAGCTTATTTTTTCAAGCACGCATATAAAAATCGATTTCGGCGGAACAAAGGTCATTTCGCGCCTTCTGGACGGCGAATATGTAAATTATAAGGGCATTCTGCCCAAAAACTTTGCAACAAGAGTTTTGATCAATTGCGAAGAGTTGAAGAACAGCACCGAGCGCGCTCTGCTCATGGCGCGCGAATCGAAATCGAACCGCATCAAGCTGATGTTTGCAAACAACACCCTCACCATAACGGCAAACAGTGAAAAGGGAAATATAAACGACGAGATTGAAATTCAACTTGTCGGAAAGGATCTGGAAATTGCGTTCAATGCAACTTATATTCAGGATGTAATGCGTGTTCTTGACGACGAATGCGTTTACCTGAACATGAACAATGCCGTTACGCCCTGCGTAATCGTTCCGGTCGAGGGCGAAGCATTCTATTACATGATTCTTCCCGTAAGACTTTTTACGGGAGCGTAAAAATAAAACGAACAACCCAAAAGGAGAAAAATATGGAATTTGAAAAGGCAAAGGAATTATTTAAGAAAAACACAGAAACCATGGCAGCTTACAGCCATGCGATGGGTGTTCTGAGCTATGATTCCGAAACGGCTGCACCGAAAAATTCGGCGGAAGGCCTCGGCAGAACTTACGGCGTCTTAAGTGAAATTATCTACAAACTGACCGTAAATGAGGAACAGTTTGAAGTTATAGACACCATGATGTCAAATCTTGATAAATTGGACTTTATAACTCGCCGTGAAGTCGAGGAAAAAGCGCGCGAGCTTAATCAAATGCGCAAAATCCCCATGGACGAATACACCGCGTTCCAGGTGCTCCTGACAGAAGCCCATAATGCTTGGGTTGAAGCAAAAAATACGGACAATTATTCCGTTTTTGAACCGTATCTTGCGCAAATTGTCGAATACAACAGAAAAATAGCGGCATATGTCTCACCGGAAACGGATGCATATGATTACTGGCTTAACGAATTTGAGCGCGGTGCGTCGAAAAAAATGCTTGACGTATATTTTGAAAAGCTCCGCAGCGCACTTGTTCCGTTGATTCATGCAATTTGCGAAAAAGGTGATGTTATCAATACTTCGTTCCTTGAAAAGTCCTGCCCGATCGAAACGCAGCGAAAACTGTCGGATTATATAATGGACGTTATGAAAATTAACCGCGACGATTGTTCGATCGGGGAAACGGAGCATCCGTTTACAACCGAATTCAACAAGCATGACGTTCGAATTACCACGCATTATTATGAAAATATGGTTGCAAGCAGCATGTATTCGGTGATACATGAGGGCGGACATGCGATCTATGAGCTGAACACCGGCGATGATCTTATCGGAACAACGATGGCAGGCGGAGCTTCAATGGGCATTCACGAATCTCAGTCCCGTTTTTATGAAAACATCATCGGCAGGAGTGAAGCGTTTATTTCTTTGATTTGCCCAAAAATTAAAGAGCTTTTCCCCGAGCAGTTTGAAAATGTTACCGCGCATGATTTCTATCTCGCCGTAAACAAGGCCGAGCCCTCTCTTATCAGGACCGAGGCGGATGAACTGACTTATTCAATGCATATAATGGTACGATATGAAATTGAAAAAAGGCTTATGGACGGTTCGCTTTCAACTAAGGATCTGCCGAATGAATGGAACAGATTGTATAAGGAATATCTCGGAATCGATGTTCCCTGCGACAGCATGGGCTGCCTTCAGGATTCTCATTGGAGCGGCGGTGCGCTGGGCTATTTCCCGAGCTATTCCCTCGGCTCTGCTTACGGAGCGCAATTCCTTCACAAAATGAAACAGGATATTGATATTGATAAACTTGTTTCGGAAAACAGGATCGACGAAGTTACCGCATGGCTGACTGAAAAAATACATAAATACGGAATGCTGCTGACCCCGGCGCAGCTGATCGAGAATGCCTGCGGAGAGGAATTCAATGCAGATTATTACATTGAATATCTCACAGAAAAGTATAATAAAATTTATGATTTAAAGTAAGGTAAATGCCATGCGTCTGTTTATTGCCGTTGAACTGCCCAAAGCTGTCAGAAACGAAGTCGGTGCTGCGCTCAAAGAGCTTAAGATGCTTTCGAGCGGAGGCAGATTTGTTCAGGAAAATAACCTGCATATAACATTGCATTTTATAGGCGAAAGCAACGATCTTGCCGGCGCGGTAAAAGCAATGCAATCTGCCGTGCGCGGGATTCGTCCGTTCGAACTGCGTCCTGCCGGGTTTTCAAGTTTTGAAAGGAGCGGCAGCCGCACGGCTTTTATCGAGGTCGGCGGAAATACAGGCGAATTGGCAATTTTGCATGAGTCGCTTCAAACCGCATTGGCTGATAACGGGTTTGCACGCGAATACAGACGCTTTGTTCCGCATATAACTCTCGGACGGAGTGTTGAATTCGACGAACTGGTTTATGCACAATTGCAGGCGACGGAGTTTAAAACAAGCTTCACGGCCTCGGAAATTACCCTTTTTGAAAGCGTTAAAGAAAAAGGCAAGCTTGTTTATAATCCTTTGCACAGAGAAAAACTTTGATTTGCAGCAATGTTCTTTGAAGGAAGGCGGGCGTTATGAAAACGGAAGAAAAAATGCTCCATATCCTTGAAAAAAACTGTGCCGACGCCCTTGAAAGCGGAATTTTGGTTGCGCTCAGCGGAGGCGCGGATTCATGTGCGCTTGCTCTCCTTCTAAAGAATCTTTCCTGTAAAATCGTTGAAAAGCACACAAATTTCAGATTATGTTGTGCCCATTTCAATCATTGCATACGCGGCGAAGCAGCGCGGGAGGATGAGAATTTCGTTCGCGCTTTTTGTGAGAAACATGCGCTTAAACTTCTGAGCGAAAAGGCGGATGTTCCGGCATATGCCGATAAAAACAGCCTTTCGACAGAAACAGCGGCTCGGGAATTGCGTTATGACTTTCTTGAACGTGCAAGGATTCAAAGCGGCATGGGATTTATTGCAACGGCTCATCATTTGTCGGACAATGCGGAAAGCATATTGCTGCATTTTTTACGCGGAAGCGGGCTTAACGGGCTGTGCGGAATGAAATATTGCAGCGGAAAAATCATTCATCCTCTTCTGGAGTTTGAGAAAAAAGAATTGGTCGAGTATTTGCTGCAAAACGGCGAGCAGTTTCAAACGGATGAAACAAATTTTGTTCCGGATACGGCACGAAATTTGCTGAGACTGAAAATAATTCCGGAAATACAAAACGGTATTAATTCAAGCTGCGAAAAAGTTATATGCAGAAATGCAAAACTTTTGAATGAAGATGAAAAATACCTCAACGGCGTTGCAAAAGAGGCCTATCTGAATGCAAAAACAGAAAACGGGGTTGATGCGGAAAAGCTGATTCACTTGCCGATACCGATTAAGTCGCGCGCCGTAATGCACATGCTTCGGGAAAACGGAGTGCAAAACGATGTTTTTCAGCCGCATATAGAAGCTTTGATGAAACTGCTTGAAATGCAGTCGGGCGCAAAAATTGAAATGTCTACAGTTATAATTCGAAAAAGCTTCGGAAAACTGCTCGTTGAAAACAAAAGCTGCACGAAACATGAGTGTGAAATTAATTCTGTTTCCGACGCAGAAAAAAAACAGACAGACTTTCAATCGGATGCTCAATTGTGCCCGAAGACCCGCAGCACTCCCCTGCCCCTCAACGGAAAATGGATTCAAACTTCATTCGGAAGGGTAAAAGCTTCCGTCGCGGACGGCGGTCTGGAATTTTCACACGAACGGGTGTATAATAAAACTCGAGCAATGATGGATCTCGAAAAGCTTATAGGGCTTTTTGAAAACGAAGCAAACGATACACCGGCTGACGGACTGAAGATAAAAAATAACGTAGAAGTTCTGAGCCTGAACATCAGGTTCAGACACGCCGGAGACATGTTTTTTCCGGTAAATGCGCCCGGAAAAACAAAGTTGAAAAAGTATTTGATTGCTCAAAAAATTGATTCCGAACGGCGCGACAGACTGCCGCTGCTCGACTGCTGCGGCAAAATAGTATATGTATACGGAGTCGGAATATCCGATGATGTCAAAATTTCAAACGAAACAAAATGTATTGTTTGCGTTGAATTTGAAACGGAGGGATCCTTCCTCGGATAAAGGCTTCGTATTTCAGAAAAACAGCTGCGATCGAGTTGAAAAAAACTCTTTGGTTCGCAAATATAAAAACAACAAAATTACGGAGGAATAAAATGATTAATAAAACCGGATTGCACAACGATATTGATTATGTGCTTTTGGATCAGGAGACACTGCAGCGGAGGGTTCACGAGCTTGCGGAGAAGCTTACAAACGATTACCGCGGCAAAAACCCTGTTTTTCTTTGCATTCTTAAGGGTTCAGTGCATTTTTTCAGCGATCTTGTTCGCCAATTCGATGATTATTGCGAGATTGATTTTCTCGCAATTTCAAGTTACGGCAATGCAAGAAAAACTTCCGGAATAGTTCGCATCAACAAGGATCTCGACATGAGTATTACCGGACGGCATGTCATAATCGTTGAAGATATAATGGATTCCGGGCTGACCCTGAATCATCTCACGAGCATGCTTCGTGCCCGCGAACCTGCAAGCCTCAAAATCGTTGCCCTGCTTGATAAACCCGAACGCCGTGAATGCGCCATTACTCCGGATTATTACGGATTTGTCGTTCCTAATGAATTTGTCGTAGGATACGGTCTTGACTACGCCGGCACATATCGAAACCTGCCTTTTGTTGGTGTTCTTAAGGACGAGGTTCACGCTGATTAAGCATTGAAGCAGCCGGGCATTTCGTTTTTTATCGAACAACTTGCCCGGTTTTTCCGAAATGTAACGAAAATTGATTTATAATTAACAAAAAATTGATAATTCGGAGCTATAATGCCCGAAACGGAAACGGAGGAAATATGAAAGTATTGCTTACCGGCGGTGCGGGATATATCGGTTCGCACACCGCAGTTGAATTGATGAACGCAGGCTGTGATGTTGTTATTGCAGATGATTTATCAAACTCTTGCCGCGAAGTTGTGAAACGTATTGAGGAATTGGGCAAAAAAACTGTTCGTTTCTATGAAATTGATGTGTGCGGCGCGGATGCGCTCGAACAGGTTTTTTCAGAAAATGATATTGATGCCGTGATCCATTTTGCGGGGAAAAAGGCAGTCGGGGAATCGGTTGCGAAGCCGTTGATGTATTACAAAAACAATCTTGATGCAACAATGAATTTGCTTGAGGTTATGCAGCGTCATGATGTAAACAAGCTTATCTTCAGCTCATCTGCGACCGTTTACGGCGTGCCGAAAGTCGTTCCGATTGACGAAAAGCAGCCCACATGGTGCACCAACCCTTACGGTTGGACAAAATACATGAGCGAACAAATCATGCGGGATGTTTGTGCGGCAAATCCGAAACTTTCGATAGTTCTTCTCCGCTACTTCAATCCGATAGGCGCGCACGAAAGCGGCAGGATCGGCGAAGATCCGAAAGGGATTCCGAACAACCTTATGCCGTATATATCACAGGTTGCAATAGGCAGACGCGAAAAGCTCTCCGTTTTCGGCAATGATTACGACACTCACGACGGAACAGGAGTGCGCGATTACATACATGTTGTTGATCTTGCGAAGGGTCATCTTGCCGCACTCAAATATGCGCAAAATGAAAACGGCTGTGTCGAAATCAACCTCGGTACCGGCATAGGCTACAGCGTGCTTGACATCGTTCACGCTTTTGAAAAGGCAAATAACATTGAAATTCCGTATGTTATAACCGAACGCCGTCCCGGCGATATCGATGCCTCGTTTGCAGATGCACATCTTGCGGCTGAGCTTTTGCATTGGCATACCGAAAAAACGCTTGAGGATATGTGCCGTGATACATGGCGCTGGCAGCAGATGAACCCCAACGGTTATCGGGAGGAATAAAAAATGAAAAAACGCGGGGAAAGCAAAACCGCAAAAAAACATGCACTTCGCATAGTAATTATTATCCTGCTTGTGGTTGTTTTTTTGAGCATACCTTTGGTGATTGTTTGCTGCAAACTCGGGCAGATGAACAAAAATGCGGTTTCAACCGTCAAAAAGCCTGAAATATCACCGGGTGAGACAGCAACTCCCCCCGCGTTGATCAAGGCTGATGCTGATAAAGTTGACACAACAAAGGATTTTGATCCTGCACTGATTGACAATATCAGAATGGATGACGATTCGATTTTTAATGAGAGCAGAATCGACAAGGATGTTGTAAATATAATGCTTTTCGGAAGCGATGTACGCGAGGGTGAACGGCACGGAAGGTCGGACACGATGATGATCCTTTCGTACAATCGAAAGCTGCGGACGGCAAAACTTGTTTCTCTTTTGCGCGACACATGGGTTTATATTCCTGATCGTGATACGTGGAACCGAATAAACACTGCCTATTTCTTTGGCGGTGTCGGGCTTGCAATAAATACCGTCAACAGCAATTTCGGGATGGACATTCAATATTATGTGAAGGTTGATTTTGAATCTCTGAAAGAAATTGTTGACACCGTCGGCGGAATAGATGTGTATCTTACAGAACGCGAAGTTGAATACATAAATAACAGCGCAGAAAATGATGTCCTGCCTGTAAAAGAAGGTTGGCAGCATCTGAACGGTCGGCAAACGCTGGCGCATTCGCGCAACAGGTCCATCGGCGGTGACGGCGATTGGTCAAGAACGCGGAGGCAGCGAGACGTTATGTATGCGTTTTTTAAAAAAGCAAAGACCGAAAAATCCATTGCTTCGCTTACTGCATTGGTAAACAATCTGACAAAATATGTTGAGACGAACATGAGTCCGATGCAGATGATCGATCTTGCAATTGATGTTGTGTTTGGCGGCGATTTAACTCTTGAAAACCGTGCACTCCCCTTTGAAGGAACATGGGACTATGCATGGGAAGGAAAAATGGCTGTTATTCATATAGATATTGCTGATAATAAAAGACTTCTGCACGAATATCTCTATGGAGTACAGTGACTTTTACTTCTTATGAGTGTTTGCGCGGGTTAAAGCATCAAAACATTGGTGAGGAAAGAAAATGGGCAGATTGTTTGATGAATGGAAGCAAAAAAACGCTGAAACGGGCGAAAAATCGGTGAATGATAAGGCTTGCGGTGAACTCGTTCATAAGCGTGCACTGCTGATTTTTAATCCCGTTGCGGGAGAAGGCAGATCATTAAGACTGCTTCCGCAAGTTGTAAAACACATGACGGATAACGGCTATGCCTGCACAACACTTACAACAATCAACAGCGGATCTGCAACCGAATACGTAAAAAAATACGGTGCGGAAAATGAAATTGTTGTTTGCTCCGGCGGAGACGGAACAGCGAATGAGGTCATCAGCGGCATTATGCAGCTTCCAAAGGAGAAACGCCCGCGCATGGGCTATGTGCCTTCCGGCAGCACGAACGACTTTGCGAACACGCTCTGCATTCCAAAGAACAGCGATGAAGCTGTAAAAAATATTACTGATGGAATTTGTACTACAATTGATGTAGGAAATTTTAACGGCAGATTCTATGCTTATATTGCAGCTTTCGGCGCATTTACCGATGTTGCCTACTCGACTTCGCAAAACGCAAAAAACATGTTCGGTTTTCTTGCTTATCTTGCGAAAGGGTTTGATACACTCAAAAAAATCCGTCCGATAAAGGCTGTTTTTGAAATTAACGGAGAAACGATTGAGGACGACTTTATCCTTTGCACGGTCAGCAACTCGCGAATAATTGCGGGAATTGTAAAGCTGAAGCCTGAAATGGTCGAAATGAACGACGGAATGTTCGAAATAATTTTGATTAGGTATCCGCAAAATGCACTTGAACTCACAAAAATTGTAAATGCAATCACAAGCGGCGAAATGAGCTGCGAATACATCAGAATGTTTCGTGCATCCGAATTGCATGTGCGCTTCCCGGACGAAAGCGTAAGCTGGACGCTCGACGGTGAACAGGAAAAAAATATTACTGAAGCACATATAACAAATATTCATTCAGGAATAGATATTATGTGCGGCAGGACTGAATAAATTTCTTATGCTGAGTTTTCGGCCGACATTGCCGAAACAACAATGCATATATAATTCGTGATAAAGCTTGAATATATTGAGCATCGGTGTTAAAATCGATTGGTTATTACTGATTAAGAAAGCGTAACCGAATGGAAGAGAATCAAAAGAGCAAAAACAAAATGGGCGTTATGCCTGTCGGAAAACTGCTTGCCAACATGGCAATTCCGATGGTCATTTCCATGCTTGTGCAGGCAATGTACAATGTTGTGGACAGCTATTTTGTTGCAAAAATCAGCACCGACGCACTGACGGCAATTTCGCTTGCCTATCCGATACAAATGTTGATGATCGCTGTTGCGATCGGAACATCCGTCGGCATGAACTCATATATGTCGCGCAAACTCGGCGAGGGAAACACTGAGGCTGCAAACAAAGGTGCAAGCAACGGCTTGTGCCTGCTTTTGCTGTCTGCAATTGTATTTGCAATATTTGGGTTTGTAATCACTCCGTTTTTCAGGCTTTTCACCGACGATCCGCAGCTCATAGAAATGGGCGTTGATTATCTTGAAATCTGCATGGTTTTCGGATTGGGTGTGTTTATACAAATCGGCTGTGAAAGAATATTGCAGTCAATGGGCAAAACCGGGCTTTCAATGGTGACTCAGCTTGCCGGCGCGGTTGTTAATATCATTCTTGACCCCCTTATGATTTTCGGAATCGGCCCCTTCCCGGAAATGGGAGTGGCAGGCGCGGCATATGCTACGGTAATCGGACAATGGGTCGGAATGCTGATGGCATTGGCACTTGTGTTTTTTAAGGAACATGAGGTAAAAATAAGTTTCAAAAATTTCCGTCTCTGCGGTGAAACGGTGCGAGAAATATACCGAGTCGGCATTCCGAGCATTGTCATGCAGTCGATAGGTTCGATAATGAATGTCGGCATGAACGCGATTTTTTCAAGGATTCTAATGAGCAACGCCGGTATTGCAACATTCGGAGTTTATTTCAAAGTTCAATCAATAGTTTTCATGCCGTTGTTTGGAGTTACGAACGCCAGCATGTCCATTTTTGCTTATAACTACGGAGCAAGAAACAGACTGAGGTTTAAAAAAGCATGGAAGATGACACTTTGCGTAACCGCGATTATTATGAGCATCGGCACGCTGCTCTTCCAACTGTTCCCACAGCAGATCGTTTCCCTCTTCGACTCCGAGGGGAAGATTACCGCTGAAGGAATTGCGGCATTCCGAATTATTTCTTTGCATTTTCCTATCGCGGCGGCATCAATTACAATATCTGTAACTTTTCAGGCGATCGGACACGGAATCAAGAGCATGTTTATGTCCATACTGCGTCAGCTCGGGGTGCTGCTCCCTGCCGCCCTTGTGCTTGCTCTCGTGTTTAAATCGGTTGAATCTGTTTGGTGGTGCTTTGTAATTGCAGAGTTTTCCGCCGTAACTTTCGGAATAATTTCATTAACGAAAATTTGGAAGCACGAAATTGAACCGATGCCCGACGGCGCAGCGGTCTGAGAATACTGCACAATTAATCAGCCGGTAAAAAATAAGCGGGATGCATTGATTCATCCCGCTTATAAATATATTAAAAATGAACTGAAAGGATGATTCAAAAAAACATTCGAATGTTGTATAATATTCGATAAGGAAATCATTGTTTATAATGCTGGGGGTAATATTCAATGCGTGCCTGTAAAAAAATACAGATACTGCTGAATGCGGTTCTGATAATTGCGCTTGTTATGCCGTTTAGAAAGCAGCATGAGCCGGCTGTTGTGTTCAGGGACTTGAATTATCAATTTGAAATTGAAGAAAATGCGTTGGATGTTTATACTTTGCGGAACTGTTTCAGAAGTGCCTCTCTGATTGTCGAAGCGGAATGTGTCGGCGAGGCAACATACGGCGGCAAAGCGGTTTCTTTATTTCGAGTGCTTGATGTTTTCGCAGGCGATACGGAGAGTTCTGAAACAATTTATGTTTCAACAGAATATAATGTCGGTGAACGCTGCATTCTCTTTCTTGCTGATGAAAACAAAGGCGAATTCAGTTACAGAAAAATATACGTTCCGGTCGAAAACGGAGTAATGCAAAGCAGCGGAGCGACGGTTCGCATGAGCGACGGCAGAAATGTTCAAATCAGCTCAATTAAACGCGAAATTGCGGCAATGAAATCTGAATTATTTATTCCAAGTGAATATATGTTTTATTCCAATATGAATGAATTGCTCATCGGCTGCAATGAATGCTTTATCGGCAGGGTTGACAGCGTATCCCCATATACGCCCACTTTATGCAGATCAGGCGAACGCGGCGAAACGATAAGGAGTGAACGCAATTCACTGCGCATCGGCGTGACAGTTTTAAATTCCTTGGGCGGGGGGCTGCGAAGCGGTGAAAAAATAACGATAACTCAAGTGGATAATATGCATCGCAACGTAATTAATGCTTCAACTTTAAAAGCAGTCGGAGGCGGCGACACCGCATGGGAACTGCCTGTGAACGGTGATGTCTGCCTGTTTTTTGTGATAAAAAGTCCTGACGATAAAGTTAATTTCTTTTTCCCGGTTAATCCGTATCAGGGATATGTGAAAATCAGGAGTGACGGCGGACTGAATTCGTGTTCGAACCTGAATCCCGCAATTACGGATAATTTCACATTGTTGATGTTTACGAGCAGCTTTTATAAATGAATCAGCTGCAATCGGTATTTCATTATGTTCAAATACCGGTTGCTTGACGCTTGTTTTCTTGTGATAAGATTTAAATACACAAAAAAGTCCGGAGGTTGAATTGGAAAACTACGATGTTGCTGTTGTACGCTGCAAGACTTATAACGTCGAAGCAGTCAAACCTGCACTTGAAGAGGCCGTAAATGCGGTAAACGGCTTGGATTTTGTGAAGCCCGGAATGAAAATAATTATTAAACCCAACCTTGTTTCGTTCAAAAAGCCCGATGCAGCCGCAACAACCCACCCTGCCCTGCTTGAGGCACTTGTTGAAATGCTTTTGGCACGCGGTGCAGATGTTACGATAGGCGACAGCCCCGGCGGGCCGCACTCGCTCCCCTTGCTGAATCGCGTCTACGCAGCAACGGGCATGGATCGGGTTGAAAAGCTCGGTGCAAAGCTGAATCGCAATATGAATGAAAAAACTGTTGACTTTCCTGAAGGAAAAGTACTAAAAAATTTCACATACACAGAGTATTTGGATGAGGCTGATGCAATTATTGATTTCTGTAAATTGAAATCGCACGGAATGCTTGGCATGAGTGCGGCGGTTAAAAATCTGTTTGGGACGATTCCGGGTCTTAAAAAGCCGGAAGTTCATTATAAATTTCAAAACGATGCTGAATTTGCCGATATGCTTGTTGATCTTAATGAGTATTTCAAACCGAGACTTGCAATTTGTGATGCCGTTGTCGGAATGGAGGGCAACGGGCCGACTGCCGGCACGCCGCGCCAAATCGGTGCAATAATTGCGTCGAAAAGCACGTATTATGCCGACGTTGTCGGTGCAGAGCTGATCGGAATGAACATTGACGGTCTGCCAACGCTTCAAGCGGCGTATGAACGAGGTTTTGCGCCTGCATCCAGTAAAAATTTGAGGGTATACGGTGATATTCGCGCGTTAACCGTTGATGACTTTAAAGCCCCGCCGGTGCGTGGATTGAGCTTTATGCGCAAAGGCAATGTGCTTCATTTTATCAGTAAAGCGGCGCTTGAACATAAGCCCACGCTAAAAAAACGTCTTTGTGTCGGATGCGGTGAATGCGCAAGGATGTGTCCCGCAAAAGCAATAAAAATGAAAAACAAAAAACCACATATAAATCGCGAAAAATGTATACGTTGTTTTTGCTGCCAGGAGTTTTGTCCGCGTGCCGCTATGGTTGCGCACAGACCCCTTGCCGCAAAGGTTCTGAACAAGCTGAAACTGTAATTCAAGCGACCGGGTTTTTGACAGTGAGACGTATAATATGTTTATGAAAGAACGGAGAAAATAATGTGGACTGCTGAGCAGCTTCGTGCAATTAGCGAGGATGGAAACCTGCTTGTTTCGGCTGCCGCGGGTGCAGGTAAAACCGCAGTAATGACTGAACGCATTGCTCGAATTATTGCTTCCGGAACTGATGTTTCGGAAATACTTGTTGTAACGTTTACGAACCCCGCCGCTGCTGAAATGAAACAGCGCATTGAGCGGCGGTTGTCGGAGCTTGCGGAGTCAACCGATGATACAAAGCTGAAAATGCATTTGCACGATTCGGCAATAAATATTTCTACTGCAAATATTTCAACTATTCACAGTTTTTGCGGAAATGTTCTGAGACGTAATTGCCATATAGTCGGTCTTGATCCGGCGTTCAGAACCGCAGATGCCGCAGAGGCTGCATTGCTGCGCCTTAAAGCATTGGATGATGTATTGGAAGAGGCATATTCGGATGCGGAAAAAACTTCGGATTCGGATTTTCGCTTGCTTTGTGACGCCCTTATTCGCGATGATGCGCTTTGCACTCTTATTGAGGATACCTATGATTTTATTATGGCACGCCCTAATCCGTTCGGTTGGCTGCATGAGGCGGTTGAGGCATACGGAAGCAGCTTTGAAACGTTTTCCGAAAAAGCGGCGGTGAGTCTGATTGCTTCCGCAAAAAGGAACATCTCGACGTTTTATGATATGGCGAATGAGCTTTATCATTGTTTTGTAAACGAAAATAACCCCGAATTTGAAGTGTATACAAAACTGCTTCAAACGGATATGGGATTTTATGACGAGCTGATGCAGCTGAAAACTTATTCCGATTGGCACTGTGAAATTGCGGCATGTGCTTTTGAAAAAATTCCGTCAAGAAAGGGCGGTGCGCCTGCGGAGCTGAAGGAATATCGCGAAAAAGTCAAAAGTCAATTCAAAAAAATAAGCGAGGCTTTTTGCTGCTCATATGACGTTGAACGTGAAAATGCAGCGCGGATTTATCCTTGCCTGAAAAGTCTTGAAGCGATCGTTCGACGGTTTGCGGAGCATTATTCCGAATTAAAGCGTGAAAATGCGCTTATAGATTTCAATGATATGGAACAGCTTGCATATACCGTGCTTAAAAACGATGAAATTGCCGCTGAATATAAGGAAAAGTTCAAATACATTTTTGTTGACGAATATCAGGATACCAACAGCATCCAGGACGCAATAATTGCTGCTGTTTCAAACGGACATAATCTGTTTATGGTCGGAGACGTCAAGCAGAGCATATACCGCTTTCGCCAGGCCGAACCGGAAAATTTTTTGGCGAAATATCAAAGCTATGACGGAACGGTTGGAAAAAGAATTGATTTGAACGCAAATTTCAGAAGCATGACGTCAGTTTTGAATGCAGCGAACAGTCTGTTTTCAAAAATCATGCTCGGCGATGTCGGTGAAATTGATTATTCCGACAATGCCGAATTGCGAACGGGCGCGGAAACTGCAAACGGCAGCGCGGAAATCTGCTTAATTGACATTTCGGATGAGAAATGCGAAAACGAAAATGAGGCCGAATCGGAAAATAACTCCGCAAAGGAAAACGATGAGCCGGAAGCCATAGAGGCCGAGGCACGCTGTGTTGCTGATAAAATACGCTGCGTGATTGAAAACGTTGAGGTATTTGATAAGGAAATAAATCGAGTGCGAAAGCCGATGTTTTCTGATTTTGCGGTCTTGATGCGGCGAACGAAGGGTGTTGCTCTGCAATTTGTAAACGCAATGACGGAACAGGGCATTCCGTGCGCGGCCGAGCTTGGGGACGGATATTTTGACGCAATTGAGGTACAGATATTCCTAAATTTACTAAGAATTATAGACAATCGAAGGCAGGATATTCCGCTTTTAAGCGTTATGCGCTCCCCAATCGGCGGGTTCAATGAGAATGAGTATATACATATTCGAACCGATTTCGACGGTGAAGAGTTCATTGACAGACTCACGGAGGCCGCTCAAAGCTTTCAAAACGGCTCGAATAATGCGGAATACTGCCGCAAGGCAAATTATTTCCTGGGAAATGTTGACAGATGGCATGAAATGAGCCGCTTTTTAAGCGTTGATGAATTGATAGGCACTCTTCTGGACGAGACATTTTATTATGTTTATGTCGGTGCGCTGCGCGGCGGTGCGGTTCGGCAGGCGAATCTTGATTTATTGCTTGAAAAGGCACAGGCTTTCGTTGCAAACGGCAAAAGCGGGCTCCACGGATTTGTAACGCTGATGGACAGTCTGAGGGATAATGTCAGCATGGGTGCGGCTCAGCCTTCCGCAATTGACGCGGTTCGCGTAATGAGCATACACAAGAGCAAAGGTTTGGAGTTTCCGATTGTTTTCATTTGCGGAACAACGTCGGAATTCAGCAAAAAAAGCCACAAAGCCGATGCTGTTTTTGACAGAGAACTTGGAATCGGTTTCCGTATGCGCGGCAAAAACCCTCTCACTCCCCTGCTGCGCCGCGCAATTATGATGCGTGAGGATGACAGATTGGTTTCTGAGGAAATGCGGAATCTGTATGTTGCAATGACGCGCCCGAGAGAGAGACTTTATATCATCGGCTCAAACAAAAAAATGGCGGATTTATTGAAGAAATTTGCTGCGCCGTTGTCAAAATCCCGCATAATGAATTCCAAATGCTATCTCGATTGGATGCTCGGAGCGTATTTTCCGCTTGGTATCAACCTTGATAATGCGGGTTCGGCGGGTGTAAAATGCGCAATCGGAGCGGACAAGCTTTTATTGCGATGCATAAAAAAAACACCGAATTCAACTGATGAAACCCGAATGAGCAAGGCAGAATATATCAGATGGAGTGAAGAAGCCCGCAGCACCGATTGCAGTGCCGTGAGCCGCAGGCTTGAGTATCGGTATCCGTTTGAAGATGATACCAAGCAAAAAAGCAAGCGCAGCGTCACGGAAATAATTAAAGGCGAAAAACGTTCGATTGATTATGATTTTTCGCCGTCTGTTCCGATTTTTTTGCAGCCTGAACACGTGCTGACCGGAGCAGAGAGAGGAACTGCAACGCATATATTCCTTCAAATGTTCCCGCTCGGAATACGAACCGAGGCGGAAATAAATATTGTTCTCAAAAGACTCTCGGCGGATGGTATTTTGTCCGAACAACAGGCGAAATCTGTAAATATGTTTGCAATAAAACGTTTTTTGCAAAGCGGGTTGTATGAACGAATGTCTGCCGCCGCAAATGACGCCGATGCACTGATAAAGCGTGAACTTGAGTTTACGTTATTGCTGGACGTCAACAAAAATAATGTTGTGGTGCAGGGAATAATTGATTGCTGCTTCACCGAAAATAACGAGTGGATCATTGTAGATTACAAAACAACGAGCACACGTGACAAAGATCCGAGGGATGTTGCGAATTCATACCGTATGCAGCTGCAAATTTACGCGGATGCATTGCAAAAACTGTCCGGATTGCCGGTGAAAGAGACTTGGGTATATCTGTTGAGTGCGGGCGAGGCGTTCCGCGTGAGTCGGGAACAGGCATAAAGAAATTGGCGGCTGCGCTGACGCAAACGGCGGATTAAATGGGAAGTTTTTTTATAAAAAAACCATGCCGATTTGTTGACAACACGGAAAAAAATCCTTATAATAGAATAAATTGGTATGTGCTTTCGCAAGGTTTGCCTTGCACATACAGACTCAGGAGGCAGAAACATGGCAGAAGTTGTACAGCTTACTCTGGCAGGCAAAAAAGCTCTCGAAGATAAGCTTGAATATTTAAAAAATGTCCGCAGGGCGGAAATAACCGAGGAGATCGCTGTTGCGCGTTCATTCGGCGACTTAAGCGAAAATGCGGAATACGACGCCGCGAAAGACGCACAGGCTCATAATGAACTCGAGATTATGGAGCTTGAAGCGATGCTCAAAAACGTTGTGATCATTGATGAAACTCATACCGACGGCAAAACAGTCACAATGGGTTCGATCGTTCGCATTAAGTTCGTTGATTTGGGGTTTGAAGATGAATTTAAGATTGTCGGTTCTGCTGAGGCGGATATTGACGCAAAACCCAAGAGCATTTCAAACGACTCCCCTGTCGGCGCTGCGCTTTTGGGAAAAACGATTGACGAAATCACCAATGTTGAGGCTCCCGGCGGTCTTATGAAGGTTAAAATCATCTCAATCAGGAGATAAATTTTAACAGACAGGCTCACGTTACGATGATGGAGAATTAGTATAAATGGAAGAAAACAACATAATCAATACAGAAGAAAACAACACTGTCAACGCTGAAGAACTTCACGAGCTGCTTCAGATTCGCCGCGATAAGCTTGCGGCGCTTCAGGCTGCCGGAAAAAACCCGTTCGACATTGTAAAATTCGACCAAACCGATTTCAGCACGGACATAAAGGCAAACTACGAGGCATATGAGGGCAAAAAAGTCTCTGTTGCCGGCCGAATGATGTCAAAACGTGTTATGGGTAAGGCAAGTTTTGCAGGGCTTCGCGATGCGAAAGGCGATATTCAAGCCTATGTTCGCCGCGATGATATCGGCGAAGAATCATATTCCGATTTTAAAGCATATGATATTGGCGATATGCTCGGCATTACCGGATTTGTTTTCAAAACAAAAACAGGCGAAATCTCCATTCATGCGGAAACAGTCACTCTGCTTTCAAAATCATTAAGGCCTCTTCCGGAAAAATTCCATGGCCTTCGTGATACAGATTTGCGCTATCGCATGCGCTATGTTGACCTTATCATGAACCCCGAGGTTCGCACAACTTTCATTAAGCGCAGCCGAATTATTTCCGAAATTCGCAGATATCTGGATGAGCGCGGATTTTTGGAAGTTGAGACCCCTATTATCAACACCGTTGCAAGCGGTGCGAATGCGCGTCCCTTCATAAGCCATTATAACGCGCTTGATTTGGACGTTTTTATGCGCATTGCAACCGAGCTTCCGCTCAAAATGTGCATCGTCGGCGGTTTGGAAAAGGTTTATGAGATAGGTCACCAGTTCCGCAACGAGGGCATGGATGCGACGCATAATCCCGAATATACAAGCATGGAGCTTTATCAGGCTTACACCGATTACCACGGAATGATGGAACTTGCCGAAAATCTGCTCTCCCACTGCGCGAAAACGATTCTCGGCACTACAAAAATTACGTATCAGGGCAAAGAAATTGACCTCACTCCCCCCTTCCGCCGTCAAACCATGAATGACGCGGTTCTTGAGCACACCGGTGTTGATTTCTATGCCTGCAGGGACGGCGCGGAGGCAATTGAAAAAGCAAAGTCCCTCGGCCTCGAAATTGAGGATAAAACTGCGCCCATCGGCAAGGTTCTTTTTGCGGCCTTTGATGAATTTGTTGAGAGCAAGCTCATCCAGCCCACGTTTATTATTGATTATCCCGTTGAGGTTTCTCCGCTTACAAAGCGCAAACCTGATAATCCCGGGATCGTTGAACGCTTTGAGCTTTTCATTGCCGGCGCAGAGTATTGCAACGCTTTCAGCGAGCTGAACGACCCCATCGACCAGCGTGCGCGTTTCGACCAGCAGGCGCAGGAAAAAGCAAAAGGCGACGATGAGGCAATGCCCATTGATGAAAACTTCATCGCTGCACTTGAATACGGAATGCCCCCCACCGGCGGCATCGGTTTCGGCATCGACAGGATTATCATGCTCCTGACCGATTCCCCCACCATCAGGGACGTTCTGCTCTTCCCCACAATGAAGCCCATTGACTGATTCGACGCACGCCGCGCCGAGCATTTTAAAGCAATTCCGCAACAGTTGATTGAATCAATAAACCCCGCCCGAGGCAAAAGCTTCAGGCGGGATTTGATTTGTGCATTGATTACCGATTGACGTCAAGGCGTCAATGCGCTCTGTTCCTATTCATGCTTCCGTTCCTTTTCATGTTATTGTAGCATTCCGAACAGTATTTTTTCAGTTCTCCCCTAACGGGATCGGGCTCGCGTTTGCGCTGTTTACAAATCGGACAAAGCAGCTGCGGGTCAATCCGAACTTGAGGCTGTTCGTTTGCCGTATTCGTTCTTCCGGCCGGCGGTGCAACGTTTCGAGGGACTGCATCATCGGAAACGGGCAGCAAAATGCCGTATCCGACATTTGTCTTTGCACCGACGCCGAAATAACACAGCAGCATTCGGAACAGTTCCTGTTTATTCTCTGCGGAAATTTCTATGCCGCTTGGGAGCGTTGCATGATGCAGAATGAAACGGAACTCGAAGGTCACTCCGGGCAGAATCTTGATGATATGTATCGGATTCGGATTTTTCATCAGGTTTTTGTCCAAGGGGTAATGCGGCGTGATGTAGTCCGCACCGAGAACCCTGTTGCCTTTGCCGCCTTTGGCAAGCACGGCATCAAGGAAGATATCGCGGCCCTCGAAAATATCCTTATCAAGCTCTTCTATGTCTTTGTCACAAATGCTTTCGTTTTCGAGTATTTTACTAAGGAAATCAATGACAGCGGGACGGCGGTCCGCAAATGAACTTCGCAGAATACCTTTGACGCCCGATGAAGGGAGATAGGGCTGACCCGTGACATAGGAAAAGGAGAAGCCGCATTTAATGTCCGATGCCACAGCTCCGGAGCCGTGCGGATTGCCCGTTCCGATGAGCAAACCCGGGTAATCCGTTTTTAACCGGAATTTTTTGAAGCTTTCGCCGAAATGTTCTTCAAGCTCTTGGCAGGCGGAAAAATCGCTGTCCTTGAATTTCTGCAAAAAGATCATTTCGTTTTTCTTTTTGACGTCTTCTTCAAATTGCTTTGAGTTACCCGGGGCGAGCTGCTCATAATACAGCTTGTTGAATATAAGGTTGATGTTATTCACTTTCACCGTCACCTTTCTGGGCATTGTCCGAATTCTTTTCGGGCAGGAGTTTATAAAAATTCATTGCAAGCTTCAGCGCAACAGAAGCGTTTATGAACTTTTCGCGCACCTCCGACTGATCCTGACTGCACAACCACTTGAAAATCTCATCCGGTGTCAATATCTCTCCGTTGGAGATGATAAAATACATCGCCTGCAAAAGCTTTGGCCTGTCTGCAACGGCTTTGCCCTGCTGGGAAAAGAATGCGACTGCGGACTTGATGCTGCCCATGGTGACGGCTGCACCAAAGTTGGAGATCTGGCTTCGATAGGTGCGCTGAATGCATTTAACCCCGTCCTTAATTTCCAAAATGCCGCATTTTTCTATTGCATTGTAAGCAATACTTAACCATGAGTCTACCACACGCTTGTTCATTCTGCGCCTCCGTTCTGTGCCGCAGGCATGGGAATGATGCTGCACTTTGTGAAGCCCCTGCCGATGGAAGCGTTTCCGCCGAACTGAATGATGCTGTGTCGGGCGAAATCAAGCTCAAGATTCGGTTCGGGTGAAAGAATAAGGGTGAAGAAAACGCTCTTTGCAGGCACAACCTCTTCATACCAAAGGTTATTATCATCACCGACTTTGTTCCTTGCCGTAACAGGAAGAGGATAGCGGCTTGGGTCAAGCTCTTTTGCAATTGCAAATCTTTTGCCGAGGAATTGCCCGAGTTTTAAAAACTCAGCCTCTTCGGCGGAGGAAAGAATGCCCGTCGGCTCACCTTCAACTTTTATTTCAGCTTCGCTGCTGAAATTTGTTGTGACGAGAAAATTATTTTTACCAAAATCCGGAAAACGCAGTTCATGGATTCCGAACGGATTGCAGTTGAAACAGTCCAAAAGATACAGCATGTCGTTTAACGCGGGAACGGTCGCAACAAGCACACTCGGATGAACAGAACCTGCAAGCCGAAGCGGACGCGCAATGAATTTTGCGTCAAAAAACTTGTACTTTCCCCCGCCGTCCGCAGTGTCCGGTGTTGACGGTTTGCCGAAAAGCTTTTCAATGTTATCATTGTTACCATTATCAAGGCGTTTGGAAAAATACTCGCGCATCGCGCCCTTAATGCCGGATGAATGAACGGTTGGGTTGCCGTTCAAATCCTTTTGAACCTCGTTATCAATAATGTTATAGTTGCTTTCACCCGAGTCAACATGAAGGTCGGTCAGGCATTCCATCTTCAGAAGTGTGGTGTTCATACGTTATTTTCCTTTCTTTTTCCGATTATTGCAATATTCATGCCGATTTTTGTGAGGTTTGCCGTGCACGGAGCATTGGCTTCCGTGTCCGCTCCGCTGTCGGATTCGATGCAGGCTTTAAGAGCCGCTGCATCGTTTGATTTAAAGATACTCCCTGCGGAAATGAGGTGATATACGTTCGCACCTTTGCTGACTTTACCTTTCAGCGATACGCTGTATGCACGGTGATCGCGCATTGCGAGTGCGGTAAAGAAACAGTGCGCATAAACGTCGGCTGTAAGTGAAGAGTCCCCGCGCAGATAAACCGTGTCCGGGTAAATCAGCTCCGCAAGTGCATCGTTAATTGAATCCTCCTCCTCCGTAAAACGGATGGTAAAGGCTGTTCTTCCCTGCCCCATGAACACGACCGTGCTGCTCGGCAGAGTCACATCATCGCGCAGCGTTACATAGACGGAAAAAGCAAAACCGTCTTGCAGCTGATAACATTCGCGCTTGAAGAAAGCGGATTTGTATTGCTTCTTTGAAATGCCGATGCGCTGAACTTTTTGAAAAAGCCAATGGGCGGGAATTTGGCTGCCGCTGTCAACATACATATAGCTGTTCGCGAGTCCGTTTTTGACTTTGAACGACTTACAGAAACCGCGCCGGATGCCGCTGTCACTGCCGTCAACCGAAAACGTGAACTCATCAAAAACAAAATCATCGGGCGAGAACGGTGCATAAGGGAAGCTTTCTCCGTTATCGGAATCGGCGGAGTAAGCAAAATCATTGAATTCGTCCGAATCGGAAATGCAGTGATCTCTCGGCGTCGGAACAAGTGCTTCAGCCTTTTTTGTGTCATAAATGAAGAGCGGAGAAAGCTTTTCAATTGCACCGAAATCCTGTTCGGAGCTTGAACCGATGTCGAAACCGCCTTTGCCGATGAGATTATCAACGGCAGCTTGCTCATTGACACTCAGACTGTATTTTCGGTCGGGCTTGAAAAGCCGACGCCCCTCGTATTCAAAATTGTACAGCAGAGCATATCGCAATGCTCCGAGCAGTGTTGATTGTGACGGCGTTTGTTCGCTTAATATAAAGCTTCTGCCGCCCGTGTCGAACGAAAAAGTTTTTTCATTGCCGAAAAAGTATGCTCCGTGCGGAACAAAATCAGCACGATAGGTTTTGCTCAATCTCTTTCCCCCCTTTTTTCAATGTAAAATTTAGCAATGCGGAGAACAAACTCCATTGCACGAACCGCATTCGCTGCCGCATCGGACGCTTTACCGGCACTGTGTTCGGCTTCTTCGAAAACACGAATATCGGCGTTTGCAGTCAATCGACTGTAGAACGCGGGAAGCGTTTTGTAAAGGTAGTCCGAATACTTGCCGTCAACATGTACCGACGAATCGAACATATTGCGGAACAATTCCTGAACGGTTTCAAAGTCGGCTGCGGCCGCCAGCTTGTTGAATCCGATGAACAACGGAGCAAAGGAACAGAATGCGTAAATCACCGAATGCAGCAAGCCTTCGTCAAAGCTTTTAGGCATGTCATCAAGAAAACTTGTAAATGCAGTCAATCCGTCAATGCCCTTCAGAACGAGGCACTCGCTCTGCCCGGAATGCTTCTGAAGCCGCACGGCAACGCAGTTTTTGCCGCATCTGTTCTTTGCGTAATCGAACAGCAAGTCTGCCGAATCATCAAGAGCTTCATAAAGCGGAAATTTGCTGTAGCATATGCTTATGCCGAGCGACAGGGACGGCACGGGGATTGGCTCTTCGCCCGGTTTCTTTTCGGCATTTGCCGCTTTGATCGCATCGATATATGTTTTGAACGATTTTTGAAACAAATCCTTTGCATCCCTTGCGAAGTGAAACACGGTTTCGCCGGACGAGCTTTCGGCGGGCAGCAGCGCAAGCAGGTCGTCGCCTCCGGAATAAATTGTAACGCCGCTGTAACGGTGAACAAGATCGGCCATTTCGCCGCAATACAGAACACAGGTTCTTGAAAAATTGCGCAGTTCATCCGCTTTAAGCGAGGCAATGATTTTGGAAACAGCATCCGCATCGCTGCGAACGACGGCATAGTAATCGTGTTTTTTCAGTTGCTCGCGAACTTTTCCGTCTTTTGATGTGTCCGCAATGTCCTCAGTGCTTCGAATGCTTGTGCGATCTTCGCCAAGCAGCGGCCAGTTTTCAAACCCTTGTGTAAGCGGCAGCTCGCGTATGCTGCGGTTGCTGACAGCCTTAACGATCTCGTTGCAGCTTTCAACCCGAATTATCGGCTGAAAAAGCTCAAGACTGTCCAACGCAAGCCCGCTTTTAAGAATAGGGTTTTCGCCGTTCTCCTCATCAACATCGAATGCAGTGCAGGCGATAAGCATGTAACGGCGGAGATAATCATCCCCTTCCCCTTCCTTGAAACCGAAGGTATCGGCAAGCGAACGGATTACGGAATTCCTTAAAGCGGAGAAATTCGTTACATCAAAATTCTTCGCGCGGAAAATGATATGGTCGGGAAATCTTCCCACTCCGTCCGAAACAATGACGTCCGCAGCCGCCGAATCCTCCTTTGTCCCCGCAGCGTTTTTATGATAATACGGAACGATAATGTCCTCTTCGGAAATGTTGAACTCCGAATGCTCCAAAAGATATTCGCATATCGACTTGGAAAGATAGGAGAACATGTAACTCGCGGCCCAAAGTGCGCCGGTGGATTCGGCAAGGCCGATTGTTTTGAATATCGGACCCAATGTGACTGCAATGTATTTTACTTTACTCATATATTCACCTCCTTATTTAAGTGCGCAGAACGGGACGAAGCCGAAGATACTTCGCAGGGAAAACATCTCGACTGGTTAAATCGTCAATCCCGTATCCGCCGCCTTTGTCACTTGTTTTATCGTTGAAATCCTTCGCAAACGCGTCGAGGAACCGCTTCAGTGCTTCATCGCCCGACTTTGCTTCCGGTGCAAGCTCTTCCGCTGTCGGGGTTTTTATCATGCCGCCTTTGCATTCTTGCTTGAGATAGTTGAGCTTTTGGTCACTTGTCGCCTTGCTGTCGTATTCCTCCTCTTGTTTCTTTTCCAGAATATAAAATTCTGAACCGAAGATCTCATCCGGCATTTTCTGCGGAAGAATGAAGACAAACTTTCCGATTGGTTTGAACAGCAGCGGCGACGGGAAACGCTCGACGCCTTCCGCACTGTGGATATAAATATTGTGGACAATGCGATCCTCACGCGTTCCCCCTCGGGGATCGCGACAGAATCTGGAGTTTTCGTTTGTGCCCAAAAGCCCGCGCACATAGCGATATCGGACATTGTTGCCATAAGGATGAAGGTGTTCACCCCGGGTTGCTTCGTCATAAACATTGCGAAGCACTTTTTGCTTAACAAATGCCTTGTCGTTGGCAAGCGGATTTTTTTCCCGCTGAAAGTAACGGAAGACAAAACCGCGGACGTAATTACCCTCACCGCGGTTAAAGCCGCTTCTCAAAAATGCAGAGATGACCCAAACGGCATCAAGCAGGGCGTCGGCATTGACATTACCGTCGAGCTTGCAGTAATAGGCATTCGGGCAGTATTTCCCAACGAGGTCAAATCCCTTGGGTGCATTGGGTTCGGTGCTGATATCAACCGTAAACGAACCGAATCCTTTCCGCTGTCGTGTTCCGAAATTATGCATCATGAAAAAACCGCGAATGTGTTCGTCAATAAATGTCAGCAGCTCCGGAATGAAGCAGCGAATCGTGAGTGTCAACCCGTCTTTATAAAAGAGTGACTCTTTAAAGGTTTCCCGAATTGTATCCTGAATATTATTTCCTGATGCCATATTTCCGAAATAGTTTTTGTGTATTTCGTGAAAACTTGCATTCGGCGGGCGGTGTTCGGCTCTTGCAATGGCTCTTTCAATCGATTGCGTTCTTTCGACTTGTTCGCTGTTCGGCGTGATCCGCATCATGTAATCAAAACTTTGCTGTGAACCGTCTCCGACAAACCATTTCTTCCATCTGCCGTCCCCGAATCGGTCATCTTTCTCCAATTGTTCAATCAAGAACCTGTCCAATTTCGGCTTGACTTCCGTTGCGCGCAAACATGCGTGCGGTTCGGAATGCTGAAAATGGATAAGCGGTGTGTGTTGAACCAATTTGTACTCTTTTTGCCAATCATACATTGGATCCGTGTTCTCCTTTCAAAATTAAAAGTCGTTAAAGTTTGTTGAATTTCGCTGAAAAGTGTTTTCAATGCCTGCGGCGGTATTTTATTTGGAAACCAGATATTACTCCGACTGAGAATGCGACTGCGACACCAAACAAAGCCAGAACATGCCAAACGCAACCTTTAAATTTTTGCACGACATCTACTCCGTCGGCAAAAAAACCGGCCAGCGAAAGAAGCAGCGCAATCAGAGCCAAAATCGCTGCCCATTTGTTAAAGTTCGTATCCAAGGCCGTGTTTGCGGCGGAATACAGCGCGTCAAGCTGATTTTGCAATGCTTCACGCTGCTTGTCCACAAAAAGGAATTCGCGGAGCATTCCGTACAACTCGCAGCCCTGCTCCTGTGCGGTGACCTCAAACAGGTTAAGCTGACTCTGGAAAGCAACAAAGCGTTCCTGAAGCTTGTTCAGGGCAATAATGTTTTGCGTACTGATTTTCTTCTTTGGGTTCTTAATATGCGCGGAAAGCAGCGCAGCATCCGCCTGGAATTTAATCAGCGAGGCGCGCTGAACAAGTGCGAAACATGCAAGCCGCGTGTATTGAGTCAAAAACGGCAGGATTACCGGAGCGTAGACGGATTCGGAAGTGACGCAGACGAGACTGTAATTTGTGACAGCCTGCAAGGTGCCGTAACTCAGCCAGCGCTTGTAAACATGTGCCGAAAGCAGCTCTTTTCGCATTTCGGCAGTCGGACAGCTTACGTTGCCTTCCGTGTCGATAAACACAAACTCATATAAGGAATTTGCGGTTTTATCATCGTGAAGATAGTTGAATTCTCCCAAAACGTTTGCGGAAGTGTAAAACTTCGCCGTTTTCGTGTCGGCAACGCAGCAGCAAACGAACATCCTGTCGTCCAATGCGGGGCTGATAAGAAACTTTGAGTTTGTGCCGCGCTTGGAAGAAAAAGTTTTTTCACTATGTTTTTTATCAGATGGATCGCCCGATTTGCCGGAGGCTTTTTCGGGAGCGGAAGAATAATTCAGAACATCGGTGATAAAGTTTGCAACATGCGTGAGGGACAGGTATTCAAAAAGCATTTCCGTGTTTCGGCATTTGTAAACAAAATCCTTGAAATTATCCGAAAAACGTTCGATTTTAGGCGACCCGTCCGCATTCCTGCCCGCTGCAAACTCAAAGTCAAAGCTGTCGGCACAAAGCGAAAAATATCTTTCGGGATCGGGAACGGGCAGCAGCGGAAGATTGATCCTTCGGCCGTATTCGTTGATGGCCTTAACGGATTCAATGTTTGCCTGACTCGTTTTTCCGTCCTTTGCAAGGCCGTGATTTTCGCATTCAAGCATAAATATGCCGATTCCGGTGTTAAAAAGCATAACACGCACTGCATTAACATGCAGATCATATGTGATATTGCGCGTGATATAATAATGCGCCTGCAGCTTTTTGTCCCTGCCTTCCGGACGGAATTCAAATGTGTGTGAAATTTCCGAATGCGAGTTGTTATTCAAAGAGGTATACAGCGCATTGCGCATTGCAGGGTTGAAATACTGATATTCCTGATATGCAAGCCGGATATTTTCAAGCTCGGCATCTTCCTTATCGCCGTCAAGCGCGGTCACTGCCCGCAAAATTTTGTCAACATCCAAACATGCACAGCCTTTTGCAGAGGAATTCTTTTTGCGTTTTGACAGAAGGTTAAACGGGGGTTTTTGCTTGCCATTTTCGGAGCAGCATTCGTCACTGTACCACATACCGTTTTCTTTAAAGTATTCTACAACGGATTCAAAGTCAAATTCGGTTTTTCCGCGTGGATCTTCGATATTGAACGGAAGCATGAATGTGTGGTAACTGTATACGGACGATTTCTTCCTGTCCAACAGCTCAACGGCCTTTGCTTCAATATCATAATTCGGAGAAGCACCGACAGCATCTGCTATAAACGGCGAGAAAAGCGTGTGAAAACTATAGTTCAGTTTCGGGCTTTTTCGTCTTTCAGACTCCTCTTGGATTTTCTTAAGCACGTTAGTATCGTACGGAAGAAAATCGGTGTTGTTCGGGAGCATTGAAAAACGGTTGGCAAAATAATAATTTGAGTTCATGCAAACAACAAATACTCCTTACAGTTTCATCACAAATTACAATTAAAAGGTTCATTCTTAATCGGATACACTAATCTAAATATATCTTACCGCATATTGCGAATTTTGTCAAGACCTTTCGAAAACTTTTGTTTAAAGCTGAAATCAAAAAAGTTATCCTCAATTTATGATTAAAATGCGGATAACTTTCATGGATTTTGCGTTCAACTCAGGCGGAGCTGTTCAGCCTGCACGGCGGGCACTCCGTGCACGGGATGCGGCAGCGGGGCTTTATCGTTTTTCAATTGGGTAACATACCTCGGTTATGAACTCTTCGGGGTTGGAAGTTTCGTGCGGGCTGACGTGGTAGATATTAAACATCGGGCCGTTGGGGCGGCATCCGGTGGCGGCGATCCATTCGAGAATGGCGGCGTTGACCGCGCTCATCTGCGCATAGCTGCCTTTGCAAGTGCAGCTGACAACAGTTACTTCGGGCAGGGTGCGGAAGCGAACGTGTTCGGTGTCGTCATAGCTGCCCTTAACGGTTTTCCATGCTTCAACTTCAACGTCCTTCTCCTTATATTCGCCGTCGAGGAAGGTAACGCCGCAGAGGCTCGGGTCGGCGGGAACAATGTTCAGCGGTGCGGTTTCTTCGCAGAGCACGGACCAGACCATGCCCTCGTCCTCATAACGGGGAATGACCGTGCGGAGCGTTGCGGCATAGCGTGCGGGGAAGGTTTTGATTGTCGGGTTATACTTCGTTGTTTCTGCCTTTCGTAATTTGTTTTTTGCAATGTCGATAAGCTTCAGCCTGTATTCCGTTTCCGCAAGGGTGGCACAGAGCTCCGCACGGCGCGACTCAAGAAAGTCGTCAAGAGCGGCACTGTTTCCGTCAAGCTGCATTATCCGAACGATATCTGCAAGCGAAAAGCCCATGTCCTTAAGGGCCTTTATCCTGCACATCGCGGGAAGCTGCTCTTCCTTGTAATAGCGGTAATCCGTGAAACAGTCAATTTCGGCAGGCTTCAGCAGACCGATTTCGTCATAATGCCTGAGCATCCTGACGCTGACCTGTGTCAGTTTTGAGAATTCTCCGATTTTCAACATTGTGGCGGCACCTCCGCGTTTTTTGAGCTCACGGTCCTTATAAGCCTTCACATTATGGCAGAGTCAACAGGGACGACCGTGAAAGAAAAATATATTGTACGGATTCGTAACGCATTACTCCCCCGACGCCTCTATTGCATTAAGGAAACTCGGCATCAACGTTTATTTTGCAGAGATTTTTTAACGCAACAAAAGGTCATCCGCGGTTTGGGCGCAAATGCGGATAACCCTTTGTGTGAAGAATCCCTGAAAAAACTTTAAATCAAAGATTTCCTGAAATGTTAACTTGATAATTAAGGAAGCTCCGATATAAGGCTTATTTTGCGGAAGAAGCCAACAGATTCAAGCCTTTTTTCGCAAAAGGTCGGATTACTCGGAGGTTCGTTGATTCAACCGGGGACGGTCGATTATCAATCCCTTTTTGCCCGTGCGGCGGCTGCTGCACCGCCGGCAAGCAACAGGATTCCGACAGCGGAAAGCCCAACGGTGCCGGTTGCGGGAACGGGTGCGGGGGTCGGCGTTGGATTCGCGGGAGTGTCCGTGGGCGCGACCGTAGTTTCGGGCGCCTTGCAAAATCTTGCGGTCAGGCTGCATTCGGAGTCTGTGGAGAAAGTGAATTCGGCGGATTCGGAGAGCTTTTCACCGCCGGAGCCGTACCAGCCGTCAAAGGCAAAGCCCTCGGCGGGAACGGCGCTCAGAACGGCTTGGGCGGAAAGGGATTCCTGAAAATTACCGTAGTCGTCAACATAGGGGGTCATTTGCCCGTTGAAAACAGCGCCGATGAACCCGCTGCCGTCCGTTTCAATTGAGAGGCTGCCGTCAACATAGCTTGACGGAATGCGCAGAGCGGTGAGCTGCGTGTTCGAACAATCAAGAAGGTTGATGTCGCAATCGTCGTTTAAAAGAAGTTCGGTCACGGCATTGCCGGAGCAGTCGAAATCCACAAGTCCGCTGAATGCGCGCAGATCGAGACAACCGGAAAATGCGTTGTCTGCAATATGCAGAACGAGCATATTTTCGGATTCCGCAACAACGTTGGGAAGCGAGTCGAAGCCGCAGCCGTTGGCGCGGAAACTGCATAAATCGTCCGCCGTGAGGCTGAGCGTGTCGGCAGTTGTGCCGCTCATGGCGATGCTGCCAAATTCCCCGCGGGAGGAGAGCTCAAGCTTTTTAATCGAGCCGAGATTTTCAACGTTGATATCGCGTGCGGATATCGAAAGCTCCGTGAAGCTGTTGTCGTTGAGATAGAGCTCATCAAGCTGATTAAACAGCGAACCGTCGAATGAGGTCAGCCCCATGCGCCCAAGGTCAAGCACCGTAACCTCGGGATGGTTATAAACGCATTGCTCCACGGTGGCTTGGCTCATGGGGCAGCCGGCAAGGGCGATTGTGGTCATGCTGCCTGAAGAGGTAAGGTCGATTTCGGAAACGTTCGTGCCGCAAATCGAAAGAACGGAAAGCATGGAGCAGTCCGAAATGTCGAGTTCATTGAGCGGGCAGTTGTCCGCATTCAGAATTTGCAGCGAGGTGCATCCGGAAAGGTCAACGGCGGAAACATCTGCATTATAGCAGGCGAATTCCGCAAGCATCGGATTGTGGCTCAGGTCAATTTCGGAGATGCGGTTGCTGTTCGGCATTTCCCAATCTTGATTTTCGCAGCGAAGTCTTTGCAGCTCCGAAAGCATGGAAACGTCCAGCGCGGTGAGGCTGTTGTTGGAGCAGTCAATCTCCGTAATATGGGGATTGGAGCTGAAATCGAGACTCTCAAGCCCGTTGCCGCTCAGCGCAAGCGCGCCGAGCTCGGAAAGCCCCGAAAGGTCGATCTGCCGGAGGTCTTTGTTGTAGCAAACCCAGAGAAAATAAAGGCTGCTGCATCCGGAAAGGTCGATGGACTTAAGCTCATCATAAAATGCGGAAACCAGAAACAGATTCGGACAGTTGGAAACGTCCAGTCGTTCGACACAGGTGCTGACGAGGCTCACGCTCCCGAGCATTTCGCAGCCGGAAAGGTCAAGTTCCCCCACCGGCCCGACTTCATCGGCAACGTTGCTCTGAATGGCAAGATGAGACGAAAAGTCCGCATCAAATATGGAGAGCCTGCCGTCCTCCGTCCATCCGACGGAAATCCATGTTTCGGGATCGTTCGCATCATAGTCCGCCCAAAGCTTCGTGCCGTTTTTAACGCCGTTGGAATCGGCAGTTTCAAGAAAGCTCAGCGCGGCGTTAAGGTCGTGTTCGTTATAGAATTCGGAGTTTGCGGAAGGCTTTTTGGCGGAAAGTTTGGGCGCGGTGCGGTTTGCCGTGCGTCGCGCGGCACTTTCGTAAAGGCGGGGGAGCTGTTCGGTCGCCGAATAAGCAGGCTCTGCGGCAATGCTGCCGTGCTTTGCGGAGAGCAAAGGAAAAACGGCTGCAATGAGGGCGACGGCCGCCGCTAAAAGGGCGGCGGGAAGGCGGGTCTTTCTGTTCATAACGATAATCCTCTTTGTTAATTTGCAAACGCCATATGTTTGAAAAAAATAAAACATACGAGTGGTTGCTAATACAAATATACTCCGTTTAGGCAAAAAAGTCAATAGCAATTTTAATCTTTTTATGTTATTATTCTAATCAAACAGTTCGGACTGTGAATTTGGAGGAGGAGAGGAAAGCAAATGATTTATCGCGAGCCGATACCGTTGCTCGAAGCGTTTCATTTTTTTCGTGCGCAAAAATTCGGATTTTCGTTGAAGGATTATCTTGATAATCTGATTAAGCGGCATCCGACGCATGAAAAGGAGTATGATGAACATTTTGTGCATTTGTTTGCGGTTTACGAGGCGCTTGCGGGAGCAACGGTCGATGATGAAATGACGGACGTGCTTTTCGGTCCGCTTTCAACAAAGGGTCGCAGAGCTTCAAATCGCGGCCGCGGAGACTGCATTGCGGAGCTGTTGATTGAAGAGGTAAGCGTGTTCTGCCGTGAAGACCCGTTTGCCGTCATTCGCGGCAGACCCGAAAATGTGCTTTGGCAGCGCATTGCGGCGGCGGTTTGCGGTGATGCGGAGGAGGATAAACTTGACAACGGGGACGCCGAAGACCTCGGTTGTTACAACACGGTCGAGAGCGTGCTGCGCATGATCAACGGGTCAAAACTGTCACGCCGTTCCAAGCTTGACCTTATCGATTTAACTTTAACACGCGATAAATACATCGATGCTTTTGAGGCTGCTTTGACGTCGGCAGCACGAACCTTTTCGGAAAACAGAGCGTTGTGGCTGCCGCTTATAAGTGTGTTTGCGGACTCATATTCGAATGAAGGCGGAGATGAGAAGATTCTCGACGAGTTGCTGCATTTTTCGGACGAAAGGGTTAAGGATATTGTAATTTATCCGAGTGTGGTTTCGTTTTCGTCCTATTATATAGATGTTGACGCGGAAAGCGGGCTTTGCAGCGTTGATCTCGGCGTTTTATACAGGCATTTTGTTGAAATAAGCAGGCAGCAGTTCAACTCCGCAGCCGAGGTGTCGCGGATTATGAGCTATCTCGGCGATCAGACGAAATTCAATATTTTTTCGGAAATCGCAAAAAAGCCTGCCTACGGACGCGAGCTTGCGAAGCGGGTCGGCCTTGCCCCGTGTACCGTTTCACAGTATCTGACAAGCCTTAACGGCACGGGGCTGCTGGATTCCCATGCCGTCGGCAAAAAAATAATCTATTCCGTGAACAGGCAGCGCGTGGATTCGTTTATTGCGGAGCTGCAAAAAATACTTCACGGCGAAACGGAGTGACGGGATTTTACAGCGCGAAAGCGTTCAACGCCCGTTCAAAATTTCCGAAAAGCTCCGAGTTAAAGTTCGTTTCGCAAAAAACAGATTATTCGGATGTTTCCTTAAAAACGAATATCAAAATCAAAAAAGTTATCCTCAATTTATGATTAAAATGCGGATAACTTTTTGCAAATTTTTTAATTCCAATGCCCAACGGGCGCGCGGGGGCGGCGGATTACAGCTTTACAAGCTCATATTCCTTGCTGCCGAACCCCAACTCCGCTGCGGCATCAACCGTGTGTGCGCCGTTGCGGCTTTCAATGCGCTCAAGCAAATGATCCCTGCCGGGGTCGTCGGAGGCATAAACAAGGTCAAGACATGCGCGGTCGATTGCGATCGGGTCAAGTGATGCAAGAATGCCGATATCGGCCATGCAGGGATCTTCCGCAACGGAACAGCAATCGCAGTCAACGGACATATTCTTCATGACGTTGATAAAAACCATATTGCCGTTGAAATGACGCACGACGGCTTCCGCCGCATCGGCCATGGATTCAAGAAACGAGTCGTGGTCGCCTGTCCAAATCTTCTCCGGCTCGCCTGCACCGTGGATATATGCCTTGCCGTAGGAGGAGGCGCAGCCGATGGAAAGCTGCTTCAGCGCGCCGCCGAACCCGCCCATCGGATGCCCCTTGAAATGGGAAAGCACAAGCATGGAGTCATAGTTAAGCATGTTTTTGCCGACCTGAACCTTTTTGATGCGCTTGCCGTTCGGAATCAAAAGCTCGGCATCCGGCCCTTCCGCATCCATAATGTCAACGGTGAAATGCTTGCTCCAACCGTGTTTTTCCATGGTTTCACGGTGTTTTTCGGTTGTGTTGCGTCCGCCGTCGTAGGCGGTGTTGCATTCAACCACGGTTCCGTGCACATCATTGACGACAGGCCGCCAAAACTCCGGTTTCAAAAAGTTTTGATTGCCGGGTTCGCCCGAATGCAGTTTTACGGCAACTTTGCCGGGAAGAATTCCGCCGGGCAGGTCATTCGATGCCGCATGAAAAAGCTCAACCACCTTTTCAGCTGTGATTTCGGAAGAAAAAAACACTTTTGATTTCATTTACGAGACTCCTTACAATGGATAAATTAAAAACTGATTAGCAATAACTTCATCCGCATCCTGCTGTCCTGTTCCGCATTTTCAAATTTATTCCGCATGAATGCTTGCCTTGTAGCGGTTCAGCTTGACTGCATCGTCAATCTCAAGATCGTTTGTGCCGCTGAGTGACTCAAGGTGATGCGTGAATTCGTGCCGCAAGATGTGCCGAACCTCGGCCTTCAGCTTTTCGTCCGGTAAATTCCCGTAACTGCGCAAAATCGAACCGCCGTACAACACAATGCTCCGTCCCATCTGCGGCGAGTTCCTGTATTCACCCAACACAAGCAGCGGATTTTTCGGATCGGATTGCGGGTGCGCTTTTGTAATCGGAGAAAGTATGATTCCTCCGTTCAGCTTACGGTAAAATACCTGCGGAAGCTCCTCCGCCGCTTCATCGGCAAATATGCGCAGCTTGTCCAATCGTTCGGAATAGGTCGGTGCGCGCTTTGCCGCACATGCTTGCGGCGCAGCTGAAGAAATGTTCGGATTAAAAACCTTCTCTCCCGAACAGGTTTGCGGCGCGGCGGAAAAAACATTGATATTTATGTCTTTTTGCTCCAAAGCTATTCCTCCGTTTCCTCTCAGCATCGGAACCGGCACTGCACGCAAATTTGTAAATCACTTGCAGATTGCACTGCCCAATGACGGCTCCCAATTACATTGTACATCATATTTAAGAATATTTCAAGTGAAAACGAAGGGCGATCCGGTTTGGTTCGAACGCCGGCAATGCAGGCAAAATTAATATATTATCGCAGCGGAACATAAAAATGTACAGCAGCGTTTTATCATATCGAATTGAATATGTCTCAATGAAGGAATAATACCGTCAGAAATATAAAAAGAACATGTAAGCACACAATAAGCGAAGTCAATATTTGTGGTGAACAGAAAGAATGACGCTGAATGTCATATGTTGCTTTTTTTGACGGATAAAGGTATAATATAACCGATTAAAGGGCAATTGCAGAATGCTGCAATGAAATTGTACGCACTGAGAGGTAAAAAATTTGAGCAGATTATCCAAAGAGCTTGCAGCGGCGGTTGCAAAAAGTGACAGAGAGAGCGGAAACGACTGGCTGCCGTTTTGGATGCATTCATTTGACACGGCGGGCATTATGGAAAAACTCGCACAAAAGAGATTGCCGGAAAGCATTTCGGATTACCTTTGCGCTGAATGCGGCGGCAGGGAAAAACTCTTTTCAACACTTAAGTTTTGTGCGCTTGTGCATGACATCGGAAAGGTCACCGTCGTTTTTCAGTCACGTATACGTGACGCGGTTGAGTTCTCCCCCTTTGCGGAATACGTTGATCTTCCGAAATCGGGCAGTTTTGAAAGGATTTCCGAAACGCCCCATGCGCTTGCAAGCGAGGCGATACTTTTAAAATTCGGCTGTTTGAGAGGAATTGCTTCAATCGCGGGGGCGCATCACGGAAAGCCGACGGCGCTTACGGCGGATGTTTGCAATCAAATTGAAGGGGGATACAAAAACCCCGATAATTTCTACGGACGCGGAATGAAATACAAATCTCTCTTTGACTCACTTTGGAAGGAATGGCTCGATTATTCACTTGAAAGCGCTGGTTTTTCTGATTTGAGCGCGCTTCCCGATATATCGGTTCCGGCGCAGGTGGTTATTTCCGGAATGCTGATAACGGCGGACTGGATCGCAAGCAACACAACATATTTTCCGCTCATATCGGCGGATGAGCAGGGTCAATTCAGCGACTACCCCGAGCGAACGGAGGCGGCGTGGAACAAAATTCACTTCACTGATATATGGAACTCAACGGCGCGCTTCGGACTGGATGACGAAGCATTTAAAGAACGATTCGGATTTTTGCCGAACCCGACGCAGGCGGATATCATTTCAACCGCAACGGATGCAGAGTCCTCGGGAATCTACATAATCGAAGCCCCTATGGGATTGGGAAAGACGGAAGCGGCACTTGCACTTTCGGAAATACTTGCCGCAAGAGCCGGCGCAGGCGGTATGTTCTTCGGAATGCCGACGCAGGCAACTTCAAACGGAATTTTTCCGCGGCTTGAAAAATGGGCAGGCGGGTTGGCGGAGGATGAGCAAACCCTTTTGGCGATAAAGCTTGCGCACGGCAATGCCGCTCTGAATGAGGACTATCGGGAGCTGTTCACCGGGCACAGCAATTTGAACATCGAGTCGGACAGCGGACTCATTGTGCACGAATGGTTTTCGGGAAGAAAGCAAACCCTGCTTTCGGATTTTGTTATCGGAACGGTCGATCAGCTGCTGATGGCGGCACTGAAGCAAAAGCATGTGATGCTGAAACACTTCGGTCTTTCCGGAAAAGTGGTCGTTGTTGACGAATGTCACGCTTACGATGCCTATATGAGCAAATATCTTGATATGGCGATACAATGGCTTGGAATTTATAAAGTTCCGGTGATTATTCTTTCGGCAACGCTTCCGGCGAAACGTCGTGCGGAGCTTGTTGAGGCGTATGTCGGACGGGGACTAAAGTGCATCGATGACGCGTGGAAGAGTAGCCTTGCTTATCCCCTGCTGACGTACACGGAGAAGAATTTTGTAAAGCAGAAGGCGCTTTCCTTTAGCGGTGAACAAAAGGAAATCTCCGTTAAAACGATTTACCGCGATGAAGTAACTGCGCGGGCAGGCTATGCCGCCGAACGCGGCGGGTGTGTGGGCGTGATCGTCAATACCGTGCGAAAAGCACAGGAAATTGCGGCTGAATTGCAGTCCGCTTTCCCGAAAGCCGAAGTTATTATCATGCATGCGCAGTTCATAATGACGGATCGTGCGAAGCGCGAGGAGCAGATACTTAAGCGTGTGGGCAAACACTCCACCCCGGAAAGCAGACACGGACTGATAATTGTCGGAACGCAGGTGCTTGAACAATCGCTTGACCTTGATTTTGATCTTATGATAACGGAACTTTGCCCGATGGATTTGCTTTTGCAGCGCACAGGCAGGCTGCACCGACATAACAGGGTTCGTCCGCAGGGACTGGAAACGGCATGCTGCTTTGTTCTTGATGAAACGGATGACAGTTTTGATTCGGGAAGTGCGGCGATTTACGGTGAATGGCTGTTGATGCGGACGCGGGCATTGCTGCCGAACAAATTGACGATTCCGAGCGATATTCCGCTGCTCGTTCAGCGTGTATACGATGAAAACGATGACCGAATGCTTGGAGAGCTGACCGAGGGGATGGAAAGTGCGCAAGAAGAATACGTGAAAAAAACAAAGAAAAAAGAGCGCAATGCATGCAATTGGTTGATTGGAAAACCGTCCGAAAGAAAGGGGAAATCGCTTGACGGCTGGCTGGATAACGCCATTGGCTTAAGCAGCGAACAGGCCGGCGAAAGAGCCGTGCGTGACGGAGACCCATCGATTGACGTAATTGCACTTATGCGCGATGCGGAAGGGCAGATACACACCGTTTCGGATGAATGCGAGCGGGTCATACCGGCGGACAGGCCGCCCTCAAGGGAGGAGGCGTTGCTCATTGCGCGGCAGAAGCTCCGCCTTCCTGGATTTTTCGGCCGACGGTGGAATATCGACAGCACGATTACGCAGCTTGAGAGTGAAACCAAAAGCAATTTTTCCGCATGGCAGGATTCGGCGCTGCTGAAGGAGGAGCTTGTTCTGCTTTTCGATAATGAGCTGAATGCGGTGCTTGGCGAAGTGCGGCTGCATTATGATATAAAAACCGGATTAACATACGAAAAGGAGTGAAATGATGAAGGAAATCGAATTCAATCTGCTTGACGAAAAATGGATACTTGCGCGGAAAAGCGACTGCACCGTTGATGAGCTTTCACTGACGGATGCGCTGCTGAAGGCTCATGAATACGTTGAGCTTGCGGGCGAGCTGCCGACGCAGGATGTTGCGGTGCTCCGACTGATGCTTGCGGTTTTGCACACTGTTTTTTCAAGATACTCACCGGACGGCGAGGAGTGGCCGCTCGAAGAGCCGGAGGATGCGGAGGAACGCTGGAAGGAGCTTTGGACCGCCGGTCGGCTGCCCGAAAAGCCGATAAGGGATTACCTTGAGTCCGTACACGAAAGGTTTTGGATTTTTCATCCGGAAAGGCCGTTTTATCAGGCGTTATCGGTAAACACGGATGAAACAGCGTCCGTTTTCTCTGCGAGCAAACTCAACAGCGCTATAGCCGAAAGCAACAATAAACCGCGTCTGTTCGCGTCGCGTTCGGGAGAGGAAAAGGAACGGCTAACAAATTCGGAAGCTGCAAGGTGGCTTTTGCACGTTAATGCATTCGACGATTCTTCAAACGAGAGAGGCAAAAGCAAAAAAATCAATGCCTCATCCGGAAAGAAATTAGCGGGAATCGGATGGCTTGGAAACCTTGGAATTATTGCAGTACACGGCAAGAATTTGTTTGAGGATCTTTTGCTGAATTATATAGCTTTGAATTACGGCGGTAACAGCGTTTGGGAAGAGGAGAAGCCAATTTGGGAGGAGAAAGTCCGCAGCAGGCCAAGAGTTGAAATCGCCATGCCGGATAACCTTGCGGCGCTTTACACTCTTCAGTCAAGGCGAGTAATGTTGGTTCGCAGTGAGGGCTTTGTTACGGCGTACAGAATATGCGGCGGAGATTTCTTCACAAGCGAAAATGCTTTTTTGGAGCCAATGACGATTTGGCGGGTCGATCGTGAAGCCTCAAAAGGTGGCAATGAGGTATGTAAGCCGAAAGCGCACAATTACGCAGCGCAGATGTGGCGAGAGTTTTCCGTCTGCTTCGATTTCGGTGACGGAAATCATACCCCGGGAATCGTTGGATGGATCAACTATATAAAAAAAGAGGGACTTATTGACAAAACGAGATTGATAAGCTTCCGAATCTGTTCCGTTCAATATGATACCATGAAGAGCTGCTACACAAATATCCTCTCCGACTCCCTGACATTCCACACGGATCTTATCACAGAGGTTGGAGAACATTGGCGGGACAAAATCGAAACCGAAATCCAAAACTGCGGTGAAACTGCCAAGGAAGTTAAAAACCTTGCCGTCAATATTGAAATCGCAGCCGGCGCGGACGATGAATCTGCAAAGAAATGCGCTGCCGTTGCACGCGCACAGGAGCAGTTCTATTATGAAATTGATGCGCCGTTCAGAAGCTGGCTTGAGTCGATCGATCCGACTTGGGCGATCAGCTCGGAGCAGGAGCGCGCAGCCATCCGAAGGTGGCGCGAAACCGCAAAACGAATCGCATTGCGCATCGGTCAAGATCTTGTTGAATCGGCGGGCACGGAGGCAATTGTCGGCCGTGCGGTAAAGGATAAGAATGATAAAGAAAGGTATTATTCCGCTCCCGACGCCTATCGTTACTTTAAGGTCAAATTGAATGAAATTTATCCGAAGGAGGAGAACAATGACTGAAAAAGAAATAAGAATCACCGCTTTTATGAAGCGAAAACTCGAGCGGCTCAGAACGCTGCCCGAGAATCAGTGCCGAGCGGAGCTTGCCGAACTGCGGCACGGAATCGGACACGCCCCGGGGGAGCTTCCCGCAATTTGGGGAGCATTCCTGACCGATCTTCCGGAGGAGTTTTATCGGAATGACGGGAACGCTTCGCCCGCGGAATGGGCGGTTTACACCGCATTGACCATGTTTGCACTGCATCAGCAGGGGCATGATTTCAGGTCCGAATGGATGAATGAGGACGGACTGAAGTTCGGGGCTTCCGTGCGAAAACTTGCCAAGGACGAGGATGAGCTGAAGCGCATACGCGCCAGATTCAACAAGATCGCAACGGCATCGGATCTGCCCGAACTCAACCACCACCTGCGCGGCGTGATAAATCTTCTCAGCGGCAACGGTATAAAACTCGACTATGCGGATCTTGCCGTTGACCTGTATAATTACAGCTATGCGGAAGGAAGAACAAAAGTAAGGCTCAAATGGGGACAGGATTTCTGCCGCCAAATAAAAAATGATGAAAACTAATGTGGAAAGGAACCAAAACTATGAAAAACAGATGCTATCTTGATGTACACGTACTCCAAACCGTTCCGCCGAGCTGCGTCAACCGCGACGACACCGGCAGCCCGAAAACGGCGATTTACGGCGGCACGACCCGTGCGCGCGTTTCCTCACAGGCGTGGAAACATGCAATGCGCGAAATGTTCCGCGAAGAACTCATTGAACCGGATATGCTCGGGTTGAGAACAAAGAACGCTCTCAGCCTGGTTGAAAAGGAGATTCTGAAACTGAACCCCGATGCGAAAAAGGCTAAGGAACTTGCGAAAAAAATGCTTGGTGAATACGGCGGAGTGGACATAAAAGATGATAATCAGACGCAGGCCCTCTTCTTTATAGGCATGAAACAGGCGAAAGAACTTGCCGAGATCGCAGTTTCCGAAGGCATGACTGATAATGAAAAGGAAAAGGCCTGCGAAGAAGCACTTCAGAAACATCTCTCCGTTGATGTCGCGCTTTTCGGGCGAATGGTTGCCGTCGGAAATGATAACAAAAAGAAGAGAAAACAAAAAGAATTGAATTGCGATGCCTCCGCGCAGGTTGCGCACAGCATTTCAACCCACACCGTGCAGAACGAATACGATTATTTCACCGCCGTTGACGATCTTGCCCCGGAGGATAGTACCGGCGCGGGCCACCTCGGAACGGTGGAGTTCAACTCCTCAACGCTCTATCGCTATGCAACGGTCAACCTTGTTGAGCTTTCGAATGCCCTCGGGAAACAGGTCACGGCGGAAACAGCGGCAAAATTTGTTGAAGCGTTTGTTCGCTCAATGCCCACGGGCAAACAGAATACCTTTGCAAACCGCACCCTTCCGAGCATGGTCTATGTCACAATTCGGCGCGATCAGTCCGTTAACCTTTGCGGTGCGTTTGAAAAGCCCGTTTCGGCAAAGAACGGCGGTTATTCGGAGGAATCCGAAGAAAAGTTTGTTGAATACGCAAACAAGGTTTACGATAAGTACGCCTCCGCGCCCGATCGTGCATTTGCAGTCGGTGAAGCCGTCGGAGAGCTTGCGGAATGCATGAGCCTCGACAGACTGCTTGAGTCGGTTGCGGAGTGCGTTAAGGAATATCTCGGCGAGAGCGAGGGCATGTAATGGCTGTTTTGCTTCTTCGGCTTTCCGCTCCGCTGCAAGCGTGGGGAACCGAAAATTCAAAATTTGAGATCCGAAAAACGGGAAGGGAACCGTCAAAAAGCGGCATTGTGGGCTTGCTTGCAGCGGCACTCGGCATTCGGCGGAACGAGCCGGAAAAGCTCCGCGAGCTGAATGCGCTGCGAATCGGCGTCCGCATTGACCGCGCGGGAAAGCTCCTTCGGGATTTCCATATGGCGCATGCAGAAAAGACTTCATATCTTACCGAACGTTATTATCTTTCAGATGCCGTCTTCCTTGTCGGATTGGAGGGAGAACGGGAACTTTTGGAGCGCATTGAATTCGCGTTGTCGCATCCGGTGTTTCCGCTGTTTTTGGGCAGGCGTTCCTGCCCTCCGACGCTGCCGATCGTTCTTGACGACATTAAGGAAGACGGGCTGATTAAGGTGCTGCGGACGTATCCGACGCTTGACGATTCCTCCAAAAAGAAGTGCAATATGACAGCGCACATATATGCGGATTATTCGGAAGATGATGAGCAGAATTCGGATGCGGACGAACCGAGAGTGATCGGACGTGAAGCGCGGCGTGACCTTGCGGTCTCGTTTGACCCGCGCTGCCGTAAACATACCTATCGCACGGTTGCGGCGTATGAATCCGTTAACAAGGCGGAGAAGGATACGGACGCAGCGGAGCATGACGCGTTTGCAGAATTGGAGGACGCAGATGTATCTTTCGAGAATCAAGCTTAACACACAGAAACGCGAAACAATGAAAGCACTTGTCAATCCGCAGCAGATTCACGGTGCGATTGAAGTTTTGAACGGAGAACCGTCCGAAGCTTCCGATGCCGCGGATGAAAAAAATCGTGCGCGCAGTCTTTGGCGCATAGATACGCTCGGCGGGGAGATGTATCTGCTCGTTTTGACGCAGGACAGGCCAAAACTGTCCCGTGCGGCGGAGCAGCTGGGTTACGGCGGAATTAACGTTGAAACAAAATCATACGATCCCCTGCTTGCACGAATTGCGGAAGGCAGCCGCTGGAGGTTTCGCCTGACAGCAAATCCCACAAAGAGCATCAAGCGCGAAGACGATCCGCAGGCTCGCGGAAAGGTAACAGCCCTTATTTCGGTCGGACAGCAGGAGGAGTGGCTTGCTTCTCATGCGCAAAGTTACGGATTTGAACTCGCGCCCGATGAATTCCGTGTTGTTCATTCAAACAGGTATTCTTTCAAAAAACGCGGAAAGAACAAGGAAGTAAGACTGCTTTCCGTAACTTTTGAAGGCGTTTTGACAGTTACGGAGGCAGCACGCTTTCGGGAAACTTTGACTCAGGGCCTCGGCAGGGGCAAGGCTTACGGAAACGGACTTATGACAGTTGTGGGCATCGGGGAAGGCGTCAATGGCTGAAATTCCGGGGATGATCCGTCCTTCCGTTCAGTCTCTGCCGCAGATTGGCGACAGAATGACCTTTCTTTACTTTGAGCACTGTAAATTGAGCCGTGCGGACAGCGCGATAACCGTTACGGATGAAAAAGGGATCATTCATGTTCCTGCCGCTGCAATTTCGGTGCTCATGCTCGGCCCGGGAACGGATGTGACTCACCGTGCAATGGAGCTTATCGGTGATGCAGGTGTGAGTGTAATCTGGGTCGGGGAACACGGTGTTCGGTACTACACCGGGGGCTGTGCTTTGACGGGAAGTTCACGTCTGCTTGTGAAACAGGCTGCTCTTGTGACGAACCAGCGGGGGCATCTCAACGTTGTTCGAAAGATGTACAGTCTGCGGTTCTCCGGAGAGGATGTGGCTCACCTGACTTTGCAGCAGCTGCGCGGGCGCGAGGGAAGCCGTATGCGTTCCGTTTATCGGCATTGGTCAAAGGAAACAGGCGTTCCGTGGCATGGGCGAGACTATGACCCAGAGGATTTTTCATCAGGAGATCCGGTAAATCAGGCATTGTCCGCAGGGAATGCCTGTCTGTACGGCCTTGCTCACGCCGTGATTTGCGCACTCGGCTGTTCCCCCGGCCTCGGCTTTGTGCATATCGGTCATTCGCTTTCATTCGTTTATGATATTGCTGATTTGTACAAGGCGGAAATCACGATTCCGATCGCATTTCGGCTTGCGGCAGAGTCTCCGGAGGATATCCCGTCCCAAACAAGGCGCAGTGTGCGTGATGCGCTTGCAGAAAGCCATATCTTGGAACGAATGGTGAAGGATATCAAATACCTTCTTTCCGATGAATCTGATTTCGGCGAAGAAGGCTGCAAGCCGCTCTATCTTTGGGACGACCGCAGCGGCAGTGCGGAATACGGTAAATCCTATCGGGAGGATTGACGTTGACAGTGATTACTTTGAGCGACTGCCCGCCGAAAGTTCGGGGGGATCTGTCCAAGTGGTTATGTGAAATCAGCCCCGGAGTGTATGCCGGCAATATTAATGCGCGCGTTCGCACGGAGCTTTGGGCGCGGGTATGCGAAAACCTGAAAAGCGGGCGCGCAACCATGGTTTACAGCGCGCGCTGCGAACAGCAGATGAAATTCGAAGTTCATAATGCTCACTGGGAGCCCGTTGATCTTGACGGAATACTGCTTATGCGCCGCCCACTTCCGAAGCCGCATAAGGCAGAAGACAATTCGACAGGGGCTCCGCAAAGCAGAGCCGGGAAAATGCTGCTCGCGCGTCGTGCGGAAAAAGCGCGCAGGCGGGCTGACTATGTTGTTATTGACGTTGAAACAACGGGGCTTTCGCCCGAGAGGGACGGCATTATTGAAATCGGTGCACTGCTGATAAGAAACGGAGAAGAGGCAGAAGAATTTCAAACGCTCGTCAGGCGGGATTCACCGCTGAGTGCGGATGTTGTCCGCCTTACGGGGATTACGGATGAAATGCTTGCAGCTGAAGGCATTCCTCTGAGCGAGGCAATCAACGGGCTTGTTGCATTCGTTGCGAACCGCCCGATTGTTTGCCATAATGCGGATTTTGACTGCGGGTTTCTGATTTCGGAGGCAAAACGCTGCGGCGTGAAGTTGTTTCGCAGTTCCTGCACAGATACTCTTGCCTTGGCGCGCAGGCGCGTGAACGGAGTTAAACAGTATTCGCTTGGGCATCTTTGCGAATACTTTGGAATTGATGCCGGCGAACGTCACCGTGCGCTTCCGGATTGCAAGCTGACATTCAGGCTGTTTGAGAAGTTAAATGAAATTTGAACTGCTCAGGAACAAAAAGGCTGATTCCTAAAGGATCTTTTTAGTGTTTTCCCCGCATCCGCGGGGGTGATCCTCAGTATCCGCCTGTCGGACAGTGAAGATGCTGGTTTTCCCCGCATCCGCGGGGGTGATCCCATGGGCAAATTTACGAATTTGGACAGAATCAAGTTTTCCCCGCATCCGCGGGGGTGATCCTTTTGCAACCTCGCGGGCTTTGGTATTGGCGGCGTTTTCCCCGCATCCGCGGGGGTGATCCCGACAGTATCAAGCAACGCTTGTTTTTTGTCGGGTTTTCCCCGCATCCGCGGGGGTGATCCCCCGCACACGCACTCCCCGCCGCGACGGCATGGGTTTTCCCCGCATCCGCGGGGGTGATCCTAATTGTGATACGGAGGAAGGAAAATGAAAAAAGTTTTCCCCGCATCCGCGGGGGTGATCCTAAGCAGCTTTCGGTTTAACGGCTTGCCGTCGGGTTTTCCCCGCATCCGCGGGGGTGATCCTGCCCTGAATGCAACAATGAGGTGTGGCTGAAAGTTTTCCCCGCATCCGCGGGGGTGATCCCAAGCTTGCAAGGTACGCACAATGGGTTGGCACGGTTTTCCCCGCATCCGCGGGGGTGATCCTATCGGCACGGTGCAGGTGTTACCGCTAAACATGTTTTCCCCGCATCCGCGGGGGTGATCCCGTCAGTATATACGTTGGGCAGGTTTGAGCGCGGTTTTCCCCGCATCCGCGGGGGTGATCCTGTCGGTCTTCTCGTTGCACTCAACTGTCAGCCAGTTTTCCCCGCATCCGCGGGGGTGATCCAGAATTCGAGTGTCATATCAACCTCGAAATCATGTTTTCCCCGCATCCGCGGGGGTGATCCTATATCGCGGGTCGCATAATTCAGCGACTCACGGTTTTCCCCGCATCCGCGGGGGTGATCCCTTTGCAAGCAACCCCACATACGAGGATTTCGGGTTTTCCCCGCATCCGCGGGGGTGATCCTTCGCGGATTCCACATCGTGCAGGTATGTAACCGTTTTCCCCGCATCCGCGGGGGTGATCCGTTGATACCGCCGCTGGTTGCTGCAAGCACCTTGTTTTCCCCGCATCCGCGGGGGTGATCCTATGTACTCGATGATGGGTTGACGCTGACAGCGGTTTTCCCCGCATCCGCGGGGGTGATCCGGAGCAGGCTTTGGTTGTGGGACATTTTTCATGGTTTTCCCCGCATCCGCGGGGGTGATCCCAAACTCACGGCAATTTCCTCCATGGATTCAGTGTTTTCCCCGCATCCGCGGGGGTGATCCCCGAGGTGCAAAATGATACCGCTTTGTACAAAAGTTTTCCCCGCATCCGCGGGGGTGATCCAGGCTGAGGCCGTTCCTCATCCTGTAGTCATACAGTTTTCCCCGCATCCGCGGGGGTGATCCTATATTCAAACATTTCACAGCACCACCGTCGGGGTTTTCCCCGCATCCGCGGGGGTGATCCACCCCCGCATCCGCGGGGGTGATCCGTTGTAAACAACGGAACTCGCAATGTTATTGAGGTTTTCCCCGCATCCGCGGGGGTGATCCCCGTGACTCGGGCGGGCGACACCACAGGCGAAAGTTTTCCCCGCATCCGCGGGGGTGATCCCAGTAGTTTTGCCGCAATGCCCAGCACAGGCACGTTTTCCCCGCATCCGCGGGGGTGATCCCAGACAGATTCATACTGTCCGCCGATAACATAAGTTTTCCCCGCATCCGCGGGGGTGATCCTCAGCGGCAGTGTAGCAATCGGGACAGGTGTTTGGTTTTCCCCGCATCCGCGGGGGTGATCCTTAGCGTAATTTTTGACCGCCGACGTTGCAAGGGTTTTCCCCGCATCCGCGGGGGTGATCCTAATCTGCGGCAGCGCGTCAACGATTGCTTGTAGTTTTCCCCGCATCCGCGGGGGTGATCCGTCGGGTTCAAATGGGAGCTGATATACAGCGGCGTTTTCCCCGCATCCGCGGGGGTGATCCCATCTCCGACATGTTTGAGCGCGAGCAGGCGCTGTTTTCCCCGCATCCGCGGGGGTGATCCCGATACTAACCAGCGCAAAAACATATACCGATACGTTTTCCCCGCATCCGCGGGGGTGATCCCGCATTGCGCAAATTGGGAGAATCCATAATAATGTTTTCCCCGCATCCGCGGGGGTGATCCTGATGAGTATGCAGGGCAGGCGCAAGCATTATCGTTTTCCCCGCATCCGCGGGGGTGATCCTCCAACATGCAGGAATTTCACAATACAGTTTAAGTTTTCCCCGCATCCGCGGGGGTGATCCTACAGTTTAAATGTTTGGATAACATCTATTTCAGTTTTCCCCGCATCCGCGGGGGTGATCCTAAAATATGCGCTGACAAATTCGGATCTTCAGCCGTTTTCCCCGCATCCGCGGGGGTGATCCTTGTAAATCCGTCATCATCCGTGATTATATGGGGTTTTCCCCGCATCCGCGGGGGTGATCCTATAAATGACTGCCGAGTGTGGGCATGGGGATTGTTTTCCCCGCATCCGCGGGGGTGATCCTTTGTAAACCATTTATATCCGATCCCATATCGCGTTTTCCCCGCATCCGCGGGGGTGATCCTATATAAGGATTGACAGATAGTATAATGTGTTTGTTTTCCCCGCATCCGCGGGGGTGATCCCGCAAACCACGGCGACATTGAGGATCTTGCACAGTTTTCCCCGCATCCGCGGGGGTGATCCTACGTTAAGGCCTCACTGATTATTTGGCGTTTTGTTTTCCCCGCATCCGCGGGGGTGATCCTGCCATCTTCCCATGTAGGTGAACCGTACAAACGTTTTCCCCGCATCCGCGGGGGTGATCCCAGTGCGTTTCGCCTTGTTCCCGCAAGGCTCATGTTTTCCCCGCATCCGCGGGGGTGATCCCGGATCGCTGTATCTCAGTCCTTTTATCAATTTGTTTTCCCCGCATCCGCGGGGGTGATCCGTCTGCAAACATATTGACTTTCGAACAGCCAATGTTTTCCCCGCATCCGCGGGGGTGATCCTAAGAACCTAAGCAATGAAAATTCGGTGATAATGTTTTCCCCGCATCCGCGGGGGTGATCCTGTGATCCCCGATTCTAACTTCGGGGGCATTCAGTTTTCCCCGCATCCGCGGGGGTGATCCTCTCGGCAGCACCGTTGACCGCGTCAGCCCACTGTTTTCCCCGCATCCGCGGGGGTGATCCGTATTTTGTTAGGAATGCCGTATTCGTTCCACCGTTTTCCCCGCATCCGCGGGGGTGATCCTTGGTTGGTATTAAACTATGATATTGTTATGATGTTTTCCCCGCATCCGCGGGGGTGATCCGATTTTAACCTTTGCGCTGTTACCTCCGTTTTGTTTTCCCCGCATCCGCGGGGGTGATCCTGAATCACTTACCCATGCACATTGCGGAAAACCGTTTTCCCCGCATCCGCGGGGGTGATCCTCTGCATCCGTTGCAGTGAACGGAATATAATTCGTTTTCCCCGCATCCGCGGGGGTGATCCCCCCATTATTTTATCGTATATAATCTCCCTTTGGTTTTCCCCGCATCCGCGGGGGTGATCCTATTTGCTTAGGGTGTATAATAAGTTCATCAAAGTTTTCCCCGCATCCGCGGGGGTGATCCTCTCGGCAGCACCGTTGACCGCGTCAGCCCACTGTTTTCCCCGCATCCGCGGGGGTGATCCTCAGATTCTTTAGCTGCGGCACAATGGAGTCCGGTTTTCCCCGCATCCGCGGGGGTGATCCTATGTCCAACTGACATTGCACCGCTTACAATCAGTTTTCCCCGCATCCGCGGGGGTGATCCTTCGCCCAGATGAAAGTGTTACTCCGTATCAGTGTTTTCCCCGCATCCGCGGGGGTGATCCTTTGTCAGTGCGGCTTACGCCGTCCGCGTTCCAGTTTTCCCCGCATCCGCGGGGGTGATCCCAGGGCTACAGCGAAGAGGATTTCGCCCGCATTGTTTTCCCCGCATCCGCGGGGGTGATCCTGTCCTTGCGGGTTGCTCTTGCGTAACAGCACAGTTTTCCCCGCATCCGCGGGGGTGATCCCATTGGTGCCGATAATGACTGTACGGTCATCCGGTTTTCCCCGCATCCGCGGGGGTGATCCCGAAGGGCAGCGCTCAACCATCACGGGAGCGCAGTTTTCCCCGCATCCGCGGGGGTGATCCGTCGGAACTGTCCCAGCTGTCCAGCAATACACCGTTTTCCCCGCATCCGCGGGGGTGATCCCCAGACCTTCCGCAATAACCCAGTTGCCGAGAAGTTTTCCCCGCATCCGCGGGGGTGATCCAGGTGGGACGTTGAGCGCGACGGACGCACGGCATGTTTTCCCCGCATCCGCGGGGGTGATCCCCCGCTCTCTATCAAATCGTAGCAATCGATATGGTTTTCCCCGCATCCGCGGGGGTGATCCTTGTCAATCCCTTTCAGCTCCGTTCTTAAAATAGTTTTCCCCGCATCCGCGGGGGTGATCCTCGCGATACCGTCAAGGTACTCCGCCCAAAGCTGTTTTCCCCGCATCCGCGGGGGTGATCCGTCGGGGGGCTTTGCTTAACTTGATACTAATAGGTTTTCCCCGCATCCGCGGGGGTGATCCTGCTCATGCGCTTTGTCCTCCGTCCTGCTCTCCGTTTTCCCCGCATCCGCGGGGGTGATCCCATTCAGCGCGATGTTACTTGAATTTAGGGAAAGTTTTCCCCGCATCCGCGGGGGTGATCCTGATAGCACTTGCGGTTTACATTGTCAAAAAAGGTTTTCCCCGCATCCGCGGGGGTGATCCCAACGTTTCCGCAACTATCAATTTCAAACATGAGTTTTCCCCGCATCCGCGGGGGTGATCCTATTACTGGCACTGCATTATATTCAATGGGGAGGTTTTCCCCGCATCCGCGGGGGTGATCCTCCTCTGGATTGTCAAACGTCAATGTTGCGCCAAGTTTTCCCCGCATCCGCGGGGGTGATCCTTCGTCAAACTTTGCAAGGATTTGTCCCCAAACGTTTTCCCCGCATCCGCGGGGGTGATCCTACATAGTTGCAGAAACATCAACTGAAAGTATCGTTTTCCCCGCATCCGCGGGGGTGATCCCCAACGGACGGTTGAATATGACGATTAACGGCGGTTTTCCCCGCATCCGCGGGGGTGATCCCCGTGCCGCCGGTCGGGAGCGCAATGTTGCCGTGTTTTCCCCGCATCCGCGGGGGTGATCCTGAATACGGCATTCCCAACAAAATACTTGTTTTGTTTTCCCCGCATCCGCGGGGGTGATCCTGGTATGATGTAAAAGAAAAAGCAACGATAGAAGTTTTCCCCGCATCCGCGGGGGTGATCCTTATGTGGTTTGGGGTGGGTGGGATTACCGAAAGTTTTCCCCGCATCCGCGGGGGTGATCCCCGCCGCCACGCTGTCGCTGAAAGTTGCGGCAGGTTTTCCCCGCATCCGCGGGGGTGATCCTTTTAGGTTCCCGATATATGATGAATCATACCGGTTTTCCCCGCATCCGCGGGGGTGATCCCGTTAAACAGCTCCCTTGCAATTATAGTAAAAAGTTTTCCCCGCATCCGCGGGGGTGATCCTGGTTGCAAGATGAAATGAAGTGTGCTATAATAGTTTTCCCCGCATCCGCGGGGGTGATCCCGAGTAGCGGATAGTATAATCCATTTGATTGATGTTTTCCCCGCATCCGCGGGGGTGATCCTCCTGCCTGTGATTTCGGGCCCCATTTCCCATCGTTTTCCCCGCATCCGCGGGGGTGATCCATATTAACACTCTCATCTGATTTAATTTGAATTGTTTTCCCCGCACCTGCGGGGGTGATCCTATCTTGGCTTTTTCGGGGTCGGGGTGAGTGTCGTTTTCCCCGCACCTGCGGGGGTGATCCTGGAGATCACAATGATGGTTGGTTTTTGATTTGGTTTTCCCCGCACCTGCGGGGGTGATCCTGATGAAGCCCTTTACGCATATCCGTTCGAAGGGTTTTCCCCGCACCTGCGGGGGTGATCCGAAAACAAAAGCAAAGCCGATAGACTGTATCGCGTTTTCCCCGCACCTGCGGGGGTGATCCCAACTGGCGCAGAAAAAAACACCAAAAACCGAAGTTTTCCCCGCACCTGCGGGGGTGATCCTTTGTATTGCAACCCAAGACAAAGCCTTAAGAAGTTTTCCCCGCACCTGCGGGGGTGATCCTAACGCAAACAACGAGCTGGAGGTCATCGTTGAGTTTTCCCCGCACCTGCGGGGGTGATCCCCTCCGCGCCGAAACTGTCGGTTGCAACCTCGTGTTTTCCCCGCACCTGCGGGGGTGATCCCTATAGCGGTGATAGGTTTGGGAGCGGACTAACGTTTTCCCCGCACCTGCGGGGGTGATCCCTGCCCCGCAGACAGACTGCGCTGGACAATACAGTTTTCCCCGCACCTGCGGGGGTGATCCTATTTTTTGCAGGCTTTTAATCCCTTCTGCATTGTTTTCCCCGCACCTGCGGGGGTGATCCTAACGCAAACAACGAGCTGGAGGTCATCGTTGAGTTTTCCCCGCACCTGCGGGGGTGATCCCTGTAGCGAGCTTCCAGCACGACATCCTTTTGCGTTTTCCCCGCACCTGCGGGGGTGATCCGGCGGCAACGCATACAAGATGGGCGCAAATCAGGTTTTCCCCGCACCTGCGGGGGTGATCCTGGCGGCTATCGTCAGTCTCTTAACGTCACTTGGTTTTCCCCGCACCTGCGGGGGTGATCCTCTGCGCCTTCGAGGTTTGCGAACCTCAAATCGGTTTTCCCCGCACCTGCGGGGGTGATCCCGCCAGCACGTACACCCCATGCGGATGCTCGCGGTTTTCCCCGCACCTGCGGGGGTGATCCCGAGTTAACCAACCATGATTTGAAAAACATCGAGTTTTCCCCGCACCTGCGGGGGTGATCCTTACTCGGTCGATGCACACGGGCAAAAGCGTGGGTTTTCCCCGCACCTGCGGGGGTGATCCTATTCTTTGCCTTGCGGAGCTTTTCGTATATATGTTTTCCCCGCACCTGCGGGGGTGATCCCGCCAGCACGTACACCCCATGCGGATGCTCGCGGTTTTCCCCGCACCTGCGGGGGTGATCCCGAGTTAACCAACCATGATTTGAAAAACATCGAGTTTTCCCCGCACCTGCGGGGGTGATCCTTACTCGGTCGATGCACACGGGCAAAAGCGTGGGTTTTCCCCGCACCTGCGGGGGTGATCCTATTCTTTGCCTTGCGGAGCTTTTCGTATATATGTTTTCCCCGCACCTGCGGGGGTGATCCCGAATGTCGCGAAAGAGCCGCGATTGGTTTTTCGTTTTCCCCGCACCTGCGGGGGTGATCCTTTTGGTTTTCAGGTTGACCGTGCCTTCGGGCGGTTTTCCCCGCACCTGCGGGGGTGATCCTGCGTGAACTGACAGTGCCGTTACTGAAAGAGCGTTTTCCCCGCACCTGCGGGGGTGATCCTTAAATTTTACATTGTAGTCGCTGTTGCCGCACGTTTTCCCCGCACCTGCGGGGGTGATCCCGCCCGACAAAATTTTTACGGTGTGGCAACCTTGTTTTCCCCGCACCTGCGGGGGTGATCCTATCGACCTGTATTACATCGACCCCTCCGACAGGTTTTCCCCGCACCTGCGGGGGTGATCCCTGCTTCCCGATAGTTCCTTGTTACGGCAATTAGTTTTCCCCGCACCTGCGGGGGTGATCCTATATGCGGAGGATATTAAGCTATGGCAAAAAAGTTTTCCCCGCACCTGCGGGGGTGATCCTTCACCGGCGACGTAAAGTTCGAAAAGAATCGAGTTTTCCCCGCACCTGCGGGGGTGATCCTATCATCAACGGAGCATGTTTCTTTTTTTGAAAGTTTTCCCCGCACCTGCGGGGGTGATCCTGAGCTAAGAAAAACTATTGATAATAATACTCTGTTTTCCCCGCACCTGCGGGGGTGATCCTAATTTTACCAATTGCGCGGATTGAATCTGCATGTTTTCCCCGCACCTGCGGGGGTGATCCTTTTGTACGGTTGCCACTGTCCTTGATTGCCCCGTTTTCCCCGCATCCGCGGGGGTGATCCCAGCGACGGTTTGCCGCTAACATGGCGTGACGTGTTTTCCCCGCATCCGCGGGGGTGATCCCGACTCGCCGATGCCAGAGTTGCTTTGTGACAGGTTTTCCCCGCATCCGCGGGGGTGATCCCTGATGAACGGCGGAAACAACCTTGCCTTCATGGTTTTCCCCGCATCCGCGGGGGTGATCCCCGTGTGCGTTTCTTTTTTCCATTTTTGCTTTTGTTTTCCCCGCATCCGCGGGGGTGATCCCATTTCACAGCACCACCGTCGGGCATGAGCGCCGTTTTCCCCGCATCCGCGGGGGTGATCCGAACGGTAGCATTGAGTGCGAGGTTCTTTCTTAGTTTTCCCCGCACCTGCGGGGGTGATCCTCATCAGTTGCAAATGAATTAATTTTGTTTCATATTCCAAGTATTTTGCGCACATATTTTATTACCGAACGTGCGCTAAACGGTTGATAAGGGATAAAAAGGATGCTATAGCTAACATTGTAGCCTACAGCATCCACGCCGTGCATACGGGCAATCTATGCCGCTGCTGTGCAGTCGACCATCCTTTTGCACCTTGACTTTTGTCTCCTGCCCTGATATAATCAAGGGGCGATACAGGCTGGTTGATCGCCCCTGGGTTGCTCTTCTCGGCAGTGTTTACGTTAGCTGGTATGCACTGCCGATTTTTTTACTGCGTGATATAACGTATGCAGTTGATGATAGCTTGGGCATCTATACCCTGAGCGCTAATCCACTCGGGGATTCGGTGATATTGTCTCCAATTACCCAACGGTTGACACCGAGCGCGGAAGGCAACGTCGAAATCAACAGAAAACACGGGAAGCACTGTCCGTTACGGAAGGCTTCCCGTGTTTGTTTTTGAAGAAGTAACCGGTTGCTTGCCGAAACACTGCGGCAGAGCGGAGAACTTCAGCCCGCGCGGCAGGTTCGGCGGCTGCGGTTAGCGGAGGTCTTCCGGTGTATCGGAATTTTCCGCCGTATCGGAGGGTGCTGTTTCGGCGGAGTCTGCATTGTCATTTGCATTTGAAATTTCGCCGTCGGACTCTTCCCCGCCCTTCTGCGGTTCATCATCGTTATGCGGCGCAAGCGCAACGCTTGCAACCCTGTGTCCCTCGTCGATTTTCATCAGTCGAACGCCCTGCGTGTTGCGGGAAATGACGGAAATCGTGTCAACGGGAACGCGAATGACAACGCCGTCATCACGGATAAGCATCAGATCCTCATTGCCCTCGGAAACTTTGAGGCAAACAAGCTTGCCGGTTTTTTCGGTGATATTCATTGCAATAATGCCCTTGCCGGCGCGGCCCTGAACGCGGTAGGCGTCCTCTTCGGTGCGCTTGCCCATGCCGTTTTCGGTGATGGCAATGACGCAGCTGCCGGGTTTAACCATAGACATATCAACAACGCAGTCGCCCTCGGAGAGTTTGATGGCACGAACGCCGGAGGCATTTCTGCCCATTGAGCGAACATCCTGCTCGCTGAAACGGATGCTCATTCCGTCCCGTGTGCCGATAATGAACTCATCATCGCCTGCGGAGAGCGCAACGCTGATAAGCTCGTCACCCTCGCGGAGGTTTTGAGCAATCAAGCCGCCCTTGCGAATGTTTGAAAAATCGGAGAGCGGGGTTTTTTTGATAACACCCTGCCGTGTGCAAAGAACGAGATAGCCGCCCTCGGTCTGCCTGCCGATGGGGAATGCGGCGGTAACGAACTCGCCCGTCTGCAATTGCAGCAGGTTGACTATGGGCGTGCCCTTTGCGGTGCGGCTTGCTTCCGGAATGGAATAGCATTTTATGCGGAAAGCGCGGCCCTTATTTGTGAAGAACATGATATAGGAATGCGTGCTTGTGACGAAAATATCCTCAAGGAAATCCTCTTCACGGGTTGCTCCCGCGCTGATGCCGACGCCGCCTCTGCGCTGCGTACGGTAGGTTGCTTCCGCAATGCGCTTGATGTAGCCGTGATGGGTGCAGGTAACAACCATGTCTTCTTCCTGAATGATGTCATCCATATCGATGTCTTCAACGATCTTTGTGATTTCGGTGCGGCGCGGGTCGGCAAAGCGGCGCCGAATCTCGAGCATTTCATCTTTAACAACGCCCATAAGTTTGCCTTCGTCCGCAAGCAGGGAAGCAAGGTATTCAACCGTGCGCTTAAGCTCGCCGTACTCGGCTTCCAACTTTTCGCGCTCAAGCCCTGTCAGCCTTTGCAGCCGCATGTCAAGTATCGCCTGCGCCTGCCGTTCACTGAAACCGAAACGTGCAATCAGCCTTTCCTTTGCTTCTGCGCCGTTTGCACTGGCTTTGATGATGGCAATGACTTCGTCAATATTGTCGAGTGCGATCATAAGGCCTTCCAAGATGTGCAGCCTTTCGCGTGCTTTGTCAAGGTCAAACTGCGTGCGGCGGGTGACAACATCCTTTTGATGCGCAATGTAGTGATAAAGCATTTCGCGAAGGTTGAGCACCTTGGGTTCGCCGTTCACAAGCGCGATCATGATAACGCCGAAAGTATCCTGAAGCTGAGTGTGCTTATACAGATTGTTCAGCACAACGTTTGCATTGACATCTTTTTTAAGCTCGATAACAATGCGCATTCCCGCGCGGGAGCTTTCGTCGCGAAGGTCGGAAATGCCGTCCACGCGCTTCTCGTGAACAAGCTCTGCAATTTTTTCAACAAGCTTTGCTTTGTTGACCTGATACGGAATTTCCGTGACGATGATGCGGGATCGATCGGCCTTGTATTGCTCGATCTCGCTCTTTGCGCGAACAAGGATCTTTCCCCTGCCTGTAAAATATGCATGGCGAATGCCGACATCGCCCATGATGACGCCGCCGGTCGGAAAGTCCGGACCTGGGATATAGTTCATCAGCTCGTCGATCGTGATATCGGGATTGTCAATCATTGCGGCACAGGCATCGACAGCCTCGCCGAGATTATGCGGCGGAATGTTTGTTGCCATGCCGACAGCAATGCCGTTTGAGCCGTTCACAAGAAGGTTGGGGTATCTTGCGGGCAATACCGCGGGCTGCATCAGCGTTTCGTCAAAATTCGGATAAAAATCAACCGTGTTCTTGTCAAGATCGCGGAGCATTTCGAGAGTGAGCCTGCTCATGCGCGCTTCGGTATAACGCATTGCAGCGGCGGGGTCGCCGTCAACGCTGCCGAAATTGCCGTGACCTTCAACAAGGGGGTAACGAGTGGAGAAGGGCTGGGCAAGGCGCACCATTGCATCGTAAACCGCCATGTCGCCGTGCGGATGGTATTTGCCGAGAACATCGCCGACAAGGCGCGCACTCTTTCTGAAGGGCTTGTCGGGCTGCATACTCAGCTCGTCCATTGCGTAAAGAATGCGCCTGTGAACGGGTTTCAGTCCGTCGCGCACATCGGGAAGCGCACGGCTGATGATAACAGCCATTGCGTATGATATAAAGCTGCGCTTCATTTCACCCACAAGGTTTATGGGCAATATTCTGCCGCCTTCAACATCGGTCGGCAACTCGTTTGTTCCGAGCATTTCAAGATTGGGTCTTTTTTTGTTTTCGTCCATCATATCTCCTGCATGAAAGGTGCGGAGCCTGCCGCAGTCGGTGCATCGCACCTTTCGTCGGTCGTCAAGTCATTGAATCGTGTTGATAATTTCGGATTGCAGAGCTCAAAGTTTTCAACCTATCGCTTGAAAACTTGAAGCGTTTCCGCCTCAAACGTCAAGGTCGGCAACGAGCTTGCTGTTCCGCTCAATAAATTCGCGGCGCGGTTCAACCCTGTCGCCCATCAAAAGGGTGAAAGTTTCGTCCGCAAGCATTGCATCGTCCATTGTGACGCGAAGCATAATGCGGTTCGCGGGATCCATTGTCGTGTCCCAAAGCTGTTCGGGGTTCATTTCGCCCAAACCTTTGTAGCGTTGAATGTAGATTTTATCCCTGCCGATTTCGTCAAGAGTTTTGTTCAGCTCTTCGTCCGAATAGACATAGCGTTCCGTATTGCCCTTTTTGATGAGATAGAGAGGAGGCTGGGCAATGTAAACATAGCCGCGCTCTATCATCGGCCGCATGTGCCGATAGAAGAACGTCAGCAGCAGCGTGCGAATATGGCTTCCGTCAACATCGGCATCGGTCATGCAGATGATTTTGTGATAGCGGAGCTTGGTTTCGTCAAAATCCGCATCCATGCCCGCACCGAATGCGGTTATCATGCATTTGATTTCCGCATTGCCGAGAATTTTGTCCAAACGGGTTTTTTCAACGTTCAGAATCTTTCCGCGCAGCGGAAGGATGGCCTGAAAATGCCTGTCGCGTCCTTCCTTGGCGGAACCGCCTGCGGAGTCACCCTCAACGATGAACAGTTCGCATTTTGAAGGATCTTTTTCGGAGCAGTCCGCAAGTTTGCCGGGCAGTGCGGCGGAATCCAAAACGGACTTGCGTCTGGTCAGCTCGCGTGCCTTGCGCGCCGCTTCCCTTGCGCGGCTTGCACTGAGGCATTTGTCGAGAATAAGCTTTGCCTGCGCCGGGTTCTCTTCAAGATAGGTCGTCATGCCGGCCGTCACGGCGTTGTCAACAAGGGTTCTTATGTAGGCATTGCCGAGTTTTGTTTTTGTCTGCCCTTCAAACTGCGGCTCTGTCAGCTTAACGCTGATGATAGCGCTCAAACCTTCGCGGATGTCGTCTCCGGTCAGGTTCTGGTCGCTGTCTTTAAGGATTTTAAACTTTCGGGCGTAGTCGTTGATGACCCTTGTCATTGCCGCACGGAAACCCGCAAGGTGGCTGCCGCCCTCAATGGTGTTTATGTTGTTGGCATAGGTAAAAACATTTTCGCTGTAGCCGTCGTTGTATTGCAGCGCAACTTCAACGCTTGCCGTTTCAAGCGGATTATCGTTCTTTACAGCGGAAAAATAAATCGGGTCGGGGTGCAGAACTTCTTTGTTTTTGTTGATATAGCGAACGTATTCAACAACCCCGCCTTCGTAATGGAAGCTGTCCTGCACGGGCGGGTCGCAGCGTTCATCCGTCACGATGATGCGCACGCCGCCGTTTAGGAACGCAAGCTCGCGCAGCCGTCGAACAAGGATATCGTATTCATAGTTCACTTCGTCAAAAATTTCTTCGTCGGGAACAAAATGAATCGTTGTGCCGTGCTCGTCCGCTCCGCAGTTGCCCACGATTTCAACCTCCGTGACCTTTATGCCGCGGCGGCAGATCTGTCGGTAAATATGCCCGTCCCGACGCACCTCGGCGGTAAGCTCCGTGCTCAATGCGTTAACAACGGAAAGACCGACACCGTGAAGGCCGCCGGAGACCTTATAACCGCTGCCGCCGAATTTGCCGCCCGCATGAAGCATGGTAAGTGCGACTTCAAGCGCGGATTTGCCGGTTTTGGGGTGAATATCGACGGGAATGCCCCTGCCGTTGTCAACAACGGTAATGGAGTTGTCCGCATGAATGGTAACATAAATATGAGTGCAGAATCCCGCCATTGCTTCATCGATGGAGTTATCGACGATTTCATAAACAAGGTGGTGCAGGCCTCTTGAATCGGTTGAACCGATATACATGCCCGGGCGGCGGCGAACGGCCTCCAATCCTTCAAGCACCTGTATTTGCGAAGCGTTATAAGTCGTTTCCATTTTTAAAATTATTTCCTTTCAGAGTAAAACCCGCGGCATTTTTGAAAAGCCGCCGCCGGCGGAGCCCTGTCCGCCGGGATTTTTATGTCGGGCTGTTTTGGGGAGAACGCCGACCGTATGATTTAAAACAACCACAAAACGGCGTTTATTTATACAATGTTAAATCAACACAGAATCAATTTTCTGCTGACAGAATTTTTTTGAGTTTGCCGCCGCTGCATTCAAACACCGTCATGTTCGGCACCTGTTCAAGGCCGTCGAGAGTTGTGGAGGTTAAAAAGCATTGGCAATCAAATGCGCTTGAAAGCAGCTCTCGCTGCCTGTCGCCGTCCAGTTCGCTCAGAACATCGTCCAAAAGCAGAACCGGCGCCTCGCCCCGAACGCGGCGCATAAGCGCAAGCTCGCTCAGTTTAAGGCTCAACGCTGCCGTGCGCTGCTGCCCCTGGGAACCGAAAACGCGGACATCGCGCCCGTTGAGCAGAATGCCGATGTCGTCCCGGTGCGGCCCCTTGGTTGTGCAGCCGCGGCGGATATCCTCCGCCCGTGCCTTGCAGAGTGCATCCCCGAGTGCGGCGCGCGCCAAGTCTCCTTCGAAGGGAACGGAGGGTTTGTAATAGGTAAAAAGCTCTTCCGGTTCATGCCCGACAGAGGAATTGCCCGTGATGCTGCGGTTCAGATCCCGCGCAGCGGTGCTGAGCCTGTCAAGAAAATCGCGGCGAAGCAGCATGACCGAACCGCCGAGCTCCGCAAGCTTATCGTCCCACATGTCGAGAAGTTCAATGTTCGGTTCGAACGGAAAACTTGTTTTCAAAAGCGCGGTGCGCTGCTTGAGGGCGGCATTATATTGCTGCAAACGGTAGAAATAGGCAGGTCGAAGCTGGCAAAGCTCCATGTCCATAAAGCGGCGGCGGGTTTCGGGAGAGTCCTTGACGAGGGAGAGATCCTCGGGTGAAAACATTACGGCGTTCAGAACGCCCATAAGCTCGCCCATGCGTCTGATGCGCTGCCCGTCGATAAAAACCTGTTTCGGTGCGCCGGAAAACAGCTTGAGTTCAATGCTGTGCTTCCCCGCTGCACTCACAAGCTCAATGCCCGCATATGCCTTGTCGGAAAGGGAGTTGATAAGTTCCGCATCGCGGCGCGTTCGGTGGCTCCTGCCCAACGCGGCAAGGAAAACGGATTCCAGAATGTTCGTCTTGCCCGCCGCATTTGCGCCCACAATGACGTTAAGCCCCTTTGCAGGCTCAAACCGCAGCTCCGTATAACTTCTGAAACAATAAAGTCTTACGGCGGTGATGTACACGCAAAGCCTCCGCCCTGCCGCATTATGCGGCATTATTACCTTCATTCTATTATACCATATTTTAAGGAGTTCGGCAAGCCCGAAAGGCGCATTTAAAGGTACATTTATATAGGTAGGAGAAATGAGGAATTGGGAGCGGAGAGCGGAGTGTGGAAAGTTAAGAGCGGAGTTTGGAGAGTGGAGAGTGGAGCTGAAGGCACTCGTTTGTCTCCCCTGCGAGGGGGGGGACCGCAGAGCGGTGGAGGGGTTTTGATTAAGAGAGCGGAGAGTGGAGAGTGGAGTTGAAGGCACTCGTTTGCCTCCCCTGCAAGGGGAGGGGGATCGCAGAGCGGTGGAGGGGTTTTGATTAAGAGTGTGGAAAGCGGAGAGTGAAGAATGATGTACATTGCTAATTTCTAATTGCTGATTTCTAATTGACAGCGTCAATTAGAAATGATACAATACTTATTGCCGACTGAGGCCGAGTACATTCCTTTCGGAGGAAAACCATGAAAAAAAGCGTAAAGATTATCGGCATCGTTGTTTGTGTCGCAATTCTTGCGGCGGCGGTTGTGGGCGTTGCTTCGCGTGCAGTGCGTGTGGAGGACGGCAGGCGCATCCGCAAGGCGTTCAACGAATATGCCGAGCGTGTGGTACGGCTGCGTGAAAGCGACGAATTTGAGGATTCCGACGACGATCCCGCTCTTTCCGACTGGTTCACCGCACCCGAAGGCTTCCTGCCCGTAAAGGACGGAAACGTGTATAAAAGCGTTATCAACCCTTACGACACGCCCGAGGAGTGGGATCTGCTTGAAGATGCGGTAGAAATGCGGGAGGTTTCCCAATTGCCCGAAACCGCGCGGAATGCAACAACGGCGGAGCTTGTGCTGTACTGCATGAACTATAACCTGTTTGATGATATGTTCGTTTACGAATCAATGCTGGAAGGATTCGACGTTGTCAAACAGGATTATGACGGACTTCAGCTGCTTGCCGCGCGCGAGGATGCGGGAACGGTTCTTGTCAATCTCTACAAGGCATACAAGCTCAACGATCAGAGCCAACTCGACAGATATGCCTGCCTGAGGTTGGACTATCTTGAAACAATGCTTGCACAGCCGGAGATCCTTGCAAAGCTCACCGATGAACAGTGCCGCGAGCTTGCGGCCGAATGCTACAACAAGGCAACGCAGATAATGAACGCACGGAACGATGAATACGGCATCACCCAGGCGCTTTATCTCGGCCTGAAGAGCCTTATGCGGGCAGATTCGGAATTTGCGCGCATTGTCAACGGTTCCGACGGCGCAAGAACTTTTGCCGAAACCGGCGTTCTTGTCCCGCGCAAAATAAGCGATGCGGATCTCGGAGCAATGGCTGCAAGGGTACGGCTTGTGATTGGATGAACACTGATTCACCTTGACTGAAATTTACTGAGAAAAAGAGAAGAAATGTTGATGCGGAATGCGGAATGCATGTGCCTCAGGCGTATTGTACGGATGACGTTTCTTCTCTCTTCAACTCTTTAAATACGCCCTATCGGTGCGGCACAAATACGGTTGAAGACGGAACTAAAAATATATCTTCAATCCTGTCCAAAACGGTCTTGACTTTGTACAAAATCCGAGTATAATGTGATATGCACTTGAAAGAGTGAATGCACCTTTAGCTCAGCTGGTAGAGCACCTGACTCTTAATCAGGGTGTCCAGGGTTCGAGCCCCTGAAGGTGTACCAACAAAAAGTCCTTGTTTTGCAAGGGCTTTTTTAATTTGCTTTATGCTTAATTTGCTTAAAGGGACGTGCGGGTCTTTTGCGTGCCCTTGACTTTTCCCCGAATCGGTTCTATAATCATTGCATATAAAAAAGAGTCTGAAGGAGGGTTAATCCATGCAGCTTCTTGTTATCACGATCGACGATTGCGATGAATTTCTTGCAACGCTTGAAGGGCTTCGCGCGCACGGAATGAACGGCATCGTTTTTCAGTCCACAAGCCTTAAACACGCATTGCTGAACAGCAACGTTGACGCACCGCCGATTTTCGGTCGAGTCAGCAAAATCATGAGCCATGATTTTGAATCCAGTCACACTGCGTTTTTGCTGCTGAACGATGATCAACTTGAGCACGCAAAGCGCGTTATCCGCCGCAACACGCACGGATTGGGCAAAAAAGGCGTCATGTTCACGCTGCCCGTTCTTTCGTTCGAAGGAATCGATGCGGAATAACGCACGCGGAATGATAATCGAAAATCGACTTAAGTAAATATAAAACGGAAACCGCCGTTCGGCGGCATTCCGAAGAATAAGCGCGCTGAAAGATACCGACGGCGTGTTCATTGGTGCGCGGCAGAAAAGCGGCGCACGTTCCACCGCGCCGGTGTGCGCGAAATTTGTCGAAAATTCGCACCGCCGGATAAAAGGCGGAATTCGAATTGAAAGGAAAAACAACATGAAAATTCTGCTGATTCTTGCAATCGCAATGGCGGGCGGCCTTGCCCTGTCCCGCCTTATGAAGCTGCTCAACCTGCCCAATGTCACGGGCTACCTTATTGCAGGCATTCTGATAGGTCCCTTTGTGCTGAAACTTGTCACAAACGTTGATATCAAAAGCGCAAAGATTATCACAACCACCGCATTGGGTTTCATTGCTTTTTCGATCGGCGGCGAATTTAAGCTGTCCCTGCTGAAAAAGCTCGGCGGCAAGATTGTCGTTATCACAGTTGTGCAGGCTGTTATGACCGTGCTGCTCGTGCTGCTTGCGCTTTTGCTTGTGCCGGGTGAATACCGCGTTCCCCGTGCGCTGCTTCTCGGTGCAATTGCGGCTGCAACGGCACCTGCCGCAACACTGCTTGTTGTTCGCCAATACAAGGCAAAGGGCCCCGTTACGGACACGCTCCTGCCCGTTACGGCGTTTGATGATGCGGTCGGCCTGATGATCTTCTCCCTCTGCTTTGCACTTGCACAGGCATTTGCCTCCGGCGATGCGCTGACGGTTCAGGCAATCGTGCTTGATCCGCTGCGCGAAATCGGCCTTTCCCTGCTTACGGGCGGCGTTATGGGTGCCGTGCTTGCGTTTGTAATGCGCTTTTTCAAGTCCAAAGCAAACCGTCTCTGCCTGATGCTTGCGGCGGTTTTTGCCTGCGTTGCACTTTCGGAAATGTGGGAGCTTTCTTCACTGCTGACCTGCATGATGCTTGGCGCGGTGTTTGCAAACATGCGCAGCGACTCTGTTATTGCGATGGAGCTTTGCGAGGGCTGGACGCCTGCATTATTCATGCTTTTCTTCGTGCTTTCGGGTGCGGAGCTTGATTTTTCAATCCTGCTGACGGTCGGGATCCCCGGCATTATCTATATCATTGCACGTTCCGCCGGCAAGTATTTCGGCGCGTTCACCGGAGCGGCAATGTCCCATGCCGATCCAAAGGTGCGCAAATACCTCGGCGTTACGCTGCTTCCGCAGGCAGGTGTTGCAATCGGCATGGCGCAGATGGTTGCCGCAAGCGACCTTCCGCAAACGCTTTCCGCGCAGGTTGTGACGGTTGCACTGTTTGCAACACTTGTTTATGAACTTGCGGGCCCCGTGCTGACAAAGCTTGCGCTTGCAAAAGCAGGTGAAATTTCGGCTGAAAATCTCGGAAAAAAGAAAAAGACAGCGGCTGCCGTCGAAAGCACTGCGGATGCACCGCAGGCATAAACCGGGTGAACCGGAAAGCCGAACTGATAAAAGCGCACTTCTATACACCTTTCGGTGTACCGTGCGAGCATCCCTTGCCTCTCCCCTTGGGAGAGGTGGCCGAGCGCAGCGAGTGCCCGAAGGGGAGA
>ERZ772893.75-NODE-75-length-144812-cov-6.048005_pt1 | contig 144812 bp, 141 predicted proteins | sample MGYA00511482_ERZ772893 | MGnify/ENA primary metagenome ERZ772893 (study PRJEB29015, sample SAMEA2737687) | human gut metagenome | biome: human gut; feature: human-associated habitat; material: faeces | place: China | collected 2012 ... | reverse complement strand
TCGTTCTTCATCAGGGACGTATCGCAGAAATGAAAACCGGTGAAGGTAAAACTCTCGTTGCCTGTCTGGCGGCTTATGCTAACTCCCTTACAGGAAAGGGCGTTCACGTTGTAACAGTAAATGACTATCTTGCTAAGTTCCAGTCTGAGGAAATGGGCAAGGTGTTCCACTTCCTGAACACTTCTATCGGCGTTGTGCTTACGGGCATGAATAAGGAGCAGAAGAGGGAAGCTTATAACGCTGATATTACATATGGTACAAATAACGAGTTCGGATTTGATTATCTCCGTGACAACATGGTTATCTATAAGAAAGATAAGGTTCAGAGAGAGCACGCTTTCGCTATCGTGGACGAGGTGGACTCTATCCTCATAGACGAAGCAAGAACTCCGCTTATCATTTCAGGTCAGGGCGACAAGTCAACAAAGCTTTATTCACTTGCCGACAGATTTGCAAAGACCCTGAAGCCTGTTACAGTTGTTGAAATGGACGATAAGGCAGATAACGACCTTCTGGACGGCGACTATATCATCGACGAAAAGGCTAAGACTGCAACTCTTACAAAGAGCGGTGTTAAGAAAGCAGAAAAGGCGTTCAACGTTATAAACCTTATGGACGCTGATAATATGACCCTCGCTCACCATATCAATCAGGCTATCAAGGCAAACGGCGTTATGAAAAAGGATATCGACTACGTTGTTAAGGACGGAGAAGTTCTTATCGTGGACGAGTTCACAGGCCGTATCATGCAGGGCAGACGTTTCAATGACGGTCTGCATCAGGCTATCGAAGCAAAAGAGGGCGTTGAGATAGCAAGAGAGTCTAAGACTATCGCTACTATCACATATCAGAACTACTTCCGTCTGTATGGCAAGCTGTCAGGTATGACAGGTACTGCTCTTACTGAGGAGGACGAGTTCAGAGAGATATATAAGCTTGACGTTATCGAGATACCAACAAACAAGCCTGTTATCAGAGTTGACCACCCGGACGTTGTTTTCAAAACAGAAAAGGGCAAGTTCAACGCTGTTATCGAGCAGGTGATAGAGTGCCATAAAAAGGGACAGCCTGTTCTTGTTGGTACAGTTTCCGTTGAGAAGTCAGAGTATCTTTCAAGACTGCTGAAAAATAAGGGCATCAAGCATGAAGTGCTTAACGCCAAGCACCATGACCGTGAGGCTATGATAGTTGCACAGGCAGGTAAATACGGTGCTGTTACTATCGCTACCAACATGGCAGGCCGTGGTACTGATATCATGCTTGGCGGTAATGCTGAGTATAAGTCCCTTGCAGACCTCCAGAAAATGGGCTATTCTGAGGAAGTCGCTGTCGAGGCAGCAGGTTTCTCAAATACTCAGGATGAAGAAGTTCTGGCTGCGAGAGCAGAGTATAAGAAGCTCTATGCAAAGTATTCTGACGAGGTAAAGGAGCTTGCAGAAAAGGTTAGAGAAGCAGGCGGACTTTATATCATCGGTACAGAAAGACACGAATCAAGACGTATCGACAATCAGCTTAGAGGACGTTCAGGCCGTCAGGGCGACCCGGGCGAAAGCACATTCTTCCTCTCACTTGAAGACGACCTTATGAGAATTTTCGGCGGCGAGAGAATAACAGCCATGATGGATACTCTTAAAGTTGACGAGAATACTCCTATCCAGTCAAAAATGCTCACAGGCGTTATCGAGTCCTCACAGAAGAAGATAGAGGGCAGAAACTTCAACATCAGAAAGAACGTCCTTAACTACGACGACGTTATGAACACACAGCGTGAGATAATCTATAAGCAAAGACAGCAGGTGCTTGACGGAGAGGATCTCCATGACAACATTCTCGGCATGATAAAGGAGTTTGTTGAGGATTCTGTAAATATGTATATCACTGACGAGGACGTTCAGGATAACTGGAACCTGCAGGGTCTTAAGGACAGACTTATGGGCATAATCACAGTTGAGGACGACTTCAACTATACCCCACAGGAGCTTGACGAGATATCAAAGCAGGATATAATCGACTTGCTTGAAGACAGAGCTTTGAAGATATACGCAAAGCGTGAGGAAGACCTTGGTCAGGAACTTCTTCATGAGATAGAGAGAGTCGTTTTGCTTAAAGTTGTCGATACAAAGTGGATGGCACATATCGACGATATGGACGAGCTGAAAAAGGGTATCGGTCTTCGTTCATACGGTCAGAAGAACCCAGTAGTCGAGTATCGTATGGAAGGTATGGATATGTTCGACGATATGGTAGCTTCTATCCGTGAAGATACTGTAAGAATGTTGTTCACCATTCAGGTAAGGAAGAACAGCGCCGCTCCAAAGAGAGAGGACGTTCTCAAGCCGGGCGAGCATCATAACATGACCGTAAGAAAGGCTAAGAAGCCGGGCAGGAACGATCTTTGCCCATGCGGAAGCGGCAAGAAGTATAAGAACTGCTGCGGTGCCGGAAACGGTGTACAGGCTGACGAAGCCGAGCAGGCAGAGAATAGCTCTGACAGCTCTGAGAAATAAAAACAATATGCAGGACGGTGAAAACAGCCGTCCTGTTTTGGATATAAGAATAATAGGAGTGTAGTGAAATGTCAACAGCATTTAAAAGCGCAGATATACTTCTGCCTAAGAACGCCGATATGTCAAAATGGGCAGTAGTTGCCTGCGACCAGTATACCTCTGAGCCTGAGTATTGGGCTGACGTGGAAAAGATAACAGAGGGTGCAAAAAGCGCACTTAACCTTATCCTGCCTGAGGTCTATCTGGAGGACGATAACGTTGATGAAAGAATAGCCGACATACATAAGAATATGGACAGCTATATCAGCGAGGGCGTTTTTGAAGAGTATAAGGACGCTATGATATACGTTGAAAGAACACAGTCTGACGGAAAGGTCAGAGCGGGCATTGTTGGCGCTATCGACCTTGAAGAGTATGACTACCGCAAAGGCTCGAAGTCTGCCGTAAGAGCAACAGAAGCCACAGTTGTGGAGAGAATACCGCCTAGAATAAAGGTAAGACGTGGCGCACCTGTTGAGCTGCCGCATATCATGATACTCGTTGACGATACAGAAAAAAGCGTTGTTGAGCCGCTTGAAGCCCACAAGGGAGAAATGAAAAAGCTCTATGACTTTGACCTTATGAAAAAGGGTGGCCATATCGCAGGCTATCTTATTGACAAGGCTATGCAGGAAAAGATAATAGCCGCACTTGAAAAGCTTGGTGATATCGACGCTTTCAATACAAAGTATGGTCTTAAGGAAACTTCACCGCTTGTCTACGCAATGGGTGACGGCAACCATTCTCTCGCTACTGCCAAGGAATTTTACGAGGAGCAGAAGAGAGAGAACCCTGATAAGGACATGAGCAACGCTCTTTGCAGATATGCCCTTGTGGAGATAGTGAATCTCCATTCGCCTGCACTTGAATTTGAAGCTATCCATAGAATAGTTACAGACGTTGATACAAAGGCTCTTATGAGCGAAATGACAGCGGCTCTTGAGCTTTCCGAGGAAAAGTCAGAGCAGGCAATAGTTGTCTGCGACAATGGCGAGGAAAAGACACTCTATATACATAAGCCGACTTCAAAGCTCACCGTTGGCTCATTGCAGAATTTCCTTGACAGCTATATCAAGGAAAAAGGCGGCAAGGTGGACTATATCCACGGTGCAGAGGTCATAAGAGAGCTTTCCGCAAAGGAAAATTCCATAGGCTTTATGCTCCCTGACATGGGCAAGGAAGAGCTTTTCCCTACAGTTATCGTTGACGGTGCACTGCCGAGGAAAACGTTCTCCATGGGTCATGCCGAGGATAAGAGATTTTATGTTGAGGCAAGGAAAATATTGAAATAGAAATATTAAAGAAATGTTGAAATAGAAAAATCGTAGACAATATATTTTAAAAGGAGTTTTTACGATGATAATTGAAGAAGTCAAAAAGGAACTTACAGGACATATCATTCCCTTCTGGAACAAGCTGAGAGATGATGAGAACGGTGGATTTTACGGCTTTATGAGCTATGACCTCAAGCTGGATAAGCAGGCTGATAAGGGCGTTATCCTCCACGCAAGAATACTTTGGTTCTATTCAAAAGCGTATATCACTCTGGGCGATAAGACACTTCTTGACAACGCACGCCACGCTTACGAGTTTATCAAAAACCACTGTATCGACTATGAGTACGGCGGAGTTTATTGGATGATGAACTATAAGGGCGAGTCTGCCGACACTATGAAGCATACATACAACATCGCATTTGCTATCTATGCACTGTCATGCTACTATAACGCAAGCGGAGATAAGGAAGCTCTTGAGCTTGCCTATAAGCTTTTCCACGACATCGAGAACAACACTCTCGATGAGTACGGCTACAGAGAAGCTTTTGACAGACAGTGGAACTTGGTATCAAATGACGCTCTTTCTGAGAATGGCTTGCATGCTGATAAGACAATGAACGCTATCCTCCACCTTATCGAAGCTTATACCGAGCTTTATAAGGCAGACCACAACGAGGAAGTTGCTAAAAGGCTTAAATTCCAGCTTGGTCAGATGAGAGATATTGTTTATACTCCTGAAACAAACGCTCTGAAAGTTTTCTTTGACACAAAATTTGACCTTGTGGGAGATATCCATTCATTTGGTCACGATATCGAAGCAACATGGCTCATGGATCTTGCCTGCGATACTCTTGGGGACGAGGAGCTTAAAAAGCAGTTTGCCGAAATGGATCTTAAGATCTCTCATAATATCCAGAACATCGCTTTGGATAACGGCGCACTGAACAACGAGCGTGAGAACGATAAGATAGACAAGAAGCGTGTATGGTGGGTAGAAGCCGAGTCTGTTGTTGGCTTTATCAACGCTTATCAGCACAGCGGAGAAAAGAAGTTCCTTGAAAGTGCAAGAAGCGTTTGGGAGTATATCAAGGCTGAGATGATCGACAAGAGAGAAGGCTCAGAGTGGTATTCTGAGGTTTCCTATGACCATAAACCGCACGATTGGAAAGAGATAGTAGGCCCATGGAAATGCCCTTATCATAACGGCAGAATGTGCATGGAGGTCATCAACAGAGGCGTGGACTTCTGATGTTCAGGTATGAAACACACCTGCATACCGCCGAGGGAAGCGGCTGTGCCTCTGCAAGCGGAGCAGAGCAGGCAAGGCGTTATAAAGCCCTAGGCTATGACGGGATCATCGTCACCGACCACTTTTTCAACGGCAACTGTGCTGTCACCAACTTTGACAGTTGGGAGGACAGAGTGAACAAGTTCTGCAAGGGCTATGAGAATGCCAAAGAAGTGGGTGACAAGATAGGTCTGAAAGTCTTTTTCGGTCTGGAGTATTCCTACTTCGGTGCAGACCTTTTGACCTATGGTATCGACAAGGACTTTCTCCTTGCCAATGATAACATCAGTGATATAAGCTTTTATCAGTTTGCCGACAGAGTGCATAAAGCAGGGGGCGTGCTAGTCCATGCCCACCCTTTTCGTGAAGCAGATTGGTATATCCATGAAATAAAGCTCCTGCCGAAATGGATAGACGGCGTTGAGGTCTATAACAGCGGAAACAGCAAAGAGGTCTATAATCAGCGTGCAAAATGGTATGCCGAGCAGTTCGGCTTTGCACAGACGGGCGGTACGGACAATCACCACCTGTGGGTGGAGGACAGCCGTATCAGCGGCGTTGCAACTGACGAGCCTATCAATTCCATAGAAGATTATATCACCTCGCTTAGAGAGGGCAAACTGGAGGTCATAGTGCCGCCAAAGCCTGCGGAGGGATAAATAAAAAGATAACAGGCAGTACCAATGATAGGTGCTGCCTGTTTTTTTGCGGTATCCTATCACATGAGGTAGGGACGAATAATGTTCACCCGTAGCTTCTTGACAAAGCTAGTGGTTATCAGGCAACCCAAGGTCGCTCCTTCAAAAAGCGTCTGTGTTATTTGTAGACATTGTTTGTACTTTTTGTGTAAGTTGAAACGCAAAATCTATTGACAAATCCACATTAATGAGCTAAAATATAAATATTATTATTTTATATGGTGAGAAAGGAAAATCAAAATATGAAAATCAAAAGACTACTTGCGGCAGTGCTTTCCCTTGCAATGGGCGTATCAATGATGACGGCCTGCGGCAGTTCAGACAGCTCCTCAAAGGCAGAGAACGATTCCTCAGCTACAGAAAATACTCAGAAGCATACCAATGACCCTATGACAGTGACCACTGCAAAAGACCTTGTGGCACAGATGAAAGTGGGCTGGAATCTTGGCAATACCATGGACGCCACAGGCTCAGGTCTTGACGCTGAAACCTCATGGGGAAATGTGGAAACCACAAAATTGATGATAGACCAGGTCAAGGACGCAGGCTTCAACGTGTTCAGACTTCCTGTTACATGGGGTACTCACATGGACGAGAACTATACAGTTGACGAAGCATGGATGGACAGAGTTCAGGAAATTGTCGATTACGGTATCGACAACGGAATGTTCGTTATCCTCAACACCCACCACGAGGAGTGGTATATGCCTAAGAAAGACCGTGCCGATAAGGATATAGAGCAGCTCAAAGCCCTCTGGAAACAGATATGCGACAGATTTCAGGGCTATGACGAGCACCTCATTTTCGAGGGCGTGAACGAGCCTAGACTTAGAGGCGAGGGTAACGAGTGGATAGGCGACGCTGAGTCAAGAGAGGTAGTAAATCAGTACGCAAAGGCGTTTGTTGAAACAGTTCGTGCCTCAGGAGGAAACAACCCTAACAGATGTATAATGGTAACACCATATGCCGCTTCATCATCAAAGCAGAACATGGAAGCTTTGGAAGTTCCGCAGGGCGACGATAAGATAATAGTTTCTATCCACGCTTATCTGCCATATTCATTTGCTCTCGATACCGCAGGCACAGACCAGTATACAAGTATCGACTCTTCTATCACAACACTCTTTACCGATATCAATGAAGTGTTCCTCAGCAAGGGAATACCTGTAATAATCGGTGAGTTCGGCTCTGTAAATAAGGCTAATACAGAAGCAAGAGTTCAGTGTGTAAAGGATTATCTCAGCACCGCAAAGCAGTATGGCGTACCATGCTGTTGGTGGGATAACGGCACGAGAATAGGAAACGGTGAGAACTTCGGACTTCTCAACAGATCCGAGGGCGGCTGGTATTTCCCTGAAATAATCGACGCTATCATGGAAACAGTAAATAGCTAAAAAAATCAAGGACGGAAGCGATTCCGTCCTTTTTTTGTGCGCAAATTATGTGCAATTTTTGTGGGGCGAATTGATATCTTGCGAGCGGTGGGCAATCTTGCGGTAAACGGGCGAACGCTGTTCGCCCCTACAAAAATTTATATTATTATCGTTTTTTATCAATACATTTATGTAGGGGAGCGGTGCAATTTTTTTGTGTAGGGGACGGCGCCCTCGACGTCCCGCCACTCTCGTTCGTTTCAATCACAAACTGTTTTGTTCATTAAACGCCACAAAAAAGGACGACCCCAAGTCGTCCTTTTTCATATCTATTCCCCTGAAAGGGTCTTTTTCATTGCAATGTGCGGACAGTATTCGTCCTTGTAAACATCACCATATGCCCTGTAGCCAAGCTTCTCGTAAAATTGCTGTACTCTCGTTTGCGCCGATAAGCCGACTTCCTTGTAGCCCACTTTTTCAGCCTGCTTTTCAAGGGCTTCCACTATCATTCTGCCAAGATCTCTGCCACGATATGCCTTTCTCACGCAGATACGTCCAATGTGCGCTTCCCCATTTTCGTCAAACAGCCTGCCTGTTGCAATGGGATATCCGCCCGTGTAAATAACAGCATGATAAGCCTCATGGTCGATATCGTCAAATTCGTTCACAAAGCCCTGCTCCTCAACGAATACCTGCTGTCTTATGAGCCTGGCGTCTGCATTGTTTGCAAGCCCTTTTGCGATCTTTATGGTGTAATTATCCATTATATCAGCCCCCAAGACGTATCATTTCGTCGATACATTTTCTTGCAGAGGTCATCTCCTCGTCTGTCATTTTTATCTCAAAACCGCCGCCGTTGCCTATGCCCTCGCAAGTCTTGTAAACGTCCATAAGAGTGGTGAGCTTCATGTTAGGACAAAGTATCTTCTTTGAGAGTATGTAAAACTCCTTCTCAGGGAATCTGTACTGCAAATGCTCCGCAATGGATATCTCAGTGCCTATGATGAACTCCTTTGCGTCAGACTCAGCCGCAAAATTCATTATGCCGGAAGTCGAACCAACATAATCAGCCATTTCGCTTACAGCAGGGATACACTCAGGGTGACAAAGCACCAGTGCATCAGGGTGAGCCTCCTTAGCCGCTATCATGTCAGCCTTTGTTACCGACGCATGAACAGGACATCCGCCCTGCAAAAGCATTATATCCTTTTCAGGACAGGCTTTTTTTACGAATGCACCAAGATTGCAGTCAGGAATGAACAGTATCTTGTCAGCGTCCATGTTCTTTACTATCTTCACCGCAGACGAGGAAGTAACGCAAACGTCGCAAACCCTCTTGAGTGCGGCTGTGGTGTTTATGTAGCATACTACCTTTCTGTCAGGCTCCTGCGCCTTTATCATTTCTATCATCTCAGGTTCCATTTGCTCTGCCATTGGACAGCCTGCCGATGGATTTGCAAGATATACGTTCTTGTCAGGGTTGAGCATTTTTGCCGCCTCAGCCATAAAATGCACTCCGCACATAAGTATGTTTTTGTTTGAGACCTTCTGCGCCTCAACGCTTAGCTTGTATGAATCACCCGTAATATCTGCTACCTCCACTATCTCCTTAGCCTGATAGCTGTGCGCAAGTATACAAATATCGTTTTCTTTCTTTAACTGAAGAATTTTTTCCTGTACGTCCTTAATCATATCCAGATCATGCCTTTCGACCTTTGAAAAGCATATCCTCCTTTCGGTGTTTCGGCATTTGCCGAAAGATTTATACCATATTATTATAGTATGATATAGGCATTTTGTCAAGGGCATTTGTACCAGAACAAGCCATGCACTTGACAAATTCATCAACAGGGTGTATAATCAACAGTGTTGACAATCAACCGCCTTGACATTTGGAGGAATAACAATGAACGATAAAACAGCCCAGCGTTTTGGAGAAGTTTTCAGACGATTTTTTGAAACAGGATATATGGACGACCTTGCAGAGCTTTTTCAGGGCGAAAGCAAAGTGATAGTCTACCTTAGCACAGCCGAGGGCATAGTCTACCCCTCGGATATAAGCCGTGATCTTATGATATCACGTCAGCGTGTGACCTCTGTTCTCAGCACAATGGAGAAAAAAGGCTTTGTCAGCCTTGTGCGTGACCCTGAGGATAAACGCCGTGTGCAGGTGAAACTGCTTCCAAATGGGGAAAAAACTATAGAGGAAAAGCGACAGCGTCTTGAAAAATATTTCACTGTATTTGTTGACGCTTTGGGAGAAGAAAATCTTCATATGCTCCTTGACAGCTCCGAAAAAGCTGTTGCGGCACTTGAACATACAATGAAAGGCAACTCTCAGAAAGTCTGAGGTGCGGAAAGGAAACTGCCATGAACATTTATAACGAATTTAGAAAAACGGCAATAAACCGCTATAGCAAGACCGCTCTCGTGATGATGAATGACGAGGGTGAAACAAAGGAATATACATTCGGACAAACTTTGCAGCAGGCAGATATTTTTTGCAGCCGCCTTAAAGCCATGGGTGTTGTGGCAGGGGATAGGGTCTGTATCGCCTCTGAGGGCAGACCTGAGTGGAATATCGCATTTCTCGCCTGTGCAAAGCTAAATGCCACAGCCGTCCTTTTGGATTATTCGCTTCCTGCGGCAGAACTTGTCGCACTGGTGAAAAAGTCACAGCCTGTGTGCGTTGTCGCTTCTCAAAAGGCGGCAAAGAAGCTTACAAGCGTGAAAAATATCCCCGTTCTCGATATCCAAAACCAGCTTGACAGACTTGACGGTTCAGGGGAAAATATACTCCGCCAAGGTGAAGTAGGCGACCCTGATATCGCAGTGATAATCTTTTCAAGCGGTACGACAAGGACAGCCTCAGGCATCATGCACACCCACGATTCACAAATAAAATCCTGCAAAATGGTCTGCGAGTGCAACGGCATAACCGATAACGAACGCTATCTCGGAATCCTGCCAAACAGCCATATCTACGGACTTTTCGCACAGGTATTAGCCCCTCTTCTCACAGGGGGAACAGTGTGCTTTATTGAGTCCCTCTCCGCAAAGGGTCTTTCCGCAGGCTTTCAAAACTTCAAGCCTACAGTTTTCCCGGGCGTGCCAAAGGTCTATGAGCTTTTGAAAACCCAGATAATGCAGCAGATCAACGGGGGCAAGGTATCTTCAGCACTTTTCAAGAAAATGTTTCCTGTTGCACTTCATCAGCGTAAGATCTACGGCATAAACAGCGGCAAAAAGATCTTCGCAAAGATACACAAAGCCTTGGGCGGCGAACTTAGATTTCTCTGCTCTGCAGGCTCGCCAATGTCAAAGGATACATTTGATTTCTTCTACGGCACAGGCTTTAATATTGTGAACAACTACGGTGCGACTGAAACGAGCATACCAACTATCGGCACATATGGCAAGCACGTCTATGCTGACACCTGCGGCAAGGCCTATCCTGATATAAAAGTTAAAATAGACCGCAGCGGCGAACTTCTCATAAAGTCACCTTACATGATGATAGGCTACTATGGCGACAAAAAGTCCACAGATGAAGCTTTCAATCCTGACGGCTGGTTCAAGTCAGGCGACCTTGCAAAGTTCGATAAGCATAAAAATATTGTCATTCTCGGCAGATGTAAAGAAAATATCGTCCTATCCACAGGCAAAAAAGCCGCCCCTGACGATATCGAACAGGTTTATAGGGGCATTGAGAGCGTTGACGAGCTTGTGGTCTGCGGAGTGCCTGCGAAAGAGGGAAGCTATGACGAGGTGCACGCCTTTGTGGTCTGTGCTGATGATAAGCGTGAGCAGACGGAAGAAAAGCTAAAAGAGATAAGCTCCTCAGCAGGTCAGGCAATGAAGCTAAGCGGCATACATTTTGTGGATTCTATACCAAGAACAGCTATCGGCAAGCCAAAGCGTTATCTGCTGAAGAAAATGGTCATGGAGGATAACCTTGACAGCCTTACAAAGCAGGCGGAAAAGAGTATCGACCCGTCGGATATCCCGTCAATGGTGAGAAACGCCGTGGCAAAAATAGCACACGTTCAGACGAATGAAGTCAAGCTCAGTACAAAATTTTTGCAGGAGTTCACCATAGACTCCCTCTCAGCTATCGAGCTTGCATTGGAGATAGAGGAGTTCAGTGGTGTGCGTGTTGACGGCTGTATGGATAAGAACATGACAGTGGGCAAGCTTATCTCCCTCGTTCAAAACCCAAACCGTATAAAGCCGCAAACAGTGAAATCAATGCTCTATCCACTGGACAAGAAAAAGATAGACTATCGTATTTACCGCTTTTACAGAAATCTTGTGACAGCCTTCTATGAGGTCAAGGTCGCAAACGAGGAAAATCTACCTGATAAGGACGGTTATATAATCTGTGCAAATCACGTTTCAAACTTCGATTTTATCTTCCTCACCCTGAATTTCAGATACGAGCGTTTTGCAAAATTCTGCTGTATGGCGAAAAAAGAGCTTTTCAACGGCAGTTTAGCCAGCCGACTTATTGTAAGAGTAGGCGGTATGGTGCCTGTTGACAGAGGCGGAAGAGTAGACGAAACAATGGCGGCTCTGCGTAAAAAGCTTGGTCAGAAATGGGGTGTGCTGGTTCACCCGGAGGGTACAAGAAGCAAAACCGGTGAAATGGGCAAGTTCAAAAGCGGTGCAGCCGTCCTTGCTATCGAAGCCAATGTACCTATAGTACCAGCCTACATCAAAGGCGGACACGAGATATTCCCGCCAGACAGAAAGCTCCCAAGGCTTTTCAACTGGAAGCGTCTTAGCAAATATAAAGTAAAAGTCGTTTACGGTGAGCCGATATATCCAAACGGGGAAAGCCCTGAGGAACTTATGGCGAAAGTCCGTGAAGCGGTTTTGGCTTTGAAGAATGAGGTGCGTTGAGCAGAAATAAATGAGGAGTGAGGAATGACAAATGAGGAATTAGGAATGAGGAGTGAGGAATGAAGGAATCGCCTGCGGCGATGATTTTTTAGTGCGAACTGCGTTCGCACAAGTTATTCACAATCGTTCTTATTAACTTACCTCTTGGAGTATCTTAAACCACAGCTATGCTAATTCCTCACTCCTCACTCCTCATTCCTCATTCAACCTCATTCCTCACTCTTTCCGTTTGACAAGTCGCAAAATATGTAGTATAATGTATTAATACGCTGATGCGGTGACGTGTTATCGTAATATTTTGTTAAGGAATGAATATTTATGACTTTTGAGGAAGTAAAAAAGGTCACGGAGATCCTGCTGGAGTTCCTGCCTAATACCCTGAAGCTTTTTGCATGGACTATCGTGCTATCCATACCTGTGGGAGTGCTTGTGACAATGCTGAAAAAATGCCGCTTCAAGCCTATCTCGTGGCTGACAAATCTCTATATACTTGTCATGCGTGGCACACCGCTTATGCTTCAGATAATCGCTATCTACTATGCAGTACCGCTTATTATCGCAAGTGCTGCAAAGCAGGGCAAGACAGGCGGCGTATATGACGTGCTTACCAATATAAAAAACAACGAGAACTATATGTTTATCGCCCTTGTTACGGCATTTGTCCTTAACTATGCGGCGTATTTCGCAGAGATATTCAGAGGCGGTATCGAGGCTATCCCAAAGGGACAGTACGAAGCGGCTTCAATGCTCGGCATGACAAAAATGCAGACATTTTTTAGAATAATCCTGCCGCAGGTCACAAAGCGTGTTATCCCTGCCACATCGAATGAGGTCATCGTCCTTGTAAAGGATACCTCTCTCGCAAACGTTATCGCGTTCGCTGAGATAACAATGAAGGCAAAACAGCAGATGAACCTGTATAGCTCAATAACACCGCTTTTTATCGCAGGCGCATTCTATTTTGTGCTCAACGCTATTGTGACGGTAGCATTTGCCGTTATAGAAAAGAAATTCGACTATTATAAATAAGGAGAACTCATATGGCTATTCTTGAAGTGAAAAATATTTCCAAAAGCTTTGACAGCCTTAGGGTACTCAAAGATATTTCTTTTAACGTTGAGGTGGGCGAGGTAGTCGCAATAATAGGTCCGTCGGGCAGCGGTAAATCAACGCTTCTGCGCTGTATAAACCAGCTTGAAAAAGCAGACGGCGGAGAGATAAACGTTGACGGCGTGAATATGTTCCATACAGAAAATGGCAAGGCGGCGTATGCACCCTCTAAGACCCTCAGGGATATCCGCCTGAAAATAGGTCTTGTGTTCCAGAATTTCAACCTTTTTCCGCACTTTTCTGTAAATCAGAATATAATGGAAGCACCTCTCCATGTCCTTAAACAGCCAAAAGCGGAGGCAAAAGCCAACTGCGAAGAGCTTTTAAAGAAAATGGGACTCGAAACTAAAGGCAAGTCTTATCCATGCGAGCTTTCAGGCGGTCAGCAGCAGCGTGTATCTATCGCAAGAGCATTGGCTTTGAAACCGCAGATACTTTTCTTTGATGAGCCGACCTCCGCACTTGACCCTGAGCTTACAGGGGAGATATTAAAGGTAATAAAAGAGCTTGCCAAAGAGAAAATGACCATGGTCATCGTCACCCATGAAATGGCATTCGCCCGTGATGTGGCAAACCATGTTATCTTTATGGACGACGGCTATATCGTGGAGGAGGGTACTCCGGAGGAAGTTTTCGGTCAGACCCAGAACGAAAGAACAAAGCAGTTCTTGCAGAGATTCAATGACAGATAGGACGGGAAATTGTTGTAAAATATAAGAGATGATAACGTTTTCTGTGATTAATGCACAAAAGAAGTATGACAATATTGTTAGAAATTTCAACACTTTTTGGAATAAAAAAAGTGAAAACCCCTTGATTTTAGGGAGAAAGTCTGCTATAATAAGACTAGAATTGAATGACAATTCATAAAATTATATTCATATGGAGGAGATTAACGATGAAAATTTCTAAGATTCTCGCTGGTATGTCAGCAGCAGCTATCGTAGCTTCTATGGCAATGATCCCAGCATCAGCAGCAGGCACAAAGCTCAACGTAAGCGATGACCTTCTTGCAATCGGCAGACAGTCACAGGATGACCTTTTTGCAATTTTCTTCAGAGGCGATGAGTCTGAGGGCAACGTAGTTAAGGACGGTATCACTGATATCACAGCTGTTTACGGTGCATCTTTCACTATCAAGGTTGACAACAACGACTGGAACACGATCGGCGGCGGCGGATCCATCAACTTCAACGACACAAAGAACGGCTGGAACGCTAAGGATTGGGCTGGCGGCTCTTGGGTTGAAGATGATAAGCCAAAGGACACACTCTGCTACACAACAGACGAGGAAGGTACATACGTTCTTGAATACAAGGGCGATACACCTCTCTTTGACGCAGTTGACGATGAGGAAAAGGGTTATGCAGCAGTTGGTATCAACAACTGGGCAGCTGACCTCAAGGGCATCGACGTTGTAGGCGTTAAGGTTCTTGGCGCTGACGGCAATGCTATCTACGAGGCTGGTTCTAACAAGGACAAGAAGGAAGTTCAGAAGAAGCCAGTAGCTGAGGAGTCAAGCTCTAAAACTGATTCAACAGCTTCAGGCACAGATTCTAAGACTGACTCCAAGAAGGACGATTCTAAGACATCTTCTGCAGCAGCTACTTCAACAGCAGCTACATCTTCAAAGGCTGGCACAACAAGCACAGCAGCTACTTCTTCAGCAGCAGCTTCTGACAACGTAGCAGCTACAGGCGCAACAGCTGGTCTTGCACTCGCTGGCGTAGCACTTGCTGGTGCAGCTATCGTTATCTCTAAGAGAAAGTAATCTCTCACAGATAACACACTTGAATAAGTGAATTTATACAGAGCTTTCTGTCATTCGGGAAGCTCTGTTTTTTTGTTCGTTTGTGTAACCTGCACTAATTTGTAAACGATTTCTGTGCAAAACATATGAAATCATGCGCTTAAATTGTGCAAATAGTATATTGAAAATATGTGACGATTGTGTTATAATACAAAAGTAAATATAGGTCAGGCTATGTGTATAGCATGACAATTAAACGGAGGTTATTAAAATGAAAAAGTTTTTAGCTTGCGCTCTTGCACTTACACTTACAAGTGCTATGTTCGCTTCTTGCGGCAGCTCTGATGATTCTTCTTCATCAAAGGCTGAGGCAAAAACTACTACAACAACAACTACAGCTGCTACAACAACAGAGGCTACTACAACAGCCGCTCCTGAGTCAACAGCTGATTCAACAGCCGCTTCCGGCACAGAGTCTGAGGGTGAGGCTGCAAAGGATATTTCCGAAATGCCAGCTACTCTGAAGAACTATGAGGAGGCTTCTGTATATTTCAAGAAGGATATGGACGTTGCTTCTATCGTTGAACCTTTCGCTGAGAAGGATTACGAGAACGATGAGTCTCATGTAAACCTCTCTGTTGAGGAGCTTGCAGGCGTTCCAATGCTCAAGGTCGAGGTTCTCGATCAGGACGATCAGGGCAACTACAAGATCCCTAAGATCAAGTTCCACATGGAGAAGTTCTTTGAGGGTCACGAGGCTGATCTTGAGAAGATCTTCACAATTAAGGCTGACGTAGTTACAAAGGCAGTTGGCGAGTTCACTGGTGACGATGGAGTTTCTTCACTTGTTCCTGGTAACTTCATGGGCGCATTCGTTACACAGCCTACAACAGGTGAAGGCGAAAACAGCTGGAATGACCTCTATGACTTCGGCGAGGCTGAGTGGACTTCTGAGTGGGGTTCCTATGAGCTTACAATGAGACCTGGTATCAAGGACGGCGCTACATTTGTAAACTCAACTGAACCACAGTATGTTTCACTTATGAGATGGAGCATTCCAAACCAGGCTGATTTCTACATTGCTGACCTCAGATTTGAGGACGAGGACGGTAACGTTATCGCTTGCGCAAACTTTGGTAAATAATTCATTTCCATACATAAGAAAGGTGCAGATTTTCTCTGCACCTTTTTTTTATGTGAATTTTACGCTTACCTCCCCTGATATCTCCAAGCTTTTTACCTTTCCACCATTGATTTTAGCCGAAAAATCCTGCCCTTTTATCTGACCCGTGGCGGTGATTTCTCCCTTGTCATTTTTGAGATACGTCACGCCTTTCTGCGAAATAAGCTTGTCAAGCACAGCGGCGGTCATTGTTACAGCGGAGCTTTCGGGAATGTTTCCTCGGTCAGTTTCGTAGGTCAAACCCTTGTATTCAAGTCGTGCGCTTTCTCCTGAGCAGGTTATCACCATACCGCTGACAGTTTCTGGCGCAGTTATCTCACACTCCCACATATCTGCGCCCCCACGGGTGAAGCTTGCAACGTATTCCGTGCCGTCAATGGTGAACTCAGCCGGGGTCTTGTAATCCTCTGCCAGCTTTACGGGTTTGACTTCGCTGCTTTCACCGCATGAGCATAAGCCTATTACCGCCAAAATCGTTAGAAAAAATGCCTTTGTTCTTTTCATTTTGCCCTCCATTAAAAAAGACCCTCTTCATAAGAAGAAGGTCTTTGTTTTTAGTACAGCCTAGTCGGCGTTTTCAAGGTCATACAAAAATCGTGGCAAAGCGTCGATAACATCTCTTGCAATGATTCCCCGCTCAGATCTTTTGTATCCTGCAAGTAGTGCCGTCGAGCCAAGTGTGAACGACCCAAGTGCAGCCGCATCGAGATCGTTGCATCCCTGAGCTACATAGGAGGATACAATGCCTGCAAGCATATCCCCCGAGCCACCCTTTGCAAGAGCAGTTGTGCCTTCGGTGCAAAGATAAACTTTTCCACCGCCCACCGCAAAGGTGTCAGCCGACTTCGCAAGCACTGTAACACCATATTTTTCCGACAGCCTATATGCAAACCCAAGTCTGTCCGACATGACCTCGCCCACTGTCACTCCACAAAGCCTTGCAAGCTCCGCAGGGTGAGGGGTGAGGATAACTGTACTTTTCTTCTTCAACAGTACATCTATATTCGGACAAAGTGAATTTATTCCGTCAGCGTCCAAAACTATAGGTATCTCAGCATTTTCTATAAGCTCCGCCACAAGCTTCTCGGTCTGACCCGTGTGACCAAGCCCACAGCCTATCAGCAAACAGCTTGCCTTTTTGCACTTTTTCAGTATCGTCTCCGCATTTTCAGCCACCATAAAGCCGTCCTTGTCGGTTTTCATTGCCGAGTATGTACATTCATACATACCAGCCGACAGGGAGTTGACTACGCTTTTTGCAGTGCAAAGCTCAAAAAGTCCCACGCCTGTTCGCATTGCCGCCATTGCTGAAAGCCCTGCCGCACCTATATAGCTCTCCGAACCTGCCACGCTCACCACCTTGCCGAACGTGCCCTTGTGTCCGTCAGCAGGTCTAAAAGGCAGTGCAGCCCTTGCTTTTACCACGTCAAAAGGCGTTATAACAGGGTATAGGGTATTCTCGCAACGCTCGTCAATACCGATATCTTTTACCAGAATTTCACCGCAAAAGTCCACCGCAGGCTGTAAATAAAGACCCAGCTTGCCACGATGAAAGGTCACTGTCACGTCAGCCTTGAACGACAGCTTGTCAGCCTGACCATTCCGTGCATTGACTCCCGACGGCAGGTCGCAGGCTATCTTCATGCCTTCACATTTTTCACAAGCTCTGAACACTGGCAGGATATTTTCACGCAGGCTTCCGTGAAAACCCGTTCCGAAAATGCAGTCCACAAGCACATCTGCACCCTCGATAAAATCCAGCGCATTTTCAGCTTTCAGCACCTCTACGCTCTTATCAAGCCTAGCATACGCTGCCGAGGAGAGGTCAGTGTCAGGCTCACCACAGCATAGGACCACCGCAGGCTTGAGGCCTTGTTCCGCAAGTAAATTTGCCGCCACAAGGCCGTCACCGCCATTGTTTCCCTTGCCAATAAGAAGCACTATCTTTGATGACGCAGACGAGTTGCTCGCAATGACCTCCGCAAGCTGTGCCGCCGCATTGTCCATGAGCTGAGCAAGACTTACGCCATATTTTTCCGACTCATGCTCGCAAAATGTCATTTGCTCCACTGTCAATATCCTATCCATTTTTATCCTCCTTTTCGTAAGCTATCACCACTGCCGAAGCGATATCCTTGATGTGGGAAAGTGACACCGCAAAGGTCAGCCCCCTATTTTCAGCCGCCAAAAGCGCGTTTCCTGTAAGCTCCAGATAAGGACAGCCAAGCTCGTCACGCAAGCATGACACCTCGTTCAAGGCGAAGCCCTCGACCCCCGTGCCTAAAGCCTTTGCGAAGCTTTCCTTAGCCGCCCAATTCGCCGCCATGGATTCGTATGGGTTTTTCTTCTGTGAAAAAAGGGTCAGCTCCTTTTCGGAGTAAACCCTTTCACAGAAACGTCGGCTCTGACAGCTTTTTTTTATGCGTTCGATCTCAATAAGATCAGTTCCGACAAATATTTTCATTTTTATTTCCTCAGTGTTCTCGGAAGCGCAGGCTTTATAAGTGCCAGCATATCATCATCTGGTGTGAAGATAACAGTTGTAAGCCCGAGATTTTTGTGGTTGAATGTTATGTAGTAGTCTGTAAGGCTATCGTCACAAGCGCAGGCAAGGACCTGTGTTGCGCCCTCTGGCACAGAGAAATTCTCGTCAGCAATGCCGAAATCTGTCGCACTGCCGCAACGGAATGTGATAAGGCGTTTTCTTGAACGCTGGGCCGTTATCTTGTCAACGTCTATTTCTCCGTTTGTGAAAATGTATTCATACTCCACGTCGAGTTTTGTTGTAAGATAATAACCGCCATAAAGTGCGGCGGCGGCAAGAAAAATGCCTATTACAGAAAACTGCGTGCCGAAAGGGAAGATAAAGCACAGTGCGGCAAGTGCCACGCTTGCTATCATGATGAAAATTTTCTGTATCTTATCGTTCTTTGTGGGAATCTTGCGAACTATTTGTTCTTTGAAGCTGTCCATTATTTGTCCTCCGTTTATTCAGTGCCGCTGAGAAGCTCTTTCATTACCCAGCCGCTTTTATTGTTATATTTTACGTATACCCATATGTTTCCGTCGCCGTCTGTTCTCTCACCGTAGCCGTTTATGGTCTTTCCGTCAGGTATCTTTTCTATCACGTCATATTTCTTTGACGGACCGTATCTGAGATTAAGATAAGAGGTGTCTGACTTTACAAGAAATGGGATAGAATCAGGGTATTTCACATCATCGCCCAAAGGGAAAAGTGCGTCCTTTTTGAACTTTGTGGTGGTGGTCTTTTTAGTCGCCTTTGTTTCGGCAGATGTTGTGGTTGTGGTGGTGGTCGTCCTCTTTGTTGCCGTTGCGATTATGTCAGGGTCGTAGCCTTCGTCAATGCTCACGTCGGGGTTTTCAAGTGTACCTGCCGTCACAGAAGTGGTGGTGGTGTAGCCCTCGTAATCCTCATCGTCCTCATCATAATCGTCGCCCATTGTGGCGGTCTTTGTGGTCTCTATAACTCTCTGGGCGGCAGTACCCGTGGTGGTCTCCGTTTCGGAGGAGCTTTCTGGAAGCATTGCCCCACATGACGCAAGCCCGAAAACCGTAGAACAAGCCAGCACAGCCGCAAGCAGTTTTGATCTCATTTTTTTATATCCTCTTTTCAGAATTTACACAATTTTATTTTAAGCCAAGAAGTCTTTCTGCGTTGCCGCCGAGAATTTTATCTTTGTTATCCTCGGAAATGTTCAAGCGCAGTATCTTTTCTTTTATAAGGTAGGAACTGTCCCAAGGGCAGTCGCTTGCAAAAAGTATCCTGTCAGCCCCATGCTTTTCAACGATAGCCTGCATAAGCTCGTCAGGACACATACTTGTGAAAGCGGTGTCAAAATAAACTTCACCGTCAACTCCTGCCAAAACGTCACGCACCTGCTCCCACATCATGTTTGCACCAAGATGTGCAAGAATGACCTTGAGCTTAGGGTGCTTTTTTATCATGTTCAGCGCCCTCTCAGGTGTGGAGTGGATAAGGTCAGGGGAAACGCAGTCATAGCCCGAATGGAAAATAACAGGCAGGTCGGCTCTTTCAATGGCGTCATATATCTTGTCCATGCGCTCATCATCTATCATAAAGCCCTGATAATCGGGGTGAAGCTTTATGCCGTGAAGTCCAAGTTCCTTTATGTGGGCTATCTCCTGCTCATAGTCCTCAGCGTCAGGGTGTATTCCACCGAAGCTTATAAATCTTCCGCCGTCCTGTTGGGCACACCAATCGTTTATAACTCTCTGCTGAGCAGGCTTTGTCGCCACTGATAACAGCACGCCCTTGTCAATACCCCATTCGTCAAAACGCTGTATAGTTTCCTCCGCAGTGCCTCTTGTGAAAGGAGTTATGCCGCTTTGAGCCTGAAGCTTTTCAACAGCCTTTTCCGCTACCTTTGGATTAAAGGCGTGAACGTGAAAATCAATTACCATTTAAAACATCTCTTTCTGAAAATACTTTTCCATATGGTATTATACCACAAATTCAAGCCTCTTTCAACGAATATCGGCAATTTTCACAGTATTTTCATCTAGGGCTATTCCCAGCTTTTCCACACCTCGGGGCAGAAGCCTACTGTGGCTTTCTTGCCGTTTCTTACGATAGGTGCGGCAAAAAGCTCGGGATAGTCAAGAAGCTTTTCTATCTTTTCCTCGGTGCTTCCAAGATATTTTATGAGCATTGCCTGCTCTCCCTTTGCCTTTGGGTCGATAAGCTTGTCAATATCGCCAACAGCCGCAAGCACTGAGTTAAGCTCGCCCTTGCTAAGCCCCTTTGTAGGCAGGTCAACAGATTGGAACTTTATTCCACGCTCTTTGAAATAACGTTCAGCCTTTTTGGTGTCAAAGGATTTTGACTTGCCGAATATCTGTATGTTCATGGAATTATCTCTCCGTTTCTGCATTCAAGAATGATAGTAAAAGGACCGTCATTGAGCAGTGAAACTTTCATGTCTGCACCGAAAACACCCTTTTCTACTTTGCCTGTAATTTTCTCATCGCAGACCTTGCAGAAATATTCATAAAGTCTGTTGGCTTCATCAGGCTTGCCTGCATAGATAAATGACGGGCGGTTGCCGTGGTGACAATCTGCATAAAGGGTGAACTGTGAAACGCAAAGAATATCTCCGCCAACATCATTTATGGAAAGATTTGTTTTGTCGTTCTCGTCAGCGAAAATGCGAAGCTTTGATATCTTGTCTGCAAGCTTGTCGCAGTCAGCCTCAGTGTCCTCCTGACCTACTCCGAAAAGTATCAGGAAGCCCTTTCCTATCTCGCCTGTGACCTTGCCCTCGACCTCAACTTTTGCACTTGTGACCCTCTGTATTACCGCTCTCATCAGCCCACCTCCACGGTGTAGCTGTAGGTGTAAACAGCTTCAGGTGCAAGCTTGATAGCGTGAGGCTTGTTTTCGATATCCTCAAAAGCGTCGTCCTCGTAAACAGGCACGCTAGTCCAAGGCTCAAGGCAGATAAACTGAGCGTCAGGGTTGCCTGTGGAAGTCCATACGGCAATGCAGTCAGAATGTGGGAATGAAAGCTTTACAAAGCCGCCGTCAGACTTTTTCAGGGTGACAGCCTTTGAAGCAGGGTGGTCTTTCATGATAACGTCATAGTCGAAAAGCTCTCTTGTGAGAGTGATAGTCTTTTCACCGTCAAGGATAGTCCTCTCGCCGTTTGGGATAGGCTGAACGATATGCTCGTTTTTTTCGTACTCAACTGTGCATTTGCCGCCTTGAATATCGCAGATAAAAGCAGGGTGACCGCCGAGATAGAAGTACATAGCCTTTTCATCAGTGTTTTTTACTGTGTTTGTGACGGTGACTTTTGAACCTTTTATGGAGTAGGTGACTTCAAGCTCAAAGTGGTATGGGTATTGAGCAAGTGTCACGTCATTATCTTTTAGGAGAAAGCTTACGGAATTTTTGGTGCTTCCAGCGTATGTAAATTCGCTATCACGGGCGAAGCCGTGGTTTGCAGCCATGTGATATTCCTGACCGCCTGCCTTGTAGGTGCGGTCTTTAGGGGAGCATATGAACGGGAAGAGAATAGGAGCGTAGCGTTTCCAAGCGTCACCGCATTGCCAGAGATATTCTTTGCCGTCCAGTTTGATAGAGTGAAGCTCAGCACCGAAAGTGTCGGCTGAGATAGATAGTTTATCATTTTTTATTTCATAAAGCATAGATATGACCTCCGAGGGAAAATTTTATACCTTATTATTATAGCACATTGTTTGGGAGATGTCAAAACCAAGTGAGCAGTGAGGTTATGAGGTCGGCTGGGGTATGGACGAAAACGTTTGAAAAAATTAAAGGCCTGTTGAAAATTCTGTTCTGATATCAATATTTTAACAGTTAAATTTTATGACTTTAATACAGAATAACTAAAATATTTTCAATTGTTTGTGTAAGCTGACAAAACTTGTGATGACTATTGACTTTAATTTGGAGATAGTCTATAATAAAATGGTAAGATTATTTAATTGTGCAGTGCTTTTTGTTCACAGCTTCAGACTGCACTGAGGAGAAATGACTATGAATATTAAAGACGCAAAACAACAGATACTTAATGCAATACAAGCCTATCTCATTAAAGACGAATTTGGCGATTACCGAATCAGCATAGAACATCAGAGACCTGTGTTCCTGCTTGGCGCACCTGGTATCGGTAAGACCGCTATCATGGAGCAGATAGCTCAGGAAACTGGCGTAAACCTTGTTACCTACTCCATGTCCCACCACACAAGAGAGTCTGCCCTCGGTCTGCCTGTTATTGTACATAGAAACTACACAGGTGCTGACGTGCAGATATCCGAGTACACGATGAGTGAGATCGTGGCTACTCTTTATGACACTATCGAAGCCACTGGCATTAAAGAGGGTATTCTCTTCCTCGATGAGATCAACTGCGTTTCCGAGTCCCTTGCTCCTGCAATGCTCCAGTTTTTGCAGTATAAGGTTTTCGGACTTCATCAGGTTCCGGCAGGTTGGGTAGTTGTTACAGCAGGTAACCCGCCTGAGTTCAACAAGTCTGTTTCTGAGTTCGATATCGTTACTCTCGACCGTGTTAAGAGGGTCGAGTGTCAGCCTGATTTCGGCGTTTGGAAAGAATATGCTTACTATGCAGGCGTTCACCCTGCTATCATATCATATCTTGAGCTTCACCCTGACCACTATTATATGGTAGACGCAAGCGATAAGAACAACTACCGTTTTGTTACTGCCCGTGGCTGGGAGGACCTTTCTGAAATGATGCAGCTTTATGAGGAGAGCGGTATCCTTGTTGACCACGCTCTGGCTGCTCAGTATGTACAGAACCCAGAGTTCTCAAAGGGCTTTGCGGAATATTATGACAGATTCAACTACTATCGTGAGAAATATGACGTTGACGCTATCCTCGAGGGCGGCATAACTGCTCAGAACATTGCTGATGCAAGAGCGGCAGGCACTGAGGAAGCTGTGGCTCTTATGAATCTGCTTATGGACGGCATCACATACACAATGAGAAGCTGTATCCAAATGGAGAAGATGATAAGACTTATCCATCCGAGAATGGAAGATATCCTTGTAAAGATAAACAATGGTCTTTCATGCCGTCAGATAATCAGTGAACACATCATGGACTGCAACAAGAGCCTTGACAAGGCGGTAAGAGCAAGAAACATCTCGCCGTCTAACAAGAAGATCCAGCACTGGATACTCCACAATCTGGAAGCTTATCTTGATAAGTGTACGAACGAGGGAAGAGATAACAAAAACCGCTGTACTGTTATTTTGCAGAACTCCTTCAACAATCTGCTCCATGGCGCAAACAACGTTACACAGCAGTCTATGAATGGTCTGAAATACGCTTTTGACTTCCTTGAGAATGCTTATGGCGCTGACAGCAATGTTATGAAGAAGTTTATCGAGGAGCTGAAAGTAAATTGCCACACCACAAACTTCATCAAGAAGTACGGCTCAGAGCAGTTCTACAGACTTGCAGGTGAGCCTGTTCAGCAGCCTACCTACAACAATCTCTATGACCTTAATCTTACTGATTGCCTTTTAGAGCAGGAATAAGCATAGATACAAAATGAATATCACACGGGCGAACACTGTTCTCCTCTACAATGTTTTACTACAGAGTGGGGGTGACGGACGTTCGCCCGTTTTGGTTTTTGAATGGCTTTTGAGCTGAACGCATACATATTTGTTAATATAAAAAGCTTGTAATTTGCGAAAAAGTGTGATATAATAACTAAGAGTGTACAAACGAGAATCAGTGAGGTTTTTACTATGGGCAAGATTTATGATTTAGGCATAGACGTAGGTTCGACCACGGTCAAGACGGTAATTCTTGACGAGGGCGAGTTTATTTATAACAAATATGAAAGACACTTTTCAAAGGTAAGGGAAACGGTGGCTGAGCAGCTTCGCACTATCAGAGAGCTTTATCCTGAGGACAAGTTCAAGATAGCCATAACAGGCTCGGCAGGTCTTGGCATCGCTGAGGCAAGCGGTATCTCTTTCGTGCAGGAGGTCTTTTCTGCTTTTATCGCTGTAAACAAGAAGTATCCAAAGGCTGACGTTGTGGTTGAGCTTGGCGGTGAGGACGCTAAGATAATCTTCCTCACAGGGGGCGTTGAACAGCGTATGAACGGCTCTTGCGCAGGTGGCACAGGTGCTTTTATCGACCAGATGGCAGGACTTTTGGGCGTTACCCCTGACGAGATGAACGACCTTGCTCTTAAGGCTGAAAAGACTTATCCTATCGCTTCAAGATGTGGTGTTTTCGCAAAGTCTGATATTCAGCCGCTTCTTAATCAGGGCGCAAGAAAAGAGGACATATCTGCGTCTATCTTTCAGGCTGTTGTTGACCAGACAGTTTCGGGTCTGGCGCAGGGCAGAAAGATCGGCGGTCAGGTGCTTTTCCTTGGCGGTCCGCTTACATATCTCAGTGCACTGAGAAAGGCATTCAGAACTACTTTGAACCTTGACGAGGAACACGCTATTCTTCCTGAAAATTCTTCCTGCTATATGGCTTTCGGTGCGGCACTTCATGCTGACACGCTGGCGGAGGAAATGACTATAGATGAGGCTATCGACAAGATAGTGAACGCAAAGGCTACTGACAATATCGTGGTAGGCAAGCCACTGTTTGCAAGCCGTGAGGAATATAATGCTTTCGTGGAAAGACACAAGAAGTCTGACCTTAAATATGAAGACATCAGAACTTACAGGGGCGACGCTTATCTTGGCATAGACGCAGGCTCGACAACCACAAAGCTTGTGCTTATCACACCTGACGGAAAGCTTCTTTATCAGCACTACTGCTCAAACAAGGGTCAGCCGCTGGATATAATCGCTTCCAAGCTTGAGGAGATCTACAGCCTTGCTACCCCTGAGCTTAACATAAAAGCTTCTGCGGTAACAGGCTACGGTGAGGATCTTATAAAGGCAGGTCTGGGCGTTGACTATGGTATAGTTGAAACTGTTGCGCACTATAAGGCGGCGGCTTATTTCTGCCCCGACGTTGATTTTATCATCGACATCGGCGGACAGGATATCAAGTGCTTTAAGATAAAAAACAATGCTATCGACAGCATTATGCTCAACGAGGCTTGTTCATCAGGCTGTGGCTCGTTCATTCAGACTTTTGCAGGTGCAATGGGATATGACATTGCAGAGTTTGCAAGGCTCGGTCTGTTTGCAAAAGCACCTGTGGAGCTTGGTTCGAGATGTACAGTGTTCATGAACTCATCTGTAAAGCAGGCGCAGAAAGACGGAGCTTCCGTTGAGGATATATCTGCAGGACTTTCTTCGTCTATCATCAAGAACGCAGTTTACAAGGTAATAAGAGCAAAGTCTATTGACGAGTTTGGCAAGAATATAGTCGTTCAGGGCGGAACGTTCCTTAACGACGCTGTGCTCAGGTCATTTGAAATGGAGCTTGGCAGAAACGTTATAAGACCTGCCATTGCGGGACTTATGGGTGCGTTCGGCTGTGCGCTTTTCGCAAAAGAAAAATCTCAGGGCAGGGACGGCAAGTCAGGCGTTCTTACAAAGGCTCAGCTTGAAGAATTTGCTTACAATTCAAGAGCCGTTCAGTGCGGTGGCTGTGGTGCGCACTGCAACCTTACTATAATAAAATTTAATGACGGCAGAAGATTTACTTCCGGAAACCGCTGTGAAAAGGGTGCAGGCATAAAGATAACCGACAGAACGGAGAACATGATAGAGTATAAGTATAACAAGATACTCTCTTATGCTGACAACAAGCCTGCAAAACCTATTGCAAAGGTGGGTCTGCCGCTTGCGCTGTCTTATTATGACCTTATGCCGTTTTTCTCAACACTGCTCACAAGCCTTGGCTTTGAGGTGGTGCTGTCTGAGGAGTCAACGAGAGATACATATTATAAGGGTCAGCAGACTATCCCGTCTGATACGGTATGTTATCCTGCAAAGCTTTGTCACGGTCATATAGAGAGCCTCCTTGACAAGGGCGTGGACTTTATATTCTATCCTTGCATGAGCTACAATGCTGACGAGGGTCAGTCGGACAATCACTATAACTGTCCTGTTGTCGCTTATTATCCTGAGCTTCTAAAGGCTAACAATGACAAGCTGAATGATGATAATTTTATCATGCCTTATCTTGACATAAACATCAAAAAGCACGTTGCAAAGGCAATGGCAAGAGCGCTTTCAAAGTATAACATCACTGCAAAGCAGGTGCTTGGAGTGCTTAACAAGGCTTATTCTGAGCAGGTGAGATACCATAGGGATATCGAGGCTAAGGCGCAGGAGATAATCGCTGAGGCAAGGGCAAAGGGTCAGAAAATAATCGTTCTGGCAGGCAGACCTTACCACATCGACCCTGAGATAAACCACGGAATACACAAGCTTATCGCTTCCCTTGGCTTTGCTGTTATTACTGAGGACAGCGTGGCGATGAAGGTGGATACACCCGCACTTGACGTACTCAATCAGTGGACTTATCATTCAAGGCTTTACAGAGCGGCAGAGTATGTATGCGAGAATGATGATATGCAGCTCGTTCAGCTTGTATCCTTCGGCTGTGGTATCGACGCTGTTACAACAGACGAGGTAAGAGCGATACTTGAAGAAAAGGGCAAGCTTTACACTCAGCTAAAGATAGACGAGATAACGAATCTCGGTGCGGCTAAGATAAGACTCAGGTCTTTGGCGGCGGCACTGGAGGAAAAAGAAGCCAGCGCAAATGCTGAAAAGAAAATGGACAAGGAGGCAATGTAATGGCTGAAAAAGAGATAAAACACGCAGGCTCGGACAGAGTAAAAAGGTCTTATTTTGACAAGTCAAGACGTGAGGAATACACTATACTTATACCTGATATGCTTCCTATACACTTCAAGCTTATCATGGCGATATACAAAAAATACGGCTATAACATGGAGCTTTTGCAAAACTGTTCACGAAACGTTATAGACGAGGGACTTAAAAACACACATAATGACGCTTGCTATCCTGCGCTTCTTGTTATCGGACAGTTTATGGACGCACTCAAAAGCGGCAAGTACGACCTTGAACACACGGCTCTGCTTATGTCGCAGACGGGCGGCGGCTGTCGTGCTTCAAACTATATCCACCTTATAAGAAAGGCGCTGTCAACGCAGTTTCCTGAAGTGCCTGTTCTGTCGCTGAATTTCAGCGGACTTGAAAAGGACGCTTCTATAGATATCACCCCTGCCATTGCAATGAAGCTTATTTATGCTGTGCTTTACGGCGATATGCTCATGCTTTTGTACAATCAGTGCAAGCCTTACGAGATAGAGAAAAATTCTACGGACGAGCTTTTGGCAAGGTGGCAGCACAGGCTTGGAAAGCTGTTTGCTACCCCGAGCAGATATATGCACACAAAGAGCATTTACAATGTTATGCTCAAAGACTTTGCGGCGCTTCCCAGAACAAAGGAGAAGAAGCCTAAGGTCGGTATTGTGGGTGAGATATATGTTAAGTATTCGCCTCTGGCAAACAATCATCTGAACGATTTTCTGCTGTCTGAGGGCTGTGAGCCTAACGTGCCTGGACTGTTGGACTTCGTGCTTTACTGTGCGTCGGACGCTATCAACGACGAGAAGCTTTATGACAAGAAAACCAGCCGCACCCTTATGTACGGCATTGGTTATGACGTGCTTTACAAGTTCCAGAAGCAGCAGATAAAGGTCATCAACGAGCAGGGCATTTTCCAGCCGCCTCATGATTTTGAACACCTTAGAAAGTGTGCTGATAAGTACATCAGTCAGGGTGTAAAAATGGGCGAGGGCTGGCTCATCACTGCTGAAATGGCAGCACTTGCTGAAACTGGCACAAAGAACATAATCTGCACTCAGCCATTCGGCTGTCTGCCTAACCATATTGTTGCAAAGGGTATGTCAAGAACTATCAAGCAGGCTTATCCGGACGCTAATATAGTTGCTATCGACTATGACCCGGGTGCGACAAAGGTCAATCAGGAGAACCGTATCAAGCTTATGCTTGCAAATGCGGTCATGGATTAATAGAGAACAGAAAGATAAAACCCCCTTGGAGCGTGGCTCTGAGGGGGTTTTTGTTAGTGATAGAATTCTTTCGTTTCAAGATAGGATATTTGTTCCGGTGAAATAAAATCAAGGGCTTTTATTTCTTCTGCCACCTGTTCGGTACTGTTCTTTGTCAGCCTGACATCAATGTCGATCACATCAATGATGCTGTTATTGTCGCTGTAAATATCGTCCGAATTACGGGTGTATAAAGTTATTGAGGCGAAGTTGCCTGCAAGGTTGCGGTGTTTCAGACAGTCAATATAATCGCTAAAGCTCTTTTCACGGCTGTCCAGAGCTTTAATGTAAATGTCTGTAAGCTGCTCAGCCTGCTCTTTAGTGAGAGTTTTTCTGCCTTCTGGGTTTTTGTAGCTTGGGGTATAGGTCATTATATCTTCGTCTGTCTGCACCCACACCCAAACGTCGTCATAGTCGGTGAGCGCTGACAGGTCAGGCTTGCCAGCGAAACCGTCGCAAAGATATGAAATGAAGTTAAAGGCAAATATCATGATCATATATACAGCAAAGACTGCTATCCATTTTACGAATTTCGCTATTGTCAAGGTGCTCTTTGCAGAGAATATCCTTATAAGAAGGTAGCTCAGTAGCACCACTGGCAGCAGAACTATGTTGTCAGGATTGGAAAGAACGTAGGTCGTCACGGTCACAATGCCGAGGATAAGAACTATCTCACGAAAAGCGGTGAATACAAATGGCTTGCCTGTGGCTCTGCCGTCACGCTTTTTGTAGATGAAATACAGCAGGCATATGAGTGCTGCTGAAAGCAGCGAGCTGCCCATGAGCATTAAAACCAGTGCGTTTGAATAGCCGTTATCCATAAGATAAGCAGGAAATGCACTCCACGCAAACCACTTATCTGTAATGATTTCAATATCATCACTGCCTCGTGTTGAGAAAATGCTGATAGATGAAAGAACTATGCACCTTGGCAGTATCGCCTCACAGGCTGTTATTATCACAGCCGTGTATATGACCTCCGCAAGCCTGCCGCAGCAGACAAGACACAGTATCACAACAAGGTCAACGAACAGGCAGGTAGAAAGCTCAGTGAGAAACAGCACTGCGGCATACCTTGCAAGTATCTTCAAAGATAGATCGGTGGTTATGATAGTGGAAATAAACTGAATGATGTTCCAAAAAACTACAGGCAAGATGTGCAGCTTTACAAGTGTGCAAAGCTTTGAGAAAAAGCGTTCCTTTGCACCTGCGGGCAGTGAGTAGGCAAGGTCTGCGTGACTTTTGCTGTAGCTCTCATGGAAAAGAGCGAACACAGTGAAAACTCCGCACAGTGCGACAGCGGCAACGCCAATGTATGCAATGTCATAGCCCTGATAATAGTTCGTTATGCTTTCATTGTAGTAAGTAATAAAATTCCGTATGGACATTTGCACGATGTAATTTACAAAAAGCACCAGATTTGTGATTATAAAAAACAAACTGTTCGCTTTAAGATCACGGTTTGAGGTCTTACTTATCCTCTTCGCTGCTGACAGCATATCCACGCACCTCCATTTCGTAAATGAAAATCTCTTCAAGGGTCAGAGGGACAAGCTCCAAAACGGCAGGGGAGAGCTTTTTAAGCTTTGCAGTGATATCCGCTTTTTCGCCCTTTGCCACAACGGTGGACACTCTTCCGAGTTTTTTGAAACTGAGCACTTCGACGCCTGCGTTTTCTATGGCGGAGCGGTCAAGCTCGCCCTCAGGCAAGGCTATCTGCACCTTTTCAAAGCCCTCTCTTACATCATCAATATCCTTGGCAAAAATGACTTCGCCTTTGTGCAGGAGCATTGCTTTGTCGCAAAGCTCGCCTATCTCGGTGATATTGTGGGAGGACACCACAAGGGTCGCACCACGGTCGAAAATATCGTCAACTATCATTGTGCGGATAAGCTTTCGCATGGCAGGGTCAAGGCCGTCAAAAGCCTCGTCAAGGAGGATATACTTTGTTCGGCAGGCAAGTGCAGCCGCAACGATAGCCTGCCTTTTCATGCCCTTTGAAAACTGTGACAGCGGTTTCTTCCGTGGCAGGTCAAGCTTTGAGATAAGGTCATCGAACACCTTGTCGTCAAAGGTCGGGTAGCTGCATTGGTAAAAGCTTTTCAGGTCATTCACTGTCAGTCTTGAAAACTGCACCGTTTCGTCGCTCACAAAGAAGATGTTCTCCTTAGCCTGCGGCCGGTCATAGACCTCTGTTTTGTCAATGGTGACGCTGCCGCTGTCGGGGCGGTAGATCCCGCTTATAACACGCAGCAGGGTGGATTTGCCTGCTCCGTTCGAGCCTACAAAGCCGTATATGCAGCCCTCGGGGATATCCAGGGTGACGGCTTTCAGTGCCTCGTGATCTTCGTCTGCGTTTTTGAATGTAAGTGACAGGTCTTTTATTTCTATCATTCTTTGTCACTCCTTTCTTTCTGTTCCTCCGCCAGTTCTTCAAGGACGGAGGTAAGCGATCCAAGGCTTATGCCTGCCTGCATTGCGGCGGCGGCATGGAGCTTAAATTCTTCCAGCAATTTTTTCTCTATAGAGCCTTTCTGCTTTGCCACAAAGCAGCCTTTTCCTGCCACGGAATAGATTATCTCGTCATGCTCAAGTCTGCAGTAGGCTTTGGCGACTGTGTTTGGATTCAGACCCAGTTCCTTTGCCAACATTCTTGAGCTTGGCAGCTTATCGTTTTCTTTCAGCACGCCTTTTGATATAAGGCTTGAGAACTGGCTGCATATCTGTTCGTAGATAGGTGCTCTTCCTGTAAGATCAAGCGTTATCACCTTGAATACCTCCTTTCGATTTTGTTGTTTCGTTTCATTTGTTCTGCTGTACTAACTGTATTATCTGTTGTAGTACACTTAGAGTATACAACTATAAGTCTGATTTGTCAAGGAGCGTGGATATTTTTCAGTACTTATCACAATACTGCGTCGTTTTGATAGTTGGAAATGTACAAAAGTTCAGGCTTTGGGGAGAGAAATATTATTAAAATGTAAAAAATGTGTTTAAAGGGCTTTGGGACTATTGACAGGGAAGAAAAATAGTGTTATACTTTAATACGTAAAAGCTTAAAAGCATAAAATCTTTAAAGCGATAAATTTTATACAGGCGTGATAAGTACCTGCTTTTGGAAAGGAAGTAATCACAATGGCAAATCAGGCAAAGACAATATATCAGAAAGGTGACCTTATGTCATATCGTCCTGATATAAAGCTTCTGGACGCAACTATCCGTGACGGAGGACTTGTAAATAATTTTGGATTTTCAGACGAGTTTGTAAAAGAACTCTATAAAACTAACATAAAATCAGGCGTTGAATACATGGAGTTCGGTTACAAGGCTTCTAAGGAGCTTTTTGACGTCAAGGGGTTCGGTAAGTGGAAGTTCTGTGATGAGGAGGATATCAGAGCTATCGTTGGTGAGAATGACAGCCCTTTGAAGCTTTCTGTTATGGCTGACGTTGGCAGATGTGACTTCAAGAAGGATATCCTGCCAAAGAGCGAGAGCGTTATCGACATGATAAGGATCGCAACATATACTCATCAGATGCCCGGTGCGCTGGAGATGATAAACTACTGCCACGACATGGGCTATGAAACTACTATCAACATCATGGCTGTTTCTGCAAGCCGTGAGGACGATATCGCACAGGCTCTTGACCTTGTGGCAAAAAGCCCTGTTGACGTTATCTATCTTGTTGACAGCTACGGCTCACTTTTCCCAGAGCAGGTGAGAAGACTCACGGCTCAGTATTGCGAGGTGGCTGAGGCAAGTGGCAAAAAGGTAGGCGTTCATATGCACAACAATCAGCAGCTCGCTTTTGCAAACACTATCGAGAGCATTTCTCACGGCGCAAGCTTTGCTGACGCTACAATGAGCGGAATGGGCAGAGGTGCAGGAAACTGCTTTATGGAGCAGATGCTCAGTTTCCTGAGAAACCCTAACTACAAGCTTACTCCTACACTGAAATTTGTTGAAAAGTACGTTGCTGAGGAGAGGGCAAAGGGTTCACAGTGGGGCTATGATGTGCCTTATATGCTCACAGGTGCGCTCAACCGCCACCCTCGTGCGGCTATCGCATTCCTGAAGGATAACAGAACAGATTACAACGAATTGTATATGGATCTTCTTAACGAGTTGTCATAAAATCATTCTTCATATAAACGGCGTTTCCATAGTGATGCGGGACGTCGTTTTTGTGTTGCATAATTTTTTATCATATGTTATAATTATTTTGCGTTTTCATAAAACCTTTTGGCGGACATCTCGTCATTATAGGTGAAAGGACTTTCATTGAAGTATATTGTATAGGGGGGCGGAAAATGGAGGACAGCAAGATAATCGAGCTTTATGAAAGCAGAGATCAGCAGGCTATCTCACAATCGGATATAAAATACGGCGGATACTGTTATTCTGTGGGCTACAATATTCTTGGAGTCAGGGAGGACACGGAGGAGTGCGTGAACGAAACTTGGCTCAGGGCATGGAACTCCATTCCGCCACAGAAACCCAGAATGCTGTCGGCATTTTTCGGGCGGATAACAAGAAATATCGCATTTGACAGATATCGTGCGTCAAAGGCCGCAAAGCGTGGAAAAGGTGAGATAGCGGCGGTCCTGGAGGAGCTTGACGAGTGCATACCTGACAGGGACACCACCGAGAGTCTTTGCGACGGCAGACATCTTGAGGGGCTTATAAACGAATTTCTTGGCGAGTTGCAGGAGAGAGACAGAAATATATTTCTCCAGCGATATTGGTTTGCAACGCCTATAAAAGAGATATCAAAAAAGTATGCTATGAACCTGAACACAGTTAAGGCGAGCCTTTTCAGAAGCAGAAATAAGTTAAAGGCTTTGCTTGAAAAGGAGGGAGTTCTTTTATGAAAACAACAGGAGAGGATATTTTCAAAGCTTTGGAAAATGCTGACGAGCATTTTATCGAGGAGTGTCGGCAGAGCGGAAGCGGAGTAAAGATAAAAACAGTGTGGAAAAAGTGGGCGGCAGTTGCAGCCTGCGGTGTTTTCGCTGCAGCGACGGGTGTTATGATGTTTGCAGGCAGGTCGGACAGAGAGATAAAAGTAAGTTCGGCATCGGGAAATGAGCAGGCACAGGACTATGCCGATGATGGAACTGATCTTGCAACAACGGAGATCGGTTTGGTGACGCCGTGGGAGTATCTGTCTATGGGTGCAAAGTATGATTTTGTGGAATATAACGGCGTGAAGTACAGCTCAATGGGCGTTATAGATGAAAGCTATCTTGATGAAAAGCTTACAGCCCAGACCCTTGAAACAACAAATTATGAAACAAACAAAAAGGAAACAACAAAAGCGGATATTTATTCAATAAAAGATTTGTCATCAAGTTTTTATCTGGCAGTAAAATTTGATGACGGCACTTTGGCGTGGTATGGGGTGTTCAACGATACGCCGTCTGATTTTGACGCTATAGTGAAGAATATGAACCTTTGCAAGACCGCAAAGATCAGGACAGTATATAATGATATTGGACTGGGCAAGCTGAGAACATATTCTGATGTTGACATTGCAGGACTTCTTGACCTGCTCAAGGACGAAAACGGCGTTTTCACTGCCGAGCCTGTTGATGACGGATCGGAAACCTCTGAGGGGGAAACACCAATTGATTTTTCCACCACTGAAGATGATGAGTGGTATGTTTCAAACGGCATAACAGCGTATTTCAATATTGATATGCTTGGCACAGAAGGTCAGATATACTTCACTCACGATGGCAGGATGTATTTTGATGCAAATCTAGGATATACAGAAAAATACAATATTGGCAGTGAAAAGGTCACAGAGATAGAAAAATGGCTCAATGAGAACTGCGAATACACTGACGAAAAGAAAAACGCTGAGGTCGCTGGCGATGTTGATCCTAGTGAGAAAGCTGTGACTTCTGTCGCCAAGGACGATCCTGATATGGCTGACAAAGTTGATATTGGATATATCGACTATTTTGAGGACGTTGGGGACAATACCTTTACAACAAAGGACGGCAGGCTCACGGCGAAATACTCCTATGAGGTAAGCGGAGGCGAGTTCATAAGCCATATTACCTACACAAACAACTGGGACAAGGACATGGCGCTTGACTTCACGACTGACCAGTATATCACCACAGAGGACAGTAAGGGCAATTCCACGAGCTATGGCGAAAATGGCGACAGAAACACCATGAACACTTTGCTCAAAGCCGGAGAGAGCTACACGTATGACTACAAGACGGATATTGGTGCCGACTATGTGAAAGGCACGGCAAAGATAACGCTTATCGCAAACACTGCAAGCGATAAAAACTGCAATGGAGTAAACTATGTGACGCTAAAAGATATAGAGATAGATTTTCAGTAATGAAATAGTTTAATGTGTAGTGGAGAACTGAGTTTTTTCGATAAAAAGATAAAAGCCTGTCGTATCGGACTGATACGGCAGGCTTGATTTTATTTGTGCTTGTAGACCACACGCTCTTTTACGTCTATCTGCTTGTAGGATATTTTGAAGCCTATCCATGTTGAGAAAGGATAAAGCAGAGGGAATATGGCGGTCATGATGAAAACAAATGGGGACATATCTTTCACGTCGGCAGAGTGGGCAGCCCAATCTATAAGAGGATAGAAGCAGGCGTCGAGAAGCTTATAGGCAGGCATGAAGTTGAACGAACCGCTGAATTTTGATATCATCAGCAGTATCATTGTTATGTAGCATGGTATGCTTGCAATAAGACCAAGAGTGAAGCCATAGTTAGGGCAATCCTTTTCACCGTGGAATGTGACCTTATTTCTCGCTTCCTCTCCCTGTTTCAGACCAAAGTCAGCCATAAGGCAGACCACTGTGAGAAGTCCTGTAAGACCGAAAATTATATTTGCCAATGCACCGAAAGGCTTTGCAACTGCGATAAAAAAGAGAAATACGAAAATTCCGAAGAACTCTGTTTCCACCCATTTCAGTAGTGCGGTGAGTATAGCTTTTTGTTTATTATATTTTTCCATTTTAATGCTCCCGATAAAAATAGTATAAGATGATTATACCACGTTATCGTGATATTTTCAACTGTTATGCAGATTTTTCATCTGATAATCACAAAAGCTTCGGGCAGGATAATAACATAAAAAGGAGAGTGATAGACATGAAAAAGCGTGACAAGAGCCGTTTCCCACAGGCTTCAGACGGCACAAAGGTATACAAGCCCCATGACGTTATCTCGGCAGGTCAGGAATATGTTGTGACGGACAACTACACTGCGCCAAACGGCAGAGTATACAATCGTCAGGAACAGAATGCAGGCTGGGCGAGAAAATGGGTAGACGAGAACGAAAAGTAGCCGTTGAAAAACCTCCGCAGGTGTGATATAATTACAGTATATCATGATCTGCGGGGGGTATTTTTATGAAAAAGACAGCATTGGTAACAGGTGGCTCTGGTGGGATAGGTTCTGAGATATGCAGGGCGCTTGCTGAGGACGGCTGGCAGGTGGCTGTATGCTACAAGAATGGCAGGGCTGCGGCGGAAGCTTTGGTATCTGAGCTTAAAGAGCGTGGCTTATGTGCAGAGGTTTTTTACTGCGACATTGGCGACAAGGACAGTATAGATAAATGCGTGGCGGAAGTCAGGGACAGTTTGGGCTTTGTTACGCTTCTTGTAAACAATGCAGGCACAGCGGATATAGAGCTTTTTACTGACATGACTGACGAGAAGCTATGCGAGATGATGAACGTGAATCTGCTTGGCGCAATGCGTATGAGCAGGGCGGTGCTTCCTGAGATGATAAGGGAACACAGTGGAAATGTGATAAATATAACCTCCGTATGGGGCGAAAAGGGAGCTTCCTGTGAGGTTGCATACTCCGCGGCAAAGGCTGGGCTTATAGGATTTACGAAGGCTTTGGCGAGGGAAGTTGCTATAAGCGGTATAAGGGTGAACTGCGTATCCTGCGGAATGATAGACACGAAAATGAACGGCGAGCTGACGGAGGAAGATGTTCGTGTGATAGTTGATGACATACCGTCAGGCAGGATAGGCAAGCCGAGAGATGTGGCGAATGTTGTGCGTTTTCTCAGTGGAGAGGGAGCAGATTACATTCACGGGCAGGTCGTCAGAGTGGACGGGTGCTGGATATAGGTCACTGGCCGTGACGGGCATTTTACGCTGCAATTTGTGATATGATGTAATTTTGCACCGCTTTTTGAAATGTGTAGGGGAGCGATGCAATTTCTGCTTTGCAGAAATGCGACAGGCCGATATTTCTCGCCCGTTGAATTGTTGAAAAATATCACACAATGTCACCACAAAATAATTTGGCATCAAGGATATGGCAACCACAGCATTACTCCTCCGAGCGGGCTGTCGAGGGCGCCAGCCCCTACAGATCATTCGGGCTAGTTTATTGTGCCGCAAAATCGCTACGCTCGTTGCTTTATTTTTACCTCATGCTTGTGTACAACTTTGGTCAGCTATGCTAATTCCTAATTCCTCATTCCTCACTCCTCATTTAGCTTCGCCGTGTATACTCTCCACATACATCTGCATATACTAAGTTAAAACATTTCTCCCCAACAGGACAAGGAGGTCAGTATATGGATTATCTTATGCTTGTGGATAAATTCAATCCCATAGATATGGGATTTTGCGATCGTGTGGAGTTGACAGAGGTGAACGGCAAGTTCATGGAATCTCAGGCAGGAAACAGGCTCAGGCTTCTGCTCAAAAAGGCGGAAGCTGACGGCATAAAGCTGAAAATTATTTCCGCCTATCGCTCTTTTGAATATCAGCAGATGCTTTGGGAGCGTGAAGTATCTCACGAAATGTGGGGCGGTCTGAGTTATGAAAAGGCTGTGGAAAAGGTGGGCAGAACTCTCGCTCTTCCCGGGTCAAGCGAACACAACACCGGGCTTGCTGTGGATCTCGGCAGAGAGGGTGACAATGATGTGAGCGAGGATTTTTACAAGACGCCTGAATCACGGTGGCTTTGTGCAAATGCCGCAGATTTCGGCTTTATCCTTCGCTATCCTCGCCTTAAAGAGCAGATGACCGGCATTGATTTTGAGCCGTGGCATTACCGTTATGTGGGCGTTGAAGCCGCTCGTATCATTGCCGCAGGCGGGCTTTGCCTTGAGGAATTTCTGCACTTTTACTCGGAAAAATATATCTGAAAATCCTGTGAAATTAATTGACAGAAAGAGCATTGTGTAGTATAATTATAACAAAGCTATGAGCGATAGCCGCAAGTTTTTGTATGCTATTGCGAAAGAAAGGAAGTTTTGTTATGTCAAACTATTCAAGAAGGAAGTCGTTCTGGACTTTAATGGGTGCGATGATACTTGTTGTTGCGTCAACTGCACTTTTTGTATACAAATATTTTGAGGATAAGGAGTATGCCGAAAAGTGGAAAGACTATGACGAGTGCGGTATACAGTAAATAACAGACAGCTTTAAAGGCACTGCTTTTTGTGGGCAGTGCCTTTGTATATCAACACAATTCATTGATGTAAAGTTTATCGAAATTGCTGAAAAAGCGTGCTTGCACTTGAAATGCGGTTTGAAATGTGATATAATAGTCGTGATGACCTGATGACAAACTTGTTCTAGGGAGGGACGTTATAATGCAGATAAGAGAATCAGCTGAAAATTATCTCGAAACGATACTTATTCTCAGCCAGCGCAAGGGCAAAGGCGAGGTAAGAAGCATAGATATAGTAAACGAACTTGAGTTTTCAAAGCCGAGCGTAAGTGTGGCAATGAAAAATCTCCGTGAGAACGGCTATATAACTGTTGACAAGGACGGTTATATTCGTTTGACAGACAAGGGCTTGGAGATAGCCGAGAAAATGTATGAGCGTCATACGTTGCTTTCACAGTGGCTCATAAAGCTTGGTGTTGACGAGAAAGTTGCAGTTGAGGACGCTTGCCGTATGGAACACGTTATCAGTGCGGAGTCCTTTGCGGCTATCAAAAAGCACACAGGTATGGCTTGATAAGATGATAATTGCCGTGGGTCTTCCTGCGGCATTTTTTTATTGCAAACAAAAAAGGGAGAACAGCTTGTGCCGTTCTCCTTTTTGTTATTTGAATTTGTCTTTGAGCTTGTCAAAGAATGTTTTGCGCTTTGCGTAGTTCTTTTCACCGAGGGACTTTTCGTAGTCACGGAGCTTTTCTTTCTGCTCTTTGGTCAGATTGCGTGGAACTTCAACTGTTACACGAACGTAGTGGTCGCCGTGGTCGTTTCTGTTTACCTTCTTTATGCCCTTGCCTCTCAGACGGAACACTGTGCCTGTCTGTGTACCCTCCGGCACTGTGTATTTTACCTTGCCGTCAACTGTAGGAACTGTTATCTCGTCACCGAGAGTAGCCTGTGCATAAGTAAGCGGTATCTCTGTCCACACGTCATAGCCGTCACGCTCGAAAATAGGGTCAGGTCGAACTGTAATGTTGATGTGCAGGTCGCCGTTAGGACCTCCGTTTATACCGCAGTTGCCCTCACCGCCTACTCTAAGTGTCTGACCATCGTCGATGCCAGCAGGAACGTTTATCTCCTTTTCAGATACCTTCTTTACTCTGCCCTGACCGTTGCAGGTATGGCAAGGATTGTCGATTATCTGACCTTTACCGCCACAGCGGCTGCAAGTTGTGGTCTGAGCGATGTTTCCGAAAGGCGTTCTCTGTGTTATCCTTACTGTACCAGTGCCGTGGCAGTCAGGACAGGTCTTAGGCGAAGAACCTGCGGCTGCGCCTGTGCCGTGACAGTCAGGACATTTTTCGGCTCTGTTTATGCGAATTTTCACAGTCTTGCCCTTGCAGGCTTCCATGAAGTCAAGAACAACGTTCGCTCTTATATCCTCGCCACGTCTTGGTGCGTTAGGATTAGCAGAACGTCCGCCGCCGAAGCCTCCGCCAAATCCACCGAAAATGGAATCGAAAATATCGCCCATATCGCCAAATCCGCCGAAGCCTCCTGCACCTGCTCCACCGCCTGCACCGTAGTTCGGGTCTACGCCTGCGTGACCAAACTGGTCATATCTTGCTCTTTTATCTTTATCTGAAAGCACTTCATAAGCTTCATTTACTTCCTTGAACTTTTCCTCGCACTCTTTGTCGCCGGGGTGAAGGTCAGGGTGATACTGCTTTGCAAGCTTACGGAATGCCTTTTTTAATTCATCGTCTGTGGCAGTTTTAGAAACGCCAAGCACTTCATAGTAATCTCTTTTTTCAGCCATATAAACGCCCATGCTCTGTAAGCTGCAGATCGTGAAAGTCTTGGGGCATGGGCTTGCCTCCTTTTTGTAAGTATAGTCCTTTCACGCTTTTCACACAGCCTTTTAATACGGCAATAGCCCCTGCTCGGAAAATCGGAGCAGAGGCAGCCGTTATGATTTATTCTGCGTCAGTAAATTCAGCGTCTATAACGTCGTCTCCACCGTTGTTTGAAGCGCCGCCGTTGCTGCCGCCATTTGCTCCGCCCATGTTGTTAGGGTCAAAGCCTGCGGCACCGCCTGCTGCCTGCTGTGCCTGTGCAGCCTGCTGATATACCTTAGTTGCAACGCCCTGGAATGTTTCCTCAAGCTCCTTGTGCTTAGCCTTGATAGCCTCGATATCAGTACCCTTGAGGGCTTCTTTAAGAGCGTCTATCTTAGCCTGACAAGCTGACTTGTCAGCAGCGTCTACCTTGTCGCCTAACTCGCCCAGTGACTTTTCAGCCTGGAAGCAAAGCTGATCAGCTGCGTTTCTTGCGTCAACGTCCTCTTTCTTCTTAGCGTCCTCTGCTGCATATGCCTCAGCTTCCTTGACAGCCTTATCTATATCGTCCTTAGACATATTTGTTGAAGAAGTGATCGTGATGTTCTGCTCCTTGCCTGTGCCAAGATCCTTAGCGGAAACGTGTACGATACCGTTAGCATCGATATCGAATGTTACCTCGATCTGTGGAACGCCTCTTGGAGCAGGAGCGATTCCGTCAAGTCTGAACATACCGAGCTGTTTGTTGTCCTTAGCGAACTCACGCTCACCCTGAAGTACGTTGATATCAACGGCTGACTGATTATCAGCGGCAGTTGAGAATATCTGTGACTTCTTTGTAGGTATAGTTGTGTTTCTCTCGATGATCTTTGTGCAGATACCGCCCATTGTTTCAAGACCAAGTGACAGTGGAGTTACATCGAGGAGGAGCAGACCGTCCTTAACGTCGCCTGCGAGAACGCCGCCCTGATATGCAGCGCCAAGTGCTACGCACTCATCTGGGTTGATGCCCTTGAATGGCTCTTTGCCAAGGAATTTCTTAACAGCTTCCTGAACGGCTGGTATTCTTGAAGAACCGCCGACCATAAGGACTTTCTGGAGGTCGTTAGCTGACAGACCTGAGTCTGAAAGCGCCTGACGAACTGGTCCCATTGTTGACTCAACAAGGTCTGCTGTCATTTCGTTGAACTTAGCCTGTGTAAGTGTCATTTCAAGATGCTTTGGACCTGTAGCGTCTGCTGTGATGAATGGGAGAGAGATAGTTGATGATGCTGTAGATGAAAGCTCTATCTTAGCCTTTTCAGCAGCTTCCTTGAGTCTCTGCATTGCCATTTTATCCCCTGAGAGGTCAACACCCTCAGTCTTCTTGAACTCTGCGATCATCCAGTCGATAATTCTCTGGTCGAAGTCGTCGCCGCCCAGGTGGTTGTTACCTGCTGTAGCAAGAACTTCTGTAACACCGTCGCCCATTTCGATGATAGATACATCGAACGTACCACCGCCAAGGTCATAAACCATTACCTTCTGATCATCTTCCTTATCGATACCGTAAGAAAGTGCAGCGGCTGTTGGCTCGTTGATTATTCTCTTTACTGTCAGACCTGCGATCTGACCTGCGTCCTTAGTAGCCTGTCTTTGTGCGTCTGTGAAGTATGCAGGAACTGTGATAACAGCCTCTGTTACCTTTTCACCCAGATAAGCTTCTGCGTCAGCTTTCAGCTTCTGGAGTATCATAGCTGAAATTTCCTGTGGAGTGTAATCCTTGCCGCCCATGTGAGCCTTGTAGTCAGAGCCCATATGTCTTTTGATAGAAATTACAGTGTTGTCATAGTTTGTAACAGCCTGTCTTTTTGCTACCTGACCGATAAGTCTGTCGCCGTTCTTTGAAACGCCAACTACTGACGGAGTTGTTCTTGCACCCTCGCTGTTAGGGATAACAACGGCTTCGCCGCCCTCCATAACTGCTACACAAGAGTTTGTTGTACCTAAATCTATACCGATGATTTTGCTCATAAGATCAAGTCCTTTCAAAATTTACTTAATTTATATCAAGACCTTTAGTCCCGATGTCTTTGTTTATGGGTTTGCCACTATTACCATTGCGTGTCTTATTACCTTGCCGCCTATGGTGTAGCCGTTTTGAAGCACCTGCGCCACAATATTTTCACCGAGGTCAGGGTCGTCAACTGTGCTTACAGCCGTTGCAACGTTCGGGTCAAATTCCTTGCCCGCAAGCTCCATGACCTCGACGTTGAGCTTTTTCAGAGCGTCGCTGAACTGATTAAAAATCATTTCAACACCCTGTTTATAAACTGCGTCCTGAGTTTCTGTGCCTAACGCTCTTTCAAAGTTATCAAACACCGGCAGGAAGCCGTTTATCACATTTCCCTTTGCTGTGTCTGTAAGCTCCAGTCTTTCTTTTGCGCTTCTTTTTCTGAAGTTATCATATTCAGCCATAAGTCTGAGATACTTGTCATTTGCTTCGGCAAGCTCTTTTTTCAGCTTTTCTGTTTCGCTCTCCTCCGCCTTCTTCTCTGTATCCTCAGTGGCATTTTCTGCGGTATCCGCCGCTTCTTTTACTTCTTCGCTTTCAGCAGAGGTGTTTTCCTCTTTTTCAAGCTCGGTGTCCTTTTCAGTTTCCTTACTCAATTTACGCCGCCTGCCTTCCTTTTTATTCATTTTCGTCATCTTCTTTGTTTTGCTCTTGTGGCTTTTCGGATATCATTTCCGATATCTTCCCTGTGAAATACTCGAGATATGGGATAAACTTCGCATAGTCGAGCCTCATAGGTCCTATAAGCCCCAGCGCACCTGCTGTCTTGCCGTCCTTTGAGAACGGAGCTGTTATAATAGAGGAGTTGTGGATAACAAACCCGTCACGCTCAGGGGAGAACATAACGTGAAGCCCTGAGAACGTTTCGTCAATAAATCCTTTAAGCTCCTTCTGATTATCAAGAAAGCTTATTATCTCATTTTGGTTGAAGTCCTTGCAGGTGAGAAGATTACTCTGACCTTTGATAGACACGCTGCTCATTTCCTTTGTCATTTTCATTATCTCGGAAACAAGCGGTGAAAGGGTCATCATGTACGTTCCCATTGCTTCTGTGAGCTTTTCAAGATAAGCGTCCGAAAGACTGTCGATAGGCACGCCGTTGAGATTTTCCTTTACGAAGTTATCAAAAAACTCAAGCTGATCCTGACTGAGGTCGAACTCCAATCGGCAAACCTTATTCTTAATAGAGCCGTTGGACGTTATCATCAAAATAACGTACATTCTCTTTCCTGTAGGTATTACCTCTACCTTTGAGATAAGCGAGAACTTTGGCGTTGCGTTTGCGACCACCGCTGCACATTTCGTAAGATCCGCCAATGCCATTGAAGCCTTGTTCACAAGGTCTTCCTCTGTGACATATTCCTGCGGTATCATTGAATCCAGCATCTTCTTTTCATTTGCTGTAAGCTGGTTTTGCTCCATGAGCTGGTCAACATAAAGCCTGTAGCCCTTATATGTTGGTATCCTGCCTGCGGAGGTGTGTGGCTGTTCGAGATAGCCTTGCTTCTCAAGCTCTGCCATTTCATTTCTTATGGTCGCTGAGGACGCTTTGACGTGAGCCATTATCGCCTTTGAGCCTACAGGCTCGCCTGTTACGATATATTCATTGACTACCGCTGAAAGTATTTTCAGCTTGCGGTCGTCCATTTGCTCACCACCCGTTCTTCTTGTTAGCACTTATTGTATTTAAGTGTTAGCACTCTTTCTTCTCGAGTGCTAAGTATAGTTTATACCCTTTTGACGATTTTGTCAAGGGGTTTAAGACTATTTTTCTCACAAATTTCAAAAATATTTGAACTTCTTTTCCGTCATATTGCACAACGCTTTGCTGAAAATGCAAAAAAAGCGGGCAGACCGCAGTGGTCTGTCCGCCCGATGTTGGAAAAAGATCAGATAAAATTATTCTTTTGTATAAGCAGAAAGATCAGGAACAGCAAGCAGGCTGTCATCTGCTTCGCCCATGGAATCTACAGTGAAATAAACTGCACTTGATTCGTCAGCACCCTCTGGGAGCAGAACTACCTGCTTAAGGTCATATGTAGCGCCGTCAAAGCCGTAAACTATCTGACCCTCAGCACCTGCAACGGCACTGTCGAGGTTATAATACTCGTGAACGACATTTGTGCTTGTATCAACATATGCATGGTCGAAATCGAGAGCCGCGCCGAAAAGAATGTCGGCTGACTTCCACTGATTTCCGTCGTCGTCCTCAATGCTGTAGGTGGTCGTGCCTTCTGAAACGTTGTAAAGCTTTCCGTCGCCAGGGCAAACTGTGTATGACTTCATGCCCTGAACTGTGAGTGCCTGATAAGCCTTGCCGTCCTTTATGCAGATAGTATACTTTGTGCCGTTGTTTGACATCTGACCTGTAAGGTTCGCAAGATAGTTGCCCTCATACTTGTCTTTCATCTGCTCGAAAGCTCTGAAATCACCGTCAACGTCATAATCCGTTGTGCCTGCGCTTGTGGAAGTGCTGTCAGCGGAGCTTTCGTCTGCTGTGCTTTCAACAGGAGCAGCCGATTCTGCGGCAGTCGTTGTTGTAGTAGTTGTTTCAGCCTTTGAAGAGCTTGCAGTATCGCTCTCCGAGCAGCCTGCCATTGCTGTACACATTGCCAAAGCTGCAATAATAGTTACCATTTTCTTGTTCATAATATTTTGCCTCCGAAAAATGACAAGAATCACTCGGCTGACTCAGCGCCTGACTCAACATCGAGTTCAGCGTCATAAGGGATATCGTCAGTGCTCATATCGAAAGACTGCTCTGTCCAACTGTCAAAATCGTCAGGGAGTTTGACTTCAACGTTTTCAGTTGTGAATGAGTTTACTGTAACAGTAGTCGTTGAGCCGTCAGAGATAGTTTCTATCTTAACAAGATCCTTTGTGTCAGCATTGAAGTAATACTTGAATGTTGTTGTGAAAGAATTATCGTCAGAATCGCTTGTGTCGAGAGTTACGCCTGATTCAAGCTCGATATCAGGATCTTCTGTGCTTTCAAAAGTTTCGCAGATAAGACCGTCGTCAGTTGTTTCAGAGCTTATGAACTTGTAGCTGTCGTTAATGCCGTAGCCTATTTCGCTCTTGAAGTCGTCGATAGATTCTTCCATATCAACAGTGTAATACGTTTTTGACTCGCTGTCAAGTGTGTACATAACTCCGTCGATACTATAGATATCCATATCCACGCCCATAAAGTTCATTTTCATGTGCATATTGCCGCCTGCTATCTCAACAACGGCTGATGAATTGTCATATTCGCTTGCCACTGTCATGTCGATAGCAAGGCTCTCGCCCTGTATCTTCTTTGTATACTGCGCTGTGAGAGTATCCTCGAGATCTGTGGCTGTGCCTGCTTCTGAAGCAGTTGACTCGTCAGCGGCTGCGCTTGTTTCTGCCTTTGATGTGCTGTCTGCTTTTGATGAGCTTGAAGAACTGCTGTCAGAACAGCCTGCCATTACTGCGCATGACATTATAAGTGAAACGAGAAGTGCAGTTATTTTTTTCATTATAAATACCTCTTTCTAAAATTTTAATAAATTATTATTGTTATATAACCTATACTCAAAACTATAACATATTTCACAAATAACGTCAATAGATTTTGTGAAATATTTTTCCCTTTTTGTATCGAACCACAAATCAGCAAAGCTAAGAAAGCATGATTTAGGTATTTATAATCAAACATATTTGTGGTATAATGTGAATAGTAAGAATAAAAGGAGCGAATTATGAGATACGATAATATACATAAAGGCAAATTTCTATCAAGACCGAACAGATTTATCGCCAACGTTGAGATAGACGGCAAAGCCGAGGTCTGCCATGTGAAAAATACGGGCAGATGCAAAGAGCTTTTGGTGGAGGGGTGTACTGTTTGGCTTGAGCATTCAGACAGCGAATCGAGAAAGACCGCTTTTGACCTTGTTGCAGTGGAAAAAGGTGACAGGCTCATAAACATGGACAGCCAAGCCCCGAATAAGGCGGTAGGGGAGTGGCTGAAAGAAAAAATGCCTTTTGGCGAGGGCTTCTCGGTCTATCCCGAAAAGAAATACGGCAATTCACGCTTTGACTTTTACTTAGAGTCGCAGGATAGGAAGATCTTTATGGAGGTAAAGGGCTGTACGCTGGAGAAAGACGGCGTTGTGCTTTTCCCTGACGCTCCTACCCTCCGTGGGGTGAAGCATATAGAGGAGCTTTCTCACTGCCTTGACGAGGGGTATGTGGCTTATATAATGATACTCGTTCAGATGAGCGATGTGAAATATTTCACTCCAAATTATGACACTCACCCTGAGTTCGGAGAGGCTTTGGAGAAAGCTTCTCGAAAGGGCGTGAAGATACTATGCTATGACTGCAACGTGACCCATGACTCTATGACAGTGGGCAAGCCTGTTAAGGTGAAGCTGGGCAGGTAATATGACGGCTCGTCCTGCATATACATTATAATACTAAGATGTACATGGGAGTGACAGCATTGGATATAAAGAAAGTTTGCCTGCGTTGTGTTGCAGTTATAATTGTGGCGTTCGTTATGCCCACGGGGATATGGCTTTATGCAAGATCTGCAAGCAGATTCGGCAGGGTGGCGGCTGTGGCGGCAGGGGTGGCTATGGGGGAATACAAGCCGTATTTTGCTATGGAAAGCGAAACGGATACGGCATCAAAGCCTGTGGTATCAAACAAGCTTGAAGCGGCAGTGGTGTCAAAGCACAGCATATGGGATATGGATATGGCACCACAGGAGAAGCAAACACCCTCAAAAAGCTCAGAAGTGCCAAGCCCTTTGCCTGCTCAGGACGTGACGGACAAGATACCATATCCTGCAAGCATGGAGGGGAATGACGGTGTTATAGAAAAATACACCTACGGCAGATATGACGGCGAGCAGTATTTCGACCTTGACGGCGGCGGTCAGGTGAGAAACTGCACTGAGCTTTCAAATGATGAGCTTTACGAGGAAAGCTCAAAGCCATATGATTTTCAAATAGACGGAAATTCCTCTGAGCCGCAGATACTTATTTATCACACACACGCCACGGAAAGCTTTGAGCCAACAGACAAAGACCACTATGACAGCTCCTTTTCCTGTAAGACCACCGACCCTGAAATGAATATGCTGTCGGTAGGGGACAAGATATGCGAACAGCTTGACAAAGCAGGCGTTGCGTATATCCACGATACCCTTGTGCATGATTATCCCAGCTATGACGGCTCTTACGATTCAAGCCGAATGGCGGTAAAGCAGATATTGGAGGAGTACCCCTCTATAAAGGTATGTCTTGACGTTCACCGTGATGGCATAGAGCGTGAGGACGGCACAAGGCTCGCACCTGTGGCGGAGATAGAGGGCAGGGAAGCGGCTCAGCTTATGATAATATCAGGGTGTGATGACGGCACTATGGGTATGCCTGACTATATGAAGAATTTTCACTTCGCTTGTGCCTTGCAGTCGGCACTGGAAAGCGACTGGCAGGGGCTTACAAGGCCTGTGCTTTTCGACTATCGCCACTATAATCAGGACTTGACCACCGGCTCGCTTCTTATAGAGGTGGGAAGTCACGGCAATTCTATCGCTCAGGCACAGTATACAGGTGAGCTTATAGGAAAGACCTTGGGTGAGATGTTCGGAGGAGAATAGGTGCAATAACGCACAAAATATGTGCGGCGAATTGTCTTAAAATGCCGAAAATACAGCTTTTAGCGGTCGGTTTCTTGACAAGGACGGGGTTTTGCGTTATAATAAAAAGGACTACATAAACGTTACAGCGTGAGAAATATATAATACGCTTATATTTTGGAGAACTGATATTATGAAAAAAATTTACCCCATGAAAAGAATAGCCGCAGGCTGTATGGTTCTGTGCATAGCTTTTGCCGCCTTTGGTTTTTCTGACAACAGTGTGAAAGATGTCGTAATGGCGGATAACGATACATACAGCAGTCAGCTTGAAGAGCTAAAAAAGCAACAGCAGGAGCTTGATAAGCAGATAGCTGACGCTGACAAAAAGCTTGCCGACGAGCAGGACAACCTTGAGGCTATAAAGAAAAAATATAAGTCCATACAGAAAAAAATAGCAAATTCAGAGAAATATTCCTCTGAGCTTGAAGATCAAATGGCAGAGCTTGACGGCAAACAGCTTGACACTCAGCACAGCCTCGACTTGCAGGAAACTGCAATAAACGAGGGCAAGGACGATTTTATGGAGCGTATTCGTGCAATGTATGTTGCAGGCGGAGCAAATTCGTACACAAACGTGCTGATAAATTCATCTGATTTTTATGACGTTCTTATGAGGATAGAGCTTGTGACGAGAGTTGCAAAGCACGATAATGACGAGCTTAACGAGCTTTTGGATCAGTATAAAAAGCTTGAAAAGACCAAGGCGGAGCTTGATGAGCAGATAAAACAGCTCAAAGCAAAGGCTGAGGAATATGCCAAGGAGCAGAAAGCTTTGGCTGGCGAGCAGGCGGAGCTTCTGAAAATGGAGCAGGAGTCGGGCAAGCTTATCGAGCAGATAAAGAATGATAAGAGCGACCTTGAAAATAAGTCACAGCAGGTGGACAATAAGTATTCGAAGGTGTCTTCAAAGGCGAATACCACCACGACTACGACCACCACCAAGAAAAAGACTACCACCACCAAAAAGAGTGGTAACAGCGGTGAAAAGACCACTACCACGAAGAAGCCGGCTCAGACGGAAAAGCCTGACGAAACTACGGCTCAGATTACCACAACTCCGCAGGAAACAGCTAAGCCAAAGCCTGAAACAAGCAAAAAGACCACTACCACAACAACAGCAGCGCCTGCACCTAAGCCTGATAATTCAAGCAGTTCTAAAATAGACACTGTTGTTTCATATGCCAAAAGCATGGTGGGCGGAGCGTATGTATGGGGCGGTTCACAGTTCGGTGCAACGGATTGTTCGGGTCTTGTGATGCTCTCGTTCGCACAGGTGGGAATAAATCTTCCGCACTATGCGGCTTCGCAGGCTTTATACGGCACTACAGTTTCATATAACAACATGAAGAAGGGCGACGTTATCTTCTTTGGCGGAGCGTCGATCTCGAGCATTTACCACGTTGCTATCTATATCGGCGACGGCAAAATGGTACACGCCCAGAACACTGCCACTGGTATCGTTATTTCAAATGTTGAGTATTTTTCAAGATACAACAACATCACTATTATCAAAAGACTTATATAATGTAAAAACGCAGTCTGCAAGGGCTGCGTTTTTTATATCTATAATTATTCAACATAAAACGCCACGAAAATTCATATAAAATTACTTAAATGTGAACATTCATTTTCAAACCTATTGACAAAGCTAAGTATTTGTGATATAATTAAATCAAATAAAGATTGTAGGCTTTGATAACAATTGCTGTACAAAACAGCAGTAAGGCAGGGGGAAGAAAAATGGATAGTCTGAAAACGTGTTTTTTTGGCGGCTATGATAAGCTTGATACATTAAAATATATCGACACCATAACAAGCGAGATCTATATGCTGGAGTCGGCTATCGAAAAGAAAAAGAACGGTGATAACTTTGTTATCCCAGGAGAAACAGGTCAGCGAAAGCTCAAAGGCTCAGCGCTTGGCGGCTTTGCAAAGCCTGATGTGGACAGCTACATCTGTGCGCTTCTGGGAAAGGCGGCTGAGCTTCGTGAAAAGCTTTGCAGCTAACGGCTAATAAAGGCAAAAAATATCCGCAGAGGTCATTTTATATGGCTTCTGCGGTTTTTTTGTCGTATCTTGTCTTAAAAGAGCAATAAAAAAATTAATACCCACTTCCATCGGCTGAAATGAGCATTAATTTTTATAGAATTATGAAAGGGATTCTTTGGTATTTGGTAAAACCTAAAGACGAGGAAATGTATCAGCGACTTGGGGAATCGCAGAGGGAAAGAAGATAAAAACCTGACTTTAAGTTTTACCAATTACCAAAGCTTTTTTTTGTATCTTCTGCTGTGATTATATAATACCAGTTCTGTGTGAACCGAATATGAATTTTCAGGGGATTTCGGAGAGTTTTTTGAAAAAAATAAATGTTAATCACCAGTTCACAATTATAAGCTATAATGTCATTATTGGGAAATTCTTTTTTACGAGGGAGGATATTTTATGTTTCAGATACTTGTGGTGGAGGACGACGCAAGCCTTAGAAAGCTCATGTCTGCCGCACTTAAACAGCATGGCTATGTGACTTTTCTTGCAAATGACGGTCTGGAGGCTTTGGACGTTCTTGAAAAAACGAATATTGACCTTATAATCTCAGATATAATGATGCCGAATATGGACGGCTATGAGCTTACAAGACAGCTCAGAAAGGCTGATTTCAACCTGCCTATACTTATGGTCACCGCAAAGGAGACCTTCGAGGACAAGCAGGAGGGCTTTTCTGCCGGCACAGACGATTATATGGTAAAGCCTATTGATATAAATGAGATGATACTCCGTGTGGGTGCGCTTTTAAGACGTTCAAAAATGGCGTCGGAACATTCTCTTACTGTGGGAAACTGCGTGCTTGATTATGACGCTATGAGCGTGGCGGTTGACGGCGGTGCGGCGGAAACTATACCGCAAATGGAGTTCAAACTGCTTTTTAAACTGCTCAGCTACCCTGACAAGATATTCACACGCCGTCAGCTCCTTGACGAGCTTTGGGGCATGGATAAGGACGTTGATGAGCGTACTGTTGACGTTCACGTTAAAAGGCTGAGAGAGCGTTACGGAAGCTGCGAGTCATTCGATATTGTCACGGTTCGTGGACTTGGCTATAAGGCTGTGAAAAAGCAGTGATAGATAAGCCTGAGGGGTGAGGGGTTTGAATAAGAAAAAGACCAAAAACAAAACAAGTTTGCAGTTCAAGCTGACTCTTATGTTTTTCTTTGTGATGCTGGTGTCGGCTTCTATATCGGTGTCAGTGCTTGTAATGGTGTGCAGTCCTGTAATGAAAAGCAATGCCGAACAGCAGTTAGTGGAGCTTTCCATGGCAATGGATCAGCTTGAAGAAAAGGGCGGTTTTACTGTGGACGAGATAGTTTCCATTGTGAACAATTCAGCCTATAGTCTGTCAGTGGTGGATAAAAACGATTCAAGAGTACACGACCATTTTGCAGATATCGTGCATAAGGGATATTATGTGTCCTCAGAGGGTGTTGTGCCTAACGCAACTATAATCTCTCAGGTCTATGATAAGTTCGTTATCATAGACAGCTTTTCAAGCGACAGCGTTTACTGGGTAGTAAACCTTGTTGTCATCATAGCTTTTATGGTCTGTATCGTTATCGGTACTATTATAACAGCGTTCATGAGTCGAAGCATTATACAGCCTATACGAGATCTTAGTGCGGCGGCGGCTGAGATAGCAAAGGGCAATTTTAAGGTAAGAGTAAGAGAGCCGTCTGATCCTGAATACAGCATACTTGCGCAGAACTTTAACAAAATGGCTGAGGAGCTTGCAGGCACGGAAACGCTGAGAGGTGACTTTATCTCAAACGTTTCCCACGAGTTCAAAACGCCGCTGGCTTCCATACAGGGCTTTGCAAAGCTTCTGCAATCTGACGATATAACCGAGCAGGAGCGTGAGGAATACACGCAGATAATAATCGACGAAACATCACGGCTTTCAAAGCTTTCGTCAAATATTTTGAGGCTCACAAAGCTTGAAAATCAGAAAACAGTGGGCAAAAAGACAAGATTTTCTCTTGACGAACAGATAAGAAAAATACTTCTTGTGCTTGAACCTGAGTGGTCGAAGAAAAAAATCGACCTTGATATCGACCTTGAGGATATCATGTATGTGGGCAGTGAGGAGCTTATGGCGCAGATATGGCAGAATATCATCAACAACGCTATCAAGTTCACCCCGGAGGGCGGAAAGATAAGCGTGAAGCTTTTCCGCAGCGAGAAGAATATTTCGGCGGAGATATGGGACAACGGTCCGTCTATAGCCCCTGACGTAAAGGCGAAGATATTTGATAAGTTCTATCAGGGCGACCGCTCCCGTGCAACAGAGGGCAACGGTCTTGGACTTGCACTTGTAAAAAGGATAATCGAGCTTTCCGAGGGCAGCATAGAGGTAGAAAACGATATGAAAAAAGGCGGCGTTTGCTTCCGCATAAGCCTGCCTTATCTTATTGAGGATATGATGTAGTGTAGGTGCGACCGTGGGTCGCCCGCCTATCACAGCCCATTATACATACGAAGATTTTTTGCAAACAAAAAGGAGCAGTTCATTGCGAATTGCTCCTTTTGTCTGTCTATCGTATTTTAGAACAGACTTGCCACAAAGCCTGCTGCCACACCGAAAACATAAAGTATTCCCATTATGGCGAAATTCTCTTTCATGTTGTGCTTGTTGGTCTTGAAAAGCACCAGAAGTCCCACTCCTGCTCCTGTGCAAAGTCCTGCGATAAGCGAGCCGAAGCTCACAACGCCCTCGATATAAAGCTGAGTGAGAACAACGGAAGCCGCACAGTTCGGGATAAAGCCTATTATTCCTGCTATGAACGGCTGAACTATGCTGTCAGACATAAGCAGGGTCTTTACTGTGTCCTCTCCTGCAAACTCCATTACCGCACCGAGAATAAGGTTTACCGCAAATATAAAAAGTATTATGCTTACAGTGTGGTGAAGTGCCGAGTGCAAAATACTGTGGTGTTCGCAGTCGCAGTCCTCGCATATCTCCTTGAAAGGCTCTTCGTCCTGTTTTTTGCCCATAAGCTTTAAGATAAGGTCAACAAGCACACCTGCTATTATAGCCACAGCTACCTTTATAAGAATAAGCTGCCAAAGCTTGCCGGCAAATGCAGGGTTTGCTATCATCATTGGTATTGCCTCGTCGCTTGTGGCAAGGTATACCGAAATGAGAGTTCCCATTGTGATGAGCCTGCCTGAATAAAGGTTGGAAGCCACAACGGAAAATCCGCACTGGGGCACTGCTCCAAGTATGCTTCCTCCTATCGCACCGAAAGGCCCCATTTTTCTAAGAGCCTTTCCAAGCTTGTCGGCAGAACGATGCTCTATATACTCTATAAGCAGGTAAACACCGAACAGAAAAGGCAGGATCTTAAGGCTGTCTATTAATGCGTCAAGAAAAACGTCAACTAAAGTTTCAAACATATATCTATCTCCTGTAAAATATCCATGGTCTTAAAATGATCTCTGTATCAACTCGACTATTATACAATATTTATTCACCCTTGTCAATCTTATGTTTATATGATAATCTGTTCATTTGTTTACCCTTTTCATCAACAAAAAACGAGCGAAATTTCTCCGCCCGTTTGATGTTTTTATTCTGTTTTATACAGAACGCTTTGTAAAGCCGTCCCATGCGGTGAGTAGGAACACCACCATGTGTGCTATAAGAACGCCTACGGCAAAGGTCAGGCTGTGTTGAGCAAATATTGAGTAGCCCTTTGAGATAGAAGCAAGGTCTGTGTTTGCGAACACAAGGAATCTTGCCCAATCCTGTCCAAGCTGACCCAAAAGCTGTGTGACCGTTGAGCCTATGCACATTGTGAATACGCTGACGCCGATAGCAAGAGCCGTGCTTCTTACCAGTGACGAGATAGCAAACGCCAGTGTTGACATTACCACCATTTCAACGCTTTTCATCAGATATTGCTCTGCCGCATAAAGCAGTGTAGGCATTTCCTTTACATCGCCGCCGCTTACATAGATATAAGGCGTTGAGAAGCCGTTAAAGCCAAGCATAAGCCCTGTAATAGGTATCATCACCACGAAAAGTATGCAAAGCATTATGTAACCCACTGTGATGACAGTGAAGTATTTTGCCATTAGTATCTTCCAGCGTTTAACAGGGTTTATAAGCAGGAACTTGACAGTTCCCTGTGAAAATTCAGAGGATACAATGCCGCCTGCGATAACGATAGCAAGCAGTGCGACTACTGTCACAAGGGAGGTGCTTGTGAGGAACACTGTCCAGAATGTTATCTGCTCAGGCTCGCTTGTTTCAAACAGCGTCATTTGGTTTGCAGTGTTGTCGAGCTTATCATTGTCAAGCTGATAGAGTGCAAGTTTTATATTATCCTCCAGCTTTGCTCTGCTGTTCTGTCCGTCAGACTTTGCGTCGCCCATGGTCGCAATGGCGTTTTTTGCGTTTGCAACTGTCATGATAAGATCGTTTTTCTTCTCGTTTGACTTGTCAAAGGAAATATCCTTGTCCAACCTGTATTGATATTCCCACTTTTCGCCTTCTGTGAGTATTTCATTATCCAGCCTGTATTGACAGAAGCCACGCCAATCGTTGTCGTCAAGATACTTCTTTATCCCTGACATATCACCGGTGCCGTCTGCGAATATGGCTGACAGTACATCATATCTCCAATCATCGCTGTCGATATCGTTGTCTATAAGGTACTGCCACATTGCGATCTCGTTAGGGTCGCCGTTTGTGTCTTTGAGCCAATCTATGTTTTGCTGATAATCACCAGTTGCGTCATAGCTTGAATAGTTATTGCTCTCCATGTTGTGCTTTGCAAAAAGTGCAATGCCTGAAAGTCCAAGCGCACATATTATTATAAGCACGATCATTATTTTTGTGGATAACTTTTTGAAAACCTTTATGTACTCGTTTTTCACAAGTCTGAAAAATCTAGCCAATCTGTACGCCCCCTTCCTTTCCTCCTGTAAGCTCGATGAATACGTCCTCAAGCTTCTTGTTCTCTCTGCGGTGAACAGTGTAAAGTGAAACTCCGCCATCGATAAGCGTCTTGTTCACCGACGCTATTTTTTTCTTCTCTATCTCCACAGGGATAGAAAGGACAACTGCACCTGTTTCCTTGTCGATACGCTTGCCCTCGTCTGCGAGCATTATAAGGTCCATAGCCTTTTGCGGGTCGTCAACTTCAAGTACATATTCAGCAATTGAGCTGTCAGACTGTGAGATAAGCTCTTCCATTGTGTATGAGCCTATCATTTTTCCGTTTGCGATAATGCCCACTCTGTCGCACATCATTTCCATTTCGCTCATGAGATGTGACGATACCACAACGCAAGTGCCTTCTTTGTGAGCAAGCTCTTTGAGTATGTCACGAAGCTCCTTTATGCCCTGCGGGTCAAGACCATTTGTAGGCTCGTCAAGTATAAGAAGCTTTGGTCTGTGGAGGATAGCCTGCGCAACTCCCAATCTCTGACGCATACCCAGAGAGTATTTCGACACCTTGTCATTAATGCGGTTTGAAAGCCTTACAAGCTCCACCACCTCTTTGATACGCTCCTCAGTTACTCCCTCTCTCATTCTTGCATACTGACGTAGGTTTTCAAGTCCCGAGAGATACTTGTACATCTCAGGGTTTTCAACAATGCCTCCAACGTTTGCCATTGCGCCCTCGAAGTCTTTTCTGATATCCTTTCCGTCAATGGATATCTCCCCCTCGTCAAGCTGTAAAAGTCCCACTGCTATCTTTATAGTTGTGGTTTTTCCTGCGCCGTTAGGACCGAGAAAGCCGTAGACCTCGCCGCCGTAACATTCCATGTCGATACTGTGAAGTATCTGCTTTTTGCCAAGGGTCTTGTTAAGCCCCTTTATCTTTAGAATAGTATCACTCAACGCTGTCTGCCCCCTCGCTGTTGGTATTTTCTGCACTGCTGTCCGGAACTATCTCAGACTCAGCCTTGCTTTCATCAGCCACGCTGTCACTGTTGTTATCATCAAAGCTGTAATCCTCGCCATATCCATAGTTGCTGGACGTTGCTATCTTCCAGCCGTCAGAGGTACGCAAAAGATAAAATTCAGCATATTCATAACTGAAAATCGCCTTGTATGAAGATGTGCTGGGCTTATAGTTGTCGGCGTTTGTGTAATTACCGCTTGTCATGGTGTTTATGCCGTTGGTTGTGAGAAAAGTCGGGTCGCCCTTTGACACGTCATAGCACACATTATATATCATAATGACCTTTGCTCCGTCAGCTCCACTCTTGTTTATTGACATCTCTTTTATGTCATACTCAGCCGAGGTGATATCTCCACCCTGCTTTGCAACTTCAGCTTGGTTTATTTCCTCCAGAAGTCCAGATTTTGACGAAGCGTACTCATTGTCCGATATGGTGTAGTCAGCATAATGCTTATTCACAAAATCTGTAAGTTGACTTTTTAATTTATCACTGCTTCCAACGTTTGCACTTGTCAAGTCTGCGATATAATCCCTCATGGTCTGTTCTATCTCAGGCTTGGAAGTCTTGAACTGGTTGTTATCATACACTGAGTAGCATACAACGCCCAGCGCAAGCACACCGCCAAGAACCAGACCTCTGTTTATGTTTCTTAGTTTCACTGTTTCTCCTCCTTGTGTTTTACCTTTTTCAGACGTATTATTGGTGTCGTATATAAGTTTATCATAGCCCTTTCCAACTGTCAACCGCTTTAAGAAACGCTTAAGATTTTCATAAGACAACCATACAGACCATAAGATAAAACCAAATAAAATACGATTTTTTTGTTTCAAAATTTGTAGGGGCGAACAGCGTTCGCCCGTCTTGTTGTCAGCTCTGCAAGAAAAAAACAGGCGGTGGGACACGCACGATAACGTATCCCACCGCCTATATGGAATGAGGAAAATTATCCTTTTTATAAAAACAGCTTCAGGTCATTCTCTGCCTTTTTCGGGTCTTTAAGACTTATGCTCCTTACCGCCTTTCTCAGTGGCAGTACCCTTGACGGAACTACCGACAGCATATCCACATCAAGCTCCAGAAATATCTCTGTGAGCGTTGGGTCGCCTGCTATCTCACCGCAGATGCCTGCTTTTATGCCGTTTGCATGGGCGTTGTCGCACACCATTTTTATCATTCTCAGCAGTGCCCTGTGATTTTTCGGTGACACCCTGTCATAGCATGGGTTCTGCCTGTCAAGACCGAAAGCGAACTGTTCAAGGTCGTTAGTGCCGATGTTGAAAAAGTCCACCTCTTTGGCTATGATATCGCTTGTCATCACCGCCGCAGGGGTCTCTATCATTGCCCCGAGCTTAACATTCTCGGCAAATTTCCTGCCCTCTTTTATAAGCTCTGCCTTGACCTGCACGATAAGCTCTTTCACCCTCAGTATCTCGCTCACGTCTATGACCATAGGCAGAAGTATTGAAAGCTGTCCGTAAACAGACGCTCTGTATAATGCCCTTAGCTGTGTCTTGAATATGCTTTCTCTTTCAAGACAAAATCGTATGCCTCTACAGCCCATAGAGGGATTTCTCTCAGCACTCATGTCTGCACAATCAGGTATCTTGTCTGCACCTATATCATAAGTGCCTATTATGACCTCTTTGCCCTCCATTGCCTCCAATGCCTTGCGGTAGGTGTAAAACTGAAAATCCTCGTCAGGAAAAGCAGGTCTGTCAAAGCACATAAACTCCGTTCTGAAAAGACCTATCCCGCCTGCGTCGTTTTTTACGGCCGATTCAAGCTCCTCAGAGTTGAGTATATTCGCATATATCTTTATCTCATGTCCGTCACGAGTGATGTTTTTTCTTCCTTTGAGCCTTGTGAGAAGTTCTTTTTTCCTGCCCTCAACGGCTTCCTTGTATTCAAGCTGTCTGAGAGTATGCTCGTCAGGCTCTATGTAAAGCGTTCCGCTGTAGCCGTCAAGGACGGCTTCCTTGCCCTCGTATTCGTCAGAAAGCTCCGTTCCAACGTTCACAATGGCAGGTATGCCAAGATTTTTCGCAAGTATCGCAGTATGAGAGTTCACAGAACCGGACCTTGTGCAGAAGCCCTTTATCTTCGTCTTGTCCATGAGCAGGGTTTCTGAGGGCATAAGGTCACCGGTGCAGATAATGGCGTTCTCTCTGAGTATGGGAAGCCTGTCGGCACAGTTTAAAATGTGTCTTAAAAGTCTGTTTGAAACGTCCTTGACGTCAGCCGCTCTGCTTTGCATATATTCGCTGTCCATTTGTGCCAGCATCTCCGCAAAGCTTCTTGAAGTGCTTGCAACTGCATAATCGGCATTGAAATGCTCGTCAAGTATCTTTGTGCGAATACTGCTGTCGTATTGCTCGTCGGTGATAAGCATTTGGTGTATCACAAATATTTGAGCGTCGCTTTCCCCAACGCTTAACCTTGCACGGTCATAAAGCTCCCCAAGCTCCACAAGAGCAGCGTTTTTAGCCTTGACATATTTTTTGTATTCAAGTTCAGGGTCGGACACTTTTATCTTGTTGATGATAAATTCGTCACGATGATAAAAGGTCAGCTTTCCTCTTGCAATGCTTCCGAATACCGATCGTCCTTTTATGCTTGTCATGAGCGCTCACCCCCAAAAACATACCTATCTGATATAATTATATCACCATTTGATTAACGATAAAAGTAAAATGTCGTCTGTTTACAGATTGTTAACAATATTCGTGATTTTGGCAAACAAGACAATCAATATTTCAGCAAATTTAACAAATCAGAAACATTTAGCGACCTTATGTCAAAATCAGAATAGTACAATCCCTAAAAATCATATGATTAAAAAGCGTATGAGCGATACTTTATATAAGGAGGGACAAATATGTTTTCAGCACTGTTTGAACTGCTTACGGGAAATTTTCTATTTTTCGCACTGCATTTTGACAGCCGCAGCGTGTTTCCAAAACCGCTTTCGGCGAAGGAGGAGCGTGAGTGTTTTGAGAGAATGGCGCAGGGTGACAAGGCGGCAAAGGATAAGCTTATCGAACACAATCTTCGTCTTGTGGCACACATTATAAAAAAGTATTATTCAAATTCCACAGATCAGGAGGATCTTATCTCTATCGGCACTATCGGTCTAATAAAAGCTGTGTCAACATTTGACCACAAGAAAGGCTGCCGCTTCGCTACCTATGGGAGCAGGTGCGTGGAGAACGAGATACTAATGCACTTCCGATCCCAGAAAAAGTCTGCCAACGATATCCACTTTGACGAGCCTGTTGACTCCGATAAGGACGGCAATCAGCTTTGCCTTATCGACATAATCGCAGACGGAGAGGACGTTGCCGACAAAATAGAACTTTCCATTCGCAGTGAACAGCTCTACCGCTATATCGAAAGCTCTCTTGATGAGCGTGAAAGACAGATAGTCACTCTGCGCTATGGTCTTTTCGGTCAGCCGCAACTGCCGCAGCGAGAAGTCGCAAAACGCCTTGGTATCTCACGTTCCTATGTTTCAAGGATAGAAAAGAAAGCCTTGAAGCTTCTTAAAGACCGCTTCGATATGCAGTGATAGGCGTTGACGCAGTAGGGGCGAACAGCGTTCGCCCGCTGATTATCATATCATGTCATGGCATTGCTTTAGCACTCATAAAGTTAATATGCTAGCACTCACATAACGAGAGTGCTAAAATTCAGCTAACGTTCACAATATTTTCACACAATGAACACATAGCAGGGGTATCATAAAGACAATGAAGAAAGGAAATGATACCAATGGAAGAGCAGAATAAATGATAAAAGCTTATAAGATAAATTAAGATATAACACATCAAGGAGGAATTTATATGTTTGGACTTACACCATTTGAAAGAAAGAGCTACGACCTGTTTAACGCATTCCATGATTTTGAGAATGATTTCTTTGGAGAAAATGCACTCCAGAGCTTCAAGACCGATATCAAGGACGAGGGCGACAAATATGTAATGGAAGCAGAGCTTCCGGGCTTTGATAAGGACGATATCAAGCTTGACATCTCAGGCAACGATCTTGTTCTTACCGCTGAGCATAAGGCAGAGACAGAGGATAAGAAAGACAAGTATATCCGCCGTGAGAGGACATACGGTTCTTACCAGAGAAGCTTTGACCTTACAGGCATTGATACGGGCAATATCTCCGCAGAGTACAAGAATGGTATCCTGACCCTTGACCTGCCAAAGATGCAGGAGGTAAAGCCTGAAACCAAAAGACTTGAGATAAAGTGATTTAAGTAAAGCCAAGGCTTTGAATGAGGCGATACCAATGGGTCACGATATGATTTGCAATAGGTTTTGCTAGAATAAAATATCCGTGAGAGCGAAATGCCCCCACGGATATTTTTTGCTATCACGATTTTTTCTCACGGCTTTTGAGCCATATTTTTCGTATTAGTATGGCAAGTAAAATTCCTGCCACTGCACCGCTTGTGTCGATAAGAACATCACGCACCTGCCCTGCACGCCCCGGCACGAAAAGCTGATGTATCTCATCGCTTGAAGCGTAGATGCAAGAAAAAACTGCCGCAAAAAGCCCTCTGTATCCAAGCTTTTTCACCTTTGAAAAATTGATGAACGCCAGCATTCCAAGCAAGGCGTATTCGCTGAAATGCGCAAGCTTTCTTATGATGAACGTGGCGGTGTCCTTGTATTCCGCCTGCGCTGTAGTGTCAAGGCTGTCATATACAGGGTTGACAAATTCTATCACTGTGTTAAACACCGCATTTGATTGCTTGTTGGACTCGTCAGCATTGTTTGCCGAGAACATGAATATCACCACGCACCACAGCACAAGTGCCAACGCCTTAAGTATTATCTTTATCCTGCCTTTTGAAGTTGCTTTCAATGTAGCCTTTCAGCTCCTCTTTTTTGTTTTCCACCTTTTCGTCTATAACACCATTCAATGCAAGCTCCAGCCCAATGCCGATATCCTTTCCGCCAAAGCCCATTTGTATAAGATCCTTGCCGTTTATGTCAAGGTCGCAAATGTGTATACACTCGTTGTCCTCTTTTATCTCCATTGCAAGCTCTGCGATATGGTCAAGTTCTGCAAGCTTTTCCTGCCGTTTGTAGTCCGACTGGGCATATGTGTCAGCCCTGCGCACTTCCAGATAATCCATAACAAAGTCAAAGTCATGCTGAGCCATAAATCTCCGCACCGATTTTTTCGTGGCAGGTATCCTGTTGTCATGCTCCCATATAAGCTCATAAATATATTTCGCCGACGCATTGTCTATCCTGAGCCTTTTTAATATCTTCTCCGCCATGTAAGCCCCCTGGAACTGGTGCTTTTTAAAGTGCGAAATGCCGTTCTCGTCAACAGTGTGCATTCTCGGCTTGCCGATATCGTGAAGAAGCATAGTAAGCCTCATCTGCCACTGTGGTCTGACGTTCTCAACGCTCAAACAAATGTGACCGTAAACATCAAGAAAATGGTGGGGATTGTTCTGCCTGAAATCAAAGCTTTCCCGAAGCTCAGGTATGAACACCGCTATGACCTCACGATAGTCAAGCAATATCTTCCTTGCACCCTTTCCGCAGAGAAGCTTTTTAAGCTCCGACGCAATGCGTTCGGCAGAAATGCTTTTTAAAAGCTCCCGTTGTTCAAGTATAGCCTTTGAGGTCTTTTCCTCGATCTCAAACCCAAGGCATGAAGAAAATCTCAGCCCTCTTAATATCCTCAAAGCGTCCTCGTCAAAACGCTTTTCAGACTCGCCAACGCATTTTATAATGCCTTTTGAAAGGTCGCTTTGACCGCCGTAAAGGTCTATAAGCCCCGTTTTCGGTGAGTATGCCATAGCGTTCACAGTAAAGTCACGACGTTTTAAGTCCTCCTCCAGCGAGCTTTCAAATGTCACCTGAGCAGGCTTTCTATGCCCTATATACTCTCCGTCACTGCGATAACAGGTTATCTCCACCGGCTCGCCCTCTATCAAAACAGTGAGCGTGCCATGCTTCAGCCCGGTTTCAATAGTGCGGAAATTTGCGAAAACTTCAAGCATTTTGTCAGGGGTGCAGTTTGTGCAGACATCGTAATCATGAGGCTTTTTGCCAAGCAAACTATCTCTTACACAGCCACCGACTATATAACCCTCGTAGCCGCACTCATTCAGCCTGTCAAGAGCTGTCCTGACAAACTGCGGAATAAAGATCTCCAATTTACTGCCTCCCTTTATAGTTTTGTGAATTATGTGCGACTTTCGGGTCATAATATTTACATGAATATCTCGAAAATAATTGACCCCAAAATCTCACGGAGAGCGTTCCTCGCCCTCACGGGTATAGTGAGCGCACTTATGCAATCTATCTTGAATTTGCCGTGGCTTGCGTTTTTTATCTTTGCACCAATGGTGCACTGTCTGTCAGCCTGTCATGAGAAAAAGGCTTTCAGGCTTGATTTTCTGTGTTTTTTTGTACCATATTATCTTTTTCAGCTCACTTTTATGCTTACCATATGGAAAATATGTCCTCTGCCGTCCTTTGCCTCTATACCTCTTGCCACTTTAGCGTGGTTAGGTCTGACCTTGTGGGAGTGTATCCTTATGTATCTTCCACTGAGCCTTTTCCTGCCCCTGCGACCGCATCTCAAACACCGTTTGTCTGAGATAGTTTTGCTCTGCCTGCTTTTGACAGTAGGGGAGTGGCTTCAAGAGAAAGTTCCGATTTTGGCGTTTCCGTGGTCTGCGGCATGGCTAGCTGTAACAAGTTCGCCGCTGCTTTTGCAATCCGCAACGCTCATAAGCTGCCGTCTTACAAGCTTTATAATTTTCCTGCTCAACGGTCTGCATGGGGAGATATATACAAGTAAAAAGCGTTTTGCCTGCACCGCCTTTGCACTGCTTTTGCAGGGGGCAAATTTAAGCTACGGACTTTATTCCATAAACCTCGACAAAAAGCTTGATAACATTTACCCTCAGATAGACGTTATCTGCGCACAGGATAGTCTGGAGGGCAGGGAAAAATCACGCCGTAAAGCCCTTGACTCAGCTCGCTCCTATCTTTCTATAATGGAAAGCTGTTGGCGGTGGGGTACCGACCTTGTTTTGCTTCCTGAAACTGCCGTGCCGAAAGACTATGACGAACAGCTGAAAGAATTTTCCCTTATATCAGACTTTGCCGCCACCCATGGGTGTACCCTTGTGACAGGTTCGTTCTATCTTGAAAACGGCAAGGACTACAACGCCCTTTTCGCCTATGATAAAAACGGCATTGCGTCTTCGCCCTACCTGAAACAAGTGCTTGTTCCTTTCGGTGAAAAGACACCTTTTGCAGGCATTTTTCACCTTGACACTATGAGCGAATGTGCAGACGAAAGACACACCAAGCCTCTTAACTCAGACGGCATGACCATAGGTTCTGTTATCTGCATAGAGTCCATTTTCCCAAGCCTTGTGAGCCGACAGAAAGAGCAGGGCGCACAGATAATTTGCGTTTCCACCAACGATTCATGGTTTGGCAAAAGCTCCGCCCGTGAACAGCATTACCGCCACTGCATAATGCGAGCCGTTGAGAACAGAAGATATGTCCTCCGTGCAGGAAACTGCGGAATATCAGCGATAATATCTCCCACAGGCGAGCAACTGTCCGTAAAATCGGACAAGGCAAAAGGTGCGGTGTGGGGAAAAGTTACCCTTATTGGCAGGTAACTTTTTTTACCACTCTATCTCAAAAAGTCTAGCCATATAAGGTCTGTCAAACTTAACGGAAACATTGCCTGTCGCCTTTGAAAACTCCACAGGGGTTTCGCTGAAATCAGGATAAATGCACTTCACCCTTGCGTCAACACCTTTGAGGAAGCCTATAGGCAAAACGCAGGTGTCGCTCTTGCCCTCTCTCCTCCATACGGCAAGATAAGCCTTGTTGCCGTTTCTCAGACCGAGAGATACCCAGTCGTCCGAAAATTTGGACAGCCCCAAGCTCCAGAACGGCACTGCTTCCTTTATGTCCGCCCTTATCTTCTTGTAAACGCTGATAGCCTCTTTAACGAGTGCCTTGCGTTCAGGGTCGATGTTGCCAAGGTGACCGCTCTGATGTATTCTCAAAAGCATTGCGTTAATCATGTTGAAAACAACTTCCTCCCTGTCACCTGATGTGATAGGATAAGCCCAGATAGCCGATTGCTCAGGGCAAAGGGCAGTAGGGGAGTTCGCCGCAATGGTGCAGTATTTTTTGTAATCGTCCTGATCTGATGTGGACTGAATGGAGTATCTTGAAAGCATCGCATAATCCATTCTGAGTCCGCCGCTGGAGCAGTTTTCTATAATAAGGTCAGGGTGACGAGCAAAAACACCGTCAAGCCATTCAAGGTAAGCCTTTTCATGACCCCAAAGACCCTCGCCAACGCTGTCGCAGTTCTGCTCAGTGCCTATACCAGGCTCTATGTTGTAATCCATTTTTATATAGCCTATGCCGTATTCAGAAACGAGCCTGTCTATTACCTCGTCAGCGTGAGCACGGACTTTCGGGTTTCTGAAATCAAGCTGATAACGGCTTCTGTCATAGACCCTCTTGCCATGACGTGTGAAGAACCAACTGTCATCGCAAACGCTGTCCACAAGCGGACACTTTATTCCCATGACCTCTATTTCAAGCCAAAGCCCAGGTATCATGCCCTTCTTGCGGATATAGTCTGCAACTTCCTTTACGCCGTTCGGAAAACGCTTTCTGCTCTCTTTCCATTCGCCGACCTCGTCCCACCAAAAGCCGTCAGCATACCAGCCTGCGTCAATGCAGAAATATTCACAGCCTGCCTCTGCCGCAGCGTCCACAAGGGGAAACTCCTTTTCAGCCGTAGGGTCGCCCCACAGACAATTCATGTAGTCGTTGAATATTACCGCAAGCCTCTGATTATCCTTGTTGCGGCGGCGTATCTTTCTGCGGTATTTCGTCAGCTCACCCATAGCCTTGTCAAAGCTTCCTGTCACCGAGCCTACTGCACATTTCACGCTTTCTATGCTCTCGTTAGGTGCAAGATCTTTGTACCAGTGGGACTCTATCTCCGACGGGCCTGAAAGCTGTAAATAGAAGTGTCCGCCCACGTCTGAAAGCTCCCAGTGCCAAGAGCCGTTTTGCTCTATCTGCCAAAACAGCACCGAGCCTGATTCTGTGTTTTCAAGCACACCCATTGGTATGTATTCCTTTGCCGACCAGTTTCCAACGTTTGTGCAGGCAAATACCTTTGATGAACGCTGTTCCGTAGGCTTAGCAGAGGACGCAAGCCCCACCTGTTCAAGAGTGTAGTCCTGCCACTGCAATTCACGCTGCCATGAGTTGTGGCATACCCATATTTTCATCTTGTCCTCAGGCTTTTTAAGCCCCTCTTTTTCTACGCCCGTCAGCGCAAAGGAGGACATATATTCAATGGTCTGTGCCTCGCTGCCCTTGTTTGTAAGGGTAGTCCAACAGCGTACAACAGACGTGCCGGTGTAAAACTGATAGTGGGACACGGCTTCAAGACCTGTGCCCTCATCAAATGTCACAAGCTCAAGCTTTCTGCCATAATCATTGTTCACATCACGGAAATCCTTGAACTTCATTCTCCAGCCCGGAGCGGTCACGATATATTTGTTGCCGTGACGCTCGTCAGGACGGTCGATGCCGCTCGCCTGTATCTCTACAGGTCTGAAAGTTTTCAGCCCCATGTATGAAGCCGTCTTGGCTTCATCAAAAGGCAGAGCAGAGAAGTGCAGAAGCTTCGCCTCGTTCTCGTCTGTTATCTCAAATACTATATTAATGCCGTTTTCATATATCTCAATACGTTTCATATTGGGTATTTCCCTTCGTGATCTATTTATCTGTACATATTATCGTACACTTATATCATTTTCGCAAGCTCGTCAAGTATCCTGTGAGCGGCTTGCTCTTTGGTCATAATAGGCAACTCCACAGCACCGCCCTCAGTGATAAGGGTGATAACATTAGTGTCCGTCTTAAAGCCTGCGCCAGCGGTCTTTAGTGAGTTTGCGCATATCATATCGCAGTTTTTGTTGGTGAGCTTTTTCTCAGAGTTCTTGATAACGTCCTGCGTTTCCATGGAAAAACCGCATATGACCTGACCGTCACGCTTGTGCTGACCGAGATAGCCGAGGATATCCTGCGTGCGTTTTAGCTCTATCTTCATGTCATCGTCAGACTTCTTTATCTTGTTGTCAGCCACCGCAACAGGCGTGTAGTCAGCCACAGCCGCCGCCTTTACGATAATATCCTGCTCAGGAGCAAGCTTTGTGACAGCTTCAAACATATCCGCCGCAGACTTTACGTTCACAACGTCCACGAACATAGGCGGCAAAACCTCCATGTGACCTGCCACCAACGTCACCTTTGCACCTCTTTGCATAGCCGCTTTAGCAAGTGCACAGCCCATTTTTCCGCTTGAATGATTTGTGATGTACCTCACAGGGTCGATAGCCTCCATGGTCGCACCTGCTGTAACAAGCACCTTTTTGCCTGCAAGATCCTTCTCAAAAGCAAGCTCCCGAAGAATGTATTCAAACAACACCTCAGGCTCAGGCATTCTGCCGTCGCCGTCATCACCGTTTGCCAGCATACCTCTGTCAGGAGCGATGATCTCGTAGCCGAAACGCTCAAGCTTCCGGATATTGTCCTGCACAATAGGATTGTGATACATATTGTGGTTCATGGCAGGGGATATCATTTTCTTGCAAGGGCAAGCCATGACAGTGGTGGTGAGCATATCGTCAGCAATGCCGTATGCTATCTTGCCGATAACATTAGCGGAAGCAGGAGCGACCATAACAAGGTCAGCCTGCTTTGCAAGAGCGACGTGTTCAACACTGTATTGAAAATTTCTGTCAAAAGTATCTATAAGGCACTTGTTGCCTGTGAGGGATTCAAAAGTGATAGGGTTTATAAATTGAGTGGCGTTCTGTGTCATGAGTACCTGAACATTGCAGCCTTGCTTTTTGAGCAGCCTTGCTAAAGTTGGGACCTTGTAAGCCGCAATACTGCCGCTGACGCCGAGAACGACCGTCTTACCTGAAAGAAGCATAGAGATGACCTCCTTAGTGAAATATACAAGGCAACACCGCACAAAGCCCGCCTGACGGCTTTGCACGCCATCTGCCTGCGGAATTTTTATGCGATCTGACAAAAAATCTGACTACGCATCTGACGCACAATCTTTGTGCGGTATTGCCTTAAATATAGTATAACACAGATCATGGTGAAATGCAAGATTTCAAGTGATAAGTGAGCATGGATAATAACAAAAGACCGCTGTTCACAGATGCCCGTGAACAGCGGTCTGAACCATATGTCAATCCTTGTATTGCGAAGTTATCCCGAAGTATTCTTCAAGAGAAAGTCCGCTGTTGGTTATGTTTTGTGCTAAAGGCGTGCCTACATATCTTATATGCCAAGACTCATACTGATAGCCGGTGTAAGCCTCCTTGCCCTTTGGATAACGAATTATAAAACCGTATTTCGCACAGTTGTTTGCAAGCCACTTGGCTTCTCTTGTACCGTTAAATGAGTCGCTGGCGTTGTTTACGTCTATTGCCATGCCCGTCTGATGGTCGCTGTAGCCGGGTCTTGCGGAGTAGGTGTCTGCCGCAGCCTTGCCGTCACGGTTGCAGTACATATTATAAAGATACCTCTGATCGTAATAAGAGCGGTAGCCTGAGCATACCCACAGGCTTATGCCGTCTTTATATGCAGCGGTCTGCATCTTTTTGAATGCCGCTGATGTTTCTTTGGTCAGACCCTTTGGGTCGTAGCTTGCAGGGAGAGAATATGTTTTGTTCGCCAAAAGAACTCCGTCAACATAGCTCATGCCGTTTATGACCTCGACAGTGTGGTTTGGTGTCTTAACGGTTATCTCCTCGGAATATGCGCCATAGTGATTTGAACCTTTATCGTCCGTCTTGCAGGCTCTTACCTTGAATCTGTATGTATTCTTTGCGTAAAGTCCGTTTATTGCGCAGGAATTTACCGTAGATGAAGCTATGTTCTTCCACTTGCCGTTTGTGTATATAAACACCTTGTAGCTTGTGCAGCCTACAGACTTCCAGTTAAGGTCAAGGGTAGAAGCGGTGATGTCAGAAGCTTTTACTCCTGTTACCTGCCTTGGATTTGTGGCGGAATTGTAGTTTTCGCAATAGTCGCTGTATATCTTAACTCCGTCTACTATCTTATATGCTCTTACCTTGAAATTCTCCCTTGTTGCCGCAGGCAGACCCTTGACAGTGTAGGTCGTGCCTTTCACGTCAGCAATCTCAGGATATTTACCCTTTGAACGCATTCCTACAGAATAGCCGTCCGCACCGCTCACAGCGTTCCAGCTAAGCTTTATAGAGCTTGTGTTAGGGGTCTTAGATGTCAGACCGGTGACCTTGTCCACCATGACAGCCTGAGCCGTTATCTCCTGCGAATATTTGCCGTAGTGATTTGCACCCTTATCGTCACGCTTGCAGGCTCTTACTTTAAATGTATAGCTTCCTGCGTCAAGTCCTATGACAGTGTAGCTGTTTGTATTCGTCTGCGCTATCTGCTTCCACTTGCCGTTTTTCAGCATAAAGACACGATAGTTTGAACAGCCCACCTTTTTCCATGAAAGGCTAACAGAAGCATTGCCCGTCTGAGCTTTAAGACCGCTTATGGGGCGAGGATTTGTGGCGGAGTTGTAGTTCACTGAATAGTCGCCATAGACCTTTTGACCGTTCACTATCTTATAGGCTCTTACCTTGAAGTTCTCCCTCGTTGCCGCAGGCAGACCAGTAACAAGATATGTAGTGTCCGTAACGTCTGCTATCTCAGGATACTGACCCTTTGAACGCATTCCAACAGAATAGCCGTCCGCACCGCTCACAGCGTTCCAGCTAAGTCTTATGGAGCTTATATCAGGCGTTTTAGATGTCAGCCCTGTGACCTGAGGCAGACTTGTCTGCACCGCAGCTTCAGCCGCCTGCACAGGCATACTCACACTTAGCACGCTGTCAGGCACAGCACCTGCCGCACATATCATCATAGCGGCGCAAGCCACTGCCGCTGCATTTTTTCTGTTTATTATCTTTTTCATTTTTCAGACCTCCTTTGATGAAATTCTTTTGCACTTTAAGTATAACACATTTTTACCAGTTTGTAAACACGCAATTCCGAATTATTTTTGTTCACATTTTGTTTTTTATGTTTACTTATACTCAGTTGCAAAACCTCTCTTTTGGTTGCTGAAAGAATGTATAAAAAAACAAAGACCGCAGAAAAAAATCTACGGTCTTTTGTGGCTGGGGTGGAAGGATTCGAACCTTCGGAATGACGGAGTCAGAGTCCGTTGCCTTACCACTTGGCGACACCCCAATGTTTGTTCGATTTAGCTTGTTTTTGGTTGGGATAGATGGATTCGAACCATCGGAATGACGGAGTCAAAGTCCGCTGCCTTACCTCTTGGCTATATCCCATCGTCATGTCCCTCACTCAAACAGCTTAATCATTATAGCACACCATTTCGGGAAATGCAATACCTTTTCATATTTGTTTACAAAGCATTTACAGTGTATTAACATATATGGGCAAAACGACGTAAAACCGTAGGATGTTGTAGAAAAACTATTGAAAATGGTCAAAATATGTGATAAAATGACCATAAGAGCGTGGCTCGGAACAAAAAACGAAAGGTCGTAACCGTTATGGAAGAGAAGAAAAAAGGTTTTATCAAGAAGTTTGTAAATGAGTTCAAGGCGTTTGCTCTCAAAGGAAACGTCATGGACTTGGCAGTGGGCGTTATCATAGGCGCTGCGTTTCAGAATATCGTGACGTCGTTTACGGAAAATTTTATCAACCCGATAATAGGCTGTATAGGCGGTGCTGACGTAGAGGGCAAGATACATTTGCTTGGAAATCAGTACATAAACTACGGCGCATTTCTGACGGCAGTGATCAACTTCATAATCATGGCGTTCGTTATTTTTGTAATAATGAAGGTCATAAACAAGCTTGCGTCACTTGGCAAGCATGAAGAGCCTGAAAAGCCTGCAGAGCCACCGGTGGACATAGTGCTTCTAACAGAGATCAGGGATCTTCTCAAGGCACAGCAGGCGGCTGAGGCGAGCAAAGAGGAAGAAAAGGCAGAAGAATAAGATCTGAAACGGTACACTTTTTAAGTTAAGGGACAGCTCCCATGTGGGGCTGTCTTTTTTGTTGGCTGTATTCGCACAATTTTTATATGCTTTACAAACCATGTAGGGGACGCCGTCCCATACACACCAAAAGATGTTGTTATCTATGCTTTTTTTCGTCAGCTTGACATTCAAAATAGTATATCACTTGTGAATATGTATGTCAAATTCTCTCAAGAAAAGGCTCTTGACAAAAAAAGGAAATGCTGTATAATTAACACAATGAAGTTTAAGGAGCGTGAGCTTAAATGAGAAGAAGTGTAAAGAAAACGATTTCATTTGTGGTATTGGCGAATATGCTGGTGGCTGGGCTTGTGGGCTGCGGCGATGTCAGTGACAGTTCATCTGCGGCGGCAACGACTAAGGCAACGACTGCTTCAACCGCGTCCGAAAGCGTGAGCAGCACCACCACGACAACAACGACTGACACCACCACCGAGACGACCACCACAAAAAAGACCACCACCGAAAGCAAGTCCAAAACCACAACGACGACTAAAAAGACCGAGGCTGAGACCACTCAGCAGACCAAACAGGTTGGCGGCAACAATGGATATATTGAGGACAACAATGACAACGGCGGTCATAATTATGATGACGACTATGTAGAACCTGCGCAGACGGAAGCTCCCAAAACCACCACTCAGCGCAAAACTGAGGCTGCGACTACCACGACTACTAAGGCTACTAAGAAAGAGACTACTACGACACAGGATAATACGGATTATTATGTGTCGGTTGGCGATATTTACTTTTCTGGTCCATTGGACATAAATCAGATATTTTTAGAGAATAATAAAGGTGATTATGTAATTACTAATGTTACAATGGTATCAAACTCTGATAATGCAAAAGTTGATATTACACGTCACGACAATTATGTTGAAGTTATTTGTTGGGAGTCAACTGACGTGACATTGAGCATAGAAGTAAAATCGAAAATTAATGGTAAGGTAAAGTATCTTACAACAAAAATCGTTGCCTAAATTTTTATGGCAATAGAGTAGGGGCGAACAGCGTTCGCCCGTTGGTTCTTATTTTTTTTATAACACGCTCATATACTTTCTAGATAAACGCTATGGAAATGCAACACATAATAAGATGTGTTGCATTATTGTACAACAAAACCATAGCGTTTTTGTGCGAATTGGCGGTGGAAAAGCTCTTTACATTAAGAGTGAAATGTGGTAAACTATTATTTGTATTATGATTTTAAAGCTTTAAGGCTTTTATCTGCGAAAGGAAGTTTATTATGCCAATTACCGATATATTGGAGCGTAACGCAAGAGAGTTCGGAAACGATGTTGCTCTGGTAGAGGTCAATCCTGAGATCAGAGAAACCAGACGTGTGACTTGGAAGGAATATGAGCTTATCGAGCCTAACCCAGTCTGTCATTATCGCCGTGAGATAACCTGGAGCGTTTTCAACGAAAAGGCTAACCGCTTTGCCAATCTGCTTTTGTCCCGTGGGGTAAAAAAGGGTGACAAGGTGGGTATCCTGCTTATGAACTGTCTTGAATGGCTGCCTATTTATTTTGGTATCCTCAAGACGGGTGCGCTTGCAGTGCCGCTGAATTTCAGATACACTCCGGAGGAGATAAAATACTGTCTTGACCTTGCCGAGGTGGATATTCTTGTATTTGGCCCTGAATTTATCGGCAGAGTTGAGGAGATAGCTGATGAGATAAGCAAGAACAGACTTCTTTTCTATGTTGGCGAGAACTGTCCGTCATTTGCAGAGCATTATGACAGGCTCACTGCAAATTGTGCAAGCACTACTCCGTACATAGAGCTTACTGATGAGGACGATGCGGCTATCTACTTCTCGTCAGGCACAACAGGCTTCCCGAAGGCTATCCTGCACAATCACGAGAGCCTTATGCACGCCGCAAGAGTTGAGCAGAATCATCATGGTCAGACAAAGGAGGACGTTTTCCTTTGTATCCCTCCCCTTTATCATACAGGTGCGAAGATGCACTGGTTCGGAAGCCTTATCTCAGGGGGCAAGGCTGTGCTTCTCAAGGGCGTGAAGCCTGAATTTATACTTGATACTGTATCGAGGGAGAAGTGTACTATCGTATGGCTTCTTGTGCCTTGGGCGCAGGATATACTTGACGCTATCGACAGCGGCGAGGTGACACTTTCAAAGTATGAGCTTTCACAGTGGAGGCTTATGCACATAGGCGCACAGCCTGTTCCGCCGTCACTTATTGCACGCTGGAAAAAGGTTTTCCCTAACCACAAATATGACACTAACTATGGTCTTAGCGAATCTATAGGTCCCGGCTGTGTACACCTTGGCATGGATAACATTGACAAGGTAGGCGCAATAGGCAAGGCAGGCTTTGGCTGGAAGGTCAAGATAGTTGATGATAAGGGCAACACTGTAAAGCGTGGCGAAGTGGGCGAGCTTTGCGTAAAAGGTCCTGGCGTTATGACCTGCTACTACAGAGATCCAAAGGCGACGGCTGAAACTCTTAAAGACGGCTGGCTTTTCACTGGTGACATGGCTCAGGAGGACGAGGACGGCTTTATTTACCTTGTTGACCGCAAAAAGGACGTTATTATAAGTGGTGGAGAAAATCTTTACCCTGTACAGATAGAAGACTTTTTGAGAAGTCACGACGCTATCAGGGACGTGGCAGTAATTGGTCTGCCTGATCAGCGTTTGGGCGAGATAGCGGCGGCAATAATCGAACTAAAGCCAGACCACCCATGCACAGAGGAAGAGATAATGGCGTTCTGCCAGAAGCTTCCGAGATACAAGCGTCCGCACAAGATAATTTTTGCAGACATACCGAGAAACCCGACGGGCAAGATAGAGAAGCCGAAGCTCAGGAAGATATACTGCGGAGAGAGCCTTGTGGCAAAGCAAAATCACGGATAAAAAGTAAAGAGGGGTAACGAAAATGGGACGAGAAGTAGTATTTGCCAACATACGAAAAAGAATGATAGCAATGATAGCTGGCGGTGTGATACTCACGCTAATGGGTGGATTTATCTCATTTGCGGCGGTAGTAGCCGGTGAATACGGCGTATTGATACTTGGACTTTTTGCTCTTACGCCTGGTGTTATATTTCTTATATTTGGTACATCACGGAGGATGCACCCTGAAAAGAGCGGAATATTCAAAGCCAATCCCGATCTTTTACAGCAGGCTGACGAGCTTTACGCCAACATACAATATCAGGACGATCATATTATCGTATCCGACAGGGTGCTTGCCAACAAGAAAGCGCCATTTCAGATGTGCTGGCGAGAGGAAGCCTACGGTATTTACCAGCACACAGCGAGTATGAATTTCATCAGCTACACCAACGAGATAATCGTCTGCACGAAGCACAAGAAGAATGTACTGCGTTTTAACGTATATGCCAAGGGCAAGGACACTGCCATGGGGCTTATGCAATTGCTTTCCCAATGTTGTCCCAACGCAATGGTAGGTTACACTCCTGAAACGCTTGCATATGTTAAGGAGATGCAGAGGCGTGCTCAGCAATAGATGATGGACAAGCTCTTTGTGCTTAAATTTGCACAAAGGGCTTGACTTTTTTTGTGATTACTTGTATAATAGTATAGTTGACACAAGGAGATGTACCCAAGTGGCTGAAGGGTCCGCACTCGAAATGCGGTAGTACGGCAAAACCGTAGCGAGAGTTCAAATCTCTCCATCTCCGCCAAACGAACAAAAACCACCGTATTTACGGTGGTTTTCTTTTGTATACACGATTTTTACACGATTGTGTTCAATATCTTCACCGCACGTTCTTCCTCTCGTGGGTAGAGGTGCGAGTAGGTGTTCCATGTCATTGATATGTTGGAGTGACCTAAACGCCGTGCTATCTCCTGAATGTTTATGCCCTCATTGGCGAGCAGGGAAGCGTGGCTGTGACGGAAGTCATGAATACGGATACGTTTGACACCTGCCAAGTCTGCAAACTTCTTGTTTGTCTTTTCAAGCGAAGTGTCACGGATAGGACGCTCGCCACCGCAGATGTACATATCGTCACTGAACTTTGGCACTGCTTTCTTACAGCGTTCGTAATGTTCGGACAGCACTGCTCTTAACGGCTCTGGTATCTGTATTGTCCGTATGCTTGGCTTGTTCTTTGGTGGTGTGATACGATCACCGCCTTTGAGCTTCTGAGCAATGCTCTTGGTGATGGATATGTAGCCGTCTTTTATATCCGTCCATTGCAGGGCGTATATCTCGCCTTTTCGCATACCCATATAAAACGCTATGTTGAAAAATACATAGTAGTTCCATTCGTACATTGAACCGCTATCCTCTGCGGTCTGAGAGTATTCTTTTGCTGCCGATATGTATTTCTTGAACTCGTCAGGCGTGTAGAAAAGCATTTCTTTCTTGGCTTCAAGGGGCGCTTTGAAGTTGCCTGCGGTGATAACAGGATTTTTCGGAATGTATTCCATTTTCACAGCATAGTTCATCATTGCACGAAATTCGCCATAAATGTTCTTTCGAGTGACGATAGCCAATCCCTGCTCTGACAGCTCCTGCTTCCATTTCTGCACCATTGGTACGTTCAGATTATCTATCCTCACGCTTTCAAAGGTGGGCAGGACGTTCTTTTTCAGTATTCTTAGGGACTTGTCCAGTGATGTTTCACGGACCTCTGAACACTTGGCGGTGATGTACTCCGTGAATAGCTGTCCGATAGTCATTTTTGGAGCTATCTCTTTAGCATTGAGCTTTTGTGTAAGCTGGATTTCAAGCTGCTTAGCCGTCTCCGCACCGAACGCCACACGGTCTATCTGATGAGACTTTCCGAAACTGTCCGTATAATTGATACGCACACGATATTTTTGCAGGCCGTCTTTTCTGATGTTCTTTCCGTTCTTGTCCGTCATTTTGTAGATCGGCATAAATATTCCTCCTATTCTTGACACTCCTAAAAAAGTGTGCTACAATAAAAGGGCAGAATAAGCCCTTTTGTGGTGATTGGGTTTTGTTCGTTTTGAGCTGATATTGGTAGTATCCGCTCTGCTCGCCTCTGAGTGTTGGTAGCACTTGGGGGCGAGATTTTTTATTTACTTATTCGTCTATATCATCAGTTGAGTTGAAATCTGACACTTCGGGAAGTGCCTCTGTCATGGACAATCCTTGACGATATTCTTCTGCAAGCATTGTTCTGTTAAATTCAGCGGTCGGCTGATATTTATACACAAGAGCCTCTATTTCGTCAAGAGTTACATTGAAGAACTCTTTTCGGGAGTTTATCTTATTCACTCTGCGGTCATTGAGTTCTTTGTGAAGTGTAGATTCAAGCGTTACTGCGTCGTCTGTGAAGATAAAGCTATGTACATCAAATGAGAATGGTACGCTTGCGTCACCAAGCTCTTTTACTCTGTCAATAGGATTTTCTCTCCTTGTCATACCGACCTTGAACACATTCTCACCGAATGAGCCAAGATTTGATATAACATATACAAAGCCTGCTTTGCCGTTTTGCAACTGTGTGATCTTCTCTTTCTTCTCCTGCACAGCAGCCATTTGCTCTTGTAACTCTTTGATACGCTGTTCAAGTTTTTTGAGCTGTTCGTTATCAGCACAGGTTGACATTTGCTCGGTTACGGAATTTATCTCATTCTGATATTTGGATTCTTCCTTTTCGACTTTCTTACGTTGTTCTTCCAAAGCCTTGCGTTCGGCAGCTTCCTGCTTCATCTGCTCTTTTATAGCACGCTGTTCTTCCTTGATACGTTCTTTTTGCATATAGTATTCATATTCAACTTTTACAGTTTCTATAAACAAATATTCTATTTCGCCGATGAACTTTTTCATTGTTGGTGCAATGTTTTGGTTGCCGTCAACGGCGATAGTGAGATAACGTGCGGTAATGTTTTTGACCGCTTCAACGGAATCTTCAAGCTTTCCATACTTCAATGAATATAAAACATTTTGAAGTTCTGCTTCAAGAGCTATGACCATAAGCTTGTAAATAGCGATATTAGCTTTTGTATTATACCTGCCCTCATATCGCTTAAACTCTTCTTGAATACTTCTCTGCATATCATTATAACGCTTTTTGAGCTGTTTAACATTCATACAGTTAAGCTTCATTTCGATTATTGGTGAAAGGGTCTCATCTGCCATATCAATAAGTGCTTCATCAAGGTGAGAATCAGAGCCTTCTTCATATGCCTTGATAGCATACTGGAAACTTTTATAGATGTTTTTGAGCTTTTCAACTTTATTTGCGTTGTTCTCAACAGTCTTACAGCTCTTTTCATACTCAGCATTCTTATCCGCCAAGAGCATTTCTTTTAACTCAATGTCAGCGCCAAGACGTTCAAGTGTGTTGCGAGCTTCCTGGAGCTTGTCTTCAAGTTCTTTTTCTGCGTCAGCTTTTGCCTGCTGTCGCATTTGGAACAGCATATTTTCCTTTGTATTGCAGATCTGGTCATAATCGACTTGACATCGGTTTCTCTTATGTGTCAAGTCTAATATTTCATTTTCAAGGTCGCTTTTAATGCCATTTTGCTTTTTAGCATACTCTTTATCAATACTTACATTTCTTATATAAAGCACAATGCCCACTATAAAGGGAATAATGAATATTGAAAATGCAAATATCAAGCATAAAACGATAACAGGACACTTTTTTCTTTCTTTCATATATTTCTCCTCCTAATAACTTGAAAACCGACAATTATAAACTTTTTATTGAAATACTTTACAGCATCAGAAATCGGTGTTATAATATATTTGAGATAACAGGAGGAATCTTGCTATTTTGATCTCGTTGGTATTTGCGGTGCCAACGGGATTTTTTTATACTTGCTTTCGGAAAACGAGCATATTTACAAATGTTGTTTCTTCTTTCTTTCCGAAAAGACTTGCTAAACAGCCTGCTGGTTTTGTACAAGATATCTGTTCCATTGAATAAAACTCCCAGCCACCTGCGAGATTTGAATTGATAAGTGTGCCAAATCCTTCTACTGACTTTGCAATATCAGATTGTTTCTTTATAATCAAATCTGTTGGTGCAGGTACACATTTATACTGATACATCTTTTATAACCTCCTTTCTTTTACGGATAATCTATGCCACCATTTTCAGGTTTGCATCTTAATATACGTTTAATTCCCTTGAAAACACCTTTGATCGCACCATATTTTATAACAGCAAGTTTCATGTATTCAGAGCAAGTCGGCTCAAAAACACAAGCTGAATGCGGGAAATACGGCTTTGACTGATACCATTCTATGAGTTTAATAATTAATTTGCTTGGATATTTCATAGCGAACTCATAAAGCAAACAGCCTTGCCGAGAATGCGTATAGTGTCAAGCTCCTCGTTGATATACACAAGCGGCTCATACGCAGGATTTTCAGGATTGAGGATAAGCTTATGCTTTTCAGGATAATAATAGACCCTTTTCAGCGTTGCCTCATTATCAATTATCACTGCTGCGATCTCGCCGTTTTCGACCATTGGCATTTGCTTGATAAAAACGATATCGCCGTCAAATATTCTTGCGTTTATCATACTGTCGCCCTTAGCTTTAAGGCAGAAGTCAGCGTGGATATCAGTATCAGCCATTATGTAGCTTTCGTGATCCTCATCTGCAAAAATAGGTTTGCCGCAAGCTATCTCGCCGACCATAGGAAACTTTTTAAGTGCAAGTGGTCTGATATTGTCAAAGTCGTTGAAAATGCTATCAGACGTATCCTCAACAGTTTCTTCACCTGTGATAAGTGAAACAGGATTGAGTTTAAGCACCTTTGCAAGTTCGGCTATCTTATCCCTTTTCATATTTGATATAAAGCCGTCTTCCCACTTCTTTACTGTACTCTTGCTAACGCCGACGGCATTGCCCACATCTTCAAGAGTAAGTTCAAGTTCTGTTCTTCTTTTATTTATAAGTTTTCCTATGTCCATAATTTGTGACCTCCTGATTTGGATTGATTATATTATAACATATAAGTTTCTAAAATGCAACTACTTTTTCAAAAAAAGTGAAAAAAGTTTCCTAAAGGGGTTGACAATACTATTTTGATATGATATACTGAAAGTGTCCTAAAGGAAACCGAGACAGGAAAGGACGGTGAAAGTAATGAATATTAATGACCTTAATGCGGAGATAGCAAGGTGTGGTCTGACCATTCCAAAACTCGCTGAGCTAATAGGTTTGGACAAGAAAACGCTGTATTCTCGTATGAAAGGGGAAACTGCGTTTAAGCAGCCTGAGATCGCAAATATCTCCAAAGTGCTGAAACTTACGCAAGAAAAGATACTTGATATTTTTTTTGCAGACACAGTTTCTTAAAGGAAACAAACGACTAAAGAGGGGGGTGATAAGAATGAACGAAAATCTTTCAACACTCAGTTTAGACGTTGAAAAAGGAGAATTAAAAGTCAACGGAAAAGATATGTCAGATGTATCGTACTTTAAGCTTGAATTTAATGGTGCTTGGTCATTGACTATATCTGAGGACTTTTACGTCAATGGCAAAAAAAGATCACCTGAAAATTCAGGTGATAAGATCAAGGGACAAATTTTGAAATAAGGTCAAGTACATCGGAAAGACCGTTTTTAAATCGGTTTTCCATATACACAATGGTCTGATCGAGAATATCAAAATCTCCGCCAATGTAAACTTTGATGTATCCATTTCTTGCGAGTTCCAATATGCAATCTGAAATGTCGCTGTCATACCATTTTGATAAGTCTTTATCGCTTTTATAAAAGTCAATTTCAAAACGACGTGATTCAGCCTTTGATTCACCATTTTTACGGCGTTCAAGGTACATTTTGTATATGTAACAAATGACCTTTTCAGAATCCTTTGTAATATTCATAAGTTTGCCTCCTTTCTTTGTAAGATATAGCCATTGTATCACAACTGAGGAGAAAATGCAACAAGTGATTAAAGAGGGGGCGAGAATACGGAAACGTTATGTATCATTGTTACGAGTGTACTCACGAATATCTTGTTTGACCTTTATGTAACGTTTAAGAAGAGAAGAAAAGCACGTCTCGTTAACAAACATACAGGCAAGAGAAGCTAACATAAATGGTCTGAAATCTTTTACGAATATGTAAACAAGCATAATCGAAGTCATTATAAACATGTCAGCGGCTGAGCCTAAAATAACAATATCAGACATTGAGAGACCGCTTTTTCTTTTTAAGATTTTACTAAGTTTTATGTTTGAGATTGCATTCTTGATAACATCATATATGAACGCAGAAATAAGAGAAATGAATATTGCATTTAACATATGGAAAATCCTTTCGTATGATTTTCTACATTATACCACAAGAAGTTAGATTTTTCAAGGAGGTACAAAAATGAAAATGTACAAAGTAACAACAATAGACAAGTATAGTCACAGGTGGGTACATACAGTATTTGCCGATAGCAAGCGTGAGGCTATGAAAAAAGTAAGCGTTTTTGTTACGCCGCATGAAACTCTTTTGACAATCGAGGAGGTGGACTAAATGAGGTCACCTGACATTGAAATGGCGGTGCGGCTGTACTATGAAAAGCCCGAAATAACCAATTCGGATATCAAGGAGCTGTTCGGCACAGGTGAAACGCAGACTATCAAGATCAAGAAAGCTGTTAAGGAAGAAATGGCAAAGCGTGGCGTGAAGTCATGGCTGCCGCACTCGGTCAATACCGAGATAGCCTACGAGGTGTGGGGCATTGATATCGACAACTTCGAGAAAAGGCTTAAAAAGCTCCGCACGCTTTATGGAAAGGATGTGAGAAAATGAATAATCTGATAGCAACGTTGGAGATCATCAGATATGCGTCAGCCATAGCGTTATGTGTGGCACTGTTTGCATTGGTGATCTATTGGCTGTACCGCAACGTTAAAGAGACCGCAGAAGACACAGTTCGTGAGGAATTAGAGCGTGCGGTGAGAGAAGCAGGCAGACCCGTGGTCAAGGTCGAGATACAGGCGAAAGGAAAGTGGTAATGAACATTGTAGGAATACTGCTGATAACAATAGCTGTGCTTGCAGGGATAGATGTAGTGATGTACATATTACTTGGTGCCATTGAAAAGCACTGGGAGAAAAAGTTTAAGGAGGATAAAGATGATAACGAAAGAGGAGTTTGAAAAGGCGGTGGAGTGCTGTGCTAGTGACATCACAGATTGCGACGGCTGTCCGCTTTGTGCCAGCGATAAGCACCGTATGTGCAGTACATATCTTGCAGAGTACATAAAAAACGAGCCTGCACTGTCTGCCAACAGCACAAGCTCGGAGGTGGTATCAAAAGATACCGGTTCAATATTACACCTTGATGATAGCACAAAAGAGCAGATTTGTCAAGAGGTTCAAAAGGCTTACAAGGCTTGCGAACTGATACTGGAAATTTACGAACGTATGGACGATAGCGAGCAGAAAGCCTTCGACCTGGGGCAGTCATATCGGGCAATGGTTGAGGTGAAAGAGGAGCTTGCGAGGATAGGAAAAGGCGGAGAGGGCAATGGCTGACCTGCCGACACGCTGCATAGACCCTGTTATGAAATACTGCCAAGATTGCAAATACGGTCACGTCATATATGGTGATGATGTGGAATGCTATGCAGACACGCAAGGCTGCTGCTTTGACACGGTATGCACGCTTGACTTCGATAAGGGCAGACCTGAGGACGAACCAACAGAAGATGAAATAAGACAATTTGAAAAAGAAATGAGGAGATTTGAATGTCAGTAAAAATAAACTCACTTGAATTTGAGAACGTAAAGAAAATAAAAGCCGTACAGCTTGAGCCTGCAAAGAATGGGCTTACTGTTATCGGCGGTAAGAACAGGCAGGGCAAGACCTCTGTCCTTGACGCTATCGCTTGGGCGCTTGGCGGTGACAAGTATAAGCCGTCCTCTCCTCAGCGTGAGGGGTCTGTTGTCGAACCGCATTTGAAGATCACTCTCAACAATGGAATCGTGGTGGAGCGTTCGGGTAAGAACAGCTCTCTCAAAGTCACGGACAGCACAGGCAAAAAAGGCGGTCAGCAGCTTTTGAACAGCTTCGTTGAGCAGTTTGCACTTGACCTGCCGAAGTTCATCAATCAGTCAAGCAAGGAAAAAGCTTCAACTCTGCTGAAAATAATCGGCGTGGGTGATACGCTCTATCAGTTGGAGCATAAGGAACATTCACTCTATGACCAGCGTACCGCTATCGGCAGGATAGCTGACCAGAAGTCTAAGTTCGCAAAGGAAATGCCTGTGTACGCAAACGTCCCTGCCGAGCCTGTGTCAGCCTCTGAGCTTATCAGACAGCAGCAGGATATACTTGCTCGCAACGGCGAAAATCAGCGTAAGCGTGACCAGAAAGAATACTACGAAAAGCAGTTGGAGATTGCTAAGTCCGCCTATGAGCGTGCAAAAGCAAGCTATGAAGCGGCAGTGAACAACTTCAAGCTTGCAAGCCTTGACGCACAAGACCTTGTGGACGAAAGCACAGCGGAGCTTGAAAAGAACATCTCAGATATCGAGAAACTGAACAAGAAGATAAGAGCAAACCTCGACAGGGAGAAAGCTGAGATAGACGCTGAGGACTACCGTTCACAGTATACATATCTCACTGAGCAGATAGAGGAGGTAAGGCAGGCAAAGACTGACCTGCTGAGCGGTGCAGACCTGCCCCTTGAGGGTCTTTCCGTTGAGGACGGAGAGCTGCTGTATAACGGGCATAAGTGGGACAGTATAAGCGGAGCAGAACAGCTTATCGTCGCTACCTCTATCGTGAGAAAGCTCAACCCTGACTGCGGTTTTGTCCTGCTGGACAAGCTTGAACAAATGGATACCGACACCCTTGATGACTTCGGCAAGTGGCTTGAAGCACAGGGCTTGCAGGCGATAGCCACAAGAGTTTCCACAGGTGACGAATGCAGTATCATTATTGAGGACGGCAGGTCAATGGACAATGATAAGGAAGAAAACACAAAAACGAAAACTTGGAAAGCAGGTGCATTTTAATGTATGAGATAACATCAGGAGTTGTAAGCTCCGCACAGAAAGTCGTGATATATGGTCCTGAGGGCATAGGCAAATCTACCTTTGCGGCTCAGTTCCCCGACCCTGTATTTATTGATACAGAGGGCAGCACAAAGAAACTGAACATCAGACGTTTTCCTAAGCCAACAAGCTGGGAAATGCTCAAAAACGAGGTAAAGGAAGCTATGAACGGCAGGCTCTGCAAGACCCTTGTCATTGATACATTTGATTGGGCTGAACAGCTTTGCATTGAAACTATCTGCTCGGCACATCAGAAGAAAGGCATTGAAGATTTCGGCTACGGCAACGGCTACGTCTATGAGAAAGAGGAGATAGGCAAGTTTCTTAATCTCTTGCAGGAGGTAGTTGACAGCGGTATCAACGTTGTGCTTACGGCTCACGCTCAGATGAGGAAGTTTGAACAGCCTGACGAGCTGGGCGCTTATGACCGCTGGGAACTGAAACTCGGCAAGAAAACTTCTTCTCAGATATCGCCTCTTGTGAAAGAATGGGCAGATATGGTGCTGTTTGCAAACTACAAAACATATGCAGTAGCTGTGGATAAGGACGGCAAGAAGTTCAAGGCTCAGGGCGGCGACCGTGTTATGTACACCACTCATCACCCTTGCTGGGACGCTAAAAATCGTGACGGACTTCCGTCTGAAATGCCTTTTGAGTATAGTGGTATAGCTCACCTGTTTGCGTATACACAGCCTGCTGAAATGCCTAAGCCTGTGCCGATGCCAAGACGTGTGCAGGAGCAGCTTGCACAGCCGAAAACAGCACCGCAGCCCCCTCATAAGACATCAAACGCAGTGACACTGCAGCAGGCACAACCGACAGCTGCACCACAGACAGAAGAACCCCTTACAGATCTCAGCGGCTTTGAGGACGTTGCACCACCACCTATCGTTATCCCTGAGGGCATACCGAAAGCACTTGCAGACCTTATGAGAGCCAACAGCGTAAGCGAATCGGATATACGTCTTGTGGTATCTCAGAGAAACTATTTCCCTTATGATACCCCTATTACAAACTATCCTGACGACTTTGTGCAGGGCTGTTTGATAGGCGCTTGGGAGCAAATGCTGCCGCTTATCAGAGAAAATCAGAAAGTACCATTTTAAAAGGAGGACAACACTATGGATAATTTTATGGAATACGGCTGGGAAGATGAGATAGTCAACGAGGGTGGGGACTTTGTCCTGCTCCCTGAGGGGGACTATGACTTCACCGTTGCAAAGTACGAACGTGCAAGGCACGAGGGGTCGGCGAAAGTGCCGCCCTGCAATATGGCAAAGGTCACATTCACCATTTGGGGTGCAGAGGACAGCGTGGAGATAACAGAGAACTTCTTCCTTTGCAACAAGTTTGAGTGGAAGCTCTCAGCACTTTTCTTGGCTCTCGGTCTGAAAAAACACGGTGAACCGCTGAAAATGAACTGGAACGCTATCACAGGCAAAAAGGGCAAGTGTCACGTCTACGTTGACAACTACAAGAACAAGGACGGTGAGGATAGGCAGTCCAACAAGATAAAGAAGCTCTATGCCTATGACGAGAATGTGACTACTGTTCAGCCTGCTCAGACGCAGACACCACAGTATAGTCAGCCTGCTCAGACAGGTGGCTGGAAAGCCGGTGCGTTCTGATGATGAACTTAAGACCATATCAAAACGAGGCTAAGCTTGCTATACTCGAACAATGGTCTGAGGGAATAAACAAAGTCCTTGCAGTTCTGCCGACAGGAACGGGAAAGACAATACTTTTCTCGGCTGTTACGGAAGAATGTGTGCGGCAGGGTAAGCGTGTGCTTATCCTTGCCCACAGGGGCGAGCTGCTCGACCAGGCGGCGGACAAGCTTATGAAGTCAACAGGGCTTGGCTGTGCCACCGAGAAAGCAGAACAAAGTTGTTTAGGCTCTTGGTATCGTGTAGTAGTAGGCTCAGTTCAGACCCTTATGCGTGAGAAAAGGCTCAAAGGCTTTTCGGAAAATTACTTTGATACCATAATAATTGACGAGGCTCATCACGCTATCTCAGACGGCTATCAGAGAGTGCTTGACCATTTTCCAAAGGCTCAGGTGCTTGGGGTGACGGCTACACCTGACAGGGGCGATATGAAGAACTTAGGCTCGGTGTTCGACAGTCTTGCATATGAATACACCCTGCCGCAGGCTATCAAAGAGGGCTATCTTTCACCTATCAAGGCTATCACCATACCGCTGAAACTTGACCTTTCGGGAGTATCAACTCAGGCAGGAGATTTCAAGGCAAGTGATATCGACACGGCACTTGACCCTTATCTTTATCAGATAGCTGATGAAATGCTCAAATACTGCAAGGAGCGCAAGACAGTTGTGTTCCTGCCGCTTGTCAAGACCTCTCAGAAGTTCCGTGATATCCTTATCAGCAAGGGCTTTAACGCCGCTGAGGTCAACGGAGAAAGCACAGACAGAGCAGAGATACTTGAAGCTTTCGACAAGGGCGAATACAACGTGCTTTGTAACTCAATGCTCCTCACAGAGGGCTGGGACTGTCCGTCAGTTGACTGCGTTATCGTGCTAAGACCAACAAAAGTGCGTGGGCTTTACTGTCAAATGGTAGGCAGAGGCACAAGGCTTTGCAAGGGAAAGACAGAGCTTTTACTGCTTGATTTCCTATGGCACACAGAACGCCACGAGCTTTGCAGACCTGCACACCTTATCTGTCAGAATGAAGAGGTCGCTGAGAAAATGACCGAAAACCTTGCCAATGAGGCAGGTTGTGCAGTGGATATCGAAGAGGCAGAAAAGCAGGCAAGCGAGGACGTTGTGGCACAGCGTGAAGAGTCTTTGGCAAAGCAGCTCAAAGAAATGAAAACACGCAAGCGAAAGCTCGTTGACCCTTTGCAGTATGAAATGTCCATACAGGCTGAGGACTTGTCCTCTTACGTTCCTGCTTTTGGCTGGGAGTGTGCTCCTGCTACCGACAAGCAGAAAGCAAAGCTTGAAAAGCTGGGCATTTTCCCTGACGATATAGACAACGCAGGCAAGGCAAAGCTTATCCTTGACCGACTTGAAAAGCGCCGCAATGCAGGACTTACCACGCCTAAGCAGATAAGGCTGCTGGAAAGCAAGGGTTTTGAACACGTCGGCTCTTGGAGCTTTGACAGTGCAAGCAGGATGATAGCCCGTATCTCTGCCAATGGTTGGAGAGTGCCGAGAGATATCGACCCGAAAACATACACACCTGAGAACTAAGGAGAAGTGAATGGATAACACAAATTTGCTTAAAATGCTTGAATACATAGACCCTGCAAGCTGTGATTATCAAGAATGGGTCAACGTGGGAATGGCTCTCAAGCACGAGGGCTATTCCGTGAACGATTGGGACAGTTGGTCGAGGTCAGACAGCCGTTATCACAGCGGTGAGTGTGAACACAAGTGGCAAGGCTTTAACGGCAATGCTCAGCCCGTGACCGCAGGAACTATCGTGCAAATGGCAAAGGAAAGAGGATACAGCCCCCATGAGTTTCAGGCATACGATTGGGACGGCGAGATAATTGCAGAAGAAAGCAGTCCCCTTGTAAACGGCGGTGAGGGAATACCGATCATCGAGCCTGCCCAATGGGATCCTGTCAAGGAGATAGTCACATATCTTGAAACACTCTTTGAAGCAGGAGAGAACGTGGGCTATGTTACGCAAACGTGGGAAACAGAAAAGGACGGCAAGACCAGGTATCTGCCCACAAAGGGGTGCTGTGACAGGACGGCAGGGGAGCTTATCAAGAGGCTTGGCGAATGTAACGGCGACATTGGTGCGGTGTTTGGCGACTACAAGGAAGAAGCCGGAGCGTGGATCCGCTTCAATCCTCTTGACGGCAAGGGCGTAAAGAACGAGAATGTAACAGACTACCGCTATGCTCTTGTTGAAAGCGACAGTATGCCTATAGAACAGCAGAACGCCGTGATGAGAGAACTTGAACTTCCTATCGCTGTGCTTGTATACAGCGGTGGAAAGAGCGTTCACGCTATCGTCAAGATAGACGCTCCCAACTATGATGAATACCGCAGGCGTGTTGATTTTCTTTACAAGGTCTGCAAGGAAAGTGGTCTTGACATAGATAAACAAAACCGCAATCCCTCACGTCTTAGCCGTATGCCAGGCGTTATGAGGAACGGCAAGAAACAGTTCATCATTGACAAGAACATAGGCAAAGAAAGCTTTTCAGAATGGAAAGATTACATAGAGAGTATCAATGATGATCTCCCCGACCCTGAGAGCCTGAGTGCTGAGTGGGATAACCTGCCTGAGCTTGCTCCGCCACTTATTGACGGTGTTCTCAGACAGGGTCACAAAATGCTCATTGCAGGTCCGTCAAAGGCAGGCAAGTCTTATGCGCTTATCGAAATGTGCGTGGCGATAGCTGAGGGGGTAAAGTGGTTTGGCTGGCAATGCACCAAAGGAAAGATACTATACGTCAACCTGGAGCTTGACAGAGCATCTTGTCTGCACCGTTTCAAGGACGTGTACACCGCAATGCACCTAGAGCCTGAAAACCTCAACAGCATAGACATATGGAACTTGCGTGGTCACAGCGTACCAATGGACAAGCTTGCGCCAAAGCTTATACGCCGAGCAAGCAAGAAGAATTACATTGCCGTGATAATAGACCCTATCTACAAGGTCATAACAGGCGACGAGAACTCAGCAGACCAAATGGCTCACTTCTGCAACCAGTTTGACAAGGTATGCACAGAGCTTTGCTGTGCGGTCATATACTGCCACCACCACTCAAAGGGAGCGCAGGGCGGTAAGCGTTCAATGGACAGAGCCAGCGGTTCAGGAGTATTCGCCCGTGACCCTGACGCACTTCTTGACCTTTCAGAACTTGACATCTCAGACAGTCTTTACAAGCAGCAGGAGGACGAAACTGTTTGCCGTATCTGTGAGAACTGGATGAGGAGATTTTACAGAAATACTGATGACCTTTGTTCACAGGACGATCTTGTTACGCCGTCAAAAATGCTTGAGATAACACACAAGTACCTGCACCCGAATTCATACAAGCTTATGATGGCCGACATAGACAAGGCTAAGCTTGCAGTAAGAAACCGCACGGCATGGCGTATAGAGGGTACTCTGAGAGAGTTCCCGAAGTTTGCTCCCCTCGATATGTGGTTTGATTATCCTGTTCACAGAGAGGATACTGTGGGCGTGCTTAAAGACTGCGAGGTAGAGGACATCTCACCGAATTGGAAGAAGAATTTCGGCAAGAAGAAGACCAATGAAGACCGCAGCAAGGAGCGCAAGGAGAGCATTGAAACGGCATTCAGCGGTGTGCAGGAGAACGGCAAGTGCCGCATTTCTGAGCTGGCGGAGTACATAGGAAAGAGCGAAAAGACCGTTGGAAGATACCTCAAAGAGCATGGTGGCTTTTGGATAGAAGAGGGAGAATGTGGCTTAAAAGCTCAGTAGACAGACAAGACAAAATCGAATTTTTGAACTTTAGACAGACAGGAAAAAATCGAAAAAGTGTCAGGACAAAATCGAGCTTTTTTCTTGTCGGACAATATCGAAAATTACCGAGTTTGTCGGACGGACAGACAAATCTATTATTATAAACAATACTTTTTGTCGGGGGCTTGAAACTGCCCCGACGAAAAAGTAATCAGAATAATGACGCACGAGAGGAGCACACGCAGATGAAAGCAACAAGAAGTAAGGCAAGGCAAGACGTTGTTAATGTAGCTAAGAAAATGCCACCGCTTTTTCATAAGCTGCCTAATGAAGATTTCGACTATCGAAAATCACGCACACTTTGGTGGCTCGTGAAACAGCCGCAGGTACTCAAATACATTTGGGATATGGTCAAACAGTCGGGAGCATTGGTGTATGATGACAAGTCACACAAGTGGCACGGAGTAGATTTCAAATGCGAGGAGGAAGATGATGACTGAATTTTTTATGGCAATGATACCGCCGACAGCTACAGCACAGGAACACAAGGTGGCAGTGAGAAACGGCAAGCCGATATTTTATGACCCACCCGATGTCAAGGCGGCAAAAGAAAAGCTCACGGCAAACCTTGCAAGGCACAGACCGCCTGAAAAATACATCTGTGGGATAAGGTTGGTAACAAAGTGGCTGTTTCCGAATGACGGCAAACACAAGGACGGAGAGTACAAGACCAGCAAGCCTGACACAGACAACCTGCAGAAGATGTTCAAGGACTGTATGACAAAGCTTGACTTCTGGACAGACGACCAGCTTGTGGCGAGTGAGATATGCGAGAAGTTTTGGGCGGACATACCCGGCATTTATGTGAGGATAGAGGAGCTATGACGATACACGAGGTAAAGAAAAGTCTTGGACGCAGGGTGAGCTACAACGGCTCTGATTGCTACGAACTGACAGGCTGCATAATACGCAAGGACACAAAGACAGGTCAGTTCTTCTATCAGGCAGAGATCGCTGACAAGACTTGCGGCAATACGTTGGTGTATTGCAGGCTGGAAGAGTTGAGGTGCGAGGAGGGATAATATGGCAAAGAGTAAAACACCCGAAGAACTGTTAAAGCAGTATTCGGCAGACCTTGTGAAGTCAATAGAGCAGTACAAGTCCATTATCGATCATGGCTGTAGTGATCCATCATGGCCTGACGGCTGTAATGCCAATTTGTGCAGAAACCACGTTCTAGCGTATAAGCAATATATTCTGGATATCTGCACGGATAACGATTTGGAAATCCCACAGGAATATTACCTGCCAACGCCGCCTAAACAGAACAATAGCTTTATGGCTGACAAGACTAGCGAAAGGTACAAAAGGTTGAACAGCTACCCTGATTATAACGGCAGGCTGACAACGAGGAAAGTTGATTATGATGATAGTCAGATGAGTTTATAGGAGGGAGAAAAGTGACAAAAGCTGAAAAAGCCAAAAACCTGCGCTATAAGAAAGCAATTGTATCGCAGCTCAACTTTGAGGAAATAACATCTCAGTTATACGATATCAGCTCCGTTTGCGAGGAATACCAGTATTACTTCAGCGGCGATGATGATACGCTTCTCAACGCACTTGACGGAGATGACGAGCAGGAGCAGGAATTTAAAATGATGTTCTCAGACCTTTCGTATGAGTGTGATAGTTTGAGGGGCATTGTCAATGATACCTATGTGTCAGAACATTTTGACGATTTTTTTGTCGGAATAATGCTAAACGGAAATAGTCCGTTCAAGTGCTATGGATATGATAGCTTTGAAGAAGATTACTTTGCACTTTCGTCATATGACACGAAATGTGCATCAAGTGAGAGCGCAAAGAGACTTAAACGTCTTACGAAGGACGAGCTGCTGTCCGTTTGTGGACAATGCTTTGGGCTTGCAGTGTCTTACCTCAACGTCCAATACAAATATGACTATTTGAAAGCTGCTTTTGATATCTTGAAAGACCAAAATACCTCATATTTGCAGATCATAAAGGACATTGAAACGGCATATGACAAAGCGGACGCAAAAGACTGGTATGAATACAGCGTCGAAGTGAAAGCATTTGATAAGCTTGTCGGAAGTTTCGATGAATATAGCAAAATCTGGCTTGAATAATGAGGAGGGATAACATGGCAAAATACATTGACGCGGACAATCTGATTAACGAATTATCGGCGGCGTGTATGCCGATATACGAAAAGGGCATAACAGGCATTCTGGGTGATAACAGCAGCATTGCCGATATAATCAACGAACAGCCTACCACAGCCGTGCAGGAGGTCAAGCGTGGATACTGGCAGAACAAATATAGAAGTGGCACGACAATTAAAGAGGGTGTTGTATCTTCCTGCTGTGATATGTGGAATAACAGAAAATCGCAGTTCTGCCCGAATTGCGGAGCAAGAATGGACGGTGTTGCTAATGGCTGACCCTATGACCATGTCACGCCTGAAAGCCTACCGCAGGAACGCCTCAGCCATTGAGGACATCAAGGCAGAGCTTTCGGGCAAGTACGTTGCCGACAGTATCAGCGTATGCACTCCGCCGTCCTACACGCCACACAGCACACGCATAGACGGCTTTCTGCCAAGTGGCGATACACTTTCACTGCTGTGCGAGCAGGCTCGACTAGAGCGTGAGCAGAGGGCTGTTGAGGAGTTTATCAAGGGGATAGATGACTATCAGACACGGCGAATGTTCGTGCTGAAATTCATCAAGGGTAAGACGTACTTGCAGATAGCTATGCAGGTGAGCGGTGGGAGAATGTCAGAGAGCTGTATCAAAATGCGTATCCAAAGATATTTGCAAAAAACATGATAAATGTGACGTTTGTGACTTTTCACTATGTTATAATTTATACTGAGGAAAGTGTAGATGTACCTTAGACTTGTACTTTCATTGAAGTCACCTCCAATTTTCTAAGCCCCGTAAGGGGCTATGCAGGTCGAGAGCGTGCCAGCTTGATATCTGCTCCACCATTTACTTAACTCCTTATAATATTTTCACAAGGGCGGCTGCATTTTGCGGTCGCTTTTGCATTGTGTCGTAAAAAGTTCATAAATGTCGAATTTTTGATATACTGCATAAAAAAGGCAAAATGATTTTGTGCAGTAGGGAGAATTTTTGTTTATAACCTTGATATTTTATGCTTTATATGCTAATATATAGAAAATGAACAAAAGGAGGTTCTAAAATGGAACTTAGCAGAAAAGACAGAATAATACTTTTTAATCAGTATGAGATACTTAAACGCCTTGATACTGATAACGCTGAACAATATGAGATATATCAAGATATTCTTGCACAGGGATTTGAGTATAATTATGAAGAGATCGGTCCAGCGTTATGTGAAGTCCCGTATTCAGTTTCAGAAAAAGTATATGAGATATTAGAGATGTTAAGGTGCATGACCTTTTCTTTTGACAATCTTGAAGATGTGACAGGTCTAGATCGTGAAGACTATATATTTAGAGGCTTTGACGGAAATGATAATGAAGAAGCAAAGTATTATGAATATGCAGAATGGCTTATAAAATCTAATGGCAAGTATCAGGAATTTAAAGATTGTGAATTTAACAGCCACAGTAAAATCCTGCCAGAGTATAAAGGAATGCTTGAGAGATTTGGTAAACTTGCTAAGACCAGAACAAATGGTATTCATTCAGCGGATTTGTCTGCTGATGAATTAAATTATATCATTGACAAAAAATAATCTTACGAACTGCTACAACAATGTGGCAGTTCTTTTTATATTCCAAAACAACAAAAACCGAGGTGAGGTGAATGCCGAATGAACAGAATTTAATAGTTCCAAGCTCGAGTGAAGCTCGAAAAAACGGCTCAAAAGGCGGTAAAAAATCAGGCGAAGTCCGCAGGCGTAAAAAGACTATGAAGCAGGTGATGGACTTCCTGCTTGAACAGCCTGCCAATACCAGAGCGGACTATGAGTTCCTCGTTGAGCAGGGCATTGACCTTAACAGCCTTGACCCTGACTTCATAAATAATATGCTTCTTGTGAATGCGGCTCTTATGGCAAGGGCTAAGCAAGGGGACGTTGCGGCGGTGAAAGAGCTGCGTGACATTATCCGTGACGACGATATGCTAAAGCATAAGATAAAATACGATAACGCAAGGCTCAGGCTTGAAAAACAAAAGCTTGAGCCTGTTTCTATGCCCGATAAGACGTACAGCGGTATCCCTGCGAGCCTTGTCGCTCCTGCGTTCTCGCCTGTCTTGTTCGATATTGCAGAGCAGGAACATTCCGAGTATGTTTTCCCCGGCGGACGTGGCTCGACTAAATCTTCATTCTGCGGACTGAACGTTATCGACCTGCTTATGAAGAACGAGAATATGCACGCCTGCATCCTGCGCTCTGTGGCGAATACTCTTAAAGACAGCGTTTATTCTCAGATACTCTGGGCAATATCTGCACTTGGTCTTGATGATGAGTTTGCCTGCACAAAGTCGCCCCTTGAAATCACACGCATTTCAACAGGGCAGAAAATATACTTTCGTGGTGCTGATGACCCGTACAAGATGAAGTCTATCAAGCCTCCTTTTGGCTATATCGGCATCGTGTGGTTTGAGGAGCTTGACCAGTTCGGCGGTGAAGAAGCTGTGCGAACGATAGAACAGTCTGTTATAAGAGGTGGCGAGAGAGCATATAAGTTCAAGTCTTTCAACCCTCCGAAGTCGGCTCAGAACTGGGCGAATAAGTACATCAAAGTGCCGAGAACGGACAGACTTGTTACCGAAAGCACTTATCTTACTGTGCCAAAAAAGTGGCTTGGCAAGCCTTTTCTTGATGACGCCGAATTTCTCAAAGAAACCAATCCCACTGCCTATGAGAACGAGTATATGGGCATTGCAAACGGCACGGGCGGTAATGTATTCGATAACGTCCTCATAAGAGAGATAACCGACGACGAGATAGCACAGTTCGATAACATCTATAACGGCGTTGACTGGGGCTGGTATCCCGACCTTTACGCTTTTGTCAGAGTGCATTATGCCCCTGCTCAGCACACGCTGTTCATATGGCAGGAGTACACCTGCAACAAAACAAAGAATGTTGATACCGCAAAGCATTTGCTGGAGCTTGGTATCACGGCAAACGATCTTATCACCTGCGACAGTGCAGAGAACAAGTCCGTTGAAGATTACAGAGCATACGGCTTGCTTGCAAGAGGCGCAGAGAAAGGTCCTAACAGCAGGGAGTATTCATATAAGTGGCTGCAATCTCTGCGAAGTATCGTAATAGATAACAAGCGTTGTCCTGTGGCTTGCGAGGAGTTCATCAACTGCGAGTATGACAGAGATAAAGAGGGCAACGTTATAAGCGGCTATCCCGACGGCAATGACCACGTTATCGACGCCGTTCGGTATGCAATGGAAAGAGTATGGAAAAGGCGGGGTCAGTAAGCTATGGGCATTATTTCAAAAATAAGGGAGTGGATAAGCAGAATGCTTTCAAAGTCAGATATAAAGGGCGTTTACGGTATTGATATCGCCGTGACGGACAGTATGATAAGAGCTATTGACAAGTGGGACAGAATGTATGCAGGTAAGGCAGCACCCAAGGGAGTTCACTCTCTGCGGCTTGAACACGCTGTTGTGAGGGAGTTTGCAAACACGGCTATCAATGAAATGGCCCTGAAAGTTTCCAACGATAAGCTTGATGCCATAATGAAAAACGCCCTTGAAAACCTCAACAAAAATCTGCAAAGAGGTCTTGCAACAGGAGCAATGATAATAAAGCCGCTGGGTGCTGATAAGGTGCAGTATGTTCCGCAGTCGCAGTTCATTCCTGTGGAGTATGACGTGAACGGCAGGCTTATAAAGGTCATTTTCCCTGAGATAAAACGCATGGGCGATAATGATTACCGCATAAGGCTTGAATATCACGCTCTGGACTATGAAAAAGGGCTGACTATCACAAACAGGGCTTTCCGCTCCAATGACGGCGTATCTCTTGGTGCTGAGATACCTCTCACGGCTGTTGCAGAGTGGGCGGAGCTTATCCCTCAGATAGCCTATCCCCTTATGCTGCGACCCTCTTTCGGCTATTATGTCAACCCTATCGACAATACAGTTGACGGTTCACATTCAGGCGTATCAGTGTTCGCAGGGGCGGAAGAAGTCATAAGAAAAGCTGATATCCAATTCGGCAGGCTCGATTGGGAGTTTGAATCCGGGGAGCGTGCCATAGACGTTGACGAGGCTGTGTTAAGACCTGTGACAGACCCGTTCACAGGTAAGAAGCGTGCAGAAATGCCTAAGCTCAATGAACGGCTTTTCAGAGGGGTAAACGTGTCGGCTGGCACGAGCGGTGACTTTTATCACGAGTTCTCACCGCAGTTAAGACAGGCTGATTTTATCGCAGGACTTGAAGAATACAAGCGTGAGATAGAATTTACTGTGGGGCTGTCCTATGGGGATATCTCAAACCCTCAGACAGTTGACAAGACGGCAACGGAGATAAAGTCCTCAAAGCAGAGAAAGTTCGATACTGTCACGGCGATACAGAATAACCTTCGTGTCTGCCTTGAAGACCTGTGCTATTCGCTGGCGTTCTATAATAGGCTTACTCAAAGCGGTTATGAGCTGTCTGTGAACTTTGAGGACAGTATCCTTGCTGATGATGAAACAAAGCGTGCAAGCGACCGTCAGGACGTTTCTATGGGCATTATGCCACTGTGGGAATACCGAATGAAATGGTATGGCGAGGACGAGGAAACGGCTAAGAAAATGACCTCCGACAGCACCGCAGAGGTGATAGAATAATGCTCAAAGCAAGCGAGATAGAGCGAGTTTCAATGGCTCTTGACAACCCCCTGCGTGACCTTGAAATGCAGATAATGGAGGACATCGTCCGCAGGATAAAGATAAACGGCGAGATAACACGTTCGGCGGATTGGCAGATATACAGGCTTCACGAGCTTGGAATGAGCAAGCGTGAGATAAAGAAAGCCATAGCCGATAACCTTGACCTCTCCAAAGCTGAGATAAAAGAGCTGTACAATGATATCCTGCAAAAAGGCTATGAATGGGACGATAGCATATACAGGACCAAAGGCAAGGCGCGGATACCCCTTGAAGAAAATGAGGAGCTGCAAAGGCTGCTGTCGGCTGTATCGGAGCAGACTTCGGGGGAGCTTAAAAACATATCTCAGTCACTTGGATTTGCAGTAAAACAGCCTGACGGCAAACTTAAATTCACGCAGGCGGCTGACTTTTATCAGCAGAGCCTTGATAACGCCATAATGGGCATAGCAAGCGGAGCGTTCGATTACAATACGGTCATAAAGAAAGTCATTTCGGATATGACAAACTCAGGTCTTCGCACTGTGGACTATGCCACAGGGTGGAGCAACAGGGCAGACGTAGCCGCAAGGCGTTCGGTGATGACAGGGCTTTCACAGCTAACCGCAAAAATGAATGAGGACAACGCAAAAGAGCTTGGCACAGACTATTTTGAAGTCACTTGGCACAGCGGAGCAAGACCCTCTCACCAAGAATGGCAGGGCAAGGTCTACAGCAAAAAAGAACTTGAAACTATCTGCGGTCTTGGTACTGTGACAGGTCTGTGCGGAGTGAATTGCTATCACGATTATTACCCCTTTATCCCCGGCATATCTGAGCGTTCCTATACAGACGAGGAGCTTGCACAGATGAATGCAGAGGAGAACAAGCCTGTTAAGTACGGTGATAAAGAGTACACAAAGTATGAAGCTTTACAGCGGCAAAGAAAGCTTGAAACTGCAATGAGAGCCCAGCGGCAGAAAATACATCTTCTTGAAGAGGCAGGTGCTGATGAGGAAGATATCATCAACGCACGCTGCCGATATCGTGGCACTTCCCAGGAGTATACAAGGTTTTCAAAAGCAATGGGTCTGCCTCAGCAGAGAGAGCGTGTGAACGCAGACGGACTGGGGAATATCGGGGCTGGAAAAACCAAGATAGACTTGACGCAAAAAGATTATAGTGATATAATTGATATGAAAGGTAAGATGTCTGATATAGACGTGCGAAAGTGGTATAGACACCACAACAAAAATATCCCTCAGCTTATTGACAAAAGCAAGTCTATTGAAGAACAGGCAAGACAAGCTTGTGAACTGCGTAACAAGTATCGCTTTCAGGCAAGAGAGTTAATGAAAAACCAAAAAGCTCGTGAAGTCCTTGACCAGACCGACCCTATCATTTCTTTTGAAGACTTGGTATCAGATAAAATGGCACGAAAAAACATGAGCAGAGAAGAAGCTGTAGCAGACACTTTGAAGACCGCTGTAAAAACACGAAGATCAGTAGATAAAAGGTATGGATTGGATGATCAGCAATGAAAAAATATGAATACAATATTTGCACGGCTGCGGACAAAGAAATTTTTGAAAAGCAATGTGCAGCATTGGAAAAGCATATCCCAGGCATTGAACGGTCCGATATGCTGACAGATGTTGACGGCTCACAAACGCAGATATATGAATTAAACGGAAAGAAGATAATCGTACACAACAGTTATTATATTGACGCTGTGTACATTGATTCAGAAGTTGAACTTACAGAGTATTTCAAATGATAATTTTACCGCTTGACTAAGGTCGGGCGGTATTTTTATACCCAAAAATCGGAACTAAGCACCTTAACGGGTGCTTTTTTCATACCATTTCGTCCTTGATATGACGTTAAACTGTCAGACTTTCACACCGCAGACAGAGCGGTATATAAGCTATGTAGAAAGGACAAACATATGAAAAACATTTTTGAGATCCTTGCCGCTCTGGGTATCGTTATCCCTGAGGACAAGAAACAGGACATCACAAAACAGGTGGCAGAGAATTATAAGACTGTGGCTGAGTTTGAAAAGGTGAAAAGCCGCCTTGAGGTGGAGCGTGATAACTATAAGGACAGCCTTGATACCGCACAGAACTCTCTCAAGGAATTTGAGGGTGTGGACGTCAAGGAGCTTAACGGCAAAGTCGCACAGCTCACTGCTGACCTTGCTAAGAAGGATACCGAGTATCAGGCGAAGATATCTGATATGGAGTTTGACGCTGCCCTTGATAACGCTATCTCGGCAAGCAAGGCAAGAAACGTCAAGGCTCTTAAAGCTTTGCTTGATGTGGAAACTCTCAAAGCTTCCAAAAATCAGGCCGAGGATATCAAGACGGCTATCGAGAACGTGAAGAAAGATAACGATTATCTTTTTGAAAGTTCCGAGCCTATCAAGAACCCGGTTGCTCCCACAGGGACGCCTGCCGCAGGTGAAGTGAGTAAGGAAACCTTTGCAAAAATGGGGTATATGCAGAGGTTGGAACTTAAACGAACAGACCCCGAAAAATACGAACAGTTGAAAGGATAGGATATTATGAAAATGACAAATGGCATTAAAATATCTATGCAGTATTTCGCAGAGCAGACAAAGATCACCGACCTTATCGATCCTGAGGTAATGAGTGATATGATCGACGCAAAGATAGAGTCGAAGATAACTGTATCTCCCTTTGCGAAGATAGACAGAACACTCGTTGGCGTGCCTGGCGACACTATCACAGTGCCACAGTATAAGTATATCGGCGACGCAGTTGATGTTGCAGAGGGCGTTGAAGCCGAAACTGTCAAGCTTGAAACAGACTCCACTCAGGCTAAGGTAAAGAAAGCCATGAAAGCGGTGGAGATAACCGACGAGGCGCTTCTCAGCGGCTATGGCAACCCTGCGGGTCAGGCGACTTCACAGCTTGCAATGTCTATCGCTTCTAAGGTGGACGCAGACAGCATGGACGCACTTATGAAAGCTCAGCTCATCTATGACGGCTCGGCTTCTGCTATCTCTTACAGCGGCATTGTTGACGCTGTTGACAAGTTCAATGAGGAGCTGAACACCGAAAAGGCTATGTTTATTAATCCTCATCAGAACTCACAGCTTAGAAAGGACCCGAACTTCATTTCGGCAGATAAGTATGACGGCAATGTGGTAATGACAGGCGAGATAGGCAAAATAGCGAATTGCCGTATCGTTCCGTCAAAGAAGGTTTCACTTAACGAGGCTATCCCAGAACAGTATGTGAGAGTTGACAGCGATGCAGAGGGTGCAAAGGAAGTCGTTGCGGACAGCACAGCTTCACCAACTGCTTCACAGATAAAGCTCGGCTCAGTAACGCCTTGTGCAGAGGGTTACGCTCCAAAGGTGGGTGACTATGTTGTAAAGAACGCCGCTGTCAAGGCTGGCACTTTCTACATATGCCCTATCATCAAGCTCAACGCTGATACTGAAACAGAGGACGAAACATCAGCTCTGACTATCTACCTCAAGCGTGATACAAACGTTGAGACCGAAAGAAAGAGTACAAAGCGCTGCACAGATATATCTGCTGACAAGCATTACACTGTGGCTATTTCAGACCAGTCAAAGGTAGTGCTTGCAAGATTCAAGAAGTAAAGAGGTGCGGCAGTATGAAAGCATATGCAAGCGAGAGCTATTATATAGGCGTTTATCTTTGCGGCAGAGAGCCTGACATATCTGCCGCTTTTGACTTCTATGCAATGCAAGCCACAAGCCTTATGAAGCGATATACCCTTGACAACGTTGACGAGAACGATATCCCCGAAGAAGTGAAAATGTGCTGCTGCGAGCTTGCGGAGAATATCTTCAAGGCAGAGCAGGAGGGCGGCACTCAGGGGGTATCTTCCGAAAGCGTAGGGGGCTGGTCAAAGTCATATGAAAGCTCAGATATCCGCAGGCAGAACGCTGACAGAGCCGTTCACGATATCGTGTACAAATGGCTCAGCGGAACAGGACTGCTTTACAGAGGGGTGAGATAAATGCTTGCGAACAGCGATTGCACGGTGTATCTTTTCGACAAGCAGACAGGGGGATTTGTGCGGAAGTATGCAGAGAAAGTTTACTGGTGTGAGAATAAATCGGGAAGTATCGTGAAAAGCGGTATGCAGACCTCAGACAGCACAAGGGTGTATTTCTATGATGATAATGTGCCGAAAACCCCTGCAAAGGATATGCTTGTGAGAGGAAAATGCGAGTTTGAGTTCGATAATCAAACGCCGCAGAGCATATCTGAGAGCATGAAAATGTTCCGTGCGGAGTATGACTTTGTTACGGTAATGAGCATTGATGATTATATGTTCGGCGGTCTGCCACATATGGAGGTGAGCGTGAAATGAAGATAGGTCAGCCTATGGACAGCAGGGCTATCACTTGGGACAAGTCCTTTGCAGGCAAGTATTCAGAACGCTTTGATAAGGCTCAAAAGTTCATTGACGCCGAGTGCATAAGGCATATGGTGAAGTATACACCTACCCTCAGCACGAATCTGAGAAAGTCTGCCACGAGAGGCACAAAAATAGGCAGCGGCAAGATACAGTATCTTGCACCTTACGCACGCTATCAGTATTACGGCAAGCTTATGGTATCATCTGTTACAGGCTCGTCTTACGCCCGACATGGAGAAAAGAAAGTGCTGGCGGACAAAGACCTTGTTTACAGCACTTTTAAAGAGCCACTTGCCGGCAAGCTTTGGTTTGAGCGAATGAAAGCCGACAAGAAAAAGCAGATACTCAGAGGAGCGGCGGCGATAATGGGAGGCAAAGTGAAATGAACATAATCGAGCTTGTGAAAGATATCTTGCAGCAGTTCCCGAAAATATCGGAGGTCTGCAACGATATCCATATCGACTTTACTGACGATACGCCAACAAATTACGGCTTGTCCTCAACAGGCGACAGCCTTATAAGTTCTGATATTTTAGGCGGTCAGACAAGACAGCATAACTTCATTCTCTATGCTGTGTATCAATCTATGAACGACTTTGACCGAATGTCAAACAGCGGCGTACTGCTTGAATTGCAGATGTGGCTTGAAAGCTATGCAGACAAACACCGAGATACCACGTTCACTACCATAACAGAGGACGAGGAAAGGACAGGCGTTCTTGGAAAGCTCACCTGTGCAAACGGAATGATATATGCAATACCAAATGAAAACACAAACGATACTGTGCAGTATCAGTTGCAGATAGCGGCACAGTATCAGATATAAAAGGAGGAAAACATATGCCTGATTATTCATACAAGAGCGGAAAGCTCAACAGAAGTCATCTTCTGCATTATCTTGACACTACATTCGCAGCGGTCGCTTCATCACCAAGCTGGTATCTTCTCGGCAAGGACGTTGAGGACGCAAGTGTGGCACTCAACCCTGACACTTCCACAAAGAAGAATATCCTTGATGAAACCACAGTTGAGGACAACGGCTATGAGCCTGAGTTCGACCTTGACACATTCTATGCAAAGCCCGGTGACGCACTTTACGAAAAGCTCAAGGATATCATGATGAATCGTCTTACGGGCGACGCCTGCAAGACAAGCGTGCTTGAAGTCATCGTTGACAAGACCACAGGTGCGTATGACGCATGGACGGAAGATATCATCGTCAAGCCGCAGTCTTATGGCGGACCACAGGGGGGCGTAAATATCCCATTCAACTGCACCTTTGCAGGAAACAGAGTGAAAGGCTCTGTCACCTTTGCGGCAGGCGTGCCAACGTTTGCAAAGACTACGGAAGAATAAACTATATGACAAACATATGAAAGCACTTCGTTCAGAGCGGAGTGCTTTTTGTTTGCCATAATACAGAAAGGACGATAGAAATGTCAATGCAGTCAATAAATTTTAACAGCGGCAATTACAAAGAGTACGCTATAAACGGCGATGAGAACAGAGTGATAAGGATAAACGTGTCAGACGTTGGTATCATCACTAGGATACAGGACGCTATGAGCAAGGCTGACAATATCGCAGAAGAAGTGTCAGAACGTGAGAAGAACGAGGACAGAACTCAGCTTCTCAAAGAGTATGACCAGCGTGCAAGAGAAATGGTCAATGACATATTTGGAAGCGATGTGTGTACGGCGGCGCTCGGAAGCGTGAACGTGTTCTCTTTGGCTTCAAACGGCAAGCCTGTGCTTGTGAACTTCCTTGAAGCGCTTCTTGCGGTAGTGGTGCAGGAGATAAAGTCAGCACAGACGGCGGCTCAGATAAAGCTCGAAGAAAAGGTGGAGAAGTACATAGCTCCCGTTGTTGCTCAGCCTGCGGTCAATGTGGCGGAGCTTTCTGACGAGGACAAAAAGGCTCTGCTCAGGGAGCTGCTGAAATGATAGGCAACTTGCCCACAGCCCTTGAAATAGGTGGCAAAGAGTATGCCATACGCTCAGATTTTCGGGTCATACTGCGGATATATTCAGCCTTTGCAGACCCCGAACTTGACGAGCGTGAAAAGTGCTATGTGTGCCTTAAATGTCTTTACGCTGAGGATATCCCACGAGAACATTTGCAGGAGGCTGTCAACAAGGCTTATTGGTTTGTGGGCGGTGGAGATGTTCCCCAGGAGAGCGTTCAGCCTGCAAAAACTATCGACTGGGAGCAGGACGAGAGTATTATTTTTCCTGCGGTGAACAAGGCGGCAGGCTTTGAAACGAGGACGGTCAAGTATCTTCATTGGTGGACTTTTCTTGGCTATTTCAATGAGATAGGCGAGGGGCTTTTTTCGTCTGTTATAGGCATACGGCAAAAGCTTAACAAGGGCAAAAAGCTTGAAAAATACGAGCAGGAGTTTTACAGAAACCATCGCAAGATGATAGACCTTAAACGAAAGCTCTCGGCAGAAGAGCAGAGGGCTGAAAACGAGGACAAAGAGTTTTTGAAACAGCTGACGGGAGGTGAATGACTATGGCTGACGGGTGTTTGAATTTTGACACCAACATAAACAGCGAGGGCTTTGAAAAGGGCTTGAAAAGCCTTTCCGATATGGTGGGGGATATCAAGCCAAAGCTTAAAAGCCTTGCAATGGCTGTGACGGCAGCATTCTCCGTCAAGAAGCTTGTGGACTTCGGCAGGCAGTCAATAGAAACAGCCTCAGACCTTGCGGAAGTCCAGAACGTTGTTGATACGGCTTTCGGAGAGTCCAAGCAGAAAATGGAGGACTTCGCTGACACAGCTGTCAAGACCTACGGCATTTCAAAGCTCACCGCAAAGCAGACAGGCTCAAACTTCATGGCAATGGCGGCAGGAATGGGGCTTGCCAATGACAGTGCAAGCGATATGGCTATGGCTCTTACAGGGCTGTCTGCGGATATGGCGTCATTTTATAATGTCGGTCAGGACGTTGCAAGCACGGCTCTGAAATCAATTTTTACAGGCGAAACTGAGACCCTCAAACAGTTCGGTATCGTTATGACGGACGCCAACTTGCAGGCGTATGCGCTTTCAAAGGGTATAACGAAATCAACTGCCGATATGTCGCAGGCTGAAAAAGTCCAGCTGAGATACAATTACGTTATGTCGCAGACGGCTCTTGCACAGGGCGACTTTGCAAAGACGTCTGACAGCTGGGCGAACCAGACAAGAATACTTTCTGAACAATGGAAAGAGTTCGGAGCGACTATCGGCACTGTGCTGATGAACGTTCTTCTGCCTGCTGTCAAGGCGATAAACAGTCTGCTTTCACAGCTCATAGCTTTGGCACAGGGGGCAGCGAGGGCACTTTCAGAGGCGTTCGGTCTTGAACTAAGCAACAGTGCAGACGAGGCTCAAAGCATAGTGAAAAGCACCTCTCAGGCGGCGGATAATTACAGCGATATAGCCGACAATGCACAACAGACTCAAGAGGCACAGGAAGGATCTCTTGCAAGCTTTGACCAAATGAACAAGCTGAATGATGAGAGCAAGTCAGACAGCACTGGGGTCAGCGGAGCTGGGAAGATAATGCAACCTTCCGGGACTAGCGTTGAGGTGGATACGGGAAAGGCAGAAAGTGACGTATCTGCTTTGGCGGACAGTCTTAAAAAGAAATTTGAAACTATGTTTGAGCCATTGCAAAAAGCTTGGGATAAATGCGGCAATGAGCTTGTTAAATCAATGAAGTCCAAATGGACAGAGATAGGCGGTTTGTTATCTGATGTCGGAAAATCATTTGCTGAGGTGTGGTCTAATGGAACAGGTCAGCGAATAAGCGAGGACTTGTTGGAAATATGGACAAACATAAATAATACGATAGGAAGTATTGCTAAAAATCTGCGTGCAGCCTGGAATGAAAATAACATCGGCACAAGCATAGTTCAAAACATAGCCAATGCCTACGAGGCTATGTTCAGACACACCAACGATATAAGCAAAAAGATATCAGAATGGGCTGATGAGGTGGATTTTACACCTATTCTTACGGGCTTTAATGAATTAACAAAAGCCATTGCTCCAATCAATGATGATATAGGAAGTGGTCTGTCATGGCTCTTTGATAATGTTCTGCTCCCTATGGCGAGCTGGACCATTGAGGACGCTATACCTACATTTTTAACTACTCTAGCTGATGTTTTAGAGGGGTTAAGAAACGTTTGGGAGACGGCAGCTCCCGTGCTTAAAGAAAAGCTATGGGACGAATTTTTGCAGCCAATAGCAAAATGGTCGGCAGGTGCTTCGCTTACCATTCTCAAGGGTTTAGGCAAGGCTTTCAGAACTATATGTGAAAGCGTAGATGAAAAGAGTATCGAGGTTCTTGTTGACTTAGCAAAGGTGATGACCGCTATTTATCTTGCGGCTAAAGGAAAAGATCTGATAGAAAAATGGGGCAAATCATTATCTGGGCTTGGTACTGTTTTTCAAGACAAGCTGAAAGCTTTGGATAAACCTATAACAGCTTCGGCGGCAGAGGGAGGCACTACATTCGCAACTAAATTTATGTCAGTTGTCGGTGCAGCTATCGCAGGATGGGAAATAGGAACAATGATCCGTGACGCCATAGGTCAAGAAAATCTTGATGATTTTTTCTTTCCTATCTTTGACGCTGTTGTTTCGGTTTGGAACTCAATAACAAACTTCTTCACAGAAACAATACCGTCGTTTTGTGAAAGTATAAAAGAAACTTTTCTCGGCTATGCCACATTTTTCTCTGACATATGGCAGGGGATAAAAGATATATTCAGCTCTGTCACTGAATGGTTTACTAATATCTTTGAAAGTGCGTGGAATGGCATAGTTTCAGTATGGTCAGGTACAGTAAACTGGTTTTCAGATGTGTGGCAGGGCATAAGAGCTGTATTTTCGTCAGTCGGGTCGTGGTTTGGAAATATTTTTTCGTCAGCTTATGACGGAATTAGGAAAGCATTTGCTACTACGGCAGAATTTTTCAGAAATTTATGGGTAGCCATAAAAGCACCATTCAAAAAGGTCGCTGATTGGTTTAAGAATATATTCTCTAAAGCTTGGCAGGCTGTCAAAGATGTATTTAGCACAGGTGGGAAAATATTTGACGGAATAAAAGAGGGAATAGCAGGAGTTTTCACAACAGTAGTTAATGGTCTTATAGGGGGAATCAATAAGGTCATTGCTGCTCCGCTGGAATTTCTGAATGGCATTTTAAATGACATTCGTGATATTGAGATTGCTGGTTTTACGCCTTTTGATGAGATGTGGGGATATGACCCTATAACTATCCCCGAAATACCCAAACTCGCTCAAGGTGCAGTAATACCGCCGAACTCTGAATTCCTTGCAGTTCTGGGCGATCAGAAGCGAGGAACGAATATCGAGGCACCGCTGGATACTATCACACAGGCTGTTTTGCAGGCTCTTGTGTCTTACGGCGGAGCAGGCGGAAATCAGAAGATAAGCGTTACTATACCGCTTACGCTCAATGGCAGGACTATCACACAGATAGTTATTGATGATATCAACGACTATATCAAGCGCAACGGCAGGTCGCCAATAAGGGCATAGGAGGTGCAGAAAATGAAAAGCAGAGGACTTATATTCGGCAGCGAAAGGGTCGCCACACCTGCGGAAGTGAGCTTTACAAACAACAAGATATGGTCGAACAATGCAGGGCGGACGGCTAACTGCAAAATGGTGGGCGATATAAGAGCCATAAAGAAAACTGTCACGCTGAAATGGTATCATCTCACAGGCGAGGAGACGGCAAAGCTCAATGAGTATATCTCCAACGTTGACAGTCCGTTTTTCAGTATCACGCTCCTTGATGAGACATTTCAGGAAAGCACTTTTGACGTTTATGCAGGCGACCCAACTTATGAGGTTTTCGGCTGGGACGAGAACAAACAGTTCTGCAAAGGCGTTGCGGTGGACTTGATAATGCAGTAAGGGGGCGTTTGAATGTACAAAACAGGGGAGCTTGTGGCACAGCGTATCGAGAGCTATTGTCGTACTTGGCGTTTGTGGATAGAGAATGCAGAGGACGTTATATCAGGTGACAGCATTATGTCAGCTGACAGCTCAATGCAGGCAACATCACTTTCAGACGACATCGAGCTGGGCGCAGTATGTTCGCAATCGTGGAACATGACCATAAGTGACACTGAAACAGCGTTTCTCGGCAAAGAGTATGACACATATATGTATCTCGTAGACTACGAAACGAACGGCATACTTGCAGACGAAAAGATACCAATGGGACGTTTCACCTGTGTAAAATCAAAGAAATCAGGCGGCAGTGTTCAGCTGACAATGGCAGACAGGCTATACTTTTCGGACAAGCCGTATGTACCGCATATCCCTATGCCAAATTGGAATAAAGCTGTCGAGGACGACATTTGCAGACAGTTAGGCTTGCAGAATGGAAATGATTATACGGAAGTCAGATTGCTGCGTGACAAGAACGGCAGAAGGTTGATAGATAAGAACGGCAAGGTGCTGTACTCAAAGTATTTCTATTTCAAGGTCAGCTCTGTGCCAAAGGACGTTACAATGCGGCAAATGTTGTCCTATCTGGCTTCTGCTCAGGGGCAGTTCGGGTATGTTGACAGGTACGGAAAGTACGTCCGAAAGTGGTATGGCAAGAGCGTGAAAACGTTGGATAACAACACGATAGATATACCTACGCTGTCTGAAAGGCAGAATGTGATAGTGGGCATTATCTGCAAGGTCAGTGAAGATGAAACGTTGTCGCTAGGCGTGACAGATACAACACAAGGGCGTGTGCTGGAATTTGAAAATCCATACATGACAGAGTCTTTGCTACAATCTCTGTGGCGCAGGATAGGCGGCTTTTCGTGGTACACCACTGAGCTATACCACAGACTTGGTGACCCACGTTTCGACATAGGTGACGTGGTGACCTACACCAACGGCGCAGACAGCTATGATATACCAATAACGAATTTAGGATTTACCTTTGACGGCGGACTTTCAGCAGACATTTCTGCGGTAGGTCTGAGCGTTGAAGAACAACTTTAAGGGGGCGAGATAATGGCTGATGAAAATTTGACATTGGCGCAGGATATCACCGAAAACGATTATCCGATGCAACACGCAGGCGAGGAAATCGATGAGATACTGAGCCGAGCCGGCAAGATACACTATGGCACTGTGGAACACAAGATGACGGGAGCAAATGCGCTGATGCGGATACCGCTTGGACTGAATTTTGCGCCTAAGCAGGTAATAGCAACACTACGGCAGACAGACATACCAACACCATACAAGACGTTCTGCACCCACGTTAGTGGTTCGGGAAAGTCGTACTATCTGAACGTCTGCATGGGAGCTAATAACGGGTCAACAGTAAATGTCCCGACAGGAACATACTATGTTGACTACATTGCAATAGAGTAAAGAGGGGTGATTAAATGACGATAACATTAAATGCAGATTATGACGTAACCCTAAGCACAGCTCTGCTGGGCTATGTGGGTGAAACAAATGCCCGTCCTGTGTCTGTCGAAGGGCTGACAGTAGACGGTGCAGACCGCTATGTGTTGACTATCGACTATGGCGACGGCACTGTCTATGAGGTCGATATCACAGGCGGCACATGGACGCCTACAGCAGATATACTGCGGTCAGCGCAGACAGTATCGTGCCAGATAGCGGCTAAAAAATTAGCAGGCGACGAGTATATATTAGTTAAAAAATCACGAATTTTTCGCCTGAGAATAGGTACGGCTATAGGCGATAATGCTATCCCGTCGCCTGATGTGGCTATGGACGCACTAGACCGCATAGATGCCATAGGCAGGCAAGCGCACGCAGATATGCAGACAGCCGCCACTGCTGCAGAAACAGCGACTACAGCGGCAGAAAACGCCAAAAAATCTGCCACAACCGCAGAGAAATCAGCCGACACGGCAACGCAGGCGGCAAGCCGTGCTGAAACCGCAAAGACAGCGGCTGAAACGTCCGCAACACAGGCAGACACCGCCAAGCAGGGTGCAGAAACCGCACGCACAGAGGCGGTCACATCGCAGAACGCCGCAAAGGTATCCGCAGCCCAGGCGGCAACATCAGCACAGCAGACCACAGCCGACAAGAACATAACAGCAGGCTATGCTAAAACTGCCAAAACCAATGCTGACAGCACTGCGACAGACAGGCAGGCTGTGCAGGATATGGCAACGCAGGTCACAGCCGACAAGGCTACAGTGGCAGACCATGCTGCACAGGTCGCCACAGACCGCAAAGCCGCTGAAACCGCCGCACAGACAGCACAGGTGGTGGCTGACAGTTTGCCTGAAGATTATGTGACTGCAGTTGCAAAGATAGCCGAGAATACAGCTAATATAGGACGTGTGAAGCTGACCGACAAGGAACTGCAACGTAGGGTAAATGCGTTATATGATATAGGTCAGGGTGTGACGCATAAATTTGAAACTGATACAGATACGGCATACGCAAAGACAGTTCCGACTGGGGCAAAGCTGATGTCGGTTAAGTCGATAGGTGGTAGGAACTTGGTGTTTAATCAGATTGTTAACCCTAACAATTTTCGTCCAAGCTATACAATGAACGGTGTTACATTTACAAAGATTGACAATGTCAAGTTCGTAGCAAACGGCACTGCAACTGGTGGGGATGCCTATTTCTCAGGTAGCTTTGTCCCGATTAAAGGTCATGTATATCTGGAAAAGTCCTGCCCTAAGGGTGGCTCAGCAACGACGTATCGCTCGTATCTTACAGGGAGTGGAGTTGTGATGGACACCAATTATGGGAGTGGCGTAATAGCACCCCTTAATGTAGACACACAAGTATACATGGTTCCGCTGATGGTTAAGTCAGGAGCAACTGTCAATAATTTGGTAGTCTACCCACAGATTTATGACCTCACCGCAATGTTCGGGTCAGGCAATGAGCCCAGCACAGCGGAAGAATTTGAAGCCATGTTCCCTGCGGACTATTATCCATATAATGCTGGTGAGATTGTCAGTGCTGGGGTGACAGAAATTGTCGAGCAGGGAAAAAATGTGTTCGACTACACTGACAAAATTTATCACGGAGCGAATGCAAGCAAGGTTGAGAATGGCATTGTTTACACAAAGGGTTTAACAACAACTGTTCTAAATATTCCGACTATCATCGGCAATAAATATACACTGTCATTCAAAGTAAAATCAAATACGGCCAATCAAGGCGGTTTGAGGTGGTCAATACAAAGGGGAAAAAACACATCATACGCACATGATAGTTCACTGATAAAATCAGAAGTAGGTTATGAGGCAAGCAAAGAATATCAGGCAGTAGCTACGTTCGTAGCCGACACTGATTTTGTGTCATTGTGTACCATAGAGGGCATGGTCTATGACGTTCAGCTAGAATTGGGTGATACTGCTACCGATTATTCCCCATTCTATCAGACTGAATACCCTATTCCCGAAGCAATCCGCAATCTGCCTGGCTACGGCGTAGAGGGTAACATTGTGGACTACGAAAACAAAACGTATACACAGGTCAACAGTGTTAGCGGAACGGAAATCAAGGCACTAGCAACCCCTATCGTCACCGACATATCAACTCTAATTGACGATGATTTTCTACGGAATCTAACAGTCGAAGCAGGCGGTTCGGTGACGTTCAAAAACAGCAATGGCGACAGCTATCGAATACCAGTGCCAAGCGAAGAAGAGTATATCGTGAAACTGAGTGAAGTGGGAGGTACAACATGACGGAGCTACAAGAAGAAATGCTGAAAGCCGCAGGGCTATCCACCGAAGATTTTGAAAAACCTACAGTAACTGAGAAGGACAAGATAATGGCACAAGTGCTATACACAGCTGCTATGACAGGCACGCTGATAGGTGAGGAGGGCGAGTGATGTATTACAGCATTATTAAACGTTTCTATGATCTGGGCGTGTATTCGTTGGCAAAGGTCAAAGATTTTGTCAAGGCAGGCGTTATTAGTCCGGAGCAGTTCAAAGAAATCACAAAGGAGGCATACCATGAAACAGAAGTTATCAAAGCTCATTGACGTAAAGTCGATAGTAACTATACTGCTGACGGCAGTGTTTTGCGTGCTGGCACTGCGCCGCACGATTTCGGCAGAGCAGTTCATCACGGTGTTTACTGTGGTGATATCGTTCTATTTCGGCACACAGTCAACCAAAAGAAAGTCAGGTGATGACGAGTGACGGAAGCAATTATCGTTGCACTGATAACAGCTGCTTCGGCGGTAGTGTGTCAGCTCGTTATAGCATCTAGCAGTCGTAAGACTATGCAGCAGGCACAGTACGACAGCCAAAAGCTTATTGAGTATAAGATTGATAAGTTGTCTGAGCGTGTGGACAAGCACAATTCCGTTATTGCTCGGACTTACAAGCTGGAGCAGGATTATGCGGTGGTCGCTGAACAGATAAAGGTCGCAAACCACCGCATTGAAGATTTAGAAAGGAAGTAATTTTATGGCAAAGACATTTAAAGGCATTGACGTTTCGCAGTATCAGCAGAACATTGACTTCAAGAAGGTAAAAGCGGCTGGTATCGACTATGTTATCATTCGTGCAGGTTACGGAAAGTATGTCAATCAGAAAGACCCATATTTTGAGAAAAACTACAAGGCGGCAAAGGCGGCAGGGTTGAAAGTCGGTGCTTACTGGTACAGCTATGCGGCAACTGTTGTGGAAGCAAAGGCAGAGGCTCAGACCTGTATCAACGCTATCAAGGGCAAGACGTTTGAGTATCCGATATACTTTGACCTCGAGGAGCGTTCACAGTTCGCAAAGGGCAGAGCATTTTGCAACAGCCTTGTCAAGACTTTCTGCAATGCGCTTGAACACGCAGGCTACTGGGCAGGACTGTATATCAGCCGTTCGCCTTTACAGCAGTACATATCTGCCTACGTCGCTAAGAGATATGCTCTTTGGGTCGCTGAGTACGGCTCACGCTGCAACTACGGCGGCACTTATGGTATGTGGCAGTACAGCTCCACAGGCAGAGTCAGTGGTATTAGCGGCAATGTTGATATGGATATCTGCTATGTGGACTATCCTGCGAAGATCAAGGCGGCAGGGCTGAATGGCTTTAAGAAACAGGCTGTCAGCCCAACCACAAAGCCGTCTGCAAGCACAGCAAAAAAGACAGTGACTTATACGGTGAAACGTGGTGATACGCTCTCAGGCATCGCACGGCGCTACAAGACTACTGTTGCGAAGCTTGTCAAGGATAATGGTATCAAGAATGCTAACCTCATTTATGTGGGGCAGAAGATAAAAATCAAATAGGTAGTAAGACAGCCGGCAGGGATTATTCCTTGTCGGCTGTTTTTTGCGTGTTATGTAATTTTTAAATGCTTCCAATCATCTAACAATTTTTGATTACAAGTTACAACGGAATAATTATCTTTTCTACGAGTTGAGAAAAAATCATGATCATGAGTTACAATATAGCAATTATCATTTGATTCAGCAAGCGTGCAGATTAATGAATCTGTAAAATCCATAAAATGCAACCTATTAACAACTCTGGTTAATACATCATAATTGAAACTGTCATCAACTATATTTGAACAATGATTGAGATTAGCAAATATCGCTGAAATTTCCGATTTAATGTCATTAAATTCCGACTTTAACCTAAAGCCAGAATCTTTAAATTCTTTTTCACTAAAATAGTCTTGATTATTGATTCTTTTATATTCTTCGTGAATCATAACGGTTGTGAACTCAGAAAAAATATAGCTTGGTAACAAAATTTGAGCATTTTCCGTGATTATTGAAGCCAGCAAATCATTATAATAGTTAACCTCTTTTTCGATGTATGACCCATTTGTATAGAAAATTCTTAGCAATACATTTGTGTCAAAAATAAAAGTATCGCTACTAGAAACTTTCATATCCTTGGTTCTAATTACATTAATCATCGTTAAATGCTTCCTTTAGGCGTTCTTTGGCTTTATCCTCATCTTTGTAATAATCCTTTGCACGATCTACAACGTTCTTCAGAATAATAGCATCTGAATCAGTAACATTTGAAAAGCTTAGGTGTTCTTTAATAAAGTCATTTGAATATTTTCCATATAGATCGCCCACTGCTCTATTTAAAAAGCAAGAAAGCACTAAATTTAAGTCACTAAAATCCAATTTCACGTTTTCCGATTTATCAAAGACAGAAGATATAACTTTAAAAATTATTTCCGCATCAGCTGTTGTAATTGCTTGCGTTTTATTAATATAGTCCTTGACGATGATATTTGTCGTATTTTCATTCATATAATTATCACTCCCGCAAAGTTATAATATGCTGTTTACATCAATTTTATCACATGAAAATTCAGTACTATCATTAATATTAAATTCAAGATTAACTACTGTACCATAAAAATTTGATTTAAGTTCACTTGTTATAACGTTTCCTTGATTGTTAATCTGCCAATATTCTTTTCCAGAGCATATGTGCATTTGACCGTGATTTTTTTGAATAAAACTTCTTATTTCGTATAATCCTAATCCGCCGGTCGAACATTCTTTTGTCGTGCTACCATATTGTACAGCCCAATCAATATAATTCTGATATTTTAGCGAATCCAAAGAAATATTTTTAAGAGCAAAATGACTTTCAACGTTATCTGATATCGTTTTGCCCGTATTGACAATACATATATTGAGCTTTTTTAGGTTGGGGAAGAGTTGTCCACAAAGAAAAATTTTTGCAAAACTATCACCATGCTGAACACAGTTTACAAAAATCTCACCAAACGATGATGCGATCTGTTTTTTAGTGTTATCTTTGACTAACGTCATTTCACTACGATTCAGTATCTTTTCATATACAAACTTCTCTAATAATCCCGATAACAGTAAGGTAAAATCATCATTTGATTTACATTTAACAGCAATATAAGGTATAACCGTATTAAATTTATCAGGAATAGGTTTGAAGATTTCACTATTGAGTTTTACGCCAAATCCATTTTTCCTCATAACATTGGTTAATTTACTTCCAATGTTGCTGAAATATATGCCATTTCGTTGCGGAGCTTGGCTTAGAATGCAACCTAGTACTGCAAACAAATTTGCTTCGAACCAAATGTTACTTGAGAAATCTAAGGTAATTTCGTCATTCTTGTGTGTATGACATTCATCAAGAAGACTAATAATCGACGAAAATCCATTATAGTCAGTATTAACTTTTTTCGGTATTTTAATACTATACATAGCACCACCTAACAGTATTATATCATACTTGTCAAGTACTATCAATTGATATTTCGTAACAAAAGATGACGATTTGGACACAAAATGTAGCAACACTATTTATATACAACTTTTTAAAGTCCGCCCCGCTAGACTTCAAAAAAGTTATACCCACTCTAAAACCGCCTAAATACGCCGCTTCAGCACAGGTAATACATTTCAATACTTGACGTTTTGCGTACACGAATTATACACGATAAAGCTGAATTGTAAATATATGCTTGTGAAATGCGGAACAAATGAAACGGCTTAAATGACGTAAATGCGTGGTTTACAAGCAATTTTATAAAGCAATAAAAAGTGGTGTGAAGTGGTATATTTAATCTCTCCATCTCCGCCAGCAGGGGCTTGCCCCTGCACCCAATCCGCTATCATTTATGGTAGCGGATTTTTTTGCTCCCGCCCATAGGTATGATACGCTGGGAGGGGTTTGATGCTCGCCGTGACGGGCATTGTCCGTCATGGTTTTTTGTTGCCACACAAAATCTTGCATTTCCACCAGAACTGTGTTATAATCCTATATATCAAACATCTTAACACGGAGGCCTATCATGTACGATAATTTTAAATATCTCGACGCTGTTGCACAAAAAGAGATAACCAAGGGTGTTTTCTCAGGCTCAGTTCTCAGCGTTATCCATAAAGGCGAAACTGTCTATCTCAAAAGCTTCGGTCTTGCTGACAAGGAGAAAAATATCCCTATGAAAACTGACAGCATTTTCAGACTTTTTTCTATGTCAAAGCCTGTTACAGCCGCTGCCGCAATGATACTTATCGAGCGTGGTCTGCTCGATACTCGTCACCCGCTCAAGTGGTTTATCCCTGAGTTTTCCGACCCTGTGGTTCTTGATGAGAACGGTGAGCGTCCTGCTGACAGAGATATAACCATAGGCGACCTGCTCACCATGACTTCCGGTATCCCTTATCCTGACGGCACTCCTGCAGGTCAGAAAATGGGTGCGCTTTGGGGCGAGCAGTCTGAAAAATATCTCAAGGGCGAAAAGCTTCTGGATACCGTAAGCTTTGCAAAGGAAATGGGCAAGCGTCCTCTTATGTTCACCCCTGGTGAAAAGTGGATGTACGGTGCATCTGCCGATATCATGGGTGCTGTTATCGAGGTGGTTTCTGGCATGAAGTTCGGAGATTTTCTTAGAAAAGAGATCTTTGAACCCCTCGGTATGAACGATACAGGCTTCTATATCCCAGAGGAAAAGTACAGCCGACTTGCCCAGTGCTATGAATACAAAAATGGCGGAAACGAGCCGTTCACTCACTTCCACCTTTGCCTTACTGATTACACTGTACCTCCTGCCTTTGAGTCGGGCGGAGCAGGTCTTGTTTCCACTGTAGAGGACTATGCAAAGTTTGCCAAAATGCTTATGAACAAGGGCGAGCTTAACGGCGTGAGGATACTCGGCAGAAACACGGTCGATTTCATGACAAGAAACGGTCTTACACCTGAACAGCGCAAGACCCTTAACTGGGACAGCACAAAGGGTCACGGCTACGGTAACTTCATGCGTATCCTTGACGACCCTTCCACCGCAGGTCTTATCCAGTCAGAAGGCTCTTTCGGCTGGGACGGCTGGATGGGCTGCTATTTCAGCCTTGACCCAAAAGAACAGCTCTGCATACTATATTTTATCCAGCAGACAGGCGCAGGCACTACCGATTCTGCAAGGCGTTTGCAGAACATCGCATGGGGTGCAGTAAAATAAGCAGGGGAGGTCTGAGATTTGAAATTACAGGAAGGCAGATTTATACAAGGGCTTAGAAATATGTTCAGTCTGCGCTGGGATATGGCTGACCCTGATGAGATACATAATACGATAATATCGGGCGCAAAGCTTCAGGGTACTAATATGTGTATCCTCATGCTTGCCATACTTATAGCTTCCATAGGTCTTAATATGAACTCCACCGCCGTTATAATCGGTGCTATGCTCATCTCGCCTCTTATGGGCGGTATAACAGCCATAGGCTACGGAATCGCCACCAATGACCTGACCCTTTCAAAGGGTGCGGCAATAAGACTTGGCATACAGGTGGTCATTTGCCTTATCACCTCGACTATTTACTTTACTATCTCACCTATCACCACAGCCTCCTCTGAGCTTCTCGCCCGAACCACACCTACAGCGTGGGACGTTCTTATTGCCCTTTTTGGCGGACTTGCCGGCATAATAGGTCAGACCCGTAAGGAGAAAAGCAACGTTATCCCCGGCGTGGCTATCGCAACAGCACTTATGCCGCCGCTTTGTACCGCAGGCTATGGCTTGGCAAGACACCGCCTTGACTATTTCGGCGGTGCATTGTATCTCTTTTTCATAAACAGCTTTTTTATCTGCCTTGCGGCTATCGTTGTGCTGAAGCTTTTAAGGCTGCCTCACGGCAACGATATTTCCCCGAAGGCTTTGAAAAAGATACACAGAAATATCGCTTTTATCACAGTTATTACCATGCTGCCTAGTATTTATCTTGGCTATGATATTGTGAAAAAGACAATGGATAACAGCAGTGCAGAGAAGTTTATCACCGAGAATTTTGACTTTGACGGCACTCAGATAGTGCAGAAAACTATAGATACCGATAAACGTATGATAGAAGTGGCACTTCTTGGCAAGAAGATAAGCACTGCCGATACAAAGGCGCTTCAAAGCGAGCTGAAAGCTTTCGGATTGGGAGATTATAAGCTTGTGATAACACAGACCGAGGTGGAAAGCGGTGTTACCGCTGACGAGGTCGAAAAGATGCTTGAAAAGAATGCCGACGATGAGGAAACACAGAACAAGGTGGCACAGGTGCTTGCGCAGAAAGAAAACGACGACCTTAAAGCCGAGAATGAAAATCTGAAAGCACAGCTTGACAGCTATCAGAGCTATGATATAGACATGAGCGATATCGCCGAGGAGCTTGCTATCGTTTATCCAAACATAACAGGTGCGGCAGGCGGTCACATGAGCAGTCATTCAGTAGGCTCCCCCACAACAGTTAATGGCGTAACAGTGGTGCTATATGAGAACAAGGCTCTTACCGATGAACAGCTCAAAACTGTCACAGAGCTTCTGAAAAAGCGTCTTGACGTGTCAAATGTCACAGTTATCCAGCAGGTGGAGAAGCAGAAAGATACCACCTCAAAGGCTGAAAGCACCGATAAAAAGAAAAAGAATTGAAAAAATTCTGAAAACCCCTTGCAATCTGAGAAGATGTGTGCTATAATATATTAAAATGTATAATTATGTTTTGGAGGAACAAAAATGAGCGTAATTGAGATCGTTGCAGGCGCACTGCTGATCGTAGCCAGCCTCGTTATCATACTTGTAGTTCTTGCGCAGGACACCAAAGAGCAGGGTCTTACATCTGCTATCGGCGGTGGATATAACGATTCTTTCTATGGAAAGAACGGTTCAAACACCAAGGACGCAAAGCTTAACAGACTGACAAGGATAAGTGCGATACTGATATTCGTGATAACTCTTGCTGTAAATATTATTTATCAGATCAAGAAATAATTACCCGCCCTGCTCCGTGCAGGGCTTTTTCTTTGCAGAAAGTAAGAATGGGGAAAAGAATGTAATGAAATGTGCAGACGGTGTAAAGAATAAGATAAGACCGCTCTTTGCGGATCTTTATGACTCGCTGATGTTTTCATATTTTGACGGCATTTTCGGCAATGCCTTTTGCGACGATACCACCGCACCAACTGCGGCGGTCATATGCTGCGGCGACTTTTATTTTGCCGCAGGTGACAAAAGCTTTGGGGCTGATATGCTCAAATTTTGCAGCGATAACAAAAACGCAGTCATAGTTCCTGACAGCGAGGAGCTTGCAAAAGCCTTGTGTGCCTGCGACGGACAGCTTAAAATAGTCAAAAGATATCACACCTGTCCGCCTGAAAACGACTTTGATACCGACAAACTGCGTGAAACATTATCAAGAGCACAAAATATGGGACAGCTTAAACTGTCAATGATAGATGAAGAACTTTATAAGAAAGCCTTGGCAGAGCAGTGGTCGGAGTCCTTTGTGTGCAATTTTAAAGACTTTGCGGACTTTTCAGCCCATGGTTTCGGATATGTGCTCACTGATAATGGCAGGATAGTCAGCGGAACTTCTGCGTTCTCATACTACGATAAAGGCGTTGAGATAGAAGTTTCAACCCGTAAAGAATACCGTCTGAAAGGTCTTGCACAGATAACTGCGGCGGCGTTTTTGCTGGAATGTGTACGCCGTGGGCTTACACCTCACTGGGACGCACGAAATCTCACCTCGCTTTCAATAGCACAGAAAATGGGCTTTGTGTTCAGAGATGAATACATAGCGTTGGAATATAAGTAAAAAGAAAGGAAATTTATGAAGTTAGATTACAGAAAAATAATATACTCAAAGTTAAAAAAAACAGGCAAAAAGCCACTGACTTTCAAAGAACTGCTGAGATCATGCAGAGGAAAGGGCTTTGAGTTTGAGAAGTTTACAAAAACCGTTGACAAAATGAAGAAAAACGGCGAGATAATGGAAGATAAGTTCGGCATAAGGCTCGTTGACCCTAAAAAATTCGTCAAGTGCGAGGTGGTAAGGCTCAATAAGACTTACGGCTTTGTAAAAAATCTTGAAACTGACGAGGAAATTTTTGTTGTGGGCAAGTACCTCAAAGGCGCAATGCCACACGATATCGTCCTTGTGAGAACCTTCAAGGGCGAGGGGGCTTGCACCGAGGGCGAGGTCATGAGCATTGTGGAGGAGAATTTTGCTAAGTTCACAGGAGAGCTTGTGAGCGAGTTCGGCGTGCTGAAAATCGTTCCTGATATGCTGTCAAAATATGCAATGACCTTTGAGAACCCTATGAGGCTTGAGCTTCACGAGGGCGATAAGGTGGTGGCACAGGTCACAAAGCGTGGAAACAGGCACTCTGAACACGTCTGCGAGATAGTTTCAAGCTATGGAAGCTCCATGAAAGCCTCCGCCTGCGCAATGAGCGTCCTTGAGGTCAATGGTCTGACCCCTGTTTTTCCAAGCGAGGTCATCTATGAAGCTAGGGAAGTGTCCGATTATTCAAGGATAAAAGAGGAGATACCGGGCCGCCTTGACCTCCGTGACAAGCCGATATTCACCATTGACGGCGCAGATACAAAGGATATCGACGACGCAATTTCTGTTGAACGTACCAAAACCGGTTATCTCCTTGGTGTTCACATTGCCGACGTTTCCCACTATGTTCAGCCGAAGTCACAGCTGGATAACGAAGCTTTCAAACGTGGCACAAGCGTTTATTACGCAAACCGAGTTATCCCAATGCTCCCTAAGGAGCTTTCAAACGGCATCTGCTCCCTTAATCCGAATGAGGACAGACTTGCGTTCTCATGTCTTTGTGAACTTGACAAGCAGGGCAATATCACCGAGTATAAGTTTGCAAAAACTGTTATCCGCTCCCGTGTAAAGGGCGTTTATTCCGAGATAAATTCACTTTTGGCAGGCAGTGACGATGCTGAACTTAAAGAAAAATATGCCGAAGTTTCAGGTCAGCTTCCTATTATAAAGGAGCTTGCGGATATTTTGTACAAAAACAAGAAAAACCGTGGCTGTCCTGAGCTTGAAACCTCTGAAAGCAAGCTTATCATCAATGACGAGGATATCTGCGTGGGCGTTGAGAGGCGTACCCGTGGAAGAAGCGAGGAGATAATAGAGGACTTCATGCTTGTTGCAAACGAGTGTGCCGCAAGATTTGGCATGGATAATAACCTGCCGTTCGTTTATCGTATCCACGAAGAGCCGTCAGACGAGAAGCTTGAATCCCTGAGAGAAGCCCTTGTCAAGCTCAACGTCCAGTATAAGCTGGGCGAAAAGGCTTGTCCTGGGGATATGTCGGAGATACTAAAAGCCGCAAAGGGTACTGATATCGACCTTATCATGAACAATATCGTTCTGAGAAGTATGTCAAAGGCAAGATATTCCACCGAGCCTGTGGGTCACTTCGGACTTGCGCTGGAGGATTACGCCCACTTCACCTCGCCTATCAGACGTTACCCTGATCTGACTATCCACAGAATAATGTCAGCTTTTCTCAGTGGCAGCAGTGCAGAGGAGTGCGCCACAAAGTTCAACAAGTTCGTGTACGCCTCAGCCGACCAGTCCACAAAGACAGAGCTTACCGCAATGCAGGTGGAGCGAAGCTGTGAGGATTGCTACAAGGCTGAGTATATGAACGCTCATATCGGTGATGAGTTTCAGGGAACAGTGGTTTCAGCCGTTGAGTTCGGTCTTTTTATCGCACTTCCTGACACCTGCGAGGGACTGCTCCACACGGACAATATGCCTGACGGCGAATATGTCTGCAACGATATGGTGAGCCTGAAAAACCTTACAAACGGAATGGAATATCGTGTGGGCGACCCTATCAGAGTAAAGGTGATAAACGCAAATGTAAACTCGGGCAAGATAGATTTTGCACTTGCTGACGAGGACTAAATTAGAAATCAAAAGGACGGTGAAAAAAAGCCGTCCTTTTTTGTGTGTTAAAAAAATGTAGGGGCTGGCGCCCTCGACAGCCCGCCTTTCTCGCACGTCACTATTTATGTTGCTTTTCACATTGAATAAACATCGCACAAACAATGTAGGGGCTTGCGCCCTCGGCAGCCCGCTTTTCTCGCACGTCACTATTTATGTTGATTTTCACATTGTATAAACATCGCTCGAACCATGTAGGGGACGACGCCTCCGACGTCCCGTTCCTTTCGCTCATCTTGTGACCTTAAAAATTTATCGTTTCATGAATTGAGTATATGTACAAAAAATCGGACAGCCGCACCAAGCAACTGTCCGATAATTTTTTGTATTAATAAATTACTTTGAAAGACCCCAAATATCTCTAGCGTAGTCCTCAACAGAACGGTCTGCGGAGAAAATGCCTGCGCCTGCAATGTTTGCAAGGCTCATCTTCTGCCACTTTGTCTGATCCTTGTAGCACTCAGAAGCGTAAGCCTGTGCCTTCTGGTAGGAATCGAAGTCCTTGAGAGCCATGTATGGGTCAGAATTTTTCAGGCTGTCAGCGATCTCGTTGAACTGCTGTCCGTTGATGCCGTACTGAAGTGTGTCGATAGCCTGCTTAACAACTGCGTTGGAGTTGTAGATGTCCATAGGCTTGTAGCCTGACTTGCAAGCGTTTACCTCGTCAACGTTCATACCGAAGATGATGATGTTGTCGTCGCCTACCTGCTCGTGTATCTCAACGTTTGCTCCGTCAAGAGTACCAAGTGTGATAGCGCCGTTTATCATAAGCTTCATGTTACCTGTACCGGATGCCTCTGTACCAGCAAGTGAGATCTGCTCAGAGATGTTAGCTGCCGGCATGAGTATCTCAGAAAGTGATACGTTGTAGTCCTCGAGGAAGATAACGTTGAGCTTCTCGTTGAGCTTCTTGTCCTTTTTCAGCTCCTGAGAAATGTTCCAGATAAGCTTGATGATCTGCTTTGCCATGTAGTAGCCAGGAGCAGCCTTTGCAGCAAAGATATATGTCTTTGGTACAAAATCAGCGTTTGGATTAGCCTTGAGGTAGTTGTACTGTGCAATGATGTTCAAAGCGTTGAGCTGCTGTCTCTTGTATTCGTGAAGTCTTTTTACCTGAACGTCAAAGATAGAGTCAGTGTTGAGAACAACGCCGTACTGATTCTTTACATACTTTGCAAAGTTTTTCTTGTTGTCAAGCTTGATCTTAGCAAGTCTGTCAAGAACGTCCTTGTCGTCCTTGAATACAGCAAGCTTTGAAAGCTCAGCAGCATTCTTGAGGAAGCCGTCGCCTATCTTCTCGCAAAGAAGATCTGTCAGACCCTCGTTTGACTGATAAAGCCATCTTCTGTATGCGATACCGTTTGTAACGTTCTTGAACTTTGTTGGTGTGTCAAGATACTCGTCCTTGAAGGTTTCTTTCTTGATGATCTCAGAGTGTATCTTTGCAACGCCGTTTACGCTGTGGCAAGCGTGTACGCAAAGTGTAGCCATTTTCACCTTGTTGTCCTCAACGATAGACATATGTGAAACCTTAGCCTGATCCTTGTATCTCTCCCAAAGATCCTTGCAGTAACGCTCGTTTATCTCGATAATGATAGAGAAGATTCTAGGGCAAACGCTCTTGAGGAGGTTGCAGTCCCACTTCTCCAAAGCCTCAGGCATTACAGTGTGGTTTGTGTATGCAAATGTGTTTGTAACGATATGCCAAGCCTTGTCCCATGAATAGCCGCAATCATCAAGAAGAACTCTCATAAGCTCTGGGATAGCAAGTGTTGGGTGAGTATCGTTGATGTGGATAGCTACCTTTTCGTGGAGGTTGTCAAGTGTGCCGTAAACGCTCATGTGCTGATTTACAATATCGCCGATAGAAGCAGCGCAAAGGAAATACTGCTGTCTGAGTCTGAGTGACTTGCCCTCTGCGTGGTTATCGTTAGGATAAAGCACCTTTGTGATAGCCTGTGAAATGATGTTCTTGCTAAGAGCCTTCTGATAGTCGCCCTGATTGAACATTGACATATCAAAATCAGCCATTTCAGCTTTCCAAAGTCTGAGCTTTGAAACTGCTTCGCTGTTGTAGCCTGATACAAACAGATCGTATGGAACAGCCATAACTGATGTGTAGTTCTCGTGAGTTACGCAGTGATACTGATTGTCCCAGTATTCCTTAAGCTCGCCGTCAAAACGAACCTCGACAGCCTTTGACGGAACAGGAACAAGCCATACAGAGCCGCCCGGGAGCCAGTTGTCAGGAAGCTCGGTCTGCCAGCCGTCCTCCAGCTTCTGCTTGAAGATACCGTATTCATAGCAGATAGAATAGCCTGTAGCATGATAGCCGTCGGCTGCAAGAGCGTCAAGATAGCAGGCAGCAAGTCTTCCAAGACCGCCGTTGCCAAGACCTGCGTCAGGCTCACACTCGTAAATGCCGTTTATAGAAATGCCCATGTCCTTAAGGACCTTTGTAGCCTGCTTCTGCATTTCAAGGTTATAAAGAGAAGTCTTAAGGCTTCTTCCCATAAGAAATTCCATAGAAAGATAGTAGACCTTCTTCTTGCCCTCAGACTGAGTTTTAACAGTGAACTTTCTTCTCTTAGCTTTAAGAATGCCTACAACGATCTTAGAAAGAGCCTCATATACCTGCTGGTCGGAAGCGTCCTCAGGTGTTGTCTGGAAATCGTTGTGAAGAACGTCAAGAAGCTTTTCTTTAAGTTCCTGCGTGGAAATTGTTTTTTCTACAGCACTATTTGCCATAAATCTTTACCTCCTATATACTTTCAAGCCGAGCTTTGCGCTCTGCACCTTTATTACTATATTGGCGAAAACGTTTAAGGAATAAGGAAAGTTTTCACCCATTGAGGGGAATAGCACGCCCCTGCTCCTGATAATTATACCACAAGCCGACAATTTTTGCAAGAAAAAATGCCAAACGCCCCTAAAATTTAAACACTTTTTACATAGGGCAGGCATATGATTTGTAGAAATCATAGACGCTGATATGCTATTTTTGCAATAGCTGTCATATTATGTTTGGAATATAATACAGGATATTGTATTTGCCTAATTTTATTATATGGTATAGTTGCATAATTGTCAAGGCGTTCAATTGTATAAAATGCTGATTTTGGAAGAATGAACAGCAAAATGGGGCAGTAGGGGCGGTAGTTTTTATATAATCACAAGAATATAAATTTGCTAGGTGGGCATATAGGTCATATGATATGTGTTCAGAAAAAAGTGTACTTACGTTATTTGCAGCAAAAGGCTCAATTTCTATGATGCAGAAATTGAGCCTTTTTATATATTCGTTCGTTTTGATATAATATCTATTCTTCTTCTATCTTTTCTTCAGCCTTTGCAAGCTGTTTCTTGTCATACACGCTCTTTGCTACCTGAATACCGAACACGATCGCCGCACCGATGATAAAAAATACGATGCTGAATGTGCCGAAGGACATAGGGTCTTTAGGCTCTTTAAGCGTTGTAGGACCTATAACAATGGCGTACAGTGAGCCTATCATCATGCCGATAACGCAGTAGATAGTCTGGCTTCTGAACTTTTCAAGAGCTTTTTTGATAAGCCTGAGGGTAATGAACACCCCAAGGATAATGCCGATACCCAAAGAGCAGAGAAGTCCGAAATACTCAAAGTTCAAATGGAGGAACTCTTTTATTCCTGTGATAACAGGCATATAAAGACCGAATGTGAGAAGTATGGTGGAGCCTGAAATGCCGGGAAGCACCATTGCAGATATTGCGCACATTCCTGCAAGAACAACGAATATCACTGTGCCTATATTCATGTGAGAAACGTCAGCACCGCTGCCGGAGGGATTTATAAGGGATATTCCCACGACTATTGCAATGCCGATAACAGCCCATACGATGTTGTAATATTTGCCCTTAATGCTCTCTTTTTCTTCCATTATCATGACCGGTATCGCCAGAATGATAAAGCCCAGAAACAGCGAGCTTACCTTGTAGATGCCGCTTTCAAACACGTTTGCAAGCACGCTTACTGCAAGAAGCATACCGATCACCCAGCCCACGCCAAGCTTTATAAGAAAGAAAAATGCTTTTTTACGCTTTGCATTGTCACGTCCCATAATGTCGTTAAGGGAATTTATGAAGCTGTCATAAAAGCCCAGCAGGAACGCTATAGTTCCTCCCGAAACTCCAGGGACACTGTCCGCAAGAGCCATGCAAAAGCCTCTGAGTGCGTTTATTATCATACTTGTTTCTATGCCTTAAAAGGCATATCCTCCTTCCGTGGTGTTGTCTGCTTTCGTATCAGCAGACTTTTCTTTTGTTCTGATGTAAGCTTTTTCTACCTGTGTCATCAGCTTTCCAAGCTGTGCTTCCTGCTTATCGTCACTAACGAGCGCCGCACTTTTTTCAGCCGAAGCCTTTGCCGATCTCACATTACCCTGAGCGAGAAAACACTCGCCCTTGTAAAGCTCACAGTTGCACCTAAGCGTCTTGTCAGCGTCACGGCTTTTCTCTGCGCTGTCAAAAAACTTCACCGCCGCTTCAAAGCGTTTGTTGAAATATTCCAGCAGACCAAGTGTGAAAAGCATTTGCCCATTGCGTTTATCGAGAAGACCTCGCTTGAAGTAATGCTCTGCCGAAACAAATATCTCGTTTGCCTGAGAAATATCACCTGACATTAGCCTGCCGTAAAGAAGCAGTTCAAAATACTTGTTCTGATCTGAGGGGGTAAGCTTATCAAAAGCTATACGGTCAAGTGTGAGAAAACAGTTTTCAAAGCGTTTTTCTGAAATGTAAACAGCGGCAAGCTTCAAAAGCCCGTGGCCCTTATCTTTGTTCTGCCTGAGAAGATATTTTTCAAGAAGCTCAAAATATTCGTCACAGCCGCCCTTTTTAGCGTAGAGCCTTTCAAGCTTTTTTATTTTGAAGACCCATATGAAAAGCCCTGCAAGCTCGACGATGCACAGGAATATAAGACAAAGAGGAAGCACTCTCATAAAAACGTTTATGCAAAACTGCGCTCCATAGCGACAGCCCTTTGAAAGCCATGCAATGCACATCACAGCATAACTCAGCACCAGGCTCAATGCGGCAATGAGCCACAAGGTCCTTATAACGCCTTTATGCACCTTGCTCACCTCTTTGTAAATCATATCACATATAAGTAAAAATCAAATGTTGTCTGTGTAAAGAATGGGTAAAAATGTATAAACTGTTCAAAAATTTTTAAATTTAATCTATTGCCGTCTACTGCATATCCTTATTTCTGTTTTTGAGAAGTTTCTGTCTTTTGCGTTCGTGTCTATCCATAACTATCTTTTCGCAGAAGTCTACGACTTTCTTCATGAAAGGCTTGAAAATGTAGAAAAATTCGCCTTCATAGGTAACGACCTCGCCGTTAAAGCCCTTTTTGAACTTGTATACGCCGTAGTTAGGGTTTGTTTCATCGTTGTAGAATGGTATGCCCTGAAAATCATAGATATAGTTTTTGCCCTCCAAAGCCCAGTTTATCATCGTCCACTGCATGAGATAGTTAGGGTAGAGGTTTCTGTGGTGGTTTGCGGAAGCACCGTAAACATAGCAGGTCTTGCCTGCATACTGTGTTGTTACTGCACCTGACAACGGTATCTGCTTGCCGTCCTCGTCAACATAGCACATGAAAAGTCGGCAGTGTTCAGGACCAAGACCATTGAGCATTTTTACAAAATACTCCTTTGAACGGATAGAGAAGCCATCTCTGACACCTGTTGCCTGCATGAGAGGGTAGAAATCGTCAAGAGCCTCAGTGCCGCAAGCCTTGCAGTAAACGCCCTTTCTAGGGGCTTTTCTGATACGGTTTCTCCAGTCAGGCTTGAAAGTCGCCATGACCTCGTCAGGGGTCTTGCCCTCGATATTTCTGAGCATATAGTTATTACGAGCCTGAATAGTGGTCAGCTCAGCCGCCTTGTGTATGTGCTTGAAGCCCATGTCCTCGATAAGCTTTGTACACTTATCGTCGCCCTCCTCGAAACAAGGATCCCACATAAACTGGTAGCATTTGTATTTCTTTGCAAGCACCTTTACACCTTCGAAAAGGTCGGTCATGACCTCTTTATCAGACCAATCGCAAACAGGGCCATGAGGGGCATACATAAAAGTAACACCGAAGATAGGCACTTTTTTGATTATGATAAGGCAAGTTCCACGGATATTGCCGTCAGCGTCACGGGAGATAACAGCGTCCCAGCCCCAGTTGTCCTTTACCTTCGGCCATTTGAGGGATTGCATGAAATTGCCGTATTTGCTGGTGCTTGCGAACTGTTCATATTCTGCAAGGAGTTTTTCATCGGACTTATTGATTATTTCCATTTTATAAAGATCCTCTCTGTAAGAATTTTTCTGTTATTATGCACTATTTCACTTATTATACTACATATTACGGGAAAAATCAAGGGGGAGTTTAAGTGAGGAGTGAGGAATGAGGAGTGAGGAATGAGGAATTGGCAAAGCAGACCAAAGTAAATTGCAAGCATAAAGTAAAATAAAGCACCGAGCGAAGCGAGAGATAAAGCGCACGCTCAAGCCCGGCGCTAGAGGGCTTGTGGGGTCTAGGGGCAAAGCCCCTAGCGGAGTTTGAGGCAGAGCCTCATTCGGCGACAGCCGACTAGGTGCAGATATAATGAGAAAAAGCACACAAAAGTTGTGCTTCTTATCAAAAGTAATAACGGAGCAAAAATCTGCACCGCCTATCCTATCCCCAATTACAACGTAAATCCGCAAAGAGCAAAGCGATTTTGCGGCGTGATGAAGTCGGGGTAGAATTGTAGGGGACGGCGCCCGCGACGTCCCGTTTCGGGGAACGGCAAGGTTTGAATTTATCACAATGTTGTGTAGACGTGCCGTGTGGAGAATATTGTGCCGCTCCCCTGAAGATGTGATTGGATAGTTTTTAGTTCTATCCAACAATGATATAATCGTGGGCTTGTTTCTTCGACGGGCGAACACTGTTCGCCCCTACTGTTGTTTGTGGGGGTATCAGGGGGTGTGTGATAATTACAATGTGTAGTATTCTATACGAATTCAAAAAGCGGTGAAAAAGTGTTTTATACCACAATGTATGGCATAAAATGCCCGTCACGGCGAGTGACAGTACAAAAAAACGGACAGCATAACGCTGTCCGTTTCAATTCTATCTCTTATTTGTCATCATGCGGCTCGGTGATAAGATCAAGATTGATCTCGTATTTGGAGTCGAGAGAGTTCTGTAAAGGTGCGTCCTTTACATATTTGTTTACAAGCGCTGTACTCTTTTCTACCGCCTGAAGCGTTCCTGCTCCTGCTACACAGCCGCCAGGACAAGCCATGCCCTCGAGAAGATAGCCGTCATATTTGCCTGCTTTCGCAAGTGTGAGAAGCTTGCGGCAGTCTTTAAGTCCCTGCGCTGATACTACCTTGACCTCACGCTCTGGGTCAAGCTTGTGGATAACGTCTGCTACTGCCTTTGCTACGCCGCCGCTTACTGCAAAGCCACGTCCGTCACCTGTACCCTCGCAAAGATCTACCTTTTCTTCATCTGTAATATCTTCAAATGTTACGCCCTTGGCATTGAACATTCCCATGAGTTCCTCAAAGGTAAGCACAAAGTCTACGTCGCTGCGGATAGTACGTCTTGAAGCTTCAAGCTTCTTTGCCGCACATGGTCCGATAAATGCGATACAAGCGTCAGGATCGTCCTTTTTGAGCATTCTTGCTGTAAGTACCATTGGGGTCAAAGCCATTGAAATGTATGGAGCAAGGGTAGGGAAAAGCTTCTTCGCCATTACTGACCATGCAGGACAGCATGATGTCGCCATGAATGGCTGATGTTCAGGAACTTCTCTCATGAAGTCCTTTGCTTCCTCGATGGAACAAAGGTCTGCGCCTATTGCTACCTCGACCACGTCTGCAAAGCCAAGCTTCTTCATTGCCGCTGTGAGCTTTTCAGGGCTTGCCTTTGGTCCGAACTGACCTACAAATGCAGGTGCTACGATAGCGATGACCTTCTTCTTTTTCTTCATTGCTGTTATAAGCTGGAATATCTGTCCCTTATCTACGATCGCACCAAATGGGCAGTTTACAAGACACATTCCGCAGGATACGCACTTGTCATAATCTATTTTTGCCTTGCCCTCTTCGTCTGAGCCGATAGCGTCCATGCCGCAGGCTCTTGCGCATGGTCTTTCCATTTTGTTTATTGCATTGTATGGACAGACGCTCTGACATCTGCCGCACTTTATACACTTAGACTGATCTATTACTGACTTGCCATGCTTGATGGTTATGGCACCCTTTGGACAGACTTCCTGACATGGGTGTGCAAGACAGCCCTGACAGCAGTCGGTAACATGATAATGAGTTTCAGGACAGCCGTTGCAGGCAAACTTGATTATGTTTACAAGCGGTGGATCGTAATACTTTTCTGCGATCGCACTTTCTTCAATGCCGTCAGCCACAGACTTATGCTCCTCGATCGGTCTTAGGGGCAGACCGATAGCAAGACGGAGCCTTTCTTCAACGATAGCTCTTTCAAGGAAGATAGACTCACGGTAAACAGCCTTGCTTCCAGGTACTATCTTATAAGGAAGCTCTGCGATCTTTTCGGCATAATCGCCCTCTTCATAGGCAAGTCTTGCCACCTCTGTAAAGACTTTTCGTCTGATATCTGTTACTGAGGAATAGATACCTCTCATTTTCATATTTTTACCTCCTGCGTTGTTCTTCAAATTTGTGTCATACACTTACTATTGTACTATTTTTTCGGCTTTTGTCAAGTAATATATACTTTTTTTCATAAGGTATATTGAAAGTTTCGCATAGCTTACATATTTGTCTGAAAATGAGGTGCAGTGAGGGTACGAAACGGCTCGGAAAATCAAAGTATTTCTTTTTACCAACATTTTTTCTGTTCATGAAAGTATGTGGCTTTTGCACAGTTTTGGACAGGTCGATTTATGCAAACAAATGATAAATGATTTAATTTGACAACATTTCTGCAATTGTTGCATTTTTTATGCAACAAAAGGGGCATTTTACGGGATAAGTGAGAGATGTTTTTTGAGAGCCGTCAAGATACGGTGAACATCTTTCGCAGAAATTAAAAAGGAGGAACGATATGGCAGGCGAACAGAAAAGATTTGCGAGATTTTTCTTCTATCTGAGAAATCTTCGTGAAGCGGCTTTGCACACCGGTGCAAGGGCGGAGGAGGCTGAGGACAGGGGGCTTGAGCTTCTGCACTCGGCAGAAACGGAGGCGGAGCTTAAAAAGCTGGAGGAGGCTGACAGCGACACCCTTTCTTATGTGAAGCGAGGGCTTAACAGGATAGCTTTCGGGGCGGTGAATGACGCTGTAAAGCTGGTTTTTGACGCTGAGAACATGACGGCAAGAGACATCATGGGCATGGATCTTTTCAATGTGAGTGAGATAAAGATCAGCGGAAAGAACGTTTTGGAGATCAAGTTTTTTGACAGGCAGAAAGCCTTGGAAAAGCTTGGGGAGCTTGCGCCTCAGCTTGACGGCGGCGGTGAGTCGAAGCGACTTATCGAGAGCATTTACGGCAGGGACGGTGATAGCTTGTGAAAATAACAAGGCTGTCGGAAAATCAGAGGTTTGTTTTCAGATGGTGGACGGCACGGGAGCTTAGTGATTACGACGGGATAATCTGTGACGGTGCGGTCAGATCGGGCAAGACCTTTTGTTTGTCGGCGTCTTTTATGACATGGGCGATGACTAACTTTGACGAGTGCATTTTTGGGCTATGCTCAAAAACTATCGTGTCGCTGAAAAGAAATATCCTGCCTGCGCTCAGGGGGTATATGAAAGCCATGGGCATGATGGCGGTGGAGGTCGCGTCAAAGAACTATATGGACGTGAGCTTTTGCGGCAGGAAAAACAGGTTTTACTACTTTGGAGGCAGGGACGAAGGCTCGCCCTCACTTATTCAGGGCGTGACCCTTGCGGGGGTGCTTCTTGACGAGGCGGCACTTATGCCCAGAAGCTTTATCGAGCAGGCTGTGGCAAGGTGTTCGGTGGCGGGGAGCAAGCTGTGGTTCAACTGCAATCCTGACAATCCTTACCACTGGTTCAAGAAAGAGTGGATAGACAAGGCGGAGGAAAAACGGCTTATCTACAGACATTTTGTGCTGGAGGACAATCCGACTCTTGACAGGGCGGTGATAGAACGCTATCACAGGATATATACGGGGACGTTTTACGAGCGTTTTGTGCTTGGCAAATGGACGGCGGCGGAGGGGCTTGTTTACCCTATGTTCGACGAGGAGAAAAACGTCTTTGAGGGGGATATACAGTGCGAGCGGTATGTTATAAGCTGTGATTACGGCACTGTAAATCCTTCAAGCTTCGGGCTTTGGGGCGAGAGTGGTGGTGTGTGGTACAGGCTCAGGGAGTATTACTATGATTCTCGACGTGAAGGTATGCAGAAAACTGACGAGGAGCATTACAAGGGGCTTGAAGAGCTTGCCGACGGGCTTTGCATCGAAAAGGTCATTTGCGACCCCTCGGCGGCTTCGTTCATACAGTGCATACGCAGGCATGGAAAATTCACTGTCCAGCCTGCAAAGAACGACGTTGTTTCGGGTATCAGGCTTGTGTCGGACTGCATAAAGGACGGCAGGATAAGGATAAACCGCAGGTGCAGGGATACGCTCCGTGAGATAAATCTTTACCGCTGGGACGAAAAGGCAGGAAAGGACGCACCTGTTAAAGAGAACGATCACGCCATGGACGATATGAGATACTTTGCGGCAGAATGTCTGGGGCGTGAAAAGGACGACTTTTTTGTACTGACAGTTGAGCATTAGTACAAAAAAGCGTACAGAAAGAAAGGAGAGAAAATGAGTATTTTCAGAAAGAAGGTCCGTGAATTTGTGCCGAACACGGCAGGCTCTGACAGAGAGTCGGGGTTTCATTACAGGCTTGCGCCTGAGGGGGTTTTTCAGCAGGAGCTTTATGACGCACTCAGGGCGAACGTTCCTGTTATCGACGCTTGCTTCGGTAAGATAATAAGGCTCACAGGGGGCTTTAAGGTCACGGCTTGTGACGAGAGGGCGCAGGCGGAGCTTGACAGGTTTTGCAGAGAGGTTTCCGTGGGGGTGTCGGGAAAGTCCATTTACACTTTTGCGGATATGTATCTGGATTCACTGCTTACATATGGCAAGGCGATAGGCAGGATATATGCAGATTACAGGACAGGCAAGGTAAAGGGGATATATGTTGGCGACCCGACTTTGTACAGAGTGCGTGAGGGCAGGAACGCTTTTGAAAAACGTATTTTTTACATGGGAAGCGGTGAGGAGATACCGGTAAGAAGTCCTGAAAAACTGCTTTACACGGCGCTCAATCCTAGTCCTAAGCACCCTGACGGGGTGTCCATACTCCGTGGATTGCCTGCGCTGAGCGAGATACTTATGCGAATTTACGAGTGCATGGGGCAGAACTTTGACAGGGTAGGAAATGTGCGCTATGCGGTGACTTATCACCCTGAGGGGGAGAGCGACAGGGCGAGAGCCAAGGAGCGTGCAGAGCAGATAGCTCAGGAATGGAGCAGAGGCATGAGAGCCTCACGAAACGGCTCGGTGCAGGACTTTGTGGCTGTGGGTGATGTGGACATAAAGGTCATTGGCGCTGACAATCAGATGATAGACACGGAGATACCTGTGCGACAGCTTATGGAACAGCTTGTAGCGAAGCTTTCAATACCACCGTTTTTGCTTGGGCTGAACTGGTCAACCACTGAGCGAATGTCTGCACAGCAATCGGATATCCTCACAAGCGAGCTTGAATATTACCGCAGACTGCTTGAGCCTATACTCAGAGAGATATGCGAGGCGTTTTTAAGGCTTAACGGATATGCTTGCGGGGTGGAGATAGAGTGGGACAACATAAATCTTCAGGACGAGGAAGCGTTGGCGAAGTCAAGACTTTACAATGCGCAGGCTAAGGCGGCGGAGCTTGAAAACGAAAGGGTAGAGAACGAGAGAAAAAAGGAGGAAATGCAATGAGCGAAAAAGTTTCAGGCGAGGAGCTTGAAAAGATAAACGGCTATGCGAGAGAGCCGCTCACGGAGGACAAGGTCTTTGTTTTCAGGGTGGCGCTTTGTGACAATGACATTGACAGAGATGGTGAAAAGTTTTCATCAGGCGCTTTGGAGAAGCTTGCGGAGCTTTTTAAGGGCAGAACGGGTATTTTCGACCATGACCCTAAAAGCTCAAAGCAGACTGCCAGAATATTCGACACTTGGGTGGAAACTCTGCCTGAGAAAACTACGACAGACGGAGAGGTCTACCGCAGGCTTATGGCAAAGGCTTACATGGTGCGTACTTCGTCTAACGGCGACCTTATAAGCGAGATCCAGGGCGGAATAAAGAAAGAGGTATCCGTTAGCTGCACCATGGGAAAGAAGCTTTGCTCTGTATGCGGAGCGGATATGTATAAGGGCGGCTGTGACCATGAAAAGGGCGGTGAATACGGAGGTAAGCTGTGTTATCACATTCTTGACGAGCCGCTTGACGCTTACGAGTGGTCGTTCGTGGCAGTGCCTGCACAGGTGAACGCAGGGGTAACGAAGCGTTTTGCTTTAAGGGAGAAGCATGAAGGCACCGACAAGAGCTATGAGCTTGCCCTTGCGAGGGAAGCTTTTGAAAAGGACGTTTTAAGGCTCAGCTATTTCTGCAAGCCTTTTATGAGTGCAAAGCGTGTGAAAGAGCTTGCGGAGCTTATGACAGTTACGGAGCTTATTGATTTCCGTGGCAGGCTTGAAAAGCAGGCGGCTGAGAATGAGGAGGTCTACAAAGCCGAAAGGGAGAGCTTTATCACGGGGGATTACAAGATGTAAGGGGCAGATGTGAAAGGGGGCGATGACAATGTGGAGATAGGGGCTTAAATGCCAGAATGTGATATCATCACTGTAGGGGCGAACAGTGTTCACCTGAAAAGACAAATGGTTTTCGATGATACGAAAATCAGTACAAAAAATCGGACAAATTTAATTATCGAAAAGGAGAAAATAATATGTACAACAATATCAAACTTGAAAAGGGACTTTATTCTATCACAGGCAAGACATTCACACAGGCGCTGGCTGAGCTTGATCCTGACGCAAACTATGAGAACACCGAGCTTAAAGGTCTTGACGCTTTTGAAAGACAGCTCAAGCGTTTTGACATCAAGGTAAAGGGTGCAAATTCTGACAGAGTGGAAAAATTCTTCATTTCCACTGAGTCGGCAGTGCTTTTTCCTGAGTACATAAGACGTACTGTCAAGCAGGGCATGGACGAGGCTTCTATCATGGGCAAGGTAGCGGCGGCTGTTTCATACACTGACGGAGTGGATTTCAGAGGTCTGAACGTTACAAAGTCAGGTTCAACTGACGTTGTGTCAGAGGGTGGAAATGTGCCTATCACAACTGTCAGACTTAGCACCTCCAGTAAGACTCTCACAAAGTTTGCAAGACGTCTTAACTGTTCTTTTGAGTCTGTAAGGAAGCAGAAGCTTGAGGCTTTCGGCGTGGTGCTGAGAAACCTTGGGGCGACTATAAGCAGAGATGTGAACAGCCTTGCCATGACTGAGATAACAAGAGGTATTACAGCTCAGACTCTTATTGGCAGCGAGCTTACTTACGCTGATCTGGCGGCTTTTTGGGCTTCCATGGGCGAGTTTAACATGACGACCATGATCTGTACTCCTGATGTTATGGCTAAGATCCTTGCTATGGACGAGATGAAATACTGCATTGGCGACTATATGGCAGGCGGCACAGTTCAGACGCCATATGGTGTAACGCTTGTAAAGTGTCCTCAGCTCACAGGCGGTATTGCGGTGGGCATCGACCAGAGCAGTGCGGTTGAAATGGTGCTTGGGGGAGATGTTATCGTGGACTACGATAAGCTTCTTACTAATCAGAGCAACGAGATCGTTTGCTCGGTGCTTGCAGGTTTCTCTGTACTTACGAGCGGTGCTGTAAAGACGCTGAAAACTACAAAGTAAGCTGAGAGGATAATGAAAAAGGGACGGTGGGCGGGTATATTTTTTTGAAAGGAGCAGGAAAATGGCAATAAGCAAAGACAATGTAAAAAGCAATTTTATGGAGCTAAGCGGACTTGACGGCACGTCGGCTGAGGTGTATGCAGGGCTTATAACGGTGTGTGCTGACGAAATGGAAAAGGCTGTTGACCAAGAGCGAATGGTCGCTGAGGGCGGAACGGCTATATGCGAATTTGCGGCGGCAGCGGAGGTCTTTTACAGATTTATTTGTCTGAAAGCCGCTGAATACAAGGTCATGTTTACGGCACAGGGCAAGGCGGTGGAGGCTTTTGACGAGGACAACAGGATAAAGGCGGCAAGAGAGCTTCGTGACAGTGCAGTTTCAAGGGCGGAAAGATTTTTCTCAAAGGACGGCTTTGTATTCAATGCCGTTATCGCATATTAGGAAGGAGGACGAGCCATGACAGTTTGGACAGAAATGGCGGCAGAGATAAAAAAGATACTTGACGGAGCAGGCTTTACTGCAATGGGTGAATACACTTCGGCTGACAGTCTATTGCACAGTGGGGAAGCAATTGGCTTCTATGGACTTAAAGGCTATGATGTGGTCGATGAAGTCATTGGGCAGGGCGGCAAAAAGCTTTACACTGAGTATATATGTCATATCGACCTGCGGCTCATGGGCAAGGCAGGAAAATACGATGACATGGAGGAGCTTCAGGAAAAGTGTGAAAGCGTTATGGCGGAGCTTGCAAAAAGCGAGGTTCTGAATGTAAAGAGCGCAAAGCTTGGAAGCGCAGTTCAGACATTGCCCCTTCACAGGCTCGAAAGGCAGGCAGAGCTTAGTATCGGCATTTGCAGTGAGGAGGATATAAGTGAGTAAAAAGGGAAAGATAAAGCTTGACATCGGCACACGGTCATTTTACATGGACGGAGTTAAGCGAAGCGGAGGTTACATTCAGGAGGAAACAAAGGCTGTGAATGGTATTTTGCGAAATATCTCAGGCAAGGCGGCGGAGATATTTCAGTTCAGCGGCAGGATCGCTCCGTCGGACAAGGCTTACGCTTGGGCTGCTCTAAGCGAGAACGGAGGAAAGGCAATCAATTTCACGGCAGACGGGGTCTTATACAGCGGATACATACTCTCAGAGATAGAAATGGATTTTCAGCCTGACAGGATGATCGGAAGCCTTATGATAAAGCTTAGGGGGGCGGAATAATGGCGAAGATATACATCAGGTTTGAAATTATTGGCAGCGGCAATTTGGACTATAGAAACATTGTTTCAGCAAGGCTTGTGAAAGACCGCTATACGCCATACAGTGAACTTAGAGCGTCTGTCGTTCTGAATAACAGCATAAATCTTAACAATATCAGGCGTGTGGCACTTTATATAGGCAGCAGGCGTATGCACTACGGTCCTGCGGATTACATCAGAACAAGGGTGAGAGGCGGAAAAACTGTTCTTGAACTTATAAGCCGTGGGATAACACTTATGCTGGGGCAGAACGAGCCTGAGCCTGGGGTATGGTCTAAGGTTAGTTTGACAGATATTATGAAGAGCTACAGTCCCTCAAGCGAGATAACCTACGAGAGTGGAACTAACACTGTGAACTATGTGAACATCAAAGAGAAGTCTACACTGTGGGAGGCTATCGGCGTATATGCGGTCAAGGCTTACGGCAGGCGTGCATATATCAGAGGGGACAGGCAGGTCAATGTGTCGCTGAGTATCCTTTCTGTGAATATCGGTACTCAGCGTATTATTGAATATGGCAAACAGCTTGATACGAGATCGATGCTGTCGAAGATATATATGAAAAACGTGGACGGGGAGTATGGATATAGCTATTCAAGCGGTAAAACTATACCACATGGTATCACGAGGGAGAAGTATTATGGTCTTGATAAGCAGTGGCTCAATAATGTGGATGCCGGGCTTAAAGATAGGATAGAGTTTGCAGAGAGGGAGTATTTGGTGGAGCATATCACATATGAGGGGTATTGCGGCGAGGATATCACGGATAAAATAATTTGTAATGGATATGGCGTAAATGGAAAAAGAGTAAGCAGAATGGAGATAACGGTCAATAGCAAAGGTATGCAAACGAAGCTTTTATGTGAATAGGAAAGAGAAATAAGGAATGAATAGAGCAAAAAAAACAGCGTACAGAAAAACTGTACGCTGTTTGAAGCTTCGTATTAACCCTTTACGCTTCCCAAAGCAACACCACGAATGATGAACTTTGAAAGACAAAGGTAAACAATTACTACAGGGAGGATAGCAAGTACGATGTACAAGCTGAACATTCCCACGTCCTTCTCCTGTGGTCCTGCATAACGCATTGCGTTGAGTACCAGAGGGATTGTGTACTTACTCTTTGATGTAAGAATAAGTCTTGGCATAAAGTAGTTGTTCCAGTTTGTTACGAATGTAAAGATGATCTGAACTGCGAATGCAGGCTTGAGGATAGGAGTAACGATCTTGTTGAAGGTCTTGAACTCTCCGCAGCCGTCGATACGGGCTGCTTCTACGATCTCAAGCGGAAGTGCAGACGCCATATACTGCTTCATGAAGTAGTATGTAGCCGGTGCTGCGACAGCAGGAATGATCAGCGGAATATAAGTATCTGTCCAGCCAAGTTTGTTCATGAACTGGTAGAAACCGATAGCTGAAGCCTGTGTTGGAACCATCATTACGATGAGAATGAACATATCTGCGAACTTTCTCAGCTTGAACTGGTAAACGTGTGTTGCATATGCTGTCAGTGCTGAGAAGTATACGCTGAGCAATGAAGCACAAGCTGATATGAACAGTGAGTTAGCCAGTGAACGCCATACGCTTCCGTATGCTACGGCTGTTGAACCGCTGAAAAGGTTCTTGAAGTTTGTTGCGAGGAAGTGGTCAGGATACCACCTGATACCTGCCTGTGATCTGCCTCGTGTTGCGTTGATTATCAAAAGATAGAATGGGAAAAGTGAAACAACGACCAAAAGAACAAGGACAACATAAGCTATTATCCTATGTATGATAAGACCAGTACTATTTGTCTTTTCACCAACTATTTCAGTACTTCTTGGCATTTCAGCTTACCCCCTTTTCTTCTTTTTCTTCTTTCCGTCATGGTCAGCAGATGCAAACATAAGTGCAAGTCCGATAACAGCGGAAACGATAAAGATTATTACGCAGAGTGCAGACGCCTTACCGATGTCGCCCTGCTTATTTGCCTGGATTATCATTACGACGGTCTTAAGCTTTCCGTTAGGGCTACCCATATCCTTTGTGAGGAGGGCAGGTACGTCGTACATCTGAAGTCCACCGATGAGTGATGTTACAAGAACATATGACATGATAGGCTTGATGAGCGGAATTGTGATCTTCCAGAATGTCTGGCTGGAAGTTGCACCGTCGATCTGTGCTGACTCATAGAGTGATGTATCAACACCCATGATAGCAGCCATAAGAAGAATTGTTGTATTACCATACCAAAGTATGAAGTTGATGAGTCCAACTACACCTCTTGATCCCCAAACACTTTCAAGGAGTGGTACCTTGATAAGATCATAGATAGCACCGCCTCTGCTGAACAAGCTGTAGAACAGAAATGCAAAAGCAGATGCCATGATTACGTTTGGAAGATAGATAACAGCCTTGAAGAATCCCTGAGCCTTTATCTTAAGACGAAGGTCAGTGAACCATACTGCAAGGATAAGAGAGATAACGATCTGTGGGATAAATCCTACGATCCACATGATGATCGTATTCCAGAAAGACTGGAGAAGGTCACTTCCTGATGTGAATATAGTTGAATAGTTATCGAAACCGCAGAATGTCGGTGTTACTTCGACAGCCTGTCTTGTCCAACCACCGCCGATAGAGCCCTGATCCTTAACATAGTCCGTAAAGCTGTAATAGAAAGTCTGGAACAGAGGATATAGTGAGAAGATGATGTAAACTACAAAGAATGGGATAAGGAAAATATATCCCCACTTGGCATAGCTTATGCTTTTTCTCTTCATATAAGTATACCTATTCCTTTCGTGAGATTAATAAATAATAGGGGGGGATATCCTCCACCCCCTATATTTAATTAGATACTGTTTTTTTATACGATTAGAAATCGCAAGTAAGGTTACCATAGAGGTCTGTGATGTTCTTCTTGAAGTTCTCAAGAGCAGCCTCATATGAATCAACTGTGCCGAGGAAGTAGTCCTTCATAGCACCCTGGAATTTCTCGTTGCAGCCCTGGTCATAAGCAGAAAGCTTGTTCTCGAGGGAGATCTTGTCAGCAGCCTCTGTAAGAAGTGCAAGGTGATCCTGTCCGCCGAGGAATGCGTTTGTATAACCGCCGTCGATAAGCTCCTTGATAGCAGCCTTGTTGTTTGTGTAGTCCTGCTCGCCCTCAGTGATAGCCTTAGCTACGTCCTTGTTGCAAGTCATAACCTTCATGATATCAGCAACGATATCCTGGTTATCGGAGTCGATAGCGCCGCAGATCCATGTACCGCCCCAGTAGTAAGCCTGTGGGCCTGAGCAAGCCTTCCAGAGACCATAACCGCCGTTGCCTTCCTTAGCGTTTGAACCATCAGCCTTGATCTCTTCGTCAACTGTGTTTGGAAGAAGTGTGAAAGGAATGCCCCATGTTGAGAAGAAGTAGCCGAATACGCCACCGTCGATCTTCTGGCCAGCAGCCCAAGCATCGTCCCAAAGGGAAGTCTTGTTGTTGTAGCCCTTGTCTGTGTATTCCTTAGTCTGGTCAGCCCAAGCCTTGATCTGTGGGTCAACTGTGATCTTGTCGTCTGTTACCCATGGGCTAGACATATTGTTTGAGAAGCATCTGTATGTATCATCGAAACCAGATACCATCTTGTAGCCCTTGTCAGCCATCTTCTGAGCTGTTGCTGTGAATGTATCCCAATCCTTAACAGCTTCCTGAACCTTCTCTGGATCGCTTGTGCCGAGAACGTCCTCAGCGATCTTTGTGTTGTAGAGGAACAGACCTGGAGTTGCCTGCCATGATACACCCTTCAGCTCGCCTGTTTTTGTATCTGTTGCAACGTCCTTTGTATACTGATACATCTGTGACATATCATCATTTGTGATGCCGAGGTCCTGAATAGAAAGTGCAACGTCGCCGTTAGCATACTTCAGAGCGTAGTCAGCTTCCATAAGGAACATATCTACCTTCTCTGTGCTGTCCTTCTGACCCTTAAGAGCCTCGTCCAGCTTTGTCTGGTAAGCGTTACCTTCGTTTTCAACCTGTACCCAGTTCAGCTTAACGCCGTTGATTGTTGCGATCTCCTTAGAACCATCAGCAAGCTCGTTGTATGTAAGCTCGTTTGATGTGCCCTGTGGATAGTACTTATCAAGTCTTGACTTGAACTCTGTGTTCCAGCAGTAGATCGTAAGAGTCTTCTTTGAATCCTCTGATGAATCTACACCGTGGAGCTTTGAAGTATCCTGTCTGTCTGCGTCTTGGTTGATACCTGTGCCGTCGCCAGCCTTTGATGTGCTGCCGCCATTCTTGTCAGATGTTGAAGATGAATCTGTGCTGCCGCAAGCTGTGAACATTGAAGCTGCCAGACAGAGACTCAAAGAACCTGCAAGTACTTTCTTAAGATTTGCCATAATAATTTTCCTCCTTAAAATCGCATTAGTTTATTTGATTTGCTCCGCAGCATTTCTGCGGAAAATTAATGCCTTGAATCAATTGATGTCGCTTACCGAGCCGCCTTCCAGCAGCTTTCCGTCGACTGTTATCACCTCTTTAAAGGTGGTCTGTGGGTTTTCTATCAGTGACACCAGCTGTTTTGCGGCTGTGACACCGATAAGGTCTGTGTCCTGAAGATATGTCGTAAGCTTTGGAGAGAGAAGCTGTGAATAAGCTATTCCGTCGTAGCCCACTATCGAGATATCCTCCGGTACTGAAAGACCCATTTCCTTGACTGCATTAAAAGCTCCCATTGCTGAATAATCATCGGGCATGAAAACGCAGGTCGGTTTGTTCTCTCTGCTAAGAAGTTCTTTTGTCAGCTTATAAGTCAGATCAGGGTTGTGATAATCACCGTTAAGTATCCAATCGGGATCAACTGAAATTCCTCTTGTCATACAAGCTTTATAGAAGCCTGCCAGACGTCTTTCGGCTACTGCCGATCTGTTGCCCTGGATAAAAGCGATCTTCCTATGCCCCATCTTCGTCACATAGTTGATAAGCTCTTCCATACCTTTTTCATTATTGGACATGATCGCTGTTCTGCAATCGAAGATGTGGTCGATCGTGACCACTGGTATATCTCCGTTTATCACCTCGTACACGTCCTGCGACGTAAAATCCGTACAGGCAATGATAACACCGTCAACATTGCGGTATTTGCAATGTTCGTATGTAGACATTTTCTGCTTGCCCACATCTCTGTTTATAAAGGTTATATCATATCCTGCTGCTTCAGCCGTAGTCTTAAAGCTGTCAAGCACCTTTGCGAAAAACTCATGGGTAAGACCGCTTCCTGCCTCATCGAGATACATGACCCCGAGATTATAGGTCCTGTTGGTCTTTAAAGCTCTTGCCTGAGAATTTGGGAAGTAGCCCATTTCTTTGGCGGCTTTCATAAGTCTTTCTCTTGTTGCCTCGCTTACGTCCTTATGGCCGTTGAGGGCTTTGCTTACGGTTGCGACGGATACTCCGCAGCGAACGGAAATGTCTTTTAAGGAAACCAATGATATTTCCGCCTTTCCGTAGATTTTAAACGTTTACGCTTGATGTTTTCCGTGAAAACTTATTTCAAACGTTTCCGTTAATAAAAATATACAATATTCTCGGCATAATTTCAAGTCTTTTTTCGCATTTTTATGCCCTCTGTAATAAATTATGGAGGTTTAGCCAATTTTTCAACTTTACTTTTGTGCATTTTAACAATGCTATTTGGACAATTGTAATCGATTTGTTACAAAGGAACTGACAAGCTAATCAAAAAGCTGCGAAAATGCACGGCGTTTTCTGAGGGAGTATATGAAACCAGCTGTGTGGTATGTGAAAAATGTATATAAACATTTCTTTTGTATTCGATTATGTTATGTGAAATTACAAAAAGTATCAAACAGCCCGTTCATTAAACGTTTTCGGATAATAATTGTTGAAAAGTGTGCTGTGACATATGATATTGTTAAAATATTATCCTGATATGAAAATATGATAGACATTTGATCGGGAAAGTTGGATTATTCGGTGTTTGCGAAGATATTTTGAAACGTTTAAGCATATTTCAGCGTTTTTTTATTGTGCAAAATAACGATACGGAAAGAAAACGTATTTATTTCATACATTATATTCAAAAGGTACATATGATATGACTATTTGACGGGAGTTTTGCAAAACTTTAAAAAAATGCTTGAATTGATGTTGACAAATGTGTGGTTTTGGTGTATAATACTTAGGTCTGATGTGCTGGTATGGCTCAGTTGGTAGAGCAGCTCATTTGCTGAGCAAGCGACCGCTGCCAGTGGCAGATGAAGGGAGCTTGCGAAGGGAAGAAATAAGGAGAATTGCGACAGCGACAGCCGAGCAAGGCGACTATATTTCTGACCGTATATGAGCAGGTCGTGGGTTGCTGTTAAAGCGACACGGCGGCGGATCGGATAAACTGATAAAAAATTAATATTTGCTAGTATGGCTCAGTTGGTAGAGCAGCTCATTCGTAATGAGCAGGTCGTCGGTTCGAGTCCGACTACTAGCTCCAATGCAGCGTGGTTTGCAGTTTGCCCTCCGATCCATTTGTATGGGTCGGAGGGTTTATTATTACGTTGGCAGTGTAGTACATGGTGTAATGGCTGATGTAATAGTACAGAAAAAAGGACTGCTGCGGTCATGCGGCGGTCCTTTTTGGTATTATTCTTCGATTTGTTTGCCCAAGAACATGGCGGCGGCTTTGGCGAGCATGGACTGTTTATCGGTACAAAGCTCGGTATCGTCGGTAGCCATGAAAGCCACTGCGCCTGTTATATCGCCGTTTGTGAGGATAGGGGCGATGGTGAGGGCGTGGGTGGTGATACCCTCGACGGCTCTAAGCGGTTCGGCTGTGGTATCGGTATAGTCAAAGGTTTTGCGGTTTTCCAAAAGCTCCTCCAGGGCAGGGGAGAGGCGGCGCTGGGAATACTCTTTTTTAGGCACGCCTGACACTGCCACGACGTGGTCCTTATCGAACACCACGGCAGGCGCTCCCCCAAGTTTTGAGATGACTTCCGCTGCCTGAGCTGCGCCCTCGGACATTTCGTTTATGGCAGAATATTTTTTGAATATCACCTCGCCGTCGGGGTTGGTGTAGATCTCGAGGGGGTCGCCCTCACGGATACGCATGGTGCGCCTTATTTCTTTAGGTATGACAACTCTGCCGAGATCGTCGATCCTGCGGACAATTCCTGTTGCTTTCATATTTATGACCTCCGTTGTTTTTTCAAAATTGCAGTAATATTATTTGCAGAGGTGGGGAATTTATGCAGGAAAAAGTATAAAGCCTTTATGTCATTTATGCAAGTCTACAAGTAAAATGTACTTGATTTTTAATCATCTTCTCCGTCTAAATCTTCATCATCCCAATCTTCATCGTTTGCTGACTTCACCCTATTGCAATATTTGTGTAATAGTTGTGCATTGTCAATAGTTGTTTCTCCACCTTTTGAAAATGCAATGATATGATCTACTTCAGCATCATCGATACTAAGTATTTCATTATGACAATATGGACATATGTATCCTTCATGCCACAACTGCTGTTTTGTTTCTAACGAGAATAATCGTTTGCTTCCATTCATATCATCATCTGACATACATGAATAAATCGCATCAAAAATAATTTGTATTCTTCCAATCACACAACTTTTGCTAGCTGTAGATTTTTCCGAATACCCTCTATATTCTATGTTGTTTTTTCTTATGTTATCAATTTTTTCTCGTATTTCGTCAGAATGTCGCATTAATGCGTTTTTGTTAAAATATGAGAAAGGAATCATAATCGAATCGTATACCGAAGGCGAAAATTTATTTATATAAGTTTCGTTATCTACGGATACTGCTGAAAAAGCATTTTCACCTAAAACTTGCTTAATAATATCAATTGTTCCCTTGAACAAATCCTTCATTTGTTTCAATTCTTCATCAGTGTCATTTTGGTGTTTAGACATATAGGTGTTTAGAGTTTTACTGATTGATGAACCATAATTTGCATAGTCCCTTAGAGCAAAAAATCTTAGTATACGTTCTTGGTAAGCTTTTCGATTGTCGTTTTTTGATTTTGATTTTGAGAATAATTCAGGAAGATTTTTAGTATCCTTTGCTAAATCGTTAAGCATATTATTAAAACTTCCCCGGTAGATACAGTTTCTGATTTCCTGGCTATTAAGATGCTTAGAACCTAAGTTTAATCGAGCAAAAATTTCATATTTTAATTCTTGCGATTCTTTACATAGACATATTGCATGAATTGTTGAGTTTTTCAATTTTTTTTGAAAAGGTCCATCGAGTTCTTTGAATAGCTTTCCGTTTAAATCACGAAGAACTTTTAATTTGGTAAGTGCAAATTCGTTTTTTAGATATTTTACAAATGAAGTTATTCGTTGCTGTCCATCTATAACAGAATAAGTTTCATCATTTTCCTCGCATAGATAAACTGTTGGTATTGGTATACCTAATAGAAGAGATTCAATTAAACTTGAACTTTCTTTGTCAGTATAAACAAACTCTCTTTGATAGTCGGGATTTGTTATCAAATCTCCGTCATCATATAATTCTTTAAGTGAACTTAATGAAGGATCCATAGATTTTGTAAACACTTTTTTCTGATCCAACTGATTAATGTCAAACATTATTATCACCTCATATGATTATTGCAATCAATTTACTTATTGACATTATATCACAAAAAAACAACGATTTGTTAAGCTGGCTGCTTAGGATAACGATTACATTTTGTAAACAAAGTGTAAATTTTGCGGATGTAAACGTTGATAGGGGGTGTTTTTGAAATAATGAGTGGGGAGCGAGGGGTGTTATTTCAAAAAGTGGGGAGATTTTGAAATAAGGGGGGGATGTATTGAAAAAAATATCGCCGCAGGTCACTTGTGTGGTTTTGGTGAGTTTCTGCTAAACTTACCCGACTGATTTTTTTTTAGCCCACAAATCGCCCCACGTTCGCTGATTTGGGTTGACAGTAAACATTGATTTAACTTTTTACTGTCACACTCTGCGAATTAAGATTTTACAAGGTTTTTCAGACTTTTTGAATCAGCTTGTTGACAGTAACTTCGCTAGTGTTTTTACTGTCACTACTGTCACGCTCACGGTCGTAATGAAGAATTATCAGCCTACCGTTTCTAGTTCGCTTGTACTGAAAATCTATCCCGTACTTTCTGAGTGTGTAACCGTTGCGAACCAGATCTCTTGTTACTCTGTTGGGATAAAATGTTTCATCAGAAACACTTTTCAGTTTCTCTATAAGTTCTGACGCAGTACCTGAAAAATCAATTTTCTTTTTGATGTAAACATACAATGCCGCAAGAAAAATGTTGTCCTTACTTTTTGGAGCGGTCGGCTCATAGAGCCTGTTTTGTATTCTTGCGTAGCTATCCTCTAAACACAAATACAATGCCGTGCCCTGCAATGTTTTCTGACCTAAAACACTTTCTCCTTTCGCTATTGACAGGCACATATCCAGTGCCAGCCAAGACTTTCCGACCTTTGGTGCTCCTGCTAAGATATACAGACCTTGTGCAAGCAAGCCGTCTATAACGAACTCTATCGGCTTGTACACCGTAGTCATTATTTCTTCGCAGGATTTTGAGTTAAATTGTTTCAAGTTATCAGTCCTCCTATTCTGTTTTCAAGTTCCTGTTATTGTCACTGAACATAGCGAAATTTATATTCAAAACAAAAAGCTCGCAAAGACTCTTAAAATCTTTACGAGCTTATACTATTCTCCATTCTCATGGTATCGCATTTTAATACGTTTGTCAATAGTCATGGTCCATTTTCATTGTTTTGCACAGGAGATTTGATTTTGACACGGGGGTAAGATGTGCGTTTTCGCCGTCGCACTGTGAGATACCCCCTATGTCAAAACGTTATTAATTTAACATAAACGAATTTTTAGAGAACTTTTTTGCTTTAATAAAAGTTCAGTCGCATTTGTTCGGTCAAATGCAATGATTTTAAAAGTTCAATATATTGAACCAATCATCTGGAAGGTACATTGGTTTAATTTGAATACGCAAAAAAATTATAGACAACAGAATTTATGCTGTATGTTTTCATCTAAACTTACTTGGAATTTAATATCGCTATAACCTTTCTTGCGTCATCATCGTTATAATTTTTACAAACTGCTTCGTAAAATTTTTTAACGTCCTTATCTTTTAAAATATATGTAACCTGATTATTATTTAGTGCAATTTTAACCAGTTTAGTTTTCTGCTCATCTGTCAAATTCTCATATACTCTGAGCTTTGAAATTATATCATGCGTGTTAGCAAAGCTCATACTATCTTCCAGACGATTTATCAAGCCATCTATTTTAATTGTTTCTTCACTTTGACCTTTGATTTCTTTGTCTTTTTCTGAAACACATTCAAAATAAAATTCTTCCAACATTTCATTAGAAATAGTTCTGTCTATAATCATTTTTACTAGTTGCTCTAATTGGGAATTCTCATTATAATCTGCTGGCACATAGTATTTTATCCTTTTTTCGTCAAGCATCCTAAACACTTTTGACTTATCCTTGGTTTCAGAATTATATACACCAATAGAGTGACCTCCATTTGTATTGACAAGTTTCATACAAGGAATATCAGTATCGCTGTCTCCTATATATATATCATATTTCTGAACGGCACACGATATTGATTCGGCTGGAAAAATGAGTTGACCCCTTGATCGTTTATATCAAGTACTCCTTTTTCAATTCTAAATAAAAATTGTGTTTTGTTAGTATAATTTACCACCTGTGCGGGCCATACCGCAACCCCAGCATCGTCAAAATAAAAAGAACTGGCATATATTTTTGTGAATTTTTCAGCGACTTCTGTACCTTCAATCATTTCTTTAAGACCTGATGAAATGATATAATGCTCTACGGATACACCCTTATTTCTTCCGTATTCATTAATTCTGTCAAACCAAGTATCAACACCGGGAAAAAGTTTCACTTTACCTCCTTGTTCATGTAAAGTGTTCCTTGTAAATAAAACCTTACCTCTTGAGCGAGCGGACATCATGTACATATAGGCAAGGTTTTGATCCATATCATTGTTTTTTGCAAGCTCATTTGATTCCTTCCAAAAGTCTGCAACTTCATAATGATAGATTGTATATAGCCTTGAGCCTGCATATCATCAGGAGATAATGTTTTATCAAAGTCATAGCATATAGCTAAAATTGGTTCTTTTTTCATAAAAATATCCTTTCTTTTACGTTAGCACAGTCGTAAATTATTCGTATAAAAGCAAACACATACAAGCAGACCACTCACCCCTTGATCTCACTTATCACACCCTTATCCATTTCATGCACAGTATCGCACAGCACGGAAATATCCTC